>Ga0209464_10000002_pt1 | contig 512728 bp, 473 predicted proteins | sample DOMMetBare1Fresh_2_FD_187473 | JGI IMG/M metagenome (GOLD analysis project Ga0209464, IMG submission 187473) | Wetland sediment microbial communities from St. Louis River estuary, USA, under dissolved organic matter induced mercury methylation -... | ecosystem: Environmental > Aquatic >...
AAGCGGCCGGGACCATGTAGTCGGGCAGGCCGACGGACAGGTGGCCGCGCAGGAGGTCGGCTGCAAAGGCACCCTCCCCGGCTGTTTCGGGAGTCTGGGTGTAGTAGGCGACCAGGCGTTTGTCGCCGGCATTGTCTTCGCGGGCCAGGACGACGGCGTCGCGGATGCCGGGATATTCAGCCAGGCGCGCTTCGATTTCACCCAGTTCGATTCGGAAGCCGCGTATCTTGACCTGGAAGTCGTTTCTGCCCAGGAATTCGATGTTGCCGTCGGTCAGGTAACGTCCCAGGTCGCCGGTCTTGTACAGGCGTGCTCCGGGAACTTCGCTGAACGGATCGGGGATGAAGCGTTCGGCGGTCAGGTCGGGACGGTTCAGATACCCGCGGGCAACCTGGACGCCGCCGATGTGGATCTCGCCGGCGACTCCCTGGGGCACCGGTTGGCCGGCAGGGTCCAGCAGGTAGATCTGCGTGTTGGCGATGGGACGGCCGATGTGCAGGGTTTGGGTTTCGGCGTCCAGCAGGCCGGAGGTGGCTACGACGGTGCTTTCGGTGGGGCCGTAGTTGTTGATCAGCGAGAAGCTTGGAGCGTTGGCCGGGTACTGGCGCAGACGGTCGCCACCGATCAACAAAGTCCGCAGATGCGTGTTGGTGATGTCGCCCGAGAAGGCGAATTCGGCCATGGGGGTCGGCAGGAAGCTGACGTCCAGTTCCTGTTTCTGCCACCAATCCAGTAAGGCTTCCGGGTTGCGGGTTTCTTCTGCGCTCGGAAGCAGCAAGATGCCACCGCACGACAGGGAGGGCCAGATCTCCCAGGTGGCGGCGTCGAAGCCGATGCTGGCGACGCTGGAGGAACGGTTACCTGCTTTTAGGGCAAAGCTCTGGCAATGCCAGCCGATCAGGTTGACCAGGTTGCGATGCTCGACCATGACTCCTTTGGGTTTTCCGGTGGAGCCGGAGGTGTAGATGATGTAGGCCAGGTGCGCCGGAGTCAGGTCGCCCAGTTCCGGGTTGCTCTCCGGCTGGTCGGCCCAGTTTGTACTGTCGTCCAGGTCGATGACCGGGGTCTCATTGGATACGGCTCCACTGATGCAACTTCTGACCGTTTCGGCTACCCGCCCGTGGGTCAAAACGACGACCGGTGCGCTGTCTTCCAGCATGTAGTTGATGCGATCGGACGGATAGGCCGGATCCAAGGGGACATAGGCGCCACCGGCTTTCAGGATGGCCAACAGTCCGACGACCATCTCCAGGCTACGTTCGACGCAGATGGCGATTCGGGCGTCGGGTGTGACTCCCAGACTGCGCAGGTGATGGGCCAGTTGGTTGGCACGAGCGTTCAGTTCGGCGTAGGTCAGTTGTTTGTCTTCGCAGACGACGGCGGTGGCGGTTGGCTGTTGTTGCGTTTGTTGCTCGAAGAGTTCCTGGATGCAGATGTTCTTGGGATACTCGGCTTGCGTGGCGTTCCACTCGACGAGTAATTGGTTGCGCTCGGACTCCGATAGAAGAGGCAGCGCGGAAATCCGCTGCTCGGGAGCAGTGACAATCCCCTTGATCAAGGTCGTGAAATGCCCCGCCATCCCGGCGATACGCGGTGCATCAAAAAGATCGGCATTGTACTTGAAAACGCCTGAAATTGCCCCGCCCGACTCGACCATTTCCAGGGTCAGATCAAACTGTCCCTCCTGCTGGGGAAGCAGATACGGTTCCAACAGGAGCTCGCCCCAGTCCCAAGAACCATGCCCGGTCAAGAGCTCGGCCACTCCCTTTGACTGTTGCGGGTTCTGCAATACGAAGGAGACTTGAAAAATGGGGGATCTGCTCGGATCGCGTTTCACCTTCAAGAGCTCTGTCAGGAGCGAGAAGGGATACTCCCGGTGCTCAATGCCGTCAAGAACGGTCCGGCGAACCTGCCGCAACAGATCAATGAAGGAAAGATCATCCGAAAAATCGGCACGCAACGCCAGCATGTTGACAAAGTAGCCCACAACTCCTGCCACATCCGGGTTATCTCTGCCGGAGACGGGAGTTCCTACAATGATGTCGTCCTGAGAGGTATAGCGGTGGAGCAGCGTCTGAAATGCCGACATGAGAATGACAAACACCGTCATTCCCTGCGTTCGTGCGAGTTCCTTGATCCCTTCCGACAGTTCCTGATCAAAACTAAACCGATGGGAGGCTCCGTTGAAGGTCTGCTGCGCAGGACGTGGGTGATCCGCGGGCAGGTCGAGCACGGATGCTCCGCTCAATTGGCCCGACCAGTATCTTGCACATCCTTCCAGGTCAGGCCCCTGAAGAAAGGCTGCCTGCTGTTTGACATGATCGGCATAGGTATATGCGATCGGAGCAAAACCGGCCGGCGTGCCTTGACGTTCGGCGACATACAGCTGGCGAAGCTCGTCCAGAAGCAGCCATAAGGACCAGCCATCACCCGCAATATGATGAAGGGCAAGCTGGAACACATGATTTCGCGGCGACGAGGTAAACAAAACCGCTCGAAAGAGCGGCCCGTTTACCAGATCAAACGGTTGTTGATACGATGTAATCACATGCCGCTTTAATTGGTCTTCACTCCACTGCGAGGCATCGACATGTTCGTAGCTGACTTCTTCGAAGCCGGCAACCTCCTGCATGGGCTCACCATTGCAGTCAACATAGCGGGTTCTCAGCGATGGGTGACGGGCGATCAGGGCTTGGAGAGCACGACGCAGAGCGACATCATCTACCTCCGAAGAGATACGTGACGTAAAAGCGATCGTATATGCGGGGCTCATGGGGGCCATCTGATGCAGGAACCAAAGGGATTTCTGCCCTTCGGTAAGAGGATAGCGTTCGATTTTTCTCTCAGCTTTCTTCCTTAACAGTGCTTCCAACAGAGCACGTTTGTCCTGACTGTTCATCTGAACATGCATGAAGCCTCCACCCCTCAAATAAATTAAATAAAATTAAATTAAATAGTGTCATCACCCGGCAACTGCCACGGCCTGCAAAAGCTCATCTATATCGTCATCGGATAAATTGTGAAGATTTGCCAAGAGCTGACCCGGATCATGAATTTTCGCGGTAGCTTTTGAATTCCACATGGTGGGGTGATGCTTCGTTGAAATCGTCGACGCCGCTACGGCCCCATCGCCATGGTTCTCGGCAAGATGATGCTGCACTGCTGAAGCAAGCCCCTGCAACGTCAATCCCTCCATGATCTCCGCCATCGAGACTTTGAACCCTGTTTCGTGCTGTACCTTATTGGTGAGATCAACAACCATCAGCGAATCCAGCCCCAGGGTGTTCAGTGGCTGATGCGTCAAAGACTCATTGGGTTCCAGTTGAAGTATGCGAGCAATTTCCGCCTGCAAAAACATCATAATGAAACCATGCAACGCTTCACCGGTTTTCCCCTTGGAACCCTCCGCGAAGGAGAGCGCTGCCAACGGTTCAACAATCTGTTGCCCCTGACAATTGTCCAAGTGTATCACAGAATGCAGTTTGGTCGAATTAACGCTCTGCCTCCATTCACCAACCACGTCCAAGCTTCCCGATACAAAACCGTTCTTGCAGGCATGACGCTGAATCTTGCCGCTGGATGTTTTCGGAATACTGAAGGTCTTGATCAACACCACCGCATACACATTCAGTTCATGTTGCGCAGAGACGGTGCGACGGATGGCTTGGGTAACCTCTTCCACATTCAGGTTGCGTAGTACGTTTCTCTCTACCTCCTGAACAATCACCAGCCGTTCTTCTCCCTCGACCTCAACGGAAAATGCAGCTCCGCTGACCGCTTTCAGGCCCGGGTGGCTGATCTCCACCGTTTCTTCAATATCCTGAGGATAGTAATTTCGCCCCCTGATAATGATCAGATCCTTACAACGGCCGGTTACGTAGAGTTCTCCTGCGATAAGAAAACCCAGGTCGCCGGTACGCAGGAAGGTTCCTTCCCCCCCATCCGCAAGACGGGCCTTAAAAATCCTTTCCGTTTCCTCAGGTTGATTCCAGTAGCCTTGAGCGACACTCGGCCCCGAGGTCCAGATCTCACCCACCTGACCGTCCGGGCAAGGTATCCGCGTCTGTGGGTCAACGACCAGGACTTTCTGGTCCAACCGCGGGAAGCCGCAATTCACCTTTTCCTGCGCAGAAGCGATCTCTCCAGGCACGTGTCGTGTACCCTCGAAGTTCAAACTGGCTGTTTTGGGCATGGTATGTCGTTCTCCGCCGGAGATAAACAACGTCGCTTCGGCCATGCCATAGCAAGGGTAAAAAGCCTCTTTGCGGAAACCGCAGCAGGCAAACGCAGCGGCAAAACGCTCCAGCGTCTCGGCTCGTATCGGCTCGGCACCGTTGAAAGCAACTTCCCAGCAACTGAGATCCAGCTCGGCCTTTTGCTCGTCGGTGATCCTGTTGATGCAATGTTCATAGGCAAAATTTGGTCCGCCAGTGCAGGTGGCACGGTACTTTGTTATGAGTTGCAACCACATCAACGGCTTCTGGATAAAGGCCACGGGCGAAAAGAGTACCACAGCGAAACCGATATACAGCGGTTGCAGGATATTACCGATCAAGCCCATATCATGAAAAAAGGGCAGCCAGCCAACCACCCGCGTATTTGGGGAGCTGCCAAATGACTCATGGATCAGCTCTTCATTGTGCAGAATATTTCCATGGCTGACCATGACCCCTTTGGGTTTTCCGGAAGAGCCGGAGGTGTACTGTATAAATGCCAGCGAATCCGTATCAGGAAGCTTCTCGCTCCACAGCGCTGCTCCATCAACCAACAGATCGGTAGCAAGCACCTCAACGGTCCCGATCGATTCAATTGTCGGCAGCCGTTGCTCGATCATGCTTTTTTGTGACTGGATCGAAAGTACCAGACTCGCCTGAACATCTTCGGCCAGGGCGCGCAACCGCTCGGCATTATGGTTGTCACGTGGCGGGTATGCGGGAACCGCCACCACTTCGGCGTAAAGACAGCCAAAGAACGCGGTGATAAAGTCAAGACAGGGAGGATACAACAGCAAGGCACGATCACCGGGGGCACAGTCGGCTTGAATCCGCACGGCTATGCAACGTGCCCGCCTGTCCAGTTCTCCGTAGCTGAGGGTTTCTTCGGATTCGCCATTGTCCGACACGTAAATATACGCCGTGTCATTTGGGGAATGCGCAGCCCTGAAGCGAAGAAGCTCTACCAAGGAGGAGAAATGATTCTTTTCCACAGCCGCTGAGTGATGGTCGTTCATAACAAGATCCTTTTGAGTACTTTCACATTGAGAGAAAAATTGCCACACGCCCCAAAGTCCGGGAAAGGACTTTACCGGCGACCGATTTTTGGGAAAATTGAGTTCAACGTATCCCGGGTGAATTCCCGATATACCAGTCGTTTTTCAGTACCATTGAGGGCAACCGCCCCCGCATATCCTGGGAGATGATTCAACCTGGTAACCACCCACGGCTTTGCCGTAGTCCCGGACATGGAAAACGCAAACGTGCCGCAGGACTCTGTGACCATGCGCGACAGGTCTATTTCCCGGAGTCCACAGGTAATCCCCATTCCCATTCCTTTTAGAACCGCTTCCTTGCACGTCCAATAGGTAAAAAAATTGTCAACCAGCTGATTGGGATAACGCCTCAGGACCTCAACTTCACGGGGAGCGAAGTTTTGTTGGGCGATTGAATCGGCATACAAGTCTGCTCTGATTTTCTCGATATCAACACCAATGCATTGGTCCATACTGAACCCGTACAACAGGCGATTACCGGAATGGGAGAGATTGAATTCCAACGGACATCCGACAAGTGACGGTTTCCCGTAGGGATTGTATGCAAACCGGATCTGGGAAGGTTTGCTGCCCAGGTACTGTCCAAGCATGAGCCTCAAAAGAGCGCGGGCGACGATAAACTTTTGCCGATCCTTGTCAAAATGAAAGCTGCGGGACCTCTGACGTTCGTCTTCCGAAAGTTCAGACTCCAGGCAGGGTCCACTCTCCAGCAGCTGATCAAAATCAGCCCCCCAAATCGTCACCTGATCGGCTCCAAGTCCTGCAAAGAGCTTGCTGCTGGTTGATGTGCCGTAGGTGCTATGACCCGCTTCCAAAGCATTCATCCTTAATCACCGAGACCCGTACAGCCTGGTTAATGCAGCCATTGTTTTTTCAACCCAGCATCCATGGCCGTCTTTTAAACAATTCAACAGGAACTACAGCGCTCAGTTGATACGATTGTTCATGGAGATCGCCTGCTGTGCTACGGCCAGATCGATCTTTGAAATCAAAAACTTATCCGCAAAGTCGTCGTAATCTTTATCTGCTTCGAATAGTTCAATCTCGGCAATTTTCCCGTTACGGAACTTTTCTTCTGCAAGTTGCTTTTTCATGCCATAGAGTTTCAGGCGTTGCTCGGCCATCTGGAGTTCGTTTAGAAACTTCTCTTTTTCGTTAATCCTGTCCTTGTTCTGCGTATCCAGTTGTTGAATAGTCTGCAAAACACGCAAGCGGGCAATGTCCTTTTCTGAATTAGCTAAGGCAATCCGTTCCTTGAACCCGTCAAAAAGAGTAAAGGAAACATTCAGACCGACCGCGTAGTAGTCGGAATTTACCCGGGTACTTTTGAAGTAATCGTCGTTGTCACGCCCGATCATCCTGTAGTTCGCGAAGAGATCGACCGTGGGATAATAGACGGCTTTTGACTGCCGCAGGCGTGCCTCGGCCGCACGCAGCTCCGATCTGGTCTTGAGTGTCTCTGGACGATCGGCGACGGCCGGTAAACCCGCATCGATGACCTTTTCCGGATCGTCAATCAATGCCACACTCCCCGTGGACGATGACTGAAACAGCCCCAGACTCTCGCGATACTTGGCCAGATTTCTGGCTTCCTCGCGTCTGGCATTAGCCACCGCAAGCATGGTTTCCTTGACGGACAGGGTTTCGGTTTCCACATCGATCTCGGATATGAATCCCGTGGTTTTCCTGGTCTCGGCAATCAACAGCACCCGTCTGGCATGCAGATAGGCCCTTTCGGCAAGACGGGAAAGAATCTGGGATTTACGCAGAGACCAATATGCGTTCATCACCTCCAAGGAGATCCTGTCCTTGATGGCCGCTTCGTCATACTGTTGTGCGGCTTGGTCGGCGACAGACTCTTCAACGGCGGCGGCATCCCGTCCACCGGAATAGAGGTTGTAGTTCAAGTCGAGGCCGGCGCTGACTTCATAGGCAGGAATCACCTTCTGGACACTGACGTGAAAATTTTGCGTTCCCAAAAACGCATCGGCCTCGATGCCGGAGAACTTGTCGAAAGAGCGCAGATATCTGGTACTTCCGGCCAGGGATACGCGCGGCAGGAATTTTTCCTTGGCCACTTTTATCCGAATTTCAGCACTGGTATTTTGTTTTGACGCAATCACAAGTTCCAGCCGGTTATGTAGGGCAACCGCGATAGCCTCATCCAGCTTTGCCGGAATTCGTTGATCTTCTTGTGCATGGGAACTTGAAACAGTAGCCAAGATCCATACGCACAGCATGTAGCCGATGATTTTAATATGTTTATTCATAACGTAACGCTTCAACCGGTTTCAGACTTGCCGCCCTGAAGGCGGGATAATAGCCGGAAACTACTCCGACAAAAATGGATACGGTCAGTGCGATCAGCACTGACGGCCACGAAGGGGTTAAGGGCATTCCCGTTGCAGCCGAAAGCCCGTACCCGGCTGCGACTCCCAACACAAGTCCCAAGACCCCTCCCAAGAGTGTGATCAGCATCGCTTCAAACAGAAATTGGGCCAGAATGTCATGCCGGGATGCCCCCAATGCCTTCCTGATTCCGATTTCACGGGTCCGCTCGACGACCGAGGTACTCATGATGTTCATGATCCCCATGCCACCGACAAACAGTGAGACCGAGGCGGCGATAATGCCGATCAGGGTTACTCCCCGTAAGATATTTTCGGTGGTTGTAATGTATTGCGCCATGGTTTCCGCCTTGTAGGAGAAGCGCTCCCCGTGCCGACGTCTGAGGATGTCCTTGATCAGGAACACGGCTGCGTCGGTATTTGCCAAGCCCGAGGTTTCCGCCTGCAATATTTTGATTTCCCTTGTTCCCAGCAGCTGCTGCAAAAAGGTGTAGGGCAGTAAAATCCGGCTATTGGCGTTGGTACCCGAACCAATACTTGAAAGAAAGTCGCGGTTTTTCTGATTGAGAAGACCGATGACGGTGACATTCTTTCCACTGATGCGAATACTCTGTCCGACCGGATCCACATCTTTCCCGAAGAGATCTTTTTGTACATCACGGCCGATTATAGCTACCGGCCGATTCCGGGTTATGTCCTCATCGCGCAGGAAGCGACCCTTCTGCAGCGTATCGTTGTTGATGCTCAGATAGTCTGCTGAAACGCCGGAAATCTGGGCATTGCTGTATTTATTTCCCTGGCGCACCAGAAAGACTTCGCCTCTCCCCGAAACCACCGGTGAAATTTTATTGATTGCCCAGCTGCGGGCATCCCGCACCGCCTCATAGTCACCATTCTCGATTCCGCTTCCGGAACGAATCGCCTTACGGGGATCTTTTTCAGCCGTGTCCCGGTAGATCCAGATTGACTTCAAGCCGAAGGTTTCCAGTTCCGTGAAGATCAGATAGCGTCCTCCGGCACTGACGGTGGCAACCGACATGACGGCGGCGATACCAACGGTAATCCCCAAAATACTCAATATGGTGCGCAGACGGTTGTCACGCAAAGCCTGCAGGGCTTGCAGGAAGATATCCCGGGTACTGCAGAGCGGCGACTTGACGCGTGGTAGAGCGCTACCTTTTGTCATCACGTTCCAGCCTCCCGTCCCGTAACCGCAGAATGCGCTGGGCATATCCGGCAATATCCTCCTCATGGGTCACCATGATGATGGTTTTCCCCTGGCTGTGCAGGCCGGTGAACAGATCCATGATTTCCCGTGCCACCACCGAATCAAGACTGCCGGTCGGTTCATCGGCAATGATAACGGCCGGCTCGTTTACCAAGGCTCGGGCAATGGCAACCCGCTGTTGCTGCCCCCCCGACAGCTGTGCCGGAACATGCCCGGCCCGGTCCGCCAACTCGACCATTTCGAGAGCCCGTAATGCCCGTTTGGTACGTTCCTGAGGAGCAACGCCGGCATAGACCAGCGGCAATTCCACGTTGCGCAAGGCGGAGATCCGGGGGATCAGATTGAACATCTGAAAGACGAAGCCGAGCTTTGATCGGCGCAGCGTTGAGAGCTCATCATCAACCAAGTCCGTAACGGCGATCGTATCGAGGTGGTAGGTTCCTTCGTTGGCCGCATCCAGACAGCCGATGATATTGAGCAGCGTCGATTTGCCCGATCCCGACGGTCCCATAATGGCCACGAATTCCGAGGAGGGAATATGCAGGGAAACACCTTTCAGGATTGGAAGCGTCACCTCACCCAACAGGTAATGTTTGCGTATGTTTTCCATGCGGATCATTTGCTGATTCTCGTGGCAACACTCACTTTTTGACCTTCGACCAAGGTTTTCCCCTCACTGAGGATCACCTCTTCATCGAGCCGCGCCGGCGACACAATTTCAACCGAGTTGGCATCTTCCAGACCTGTCACGACAGGTTCCAGATGAACCTTGCCCGTACGTACGGTGGCTACAAATTTTTTCCCGTCCTTGACGATCAAGGCATCAAAGGGGAGCTTGAGAACTCCGTTTTTCTCCGCAATTTTTATTTTGGCATCCACTTGCTGTCCCAGGCGCAGTTCCGTGACGTTTTTACCCAGACTGACGCGGGTCTTGACCGTGTTTGCCGTTCCATCCTTGTGTACCACCCGCTCAATACGCAGAATTGTTTCTTTCCACGTGCGATGTGCCAACGCTTCGCAGGAAACCTCGACCTCTTGCCCGACTTGCAGAGACCCGGCGTCGGACTCGTCGACGGAAATCTCGATCTCGGTGCTGGCCATGTTGGCCAGTGAGAGCAAGGATGTTCCCACGGCGACGACATCACCGACCTGCACACTCTTTTTGACGATAATCCCCGAGAAGGGAGCCACGATCCGGTAACGTTCCAGCATCAGAGAAGAACTGCGCAACTCCGTAGCAGCTTTCATCTCGGCGGCCTGGGCGACCTTTAGCTGCAGCTCCGCATCCTGTACCGCGCTGAGAGATGCACCACCGACCTCGTACACCTTTTTGAGTGACCGCAGAGCTCGTTCGGCCTGCTCAACCTTGGCGCGCGCTTCACCCACCGTCGCCTTGTCGCCACCGATCCTGTTGCTGGCATCCCGGGCATCAAGTACTACCAGCAACGAACCCTGGGACACTTTTTGCCCCTCTTTAACCAGCACCTTCATCACCTTGGAGGCAATCGGTGAGGCGACCTCGGACTCCTGCCCGCTGACGACCTTGCCGGTTGCGCTGATCAAGGACGTCATGACGCCTTTTTCAGGTCTCATGACCTTCACTTCCAGGCCCTTTCTTGATCCGGCTTTGTTGTAGGCAATAAAAGCCAGACCCGAGACGGCGACAATGACGATCAATATTTTAATTATGCTTTTCATTTTTCCTGCCGTTCTGGATTAATTTGATAACTTAAGACTGCGCAATTGCTGTAAATAATCGGAGCGTTACTCCTAACACAAGGGCTACCCTTGCGAACCCCGATACCATGCAGAAAAGGACACGGGATGCAACAGTAGCCCGCCTAACACCATCTGCTTACCTAAACCACCTAGTTACCGTTTTGAAATTGAAATACATCGTGATGCGGAACATCTTGAAGGCTGAATCAGTAGTTAGCACGACTTTATTAAATAATGCATAATCGGACACAATTTGTCAAGATTTACTAATTGCATTATTTTCATTTGTATTAAGCAATCTATCTACCCATTGTTAGAGTAGATACCACCTAACTATAACCATTCATTATTACGCTGGATGTTCTTACAAAACTGAACACATTGTAACTAGCTGTTTTTATATTACATTCAAACATTCCCTACACGCACTAAACACCGGACTTTACATCGAACTTTATTTGTAAAATAAGGATGTTACACAATTGAAACACAATTAAAATCAACACGTAACAATCTGTGAACATGCTTGTACATTCATTGTATAAGCGGACCGTTTCACTGGATAGAGGCGCACCTTTCGGCTAGAAGCACCGCATGGAGTCAGTTCCAGGAAAGATTTCAGGGTGGAGAGCTTAAGGTGAGACCTACATCAACCCTGCAACAATTCAGGGGAAGCAGATGACAGATGAAGGAATGGGGTTTTCAGCGTTGACGTCAGCTGTTGAAGCGGAGAATTCTATTTTCATGTGTTGTTGCCAGGAAGCATGTGTCGCAACATTGTGATGTCCCGCAAGGGTGGCGCTCCAAACAAGCGATTGTATTCACGGCTGAATTGGGAAGGGCTCTCGTAACCGACCTGAAATGCCGCGGTTGCGGCATCCATCCGTTCCGCCAGCATCAGGCGCCGGGCTTCCTGCAAGCGCAACTGCTTCTGGAACTGCAACGGGCTTAATGCGGTCATCGACCGGAAGTGGTGATGAAACGTGGAACTGCTCATGCGGACTTGGGCAGCGAGGTCATCGATACTCAACGATTGTGTAAAATTAGCCTTCAACCAATCGATGGCCCGCGCGATCTGATGACTCTGACTCCCCGCCGACGCAATCTGGCGCAAACGCTCACCCTGATCCCCCACAAGCAAACGATAAGTGATTTCCCGCTGGATGATCGGCGCCAGGATCGGTATATCCTGCTGCTCATCAAGCAGGTCGATCAAACGCTGAATGGCGGTGAGCAGCGCAAGCGTCACCTCGCCGGTCGCCATGCCACGACTCGATTGCCGCACACGCGCTGGGGGGAGATTGCTGTCCACCATCAGTTGTGAAATCTCGCGCTGGTCGAGCATCAACCTGAGTCCCAGATAGGGCTTCTCGGGGCTCGCTTCGATCACCTGCACCACCGTGGGGAGATGCACGGAGGTAATCAGATAATGCTGCGCGTCATACACATAGCTGTCGTCTCCCAGCCGCACCCGCTTGGCCCCCTGGGCGACCAGACAGACGCTCGGCTCGTACATGCCGCTGATCGGCTCGCTCGGCTCGGTCCGCCGAAATAACGCCAACCCCGGGATAGCGGTTGTATGTAGCTCGCCTTGTTCGGTAAATCGGGCAATGCTCTTTACCAAAGCTTCGATCGCAACTTGCAGGCTATTGTTGTCACTATCCCGCATTTCGTACGCGTTCATCATGGATTCCTCCTGCTTAGATAGTACCCATCCCCGCTTCGCGCTACAATAATTATCCAACGTTTCGGACGATCAGGCAATAAGTTAACAGGATTGGTCTACCGGTCGGTGCTGTTCCGGGAGTACGGTATAATCATCAACACAGAAACTCCTGAGCAAGACACTATCAGGAACAAACGGAAGACAAAAGGCAATGGAACGCGGATCAAATCGGATTCGAGCGGATTTTGCGGATAAATCAAAACATAAAAGAGATGTTTTTAATCTGCGTAAATCCGTTCAATCCGCGTCATCCGCGTTCTATTGCAGTTCAGATTCACTTATCTTTTGTAAAGACTCACGTCGTAAGAAACCGACAGGTTAAAGGAGAATACAATGAAAAAACGAATGTTGGGAAACAGCGGTCTGGAAGTTTCGACACTGGGCTTAGGCTGCATGGGGATGAGCTTTTCGTACGGTCCGCCCAAGGACAAACGGTCGATGATCGAGCTGATCCGGGCAGCCGTGGAACGCGGCGTCACCTTCTTCGATACGGCAGAGGTCTATGGCCCGTTCACCAACGAGGAACTGGTCGGTGAGGCGCTGGCTCCGCTGCGCGATCAGGTGGTGATCGCCACCAAGTTCGGTTTCGACACCAGTGTCGATCCCCGTGCGATGAAGGGTAGCGGGCCGGTTCTGAACAGCCGGCCGGAGCACATCAAGGAGGTGGCCGAGGCCTCGCTCAAGCGGCTCAGGACCGATGTCATCGACCTATTCTACCAGCATCGGGTCGACCCGAATGTGCCGATCGAAGACGTGGCCGGAGCGGTCAAGGAACTGATCCAGGCGGGCAAGGTCAGGCACTTCGGCCTTTCCGAGGCGGGAATCCAGACGATTCGCCGCGCCCACGCAGTTCAGCCGGTAGCAGCGGTCCAGAATGAGTACTCGCTCTGGTTCAGGCGGCCTGAAGAGGGATTGCTGCAGACGCTGGAAGAACTGGGCATCGGCCTCGTGCCCTATAGCCCGCTGGGTAAGGGATTCCTTACCGGGAAGATGGACGCCAGCACTACTTTCGATAGTACCGACTTCCGCTCCACCCTCCCCCGCTTTACCCCGGATGCGATGAGCGCAAATCAGGCGCTGGTCGATCTGCTCGGCAGGATCGCGGCAGTAAAGAATGCTACTCCGGCCCAGATCGCCCTGGCCTGGCTGCTGGCCCAGAAGCCGTGGATCGTACCGATTCCGGGCACCACGAAGCTGGAGCGCCTGGAGGAGAACATCGGCGCAGTGGCAGCTGAACTCTCCGCTGACGATCTGCGCGAAATCGACAGCGCCGCTGCACAGATCACGGTAGAAGGGGCACGCTATCCCGAAAAACTGGAACAATTGACCGGCCACTAAACGAGGAGGTCGAGTCCGCTGAGTGAATGTGCAAATAAAAAACATCAATGCCATCTACAGTTAACTACCTGCATGGCATATACTATTATCAACAAGCATCCAGTATTTGATGCTACGAGCTGACGCTCAATAACGACACAATGTGACAGGGCGGCTCGTTGCGAAGGAGGAATGACATGACAAAGCACGCAAAGAACACGATATGCCTTTGGTACGACCGCGACGCCGAGGACGCGGCGCGTTTTTACGCCAGGACCTTTCCCGATTCATCCGTTGACGCGGTGCACCTGGCACCAGGGGACTATCCGTCCGGAAAGAAAGGGGATGTGTTGACGGTCGAGTTTACCGTGATGGGAATTCCCTGCCTCGGGCTCAATGGCGGACCCGAGGTCAAGCACAACTGGGCATTCTCGTTTCAGGTCGCAACCGCTGACCAAGCCGAAACCGATCGTTACTGGAACGCCATCGTCGGCAACGGCGGCGAAGAGAATGCCTGCGGCTGGTGCCAGGACAAATGGGGCCTGTCCTGGCAGATTACGCCGATCGCTCTGACGAAAGCGATAAGCGATCCCGATCCAGCTGTCGCCAAGCGCGCCTTCGATGCGATGATGACGATGAAAAAGATCGACATCGCCGCAATCGAAGCGGCGCGCCGCGGTTGAAGGCCCAATCTTTGAGGCGTGCATGACCAAGCAGCGCCTCTTAAAAACTACAGGAGTGTTTCCATGCGAAGGCTGATTGCATCTACGTTTGTGTCACTGGACGGCATCATGCAAGCGCCCGGCGGACCGGAAGAAGACCCGACCGGCGCTTTTACCCTGGGCGGCTGGATGTTCAACTACGCGGACGAGAGTATGGACATCTCGGCAGCAGGTTTCGACGGCAAGGATCGCGAGCTGCTGCTCGGCCGCAGGACCTACGAGATATTCGAGGCGTACTGGCCATACCAGCCGGGTGACAATCCGGTTGCGCGGACACTCAATGCAGCGAAAAAGTATGTTGCTTCGCGCACATTGACGACACTCCACTGGAACAACTCGACCCTGCTCCACGACGATGTGGTCCCGGCAATTATCGTTCTCAAGACCCAACCGGGCCCTGACCTGCAGATCATCGGCAGCGGCAATTTGATTCAAACGCTGCAGGCCGCATCACTGATAGACGAGTACAACGTGTGGACTTTTCCGGTAGTGCTTGGACGGGGCAAACGCCTCTTTGGCGAGAGTGCCAAGCCATCCGCGCTGCGACTCATTCGCTCCCAGGTTTCGACCACTGGCGTTGTGATGAGTACCTATGTACCCGATGGCCATATCCGGCCCGGTTCGTTCGCGAGTGCCGAGCCGTGCGAGAAGGAGTTGGCTCGACGCAAAAAGATGGCACATGGGATGTGGTGATGTAAAAAAGACACTTAATTCAAAAGGCGGTCAATCGGCCGCCTCCGTTGTCTCAAACTATCTTCCCACCGAATATCACGTTCACTTACCGGTTCCATGCTGCTTGGGCCCATCAGGCAATTCTTTATTTCTAAGCCTAAAGGTGCAGCTCCATGCCGCTGTTAGCGGGTAATTCGCATAACTGCAGGTTCCCCATCGATACATGTACCAATCTCCTGACCAATCCCACTGCGCGTTACCAACCTGTTATCCAGGCCATCGCACGATCAGGCAATAATCCAACAGAATCGGTCTATCTGCTTTTGCTCATTATGGCGTACGGTATAATTATCAACAAGGTCGTCCGTAACAGTTGAAAGGAGAAAAGAATGCTAAAGCGTATTTTAGGGAATAGCGATCTGGAAGTCTCGGTCCTCGGGCTTGGCTGCATGTGGTTGAGCCATGCCTACGGCCGCCCGTTGATAAACAGACCGGAATCGAGTTGATCCGGGCAGCCGTCGAGCGCGGTGTGACCTTCTTCGATACCGCCGAGGTCTATGGTCCGTTCACTGGCAATGACCGGGCGCTAAACATTAAAAGGAGAACATCATGAAAGCTATTGCAATTAACGGCAGCCCCAGGGCGGGAGGAAACACGGAGATCATGCTGAAAAAAGCGCTTGAACCGCTTGCAGGAGCAGGTTGGAGCACCGAATATCTTAGAATCGGTGGCCGCCCGGTAAGGGGCTGCATGGCCTGCTTCAAATGCTTCGAGAAGAAAAATATGCGCTGCGTGATCGAGCAGGACACGCTGAATGAGTTTCTGGAGAAGATCTATGCAGCCGACGCGGTTATTCTCGGCTCTCCGACCTATTTTGCCGATGTCAGCAGCGAAATGAAGGCGCTGCTCGATCGGGCCGGGATGGTTGCGCTGGCTAACGGCGGGGCGCTCCAGGGAAAGATCGGGGCTGCGGTGGTGGCCGTTCGACGTGGTGGTGCCACGCATGTCTTCGACAGCATCAACCACATGTTTCTCATGTCGTCCATGATCGTGCCGGGTTCCATCTACTGGAACCTGGGCATGGGACTGGACAAGGAAGACGTGCTCAGGGATGAGGAGGCCATGCGCAACATGACCCATCTCGGGCAGACCATCGCCTGGCTCGGCAAGGCGATAGCATCTACCCCCGACGCCTTCCCGACACCGCCGCTTGGCGAAGTCTAAGCATCGTCGTCGACGAGCACTTCGTTCTGCGCGTCCCCAGCAACCTCGACCTGGCCGGTGTGGCACCGCTGCTCTGCGCCGGGATCACGACCTATCCCCCATGCGCCGCTGGGGCGACCTCCGGGGCAAAAAGGTCGGTGTGGTCGGCCTCGGCGGTCTGGGACACATGGGCGTCAAGTTCGCCCGTGCCTTCGGCGCCCACGTCGTGGTCTTCACCACCTCACTGGGCAAGAAAGAGGATGCGCTCCGTCTGGGGGCCGATGAGGTCATCATTTCCCGCAACCCCGATGAGATGCAGCAGCAGGCCGGCACGTTCGACTTCATCCTCGACACCATCGCCGCCGATCACGACATCAACACCTACATCAACATGCTCGGCCGTAACGGCAATATCACCCTGGTCGGCGCGCCGGAGAAGCCACTGGCCGTCTCGGCCTTCGCCCTACTGTTCGGGCGCCGCAGCCTCTCCGGTTCGATCATCGGCGGTATCAAAGAGACGCAGGAGATGCTCGACTTCTGCGGCGACCACAATATCACCGCCGATGTGGAAGTCATCCCGATCCAGAAGGTCAACGAAGCCTACGAGAGACTGATCAAGTCCGATGTGAAATACCGCTTCGCCATCGATATGGCGTCGCTTAAAGCTGAGTAGACGGAAGGTAAGTGAGGAGAAACATGCACGTTGGGATTTTGTGGTCGGGATGGGAGGCAGAACAGCAGAGAGTGTCTGGAATAATTGAAAACTTAAATCAGTAAAAAGGGGTTAGCCGGTTGTGCTACCCCTCGCAATTTTGTATCAGTTCAACTGGTACTTGAACGGATTAGGCACATATTTTCATTTAAAAATCAGGGCACCAGCACAGACAAATTTGTGCACTTGGGTGACCAAACTATTGCTCAGAGAGATAGGACGTCATTTTATAATTTCTGATAATATGCTATCAGCAATTAACTGCATCCCTTTATCTCCCGGATGAGTGGATACACCAGAATGCTTGAAATTGGTTGCATTATAAGTTGCATCATGCTCAGGTAATTGGACCCATTTATAATTATTTGTCAAAGTTACTGAACGCATATATTTATTTAATTGCGGCTTGTCCCACCAAGTAGATACAACGACTGAATTGTTGCAATTTAATTGTTTCAATAAGTTTTCAAAACTTTTAGTAAACTCGGGCGTTATTTCAGTTACGTTTTCCCCTAATTTTATTATTACAAGATCAGCCCATCCTTCATTCTTTTTGAGTTCGCTAAAATCATAATTTGAATAATTACGCTCCCAATCGGCCAAATTAAAGGCTTTAAAATTAGCATTTAACCTTCTAGAAATAATATGCACATAATCCGTATCTTCTGAAGAAGCAGCCATTCCAAAGTTACCATTCCAGCCAATATTCAGAGCAGGTGGGTGCAACGTTATACTGTTGCCAATAAAAATTATATTTTCTTTTTGTGGCAACAGTTGAGAGTGTAAATCAGTACATGCAGATAAAAATAGACATAGATAAGCAAATACAACAAATTTTATTTTCATTTATCCCCCTTAAAATAATCACAATTTAATGTGCTTCAGTCTCACCTAAGCACATAATTACATTTATTTCATATCATATAATTAATGTTTAATCCAGAGTACGCTCCAAAATGTCGGTATGCGCGCTGTAAGTGCAGACTTTGCGAGGATACGGCGAGTGACGGTGATCACATGTGTGATAGGCAATGTGGCGGAATTATAAAGACAGCGTACCCAAAAAACAAAAAGCCACCTTGGCGTGATACACAACCAATGGTGGCTTTCTTATTCCAGAAAAGGACAAAAAAAACCCCGGCAGCTTGAAGCTACCGGGGTTTAAAATCTTTTGGAGCGGGAAACGGGATTCGAACCCGCGACCTTCAGCTTGGGAAGCTGACACTCTACCACTGAGTTATTCCCGCGACGGACGAGTAAAATGCCAAGAGACGGCGAGTTTGTCAACTGTATTTTGCACCATCGGCCTTACTATCACTCGTTTGCCCCCTTGCCACGGAACGGCAACAGGAGCAGATACCTAAGAGAAAGCCGACCAGCCTCGCGAAATTCCCTCAAACCGATGGTCATGCCGAGCTGACCGTCCCGCGGCTGGTCGCGATAGGTGCCCAGCATGCGGTCCCACCACGGCAGGTTAAAACTGAAATTACTGTCGGTCTCACGGGGAATGACCGAGTGATGCACGCGATGCATGTCCGGCGTAACCAGAAACAGACGCAGCCAGCGATCGATGGCGGGCGGTATCGCCAAATTACCGTGGTTGAAGAGCGAGGTGGCGTTCAGGAGCGTTTCAAATGCCACGACCGCAATTGCCGGTGCACCGAGAACGAGCACCGCTCCCATCTTGATGACCAGGGAGAGCAGAATTTCCAGGGGATGAAAGCGGTTGCCGCTGGAGACATCCAGATCCAGATCGGTATGATGCATGCGGTGAAAACGCCAGAAAAGCGCAACCCGGTGAAAGGTGCGATGCTGGAGATAGATGATCAGATCCAGAAAGAGGATTACCAGCAGAATCTTCAACCAGGGGGGCAAGGTCAACATATTCAGGACTCCCCAGCCGTTCAGCCCGGCCAGTTCAGCCGCACCGGTCGGCATGAGCGGTAGTACCAGGCGAACGGCCAGGGAATCTATGACAACAATGGAACAATTACAGAACCAGCGCTGACCTTTTGGAACCGTCAGGGCTCGGCGGGGCCAAAGCTGTTCAGCCAGAGCAACCAGCAGGAAAACACCCAGAAAAAAGACCAGGCGTATGCCGCTATCGCTGTACATCTCCTACCCTATGCGGGCAACAATAAACTCCCGCACCTGTTCCAGATCGGCATCCATCTCGTCGCAGCGGGTCGGCATTCCCGCCAGGGCCGCGATGGCGTCCGGAACCGGGGCCTGGGAACCGGTGGCCTTTTCCACCGCCTCGCCGAATTTGGCGGGGTGGGCCGTGGCCAGGCAGACGCGGGCGATATCAGCCGGAAGCAGCTCCCGTGCGGCACGGACACCGACGGCGCTATGGGGGTCGAGCAGATAGCCTGTCTCGCGGTAGAAGCCGGCGATGGTTTCCAGGGTTTGAGCCTGATTGACCGACTCCGAACAGAATTCGTCCCGCACCCGCTCCATCTCCGCATCGCTGAAGCTGATCCGCCCCTTTTCGCGCAGTTCGGCAAAAGCCGCCCTGACCTTTTCCGGATTCTCCTGGTAGAGGTGATAGAGGTAGCGCTCGAAGTTGGATGCCACCTGAATGTCCATGGAGGGGGAGACGGTTGAGACCACGCCGCTCAGGGAATAGTCCCCCTGGTTAATGAAGCGGGTCAGGATGTTGTTTTCGTTGGTTGCCAGCAGCAGCTTTTCAATCGGCAGCCCCATGCGCTTGGCGACATACCCGGCAAAGATATCGCCGAAATTCCCGGTCGGTACGGAGAAGCTGACCCGCGTACGTCCCCCGTCCGTCACCCGCAGCCAGGCCCAGAAGTAATAGACGACCTGGGCCAGGACCCGCGCCCAGTTGATGGAGTTGACGGCACCCAGGGAGTATTTTTCCTTGAACTCCAGATCGTTGAAGAGCGCCTTGACCATATCCTGACAATCGTCGAAGGTGCCGCGTATGGCGATGTTGTGGACATTGGCGTCGGTAACGGTGGTCATCTGCAGGGCCTGAACCGGCGAGGTCTTGCCATGGGGATGCAGGATAAAGATCGTGATTCCCTTTTTCCCGCGTACGCCATGGATTGCGGCGCTGCCGGTATCGCCCGAGGTGGCGCCGACGATATTGAGCTGTTCGCCACGCTCCGCCAGGATATGCTCAAACAGGTTTCCCAGGAGTTGCAGCGCCACATCCTTGAAGGCCAACGTGACACCATGAAACAGCTCCAGGATATGGACACCATCCTGGTGAACCACGGGTGTCACCTGCGGATGGGTGAATGTGGCATAGGAGCGGTCGATCAGCTCTTTCAGGACGTCCGCTGAAATGTCATCCACGAAGGGCGAGATAACCTGGAAGGCCAGTTGCGGGTAGGACAATCCCCGCCATGATTCCAGCCGTTCGCTGGAGACCTGGGGATAGGACTCGGGCAATAACAGGCCGCCATCCGTGGCCAGCCCCATCATAACGGCGTCTTTGAAGGGAATCGGCTGAATCCCGCCGCGGGTACTGATGTAACGCATTAAACTGATCCTTTCTCAACTAATTAGGTAGTGATAGTTCCTTGGCTAATGATCGGCAAAGCCCATGCATTATGACGCACAGTCCTCTGCCGGCCTGCGAATGTAGCAGATAAATTTGAATTTTGAAAGCCTCTCACCTGTCGGGGGAGGCGGGAAAGATTACCGAGCGCAACTCGTCGGGTGCCAGTGAAAAGAAGGTCTTGAACATGCAGTATTTGTAAAACTCGCTGAACAACAGGTAAAAACTGCCGCCATGGCTCCACCAAGCCTCCTTGAGGTTCCTGCTGTCGACCGGATAGGGGTAGATGGTCAGATCCTTGGGCAGCGCATTACGGAAGAGTATCGCCGCCCGCTTCATATGATAGCGCGAGGTGATCAGCAGCACGGAATCGACCTGCCGGCGCAGGATCACGTCGCGGCCATAGATGGCGTTCTCCAGGGTATTCCGGGATGCCCGCTCCAGAATAACGCCGTCCGCCGAAGGGTCGCCCGGACGGGGGCGGTAGAGATCACTCTTGCGTACAGCCGGATCAACCCCGATGAGAAAGAGGTAGGCACCCCGCCGTGCGCGGTACAGTCGCACACCCTCATCCACCCTCCCCTTACCACCGGCCAGGACGACAATAGCATCGGCCTTAACCGTGCTTTGGCGGTATGAAAAGGTTTTGTAGGTAAAATCGATGAACAGGGCCGCAATTGCCACCGCGAGGATAATCATAACTGTGATGAATGCTTTGATAACGTTCATGTCTTCTCATTTTATACTTGAAACCCGGTAATAATTCTGCTATAAATTTATTTTTTAAGCAAACAACCGGAGGAGAGATAATATGTCAAGAAAATGTGATATTTGTGGAAAAGGGCCCAGCTTCGGAAACAATGTGAGCCACGCCAACAACAAAACCCGCACCGTATGGTATCCGAATCTGCAGAAAGTCAGAGCAGTGAAAAACGGCAGCATCATGACCGTCAAGGCCTGCACCCGTTGCATCCGTTCCGGTCACGTTACCAAGGCACTGTAAACGACACCCCGGCAGAGCGAATTTCAAAGCCGCGACACCTATGTGCTCGCGGCTTTTCTTGTTAACACCACCTCGCCAACATTCGAAGCTTAATACGCTCCTCATGCGCAGGCAATTACTTCAATCTCCAGTTGTACTCCACGCGGAAGCTCCCTGACGGCCACGGTCGAGCGGGCCGGCTTATGGTCGCTGAAATAACTGCCGTAGACCTCGTTCACGACGCCGAAATCCTTCATCTCAACCAGGAAGATGGTTACCTTGACCACGTCATTGAAGCCCGCCCCCGCCGCTGAGAGCACAGCAGAGATGTTCTTCATCACCTGTTCGGCCTGGCTGCGGATGTCACCGGCAACAATCTCGCCCGTCTGCGGATCCAGGGGAATCTGTCCCGAACAGAACAGCAGGTTTCCGGCCTGAATGGCCTGAGAGTAAGGCCCGATGGCGGCCGGGGCTTTTTCCGTTGCAATAACGTTTAGTTTCATTGTTTGAGCCTTTCGACTTTAATCACGCCCTTTACCTTCATCAGCGCGTTCATCACCTTCTGCAGATGGGCCAGATCAACAACATTCACTTCAAAGGTATTCTCGCCGCGCTGATCGATCGTACTCTGGATATGGGCGCTGGCAATATTGGCCTCGCAATTGGTGATGGCCAGGGTGATATTGGCCAGGATGCCCTTGACGTCGTGGCAAAGCACCCGGATCTTGACCGGCAGAACCGACGATTTGCCCTTGTTCCAGGCCACGTCGATACGACGTTCCGGATCGCTCTCCAGCGCCAGCTGACAATCGGCGGTATGGATCGAAACCCCCTTGCCGCGGGTAATAAATCCGATGATCTCGTCCCCGGGGACCGGGTTACAGCATTTGGCAAAGCGGACCAGCACATCGTCAACGCCGCTGATCTCAACCGCACTGGACGAGGTACCCTTGATCTTGTTGAGAACGGCCGTCAGCCGTGATTCCTTGTGCTCGGCACGCTCCTGGATCTTCTCCTGGGGCAGGATCTTGCCGACGATCTGCCCGGCGGAAATCTTGCCGTATCCCACGGCGGCCAACAGGTCGTCGTCACCGGCAAAGCCGAATTCGGACGCGATCCTCTTGAAATCCCCACTCTTCTGAATCTTCTGCAGATTAATGGAATATTTGCGGAATTCCTTCTCGCAGATCTCGCGCCCCAGGACAACGCTGCGTTTGCGTTCCTCGGTCTTGATCCAGGTGCGGATCTTGTTGCGCGCCCGGGAACTCTTGACGATCTTGAGCCAATCCTTGCTGGGGGTGTGATGCGGCGAGGTGATGACTTCAACGATGTCGCCGTTTTTCAGCTCATACTTGAGCGGCACCAGCTTGCCGTTGACCTTGGCGCCGACGCAACGGTGTCCGACATCGGTGTGGACGCTGTAGGCGAAATCGATCGGCGTCGATCCCTTGGGATAGCCCTTAACGTCCCCTTTGGGGGTGAATACGTAGACCTCTTCCGGGAACAGGTCCACGCGGACCGAATCCATGAATTCCTTGGAGTCCTGCAACTCCTGCTGCCATTCCAGCAGCTGCCGCAGCCAGGCGAAGCGCTTGACATCCTTCTCGTCGTAGCCCTTGCCTTCCTTGTACTTCCAGTGCGCGGCGATGCCCGCATCGGCAACGCTATGCATCTCATGGGTGCGAATCTGCACCTCCATCCGATCGCCATGCGGACCGATGACCGTCGTGTGCAGGGACTGGTACATGTTGCCCTTGGGCATGGCGATATAGTCCTTGAAACGCCCATGGATCGGCTTCCAGGAGGAATGGATCGCGCCCAGCACCTCGTAACACTCACGCAGGTCGTTGACCAGTATGCGGATGGCGATCAGGTCATAGATCTCTTCAAACTCCACATTGCGCTTTTCCATCTTGCGATAGATGGAATAGAGGTGCTTGCTGCGCCCGGAGACCTCGCCCTTGATATCATGCTCGGCCAGCTTTTCGATAATGATCGCCTTGGCCTCTTCGACAAAGGCCTCGCGTTCCTTCTTTTTGAGGGAGATCTTGCGCACCAGCTCGAAGTAGATTTCGGGATTCAGGTAGCGGAAGGAGAGGTCTTCCAGCTCGACCTTGATCCACGAAATCCCCAAGCGGTTGGCGATGGGGGCGTAGATATCCATGGTCTCGCGGGCAATGCTGCGTTGCTTCGGCTCCGGCTGGAACTCCAGGGTGCGCATGTTGTGCAGCCGGTCGGCCAGCTTGACCAGAATAACGCGGATATCGTTGGCCATGGCCAGGAGCATCTTGCGGAAGTTCTCGGCCTGGCTCTCTTCCTTGGTCTTGAAGTGAATCTTGCTGATCTTGGTAACGCCATCGACCAGCAGAGCCACCTCTTCGCCGAACATCTCAACCAACTCCTCATAGGTAGCCAGGGTATCCTCGATGGTGTCGTGCAGAAAACCGGTCACGATACTGGGAACATCCAGGCGCAGCTCGGCCAGCAGGCCGGCCACCTCCATGGGGTGGATGATGTAGGGTTCCCCCGACAAGCGGGTCTGCCCCTGGTGTACCTTGGCACAATACACGTAGGCCTTGCGGATTATGTTGAGATCAGCCGAGGGGTTGTAGGCGGTTACCTTATCGAGGATGTCATTAAGCCTGATCATTGGTTATCAGTCGCCGGATGAGAGTTGAAATAGAATACCGCAGAGGGGGGATAAAAAAGGGCAAAACCGCATCAGACACGGTTTCACCCCGTTACCGGACTTAGTTGGTGTGCTGTTTCTTGCTGATCTCGAAGTTTACTTTACCCGCAGCAATCTCACGCAGGGCGGTCACCACCAGACGGTTATTCTTGGGATCGATCAGCGGCTGATTGCCCTTGTAGAGCTGTTTAACCCTCTTGGAGGCCAGCATGACCAGGAGAAAACGGTTATCGACATGTTTCAGACAATCTTCGACGGTTACGCGTGCCATAATCTTGTACTCCTTCCTGCACAAATAATTGGAGTGTTGTTATTATCCTATATTGCTTCAAATATCAAACAATTTCGCCACCTGCCCCAGCATCCGGAAGGTACGCCGGCTCTGCGCGACGACGATCGAGGAGAGTTCTTCAAAGGCGGTCTCGAATTTGTCGTTGACGATGATGTAATCGTACCAGCGCGCCTCACGAATCTCACCGGCGGCGCATTCGATACGACGGTCGATGACTTCCTGGGCATCCGCCGAACGGCCCTCCAGGCGCCGGCGCAGCTCCTCCATGCTGGGTGGCAGGATAAAGACGTAGATGCAGCGCTCGATCTGTTCCTTGAGACGGCGGGCCCCCTGACAATCGATGTCAAGCACCAGGTCAACACCGTTTTTGCGCGCTTCATCGATCGTGGCCAGCGCCGTGCCGTACAGATTTCCGTGCACCTCGGCCCACTCGGCAAAGGCATCGGCGTCAATCATCTCCTGGAACTTCTCGCGGGAGACAAAGAAATAGTCAATGCCATGCACCTCACCGGCACGCGGGGCGCGGGTGGTGTAGCTGACCGACTCTTTCATCGATGGGAAGCGTTCCATCAACGCACGACAGAGGGTGGTTTTACCGGCGCCGGAGGGGGCCGAGATGATCAGGATGATACCTTCGCGATTCATGGGTTCCGCCTTATTAAGTTCGATTGTGTGAAAAAGTAACAAAGATATCCTGAAAAGAAAAGCCAAACCAACCGCAGTCATTAACCGGTATGGGATGCTTGGGCTTTCAGGACTCCTGTATTTAACGATCAGATTTAGTTGTATATGTTTTATTGAATATATGTTAGAAACAGATCAGGAGGGCTCCTATGAAAGATCTGCTTGTCATCGTCGCTATCGCCGTCGTCTGGTTTGTGCTTAACCGCTACATTCTCCCCAAACTGGGAGTACAAACCTGAATGTCGAACACCTGCTCCCCCGCGTCGCGGGCGGATAAAAAAGAAAAGAAGTGAAAAAAGGCCGGATTATATTCCGGCCTTTTTATTGGCGTCTCGTGCCTCATCCAGGACTACCAGGTATCCATCAGGATCGAAGCACCACATCTCCTTGACACCATAGGGCCTGATCTCAAGCGGATAAAGGACTTCCAGCCCTTCCTCCATGACGGCGTCACTGATACCTTCCAGGTCGCTAACCTCGAAATGCAGGGTCACTCCGATCCCGCGCGGAAACATGCTGAAGCGGTTCCCCAAAACCGGGTGTGCCCTGACCACATCGTCCTCTTCCACAAATACCAGGGCAAGACCATCCATATCCAGGACCAGGTGATCCGGGGCGCCGATTGCAGTTAACGAGCGTTGTACCGGCAATTCCAGAATACCGGCATAAAATGCCTCGGTTACAGCCAGATTTGTGACGGCAAGCTGGATGGAGTGCTGGGCGCGATGTGACTTCATCTACCGTCCGCTGAACAGGGCGGTGAAAACGCCTGAAAGGCGCGACAGCCAGTTAAAGTAGATTGTGATGCCGATCAGGATCAAAAACATACCGGTACAGATTTCAAAGAGGCGGATGTATTTTTTGAAGCGCTGGAAGGCAACGATAAACTGATGCATTGCCAGGGAGGAGAGAAAAAAGGGTATGCCGAGCCCCAGCGAATAGATCAGGAGCAGCACAATGCCGCGATAGACGTTTTCTTCGGTGGCAGCCACCATCAGAATCGTAGCCAAAATCGGCCCGATGCAGGGGGTCCACCCCGCGGCAAAGGCGACACCCACCAGAAAGGTGCCCGCAAAACCGGCCGGTTTACGATGCAGGGTAATGCGCTTCTCACCCATCAACAGGTTGATCGGGACCAAACCGGATACGTGGATACCCAGCAAAGCGATCAGAATGCCGCCGGCCTTCCTGAAGAAACCGGCATGCTGATTGAGAAAGGACCCCAGGAAGGTGGCCGAAGCCCCCAGCAGGGCAAACACCACCGTAAAACCGAGGATAAAGGCCAGTGAGTGCAACATGGTGGTCTGGCGAATCTTGTGGTTGGGGTGTTCATTTTGCAGATCGACAAAGGAGAGGCCGGTGATGTAGGTGATATAGGACGGGATCAGCGGCAACACGCAGGGCGAAAGAAACGAAAGCAACCCCGCGATGAACGCTCCAAAATATGTTACTTCCGGTGTATGCATAGTGAGATGGCGCTCCTATTTCATCAAACCTTCCAGAAAGGTGATTGTTTCAGGCGCATCCCAGGCCAGTGGTCCGATAACCTTTTTGATCAGGATACCGTTCTTGTCGATCACAAACGTCTCCGGCACACCGGTTATACCATAGGTCTTACCGGCAATTCCACCGGGGTCGGTGTAGGCCGGCAGTGAAAAGCCACTACTTTTGAAAAAGGCTTCTATATCCGGAACGCCCCCCTCGTCTATGGATACCGCCACCATCTGAAACGGCTTGCCGGCCATGGCGCTGTTGAGCTTCATCATGGAGGGTATTTCCTCACGGCAGGGCGGGCACCAGGTTGCCCAGAAGTTGAGCAGCACGACCTTGCCCTTCAGTGCGGAAAGTTTCAGGGGCTGATTTTTCAGCGAATTAACCGCAATTTCAGGGGCCGGTTTCTGTTCCGCTACCTCGGCAACGCCTACGGGTTCTTTTTTCTTGGAACAGCCCGAGAACGCCAGCAGCGCGACAGACAGCAACAGGCAGTAGACGACGATTCGTTTCATGGATTCCTCCAGGGAGTGGAAAACAATCTGCCCGCTGTTGGACGGATCAGCGATTGCGGGTAACGACGTAATCGGCAAGTCCCAGCATGGCCGACTTGATCGGAGTCGCTTCGAACAGCTCCAGATGGGTACAACATGAGTCAATATACGTGCGAGCCGCGTCCACGGTATAGGTGATCCCGCCATACTGCTTGACCAGACCGGACACATGGCGGAACTCATCCAGGGTCATCTCGTCTTTTTCCACAACCGCTTCGATTACGGAGCGTTCCTCGGCAGTACAGTGGCGCAGGGTATGGATCAGAGGCAACGTGATCTTGCCCTCTTCCAGGTCGTGACCGATGCTTTTGCCGAACTCCTCTTCGGTGGCGATATAATCCAGCGTATCGTCCATCAATTGGAAGGCGATCCCCAAGGACATGCCGAAATCCGCCAGCGCCTTCTGCTTTGCAGGAGAGGCATTACCCAGAATTGCACCGGCTTCGCAGGCAGCCGACATGAGAATGGCCGTCTTGGAGCGCACGACACCGATATAGCGCTCTTCGGTCAGGTCGATCTCGCCGGTGCACAACAACTGCATGACTTCGCCTTCGGCGATGACGGTGGTGGCACCGGACAGAACCCGCAGTATGTCGAGACTGCCGGCCGCAACCATCAGGGAGAAGGATTTGGAAAAGAGAAAGTCCCCCACCAGCACGGATGCCTCGTTGCCCCAGAGGGTGTTGGCCGAGGCCAGGCCGCGCCGCAGGGTAGCACTGTCGACGACATCATCGTGCAGGAGTGTGGCGGTATGGATAAACTCTACGACACTGGCCAAGGCAACCGCCTTGTCGCCCTGATACCCGCAAAGACGGGCAGCAAGCAGCAGGAGCGCAGGCCGGACACGTTTTCCACCGCTGGAAAGTACGTATTCACCAACCTTGCGAATCAGGGGTACGTCGGATTCCAGATCCTTGCGGAACTGCTGCTCGACGTTTACAAGATCATTGCCAATGATGTTCAGTGCGGACTGCATCAGGAGGGTCCTCGGAGGGTTAAATTTGTGTCATAGTAAAGGATGGGATTCAGGTTTGTCAAAGCATTTCTGGCTCTTGAACGCCCGCCGGCCGAAGGTTTCCATTGCCAGAGCAAGCGTCACGGTATATGGTACAAAATGCTTGACAGGCACACCTGAAAAAACAGCACGAGGATGGCATCATGAATTTCAATGAACTTAACCTGCCGGAGGCGCTCTTAGAGGGCATTGCCGAGGCGGGTTTCAGCAGCTGCACCCCGATCCAGGAGCATACCCTCCCCATCAGCCTGACCGGAAAGGACATTGCCGGCCAGGCCCAAACCGGGACCGGTAAGACAGCCGCCTTTCTGATCACCCTCTTCACACGACTCCTGAACAACAGCGCCGCAAAACCGGGCAAGCATCCCCGGGCACTGATCCTTGCACCGACGCGGGAACTGGTGGTGCAGATCGAGCAGGACGCCCAGATCCTGGGGCGCCATTGCGGATTTACCATCCAGGGCATCTATGGCGGTGTAGACTACATGAAGCAGCGTGACGCGCTCCGCGACGGGGCCGACATCATCATCGGCACGCCGGGCAGGCTGATCGACTACCTCAAGCAGAAGGTCTACAGCCTCAAAGAGGTCGAGATGCTGATCATCGACGAGGCCGACCGCATGTTCGACATGGGCTTTATCGCCGATCTGCGTTTCATCCTGCGCCGTCTGCCCCCCTTTGACCAGCGCCAGAACCTCCTCTTCTCCGCCACCCTCAATCTGCGGGTCATGGAACTGGCCTACGAATTCATGAATTCGCCGGAGAAGGTCTCGGTCACCCCGGAGCGGATGACCGCGGAAAACGTGGTCCAGATTCTCTACCATGCCTCACGCAAGGAAAAGTTCCCGCTCTTGCTGGGGCTGTTGCGGCGCGAAGGCATGGAACGCACCATGATTTTCATCAACACCAAGCGCGAGGGAGAGTACCTCCATGATCGCCTGAACGCCAACGGCTTTCCCTGCCGACTGATCTCGGGGGATGTGGAACAGAAAAAACGTCTGCGGATCCTGGAAGACTTCAAAGAAGGCAAGCTGCCGATTCTGATCGCAACGGACGTTGCCTCGCGCGGCCTGCACATCGACGGCGTATCGCACGTGGTCAACTACGACCTGCCCCAGGATTGCGAGGACTACGTCCACCGCATCGGCCGCACCGCCCGGGCCGGGGCACAAGGCAAGGCCATCTCCCTGGCGGACGAAGATGGTGTCTTGTACCTGGAGGCGATCGAGGAGTATATCAAGGGCAAGATTCCGGTGGAGTGGGCCGAGGATGACCTGTTCGTCAACGACTTCGTGCGCACGGCACGGCCGAAATACAAGCAGGACGTGAAGCGGGAAAGCTCCGGCGGGGGGCGCAGCAATTCCAGACCACCGCGCAAATCCGGCAGCACGACAACCAAGGGTCCTGCAGCAGCCAAGGCACCTGTAGCCGCAGCGGTGAATCCTGAAACAGGAGAAGCGGCCAAGAAACGCAGACGCAGAAGAAAAAAGCCGACGGGTGAAGCTTCCTCGGCACCCCAGACACCATCCGCCGAATAAATCTAATACACCTTACTCACATCCCCGAGCGATCCTTCTCTCGGGGATGTGTTGTTAGAAGCTGTGCGAACTCTTCATCAGCATGCTGACCCCCAGATAGGTGAAGAGCATCACCCACACGCCGGCGATCCCCATCCAGGCGGTCGCCCGGTCCCAACGGGCACCCTTGATGCGCAGATGCAGTAGGAGCGCATAAAAAAACCAGAGCACCGATGTCCACAACTCCTTGGGCGTCCAGAGCCAGTAGGTGCCCCAGGCGTAATAGCCCCAGATGCCACCCGCCACCATCGATGCCGAAAAGAACGACCACCCCACCAGCGCGGTCTTGAACTGGATATCCAGGAAGCCCCGCTCACCCCGCATCAGGAATGCCGCGCACAACAGCCCCCCCAGGACGAAAAGAGCATAGCTAAAAAATGCCAGGACCACATGCAGTTCGAACCAGAGCGTGTCAAGGACCTGGGGAAGCGGCATGTTTAAGGGCTTGAAGCCGAGCGCAATCACGGTGAACAGTCCGGCCAGGATCCCGGAAGCAATCGTAAACCAGCGCGTCCGGCGGACCGGGGGTGAAAAGGAGGTGAACAAGGCCATCACGGCAATCGAGAGCGCAAAAAAAGTCAGCGTATCATGGGGACCCAAGAGGGGCAGCCGGCCGAGTGACAGGCTGCGTTGCAGCAGGTAACCGAGCTGGCACAGGATCCCCACGGCCATGACCGGCCTCCAGGAAGAACCACACAGATAACAGACAGTTGAGACAACGGGCAGCCAGGTCATCGGGCGGCAACCTCCCGGCCCCGAAAAACGACCACAACAGGTAGAGAGCAATTCATAATTTAACCACCGATTTTATGCGTTTATCCTCAAGAAAATTGATCAACAGGTACAGGGGCACACCAAACAGGGCCGTCATAAAGAGGAGCGTGAAAATTTCGACCATATAGTTGCTGAAGGGATGGGGAATTGCATCCCTGATCAGGTTGATAATCCCCAGCAGGTGACTACAAGGAACATAGGCAATTACCGCCCACAGGCACCAGGCCAAGGCTTGACGTGCTTGCGCCCGGCGCTTCAGAAAAAATATGGAAACCGCCAGGAGGCTCCCGCCGTACACGACCAGTATCCAGGGCATCATCCCATAGTGAAGAAAGACATACCAGGCCGAGACCTGCTCTTCACGCTGTTCCGTTAACCTGGCCTGAATATCGTTGCCGTAATAATCAAACAGGCCGAGAATCCCCATGACAAGGATCACCACGGCAACCACTGCAGCCCCCCAACCGATCAGGTGAACCGGATGGAGATTTTCAATGAATTCGCCGATGGCGATACCCTCGGCCGCCGGCGCAGCTGCCGGAGCCGGCGCTACTGATGAAACGTTCGGCAGCACTGGCGGGGGAAGATCGCGGGTAAATTTCCGGTTGAGAATTTCGTGCTCACGGACCCGGGCCTTTTCCTCGCGCTGCCTGTCGATGAAGGCCTTGATCTCCACGCCGCATTTGGGACAGGTCCCAAAGGGCTCGTCGCCAAAGGTACTGTAGGCACAGGCGGGGCATACGTCCACCAGATAATCCCTGGACGTGGCACGCGGCTTTTTGACATCAAAACCATGCTTGCACCTCGGGCAACTCAGGAAACGTCCTTCTTCGGGAATCTCATGATCCGGCAGAGTTCCGTTGGCGCCGCATTGAGGACAGGTAATTTTCATATGCCGACAGACTCCCCGCATACATGAATGATTAATGCAGGCGCGAGTGTAGCAAATCGAAGCGCTACTGTCATCACCGTGAATATAAAACTTCATTAACCGGCACCACGTGCACAAAAAAACCCGCCGAAGCGGGTTCAATTGCGTATCTGTCCTGATCAAGCCGCCAACATCTAGCTGCCACTGGCATATTCATCCAGCTCGGGCCGCATGCCGATCATATCCCTGATTTCAGTCCACTCGCGCTTGTCCACGGCTGCCTCGTCGCCCTTCATGACATTGATGATCGTGAAAAAGTCCTGCTGATACTTGCTCTTCATGACCTCCGCCGCCGGCTTGCATTTGACGGCATAGACCGTCTGAATCGACTGATGGTCCCATGCCCGCCACTGCTGACGATCCTTCAATCCGGTATAGACATGCCCTTCCAGGGCTCTGATCACAGCCTTGGTGTCAAATGTCCTGGCCCGCTCCACCGCATCGCGATACTCGTGCATGATCACATATGCCGAAGCCCCCGATGTGGTCGGGTAGCGTTGATACCTGGACGAAAACTTCTCAACAAAGGCAACACCCTTGGGGTAGTTGTAGGTACTCGGAACATTCCAGATCCAGGGCAGGGTCCCGATCACGCCTTCCATCGCCACCGCTCCCGCTCCCTGCGCCATGTCATCATTCAAGCTGGGGACAATGATCTGCATCCGGTTTTTCAATCCCATCTCATCTGCCTGGCGAACGGCGATTTCCATATCACGACCAAAAAGCGACAAGACCAGCACACTGGCATTACTGGCCTTGGCCTCTTTGAGGGCCTCTTTGAAATCTCTGGCCCCCAATTCAGTCAACACCTCCGGATGGGCAACCGTATCCTTTGTGTTGGTAAAACCACGCAGCACCGATTCCGTAGTCCAACCCCAGGTATAATTGGCGGTTATGTAAAAATACTTTTGACCGGCAAAGTTCTTCTTCAGGTATTCCGCAAGCACCTTGCCAGCCGCATAGGCATCGTAACATTCTCGAAAGATGTGGCGATGGCCGTATTCGCCGGTGGTCTCGGTCGAATAGGTCAGCGTCCCGAAGAAGAGACGGTTTTTCTGCAGTGCCACCTCCCCCGTGGCAATCGCCACGGCACTGGAAGAACCGCCGAAGATCATCGGCACCCCTTCCTTATCGAAAAGGTCGACTGCATTAGCCTTGGCGACCTTGGCATTGGACTTGGAATCCCGATAAACAAGCTGCACCTTTTTACCCAGAATACCTCCCGCGGCGTTGATCTCTTCCACCGCCAGATCGGCGGCGCGGCGCTGGTCAAGGCCCTGCTTTGCATAAGGCCCGCTTTCCGGATAATTCAGCCCGATCTTGACCACATCCTGGGCAGCGCCAGCATCTGCCGGCACCATCCACAATGCAACAAGACAAACATAACAATAAACTAAAAATACTTTATTCATGCCGCCATCCCCCGTTAAAATCACCAACAGAGAATAGTTATAACAGACGGTTAATTGTTTTAAAACTCTTTTCTATAAATATACGGCTGTCACCAAAAACAGGACAGCATACCCGGCAGGTCATTTCATATGTTGTGCATTGACCACGTTAATCGGTGCCGCGGAGAGAAATGCCGCCACATTGGCGGCAACTATGGCCATCAGCCGCTTACGGGCAGCCAACGAGGCCCAGGCGATGTGGGGGGTAAAGATGCAGTTGGGAGCCGAGAGGAGCGGATTGTCAGCCAGCATCGGTTCATGGGCCACCACATCCAGTCCCGCCCCGGCGATTTTCCCCTCCCGCAAGGCCCGGGCAAGATCGACCTCGTTTACCAGCCCACCCCTGGCCACGTTGATCAGATAGGCCGAGGGTTTCATGGCCGCCAGTAGAGCGGAATTTACGAAGCCCGCATTATCAGCCGTCTGGGGACAATTGAGGGTTACAACATCGGCCGTGGCAAACAGCTCTTCGAGGGGGACAAATCGAACCGGGGTCGGACCGGGCTCCAGCGGAATACGCGGAGTGTAGCTGATCACCTTCATACCGAAAGCGGCGCCGATCCTGGCCACGGCGCGGCCGATGGTGCCATAACCCACAATCCCCAGGGTCAGTCCGTCCAGCTCAAGGATTGAGCTCTTCCAGAAGGAATGGTCCGGGCAACGCACCCATTCGCCGGCCTTGACGGCGGCGTCGTGAAGCCCGACAGCGGTAGCCAGCTCCAGCAGCAGGGCAAAGGTTGTCTGCGCCACCGATTCCGTGGAATAGGCCGGCACATTGGAGACCGCAATCCCCCGTTTTCCGGCCGCAAGCACATCCACATTGTTGTAGCCGGTGGCAAGCATGGAAATATACTTCAAGCGGGGCAGCGCTTCGAAGACAGCCTCGTCCAGCTTGCATTTGCTGGTCAGGATGATCTCCGCGTCCCGCGCCCGTTCAAGCAGCAACTCAGAGGGAGTCCGATCATGGATCAGGCAGGTGCCAAGCGCTTCGACCGGGGTCCAGGGATTGTCTCCCGGATTAATGGTATAGCCGTCCAGAATTACGATTGTCGGGGTGTTGGTCATAGTGAGCTCCTTGGGGGCGGGATTGGTGCAGCGACGGTAACAGTCATCGGCCTGCGCCGTCAAGCTTCCGATGATGTGAAGAAAAACAGTGGACGGCTTGCAATTTCATACAGTATGGTGCTTCCAGAAATCAAGTACCTTTGGAGGATTGACATGTTTCCGCAGAACAACGATCTGGGAGCGTCGCTCTACAAAACGTGGAGCGACAAAGAAAAGCGCGAGGAAATCGCCAGACTTGTGGAGGGATACCGTAAAGGACTGCCAATCGGCATTCTCTGCAAGATGTCCGAGACCATCGCCGGCAGCCGCAAGCGTGCCCGCAACCACCTGCAGGCCCTGATGACGCCCGCGGAGCGGCAGGCCGCCATCGAGAAGGAATCCGGCGGCATGCAACTCATGGTCAAGGAGTTACTGAAGTAATGAACGATAGCATCTGCACCAACTTAAAAAAGATTCCCATGCTCCTGCTCTTCATCTTCGTACTCTTCCTGGTGGCCTTCAGCACCTGGCAACTGTTCCAAGGCAATCTGGAAGCGGCCTTCTCGTCGCTCCCCTTCCTGCTGATCGTCTACCTTTTCGTCATGAGACGCCGAGCCTGAGCAGAACGGGACGGGTAACACGTAATGCCCCCTCGCCCAGGTAGCACTCTACTGAAAAAAAATGGCCGGTGTCATATCCACCGGCCATTTACGATTATTCATTCCCACATCCCGGAGTAATCCAGCTACCCTTTACGCCCCTTGCGACCTGCCATCACCTTGCCATGGGGCGTGATGATATGCGCATTCCGGTTGGCACTACGACGCATCATCATTTTGTGCCGGTCGAGTATGGCCAGCAGCATCCCGCGCGGTGTCACTACCTTACGATTCATGTCTCTCATTTTCGCCACCTCCTTCTCTACCCTTTTGTCTCTAGTATAGCACTATTGAAGCTGCAGAATTCACTTAAGACCGCCCCCGAACGTTCCGCAGGATAGAGCACATCGACGGTCTCATTTTTATTGTAACCTACCGTCGCACTCGGGCGTCTACTGTTTGGAAGGAGAAGAATGGGAGGTCATTGATGATTTCCCGTTCGGAGACTAAACTGAAGTTGAGCAAACACCTCGTTGCAGGAGGTTCATATGAAAACGTTCGCAAGAATAATGTTTGCAGCCCTACTCGTGCTTCTCTTGGGATTCTTACCCGGAAACAGCTCCTATGCCAGGGGAGGCCACGGAGGCCATGGGTCGCATGTCGGCATCGGTGTATGGCTCGGACCGGGATGGGGGCCGGGTTGGTGGGGACCGTACTATTATCCCCCCTACTATCCCTATTATGCGGAACCGCCGATAGTCATCCAGCAGCAGCCCGAGGTATACGATCAGCCCGTACCTCCGCCAGAGCAGCCGGTCTACTGGTATTATTGTCGGGAATCGCGGGGCTACTACCCGTATGTCAAAGAGTGTCCCAGCGGATGGTTGAAGGTTGTGCCACCTCCACCCAGTCCACCTTCTTCACCGCGAAAATAAAGGAGTGAGATGACCATGAGACTCTTGAAAGGCTTGACAGCGCTACTGTGTATGATCCTGCTGGCGGGGTGCGTGACCGTTCCACGGGGGCCGAGTGTGAGAGTCTTCCCGACGCCGGGCAAACCGTATGATCTGTTCCTGTCCGAGGATTCGTATTGCAGACAGTCTGCGGAGCGCCAGATCGGCGTACTGCCCCAGGAAATTGCCGATCAGAATACCGCCACCGGCGCCGTCGTTGGCACCGCCATAGGAACGGGACTGGGCGCCGCCATCGGAGCGGCATCAGGCAACGCAGGGGCTGGCGCCCTGATCGGCGCCGCAAGCGGGTTGTTCGTCGGTACCGCTGCAGGTTCCGATGCGGGACGGGTCGAGGGGCGGGAAGCGCAACGACGTTACGATACGGCCTATCTACAATGCATGTATGCCCACGGCAACCAGGTCTACAATCCCGGCCGCAGATACTATCGCCGACGGGCAGTCATCATGACTCCTCCGCCACCCAGACCTGAATATGCCCCACCGGACTATACAGCGCCCTACCCTCCGCCGAATATCGTGCTACCGGAACCACGCTCGGCAGAGCCGGTTCCTTATCCATAATCCGGGAGGAGTGGCAGATAACGGGGTAAGCTTAAGTTTCTTCGAGTGCATGACTGTAGCGACCGCCCCTGCCCCTGGCCTGAGAACAGAGACCGAGGACAGATCAAATCATTTAAATTGCAGCAGGTTGGAGCGCACCGAGATGGTTTTTATGACGTCGATATGGCATACTGAATGTACATCGAAGGAGGTGTGAGCGAGATGAAATGCGAATTCAACGATGGCACGAAAGTCAACTACTCGGGAGCGCTCCAGATCACGAAAGGTCAGGAGATAAATGTCTTTATCAAGGAAGCCTTGATACCCGACCAGATCAAAAACGATCTGGATATGGCCCTCTATAAAAACAGTTGCGGCGATATGAGAACCATTGCCGAGACGGTCACGAAAACCTACGGCCCCAAGGCATGTATCCACGGTTAGAGACACCCGCCCCCTGAAATAGAGCGGGTTGTAAGCAGGCAAGCCGCCCCCAGGCATGGAGGCGGCTTTTGTATTCCCTCTGGTGGGGGGGACCTCTTCAGGCGAGGAGAGTTTCCTTGCCCCCTGACGCAGCGGGACAGTTCACAAACTACGCTTCGGCGGCATCTCCCGAAAATCGTACTTCCAAGAGGGTAAAGTCGTCACCCAGTCGGATGCCGTTGGAAAAGGTCAGCAAGGCCTCTTCCAGCATGGTAATATCGATGTCTGCCTGTGGATAGCCGAGACCACGCAGCATGTCGACAAGCCCCTCCGCACCCAACAACCTTTCATCAGAGTTGTGTATATCGGTGGCGCCATCGGTGAACATCAGCAGGCTATCACCGGCAGTACACTGAAACTCACATTCGTCATATTCGGCTTCTGCGATCATACCGAACGGCAAACCGGATGCCGCCAGATGCTCGCTACGACCGTCCGCACGGATCACAACCAGCGGAGGCCCACCGGCAGACGCAAAACGCACGCTTTTTCCGGCTGCATCTATAATACCGCAGACAGCAGTGGCAAAGGATTCGTCCCCAACGATGCGGCAGAGTTCCCTGTTCAAGGAACGGGCAAAATTTGCCGGATGCTTGAGTTCGTTACTATAACGGTTCCAGAGCGAGCTCAGGTACATGGCATGGAGAGCGGCGGCGACGCCATGCCCCATGACATCAGCCAGGAAGAAGCCGTAATGATCGGCATCCAACTGGCGAATTGCGAAAAAATCTCCACCGATCAGATCATGGGGCAGATAAAACGACTGAAAACTGAAGCGGTTATCGGGTGGCAGGTTGTGTTCCAGGGAAAGGGTTTGAATCCGCTTGGCCCGTTCCAGATTGGCGTAGGTATCGGAGTAATCATGGAAGGATTCCACCCCGCCAATTATCTGCCCGTCGGCATCATGCAGCGGTGCGACGGACACCGTCATGGGGATGCGTTCCCCCGACTTGGTAAGCCCGAAAACAATCACCGGGACATCGCTGGCTCGGTCGGTAACCATGCTGCGCAGCAGGGGACATAACTCATCGACGCAGAGATGCCGGCCATCCTTGTCCACATGAGCGAGAATGTCGTCCAGACAGCGCGACCCCACGACATCCTTTGCAGTCCATCCGGTAATCCGTTCCGCCGATTTGCTCCAGTAGATGATGCGACGTTCCAGGTCGCAGATATACAGACCGTATTGCAGGGAATCCAGAATTAAATCCGACTTCGGAAGGGTAACCTCTGTCACGGGTGTCGCAGCTTCTTGCATGGTGCACCTCCTGAGAATTAGCCTACTTGCTCTGCCACATCTGTCAAGTTGCGTGTAACGATTTATCCAGCTGACCTTGAAGTGTCCCTAGCGGTTACTCAAAACATTACCCAGCCAGCTATCTTAAGTCCATGTATATATTTTTGCTTTGTGATAAACTTTGACCATGAAAGCTGCTGCGTTAAGCACGGATGGATTGATCTGGAACCGGTTAATGGGCGTGTGGTTTTTCCACCACTGGAGGTGTTTCATGACAGCGACCAAGATCGACGAGGCAATCGAACGGTATGTGAACGAACGTAGAAAGAGTGAGCGGAAGGTAGCGGAAAGCAAGTTCCTCAGCTACACGTATATTGCCTGTGGCGAGAAAGACACCGCGCAATTCATGCGACGGATCCGCAGCCTGATTCGTTACTATATCGATTTCATGAACGTCCTGGAAAATCCGCTCCGTGGTCCACAGGCCGCCTGGCTGGGGCTGATGGCACTTGTGTTTTCATTCGGTATCTACATGCTGACCGATGAAGATTTGCGTATCGCCGGAATGTTTATTACGTCGGGAACCGTGATTAACGGCATTTCCCTGGGACGCGCGGTTATTGATAAATGGGTCGAGACCTCCGTTACCATCGCCCTCTACCTGGAGATCATCGAGCTGATTGACAACACACTGCCACGTGAGTGCTGATGACCTGACCTCGACGAATCTCCGAACCGCGTTCACCCCAGATGAAGTTCCGGCTTGAGGTTGTCAGGCCTGAAGCTGGTTGCGATGAGCCATCCCTTCCTGTCGTTCAGCACCGGTTGCAGCCGGCAATCGATGTAACCGATCAAACTGGCATCATCCGGCAGTTCCGTGGCAATCCTGATAATGCGGAAGGCCACCAGATCCCCCACCTGCGGATAGGCAGGGGCTTGGGATAAGGTTGGACCCCAGATATCGAGTCCCCCCTTCCCGCTGGCAAGCTGCAGTCGATACCAATGTTCACCATCCACACCGCGCCGCCCTTCTTCAATGACCAGGGCCGGTATCTTCGCGTTGATCAGCAGAGCGTATCCCAATGAACATGCGTGGGCAAAGGCGGATGCGTTATCCGGGAACTGCGTCACCGTCTCTTCTTTACTGCGAAACCAGTCAAACATGATTGTTCGCCTCTCCACGTTTCCACCTGATAGCAGTAACTATACCACCAGCAATCCTGATTGCCATTACCCGCCGATTTTCTCCCTGATCACTCCATCAGGCAAACAGTGGCACGCTGGATCCCAGGCCGTGAACAACGCTGGTGAAGGCATCACGATTTTCCAGTTTGTCACGACCGAAGCGTTCGGCAAACAGGGTCTGGATATGGGGAATACGTGAGGTGCCGCCGGTCAGAAAGACCGTATCGATCTGCGCCGGCACAAGACCGGAGCGCGCCACGACCTCGTCGATACAGGTGGCAATCTGCCGAAAGTTTTCCCCATTGAGCATCTCGAATTCATTCTTGCCGATCGGCTCACTGATGCTAAGATCACGCTCGGCAAAACTGATCACTGCCTGTTCCCGGTCGGAAAGCTCACACTTGGCTTTTTCTATGGCTTGAAACAGGAAGAAACCGTAATTGTCGTCGATGATGTTCTCCAGGTTCTCGATGGCCCGGCGGTCATCGGTGGTGCCCTTGATTACCCGAATGTGCTCCCTGGTCTTGCGCGCCCGCAACAGCGGGATGCGATGCCACTGGCAGAGGGTGTAGACAATACTCTTGGGGACATTGACCCACTCGTCCTTGCCCATGGTCTTGTAGCGGGCATAGCGCCCGAAGTGACGCGCCAGCTTATCCCACATGAGCTGGGAATCGAACTTATCCCCGGCCACATAGACACCTCCCAGTGACAGCACGTCACTCCGCCGGTCGGAGCGGGCAAAGGCACCACCCTTGACGCGGATTACCGAGAAATCCGAAGTACCGCCGCCAAAATCGCCAATGAACACGATCCGCTCCTGCCCGGCCTGCAACGTATCTTCAAAGGCCAGGGCCGCGGCAACCGGTTCATATTGGAACCAGATCTGCTTGAAACCCGCCTTGCGGGCCGCCTTTTCCAGACGCTGCTCGGCCACGGCGTCCTTGGTGGCGTCCTCGGAGAAGACCACCGGTCGTCCCAGGACCACGCTATCCACCGGGCATCCCACATGTGCCTCTCCCCTGGCCTTGATCTGCCTGAGGATAATCGCCACCAGATCATCAATGGCGTAGCGTTTGCCGAACACCTCGGTGTGATCGAAACTGGTATTCGGCAGAAAGGTCTTGATCGACTGCATGAAGCGCCCGGCGGCTCCATCGCTAACATAGTGGCGAATAGCCTCGCTCCCGGTATAGATCTCGTTTTCCTCGTTAAAATAGAGTACCGAGCGCATCAGCTCTCCACCACGCTCATTGCCATCAACGGCAAGCACCTCGACCGAGCCGTTCCTGTACACCGAAAGCGCCGAATTGGTGGTACCGAAGTCAATACCAAATACGATCTGCACTGTTAACTCCTCCAGTTTGTCCGCAGCGAGTCCATCCCCAAACGCAAGAAAGCCCGCAACCTGGCGGGCTTTCGTGTTGTGCGGTGTGTAACTGGCAGTATTTCTGGCTGAAATCCCGCTGAAATTTTTCAGAGATGTTTTTCCCATTGCGGCATCCAAGATACGGGATCATCCTCACTCACTGCTGCCGGCTGGCAATTCCGACAGTTTTCTGTCGTCCTTGAGAACGTGATGGAGCAACCACTCACCAAGCACGATGATCAGTTCCCTGGCAACGTCCAAATCGTTATCGTGGTAGCGCGAGCGCAGCATCTCGATCGAGTTTGTGAATTCCTTGTGTTTGGCAATATGTTCGTCAATCTCGTGAAGCCCCCTATCCCGCATATGCTGTTCTTCGCTTGAGAAATGGTAGCGGGTATACTCGGATAACTCGTCGATTATCGGGTGAATGCAGTCAATTTCCGAAGAATTCATGACATTTTCATATGCCGCATTAAGCAGGTAGAACAATCTCTGGTGATGAGCATCCAACTCCACATCCGTGACGGAATATCCGGGATTCCAACGTAATAATGGCATATATCCCCCCCATATTTTCAAAACAGAGTCCGTACCGGTCAGTCGTGGAACAGGATTGAACTGTAACTGACTGTGATACAGCAGATAAGATCTCGATTAATCCGCTATTTGGCGACTCCGCTGTATCTTTTACGCCCTGCCCCGGCCCAACACTCCCCTTCCGGGATTCACAGGTTATGAGCAGGAGCTTTCGTCATGCCTGACAAGCGGATCTTAAGGTGCGCTGCTGCACAGATGATGGCGTTGTCAGGCTAAACGTAGCAAGAGATGTGGGGGACAGGAGGCAACCCGACCAACGCTATCTGCGTGGAGCGAGTGCAAAATCAGTACCAGTCGCTGATAAACAAAAATCGGGGTAACCAAGCGTTACGTAATGGGTAATTGCTGAAGGGTCCAGCGGGGATATGTGTGCGGATAAGCGTAGCATAATCAAATAGATTCAGCGAACGTGCTACTATTCAACGTGAAAGATGCTTCAAGGGGAGCTTAACGAAACAAGATACCGGGATGGCGCTGCTAGCGATACGGAGAAGGTATTCATGGCAGTTGCTCTCTGGAGGGCGATGCCCCCCAAGAGAGCAACTGCCAGAGGGGTCTAGCGCTGATCATTCCTCGCCGGCACTCTGCAGTTCATTAATGACCTGGATGATCTCCTGTCTGTTCAGGATGCCCTTCTTCTCCAGGACGGTGATAAGCGCCAGCATCTCGTAGCTGTGGGAGACGACCAGCTGTTCCAGCGATATGGATTGTTCCTTGGGGGTCTGCTCTGACATGTAGTGTCCTTGTAAAATCGGCTAGTTATACATCATCCGTCATACGCGGATAGACATGAGTTGAGAACGGTAATGTGGGATCTCCGCCCTAGTCAGTGGAATTCCGCCACGCCAATTTCCAACAGGTACAGACGAGTATCAACCGAGCATTGTTCGCCAAGCGTTCCGATCAATGTAACCACCTTTTCAAGGATCGCCTTTGCCCGGCCATTTTCCGACGACAGGCGCTGATCGTTGCGTTTGGCGAATATACTAATCTTGATATCAGAACCGACATCACGGGAGCTGGCCTGGCTAAAGGCCAATGAAACCTGTTCCGGCAGGACGATGGCCAACTTGCCACCGGGCACCTCTAAAACATCTGCGATGATAGCCGGCAATTCCTTGGCGAGTTCATCCAGCACACTATCCTTGACATTCTGTTTGTGAATAATTGTAGCGTTCATGATACCTATCCTCTCTGTTTACCTTCCTGCAATGCAGCAATGAGTTGCTGCTATAAACCCTGCGCGCTGATTTTGTCAAGCGTAACCTGGCACAACAAAAAAAAGAAACGGCCCGCCGGAAGATACCGACGGGCCGCTTCATGCGGAATTTAAAGGAAACTATTTGTATTCCGGCATCTCATCGAACTGCAGATACTTGTAGATCTTCTCCTTGTTCGGTTCGACCTTTTCATTGTAAAGCTGCAGGAATTCGGCCGGCGTGGGCAACTTGCCCAACAGTGCCGTTACCGCGCCCAGCTCGGCCGAACCGAGATAGACCTTGGCGCCGTTGCCGATGCGGTCATCGAAGTTACGGGTCGAGGTGGAGAACATGTTTACGCCGTCGGGCACGCGAGCCTGGTTACCCATGCAGAGCGAGCAGCCGGCGATCTCGATGCGGGCGCCAAAGGCGCTGTAGACCGAGAAGTAGGCTTCGTCCTTGAGCTGCGCCTGATCCATGCGGGTCGGCGGGCAGATCCAGGTACGGACGGCAGGATTGAACTTGCTACCGCGCCAGATCTCGGCGGCGGCACGGAAGTGACCGATGTTGGTCATGCAGGAACCGAGGAATACGTCCTGGATAGCGGTGCCGGCAACGTCGGAGAGCAGCTTGACATCATCGGGGTCGTTCGGGCAGGCCAGGATCGGCTCGGTGATCTCGTTCAGGTCGATCTCGATCACGGCGGCGTACTCGGCGTCCTTGTCGGCCTTGAGCAGGCTCGGGTTCTTCAACCACTCCTCAACTGCCGCGATGCGGTTCTTGAGGGTGTTGGCATCGGAGTAGCCTTCAGCGATCATCTTCTTCATCAGGGCCACGTTGGATTTCAGATAGGTGGCCACGCTCGCTTCGGAAAGCTGGATGCAACCAGCTGCTGCGGAACGCTCGGCAGCGGCGTCGGTCAATTCAAAGGCCTGCTCGACGGTCAGGTCGGGAAGTCCCTCCATCTCCAGGATGCGGCCGTTGAAGATGTTGATCTTGTTTTTCTTGGGCACGGTCAGGTGACCCTGCTTGATGGCCCAGTAAGGAATGGCGTTGACGGCGTCACGCAGGGTGATGCCGGGGTTGAGTGTGCCTTTGAAGCGAACCAGGACGGACTCGGGCATATCCAGCGGCATGAAGCCCATGGCGCCGGCAAAAGCAACCAGGCCGGAACCGGCCGGGAAGGAGATACCGATCGGGAAACGGGTGTGGGAGTCGCCACCGGTACCGACAGTGTCGGGGAGCAGCAGGCGGTTCAGCCAGGAGTGGATCACGCCGTCGCCGGGACGCAGGGCCACGCCGCCGCGCTCTGCCGTGAAACCGGGCAGATTCTTGTGCATCTTGACATCGGCCGGTTTGGGATAAGCAGCAGTGTGGCAGAAGGACTGCATGTACATGGGGGCCTGGAACTTGAGGCAGGCCAATTCCTTCAACTCGTCGGCGGTCATCGGTCCGGTGGTGTCCTGGGAACCGACGGTGGTCATCTTGGGCTCGCAGGCGGTGCCGGGCAGGATGCCTTCGACGCCGCAGGCAACACCGACCATCTTCTGGGCCAATGAATAGCCCTGTTTTGCCTTGGGTACGGGATTGACCGGCAGAGTAAATACGTCAGTCGGAGCCAGACCCAGGGCCTTGCGGGCCTTGTCGGTCACGGCACGGCCGATGATCAGCGGAATACGGCCGCCGGCGCGGAATTCGTCGGCAACGGTGTTGGGGCTGATGGTGAAGGTCGAGAGGACCTTGCCCTGCTCGTCGCTGATCTCACCCTTCTTGGTGTCGATCACGATCACGTCGCCGGTCTTCATGCCGGTCACGTCGGCCTTGAGTGGCAGCGCGCCGGAATCCTGGGCGGTGTTGAAGAAGATCGGGGCGATGACGCCGCCGATGATCACGCCAGCGGTCTTCTTGTTGGGCACACAGGGGATCTCATCACCAATGGCCCAGAGGACGGAGTTGCAAGCCGATTTACGGGAAGATCCGGTTCCGACCACGTCACCCACGAAGGCGACCTGAAAGCCTTCCTGGCGGAACTTGGCGATAGTGGCCAGACCATCGGGGAAGCGGGTCTTGCCCATGGCCAGGGAGTGCAGTGGGATATCGGGACGGCTCCAGGCGTCGCCGGCCGGGGAGAAGTCATCGGTGTTGATCTCGCCATCCACCTTGTAGACCTTGACCTTGATCTGCTCGGCCACACCCTTGCGCTTGGTAAACCACTCGGCGTCGGCCCAGGATTTGACTACCTTGGCGGCTGCGGCGTTGCCGGCCTTGGCCAGGGCTGCCACTTCGTCGAATGCGTCATAAACCAGGGTAATACCGGAGAGGGCACAGGCGGCCTCATCGGCCAGCTTCGCGTCCTTCAATGCGGCAACCAGCGGGGCCACGTTGTAACCACCGATCATGGTGCCGAGCATGCGGATGGCGGCAACCGGATCGATCAGGGGCGATTTTGCGCTGCCGGCAACGATTTCGGCCAGAAACTCGGCCTTGACCTTGGCGGCCGGGTCAACACCGGGGGAAACGCGGTTGGTGATCAGGTCGAGCAGGAACTGTTCCTTGCCCTGGGGTGGTGAGACCAGCAGTTTGCACAGCTCGGCGGTCTGCTCGGGGTTGAGCGGCAGTGCGGGAATGCCCTGCTTGGCGCGTTCGGCTTCGTGCAACAGATAAGCTTCGATCATCTAGTACTTCCTCCTTGGTGGGTATGGTCTATCCGTTCGGATGTGACTGGCTGTGGAAAATGCATACTGTATACAACTTAAAGCCGCTGTTTGTCAATCTGTTCAATAGAATGCAACACCATAAAAAACGGCCTTCCCGTCACTCGACAGGAAGGCCGGAAGCTCTTTGGGGTACGTACTTGGACAACCCTATCTTACAAGAGCCGTTGCAATAGCCTGAATCTGGGCATCCGTAAGAGTGCTCAGACCGTTCATCGCTGCTACACCTAAAATCGCCGCCTTGATCTGAGCTGCCGATCTGTTCGATTTTGCCGAAGATGCCAGCGCACCGTGACATCCGGCACATGCGCCTGCATACAGTGCGGCCCCGTCCGGTGTTGTTGCTACAGGGGTAAAATTGGGGTCCGGAATTGCTGCGACAGCCGTTGATTGTGGGGCAGCAGCCGGATTGACCAGGGCAATGGCCTGATTGGCGTTGAATGCCAATGAGGTTCCCATCTTCGAATTCGACGCCGGCGACTGGTTGCGTTTGTCGTTGGAATGACAGTTGTAGCAGCTCTTGTCATACAATACACCGCCCCCCTGGATAGTCCAGGTATGGGTATGGCTCACACCGAAACTGGGCGCTGACGAAACCAGGGTCAACTGCATGCCGTTATTGAGGTCCATCATCTGCTGCTGCGAGAGTGCGATCACATGGGAGTGCCCGGCAACCGTGTCGCTTCGATACTGGTATCCTGTAGCGAGCGGTGCTGCGGAAACATCCACAAACGGAATACTGACGGAGTGCTGATGTGCGCTGTCGGTTGACGAGACTACTGTCGAAGCGGTCAGCTTCACTGCCGGTACATTGGTTTCGCCACCTTCTCCGCACCCGAACTGCATGAGTGACACGGCCGTAACAACGAGGAGTGCGAATATTTTTTTCATATCAGGCATCATTTTTTCTCCTGGGTAGGATTCGGAATTTTATTATTTGAAAATAACAGGGTGGGAGAATAGCAAAGTCGTTATATTTTATCAAGAAGACGAACTGGATTTATTTTATCTTTTTATTGATTATTGGCTGACTGCAAAGCTGCAGACAACTCTATTGCTGATTAGCGTCGATCTTCCGCTCATGGTTCGACAGGCTCACCACGAACGGAAGATTGCTCAACATATGAAGTCAAATCCGTTCGTCCTGAGCCTGACGAAGGGGGGGGAATGGATTCCCGACGGGAGAATAGCGCTAATCAGAACTCTATTTAACAAGAGCTGATGCAATGACCTCTATCTGGGCATCCGTAAGGGTGGTTAGTCGTTTCATCGCTGCTATACTCGCAATCGCCGCCTTGATCTGGGGTACCGATGTATTCGGTACTCTCGACGCTGTCAGCGCTCCATGACAACCGGCACATACGCTTGCATACAGTGCTGCCCCGTCCGGCGCTGTTGCTACAGGTGTAAAATTCGGGTCCGGGACGGCAGCGACGGCGGTTGATTGCGGTGCACCACCCGGAATGGTCAAGGCAACGGTCTGAGCGGCGTTGAATGCGAACGTAGTTCCCATCTTTGAATTCGGCCAGGGTGACTGATTGCGGGCAGTGTCGGAATGGCAGTTGTAGCAGTTCATATCGTACAACACACGCCCTCCCTGGATGCTCCAGATATGGCCGTGACTGGCCCCGGAACTGGGCACAGAGGATCTGAGGGTCAAGCGCATGCCATTACTCAGATCGCTCATCTGCTGTTGCGAGAGAGCGATCACATGGGAGTGCCCAGCAACCGTGTCGCTTCGATACTGGTATCCTGCGGCAAGAGGTGATGGGGAAATATCGCCAAACGGAATACTGAAAGAGTGTTGATGCGCACTGTCGGTTGACGACACTGCTGTTGAAGCGGTCAGTTTGACAACAGGTGGGGTTATGACGACCTTTTTGTCACAACCGGACTGCATGACTGACAAGGCAGCAACAACGACGACGGGGAGTACTTTTTTCAGATCACGTTTCATCGTGTTTCCTCCGGGCCGGTTCTGGGTATCCGGCAAAATTGGTAAAAACTTATCTACGCGTAACCTATCAGAAAAGTTCAATTACTTCAACAAACTCTCTAGCTCTATATCAGCCAGCATAGTCCCACAGCCAACCGCTGGCCTCGTATAAATTTGCTACGATTCAAAAATACGACATACACATAATTTCAACAGATACATTTGAACTAAAAAATCCTGCTTCCATTACTGAAAGCAGGATTTTTCTCATCAGACATCAACCGGATCTAAAAGCATTGCTATTGCCTGCCGGACAGAAACCATCAACATTCATCTACCAACTTCTGGCGTCATGCTGCTCATGGCACATACCGGTACAGGTAACAGAAAGCCTGTTTGTACCTGCATTGTAGGATTTTGTGGCAACCATTGTTCCACCGGCTGTGGAGAACACAACAACTACATTGTTGGCAGTCTTCAGAATTCTATTGCTGTTGCCATGTGTGGATGTCCCGGTTCCCCCGCCAAAATGACAGACATCGCAGGTAATGCCTGTAATAGCGGAATGCGTACTATGTCGGCCATCGACATTTGGAAAAACCGTACCATTGGGCCAGGCATTGCTGGCGCTGGCACCATGACAATCCGAACAGCCGACAAACAGCGTACGATAATGACACCCGGCACAGTTAGGAGGTGTGCCCGCGGCAACCGGGTAGGCACCGGTTGGGCTGGTTATGTTGTGGCATCCCTGACAAGCGCTTGGTGTAGCTGTTCGATGGGCAGAACCGGGATTGGGGAATGCATGTGGTACCCCGCCTGAAGCTTGGACTGTTCCGTCGATATGCAGACTGGCATTGACAAAGCCGCTGTTGGTGGCGTTGACGTGGGGATGACAACTGCTGCAGGTACTGATGGCGGGATGGGTTGCACCGCTTCTGGTTGTGGCCGGCGGATAACCGTGACAGGTAGCACAGCCAACGTTGTAAGCCGTGTCGTTCCAGCGAGGATTCTTGTTGCTGCCGCCATTCAGACTGGCTCCATGGCAATAGGTGTTGCTGCATATCCCCGTAGCCGCGGTATAGGTCGGAGCTAATCCACCCGTTTTTGCCAGGGTGCCAAAGACGATATCGTTGACACCGTTTCTGTGCGTACCGGCTATAGCCGGAGAGGCCGGCACAAAATGGCACTCGGAGCAGAGCACCAGTTTTCCTAGTGTGGCGTTGAGATGCTTCACATGTGCCCCAACCTTTGCATCGGAAGGAGCGCTTGCACCTGCCATGGATTTAAACGGATTGGTGGCTGCGGTGCTGTGGCAGGCGTCGCAGTTACTGGTTTTTCTGACATCGCCGTGACACATTGAGGCGTTATAGCACCCCGGAGAAGCGCTCCCGTTGAAGGAGCCTGCAGGTGAACTGGCAAAACGGGTCAAATACGGCTCGCTCAATTTTTTTGAACCAGCGTTGTGACAGGTGGCGCAGACAACAGCGTTTCCCGCGCCGGCCGATTCATGGTTGAGAGTCCCGGCCAGGAGCGTCCAATCAACTCGCTTCGGGTGGGGAGCAGAAACCGTGTGGCAGGGGAAACAGGATTGTCCTGAAAGACCACCACTGAAATCTGCCCCGTGACACTGCTGACAAACGGCAAGTCCCGTATTACCACCGATACCGGGATCACTTTTTGCGGCAACTCCATGGTGGGAAGGTAACGCCCATTGTGCATCACTATGTCCCATCACACCGTGGCAGAGGGTGTTATTGAAGCAACCGCTGGAACCGATAATAGCAGTTGCAGGCAGGTTGGCCAGACCGGCGGCACTCAAATTCGCGCGTCTCGTGTGACAGGTTGCACAGGCAGGAGCGTTGCTCGTATCCGTGTTGGAATGGGTGGATGGGGTACCAAACCAGGGTTTGGGGGGATGGGGTGCCGTCGTATGACATCTCAGACAATCTTTTTGGCTGACGCCGGCCCCCCGATAATCTGCGCCATGACAGTTCGTACAGAATGCCATGCCGTTCGCCCCAACGGCAGCGGCCTTGGCGTGGACACCATGAGCGATGGGGTTGCTCCAGCCTGCCGCGTGCCCGAAAGGACCTTGGGCGTGACAGGAGATCCCGTTCCGATCGGTACTGAAACAACCGACATTGCTGACACCGCCTCTCAAGTCGGCACCATGACACTCCTGACATTTTTCCGGAGCTGACAGAAAGCTTGCGGGGTGATTCCCGCCAATATTTGCATCAATCCAGCCGGCAGGATGTTTGCCGGTTGCATCCAAAATAACCGAGCTGTGATTGGAATTGTTGCATCCCCAGAGAGAGATGAGCATGAGGAGCATTACACTGTTTCTGAAGTTTATCATTCCGGGTCTCCTAGCGGTGGCAGGTGATGCAGCGTTCATTGTTGGCACGTCCATGGCAGCGATAGCAGCTGGCCGGATCGAGCTTGCCCTCGATCTTGTGCAGGGTCATGAAGTTTCCACGATGCGGCATGTCACGGTCAGGCCGGTTGCCATACTTGATGGACGGTTTCATCTCGACTTGATTGGTGTGACAGTCGTTGCAGAAGGAACTCTTATGACAGGATGAGCAGAGGCGTTCATCGGATGATGCATAGAAACGATGGTTTTTTACAAAGGCAGGTGAATGACTGAAGGCATCAAAGGCTTTGAGCGTACCGTTCTGATTGTCCTCATGACACTCGGCACAACTGACCTGCTGCCCGACAGTCAACGCCTCAGGATGCGAGGCGGGCAGGCCGGGTATGGCCTTCATCTGGGCACAGGCAGCGAGTATCATGATCAGCCCGGCCAAGGCCAGGGCGGGAAATATCTGCTGAAAAAACCTCATCATTTTTCTCCTTTGTTCTTATAGGTCATGTTGTACGTCAAACGGATCAGGCCCTTGGTTTCATCTATGTAATCCGGATTCTGTCCATAGCTGAAATCACCGGAGACAGCCAGATTCGGCGTGATGTGGTATCCGACGGAAGCCGAAGCCTCCCAGGCGCTTTTCTCGTTTTTGACCCTCTTGGTAAAGAGATAGTCGATGACATCAAAGGAAGTGAAAAATGAGTTGGTGTCATACAGGGCATAGCAGCGCAGCTCATGATACGATGCGGATGTTGTGCCGGTTATGGCAAATCCCTGACCTGCTCTCAGGTAGTGGTACCCCACACCGCTCCGAAACATATTATTGAGCAATGACAGCTTTACGTCAGCGCCGTAGCGGTCGGCGTTACCGATGTCGCGGGTATAGTGTTTGTAATCTGCTGACACATCGACTGTTTTTGAAATTTCATACGAGGCGTTTGCACCGATTGAACGTGACTTCTCAGCCGGATTAAATCCGGGCATTTTTGTAAATAATGCGGAAGAGTTGAAATAACTCCCCTCGCGATGTTCGTTGAACTCGCCGGCTAACGTCAGGTGAGCCACTGGCTTGAGGTTAAGCAGGTAACTATGTTCAGCCACTCGTTTTGTGTCGGGGTTATAGCTGCTGTGCCCCATAAGCTCAATCATCCTGCAGGGACTCAGCCAGATATCGCCACCCAGCAGGCGATGGTTAGCGTTTTTATACGTTAGCAAAGCAGGAGCCTTGCCCTCGTACACACCAGAGAGACCTAGCTCAAACATACCTTTGTAACGGTAGTTGGCACGCCCGCCAAAAAGGCTGTCGCCCTTGCCGTCACTACTTTCACCGGCAAGATGTTTCGTGTGTACGGTCGCACCGCCAAAGGCCGAAACGCCAAACCCGAGCGGCAGATCGCTACGAACACTTAGGCCGTCAAGCTGTTCGTTGACAATACCCTCATGTACAAAAAATCGACCGGCGCGCACATCCGCATTGGCATTTTTGAAGCGATACTGCAGGTAGCCATAGGTGAGAGCGCCTGCTGCCCTGTCGTTATTGAAGCTTTTATCAGCCAGGTCGTAACGCCCCCAACCATACAGATGGAGCGAAAGATTACCGTCAGCCAATTTGTCCATGTCCAAGCCGAGAAATTGAGTCGCCGGGGCATAGGTTTGCTTTGAGCCACCGGTAACGTCACGTTGTTCGATTCGGACGAGAGTGGTTGAGTCAACAGAGGTCTCGACGGCATGGGCAGTAACGGGAAGTGTCAGAAATAAAAAGGCCGGTAAGAGTTCTTTAATAGGAATTTTCATCAAAACGCTCCTGTAGGTAGGGAATGGGCCTAAGCATAGTAGAAGATCTCGCTTAGTCAATTAACATGTGCCAAAATTAATATTAAGACAGAAACACCGTCACATCATAGCCGGGGTTAAGACCGTGCATGGCAAGGCCGTCCAAGCCACGTCGCTGTATGTTGCCGAGCTGGCCGGCATACTGCTGCATTACTGATCGGGATAAAAAATAGCTTTTTTATCCTTATCTCCGCGATCATGTCAAGTGCAACTTCTGCAAACAGGGATTCTCAACTATCCGAGTCGCCACCGGATTTCTAAATTCACATTGACAACTCCCCGCTCCTGAACTCTAATCATCGGATGCACATCAACTGGCACGACATAGATACCGTACTATTGGATATGGACGGAACCCTGCTCGACCGGCATTTTGACGACCACTTCTGGCTGGAACATGTGCCGGCCAGATGGGCGGCACATAACAAAACCGAGCTGGAGTTTGCCCGTCGGCATCTGTATGCCCTCTTCCGCTCCCAGGAGAACACCCTCAATTGGACCGATCTGGACTACTGGTCGGATCGCCTGAAACTCGACATACCGCTGCTGAAACAGGAGGTTGAACATCTGATTGCCGTTCATCCTTTTGTGGTTGAATTCCTGCTGTTCCTCAAACAGCATCGCAAACAGGTCTGGCTGGTCACCAACGCCCACTCCAAGACCCTCGACCTGAAGATGAAAAAAACCAGGCTCGGCCCCTACTTCGACGGCATCATCTCGGCACACCAGGTCGGGCTTCCCAAGGAAAACAACGGCTTTTGGCAGGCATTGCAGAATTTTATCCCCTACACCCCGAGCAGAACCATGCTGGGAGAAGACAGCGAGACCAACCTGCGCACGGCCGCCGCCTACAACATCGAATACCTGATTTTTGTCGGCCGGCACAGTTCCACGGCCAAGCCGCTGGCCTCGCAGAAATTTGCCACGATCCATTACTTCAAGCAGTTGATTCCCGCCGCTGGCGGCCTGACAGTTACAATTTAGAACGGTATAAACAAAATAACGGCCTTTGATCCACGAACAACGAACCGCTGCCAGCGTGATGGCATTCCCGCGATTAATTTTTCGTGATGTTAGTGTCGTTCGTGGACCACCGGTTTTAGAGGACGATTTACGATGAAAACAGTGCTGCTACTCATCCTGCTGCTTGTCGCCACTCGCGTCGAAGCATCCGAACATGAGCTCCATCTCGGCCGGTTCAGCGCCGGCGATCTGAGCGGCTGGAAAGAACAGACCATCGGCCTGCTGAAGCCAAAGACCAGCTACGCCCTGACCAAGGATAACGACAAACAGGTACTGGTGGGGCGCAGCAAGAAATCGGCTTCCGGGCAGATCTACACCCTGAAGGTGGATCCCAAGGAGTACCACACACTGAAATGGTCGTGGAAGATCGAGCACACCATCAAGAAAGGTGATGAAAAGACCAAGGAGGGCGATGACTTCGCCGCCCGCGTGTACGTGCTTTTTCCCCGTGGTTTTTTCTCCAAGACGCGGGCGATCTGTTATGTCTGGGCCAACCGACTTCCCAAAGGGGAGCACGTAACCAGCCCGTTCACGCCCAATATCATTACGGTGGCGGAGGATTCGGGTGAGGAACTGGCCGGGCGCTGGACATTTCACCAACGCAATATCTACGAGGATTACAAGAGGTTTTTCGGAGAGGAGCCGCCCAAGGTCGGGGGGGTGGCAGTCATGACCGACAGCGACAACAGCGCTGAAAGCGCTGTCGGATATTACGGTGACATCACGCTTGTCCGCTCACCAAAGACAAGTGACACGAAAGCGAAGGAGCAGAAGACAAAGGAAACAGCCCCGAAGGAAGCAAAACCGAAGGAGCAGCCCTTGAAAGGGACCAAGGGCAATGGAGAACCAGTGCTCACGCCACCTGACACCTCGAAACCCGGCAAAACAGGCGATGACACGAAACACAGGGAGCCGAACAACAAAGAGCAGCCGCCCGGCGCACCAACTGCGCCGCCCACGGCTGCTCCCCAGATCCCGGGACAGCAATAATTAGCTACATTCTGCTCAACTTGGTGCGGAACTGCTCCAGACGTGAGGCGCCTTCTTCGATCAGTCGGATCAGGTCCTTGCGGGCATTCCCGGCCACCCCTTTTCCCTTATCCAACAGATCATCGGTTTTTTCACCGATGGTATCCACCAGATCGCTGACCGTGGCGGAAAGGTCATCGATCGCCTCACCGGCACGGTTTTTGGTCTTCCTTGAATACCTGACGATATCCTTACGCGTCCTCTGACCGGATTGCGGAGCAAAGAGCAGCGCCACTCCGGCGCCGATAATCCCGCCGGCCAAGATCAGCACCGCTGCGGTGGCAACTTTCTTATCTCTATCTTCCATAGCTTCCTCCTCGTGAAATGTGATGTCTTATTGTACCGTACCCTGGAAAAAACAAAACCAATTATCTTGAATAATATTCCGGGCATGGCTTGGCGCCACGTCTAATCACTTTATCTTTGCGCGGTGCCATGCTATACATTCCGGCAATCATTTCATTGTCTTATGAATAGAGGACTCTATGCACACGAACTATGACGTACTGATTATAGGTGGCGGCCCGGCTGGCCTCTCCACCGCCTATCTCTGTCACAAACACGGTCTGTCCTATCTGGTGCTGGAATCCGGCAAGGCCATTTTCCAAGGAATCGCCAACACCTATCCCGAGGGGAAACTGGTCTATGCCTCCAAGCCCAAGGATGCCCCCGAGCCGTTCATGGTCGATGAATTGCGGCCGCCCGACAAGCCGGTTACCGTCGAAAGTTACCTGCAGTATGTCCAGCACTTTGTGCAGCATGAAAACCTGAATGTCCAGACCGAAGTGGCCTTTGAAGACATCCGCGACGAACGCGACGGCCTGACAGTGATCACCTCAAAGGGGAGCTTCAAGGGGAAGAAGGCCGTACTCTCCTTCGGCAGCAATATCCCCCGCGAACTCTCCGTTTACGGCGACGCCAAGATGGTGGCAAAAAACGTCGAGGACGCCTCGAACTATGTGGGGGTCAAAACACTGGTCATCGGTGGCGGCAATACGGCGGCCGACGTGATCATCAACATCCTCAAGGCCAAACGCGAAGTCCACGACACCCAACCGGTCTACTGGGCCCACGTGGCCGAAACCTTCGATGTCAACAAAGAGACCGCCCAGCGCCTGGGTGAAGAGATCCTGCTGGGGGGCAATATCCGCCTCTTGCCGGGAGCCATGCCCCGTATCGGCGAGGTGGATGAAGAAGGCGTCGATCGTCTGGTCATTCGCGTCAACGTCTTTCAGCAGGCAGACGGCGTTGACATGTACCACGGCATGAGTTTTCCGATGAAGAACGTCATCGCCTGCATCGGTTCCCAGGGACCGGTACCCATATTCGACAAACTCGGCGTGCAGACCATTGCCTGTACGGCCGGTGTCTGCAAAATCGCCAAGGAAGGTGAGCGCCTGGTGTTGCTGACCTCGGAATTCGAGTCCACCCGCAAGAATGTGTATGTCATCGGCGGAGCCATCTCCCCTTCCTATATGAAGATCAGTGAAGGCTCCATCGCCGAGGAGAAACATCCCAACCTGATTTACACCGCGGTCAACGATGCCTATCATGTGGTCGAGGCGATCCGCGCCAAGCTCGGCAAATAACCCGCTTCACCCCAGCCGGCCATCTCAATGACAAACGCCCCGCTCCCCTCTTCAAGGGCGGGGCGTTTTCTTTTCCAGGCAAATCTTTAATACATTTATTGAATGGTAACTATCCAGCATCGCACATAACGCCCCCTGTCCCCCTCTTAACGTAAGAGGGGGGACGCGAATGGCAACTTTGGCGGCGACGACTCCATTGTTAGCCACATCGAAGCGTCCCTCCCCTTAACTAAGGGGAGGACAGGCGGGGTTATTATTTTTTCGGCTGACCATACTGAATAGTGACGTTGAATGCAGTTTTAATGAATCTCCTTCTTCGGCAACGCCCAGTTGTATCGGATCGCCAGCAGGCGCAGGATGATTACGGTTGCGGCCGAGAGCAGCGCGCTGATGTAAGAAGGAATCACCGTCAGTTGCAGCAGGTAGAGCAAGGCCCCGCCGGCCAGGCAGGCCGAGGCGTAGACCTCCCGCTGCAGCACCATCGGCACCTTGGCGGAGAGCAGGTCGCGGACCATGCCACCGGCGGTAGCGGTCATCACGCCCATCATGACCGCCCCGAAAAAGCCCAGCTTGAACGCGATAGCCTTGCCGGTGCCGATCACCACGAATGTGCCCAGGCCGACGGCATCGAAAAAGGTTAAGGGATGGGTCAGAAGAAACTCCAGGCGACGGTGAAAGATAAACACCAACAAAGAGACCACCAGCGAAAGATAGAGATAGGTCTCGTCCTTGAGGATAAAGGGGGGGCTGCCCAGCAGCAGGTCACGCAGCGTACCGCCGCCGGTGGCGGTCACCAGTCCCAGCACCAGCACACCAAACACATCCATCCCCCGGCGAATCCCGGCCAGGGCGCCGGAGGCAGCAAAAGCGGCGGTTCCCAGCAGGTCAAGGGCATACAAAAACGTCATAGATACTCACTCCTTCAGAAAAGCGGGTCAGATTTATTTTCCGGTATTTCTTGTTCCATGACAGAAGATATCGACATACACGTCCAGCAGGTCGCTGGCTTGTGTTTCCAGGTTGCTGTTAAGGCCGCTCAACCCCTCCACATGAAAGAGACCGAACATCAGGCTGTGGAATGTCCGCGCCGCATAGAGCGGTTCCAGGTCGTTTCTGATCAGCCGCCGTGTATGCGCATCCTCAAAGAACTCGGTCAGGACACCGAAAACATGGTCCATGAATTCGGTGAAGACATGTTGCAAGTTTTCAGATGAAGAGCCTACTTCGGTGTTCAGTATGCGTATCCAGTCGCGAACCTCAACTAGCCGGGTAATGAGCTGCCTGGCCAGAGCCCTAACCGCCTCCTCGTAGGAGACATCCTTTATATCGGGAAGCAGTTCCGGCAGGGACGGAATTGTTGAAAAGGAACGCAACACCTCGGCAAAGAGATTTTCCTTGCTGTTGAAATGGCGGAACAGGGTGACCTCGGCCACCCCGGCGGCTTTGGAGATTTCGCGGGTGGATGCCCCCAGGTAGCCCTTGCTGGAAAACAGCTCGAATGCGGCATTGAGGATGCGTTCTTTGGTTGTAAATATCTTTTTCATGTAGCCCTCGCCTACTCATGTAAGCGCTTACCTAACGTTTTTGGAATCTTATTGAATTTCAGCAAGAACCAGGGAACTGTTTTTTCAGCGATTCCCTGTTTCATCTTGAATGTTTGTTGAAAGACAGTGAGTACCCTGTTCTTCCGCGTTTCCGGCAGAAGGACGGCTTTTCCCGCATTTCCAGCACTCTGTAAATTGTCCCTCGATCGCCTCACCACATGTATCACAGTTCCAAGCCGTCATCTCTTCTATTGACAGAGCCTTTTCTACGATGAGTTTCGCCTCTAAAAAATCATCATCGTCAACACATAGTTGCGGCCAGCATTCAATAGGCGGGAGTTCACCGATTCCTGCGGAAAGAAATTCGTTTTTGATCCAGCATCTGATTCCGTGCCCTTCCAAGATATTTTGGAATATGCTCACAAACGAGATGGTTGAAGCGCTGTAAACCGTCTTCATTTTCTCTCCGCTTGATCAGATGCTGTCGATTACGTAGGTCTGAACACCCATCTTTACCTCTATCACACACAGGTGGAAACTATTTACAGTTTCCAATTCGCTTTGCCTTATATCGGCTGGTCATTTTCATCCCCTGCATGGCGAACTTCTGATAACCCTCATAGGCGGTACCCCCTTTGAAGACCATCTCCCCTTCGCCTTTGCCGGGGTTCTCCCCCGTGCACACCATCTTCCAGGTCATCTTGCTCCCCGATTGTTTCATGTCAGTGATAGTGCACTTCCCCTGCTGCTTAGGAACGATCTCGTTACTGTTTTTCACATCCTCTTTTGAGTAACAGTGGGTAATAGTAACGGGTGCGGGCTTGAACGGCATTCCAGGCATCTCGGTAGAAGTGGTTATCTCCCATAGTCCCTCTTTCATCCCTGGGGCAGCTGCCTCTGATGTTGCTGTACGTGTTGTTATCGCAAGCAGAAAAATGCCGGTGATTATGTATTTCATTGGGCTCTCCTTTGATAAGCTGTTCCTACCGCTAACGGCGATCTATCGGCGCAGGAGTTTATCGCTGCGGCACGACTCTCTTTTTGATTGAAATCGGGGCCTTTATCGGAGCGAGCTTCTTGCATCTGTCAGGGAGGTTTGCCCTGGTCGTATTGTTAGCTGTGTCGCTTTCCTCTCTTACCTTCTTGATCGTGTATTCAATTGATTGCTGGGGGATGAATTCCTTGCTGTCGGTCCACTCCACCGAAGCTCCGGGAGATTTGAGCTTTTTTGTCGGATCGATGGTTTGAAGATACAGCTGACCACCAGGCGCACCGTCAATCATCCGCTGGAGGTAGGCAATGTGCATGTAATCCGAATCAGCCACCGGCCCGGCGCCAATGTTTTCAACCTTGATGAGGGGACGGCAGTCGCTCGTGAAATCAATGTAGGTAATCTTCAGGTCCGGAAGTTTCGGCGCACAGGTTACTGACTTGTGCAGTGTGTTATTGGCAGGGTTCAGGTCTTCATAGGAATTGTGAACGTTAAAAATTGCATCTACCTGAACGGTCCCGCTTATGCGGGATGCCTTGCGGGTAAAACTAACGGAACTCCCCGGCTGTTTAAGCTGATTGCCATCTGCACCAATCCCGTATTCCCCCTTGTCCTTGCCGTCAATTTTAAATTTAAAGCTAGCGCCAAGATAGGAGTCCATGGCTGACGCAGGCAATGGTGTGCTTCCCACGTTTTTGAACGTGGCAACCACATAGCAGTCGTTGTCGACAGTTATGTCGGTGACGGCAATGTCCGCCTTGCCACCTGCGGCATATACAGTGATGGGGAGGAGCAACAGTGCGATAACCAGGTGGATAACTGATGATTTCATCTTTCTCTCCTCGATAGGTTGATTTTACTCAGAACAGCTGGGCCATAATCAAATTGCTTTCCATAGTATACAGTTGTGGTGTCAAGAAAGACTGAATGACTCTGATGTTATCGGGAACTTCACTTGGGGGCGCAGGGTCAGGTCATGAAAAATCACTTGGACTATTTGTCCTAAAAACTAACATCTCAAGACTTGATCCCACTCCTTTTTCTATTTCCACTTTTGTTTCTAAATGATGATTTGAGAATTGATCCTTTACTTTTCCTGTTTTATTCTCTCGCTTTCAGCAATAGCTTTCAACTCACTGAAATATGCTTGAGTAGCTTTCTCAAGAACCTTGTTGTTTTTGTCAGCAAAGAATTTGGTCCAAAGCGGCATTGCGTTCTTTGTTGCTTGTACGTCCTTTTGGCCTGCGGGGGATTTGTAGTATGAGATCATTTTGTCGATTTCATCTTCTGTGACATTCGGTCCGTAGAATTTCCCGAATGCGGCAACAGCTTCCTCGGTTGTCCAAGTCGGTTTTGCCATTACTAGAAAGTGTTGATAGGCTTTTTCAATGGATGTACTCATTGGCATTCCTGGAAGCTGGTTCTGCAACTGCTCCAACATCTTTGAACCAATAGATTTAGCCTGATCTTGACTAAAGATTTTTTGTTGTTCGATCATTTCATAGAGACCTTGCAGTTGCATGAGTTCCTTTAATTTTTCAGATTTCGACGCCTCACCTGCAAATACGCTAGAAGTCGATACTATAAGCAGAAAAACCACCACACTATAGATCTTCATTCTTCCTCCTTTTGGTGTCCAATGTTGTTGTTGGGAATTCATCTCCAGATTATTCCACTTTTCGTGCTACCCCTTTCGGGTTTACCTCTCAACAACATTTTTTTCACTATTTACGGGGTCCACTAAAAACCTCGAAAGAGCACTAACCGCCTGTATTATCTTAGTTCTAAAAGTATGTTTACAAAACTTTGTCCCTGGAAAGTCAGCCAACACGGATTCACTCCAACGGCCAAGGTCTTCAGTACCACCATCAAACACGAACTCGTGTGCAAGACGATTTCGTAGAATATTTAGGTTTCTGAGATGCCCAAGAGCTTTTTTCATATCAGATGAAGCATTTGGCCGCAGGCTTTCTAAAATAATGAGTTTTTTATTGAACGACAAATCTTTAAGGTTAGATGTGTTTTTCTTATCAAGAGTGTGGATAGCAATATCGATGGCCACTTCAAGAATGAGATGCCCCTTCAATAAAATCAACTCGATGTTCTTGATTCGATCAAGATGTACTCCGACAGCCAACTCAGTTATCTTACTTAAGTCAGATGATGACATAATTGGTCCTGTAAACGATAGTTGCACTCCTGCACTTTTATCACCTGCTCACCCGTCTCAACATGCAAGCCTTGCAGGCTTTATTCATTAACGCGCACTATATTTTACCGTGGAACAAATGTCAAAGAAGATCAGAACCGGATTTGCGTGAATAGCGACCCAGAGCGTACCCCCACCCTCCCCCGCTGAAGCGCTGCATGATTTTTCCCCTGCCCCCCTTGAAAATTCGATCCCCCCTGATTATGTTCTTTCATATTCCCTTATTCTGAAGGAGGCCCATTCGCATGTCCAAAACCACCAAACAGTTCCAGACCGAGGTTCAACAGCTCCTCGACCTGGTCATCCATTCACTCTACTCCAACCGCGACATCTTCCTGCGGGAGCTGATCTCCAACGCTTCCGATGCCATCGACAAAGTCCGCTTCGAATCCCACTCCAACGAATCCCTGCTGGAAGGCAACAGCGACTGGAAGATCAAGCTGATCCCCAATAAGGATGCCGGCACCCTGACCATCCTGGATAACGGTATCGGTATGAACCGGGCCGAGGTCGAAGAGAACATCGGTACCATCGCCCGCTCCGGCACCAAGGCCTTCATGCAGTCTCTGAAAGACAAGGCCGCCACCAACAACCCTGAACTGATCGGTCAATTCGGCGTCGGTTTCTACGCCTCCTTCATGGTCGCCGACCGGGTGACCCTGGAAACCCGTAAGGGTGGCTCCGCGGAGCAGGGCTGCCGTTGGGAATCCGCCGGCGACGGCACCTACACGGTCGAGGAATGCAGCCGCGACCAACGCGGAACCGAGATCGTCCTGCACCTGAAAGAAGAGTTCAAGGAGTATCTGGATGAGTGGAAGATCCGCTCCATCGTCAAGAAGTACTCCGATTACATCCAGTATCCGGTGGTGATGGACATCACCCGCTCGGAAGTGCCCAAGGGCGTGGACGGCAAGGAGATCGAAGGGGCCGGCGAGATCGAGAAGACCGAGGAGCAGACCCTCAACTCGATGAAGGCCATCTGGGCACGCCCGAAGAGCGATGTCAGCGAAGAGGAGTACAACGAATTCTACAAACACATCTCCCATGACTTCGAGGCCCCCTTCCGCACGATCCACTTCTCGGCCGAAGGCACCAGCGAATTCAAGGCCCTGCTCTATCTGCCGGCCAAGAAACCGTTCGACATGTTCATGTCCGACCGCAAGAAGGGTCTGCAGCTGTACGTCAAACGCGTCTTCATCACCGACAAGTGCGAAGAGCTGATCCCCGACTACCTGCGCTTTGTCAAGGGTGTCGTGGATTCCAGCGACCTGCCGCTGAACGTCTCCCGCGAAATCCTCCAGGAAGACGTACAGATCAAGCGCATCCAGAAAGGTCTGGTCAACAAGGTCCTGGCAACCCTGGCCGAGGTCAAGGAGAAAACCTTCGATGAGTACGTCGCCTTCTGGAAGGAGTTCGGCCAGGTCATCAAGGAAGGGGTCCATTTCGACTACGCCAACAAGGAGAAACTCCAGGAACTGACCCTGTTCGAGAGCACGGCAACCGAGGCGGGCGCCTTCGTTTCACTGAAGGAGTATGTGGCCAGGATGCCGGAGGCACAGAAGGAGATCTACTACATCACCGGCATGAGCCGCGAGACTCTGGAGCAGTCCCCCCATCTGGAGGCTTTCCGCGCCAAGGGCTTTGAGGTCCTCTTCATGACCGATCCGGTGGATGAATGGGTCGTTCAGGCCCTGACCGAGTATGACGGCAAGCCGCTCAAGGCGGTTGACCGCGGCGACATCAGCCTGGACAGCGAAGAAGAGAAGCAGGAAAAGGAGAAGAAACGGGAAGAGGCCCAGAAGGAGTTTTCCGACCTGATCTCCCAGATTGCCGATCACCTCAAAGAGAAGGTCAAGGAGGTCCGTTTCTCCAACCGCCTGACCGACAGCGCCTGCTGCCTGGTGGCCGATGAATTCGGCATGAACGCCAACATGGAGCGGATCATGAAGGCCATGAACCAGGCCGTGCCCGAATCCAAGCGCGTGCTGGAACTGAACCCCAACCACCCGATCCTCAAGGCCATGGCCGGTATCCACCAGTCGGACAAGGGCGCTACGGCCCTGGCGGATTACGCCGATCTGCTCTACGATCAGGCCCTGCTGACCGAAGGATCGCCGATCAAGGATCCGCTGCGCTTCACCAAGCTGGTCAGCGAGCTGATGGTCAAGGCCGCCGGAAAATAGGGGTTTTTTAGCCAAATCAGCCTAAATATTAAATGATTTTAAACACTTGTAACGCGATTGTTACATTCGTTTCCTTGACAGCAGCCCGTTAATTAAGTACGGTAGGGTAACTTTTGAAAACAGGAATAACTGTTTCAGATAGCCGATACTACTAAACCATCCGCGAGGATGGGACGGAAAGCCCATAGGGTCTCAATGAGACAGCCGGGTCGCCAAACTATCAATTCACCGATAGCAACAGCGGCCCGGCTTTTTTTATTTCAGGTAGATACAATTATCCGCTTGGCTTGAATCATCCGAAGAAACCCGCCCCCCTTCGACAAGCTCAGGGCGAACGGATTTCTTCTTTGTAGCTGCTCGATTTTCCGTTCGTGGTGAGCTTGTCGAACCATGAGCGGAAGATCAAAGAATTACAACTGAACAATTCAATGCGACAGACAAGGAGATCATCAGTATGACTTTAACCAAAAAGATCCAGGAGATGGCGGTCTTCATAGAATTTCTGGCCAGCGCCGGCCTGGCCATATTCTTCCACATCGTGCTGCACAACCCCGAGGCGGCCTACAGCATCTTCGGCATCGGCGTCCTGCTCTCCCTGGCTACCTACCTGCTCCGTGAAGACCTGGAGAAGACACGCCATGAGCTGGTCGATCAGTACCACCAGGCCCATGAACTGACCTTTGCCCTGGCCCAGATCAGCGACCCGGAATGCCAGCTGCGGGCCCATGAGCTGCTGGCCGGCAACAAACGTACGATTTCATTGCTGCAACAGGGATTTATTCCGCTGGATGAGACTGAATTCTATCTGGAAGGGGCGAAATGCTCGGATATTGCCCAGCATCGTATCAAGGCGGTCGATCCGATTACCACCGGCTGGCTGACGCGCGGAGTGTTGGTCAACTTTTACCAGTCCAACCTGCGCGCCCTGGATCGGGGGGTAGCCATCACGCGCATCTTTGTCATGAACCGCGAGGAGCTGACCGATCCCGAGGTTCAAAAGGTCCTGCTGACCCACCATGGCGACGACATCGACGTTCGGATCGCCTTTCGGGATGAGCTGCCGACCACCGCCAACAACCTCAGCGGCCGCGACACCAACAGTTCCTACGACTTTGCCATCTACGACGATCATGCCTGTACCGAGGTCTTCCCCCAGTCGGGGATCTATTTCGGCAGGAAGACCGGGCAGCCGGTCAATGTGGAGCGCTACCTGCGCCTCTACGAACTCATCGAGCACAGCGCCCATACGGTCGTCGTGGAGCATGAACAGATCGTGCTGGCCTCGGACGTGTCCAAGATGACCGCCCCGACAAGCATGACCGCCCATACGATCTGCGAAGCCTAGCACTGTGTAACATTTTGCATACAACTGCTAACCCCTCTAAATCTCCCCTTATCTAAGGGGAGACTTCAAGGCCTATCCTGAGGGACGTCGAAGGGCTTCCCCCCTTAGGTAAGGGGGGACTGAGGGGGGTTAGACTTAGGCAACGGCTGTCGGGTTACGCGATAAGACCGCTAATCCGACCTACGATTATCTTTGTCAAACAACAGGTTACGAACAACTTGTTTATGTGTGGCTTAACCTGCGACGGAAGAGTGCCATGACGGCCGGCAGGGTCAGCATGGCAAAGAGGGTCGTGTAGCCTACCCCCAGGTTGGTGGCCCAACCCACCGACGACATGGCGCCGTAGTCGGTAAAGGCCAGGGAGCCGAAGCCCACAATGGTGGTCATGGCCGAGAGGAACACCGAGCGGCCGATCTGACAGTACTGGCCCTCGCGCTCTTCCGCGGATGCGCCGTCGACACGGAAGCGGATATAGAGGCCGAAATCGCTGCCCATGCCCAGGATCGTCACCAACACCATGGCGTTCATGAAATTGAGGCGCATGCCGGTCAGGGCCATTGTTCCCAGCATGCAGACCGACCCGGCCACAACCGGGAACAGGGAGTAGAAGACACCCGCCGGTTTGTCGATAAAGTGTACCAGCAGAAGCAGCAAGACCAGGACCCCACCGATCAGGAAGGCGGTGCTGAAACCCTCCTCGACGGAGGCGCTCAACTGGGCGCTGACCAGATCCACCCCGGTTGTCCTGGCCCCCGGATCGATGGCGGCCAGCGCTTTCAGGAAGGCGGCCTGCTTGAACTCGGCCCCGCGATAGTGCAGATAGACCATGGCATGATACCCACCGGCATCCCGGGCCAGATGACGATCCACGACTCCCCGTAAGGGCGACGCGGCCAGCACCCGCACTGCCTCCTCCCCGCTGACCAATCCAGACCGTCCCAGATGGCGGACAGCATCCAGAAACGAAGTAAACTCAGCGCTGCTGAACCCCTGACGCTCCAGCTGCGCGCGTAACGCGGCATCCGCCCCACCGCCGGAAAAGCGGGCCCGCAGCTGCTCCACTATGCGGGCCTGGCTCTGCGGGCCGTTGATGACCCTGCCCAGGGACGACCAAGCCGAGATCTCGCCCCGCGCCTCAAGCTCCGCAGCCAGCGCTTCGATCCGGGCGCTCCGGGCCAGTACATCGCCGAGCTCGCGACCATCCACGGCCACCAGGATATGCTTGGGCGCCAGGCTCAAGTGCCGTTCGATCTTTTCCTGGGCGATGAAGGCCTCGGAATGGCGCGGCTGCAGGTTCTTCAACTCCCCGTCGAACTTAATCCCAAAGGCGCTCAGAAACAGCCCACCCACCAGCAGCAGGGAAACTAGGCTGACCAGGCCGGGACGGCCGATCGCCAGCCGCCAGAGCGCAGGCAGGCCGAAACCGGGAATCGGCCGGTACTGGATCGGATAACGGCGCTCCATGAACATGAGCAGCGGCGGCAGAAAGAAGAGCGTGGCGTACAGGGAGAAGATGACCCCCAGGCCGACCAAGAGCCCCATTTCGGACAGGGCCCGCACATCCGAGATACACAGCGCCAGAAAGGGTACGGCGGTGGTGATGGCCGCCGTGAAGATGCCGTGACCGGTGTTGAGCAGCGTCAGGCGCAGGGCCTCGTCGCACCCCTTGCCGGAGGCGCGTTCGGTGTGGAAACGGTCATAGAGGTGGATCGAATAGTCGGTGCCGATGCCGGTGATCAGGGCGGTGAAGGCAAAGGAGATGATGTGGATCGAGCGGCTGAACAGACCGAAGAGCCCTAGGGAGAGCAGCACCCCGCAGACCAGTATGACCGGGATCAAGAGGGTCGGCAGAAAACGGCGGTAGGCGCCGTAGAAAATGCCCAGCACGACCAGCAGCGAGGAAACGATGCTGATCAGGACATTGCTCTTCATCGACTGTTCGTCGAGCACGGCGCTGATATGAGCCCCGGCGCAGGTGATCGAAATAGGCGCCCTGCGACGGGCCTCGTTGATCGCCGCCACCAATTTGCGGGCAAAGAGCATGTCCTGAACCGGCTTGACCGGTTCGGCGATCATGATCAAAAGCGTATGGTCCCGGGAGATGAAGTAGGGCGAGCTCGGATCCAGGTCGAGGGCCTGGCTGCCGCTCTTCAGGCGCGGCAGGATCAGGTCGCGCAAAAAGAGCGGGTCCGCAGTGGCCAGTCCGGTCATGGCGCCGCCGAATTGTCCGGCCAGTGTGGCCTGCAAGCGTCGCAGCGACGCGTCCATCTCCCCGGCATCGAAACGTTTCAGGTACGTGGCGACATCTGCCGGGGCCAGAAAGAGCTGGGGATGGGCAACGGCATAGGAGACCAGATCGGTGAAGGCGCCGGCCTGCTTCTCGTCGTAAATGCGCCAAGTGATGCGCCGAAAGGCAGCCTGACCGTCCACGCGGGTCTGCTCTAGCCGTTTGGCGAAACTGGCGGCTTCGGCGGGCAGCTGCTCCTCTGGCCCCTGCAGCAGGAAATAGGCCTCCCCGGCACTGCCGGACCACTCCAGGGAATCCAGGAGCAGTTTCAGGGCTGGCTGTTTCGAGGGGAACAGGTTGAAGATATTGGTGTCAAAGCGGATGGTGGCAATGGATGCCACGGAGAGGACAATCGCCAGGAGAAAGCCGCACATGACCAGGGCCGGCCGGGTGGTGGTGATGCGGAAGATCCATTCCAGATGCCGCTGGGTGAGCCGGTTGCCGCTGGAGGTCAGGCGGGAAAACATACGTGAGAGCATGCGCGTCTACTGCTCCCGCAGCGCGGCCAGGGGATAGACGGTAAGACCGTCAAGATGGGCGCTAAAGGCGTCGGCCGCCAGTTCGGTATTGACCTCCGGTTCCGTGACCTTGATGCGAAAGCGGCCACCATCGTGGCTGTCCATGATAATTTCGTTGGCCAGGGGCACGCCGTTGACCAGCTGATAATCCCGGTAGCGCACCATGTCGCCGTTGGCCTGAACCTTGGAAACGACCAGGCCATTCTCGAAGCTGACCCGTTCCTTGAAGCCCAGGCTGTTGACCCGCTCCACGCTGCCATCACCGGCGAAGCTGCCGGGAGGATCCATATCCATGACCCAGCGGGCGTTGCGCCAGGTTCCCCCCTCGCCCACATCGGGAAGTTCCTCCAGGTTGCCGCTGAAAGCCACCCCTTTGGAGGTATTGATGATCGTGATGCGCTTGCCGGTCACGATCGCCTCCAGCATGGTCGTGCCGAAGGGAGAGAGGATCACCATCCGCATGCGGTCCGGGCGCTGATAGAGCAGGTAGCCGTTGCTCCCCATACCCTGCTCACCCTTGCTGATGGAAAGTGAGGCGGCGGCGGACAGAGTGTTCACCAGCGCTCCCGCCGAATAGGTCAGGCGTGGGGTCTGAATGGACGCGCAGCCGCAGGACAGAAGCAGGGACAGCAGCAGAAGCAGTGCATGAAATATTCGAGTCATAACCATCCAATTCTTTGAACAAAGTGCTGAATATCAGAAATACAAACAAGCGGGAAGAAGTAATGCAGTCAAGGGGGCGAGCAACTGGAAGCGTCCTTTTTGAGGCGGATATTGAATCCCGCCAGCCATTGGTTGATCATGCCGCTGGCACAGCCGACACCCGCATCGACCCGGATGGCCTTGACCGGACAGTTGAGGGCACAGGCGCCGCACTCCATGCATTCGTCCCGGTTACGGATGCGGGCCTTTGAGTCCTGCATCTCAAGGATCAGGTGCGGGCAGACCTGGGGGCAGATCCCGCAGCCGATACAGATATCCTGATCAAGCTCCAGAGTGACCACACCTGGTATGTACCGAAAACCTCTCATGGCAGCAGCATCCCCATGACCAGCAGCACGATCCCCAGCAGAACGGCGCCCGCCATGACCGGCAAGGAGCACTGCATCTCGCGACGCACACCCGAGGGCGAGGTAAAGGGGGTGCTGCCGGTAAAGTTCATCGCGTAAAAGGCGCTGATTGCGCCCATCATCAGGACCATGGCCGCCAGTTCCAGCCGCCCGGCAACAGAGAATCTGCCCAGGGACACACCTGCCAACAGGGCGCTGACAGAGCCGACAATGGCGCCTTTGACGGCAAACATTCTGCCCGGAATCAGCGGCAGAAGCAGCGGCACCAGGAACGTGCCGCAGAACAGGGCCATCCCGTAGAGCAGGAACACCACCAAGAAACGCTGTACCGAAAAGGAACCGCCGCCAAAGCCGCCTAATAGCGCCAGGGGCAGACCGGCATAGGCCAGGGATTTCATCCCGCCAACCATCTCGATCGGTGTCAGCACCAGCCGTTCCCGGAAGCTGAAGGTCAATTCGCGCATCTCGTGATCGGCCTGCATGCCGTTATCCAGATAGGTCGGCAGGTCTCCGATCCGCAGGGTTGCAAAGCGCACCTCGAAGCCGGAACGTTTTTTGACTTCCAGGGCCTTAACGCCGGACGCGCCCATGATCGGCAGCAGCAGGCGGCGGTGGTCAACGACCCGGCAGAGGCCGCTGTCGGCGATCCGCCGTACCAGTTCACCGGTCCCGAAGGTACCTTTGCCGGCGGCACACCAGACGTTGATGCCGTAGGTCTCCAGGACCAGCAGCCAGATGTTGCGCCGGTCCAACGCGCGCCTAACGAGATCGTAGCTCATCTTGTAGTTGGCGGTCACCACGACCGGGGCAGCCCTGTCCGGTGCACCAATGGCGTACAATCCAGGCGGCACGATATAGGAGAGACGTCCGATACCCCAGCGGGCCTTGCAACCACCCAGAATATCCGCAACCGTCAGGCTGCCGCCGATCACCGCAACCGGTCCGGCCTCGGTCGGCATCCAGCGCACAAAGCCGGGCACCCGCTCATTGATAACCCCGCTGACCGCGGGGGTCTTCGGCCCTCAACAGGGGGGTGCGTCCAGCCCCGGTTTTTCAATTTCTTCGGCCATGCCTTGTTCCAATTCCAACCTCGATTACAAAATGATTCATAAACTTTTATCTGAATCCGGGAGGGTGTAGTGCCGGAAGGCGCGAGGTATCCTTCGCTGTACGGTCACTACTCATAAAAAATTGAAGCTATAGGCGTTCCGGGCAAATGGAGGCACGGAGGCGTCATGGATTCAGACATCAGGCAAACAGCACAGAAACTACTCAGCGCAGCAATCCGAGGCGTCCTTCCAGATCGTCGATGAACTGGCGGGCCGACCGGCCGCTGCGCCTGGCATAAGAACCCGACCATTTCAGGGCCTTATCACGCAACTCTTCATCATTGAGATCAATTTTCCGTTGCTGTGCATACCGCCGGACTATCGCCAGATACTCATCCTGATCGAGGGAGTAGAAACCCAGGGAAAGCCCGAAGCGATCCGACAGGGCCAGCTTTTCACCGACCGCCTCATCGGGATGGATCTCGCCGCCGCCAACATTATCCTCCATCCGTTCCGGCAAGAGGTGGCGACGGTTGGAAGTGGCATAGATCAGCAGATTGGCGGGGCGCTCCTCGATATCACCATCCAGCACGGTTTTCAGGGCACGAAAGTCCCCTTCCCCCTCGTCAAAGGAGAGGTCGTCGCAGAAGAGGATAAATCGGTAGGGCAGATCGCGCAACAGGGCGGAAATCGCCGGCAAGGAGACGATGTCCCCCCGTTTGAGCTCGACAATCCGCAAGCCCTGCCCGGCAAACGGCTTCAAGAGCCCCTTGACCAGCGACGACTTGCCGCAACCGCGCTCACCCCACAAGAGAACATTATTGGCGGGCAACCCGGCCACAAACTGGGCCGTGTTGCGAACAACCTCGTCACGAATCCTATCAATACCGACCAGGTCATGCAGCTCAAACAGGTGCGGGTGCGCCACCGGCGTCAAGCGCCCTCCGTCGGCGCCCCGTTCCCAACGGGCCGCCAGACAGTGGCCGAAATCAGGGGACTCGGGACTGGCGGGGGCTACCCGATCCAGTAGCCTCTCAAGCTTGGTAAGCAGTCCGTCGATCTTATCCAGACGCTTTTTCATCCGTCAGCAGCCGCAGCCACAGTTGTGGCAGACCTTCCTGAACTCGCCGGCTGGGGCGATGGTTTCAGGGGCAAAGGCGATCCGTTTGATGGCGGCTTCGATATCCTCGACGATGTTCAGGTGTTCGCTCTTGCCGATGATATGGCCGATGCAGTGCGTCCCCTGGCTGTCGGCGGACGAGAATCTGACGCAGTTAAGCAGATCAGCATAGCTGTTGACCGGGATGGCCACATCGCGATTGCGCACACAGTGCAGGGCAAAGCCCAGCCGGCCCATCTCGTTGGAGATACGGGCAACAAATTGTCGAAACGCTTCTCCATCAAAATCAAACGACCAATCGTTCCTGAGATACTCTTGATCGAGGATTGTCACGGTGATTGTCTTTGCCATATTGTGGTCTCCTTCCCGGATCACCCTTTGAGCGGGCATTCCGCTTCCCAGGCAACGTAGCCATCCCCGTAGATGGCCAGAAAGTTTTCGATGCGCTGGCGGTAAAATTCGCTCTGCCCGGCTTCGTTCTCCAGCCAGTTCAGCTCTTCACGGGAGATGAAATGCTGACGGTTCAGAAAGCGATAAAACTCGCGGATGCCTTCCAGGCTGCGTTCCAACAGAGCCGCTTCCGGGTCCAGGGTATGGGTGATATACCAGTTGCCCGCAAAGCGCCGGATGAGGCCCAGCTGCGGTCGCATCACATTCTGGCGGGCAAAATCCAGCACATAATCACGCAGATAATAATCGACCGCATAGGCCAGGTCGGAGGCCTGCTGCGGGGTGCGGCCGGCCAGCTGCAGATACTGGTAAAAGTGCTTGAGCAGCGATTGACAGAGCTCATCCACCCGCAGCTCATCTTCCAGGGAGGTGAAATCAAAATCATCGTGCTCGAATTCCATGTCCGGGTAATGCTCAACGCTCATATTGTTCCTATTTTTCCGGGTTTAATGACAGCAGCTCTTTGTGTACGAAGCGGCCGTTTTTCTGAATCAGAACATCGTCGAACCAGATCTCGCCATCGGCCAGTATCCGCACCAGATCCCAGTGCACCGCCGAGCGGTTGCCGTTGTCGCACTCGTCGTAGGCCTGGCCGGGCGTCAGGTGGATCGAGCCGAAGATCTTTTCGTCAAAGAGGATATTGCGCATGGGCTGGCGGATGCCGGGGTTGATGCCCAGCGAGAACTCGCCGATGTAACGGGCACCCTCATCCGTATCGAGGATCTTGTTGAGCGCGGCGCTGAGGCCGCCGTCTGCGGAGGCCTTAACGATCTTGCCATCCTTGAATTCGAAGTGGACGTTGTTGTACTCCTTGCCCTGATAGATGCTGGGACAGTTATAGGTGATCTGGCCCTGAATCGAATCCCGCACCGGCGCGGTAAAGACCTCGCCGTCCGGCATATTGAAGCGGCCGTCGCACTTGACCCCCGGCAGCCCATCGATGCTGAAGGTGAGATCCGTATCCGGCGCCGTGATCCGCACCTTTTTGGTCCGGTCGATCAGTTTCTTGAGCTTCTCCTGTTTCCTCGACTCCGCGTTCCAGTCGATGCAGCAGGCCGAGAAGAGATAATCCTCGTACTCCTCCAGGCTCATCTTGGCCTCCTGGGCGGCGGCGTGGGTCGGATAGCGGGTCACCATCCAGCGGGTGTGCTTGACCCGCTGGTCGATCAACGGCTTGGTAACCTTCTGATAGGCCACCATCGCCTGCTGGCGGGCATTGGCCATGACCATCGAGTTTTCTCCGGCCGCGATGCCGATATAGACCGTCAGCTGCTTGAAGAAATCCAGTTTATGCTGGGGAAAATACTCCAGCTGCTGTTTGTTGGCCAGATTGTAGAACTGACGGTCAATCTCGGGATTGGAGAAGCTGTACTCGACATATTTTGCACCACGCTTCAGGCAGAGCGCATAGAGTTCCTTGACCAGCGGAGCCGCTTCAAAACCGGCGGCATTGATCAGCACCACATCACCTTTTTTAACGCGGGTGGAATAGTCGACCAGTATTTCGGCAAACTGGGCAATACGGGGATCTTTCATAAAAACTGCTCCTTTCAGCAGCCCCCCTCAATCCTCCTTTACTAGGAGATGAGCCTTACTCCTCCCCTGACAAGGGGAGGCTGGGAGGGGTCAGTTTGAGAAATTATTTTCGTCTTTGGGCCGGATCTGCTACTGTAGCGGCCACTTGCAGGCCCATCATACGTAAGCATGGAAATTTACATGAACAGACACAAAATTGAAACCAAAATCATGAACCCGCTCATGGGGAACAGTATCCCGCTCCCCAGCTATGCCACCAGCGGATCGGCAGCCATGGACCTGCGCGCCTGCCTGCCGGAGCCAATGACAGTCCAGGCCGGCGAGACCGCGCTGATCCCCAGCGGCATCGCCATCAGCATCCACGACCCGGGACTGGTGGCACTGCTGGTGCCCCGCTCCGGCCTGGGAATCAAACATGGGATTGTATTGGCCAACACGATCGGGGTGATCGATTCGGACTATCAGGGAGAGATCGGCATCGGCATCCATAACCGCAGCCAGACGGCGTACACAATCGAACCGGGGGAACGCATCTGCCAGATGCTGTTTGTACCGGTAACGCAGGTTGCCTTGGCTGTTGTGGGGGAATTCAGCATCGACAGCGCGCGCGGCGCCGGGGGATTCGGTCACACGGGCAGAAGTTGATCCGGGTTGAATCAGAGTTGCAGAGAATCGGCCGTCAGCCCCAAGCCGGCGGTCTTACCCATCACCTCAAGCTGCAGGCATTCTCCGTCGAATAATTTTTCCGCACAGGCCATGACATCCTGGGTGGTGACGGCATCAAAACCGGCCAGGATGTTCTCCACCGGCTGGTGATGCCCCAGATAGATGACATTCTTGGCCAGGCGGGTCATCAGGTTATCGCTGCTCTCCAGCGACATGAGCAGCTTCCCTTTCAGCTGTTCCCGTGCCGAATCCAGCTCGGCCTGGGTCAACGGCTCACGCTTCAGTCGTTTCATCTCGGCCAGGGCGATCTCGATCACCTCGCAGCAATGTTTCGGCTCGGACCCCGAATAGACCACCAGGGCGCCGGAATCGGCGTGGGAGATAACGTAGGCATACACCGAATAGGCCAGGCCCTTCTTCTCGCGCACCTCCTGAAACAGGCGTGAGCTCATGCCGCCTCCCAGGGTGGTGGTCAGCAGGTGCATGGCATAGCGGTCGGGATGATCCTGCTGCAGGGCGCGGGTGCCCATACAGATCAGCGTCTGTTCCAGGTCACGCTCACAGAGATTGAGGCGTCGTCCCCCTTGCGGCCTGAAAGCGACTCCATCAGGCTTCCAGATCGAGGAGAGCACGGAAAACTCCGCCGCCACCAGCGCCACCAGCGCCTCATGATTCACATTTCCAGCAGCGGAAATAATGATGTCGTCCGGGCGATAACGGCTCTGTTTATACTGTTCGATGACGTCCCGCGACAGCCCGTTGATGGTCTCTTCCGTGCCGAGAATCGAATTGCCCAGGGCATGCCCGTTCCAGAACGCCTGATGGAAACGGTCGTGAATGGCCTCTTCCGGCGAATCGTCGCGCATCTTGATCTCCTGCAGGATGACCTTGCGTTCACGTTCGATCTCATCGGCCGGAAAGGTCGAGTGCAGGAAGATGTCCGACAACAGGTCCGTGACCCTGGGGAGGAATTTTGCCAGCACCTTGGCGTAGTAGCAGACGTATTCATGGCCGGTGAAGGCGTTGAGAATACCGCCCATGGAATCGATCTCCTGGGAGATCTGACGGGCGCTGCGCCGCCCCGTGCCCTTGAAGAGCAGGTGTTCGATGAAGTGGGCCACCCCGTTGGTTGCGGGGGTCTCATGGCGTGAGCCGTTAGCCACCCAGATCCCGATGGAAACAGTATGCATCTGTGGGACGTGCTCGCTGATTACCCGCACGCCGTTGTCAAGAACTGTTGAAGTTATCATGTGGTCAAGAATACCTTTTTTTTTTGATTTATCCAGTGAGATTTAAAATTTTACAACGAAGTATGTATTGCGGCAGCATCCCCTTTTTGCTAGAAATGAACCTCAATATACAACGGAGTCCTACTACCCATGAAAATCATCGCAACCACCATCCCCGATGTCCTGATTCTGGAACCCAAGGTATTCGGAGATGAACGCGGCTTCTTTTTCGAGAGTTTCAATGAACGCAGCTGGCGGGAACTTACCGGCCTGGATGCCCGCTTTGTTCAGCATAACCACTCCCGCTCGGTACAAAATGTCCTGCGCGGCTTGCATTACCAGATCCAACAGCCCCAGGGAAAACTGGTGCGGGTCATTGCCGGCGCGGTCTTCGATGTGGCCGTTGATATCCGTCGCAGTTCCGCCACCTTCGGCCAATCCTTCGGCACGCTCCTCTCCGCCGAGAACAAGCGCCAGATGTGGGTGCCGGCCGGCTTTGCCCATGGATTCTGCGTTACCTCGGAGTACGCCGAGTTTCTCTACCTGACCAGCGACTACTGGGCGCCGGAACATGAGCGCTGCATCGCCTGGAATGATCCCGACCTGGCCATAGCCTGGCCGCTGAACGGCACGCCGCTGGTATCCGCCAAAGACCAGCAAGGTACATGTTTCAAGGATGCGGATCTGTTCCCGTGACCACGGACGGGGCCGGCAGACATCCACGGCCTGATGGCGACAACGCCCGCTGGCTGGTTGTGATGTGCATCTGCCAGCTCTTTATCATGCTGGTCTTCATCAACTACTCGGCGGTCCTGCCCCTGCTGCGCACGGAATGGGGCATGAGCAATACCCAGGCCGGGATGATCTTCTCGGTCTACCAGCTGGGCTACATCGCATCCGGCGTCATACTCAGCGCACTGACCGACCGGATGAATACCCGGATCATCTTCATCAGCGCCGCCTTCTGGTCCGCAGCGGCCAACCTCCTCTTCGCCATCTACGCCCACGATTTCAGCAGCGCCATGTTCCTGCGGGCCCTGACCGGTATCGGCATGGGGGGCACCTACATGCCGGGCCTCAAACTGGTCGCCGAGCGTTTCGCCCCCGCCAGCCGCGGCCGGGCCATCGGCATCTATGTCGGCTCGCTGGTTTTGGGCGCTTCACTCTCACTGGCCGTTACCGGATGGCTGACCGGCCTGGCCGGATGGCGCACCGCCTTCATCTGCGGCTCGATCAGCACCTGCATCGGGGCACTGCTCTCGTTCACTCTCTTCCGCGGTTACCGCCCCATCACAAGCAGCACATCAAAAGCCGGCTTCGGCGGCGAGGTCGCCCGTAACCGCCCGGCCCTGCTGATGATCCTCGGCTACGGCGCCCACATGTGGGAAATGTACGGCATGCGCAGCTGGCTGGCCCCCTTCATGACCTCGGCCCTGATCGGTTGGGGAGTCGAAGGCACGCGGGCCACCGGCCTGGCAGCGACCATTGCCGCGGTCATGGTCGGCATCGGCGCCTTCTCGACCGCCATCACCGGCACACTCTCGGATCGCCTCGGCCGCACCGCCACGATCAGCATGGTCATGCTGGCCAGCGCACTACTGTCATTTTGCTTCGGTTGGCTGATCAACACCAATCTCTGGCTGACCCTGGCCATCGGGCTGCTCTACGGCTACCTGATCGTGGCCGAATCACCGGTCTTTTCCACCGCCTTGACCGAATTGGTCGTACCCGGTTATCTGGGGGCAGCCATGGGCCTGCAATCCCTGATCGGCTACTCCCTGGGCATGATCTCTCCAACCGTCTTCGGCTGGGCCCTGGATACATTCCGGGGCTGGCAACCCCTGCCCGGCATCAAGGGCGAATGGGGCATCGCCTTCAGCTGCCTTGGACTGGGGGCCTTGGCCGGGCCGTTTTTCATGTGGCTCTTGCGCAGCAGCCCCGACAGCATCAAGATGGCGCGGGGCAAACGCTGAAATCCGACCGTTGCCGGACCGGTCGAGAGCGTTCTGACAACTCCGCAGCCGATAATTGCTTGTATTTCGCAACGATTGCAGTACGATGACACACCATCTGAGACATCGAAGGGAGCTGATCCATGCCGACCGTACTCGTACCACTAGCTGAAGGATTTGAGGAAATCGAGGCCCTGGCCATTGTGGACGTGCTGCGACGGGCAGGCATAGTGGTCGTTACTGCCGGCCTGCAGCCCGGGCCCGTGACAAGTGCCCGCAACGTCAGGGTACTGCCCGATACGACCATCGATACGGTCGACGCTGACGGATTCGATATGATCATTTTGCCCGGCGGGCAACCGGGCACGGACAACCTGAATAGCGATTCCCGCATCCACCGCTTGCTGGAGGATTTTCAGGCCGCCGACAAGCTGATCGGAGCCATCTGCGCCGCTCCGATCATTCTGGCAGCAGCCGGGTTACTATCCGGCAAGAGGGTCACCGCCTACCCCACCTACAGCAGCAAGCTGAACGGAGCGCTCTATGAAGAGCGTGCGGTGGTGAGCGACGGCAATATCATAACCAGCCAGGGGCCCGGCAGTGCCATCAACTTTGCCCTGGCCATCGTCTCCCGTCTGTTGGGAGAACAAGCCGGCGACACCGTCAGAAAAGCCATGCTGGTACATGATGATGCCCATGACCGTGACGTCTGGGATCAACGGCTGTTCAACAACACCATCCAGGCCCTGGTGGGCGCGCTGGAGATGAAGGATACCTACACCCAGGGGCACGCCAAGCGGGTGACCGAATATTCGCTCAGCATCGGGTCAAAACTGAACCTGTCCGAGACCGAACTGCGTGACCTCTACCTGGGAGCCGTGTTGCACGACATCGGTAAGATCGGAACCGATGACAACGTGCTCAACAAGCCGGAAGGACTGAACCTGCGCGAAGAGACCCTGGTCCGGGAGCACCCCCTCAAGGGGACGCTCTTCATCGTGGGTATCGAAAACCTGAGCCATATCGTCCCGGTCATCCTGCATCATCACGAGCGCTGGGACGGCAAGGGCTATCCCGGACGGCTGAAGGGTGAGCAGATCCCGCTGCACGCCCGCATCGTCTGCATCACCGACGCCTTTGACGCCATGATGACCAATCGCTCCTACCGGCCGGCCCTGGACAAGGAAAGCGCCATTCGGGAACTGACCAAGGAAAAAGGGTCACAATTCGACCCCTTTCTCGTGGACGTATTTATCGAATGCCTCAATGATTCACCCTTTGAGATGAAGGACTTCAGTTATTACTTCTGAAGTTACGCAACCTGTTTATTCCTGCTGATAGTGATCAGACGGCGCAGACCACAGGCGCAGGCAAAGCAGAACAGGTTGAGCAGCACGATCGTGGCACTGGTGGGCAAGTTGGTCACAAAGGAGACGAAGATACCGGCCACCACCGAGCAGCACCCCTGCAGGGCAGCCAGTGCGATACAGGCCCGGAAGCTGAGGGCCAGTTGCAGTGCGGAAACCGCCGGCAGTATCAGGAGTGACGATATCAGCATGATGCCGACCAGTTTCATGGCCAGCACCACCGAAAGTGCCGTCAACATCACCAGCACGGCACTGATCAGATGTGTGCTGACCCCGGACACGCGGGCCAGTTCCTCATTGAAGGTCACCGCCAGCAGGTCGTTGAAAAACAGCCCCAAAAGCAGCATGACCACACAGAACAGAGCCACCGCGATCAGCACCTCTTCGTAACTGATGGAGAGGATGTTACCGAACAAATAGCTCAACAGATCCACATTATAGCCGCCACCCACGCTGGCCAGCATGATCCCCGCCGATATGCCCACCGCCGACACGATGCCGATGGCGGCATCGCCGCTCAAACGGCCCCGTTCCGTCAACTTGAGAATCCCCAGCGACGCCAGCAGGACGATCGGCAGCGATACCAGCAACGAGGCCGCCGAATAGAACTTCAGCGCCAGGGCAATGGCGGTGCTGCCGAAGGTGACGTGGGCCAGGCCGTCACCGATCAGGGATAGGCGGCGCAGCACCAGAAACACCCCCAGAACCGAACAGAGGACGGCAATCAAGGTTCCGGCCAGCAGCGCCCGTTGGATGAAGCCATAGGAGAGGATTTCGATCAGGTTCATGGGTATCAATGCCGGTGACACATCAGGTGCTGGGAATATTCGCCGAACAGGTTCGACATCTCCGCTGAATGGCAGAAGTCGTCAAAACTGCCGTAAAAGAGCATACGTTTGTCCAGATAGAGCATCTTCGAGGCATGCTGGCCGATGACGCCGCTATCATGTGTCACCAGCAGTACGGTCACACCCCGCGAGCGGTTGATGTCGGCAATCATGCGATAGAAGCGCTCGCGGGTCTCGGGGTCCAGTGCCGCGGTCGGCTCATCCAGAATCAACAGTTCCGGCTTATTCACCAGGGCCCGTGCCAAGAGGACCCGCTGTTGCTGCCCGCCGGAGAGTTCGCCGATCAGCTTGGCCCGGATATCGTAAATATCCAGCTCATTGAGGAGCTCATCGACAATCGCCCGATCATGACGTGTAAAGCGGCGGGGAAATTTTTTGAGGGACAAGAGCCCCAGGCCGACGGTTTCAGCGACGCTGGCAGGAAAGATCGGATTGAGAAGATGCAGGCTCTGGGGCAGGTAGCCGACCCGCCCCCACTGACTAAAACCGTCGCAACGGGCACCGAACAAACGGGCCGATCCGGCGCTGATCGGCACCAGCCCCAAGAGGGCCTGCACCAGGGTACTCTTGCCGGAACCGTTCGGACCGACAATGCCCACATAATCACCGGCAGCGACCGTAAAAGAGATATCCTCCAGCACGCTACCTTCCCGGTAACTACAGGCGAGCCGGTCTGTGGCAACTATTTCGGCCGACATGCCAACCCTTTTTGCAAATTAAGCAGATTCTGCTCCATCAATCCGATGAAGGTGACACCGCGTTGCAGATCATCCTTACCCAGGTTGTGCGCCCCGTACAGCTTGAGAACCGCCACTCCGGCCTCATTGGCCAGGGTCTCGGTCAGGCGCGGCGATAACAATTCTTCCGCAAACAGGTAGCGTACCCCGGACGACTTGATTTCTTGTACCATGGCAGCCATCTTGGCGGCCGACGGTTCCGACTCCGAGGCGATGCCGCTCAGGGAGTGGTACTCCAAGCCATAGCGGCGTGCCAGATAGCCGAAGGTGAAGTGGCCACCGTGCAAAAACTCCCTGCTGGCGCAAGACGACAATCCCTCGCGGTAGCGTTGATCCAGGGCCGCCAGAGCGACCTTCAATTCGCCGGCCCGGGTCCGGTAATAAACTGCGTTGGCCGGGTCGGCCGTAACGAAACCGGCCAAAATGGTATCCGCCATCTGAGCCGCATTAGTGAAGTCCAGCCAGATATGCGGATCCATGACAGCCGCCTGGCCAGCCGCCCCGTGACTACCATGGCCGTCGTGGTCATGTTCGTCTGAAGCAGCAGCCTTCATATACGCGACACCCTGTCCGGCATCCACCACCCGCAACCTCTTGGAATCGATACCCTTGAGGATCTGTTCGGCCCAAGGCTCCATGTAGCGGTTGGTATAGATGAACAGGCCGGCTTTGCTGATGCGGATGATGTCATTCGGCTTGGGCTCGAAGCTATGCGGCTCCATGCCGGGGGGCAACAGCATCGTCACCTCGGCCCGCTCGCCGGCAATGGTGCGGGCAAAATCATACAGAGGAAAGAGGGTCGTGACTACCTGCAGCTTCGAGGATACCCTCTGTTCCCCGCGGCTGCATCCGGCCAGAACGAGCGTAGCTCCGACCGTTAGAGCCGTGACAATCCAGATAACGATGCGTTTCATGCCTTACCCTCCCCCTGCCCCTGGCAGCATTCACCGCAAACCCCGTTAATCTGCAGGATATGCGAGGTGACCCGGCCGCCGGAGCGTTGGGCAAAATCGTGAAAGAAACCGTCCAGGCCGCACTGTTCAACCTCTTCAACCCGCCGGCAGACTTCGCAGACAAAGTGGTGATGGTGATCCCGGTTGGCACAGAGAAAATAATACTGTTTACGGTCGGAGAGAAAGATCCTGGTAATTACCCCGGCTTCAGCCAGTTCGTCCAGGATGCGGTAGACCGTGGGAAGGCCAATACTGCCGAGCCGGGCTTTGATGCGGCACCAGACCTCATCGGCAGAGAGATAGGATTCTTCTCCGCCCAGACAGTTCATGACCTCCTGCCTGCGGGGGGTCACCTTGAGTTTCAGTTTTTTCAGTATTGCCGCACTCTGCTCTGATTGCATCGGCGTTGGCCACCACACAAATGAAAGTTTTTTTTATTTATAAGCCAGGGGCACGCCTAAGTCAAGGCGCAACACAGAAAATGCACGCAACTAGCGCCGGCATTTCACTTCCCTACTATTCCTTACGATAGAAGCGGCTGAGGAACTCGCCATCCTTGGGTGAGAGATCGAACTTGAAGACCGCCTCCTGGACGAGCTTATGAACGGGCTGATCAGAGTTTTCCTGGAGTTGAGCGGAGACCCATTTTACGGCCCGTCGCAGCTCTTCCCCTTCCGGTAACATGTCGTGCATATCCAATTCCCTCCTGTTATGAGATGACCTACGCCTTGCCTATGCATAAGCATAAGAGGCCGTAAGAGGCAGAAACGAAAAACGGGTTTACAGAAAAGTCTGTAAACCCGCTTAAATTGGTCGGTGCGACAAGATTCGAACTTGCGACCACTAGACCCCCAGTCTAGTGCGCTACCAGGCTGCGCTACGCACCGAAAAAAAACTGTTTAAAGATGATTCCGTAGTTCTTCCAAATCCGATCTGATTTCTTTCAGCAGAGCGGAATAATCGGCCACCCGGGGTGGTGGCAGGAGATCATCGTTATTGACAAGTTTTCCTTTAGAATTGATTCTCTTTTTGACACCTTCAATCGTAAATTTTTCATCGTACAGCAGGCGCCGGACCTGCAAAACGAGTTCAACTTCATGTTTAGAATAGAGCCGTTGACCTTTGGTACTCTTTTCAGGTCGTATAAATTCGAACTCTGTCTCCCAGAAACGGAGAACCGAGGTTTTGACACCCGCCAGCAGGGCCACTTCGCCGATCTTGTAATACAGTTTGTCGGGAAAGGTTATACCCATGGATAGGTACGCTTATTTGGCCTCTTTCAGTGGAGTGTTAATGGCGTTTTTAAGCACCTGGCTCGGCTTGAATGTGAGGATCCGACGTGCTGCAATGGTAATCGTGTCACCTGTTTGTGGGTTACGTCCGCGGCGGTCGGCTTTCTGCTTGACGACAAAATTGCCAAACCCGGCTATTTTGATCTTTTCACCTGACTCGAGCGTATTCTTCAGAATGCTGAAAACAGACTCAACCATTTCGGATGATTCCTTCTTGGAAAATCCGATCCTCTGATGAATTCTTTCGACTATATCTGCCTTGGTCATACCAACCTCTATGTGTACGATTTACTTATCGAAAAACGAAAGGGAAATTCTTATAACACAGTGAATTTCATTTCGCAACAGGTTTTTATCGAATTGTTACATTCAATTTATTTACCAGGCTCGCAATCACCTTGGCATGGATGCTTCCGATTTCATCATCGGTAAGCGTGCGTTCATAGGAACGGTAACGGATACGGATGGCAATGCTCTTGAATCCTTCCTGAATTCCGGCGCCACGGTACAGATCGAAGATCTCAACCTGCTCGATTTCCTGGGACTTAACGCCCTTGACACAGGAGACAATCTGTTCCGCGGGCAGCTCATCCGCAGCCAGCAGGGCGATATCCCTCGTGCTGTCGGGAAAGCGGGATGGCGTAGCGATGGTGCGCTTTTGATGCGCGACAACCACGAGCCTGTCAAAATCCAGTTCAAAGGCGTAGACCGGTTTTTCGATCCCGAAGTTAGCCTGAACCGTCGGATGGATCTCGCCAAACGCTCCGATCCGCTCTCTTCCCGCCATAATGGTGCATGATTTCCCGGGATGGAAGTATGGCTCGCTCACATCCGCAACCCAGGTCACGGCGCGAACATGGAGGATTTCAAGCAGATTTTCAATGATCCCCTTGACGTCATAGAAATCGACGTCAGCACGGGCAGCACTCCAATTGGCATCCACCCGCGAACCGGTGAGCGCTCCTGCAATGCAGAGCGGCTCGCGCGGCATCTCTTCAGTGGTAGGAAGATAACGGCGCCGGATCTCGAACAACTTGAGATCCATGGTACGGAAATTGGTATTGCGGGCAACCACCTCAAGCACACCGGGCAGCAGCGTCGTCCGCATGACGGATTGTTCCGCCACCAACGGGTTGGCAAGCTTGATGGCTGTTCTGCGGATATCGTCCGCGGGCAGCAAGAGTTTGTCGGCCGCATCCGGCGAGGTAAAGCTGAAATTGATGATCTCGTTCATGCCGTGAGCCACCAGAATATCCCTAACAGAACGCTCCAACCGCTGCTGCAGCGGGGGACGATCGGAAACAACCCGGGCAATCGGCATGCTGGCCGGGATGGCGTCGAAGCCCTTCATGCGGGCGACCTCTTCTACCAGGTCAATCTCCCGTTCTATGTCGATGCGATAGGTCGGCGGGATGATTTCGAGTGTTCCCTCGGCGGTCTCGCGGACAGTGCATTCCAGCCGCTGGAGAATATCGGCCGCTTCCTCTTTCGATACCTCGATCCCCAGCAGTGCACCGATACGCTCGGGACGCAGGGTTATGGCGGGTACTTCGTTCTTGCCCGGATACTGATCCACGACACCCCGGGCAATCGTTCCACCCGACAACTGGGCGATCAACGAGGCGGCCCGATCCAATGCGCGAGTAACCATACCGATGTCGGCGCCACGCTCGAAGCGATGGGACGACTCCGTATGCAGGCCGAGACGCTTGCTGGTACGGCGGATGGCGGCCGGCTTGAACCAGGCGCTTTCCAGAAGGATATTACTGGTTGTTTCGGATATCTCGGAGTTGAGCCCACCCATAACGCCGGCCAGCGCCACCGGGCGAGCAGCGTCACAGATAACCAGGTCATCGGCAGTCAGGGTACGCTGCTGATCGTCGAGCGTGGTAAACAACTCGCCCTCCCCTGCCCTGCGGACCACGATTCTGCTGCCGTCCAGACGGTCACAGTCGAAGGCATGCAGGGGATGGCCAAGTTCCATCATGACCAGGTTGGTGACATCGACCACATTGCTAATGGAACGCATCCCGACGGCGCTGAGCCGCTTGACCAACCATTCGGGAGACGGGGCAATCCGGCAACCGGAAATATAGCGGGCAGCGTAACGCGGACAGAGATCGGCATCCTCAATGGTAACGCCGATAATCGCGTCAGCCGCCTGTGCACCCTCGCTCATCGCCATATCCGGATAGGTGATACGTGTTCCGAGCTTGGCCGCGATCTCGCGGGCAATGCCGGCAACACTGAGACAGTCGGCGCGGTTGGGTGTCAGACCGATCTCCAGCAGGGTATCCTTGAGACCCAAGGCCTCAAACACCGGCGTTCCCAGTGTGAGATCCCGGGGGAGCACCATGATACCGGCGCTCTCCTCTGCCAGCCCCAGCTCCTTCAGGGAACAAAGCATGCCATGGGATTCCTCGCCACGGATCTTTGAGCGCTTGATCTTGAAATCACCGGGCAGAGTCGCACCGATCTGCGCCAGGACGACAACATCGCCCTGCTGAAAGTTCTGGGCGCCGCAGACGACATCCAGCACCTCGCGACCGTTGTTCACCCGGCAGAGCGAAAGTTTGTCCGCATTGGGATGCTGCCGTTTTTCCTCGACCCGGGCAACGACCACATCGTCCATCCCGCCTCCCTGGCGCTCCATGCCTTCCACTTCAAGACCAAGCATGGTGAGCAGAGCAGCCAACTCATCAGGAGAAAGATCAAAGTCGACAAATTCCTTGAGCCAATTATAGGTTACTTTCATATCAGGACACCGTCGTTTACGTAGTTAGAATTGTCGCAAAAACCGCACATCATTTTCAAAGAGCAGACGCATATCGTTAATACCGTATTTCAACATGGCGATCCGTTCGATCCCCATGCCGAAGGCAAAACCCGAAATCTCTTCGGCGTCATAGTTGACATGACGGTAGACTTCCGGATCGACCATGCCAGCCCCCAGGATCTCCAGCCAACCGCTCTGTTTGCACACCCGGCACCCTTTTCCGCCGCAGATCACACAGGCGATATCCACCTCGGCCGATGGCTCGGTAAAGGGAAAAAAACTGGGACGCAGACGTACACCGGTCTTCTGGCCGAAGAGCTGGTTGGTGAAGGTCGTCAACATGCCCTTCAAATCACCGAAGGTGACCCCCTTGTCGACCATCAAGCCCTCGATCTGATGGAACATGGGTGAATGGGTGGCGTCCGAGTCACAGCGGTAGACCGTACCGGGTGCAATGATGCGTACCGGCGGTTTCTGCTTGAGCATGGTGCGGATCTGTACCGGCGAGGTATGGGTCCGCAGCAGCAGGTTGTTTTCCACAAAGAAGGTATCCTGCATGTCACGGGCAGGATGCTCGGGAGGGAAATTGAGCGCCTCGAAATTGTACCAGTCGTGCTCGATCTCAGGTCCCTCGGCAACCGAGAAACCGAGTCCGGCAAAGATATCGCAGATCTCTTCGACGACCAGGGTGATCGGATGTTTTGTTCCACGGGACAGGCGTCGCCCCGGAAGCGTGACATCGATACGCTCCGACTGCAAGCGCTGACGGATCTCCTCTGCACGGGACGCGGCCAGGGCGCTCTCAAGACGGGCTTCGATATCGTCCTTGATCGTGTTGACCAACTGACCCACCAGCGGACGTTCCTCGGCTGAAAGGGCGCCAAGCCCCTTCATCAGGCCCGTAAGTTCACCCTTGCGGCCCAGAAACCTGACCCTGATCTCCTGGAGAACGGATTCGCCATCCGCCTGCGCGATACAGCGCAGGGCCTCATCTCTCATCTGTTCAAGTTTTTCCCGCATGACTTGTAACCTTTACAAAAAAAGGAATGGGAGTGTCTCATCCCATTCCCTCATGTTTGAAATACAGCGTAAGCTGTTAGATACCGGCTTTTGCCAGAGCGGCGATCTCCGTGAAACCTTTCGGGTCTGAAACGGCGATGTCGGCCAGAACCTTACGGTCGATTTCCACATTGGCCTTTTTAAGACCGAAAATGAACTTGCTGTACGAGAGTCCGTTCAGACGTGAAGCCGCATTGATACGGGTAATCCAGAGACTGCGGAAATCACGTTTCTTTACGCGACGGTCACGGAAGGCATAATTGAGTGCCCGGTCTACCGCTTCGGTTGCACTGCGGAACAATTTGCTCCGTGCGCCCCGGTAACCCTTGGCAAGTTTCAGTACCTTGTTACGTCTGCGTCTCGCTTTAAAACCTCTTTTAACGCGTGGCATGTTCTACTCCTTCGTGTTGTAATATCGCCCGATCCGCAAGGGGAGACAGTTTCCTCGCGGTTCATGGCATTGGCCCGTTACATGTACGGGATAAGCTTGGAGATGTTCTTCTGATCCACATCGGCAACCATGCCGCCCTGACGCAGGTTACGCTTACGCTTGCGGCTCTTGGGAGTCAGGATGTGACTGGTAAAGGCGCCGCCGCGTTTGATACGGCCGGAAGCTGATTTTTTGAAGCGCTTGGCAGCGCCGCGATTAGTCTTGATTTTTGGCATCGGTATTCTCCTTCATTGGCTATTATGTAGTTGGATTCAGGATCCGTTATTTTTTTACCTTGGGGGCCACGATCATGAACATCTGGCGTCCATCCACCCGGGGATGGGATTCAACAACGGCAATATCAGCCAGGGCCGCCGCAAATTTTTCGATTACCGCGCGACCGATATCCATGTGGGTGATTTCACGTCCACGAAACACGAGCGTAACCTTGGCCTTGTTACCCTCTTCCAGGAAGCGGCGCACGTGCTTGACTTTGAAATCCAGGTCGTGATCATCGGTCTTGGGACGCAGCTTGATCTCCTTGACCTCGACATGGACCTGTTTCTTGCGGGCTTCCTGTAGCTTCTTGCTCTGCTGATACTTGAACTTGCCATAATCCATGATCCGGCAGACAGGAGGCACCGCACTGGGAGACACCTCAACCAGATCAAGCTGCTGCTGTTCCGCGAGCGCAAGTGCTTCGGATGTCGAAATGACACCGAGCGCTTCTCCATCGGCTCCGATTACACGAATCTCTGTAGCACGGATGGTGTTGTTGATATTCACGGTCGGCTTTGCTATGACTACACCCCCTGGATGGGACGGCTCAACACTCCGTCACCTCGATAACACACAACTATCTAAAAAGTTTGGTTTCCTGTTCAACAAAAGCGGTAAATTCCTCAACCTTCATCGGCTGAAGATTTTTTCCGTCACGGTAACGCGGCGTCAGGGTTCCCTGTTCGACTTCTTTATCCCCGATGACCAGCATGTAAGGCACCTTCTGCAGCTGGGCTTCGCGAATCTTGAAACTCAGTTTTTCGTTACGGAAATCGCCCTGGACCCGGATACCGGCTCCCCGCAACTGGTCAAGCACTTCCTGACCATAGGCAATCTGATTATCCGTAACCGTGAGGACGATCGCCTGAACCGGCGCGAGCCAAAGCGGAAAACTGCCGGCAAAATGTTCGATCAGCACACCGATAAAACGCTCGATGGAACCGAGTATGACCCGGTGCACCATGACAGGGCGTCTTTTCTCCCCATCCGAAGCGATGTAATTCAGATCAAAGCGTTCCGGCAGGGTAAAATCGCACTGGATAGTAGCACACTGCCACCGCCTGTCAAGACAATCACGTAATTTTATGTCGATCTTGGGACCGTAGAAGGCACCGTCGCCCTCATTGATCTCATAGGGACGCCCGGTATCCTTGAGTGCCGATTCCAATGCATTGGTAGCCAGCTCCCAAGCCGAGTCGTCGCCAATCGACTTCTCGGGACGGGTGGAAAGCTCCATCTCATAATCAAAGCCAAAGATGGCCATGACATCGCTGACAAACTTCAAAACACCCTTGATCTCGCCATCAAGCTGATCCGGCGCACAGAGAATGTGGGCATCGTCCTGGGTAAAACAACGCACGCGCATCAGGCCGTGCAGAACACCGGCGCGCTCATGTCGGTGAACCGTGCCCAGCTCGAAATAACGCAACGGCAGATCACGATAGCTGCGCAGCTGTGATTTATAGATCATCATGTGGGCAAGACAGTTCATCGGCTTGACGCCGAAACTCTGCTCATCCACCTCGGTGAAATACATGTTTTCGCGGTAGTTCTCGTAGTGACCGGAACGCTGCCACAGATCGGTCTTGAGGATCTGCGGACCTACGACGATGTCGTAACCGCGCCTGAGGTGCTCACGCCGTTCAAAGTCTTCCAGAATCGTACGCAGCATGGCTCCCTTGGGATGCCAGATGGCAAAACCGGCGCCAACCTCGTCCGAGAAGGAGAACAGGTCCAACTCCTTGCCCAACTTACGATGGTCGCGGCGCTTGGCCTCCTCCAGACGATTCAGGTACGTCTCCAGCTCTTTTTTATCAACAAAGGCGGTTCCGTAGATGCGCTGGAGCATGCGATTTTTTTCGTCGCCACGCCAGTAGGCGCCGGCGATAGAGAGTAGCTTGAAGGCTTTGATACGCCCGGTCGACGGCACGTGCGGTCCACGACAGAGATCGGCAAAACCGCCCTGCGTGTAGACGGAAACCGTATCGACACCGATCCCCTCGATCAGTTCCTTCTTGTAGGGCTCGCCCATCTCTTCGAATTTCTTGATGGCATCCACACTGGAGAGCACGCTGCGCACGATCCTGGTGTCGGACTTGGCCAGCTCGGCCATCTTGACTTCGATACGTTCAAGGTCTTCGGGAGTAAAGGGCTGCTCCACGTCAAAATCGTAATAAAAACCGTTTTCGATGGCCGGACCAATGGTAACCTTGGCAGCCGGAAACAGTTCCTTGACCGCCTGGGCCATGAGGTGCGAGGCAGAGTGACGGATGATCTCCAGCGCCTCCGGGCTCTTCTCGGTCACGATCTCCACCCGGGCACCTTCATGCAGAGTTGCGGCAACGTCAACCAGCTCGCCGTCGATACGACCGGCAATGGCCGCCTTGGCAAGCCCGGCGCCAATGGAAGCGGCCAGATCGGCAACGGTTGCGCCTTCGGCCAGAACCCTGGACGAACCATCGGGAAGCAGTACATGTATCTCAGCCATGTGGTATCCTCGGAAAGGTGAAACAGAAAAGGCATCGAACCTATCGATGCCCCGTGACTGAATCTGTTAATGGTAGGCGCGGGCGGTCTCGAACCGCCGACCTCTACCGTGTCAAGGTAGCGCTCTCCCCCTGAGCTACGCGCCTGCATCAAAGATGAAGATTAATATCAACATGCCCGACATAAGTCAAGCAGATTTATCATTTTTTTCCAAGCGGGCCACATTTTCCACATGCACGGTCTGGGGAAACATATCGACCGGCTGGATCTCACGGCATGTATAGCCCTGTTTTTTAAGGATATCAAGATCACGCATCAGGCTCGCGGGAGAACAGGATACGTAGACGATCATAGCCGGCGCGAGTGCCGCGACACTGTGCAAAACCTGCTCATCGCATCCCTTTCGTGGAGGATTGAGCACAACGGCATCGACTTTTTCGCCATCGTCGGCAAGTTCTTCGAGCAATTCGGCCGCGTCACCGGCCTCAAAACGGCAATTGCTGAAACCGTTCAGCCGGGCATTTTTGCGGGCATCGGCCACCGCTTCTTCCACGACTTCGATCCCGATCACTTTTTTGGCCTGCCCGGCCAGAAACAGTCCGATCCCGCCGATGCCGCAATACAGGTCCAGTACGGTGCAATTTCGGTCAGGGGCAATCCACTCGCGCACCTTTTCATAGATCAGGCGCGCCCCACTGCTGTTTACCTGAAAAAACGAGCGCGGAGATATCTGTACCGACACATCGCCGATCCGTTCGGTCAGGAAGCGCTTTGTGGTCAGAAAGCTATCCTTCTGTCCGAAGATGACATTTCCTTCGGAGCTGTTCACGTTGCTGGCAACAACCTCGACCTCGGGCAACGCTTCACGGATAAATTTGGAGAGGTGATGAATCTCGTTGTAGGATTTATCGGCCGTGATCAGGACCACCATCGCCTTCTGTTCGGCCTCGGAGACCCTGACGACCAGATAGCGCAGCAAGCCCATCTTGCTGCGCGGGTTGTAAATCGGCACCTTCAACTTGCTGATACCGCGCCGAACGGTTTCCATGACCTTGTTGATCAAGGGATGATGGATCGGACACGCCTCCAGGTCAAAGACATCATGGCTGGCACGACGGTAGATACCGAGAAACGGCTCGGAGTGCTTACCGGCCACGATCAGCTTGGCGGAGTTGCGGTAATGGATCAGCCTGTCGGGCGACAACAGCGGGTGAACCGTAGTCCCGGCCAGCGCCGGATATCTGTTCAGCTCGTTCAAAACCATGCCGCGCTTCCAGACCTTTTGGTCGGTGTACCGCATGGCAATCAACGGGCAGCCAAGACATTCGGCACTGCTGGAACAGGGAGGGCGTTTGCTGCGCAGTGGGGATGGCTGCAATAGTTTATGCAGGTGCGCCACCACATTGCCGAAGGAAACATGGTCAATTTTTGCCAGCACCAGATCACCCGGCAAGGCACCGCCAACCTTGAAGGACATCCCGTCAACGCGAGCCGTTCCATAGCCGTCATCATCAATGGCTGAAATGGGTGTCTCCACGATCATATTGCGCATGAAGCTCGGTTTGCGCTGCTGCGGTGATTCGGCCGAAATTGTCGGCCTGTCGGCCACGGCTGCAGTACGCTTTTCTTTCAACTTGCTGTAACGCTCTTTTTTCATTTATCGCCCTTGCTCCAAAAATGCCCGAAATTGCCGCAACGCCTGGCCACGGTGGCTGATGGCGTTCTTTTCCTGCAGAGAAAGCTCCGCCATGGTGCGTTCAAAACCATCCACCAGGAAGAGCGGGTCATAGCCGAAGCCGCCTTCGCCACGTTCGACCGGGATAATCGCACCAGCGACCCTGCCACTGAAGACCTGTTCGCACCCATCGGGAGCGACAAAAGCCATCACGCAGATAAAGGCGGCCTGCCGTTGTTCGGCGGGAATTCCAGCCAGTTCTTCCAACAGTCGTTGGTTGTTGGCGGCATCCCCGGCGCCTTCTCCCGCAAAGCGGGCAGAATAGACACCCGGGCGGCCATCAAGAACATCCACCACCAGCCCGGAATCATCGGCCAGGGCCGGCAGGCCGGTGAAACGCATCGCCTCGCGGGCCTTCTTGAGGGCATTCTCCTCAAAGGTCAGGCCATCCTCGATCGTTTCCGGGAAACCGGCAAAATCGTCAGCCGGGTGTACCGTATCCACGACGCCCTCCAGGAGCACACGCATCTCCTGCAGTTTGCCACGATTGCGGGTAGCGACTACCAGATCCTTCATCGGGCCAGTGCCTCGCGCTGGATGGCAAACAGCTCGCGGATGCCCTGGGTGGCCAGGTCGCGCATGGCGTCCATCTGCTCAATCGTAAACGGTTCCGCTTCGGCGGTACCCTGTACCTCGACAAAACGATCACTATCGGTCATGACGAAATTCATGTCCACTTCAGCGGCCGAATCCTCACAATAATTGAGATCCAGCTGCGCCTCACCGGCGATGATGCCGACACTGACTGCCGCAACGGCTTCCTTGAGCGGAATCTGTGCGATTATCCCTTTGTCCCGCAGGGTTGTCAGGGCATCGTGCAGGGCAACATAAGCACCGGTAATGGAGGCTGTCCGGGTGCCGCCATCGGCCTGAATCACATCGCAATCGATGGTGATCGAGCGCTCACCCAGCGCGGCCAGGTCGGTAACCGCCCGCAGGGAACGGCCGATCAAGCGCTGGATTTCCAGTGTACGACCACTCTGCTTCCCTCTGGCCGCCTCGCGGGAAGAACGGGTATGGGTTGCCCTGGGCAGCATGGAATACTCCGCAGTCACCCAGCCGGTTCCTTTGCCGCGCAGAAACGGCGGCAACGACTCTTCGACCGATGCGGTACAGATCACCCGCGTATCGCCGAACTCGACCAATACCGAGCCTTCGGCGTGCTTTGTAAAGTTCCGGGTAATACGGACCTGGCGCAATGCATTGTTTTCCCTGCCATCATTTCTCATCATTATCCCCATCAAGAATTTGTTGTTGCATTTCAAATGCTGCAGAAACGGATAAATTCAATAGCCCTTCAGAGCTGTTCCTGTCAAACAAAAAGGGAAATCCGTAGGCGGATTTCCCCATGTGTACGTTGAATTCGGTTGTAACGTGTATCAGCCGAGATGTGTGTTGTTGCTGCGGGCCCGGTTGGCAAGGATCGTTGAATCCAGCACCTCACCACAGCAGGTGCATTTCCAGGCATCAAAGGAACGGACAAAGTCATAAAACTTCTCAGCGAACATACGACCCTTGCAGCGTGGACATTGCATAACAAATCCTCCCAATGACGTAATAGCACTTCAATTAATATGTGTAGAAGTGTATTACACCATGCGTGCCAAGAGCTGCCAGGACGGGGACAAAAAAGAGTATTTGTTATTAAATTGCTGCGTTTACAATATGTTAAAAGTATTTTCTCAGGGCCGAAAACTTCTTTTCGCCGACTCCTTCGACCAGGAGCAGCTCTTGAAGCGACATGTGACCGCCATTATTTTGACGGAAGCAAACGATTCTCTCGGCCAGGACCGGCCCGATCCCCGGAACCTTATCCAGCTCCGCCGCACTGAGCGAGTTAAGATCCAGCGGGATTCCCATGACCATCCGCTCTGCGGCGGGGATTGCTCCACGGGTGATAACCGCCCTGCCACTGCTGCTAACACGCAACTGCAGCGCTTCACCATTACAGACCGCAACCGCTTCACTACCGGCCGGTTCCAAGCGGGATATGGGCCGTAGCGGCATCGCCATCTTAATGACGTCACCCGTCATTTTATTGGCGGCAAGCGGATACATACCCGGATGCCTGACGTCGCCGCTGATACGCACAGAGCCCTGAGCGGACGACAGCACGAAAAAAGCCGCCGCGACTCGTGACGGCGAGTTGCGGCGGCTTGCAAGGATGATGGGTATGGTTACGGCAACGGCGAGCAGAATGATGATCAGGCGGCGATAACGCTCCACAGGATCGCCGGAGTTTATGCTTCCGTCTTGTGCAGCTTGAAATCGATACTGTCAAGCAGCGCCTGGTAGGATGCGTCAATAATGTTATCCGAGACACCAACCGTGCCCCAGCGGGCATGCTTGTCTCCGGATTCGATCAAAACGCGAATGGCCGAGGCCGTACCGAGACCGGCCGGGAGTACGCGGACTTTGTAATCCAGAAGCTTGAGCTCCTTCAGCTGGGGATAGAATTTTTCCAGCGCCTTGCGCAGGGCATTATCGAGGGCATTGACCGGCCCGCTCCCTTCGGCGGCGGTATGCTCGATCTTGCCGCCGACCTTGACCATGATGGTGGCCTCGGACATCGGCTTTTGTTCCTCACCGCGCTTTTCGTCGATCACCCGGAAGCCGAGTACGGTGAAATACTTCTTATGGCCACCCAAGGCCTTCTTCATCAACAATTCAAACGAAGCCTCCGCCCCCTCGAACTGGTAGCCGCGGTTCTCCATTTCCTTGATATTGTCCAGAATTTCCAGGGTGACCGGATCTTTGCTATCCAGGTTGATATTGAATTCCTCGGCCTTGGCCAGGATATTGGAGCGGCCGGAGAGATCGGAGATCAACACGCGGGTGCAGTTGCCGACCAGCTCGGGGCGCATATGTTCATAGGTTTCGGGATGACGCTGGATGGCGCTGACGTGCACGCCCCCCTTGTGCGCGAAGGCCGAATTGCCCACATAGGCCTGATGCTTGTTGGGGGAGATGTTGGCCAGTTCGTAGACATAACGGGAAAGATCGCGCAGGTGACGCATCTGCTCATCGCTGATGCATTCCTTTTTCATCTTGACCTTGAGGGCCGGGATGATCGAACAGAGGTTGGCATTGCCGCACCGCTCGCCGAAACCGTTGATGGTTCCCTGGACCTGCACGATCCCCTCTGCGACGGCAACCATCGAGTTGGCCACGGCACAGTCACCATCGTTATGGGTGTGGATACCGAGCGGGGTCTTGATGTGTTTCTGGACCTGCTTGATGATTTCGGCCAGCTCAAAGGGCATGGTGCCGCCATTGGTGTCGCAGAGGATGATACAGTCCGACTTGGCGGCTTCGGCAGCTTGGAGGGTCTTGATGGCGTACTCGGGATTGGCCTTGTAGCCGTCGAAAAAATGCTCGGCGTCGTAAAATACTTCCTGGGCATGTTGTTTCAGATATTCCAAGGAGTCGAAGATCAACTCAAGATTTTCCTCCAGTGAGATACGCAGCGCCTCACGGACATGAAAATCCCAGGTTTTGCCGAAGATGGTAATGGCATCCGCCTCGGATTTGATCAGGGTGATGATGTTGTTGTCCTTGTCCGGCGTCACCTTGGCACGGCGGGTGGAACCAAAGGCCGCAATCTTGGCCTGGGAAAGCTTCTCCTTCTTGATATCCTTGAAAAAGCTGACATCCTTGGGGTTGCTTCCCGGCCAGCCCCCTTCGATATACTGCACACCAATTTCGTCCAGTCGGTGGGCGATACGGATCTTATCCTCAAGCAAAAATGAAATATCCTCAGCCTGGGTACCGTCACGCAGGGTTGTGTCATACAGTTTTACAAGGCTCATCGCTACCTCCCGAAAGTTTACATCTTGCAACTCACTTGAAAATGTCTTCTCTTGTATCCGCTTTGCCGTTTTTTTTCAACAAAAACCAAACAGTGATTTGTAGCGGATAAATCCAGACAGACGAGCAATAGAATCATGTCCCTGTCCTATGCCGAAAATTGTGATATAGGTATGTTAGTAAGTTCTGACCATTCAGCTGATTGTGGAGCGACGCCATGACAAAGAAGAAAAAAATCCTGCTGATAAGTGTGGCGACAGTCCTGGCACTGCTGATCTTCATCATTGCCATTCTACCGATCATCGTCAGAAACAAGGCCATTGCCACCATCGCTGACGAAACCGGGCGCAAGGTCCACATTGAAAAAATCTCCATCAACCCCTTCACCCTGACCGTTACAGTCAAGGGTTTTGCCATTGAAGCCAGGGAGGGGGGGCCGTTTATCTCCCTTGCCAACCTGCGCGCATCCCTCGGACTGGCCTCTATCTATAAGGGGGCGCTGATCATCTCTGAAATAACCCTGGACAGCCCGGCCGTCGCTTTTGCCCGACTAGGGGCCAACAGCTACAGCTTCAACGACATCATCGAACGTCAAAACGCCAAACCCAAGAAACCTAAGAGTGAATTCCGTTTTTCCATCAACAACATCATCCTCAAAAACGGCGCGCTGGATTTTGATGACCGGGCAGTCGAGGGGGGCAGAAAGCACACCATCCGCAAGCTGGATATCGCCATACCCTTTATCAGCAATATTCCCTACCTGGTGGAGAAATACACCGATCCGCGCATCTCGGCCCTGGTCAATGGTGCGCCGTTCAGCTTTTCCGGCAAGACCAAACCGCTCAGCAAGTCCATGGAGACCTCCGTCCACATCGATCTCAAGAAGTTGAGCCTGCCGGTGTATCTGGCCTACTCGCCGGTCAAGCCCCCCGTCAACCTGGCCTCGGGCAGCCTCAGCATCAATTCCGATGTCAGCTACCGCATCTCCAGTAACAAAAAGCCGGAACTGGGCATCAAGGGGATCTTCGGACTGGACGATATCAGCGTCACCATGAAGAACGACCAGCCCCTGCTCAAACTCCCCTCGCTCCAGATCAAAACCTCGAATCTGGAACTCTTTGCCAAACGCTTCCTGTTTGACGCCATTACGGTGGACGGCTTGGAACTGTACCTCAGTCGCAACGCCAGGGGCGAATGGATGTTCAACCAATTGCTCCCAAAAACGGCAGCGACGCAGAAAGCAGCTGAAACGAATTCAACAACCAAGACCGTGGAGAAGAGCGCTCAAGAACAGCCCCTGGTCCAGGTAGCCTCTTTTAATTTCAATAACGGGATCGTGCATTTCAACGATGCCCAACCGACCGGCGGCTTCAAGGGGACGGTCAGCGAAATAGACGCCGCCGTGACTCACTTCACGACCGAAGCGAATAAGTCGGCGGAGTTCGAGCTGTCCATGCTCCTTGACAGCGATACCACCTTCTCTGCCGACGGTAACTTTTCGCTAACACCCTTGACAGTCAAAGTTTCCACCGAGCTGAACGGTCTCAAACTCCAGCGCGGCTGGCCCTACCTAGCACAGATCCTGACAGCACCGGTCAAGGGAACCATCGATATCTCCTCCGACGCGACCTACACCAAGGCCGACGGTGTCACGGTGACAAACGGGAAATTCCTGGCCACTGGACTCTCGGCGCGCTACGGCAACAAGGACGGTTTCGATTTGAGCCGTTTCGAAGTAAACGGTTCCAGTTACAACCAGAAGGAAAACGCCATCGGCATCGAAGAGGTCCGACTCTCCAAAGGCAACCTCTCCCTTTCCCGGGAAACGGACGGCAGCCTGTCGATCCTGTCGCTGCTGAAAAAGCAGAATCCAGCGACGTCTGCGAGCCATCCGGCCACATCCAAGGCATCGGCAGCCGGGTCGGCCGCGCAGTCGGCAGGAAAGAAGTCTGTCAAGGCCCTCTCCTATCGTTTCAAAAAGATCCTGGTCGACAGGTTCACGACAACCTTCATCGACAAGACCTTCGAAGACACCCCGCGCTTTACCCTGGCCAACACCAGCCTGAGCCTGTCAAACCTGAACGGACCGCGTTTCACCCCGGTGGCACTGCGCTTTGCCTCGACCTTCAACAAGGCCACCCCGCTCAAGGCCAGCGGTGACATCACCCCGCTCCCCTTCCGTTATAAAGGGAGCGTGAAGATCGGCCGCTTACCGCTACGTGATTTCGAGGCCTACTTCCCTTCCAACCTGAATGTCTTCATCCTAGGAGGCACGGTCGATACCGCCATGAACGTGGACATCGCCCTCAAGAATGGTAAACCGACCGGAACATTCAAAGGGAGCGCCGGTGTACGCGCCTTCCACGCCATCGACTCAATTGACGAGGAAGATCTGCTCAAGTGGGAAAGCCTGCAACTGGACGACATCCAGGGCAACCTGGAACCATTCAGCCTGGCCCTGCGCGAAATCGCCCTCAACGGCGTCTACTCGCGCGTCATCATCCGCAAGGATGGCACCCTGAATCTGCAGAACCTGGTACAGAAGGAAGCCAAACAGGCCGACAGCCAGACACCCGCTCCGGCAACAACAAAACCGGCTGAACAACCGGCCGTCGCCCCAGCGCAACAGCCCCCGACCGCCCGAAAGCAGATCCGGGTTGATGCGGTCACGATTCAGGACGGGACCCTGGCCTTTAGCGACAACCATCTGCCGCAGCACTTTGACACAACCTTTTATAACCTCGGCGGCCGGGTCAGCGGCCTGTCGTCCGAGGATGCGAAATTCGCCGATGTGGACCTGCGCGGCAACCTTGAAAACCACTCCCCGCTCCAGATCACCGGCCAGATCAACCCGCTGCGTGACGATCTGTTCGTGGACCTGAAGGTCGCCTTCCGGGATATCGAATTGTCTCCGGTAACCCCCTACAGCGGAACCTTCCTGGGATACACGGTGGAAAAGGGGAAACTCTTCCTGGACCTGAAGTACCGCATCGACAAAAAACAACTTAATTCGGAAAACAGGATCTTTATCGACCAGTTCACCTTTGGCGAGAAGGTCGCAAGCGACAAGGCCACCAAACTGCCGGTCAAACTGGGACTGGCGCTGCTCAAGGACCGCAAGGGGGAGATTCACCTGGACGTACCGGTCAGCGGCCGTACCGACGACCCAAAATTCAGCATCTGGAAGCTGGTCTTCCAGGTCCTGCAAAACCTGCTGGTCAAGGCGGTCACCTCGCCCTTCTCGCTACTCTCTTCCATGTTCGGTGGTGGCCAGGACTTCAGTGCGGTCCAGTTCGACCACGGCCTGAGCATGATCCCGCCCCAGCAAGAACAGATGCTGACGGCGTTATCCAAGGCGCTGCTCGATCGTCCGGCCTTGAAGGTGGAATTGAAGGGCTATGTGGACCGGGAAAAGGACACCGAGGCCTACCGTCACGAATTGCTCAACCGCAAGCTCAAAAACGAGAAATTTCTGGCCCTGAGCAAAGCCGGCACGCTGAAGGAGGGAGTGCAGGCCGACGCTATTCAGGTTCTGCCCGAGGAGAACACAACCTATTTGAAAGCGGTCTACAAGAAGGAAAAGTTCCCCAAACCGCGCAATGTCGTCGGCTTGGTCAAGGATCTGCCCCCCGAAGAGATGAAGAAACTGATCATCACCAACACGACCGTCGGCGAGACCGAGCTGCAAGGCCTGGCCCACGAGCGGGTGACCGCCGTGAAAAACTACCTGGTAACCAAGGGGGGCATCCCGGCCGAACGGATCTTCCAGAAAAATGACAATGTCTTCAAGGCACCGGAAAAGGATACGCAGAGCAAAAGCAGGGTGGAATTGAATGCCATTGCCCAGTAGCCCATGACCTCCGATCTGACGACCGCCCCCGTAGCGGCCCTGATTCGCCGTCTGGCGATCCCGGCTGGCACCGGTTTCTTTTTCAACACCATGTTCAACGTGGTGGATATCTGGTATGGCGGGCGGCTCTCCACCACGGCCCTGGCCGCCATGTCGCTCTCCTTCCCGGTCTTCTTCATTCTTCTGGCCATCGGCACCGGCGTCTCCACCGGTGCCACCGCCCTGATCGGCAATGCCCTGGGACGGGGCGAGCATGGCGAGGCCCGTCAGTACATTCTTCAGGCGCTTTCTTTCGCCCTCGTGCATGCCTTGGCCCTGACCGGGCTGGGCCTGGCCGGCCTGCCGCACATCTTCGCTTTCATGGGCGCCAGCGGAGAATATCTCTCCCTGGCCTTGAGCTACATGAACGTCATCTTCTGCGGCGCCCCCTTCTTTTTGCTCAACTTCGTCATGAGCGCCATCCTCAATGCCCACGGCAATACGGTCAGTTACCGCAACTTCCTGATCAGCGGATTTTTCCTCAACCTGGCGCTGGACCCCTGGTTCATGTACGGCGGACTGGGTTTGCCCGCCATGGGGCTGCCCGGCATCGCCTTGGCCACGATTTCGATCCAATGCCTCGGCAACTTCTACCTCTTCAGCCGCCTCTCCCGCACGGGCGCCGTGGAACGCTTTACGCTCGGCGAGCTGCGACCGCGCTGGCGCTACTATCGTGAACTGTTCGGCCAAGGCCTCCCGGCCGCCATGAACATGATGACCGTCAGCCTGGGCATCTTTATCATCACCTGGTTCGTGGGGCGCTTCGGGCAGTCGGCGGTGGCGGCCTACGGCATCGCTACCCGCATCGAACAGATCGCCCTGCTGCCGGTGATGGGACTCAACATCTCCACCCTGGCCCTGACCGCCCAGAACTACGGGGCCGGCCGGATAGACCGCATCCGCACAATCCTGGCCGTTTCCCTGCGCTACGGCTTTATGCTGGCCTTCAGCGGCACCGCGGCAGCGCTGCTCTTTACCAGCGAGCTGATGCACTTTTTCAGCAGAGACCCGGCGGTCGTGGCCGCCGGCATCCGCTTCCTGCGCATCGAGGCCTTTGTGTTTCCGGCCTACGTGCTGCTCTATATCTGCGTGTCCGCCATGCAGGGCATCCAGCGCCCGACCTTCGCACTCTGGATCGGCCTCTATCGCCAGATCGCCGGCCCTTTTCTGCTCTTTCATGTTTTGACAACAGTGCTGGGATGGGGCATCATGGGCATCTGGTGGGGCATCTTTATGGTTACCTGGTCAGCTGCCGCCATCGTTGTCGTCTATGTCACCTGGATCATCAATAAACTGCACAAGGATATTTCCCTTCCATGAAACGCGTCGCCATAGCTACCTTGGGCTGCAAGACCAATCAATTTGAGTCGGCAGCCATGATCGAACAGTTTCAGGGGGCCGGCTACAGCGTGGTCCCCTTCTCGCAACCGGCCGACATCTACGTCGTCAATTCCTGCACCGTCACCGCCAGAACCGACGCCGAAACCCGCCGTCTGATCCGCCGCGCCCGGCGCCTCAACCCGGATGCCCGCATCGTGGCCACCGGCTGTTACGCCCAGGTCGCCGCGGGAGAACTGGAACAGATGCCCGAGCTGGACAGTGTCCTGGGTAACCGGGAAAAACAGGCCATCATCGGGCTGGTCGAAAGCGGGGAGAGCCGCGTCTCGGACATCGCCGGCGAGCGCACAGCCGAACCGCTCAAGCTGGAGAGTTTTGCCGAGCACACCCGCGCCTTTCTCCAGGCCCAAAACGGCTGCAACTCCTTCTGCGCCTACTGCATCGTCCCCTATGCCCGCGGCCGGAGCCGCAGCGTGGCACTGGAGGACGTCTTGCAGGGGGTGCGCAATCTGGCCGCCAACGGCTACCAGGAGGTGGTCCTGACCGGCATCCACCTGGGCGCCTACGGACTCGACCTGCAGCCGCCAGAGTCCTTGACCGAACTGGTCCGGCGGATCGACGTTGAAGCCCTTGTGCCGCGCCTGCGCATCGGCTCGCTGGAGCCCAATGAGTTGACGGACGAGCTGTTGGCCCTGATGGCGACATCCGAGAGCATCTGCCCCCACCTGCACCTGCCCTTGCAGAGCGGTTCCGACACCGTCCTGGCGCGCATGGGGCGCCGTTACACAACCGCGTTCTTCCGCGAGCTGATGGCGCGGGTCACTACCGCCCTGCCCCAGGCCTTTATCGGCGCCGATGTGATCGCCGGTTTTCCTGGCGAGAGCGAGGAAGAGTTCAACGAGACCCTGCAATTGATCGAGGATCTGCCCTTCTCCGACCTGCACGTCTTCCCCTACTCCAGCCGCAAGGGAACGAAGGCGGCCGGCATGCCCGGCCAGGTGCCCGGAAACATCATCACCAAGCGGGCCGGCTTGTTGCGGGAGTGTGCGGCGAGAAAGAAAGCCGCGTTTCTTGCGCAGCAGGTCGGGCGGGAACTTCAGGTATTGGTACAGGGGTATGACGATGCCAGCGGGGTGTGTAACGGAATTTCAAGAAATTATGTGACGGTCAAATGTGCAGGGCACGCGGGGATGATTAATACCGAGCAGGTGGTGAAGGTGGATGGGGTTGCCGGTGAGTACGTCACTGGCCAATTAGTGCAGGTGAATTCTACTCGCCGATGATCTTGACCAAGACCCGTTTCCTGCGCTTGCCGTCGAATTCCCCGTAAAAAACCTGTTCCCAGGGGCCGAGATCCAGCTTGCCGTCGGTCACCGCAACCACCACCTCGCGCCCCATGATCGTCCGCTTGAGATGGGCGTCGGCGTTATCCTCATAGCCGTTATGCCGGTAGCGTGAATAGGGCTTCTCCGGCGCCAATCCCTCCAGCCAGACCTCGAAATCGTGATGCAGACCGGACTCGTCGTCATTGATAAAGACACTGGCCGTGATGTGCATGGCGTTCCTATAGCAAATCTAGTTACGCCTCAATGCCGTTTCAATTGAGTGGGGTGATATAAGGTAACGGGTCAGCAGGTGACCGGGTTCACCGATCTTCCCGTTTGGTTGGAAACTCGCGTTTATTTCCGATTTTCGCTTTTGAATCGTGTCAAGGAATGCCCCTTTTGTGTCTTACTAGCGATTGAATATATCCAACCATTTCTTTCTTCTCATTGTATCCATACGATCAGACAGGAAGAAGTAAAAGAAATCCTCAAAATGAGGAATAACCATCAACTTTATTTTGTTTTCTATTTCATACTTAGAAGCACTTGCGCTTATACCTTCAAGCAGAAGATGTAACGGGCTAAACATCTCTATGACTTTCCATATGATCATTGGAGCTGATTTTTGAATCACATATTGGATATGTAGGATGTCAAATGTGGTCATGGGATGACCAGAACAATCCAAGTAGCTGGTGTATCGATTACCATATATAGTATTATCCAAGCTATACATCAGCTTTGAAGCTGCTTGCTCTCTTCTTGCAGGGGAAGTATTTTCTTTATAAACTCTATTTGAAATTCTCCACCAGTCTTCAAGTGGGCTATTTTCTTTTGTGGCATTAGCAAGTTCATCGAAATTGAAATATCTTGAGGTTTTTCCAAATTTACTTAAGAAACATAGAAGTTCCATATTTGATGACTTGTCGTGTGGGAGCGAATACTCTTTATTTAGGTAATCCTTGGTTAAAGTAAGAGTATCTTTATAAAGTGTAATTAAGTCATGGCGATAATGGTCTTGCAGTAATTTTTTTGGCGGGGTTGAATAATTGTTCTTTAGCATGTAATTACAAATAATTGCCAATTTCAACAGTCTTTCCAAGCCAATTGTCATGTGAAAAAATGCCGAGTAAAAAAAGCCATCTTTATCTTGGTATCGATTTGCCTTTAAGAGTAAGTCAAACGAAGAAAGTATGGCATTCTTTGCTAGATAAGATTCTTGAGCCAGCAAGCTGAAGGTTTTGCTCATGCCTATATGCATTCATTTACCCCTCAACGAATTTGTTCTTTCTTCCCGGTAAACTCATTATTGAATTATCTTATAATCTCGTTCAGCCAGTCACTCACCGATAATCTTTATCAGCACCCGCTTCCTGCGCATCCCGTCGAACTCGCCGTAGAAAATCTGTTCCCAAGGTCCCAAGTCAAGTTTTCCGTCAGTAATCGCCACGACGACCTCACGCCCCATAATGGTTCTCTTCAAATGTGCGTCGCCGTTATCTTCACCCCTGTTATGGCGGTAGCGCGAATGCGGTTTTTCCGGTGCAAGTCCCTCAAGCCACTCCTCAAAATCTTGATGTAGTCCCGATTCATCGTCATTGATGAAGACGCTTGCGGTTATGTGCATCGCGTTACAGAGAATAAGACCATTTCTGATACCGCTTTCAGATAGGCATTTTTGGACATCGGGTGTGATGTTGATGAATGCGCGCCTTTTCTTGGTCTCAAACCATAGCTCTTTTCTGAAGTGTCTCATCCGTGACTCTCTTATTTGTCTCTACTACCAATTTATTTCTGCCGGTCCTGTTTCGGCATTTTTTGTTTTATCGGTAAAACCGCAAAACTTACATTCTACAACAAAGTCTGCACTGAAACATTTTGGACAATACCGCCCTTTTCTGCCTTCAAGCGTATCGAGCCAGCAATATGATTCTTCCCACACCAATTTACTATCTTTATCATCCGTCAACTCATGATAGTTCTTCTGTACTTGCGGTAGTTTTTCGTCAAATTCTGTTACCAAATCTTTAATAGAACCTAAATATTCAAGTTTAACCAAAGGCTGAATCAAGCTATACAACTTTCCTTCTTTCAGTAGTTGGATAACGTCGCGTTCCTTAATGAAGTTTGTTGCATCATCGCATTTAATACGGTCCTGGTCTGTTTTACATTCATGACGTGCTTGTTCGATTGCCTCCAAAGCTCTGCCTATGAAATCCCACTTTTCGGCCATATCCCCTCCCCATTAAACCAGAAATGCGAAGCAGTGCGCACCATACCACCATCCTCAATCGAAGAAAATTCATTATCTCTCAAACAACCCAGCTAAAGATAGAAATATTACTATAAACAAAAAATAGTTGAGTTATTTTAAGTATTTAATAGATTTCAGATATGGCTTACCGTTATTCTATTTCTTAAATTAATAACGGGAGGCCGAAAATGAAGACCCTCAAGGACATTCGCCAAGAACGCGGCATCAGCCAACAGGAACTCAGCCGGATAACAACCATCAGCCAAACCACCATCAGTAACCTCGAACGAGAAATTATAGCGCCTACCAACAACCAGCGTCTACTTTTGGAACAGGCTTTAGGATCTGTCGCATGGCCTGTTAATCGCGAGTTCTCGGTGCAGGAGAGGTCCCAACTGGTCCAAGCTTTCGCGGTACTCGTGAACCGTAGCGGACCACGCCAAGCACTAGATTTACTGACCGCCACCAAAAACAACGACGAATTGCGAGGAGTTGCGGGACTTTTCGCGCCTCATGTTGATGTAGAGGTCTTAACCATGCCAGATTATTCAAGCTATAGCCCCACCCCAACAAAAAGGAGGAATTGAAATGACCAAATTTGGAGTAACCAAAAAAGAAATTCTGCAAATTCTGGCTAATGGCGTACCAATTGTACGAAAATATCCACCCATTTCCCACGCCCTGACACTTGGGGAACGATGGAGGATATGGAAGTCACGGCAAAAGGAGGACGCCAATGCAAACGCGGCACAGCGTCGTTATTAATCTGGCGGCCAGTGAGGTGAGAAACATCACCTTCCAAGGAGCGCCACACCTAGTCGTGCCTGCGGTCTTGCTTGCTACCGGCGTGCATAACGGATCGGCTGGCCCCCTGCTCTACGAGGCAAGCGAGATCCGGGCAAGCGTACCATTCTGGAACGGAAAGCCGGTTACTCTTGGTCATCCAATGTCCGGCAATTCTCCTGTATCTGCCGTTTCCAGCCCGGACGTGTTCGAGCGCAGCCTTGGCACGGTCTTTAATACCCGGATGGAGGGCGACAAGTTGAAGGCAAATCTCTATCTGCACGCACAACGGACAGAACAGATTGCGCCGCTATTGATGCAAGCCCTCAAGTCAGGCCGGCAGATCGACGTTTCAACGGGGCTCTTTTCGCAAGATCAGCCCGTATCAGGTACTTGGAACACGGAGAATTACGTTGCAGTTGTTCGGAACATCAAACCGGACCACCTCGCTGTTCTTCTCGATCAGCCCGGAGCCTGTAGTTGGGCCGATGGCTGCGGCTTGCGGGCTAACAGCAATAATCCCATTCCCACTGTGAACATTAATGATTTTCTATACTACTGCGGAAAGAAAGGAGAAATGACCATGAACAATGTAGAGGTTCTTGAATTGCCCGTACTCAATTGGAACGAGGAAAAGCAGGAGAAATCATGCCCCTGTAAAAAGGACACGACAACCAACATCACCGACAATCATGTACAGGTGTTGGAACTTCCAAAACTGTAAAGGGGGCCAGACATGAGTACGAGAAAACAACAACTGAATTCTGAATTACCCTTCGACAAGCTGCTGGTGCTGTCGAAAAGCGTAGCACCGCAACGCTTTGATAAATACTACCTCAATTTGAAAACTGATTCTCTTCTGCTCAACCCCAATAGACGGGGAGCAGGCACCAACCAATTTCTCGACGTTACCGGATTGCGGGGCATGTTGGAGAATTACACGGATAAAAGAGTTCAGAAAACAAGGGAGGGAGATGTTCCACTTGGGATGGTTAAAAACCGTGAGTGGCTCCTCAGACAGCTATGGAGACGGCATGAAGATTATCTGAAGTGTAACGGAGCCGCCGACCTCACCAGCCTTCCCGGCAACCCACTTGCGGAAGATATCGCTTGCGCCGCTGTGAATTTCAAGATCGTACTGGAAGAACTCGTCAAGATACGCCAAACGCTTGAAAAGCATGACGCAAAGCAAGAAGAGACGATCAAATCCACCCGGAAACGGAACGGAGCCTGTAAGCGTGGCGGCGCTCCTGATTTCAGGATTATTCAGGTGGACGGAATGGCCGTTGACGAAAATGGAATCATTACAGAGATCGGCCAGCACGTAGACGCTTACCTTGCAGACGTCAAGACCGAAAAGGCACGCCAACGCGCAGAACTCATTGAATCGAGAGAAGCTGCACAAGCTGCGGCCTGAAAGAACAGCGGGGGAATCGGGCCGGTAGACCTGGCTGCCGGAATCCTCCATTAAAAGCTGACTTGCGTTCCCCCGCTGTTGTCTTCCTCCGTGCGGGTCAGCACCAGGACTTAATATCACAATCACGAACTGTGGCAGGGGTGAAATGGCCGATGCCCGGCGACCATCAGTAAACGATTGCGTGCCTGTCGCAGGTAAGTTCCGCGTAATCGTACCGGGCAACCTTTTTATTACTCCACTCTGGCCACCGTCCTTGCCGTCTCTGCTGTTAATGCTCTTAGCCCCATACCTCCTTATAGGTCCGGGGTACAAATTGGGAAGATAGGCTGAGACTGATCCCCTCAGTTGATAAGGGCGGCAACCCCAGCCGCCTTTCTTCCCAAAACTTGAAACTGGGGTCGCAAAGGGGAAGCGTACAGAATGGCAATAAGAACTAAAAACCCATATTCAGCCCCGCTTCCTTCCTCCACAGACGATAAAGGCCGCAAGATGGCGGACAAAATCCGCATGACGGCGATAGAAGAACATGCTCAACAATTAGAAGACCCCGAAAAACGGGGCGCTTGGTTGAATAGCAACGCCACTTTTGACCACGGCCTTAAACTTCCCGACGACAAAACAGGCCGGTTAGCAATGGAATTACTTGAACGGCTTTTATCCAAATTCCGCCGAAGAGTCCGGGACTTGGACAAGAAACAACTTGATATGGAAATCCTCTGCGCCAACTTGCTCACCAACAAAAGAAACAGACCGATAGCCATATCACTCAATAAAAATGACTATATCCCCAACCGCTATACACGGGCGGGTTACTTTACAGCTGAATTAGTTCGACTGTTGAAACAGGATAAATGGATTGAACAAGCTCTCGGAATATGGGGAGTGAAGGAGGCAAGGATGAGCCGTATATGGCCGACACAAGATTTTTTGGATTACTTCAATCCATTTGACCAACTTGATTTCGTTCCTGTGGAATTGGTGAACCTCAAAGACAAGGACGGGCGGTTGAAGGGTTACGATGATACACAAGAGACAAACAAAATTCGGAAAACTTTGACAAATGCAAACTTATTGAACCGTGAAGCGCTGGTTCAACTCAAGACACGTCAAGGCTTTCGCAGCCTCAATACTGATCTGTACACTGTTTTCAATAACAGTTTCGATGAAGGCGGAAGGCTCTACACAGGCAGGGACGGTTATCAGTCACTTAATAAAGAAGAGCGGGGCCGGATCTGGATTAATCGTTCACCAACTGTTGAACTTGATTTTTCCGGGATGCAGCCCCGCTTGCTCTATGCGCTTGAAGGTATCCAATATGATGAAGACCCTTACACAGCCATCATAGGCGATTACCCGGACTTGCGCCCTTTTGCCAAACAGCTTCTTCTTGCATTAATCAACGCCAGCAGCCTGAGTAAAGCGGTTGCATCCGGCAATAACAGCTTACATCTTGACCACGACCTTTACTTGACCATGAAAGAGATCGGAACCCGGACGGCGGAACTGATAGAACGCTTCAAGCAAGTACATTCTGACATCGCTCACCATTTCGGTAAAAAGACGGGGCTTAAACTCATGCGCCTAGATGCCAGAATTGCCCTAGATGTTGTTGAATCGTTAACAGGCAGGGGAATACCTGTTCTGGCTATTCACGACAGCTTTATCGTACAGAAAGACCAGAAAGACTTATTGCGAAAAACGATGCAGGAAGCCTATCGAAAAAATACGGGCGGCTTTGAATGCCCCATCAAGGAAGAGAAACACGCTTAACCGTATTAGTTATGAGCAGCCTGCATAACATTATCCTAGTGGCTGTTTTTATTACGTTATTTCCTTAACCGTATTAGTTAAGTAGGAAGAAGGTAATAGACCCCAGCCCAAGCCAGTCCTTGGTTGGATAAGAGGAGAAGGAAAGAATAGGCCCGGTTTACCGGTTAAGGATTGGATAAGTAATACAATAATTATGGATATAAAGAGATTATGAATAAAAAGGTATGCAAATTAATAACAAATCATTTTTCAGTTACCCATAAAGGAGGAAAACACAATGGCTAATGCATGTACCATTTGTAATCATTCCAGTAGGTTGGAGATTGACCGCGCCCTGGTTGCTGGTAGATCGCACGCCGGAATATCTCGGGAATTTGGAGTGAGTGACGACGCTCTCAGGAACCACATGGATAATCACCTTTCTCGCCAGCTCATAAAATCCCAAGAACTCAAGAAGGCTATGGAATCCGGGAACCTGTTGACTGAAATTGAAGACCTGCTTGGCAAGTCCAAGTCCATAATGAAGAAGGCGGAAGAGGATGGACGCCTGACCTTGGCCCTCAACGCTATCAAGGAGACCAGAGGCACCCTTGAGCTTATGTCCAAGATTGCTGTTACCTTGCATGGTATCAGGGCGCAAGAATTGGAAGCTGAACGCATGCAGAACAACGCCGAAACGGATATGATGCAGCAAGAAGGACTTGAAAGGCTGTCCACTTCAGAATTGGATATGATGATAGCTATATACGAGAAGATGGCCGGAGAACGAAATGACGACGTTATAGCCGTCACCTTAGAACAGTTCAAGGCCAAGTTCATCTATACGCCCCAACTCTCCTCCCAGCTCCAAGTCTCCTCCCAGCCCGTCCAGAGGTCACGCCGTACCCGCCAGCCCGGAATTGAGGTTGAGGAACCGGAAGACATGGAAGCCGCTGCACTGGAAGACATGGAGTTTGTTGGATTGGAAGAGGAACCACTTGAGGCCCTTGATTCTCTTGATCTCAGAGATTCCCCACTGTCTGAGAATTGGTATGAGGATGTAGAGTTTTAACGCGTATCTGTTCCGGGCTCCATACCGGCCACCATCCCCGTATTTCTTGGGTATTAAATGAATATGGTCGTTTGTTGCCGCCTTATGCATGAGACGAAAACGGTTTACTTTCACTTGATATAGTATTATATTTTATTCATTGAAGTCACCTTTTCGCTTTTAGGAGGCCCCGCCATGGCAGCAAGAACCAAGCCGCCTGATGTCCCACGAATTCCCCGCACAATTGGTTATCTCCGGGTAAGCACGATTGACCAAGACTTAGAAAAGAACAAGGCCGATATTCTGCTGCACGCCAATGACTTGAAGCGGGGGCCGGTTGAATGGGTGGAGGAGAAAGTCAGCGGAACAAAGGACTGGCACAAGCGCAAGCTCGGTGAAGTCTTCCAAACCCTCCAAGCCGGAGACACCATCATTGTTTCGGAATTGTCCCGGCTGGGTCGTTCTACCCTCCAAATCCTTGAGGTAATGAAGGACGCCAAGGAAAAGGGTATTGCGGTACACGCCGTCAAAGGCAATTGGAGCCTGAACGGTTCACTTGAAAGCAAAGTATTCCTGACCGTCTTGGCAATGGTAAGCGAGATTGAAAGGGATCTTATCAGTGCACGCACGAAAGAAGCCCTGAAAGCACGTAAGGCCGCAGGTGTTGTATTGGGAAGACCGAAAGGGCCGGGAAAGAGCAAGCTGGACGTTCACCGGGAAGACATCATTTTAGACCTACAGCGGGAAGTCCCAAAGACCCGGATTGCCAAGCGGTACGGAACCACCCCGGAAAACCTCTGGAACTGGATGACCAAGAACAAGATTAAAGTGGAGGTTACGCCATGACCGCCAAGCCAATACGATTTGCCCCCCTCATCAGGGTCAGTACCGAACAGCAGGAGAAGAAGGGCGAAAGTCTCCGCACCCAACGCGACCAGATACAACACTATGTCAAGGCGTTGGGGGGAGAGATACCGGAACGCTGCTGGGAATACAGTGGACAGGAGCACGCCACGCCGGGGCAGGAAAGGCAGAAGTTGGACAAACTCTTGGAGGACTCAGGAAAACAAGTTTTCGATGCCGTAATTGTGTGCGACGCCAGCCGGTGGAGCCGCGATAACGAGAAGAGCAAAGCAGGCCTTCGCATTCTCCGTCAACACGGTATCCGGTTTTTTGTCGCTGGTATGGAGTACAACCTACACAGCCCGGAACAATCCCTATTCCTTGGACTCGCTGCCGAAATTAACGAATTCCACGCCAAAAACCAAAACCTCAAGAGCATTCAGAACAGAATAGCTCGTGCAAAGCGGGGATTACCCACAACCGGAAAGCTACCATATGGCAGGACGTTTGATTCAGTTACCAATAAATGGGGACTTGATGAAGAAAAAGCCCGGAATATCCAGTGGGCCGCTGACCAGTACCTAAATCACGGCAACAGTATTGTCGCACTTGCTAAGACGTTGGGCATGAACGTGTCCAACTTATGGAAGGTGCTCACTAAACGCGCCGGGGATGCATGGACGATTGAATTCAATTCCACATCGCTCAATATTGATGAAGCCGTTACACTCAAAATTCCCCGCCTTTTACCAGAAGAGACCATACAAGCAATCCACGAACGCGCAAAGGCCAACAAAACGTACACACACGGCGAAATCAAGCACAACTATTTGCTGTCTCGCATGGTGTTCTGCGCGGACTGTGGCAACGCTATGTTCGGCCAGACGAACCACCAGACAACGCGCTATTATCGGCACGCTCGTGGAAGACTAAACCCCTGCAACCCAGGGCTATGGGTCCGCGCCGAAGAACTTGAAGAAGCTGTCCTTCTCCACTTGTTCAGCCTGTTTGGAAACGTGGCGGCTATGGAAAGAGCGATTGAACGCGCTATTCCCGATCATTCCCGGCTGTTGGCTCTGCAAGAACAGAAGGCGGATTTTGAAACCAAGCTGGCAGCGGTCCAGAAAGAGAAGCAAAACCTGATACGCTCCGTGGCAAAAGGTATCCTCACTGATGAAGACGTAGCAAAAGACATTCAGGAGATCCGGGAGCGTGAAGCCCTCCTTATTGGAGAGGTTGACCGGATAGCGCCGCAACTCGAAAACCTTCCTACCCGAAAACACATTGAGAGAAGCGCCAGAATGGTATCGAAGATTTTTCAAGTTGCGTATTCGGAGAAGGGTGCATTGACCAAGATGAGCTATAAGGACAAGCGAGAGCTGGTTCAAAAAGCTTTCGCAGGGAAGGACATAGAGGGACGGCGGCTGGGGGTCTTCGTGCGGAAATCTGATAACCCGGATAGGCCGTGGGAATTCTCCATCAGGGGGATACTCGCCACCCTTGAGGGGCATTTACCACTTACCGAGTCTGACCGGGAAGACCTTTTGGACGGTGAAACAGAGGTAACTAAATATGCTTATCGTTGCAGAGCAAGAGCCCTTCGCGGATAGCGCTCTCCCTCAGACACTCCTCCAGCGTGGCGGTGATGTTGATCAACTCGCGCCGCTGACGCGTTTCAAACCAGAGCTCCTTACGAAACGACTTCATTGCCAACCTCCTCCAGCCGACTATCCTTGGCGCGTGAACGCAGCCAGACCAACAACAGATTGCCCAGGGTGAAGATCAGCGCCCCGGCCAGGGCCATGCCGGCTCCCGGCTCGTGATGGATCTCCAGCAGGGCCCGCTTGTAGGGATAGGCCTCGGCCTGCTTGATATAAACCCCATAGCCGCCGGAAAACCAGGGGTGGTTGGGACTGATCGTACAGCGTTCCTGCGGGTTTTGAAGATTCGTGACCAGTTCGGAGCTGATCCCGAGCGGCATACCCATCGGGGACATGACCGCTTCGATCCCGGCCACCCCGAACTGCCTGCCATCGGGCAACTGGGCCACCATCCCCTCTCCGACCTCTACCTGCTGCATCGATCCGCCGTAGGCGCTCATCAGATGGGCCAGGACCATCAAGAGAAAACCGGCGTGAATCAATTGCGGGGAGAGCAGCGCCATCCACCCCGCCCTGCCCCAGCGCGACCAGAGCGTTTCCGACGAGCAGAGGATCGTGTTCAGCACCAGCAGGGCCAACAACACCACGGTCAGCCAGAGCCACCAGGATGCGCCCAAGGGGACCTCCCGCAACCAGACGAAGAGCGCCACGGAGTTGATGGCCGCAGCGTACTCACCCTGAAGCAGAAAAGAGCCGCCGGCCATGACCATACAGATCAGCGCCAACAACCCGAGACAGAGTTCAAGCGATATGCAGAATCGCCAGATAGTTTTCATGCTCACAGGTGCCTCCCGGAGTGCAAATACGAAAAAAGGCACCTCATCTCTGAAGTACCTTTTTTAACTGGTGCGGTGGAATGGAATCGAACCATCACGGAGTTGCCCCCGCCAGCCCCTCAAGCTGGTGCGTCTACCAGTTCCGCCACCACCGCAAGCAGCGTGCAATCACATCTGCACACATATATGTTAATTCCTTGAAAGTTCTAATCGTCTTGCAAGAGACGAATTATTTATCACACCTTGATCACAAGAATCAAGAGAAAAATAATATTTATTTCGGTGCGACCGGTGCAGCCGGTGCAACGGGAGTTGCAGGCGCAGCAGGAGCAGCCGGCATTGTCGTCGGTTTAGCCTGTCCGGGCGCAGCCGGTGCCTGTTGTGCGGGAACTGCCGCAGCCGGTTTGGCCTTGCCGGACATGATCGAAGACGAGGAAGGATTCCCCGACACATAGGCCAGGGTCAGGGATGTCAGCATGAAGATAACCGCCGCACCGGTGGTCATCTTGCTGAGGAACGTGGTTCCGCCCCCGGCGCCGAAAACCGACTGGCTGCCGCTGCTGCCGAAGGAAGCGCCCATCTCGGCACCTTTACCGGACTGCAACAGAACAACGGCGATGATAAAAACACTTACAAGTATGTGCAGCATGGTAATTGCGATATTCATTCCAGATCCCCTAGCCGGTAAATTAAGAAAGCATTATGTAGCACAAGAGAGGGCACGATGTAAAGCAATTTTGCCAGCCACCCGCATCGGGCGGCTGCAAGGGCTGTTCTCATCCAGCAAAGTTGGCAATGGCGGCAAACGTGTCGGCCTTGAGGCTGGCGCCACCGACCAGGGCACCATCGATGTCGGCCTGCGCCATCAAACCCTTGATGTTATCAGGCTTGACGCTGCCGCCATAGAGGATACGGATGGTGTCGGCGGCCTCTTGACCAAAGAGGGTTGCCAGCAGATTGCGAATAAAGGCATGCACCTCCTGCGCCTGTGTATCGCTGGCGCTCTTGCCGGTGCCGATGGCCCAGACCGGTTCGTAGGCGATGACTGTCCCGGCCAGCATTGCAGTGGAGAAACCGGCCAAAGCACCTTTCAACTGAGCCTCAACGACCGCAAAAGTCATATCCGCCTCACGCTCGGCCAGATTTTCCCCCACGCAGACAATCGCGGTCAACCCGGCGGCAAGGGCGGCCTTGGCCTTCTTGTTCACGCTTTGATCGGTCTCGCCAAAGTATTGGCGGCGCTCCGAATGACCGATAATGACATGGCTGCAGCCCGCATCGGCCAAAAGCTTTGCCGAGACTTCACCGGTATAGGCCCCCTCCTCTTCCCAGTAGCAATCCTGGGCAGCCAGCCGGATAGCGGAACCGGCCAGGGCATCCGCCACGCGACTAAGGGACGTAAATACCGGGGCCACGACGATTTCGACAGCGCTTGTTCCAGCCACAAGCGGCTTGAGCGCGTTGACCAGGTCGGTCGCTTCGGCGATGGTCTTGTACAGCTTCCAGTTTCCAGCGATAACCGGTATGCGCATGCGGCCCCCTATTTCTTGCTCTTGATATCAAGGGCTTTGACACCCGGCAGGATCTTTCCTTCCAGCAATTCCAGAAAGGCCCCGCCACCGGTGGAGATGTAGCTGACCTTGCTGTCCACCCCGGCCTTGCGAACCGCCGAATCCGTATCACCACCGCCGATGATGGTGGTTGCAAACGCGCTTCCCACGGCCTCGGCCACGGCAAAGGTTCCGCGGGCAAAGGCGTCCATTTCGAAGACCCCCATGGGACCATTCCAGATGACGGTCTTGGCGTCGCGCAGTGTCTCGGCGAAGAGCGTGGCGGATGCCGGCCCGATATCCAGTGCCATCCACCCCTCGGGGATCTCCTGCACCGGCGTGATAAAGTTGGTGGCGCCGGCCTCGAAGGCATTGGCAACGATGCAGTCCACCGGAAGGTAGAACATGACCCCCTTCTTTTTGGCCTTATCCATGATCTTTTTGGCGGTCGGGATCAACTCGTCCTCCACCAAAGACTTGCCCACGGAGTAGCCCATGGCCTTCAGGAAGGTAAAGGCCATCCCGCCACCAATCACCACCTTGTCCACCTTGTTGACCAGGGTTTCCAGCACCTCCAGCTTGCCGGAGACCTTGGCGCCGCCCAGAATGGCCACCAGCGGGCGCACGGGGTGTTGCATGGCCTTGTCGAAGAAGGTCATTTCGTTGCGCATCAGGAAGCCGGCCGCGATCACGGGAATGATCTTGGTAATCGCCTCCACCGAGGCATGCGCCCGATGCGAGACGGCAAAGGCATCATTGACGTAGATTTCACAGTCGTTGGCCAGCTGTCGGGCAAATTCGGCGTCGTTTTTCTCTTCGCCCGGATAGAAGCGGACATTTTCCAGCATGACCACCTCACCCGGTTTCATGGCGTCGATCATCTGGCTGACTTCGGGCCCGAAGCAATCCGGCGCCTGCTTGATCTTTTTGCCAAGCAGCTCACCCAGGCGTTTTGAGGCGGGCGCCATGGTGTACTTCGCCTTTTTCTCCCCCTTGGGACGCCCCAGGTGCGAGGCCAACACGACCTTGGCCCCCTGTTCCATTGCATAGCGGATCGTCGGAACGGCACCGGCAATGCGGGTATCTTCCGTGATCGCTCCTTTTTCATCCTGGGGCACGTTGAAATCCACCCGGATGAAGACCTTTTTACCCTTTAAATCCTTGATCTGATCGATATAGCGAATCGGCATATACATCTCCCTCCCGTAGAATATTATTAAATCGGCAAAAAAAGAGGGGAAGGCGACTCCCCCTCTCGGCATACTGTGCGGATCAACCTAATTTTTTGAAGCAATCAGCCGGAACAGATCGATCACGCGGCAAGAGAAGCCGGTCTCGTTATCATACCAGGCAATCACCTTGACCATATTATCGCCAATGACCTTGGTCAAGACCGCGTCAACGATCGACGAGAGCGGATTACCGTTGAAGTCGATAGAGACCAGCAGTTCCTCGGAAAAGCCCATGATACCCTTGAGCGGCCCTTTGGAGGCCTTCTTCAGGGCGGCATTGACCTCATCGACCGTGGTCTTCCGATTGAGCGTGGCAACCAGATCGACAACCGAGACATTCGGGGTCGGCACACGGGTGGACATGCCGTCCAATTTGCCCTTCAATTCGGGCAGCACCAGAGCAACCGCCTTGGCGGCGCCAGTGGTGGTGGGAATGATGGAGAGCGCGGCGGCGCGGGCACGGCGCAGATCCCGGTGGGGCAGATCCAGGATATTCTGGTCATTGGTGTAGGAGTGGATCGTTGTCACCAACCCCTTTTCGATACCGAAGGTTTCATGCAGCACCTTGGCGACCGGCGCCAGGCAGTTGGTGGTGCAGGAGGCGTTGGAGATGATCGTGTGCTTGGCGGGGTCATACAGGCCATCATTGACCCCCATGACGATCGTAATATCTTCTCCCGTTGCGGGGGCCGAGATGACGACCCGCTTGGCCCCGGCCTGGAGATGCAGGGCGGCCTTGTCCCGCGAGGTGAAGCGGCCCGTCGCTTCCAGGACCACGTCGATCTTCTCGGCTTTCCAGGGGAGTTCTTCCGGGTTCTTGAGCGAATAGATTTTGATACTCTTACCATCGATGATCAGGCTGTCGGCGGTATGCTCGACCTTGCCCGGAAAGATGCCGTGAACGGAATCATACTTGAAAAGATGCGCCAGGGTGGCGGCGTCGGTCAGATCATTAATTGCCACGAATTCGATCTGTTTGTCTTTGCTGGCCGCCCTCAATACCATCCTACCGATTCTGCCGAAACCATTGATTGCAACCCGTAACGCCATGGTATTCCTCCTGGTGTGGATGTGTGTGATCAGGCTCTCCAGCCTTCGGAAAGCGTGTAAATAATAGATCATATAATCCAATCGTCAACTATAATTTTCTGATTTTAATCTTAGGGATGAGTGGGATATGACGCTGGTTCAGCAGCATTTAGATTAAGAAAAGTGCTTCTTCTTTGGTGTGAATGTGCTAAAAGAAAAGAATTCAGTTCCAATGTATCTAGTACATATGGCGAAGCAATGAAACAATCCCTGGAAAAACGCATAATTCTGTTTTCCTTCATGATCCTCTCGATGACGATTCTCGCCAACACGGCCATGGAAATTGCCGTGTTCCGCAAGGAATATATTCAAGAGATACTGTTGCGTTCACAGAGCCTCGGTACATCTCTCAAGGGATCCATAGAAAAAGTCCTGGCGTTAGGGATCGATATCCGCGATGTCAACGGCCTGGCCGAGAAATGCCGGGATGTCATCCAGACCGACCCGGAGATGTCCTACTGCGTCATCACGGACATCTACGGCAAGGCCCTCTTCGCCAGCGAACCGGACTTTGCGGCCCTCGATTTTTCCCAGGCCCACTCCCGCTCCTCCTATGGCAATTCCCGCCAGAGAAACATTGCCATCATCCGTAACGCCAAGGGGAGCCATTACGACACCCTGATTCCGGTCAACTCCTTCGACGGCAAGCTCCTCGCGACCGTACACATCGGGTTTCCCCAGCACGCCATCGATCAGAAGGTCTATGCCATCATTCTGCGATCGATCGTCATTTTCCTGATATTTATCAGCATTTCATTCGCCCTGGTGATCCTGTTCGTCAAACGCAGCGTGATTGCCCCCATCGCCAGCCTGCTTGAAGGGGTAACCCGGATCTCCCAAGGCGAATTCAAGACGACGATCAAGACCTTGCCGGTCTACGAACTGGACCAGCTCGGATTAAAGATCAACGACATGTCCCTGGCCCTGGAGACACGCGACAATGAATTGAACAAGAACTACTCCGAGCTGTCGACAACCCTCTCGCAACTGCGTAACTCCTATGTCCAGCTGGAAAAATTGAGCCGCGATCTTGAGAAATCGGAAGAACTCTATAAAAAGCTTCAGGAAGAGGCCGGAGACACCATCATCATCCTGGATGACTCGGAAAAAATCATCATCGCCAACAAGATGGCCGAGACCTTTTTCGGCTACAATTCCTCCGAGATCATCGGCCAGCACATCTCCAGCCTGCTGGTCCTACTCCATGCTGAAAACATCCCGCACCACCTGATAAAATTCAAGGAGGCCTACGAAGGTCTCCACATTGACGACGAGATCGCCATATACAACAGCCGGCATGAGCATCTGGTGGGGAGAGTCCATGCCAGTTGCGTCACCATGGGTGACAAGGCGCTGTTGCAGGTCATCATCCGCGACATCACCAAGGAACGCGAGATCCTGCTGAATCTGGAGAGCAGCGCCGCCGGCCTGGCGCGACTCAACCGCATGAAAGACTCATTCCTCGGCCTGGCCTCCCATGAACTGAAAACGCCTTTGACCGTGATCATGGGCTATTCGGAACTGCTCTTGACGGACATGAAGGATCAGCTGACCGAGACCACCGGCGAGATGGTCCAGAACATCTCCACCGCGGCGGCTCGTCTCGACAACATCGTCAAGGACATGATCGACGTATCCATGATCGACCAGAAACAAATGGAACTGAAACTTGCCCAGATCGACATCAATAGCCTGATCGAATCGGCCGTCAAGGAACTGCGTCTGTTTTTGACCTTGCGCAATCAGGAGATCACCACCAATCTGGACCAGACACTGCCCATGATCCGTGGCGACCAGTCCAGACTGATGCAGCTGTTTTCAAATATTCTGGGAAATGCCATCAAGTTCACCCCCGATGGCGGTACGATCTCCGTTACGACCGCTCTGAAGCAAGGCGATAGAAACCGGACGATACCGGCTTATGAGGGTGGTGTCTTTACCATCGGCCGAAATCAGCAGTATGTGGAAATCGTGATCAGCGACACCGGCATCGGCATCGATAAGGAAGACCAGCGCCGTATCTTCGACAAATTCTATGAAGCGGGCAACATCGAGGAACACAGTTCCGGCAAGGTTGCCTTCAAGGCTCGCGGCGCCGGACTGGGTCTTTCCATCGCCAAGGGCGTTATCGACATGCACGGCGGCCAGCTGTGGGTCGAGTCCACCGGTTACGACCCGCAGACCTGCCCCGGCTCGTCATTCTTTATTCTCCTGCCGATCGACCAATCCCAAGACTAACTCCCTACGAGGCACATCCATAGTGAAAACGAAACTCATGATCCCGACCCTGCTGGTAATGCTGGCTCTGTTTCCTGCCATGGCCTTTCCCGCCGAAATCAACAACCTGACAATCGGCGGGGAAATCGGCGGGGCTGCCCAGCGCCTGGGTAAAGAAGCCGTTGATTTGGTTGAAACCCCCTTTCAGCTTGAAAACGGCAACATCTTTCTGACTCTGGCTGTCGCAGGGGCGGTCGGAGTGACCTACACCTTCGACAAGCAGATCCGGGAGAAACTCACCGCCCATCCCAACAAATCCCTCAACAAAGCCGCCGATGCCGGTTCTCTGCTGGGCGATCCCTACCTGCACCTGGGAATGGCCGCCCTGGTCTACGGCGGCGCCATTCTGGCCGATTCGGCCAAATGGAAAGAGGCCGGCGAGATGATCGGGGAGGCCTTGATCCTGGCCGATGCGACGACCGTTGTCATCAAGGAGGGCACCGGTCGCGGCCGACCGAGCGTTACCATGGCCAAGGGCGATTTCAGGCCCTTCGGCTTTAAAACGGATTACGACTCATTGCCGTCTCTGCACACCTCAAGCTCTTTCGCCCTGGCATCCGTACTGGCATCCATTTCGGACAGCTACCTGATGAAGAGCGCCTACTACGGCGCCGCGACCTTTGTGGGCCTCTCCCGTGCCTACAAGAACAAGCACTGGGCCAGCGACGTCGTGTTGGGGGCCGCCCTGGGCGAACTGTGCGGCCGGGTCGTCACCACGTTTCATGCGGGCAAAAGCAAGGTGTCCCTGGCACCGACTACATACGAAAGCGGCGCAGGTCTGGCCTTGGTGGGCACATGGTAGAATTTTTCGGGGAATTAAAGGCAGAGGCGGTTATCTTTGATTTTGACGGCGTCATCGTCGACACCGAGCCGCTGCACTACGCGGCCTTCCAGCGACTGCTCGAACCGCTGGGATTGGGCTTCAGCTGGGAAGCGTATGTGGAGACCTACATGGGCTTCGATGACCGGGATGCCTTTATCGAGGCCTATCAGGTGCATGGCGCTAGATTATCGGCAACCGAACTCCAGGAGCTGATCGACAAGAAGGCGCAGCTCTTTCAGGAAATCATCCGCGACGGCATCAGCGCCTATGCAGGGGTTGTGGATCTGATCAGAATCATTCACTCCAGCCAGACGCCACTGGCCATCTGCAGTGGCGCCCTGCGCTCGGATATTGCGCCGATCCTGGAAACGCTCGACATCGCCGACTGCTTCGACGTCATCGTTACGGCCGAGGATGTGGCCAAGAGCAAACCGGACCCGGAGTGCTACCGGGTGGCCCATGCCCGGCTCAACGAATGCCGGCTGCTCAACCTGCCCCCCGGGCAGGTGCTGGCCATCGAAGACACGCCGGCCGGCATCGCCGCAGCCAAGGGCGCCGGGCTGCGGGTAATCGCCGTAACCAACAGTTATCCGGCCACACTCCTGACCCAGGCCGACCTGATCGTGGAGACCCTGGAACCCGCCAAGATTTTGTCCGTGTAACAACTCCACCAACTAAAAAAACTGTCCACAAAACGCACGAAAAACACGAACAAATCATCCTATAAAAAAACAGTTGCACGCGGAGACGCGGAGAACACGGAGCAAAACCGGATCATTACATCGGAGCCACTCTTACCTGATCGGTGAAGGGGCTATTGACGTAATGTAGTGAATTTCTCCGCGGTCTCCGCGTCTCCGCGTGAGTATCTGCCGTTTTCAGGATCATGCATCTTGTTTGATTCGTGGTTTTCGTGCAGTTCGTGGACAGCTGTTTTTGGTTTATGTAGCGTAGCAGACACAGAGTGGTGATCAACAGAGCGATTATCCGATTGTCCCGGGCAGCAGCCTGGTCCGCGCCTCCGCCAAGCAGCGCTTGATATCGTCACTGCGCCGGCAGGACAACACCCGGCGGGCCAGCTTGTGACACTCCTCCAGACCATGGGCCCGAATGGCCTGCTTGACCACCGGGATGCTGGGCGCCGAAAGGCTGAATTCCCGAATCCCCATCCCCATCAAGAGCAGGGCATTCAACGGGTCCGCGGCCATCTCGCCGCAGAGCGATACTTTTTTGCCGGCCTTGTTGGCGGCATCCGCCACGCGCTTGATCGACTGCAACACCGCCGGATGATGCGGGTCATAGTACTGCTTGACGCGCGGATTGTTGCGATCCGCCGCCAGGGTGTACTGAATCAGGTCGTTGGTGCCGATGCTGACATAATCCACCTCGCGCACCAGAAACTCGATAATCTGGACCGCCGCCGGCACCTCGACCATGATCCCCAAGGGGAGATAGCCGGGCACATCATGCCCCTCGCGGATCAGTTCATTCCTGACCGCCGCCAGGATCTCCTTGATCTGGCTGATCTCATCCAGACTGCTGATCAGCGGGAACATGATCGTTGCGCTTCCCGCCCCCTGTGCCAGCAGTATCCCGGCCAGCTGTTCGCGAAAGATATCCTGGCGCTCCAGGGAGACGCGGATCGAGCGCCAGCCCAGAAAGGGATTGTCTTCGTGAGGGTAGCTGAAGTAGGGCAGCCCCTTGTCGCCGCCGATATCCAGGGTGCGGATGTTGATGGACTGGCCGGGGAAACCGTCCAGGATCTTGCTGTAGATGGCGGCCTGTTCGTTACGATTGGGAAATGAGGGACGGGCCATGTAGGGGAATTCGGTACGATACAGCCCTACCCCGGCGGCGCCGTGCATGTTCGCCACCCGCACATCCGAGATCAGTCCGATGTTGGCACTCAGCACGATTGCCGTACCGTCGCTGGTCACCGCCGGCAGCTCGCGCAGCCCTTCCAGTTCCTTCATCCGTCCGGCGTGATCCTGCTCCAGCCGGGCATACTCCCGCTTCACGGCGCTGTCCGGATTGAGATAGACATGCCCGGAGCTGCCGTCGACGATGATTTCGTCCTTAACGTTGGCGGCCTTGATCAGCCCGCTGACCCCCAGCACGGCCGGAATGCCCAGTGACTTGGCCATGATGGCGGCATGGCAATAGATATTCCCCTTTTCCGTAACGATGCCCAGGATCTTGTCGTGGTCCAGCATGGCCAGATCCGAGGGAAAGATTTCATCGGCGACAATGACCCTCTTTTCCTTCAGGGTGACCGTGCTCGTGTCGTTGCCTTCCATGGCATCGATGATACGCCGACCGATGTCATCCATATCGGCCGAACGCTCCCGCAGATAGGGGTCGGCCATGGCCGAGAAGGCCTGGACATAGTGCTGCACGACCTCGTGCACCGCCCGGGTGGCCCCCAGTTCCTGTTCGATCTTGTCGGAGACCTTGCTGAAAAATCCGCGGTCCTCCAGAATCATCAGGTGGGTATGGAAGATGGAGGCGTCATCCTCGGAGAGCGTTTCGCTGACCCGCTTTTCCATGTAGATGGTCTGGATCTTGGCCTTTTCCAGGGCGATGCCGAACTTCTTATGCTCTTCCGCCTTGCTGCCGACCTTGGCGACCTTGATGACCTTGTCGCTGAAACGGTCCAGGATGTAGACCTTGCCGCTGCCGAACCCCGCCGAAACCGCCGTGCCGGGCAACATGGTCGTCAATCCCGCCTGGCTCGCGGCTTTTTTCGATGACCTCCCCCCTGTAAGATCACCGTTTTTAACCTTGGCCAGCTCCTTTTCAAACCAGGCGCGCTCCTGCTCCTTATGCTGGATGGAATCCAAGAGGCGGGCGTTGTGAACGATACTGCCGATCTGAAAGGTGATCGTGCGCAGGGCGCTGATCTCGTCCTCGCTGAAACGCCGCGCCTCGCGGGTCTGAATGACGATTACCCCCACCGGGGCCTTATGCTCGAACAGCGGCAGACCCAGGAAGGAGAGGAATTTCTCTTCCCTGGATTCCTTGAAATACTTGTAGCGCGGATGGGAGGGGGCGTTGTCGGTCATGACCATGCCGCGGCTTTCAATGACCAGACCGGAGAGACCTTCGTGGACCTTCATGGAGACCCGGTCAACCGATGCCTTGGAGAGACCCTTGGTGGCCTTCAGCATCAGGGTCTCGCCATCCTTCTCCAGCAGATAGATCGAACAGACATCGGTCCGCATGCGCTTGGCCACGATGGTGACGATATTGTCGAGGGTTTCGTGGAGATCGTGGGAATGCAGGATGATGGCGCTGATGTCCTCAAGCGTACGCAACCCTATGGAGTGATGGCTTTCTTTCATGGTCCCTGCCCCGTCATACGAAATGACGGCAGTATAGAGAAATCCGCGCTAAATGTAAAAACCATTCGTGCCGATATATTCTGGAAAAGAGGCGGTAGGTCTGCTATCTTGAAGCGCTCGGATTATACAATTAAAACCTGGAGGATATACCCAATGACGGACAACATGATCAACGAAACACTGCGCACGGGCATCGAACAACTGGATGCGGGCAATACCAAGGCCGCCATAGCAACCTTTACCGATTACTGCCAGAGCCATCAGGACGAAGCCGACGGCTGGTTTTATCTGGGCGACGCCCTGGCCGAGGATGGCCGCATCGAAGAGGCCATCGAACGCTACCGCGAAGGGCTCAAGCGGGCGCCCGAGGATCTGGATGCCCTGACGACCCTGGGCGACCTGCTCTTCGAATCCGGCAAGCATTCGGAAGCCATCGCCAGCTACAGCAAGGTCCGGGACCTCGATCCCAAAGATGCCGACGCACTGGTCAGCATCGGCCTGGTCTACAACAGCCAGGATCGCAGTGACGACGCCATCCGCGCCTACCGCGAGGCGCTTGAGCTGGAACCGGAGAACGTCTTTGCCTGGAATGCCTTGGGGGATGCCCTCTACGGCCAGGGAGATGCCCAGGGCGCCGTGGATGCCTTCCAGAAAGGGATCGATATCGACCCGAAAGATGCGGCGGCTCACTACAACCTGGGTGAATTGTTCTATGACATGGAAGAGTTGGAAGAGGCCGAAGAGGAGTGCCGCGAGGCGGTGCGCCTGGATCCGACCTACGGCATGGCCTACCTGACCCTGGGGGGCGTCTGCATGGACCAGGACCGCACCGAGGAGGCGATCACCAATTTCGAGCTCTATCTCAAGTATGAGACATCGCCCCAGGCCAGCGACATGATCGCCGAAGTCAAGGCCGTCATCGAAGGGCTCAAGGAAGAGTTGAAGGGGTGATCCTGATCACGCGGCAACGCCATCGCCAAGGCAACCTATTCCCTGACACGAGAGTTAATTTCGCATGAACAGCACAATCAGCCTGATCGATTCACACGCCCATATCTACTACCGCGACTACGCCGACGACTTTGAGGACATGCTGCAACGCGCGACGGATGCCGGCGTAGCCGCCATGCTGGTGGTCGGCACCGACATTGAATCCAGCCGGCAATCAGTGGAACTGGCCGAGAAATATCCCCAGCTCTACGCGGCGGTCGGCATCCATCCCCACGACGCCGGTCGCGTCACGGAGGCCTGCTACGACATCATCCGCGACCTGGCGCTCTCCAGCGCCAAGGTTGTGGCTATCGGCGAGATCGGCCTGGATTTCTACCGCGACCGTGCCCCCCGCGCGGACCAGGAGCGGGTCTTCCGCGCCTTTCTGCGCCTGGCCAGCGAGCTGGACAAACCGGTCATCATCCATGACCGCGACGCCCACCAGCAGGTGATGGCCTGTCTGCGGGATGAGGGTACGCGGCGCGGGGTGCTGCACTGCTTCTCCGGCGACACAGCCATGGCCGCCGAAGCGCTCGCCATGGGGTTCTACATATCGATCCCCGGCACGGTCACCTACCCAGCCAACGAGGCGTTGCGTGAGGTGGTCCGGGCCACCGGCATCGAGCGCATGCTGGTGGAAACCGATTGTCCCTACCTGTCACCGGTCCCCCATCGCGGCAAGCGCAACGAGCCGGCCTACGTCCGCCTGGCGGCCGAACGCGTGGCCACGGTCAAGGGGCTCTCCCTGGAGGATGTGGCCCGCATCACGACCAAGAATGTGCGCGACCTGTTCGGCATCCGTCTCTGGGACCAATCCACCAAGATCGCCTACAAGATCCGCAATTCGCTCTACCTGAACATCACCAACCGTTGTTCCAACCGCTGCAGTTTCTGCCCAAAATTCGATGATTTCACGGTCAAGGGGCACAATCTGCTGCTGGACGGAGAACCCTCCTTCGAGGAGGTCATGGCCGCCCTGGGCCGGCCGGAGGGAATCGAGGAAGTTGTTTTCTGCGGGTACGGCGAGCCGCTGATCAGGCTGGATCTGGTCAAGCAGGTGGCGGCCGAGCTGAAGAAGCGAGGCATTCCGGTGCGGATCAACAGTGACGGCCAGGCCAACCTGGTCCATGGTCGCAACATCCTGCCCGAGCTGGCCGGACTGGTGGACAGCATCTCGATCAGCCTGAACGCCCCCGACGCGGCCACCTACGGGGAGATCTGCAACACCCCCTTCGGCGCAACGGGCTTCGAGGCGGTCTGCACGTTCATCCGCGAGGCACGGCAGCATATCCCCCAGGTGGTAGCCAGCGCGGTCACAGTCCCGGGTATCGACATCGAGGCCTGCCGCAGGCTGGCGGAGTCCCTAGGTGCGGAATTTAGGGTCCGGGAGTATGCCGAGGTCGGATGATATATCCCATTAAAAGCACTTGTCCACGAACCACACGAAAATCACGAACACTACCAAACAGTAGTTTCCTCACCAACAAGGTGAAGCGCCATTTATTCGGGGCGCAGGCATCTTGCCTGTGCTTCAAGCGGGGTTTAACCCCGCTTGAATAGGCAGGCTGGAAGCCGCCCCCCCAAGAAGTGCCGTCTTGAATACACAATAGAATGATCAATACAAAAGCCGCGTCCTTCCCCGGACGCGGCTTTTGATTTTTTAAGATAGCCGATGGGACTTCAGCTAAACATGGGCATCATGAATCAGGTGTTTTTCCACGCCTGCCACAAACTCTTCCGCCAGTGGTCTGATTTCTTCGATATCCTTGCCTGTCACCTCGGTCTCTTCCATGTAATCGCCCTTTTGGCGCAGTGCAAAGGCTCGATGAAGCGCCTTCGACATCTCCCGTGGGAAACTGCCGGTCTTGACGTATTCCCGATCGAATAGAGCAATCGCCCCGGAATGCTTCGAGGTACCCATCTCCTTTTCCTGCAACAGGGCGAGAACCGCGTAAAACATGGCGTAGTAGAGCCGGTTCATGACAGAACGCAGACTCATGCCGGATTGTTGCAGAACATCTGCTTCCCTGATGGAATCCCTGGCTTGGGTGAGACGATATTCAATGAGGGCTTTTCGATTCTCGGTCATACGGTTATGCCCTCACGATAGACGTTGAGAATGAACACCGATTCTTTGAGAGCTCCCTTGATTTTGTCCTGGCCAACGACAACCGGGACGACAACCACATCCTGCTCAAAACCCGCTTCCCAGGCACAGTCGCTGACATACTTTTCAATATCGCGAGTTACGTGTTCGACAACAATGAATACGTCAAGGTCGGAATCTGCCACAGCGTCACCACGGGCACGAGAGCCGAACACCCGCACATCCAGGGGTGTCACCCGTTGCTGGACAAGTTGTTTGAAGGTACGCGCTATGTTAAGGTCTTTACTGTTCATGTATCGCAAATGTATATCAGACATCATTAACTTAGCAAGATTCAAATAGAAGCTATGAACCTAAAACGGATTTCGGGTCCACGAAAGACACGAAATATCACGAAAATTGAGTGACTTTTCAGCACACAAAGTCAAAACCTTTTATTTAACAGAGATAAAGAGGATCAAAGCGGATAAAATCAAAAACAAGACGAGAAGCTTTTGGTTTAAACCCAGCAACCTGTTTTTAGAGGTTTTATCCTGTTTATCCTGTTTATCCCTGTAAAAATGTTTTTGGTTTTGTGTCTTTATTGTGTTGGTTTTGTTCGTGATTTTCGTGTATTTCGTGGACAACTGCTTTTTATAGGATGATTTGAACAGGGGCAATTTCTGCAGATTGGGCAATAAAAAAAGCCGCATCCAGTGAAGGAGGCGGCTTTTGAATTATTTGGGGTGGCCAGAGGGGATCGAACCCTCGTATGTACGAGTCACAGTCGTAAGTGTTAACCGCTTCACCATGGCCACCATAAAAAGGAATATCTAAATAGCTTAATCCGCCGGTCAAGTCAAGCTGTTTTTCCCGGATTGCGGAGAACAGCGCATCAAAGTCAACAAAACTATGCCTCACATTCTCAGCCCCGGTTTCATTAGGTCTGTCGTATCCCTCTAATTTCCTCCGTGTCCTCCGTGGTAAATGCTTTTTGTGGCTATTCAGCACACAAAGCCAAACCCTTCAATTTAACAAGGATAAAGGGGATCAATGCGGATAAGATCAAAAACAAGACGAGAAGCTTTTTGATTTAAGCCCAGAAACCTGTTTTTAACCTGAAAACGGAAATTACTCACGCGGAGACGCGGAGGTCGCGGAGAAATTCACTACGTTACGTCAATAATAACCTTCACCAATCAGGTAATAGTGGCTTCGATGTACTTATCCGGTTTTGCTCCGTGTTCTCCGCGTCTCCGCGTGCAACTTTTTTTAGAGGTTTAAAGGTTTTATCCTGTCCATCCTGTTCATCCTTGTAAAAATGTTTTTGGGGTTGTGTTCTATTGAAATAATTATGAATAGTTAGCCTTTTTTACGTGTTAGTGCCTCTTCTCCACCCGCTCCACCCAGCACTGCTGCGTGGCCAGCCTTTTGAGGAACTCCCCGGCGAAGAGGAACTTGGCCAGCGGCGTCGGCACACTGATGAAATCCTTGCCGCGCCCCACCGTCAGGGCATAACCGCTCTTGCCGCCCCGCTCCCACTTTTCCACCGCCAGGGTCGTCACCGTTTCCGCCCCTTGCTCGCCACCGGCGAACTTGTGCGGGGCCAGCTTTTCCTTGACCGGGACCGAGGAAGCCGCCACCTGGCCGATCAACAGCGCCAGCCCGAAGGCCTCGTCCGGTTCGCAGATAAAACGGATCTGGGTCACCTCGTCCGGATGGGTTTTCGGGGTCAGTTTGAAGAAGCGCAGCTGCACCCGCCCGCAGCGCTCCGTTACCCGCCCGTTCTCCTCGTGGGTCTTGCAGGCCTCGCGGATCTCCACCCCGCTGGATTGGGAAAAGATCTCGTAGCAGCAATAACGTGTCAGCTCATTGGTCTGCGGCATGGCAACCTCCTTTTCAGGAACAGTTAAACCTATAAAAACAGCTGTCCACGAAATACATGAAAATCACGAACGAAACCAACACAATAAAACACAAAGCCAAAATCTTTTTTACAGGGATGAACAGGATGGACAGGATAACACCTTTAAATCTATAAGAAGCAGTTGCACGCGGAGACGCGGAGAACACGGAGTAAAACCTAATAATTACATCGGAACCACTATTACCTGATTTGTGAAGGTTCTTATTGGCGTAACGTATTGAATTTCTCCGCGACCTCCGCGTCTCCGCGTGAGGAACTGCCGTTTTCAGGTTAAACAGCTTCTTCCAAACGCACTTCCTTAACCTTGCGGCAGGCGTATTCAGCCACAAAGCCATCATCGCAGCGCACCTTTTCCACGGAGAAACCGGCGGCTACCAACATCCATTCCAGTATCCAGTCAAAGGTACTGTACTCATCCCGGATATGGGTTTCGACTTCCGCCCTGAACTCCGCCCCGGCAACCTCTTCAAACGTGCCGATCCACGAATCTATTTTGCCGGCATATTCCTGGGGGGCAAACTGGAAGACCACATCGTGGATATACAGCAGCCCGCCCATCTTCATCATCTTATTCATGCGCAACAGTGCGATCTGTTTCCAGAAATCAGGCAGGTGGTGGAGCGCGGCCTTGGTAATCACCAGATCGGCCGGCTCACCTGCATGGCGATAGGTTAGAAAACCTGCTTCGATGAAGTGAACGTTATGGATAGTGCGGTCGGATTTCGCCTTGGCCTTCTCAAGCATGGCACTGGAGACATCCACGGCATAGACAGCCTTGAACAGGCCGGTTGCAAATATCGCTGTGGCGCCAGTACCGCAGCCTAAATCGACAACCGTTTGATCTGTCGTATTCCGCAGTTCAAGGAACTCCAGCATCCCCCTAAACTCTTTCTCGTAATCGCGGAACTTCTGATGTTGATCGTCATACCCCTCGGCCTGCGTGGATTTTGAGTAATCAACGCCACAATGTTTATACTCGTCGTACATCCAGCTATGCATCTGTTTCTCCTTCTCATGCAAGCTAATACTTGTAACTTGTCATCTTGGAAGACTGGCCCAGAGCTGATTCTACCGGGCATGATCGTGACCAGCGCGGCAGGTTTCTCGCGCAACCGAGTCCACGCGAGAGTTGGGACATCATTTTCTCAAATGTGAATATATGAAGAGCGTCCCCTTTATTCTATATTTGGAGATTCCCATTAGTGGATAATCCTTCTTTTCGGGCCAGAAACCATGATGCCACTTGAGTCTCGTATCTCAAGGGCCTGCCTATACACAGGATGAATTTCCCACTTGTAACCGCTATCTACATTTGTTCTTGATTTAAGGAGTGAAGGTTTATCCGAAAACCCAACATGCTCATATGTCCCATCAGAAAAATCTCTCCGGCCATATAAGAACCCAATTTCAAAGAGGAATGCAGCTACATCTAATGCTGACACTTTACCCAGACACCCACTTATAGTTGGTGTTATATGATTGAGAATCTTCTTGCTAATAGTCTGAATCAATTCATCAGTAGTTAATTCCTCACTTCCACGAGAAAATCCATTTAGAATTTCTCCAATCTCTGGACATTGTGAACGAAACTCAGCAATTGTATCCTCTACTCTTTTTTTACCAAACGAATCCAATACGCTAACGACATCCTGTTTTGTAATTTTTAGGTTTTTGGATTTTCCAGTATTTTTGCCAGCAGCTTTAGCAAGTTCAACAGTCCATCGTGGTCTATGTTTAGCCATGGTATACAAAATCGTATGTGGAGATTTCTTTAATTGCCCCCATTGCATCGGATCCTCAAACACGTAAGAAATTAGTACTTTTTCCCTTTGAGATATATCCGTAGGGAGAGAGTCAAGTATATCGGTCCAAAGTCCTTTTCGTATGCAGTAACCTTCGACTCGCTTCGCTAATAAGCGCCGCATTGACACTTCGGACCAACTTAGATCCGTGATGTATTGTTCGATATGAGACAAGGATTCAAATTCCATTTTTAAAATTGTCCAAACATTTGGCCTAACAGTCGCTCTTATTCTGATTTCGGGAACCGTATTGATTATTTCTCTGCAGGCTACAAAGAATGATGCAACTTTTTGCTTATTTGCACCGTTATTTTGGAAATTCAGGTCAACGTCATCGACAAAAATCCAGACTGATTCTTTCCCCTCGGACCACCTCTTTATTACACCTTCTGCATCACTCGTCCCCAGTTTCTTTATAGCAACATCTAATTCTCCGACCTGGGACTTTGCTTTAATGGTGAATCTTTCAAGGATCGTAGATACGATGCTGCGAGCCTTAAAACCGCCTTTTTCGGCCTGTTCAACAAGAGATATTTCATCATCACTCCACGCAAAGCCAATTTTTGCGCCAACTTCATTTGCAATACGGGAGAAAAGGGCTTTCTTCCATTCTTTTATCAATGTAGTAAAATCGTCAGACACCATTGCTGGTGCAAATGAGCTCACAGATCCATGGACAATAATAGTATCTTTACTGCTTTTTGATTGTACTTCATTCATAGCTAACCTTAGAAGTGCACTCTTTCCTTCTCCCTTATAAGCTCTAGCTATGCATAATTTCCTGTATCTATCGGAAAAACTATTTACTTCGTCACGCGACACAGCATAAGCATTAAAAACTTCCTCATCTTCATCTTCTGCCACATCATTTCCAAACAAATCATCAGCTGTAAGATCGATTTTCATCATATCCCCCTGGATCTTGACCTTTCACAAGTACAATTAGGTGCCTGCCCTCTCCCCCCCCTCCCCTTATGCTTCCCCTACTTTGTGAGAATTCAAATTGTACCCTTGACCTGTTTGGTCCGCAGGAATGCGCTGAATTGAAGCGACAATAACTGAGACAGCATCTACAGAATGTGGCTGGTAACCTGATCCGTAGACCAATTGGGCTGCAAGATGTGAAAATTCGACTGAAATGCAACGTGATCGGAAGGTTCTAATAGCGCGGCGGAGAAGAGGTTTGTTGACGAAACCAAGCTGATACCTTGAAATAATATATTCTAAATTATCAAGCTCAAGGAACACATACATTCTCCTCCGAAATTCAGCTTCATCAGAAGTGTTACCCCAGAAATGGCCAACAACCTGCCTAGCTTCATCCCACGAGTAGTAACGTTCGTTTGTCAATCCCAAGCGTTCATAGAACTTGTCAATCGATGCTTCGCGTCGAGAATCAGTCCACTGATAATATGCAAAAAAAGCAGCTGTAGCACTGATAAGTGCTGTGGCAAACTGAGCACCATTTGGGAGATTTAGTAACTTCGGTTGCAAACTCAACCAAACTTGGTAGCACGTTGAAATAATTGCGCATAATATGAGCGCTACAACAAAAAGACCAAACCGACCTCGTTGAGAGACCCACCAGTTAGGGCGAGTAATTTTCTTGTCATTGATAAGACTCTCAACTAGTTTGTCTGTTTCATCTTCAATCCTACGCTGTGCTACAGCATTGCCGATTGACATTTGATTATTCATTTCCTATTCCCCCCCCAATAATTAACCAATTACCTATGCCAAAGCATTGAAGATGACTAGCAGAAGTTTGTCGCCGACTGGTCTAGCTGACTTTTGGGGAAAGCTGGGACGCTTCCCAATTAAATGGTAAATAAAAAAGCCGCCCAACCGGCATCATCTGCGGTTAAGCGGCTTTTTATCAATTTTCGATTGTCCCATCCGTTGCATACCCACCACCCATGTCATGCCCTGATAAACTGGATACGTGCATTAACGAACTAAAATGTGCTCCACCTTACTCCAGCACAAGTCAACTGTCAAAGAAAACTCCAATAAAATCAGTCATAAAAAAAGGGCGAAGCATCGCATGCCCCGCCCTTTCTGCTTATTCCATTATTGCTACCGAAACCTACTCGGCGATTTTCGTACCGTCGAGGTTCAAACCGAGAGCCTCTTTGCGGGACAGCTTGATCTTGCCGTTCTTGTCCACGCCGATGCACTTGACCAGAACCTTGTCACCTTCGTTGAGCACATCGGTGACAACCTTGACCCTGGCGGTGTCCAGCTCGGAGATGTGTACCAGACCGTCGGTGCCGGGCATGATCTCGACGAATGCGCCGAAATCCATGATCTTCTTGACCGTGCCCATGTAGAGGCGACCCTCTTCGGCATCTTCCGTCAGGCCGCGGATCATCTGGATAGCCAGATCACAGGCCTCTTTGCTGGTGCTGGCGATGTTGATGCGACCGGTATCGTCGATATCCACGGTAACGCCGGTGGTCTCGGTGATGTTGCGGATGTTCTTGCCGCCGGTGCCGATGACGTCGCGGATCTTGTCGGTCTTGACCCAGATGGTGGTGATGCGCGGTGCAAAGGGTGACATCTCGGCACGTGCTCCGGCCAGTGTCTCGGCCATCTTGCCCAGGATGTGCAGACGTCCATCACGGGCCTGACTGAGGGCCTTCTGCATGATGTCCCTGGTTACGCCGCCGATCTTGATGTCCATCTGCAGGGCGGTAACGCCGTCGGCTGTACCGGCGACCTTGAAGTCCATATCGCCCAGGTGGTCTTCGTCACCCAGGATGTCGGAGAGGATGGCAACTTTGTCCCCTTCCTTGATCAGACCCATGGCGATACCGGCAACCGGCGCCACGATGGGTACACCGGCGTCCATCAGCGACATGCAACCGCCGCAGACGGCGGCCATGGAGGAAGAACCGTTGCTCTCCAGGGTCTCGGAGACAACGCGGATGGTATAGGGGAAGTCGTCATGATTGGGGAGCACGGCCGAAAGGGCGCGCTCGGCCAGCATGCCGTGACCGATCTCGCGACGGCCGGGTCCCAGACGGAAGCTGGTCTCGCCAACGGAGAAGGGAGGGAAGTTGTAGTGCAACAGGAAGCGCTTGCGGTACTCGCCGAAGAGCGAGTCCATACGCTGTTCGTCGCTGGAGGTACCCAGCGTGGCGGTAACCAGGGCCTGGGTCTCGCCACGGGTGAAGAGGGCCGAACCGTGGGTACGGGGGAGCAGGCCGGCTTCCGTGGCGATCGGACGGATGGTGACCGTGTCGCGGCCGTCGATGCGGATACCGGTATCGAGGACATCGGCGCGGACGCGCTCATATTCGAAGTCACCCAGGAAGGCCTTGATCTGTTTGGCGCAGCCTTCGAACTCTTCCTTGAGCGCTGCGAGGGTCTCGTCGGTGATCAGGTCGATCTGGATGTGGCGTTCCTGCTTGGATTTGATCTTGACCGCTTCAGCCATGCGGTCGTAGGCCAGCTCACGCACACGGGCCAAGAGAGGCTCGTTGACGGTTACCGGTGCAACCGCGCGCTTGGCGACGCCGGCCTTCTTCTGTAACTCTTCCTGGGCCTCGATCAGCGGCAGCATGGCTTCCTTGGCAAAGAAGACCGCATCCAGCAGGTCGGCCTCGGATACGAATTTCGCCTCTCCCTCAACCATGATGATCGCATCGCGACTTGCAGCAACTACAATTTCCAGATCACTGTTCAGCAGTTCATCGGCGCTGGGGTTACAGATCAGCTTGCCGTCGACGCGGCCGACCTTGACGCCGGCGATCGGTCCCTGGAAGGGGATATCGGAGATCATCAGGGCTGCCGAAGCGCCCAGCATGGAAAGGATGCCGGGATCGTTATCCTTGTCGGCCGATACGACCGTAGCCATGATCTGGGTGTCGTTGAGGAAGTTCTCGGGGAACAGGGGACGGATCGGACGGTCGATCAAACGGCAGATCAGGGTCTCGGGATCGGAAGGACGTGCCTCACGCTTGAAAAAGCTGCCCGGAATCTTGCCGCCGGCGTAGGCCTTCTCGGTGTAGTTGACCGTCAAGGGGAAGAAATCCTGTCCCTCTTTGGCCTCTTTTTGTGCGACCGCGGTGACCAGCACCATCGTGTCGCCGCTTCTGACCATCACGGCGCCGTTGGCCTGCTTGGCCATCTTGCCGGTGGCAATAGTAACTGTCCTGCCTCCAAACTCAACATTTACAACGTGTTCCATGCAATTTCTCCTGTCGTTGTTGCGTTGGGGCCGTCGCTACAATCCCATGCCATACATGCATGGGACTCTACCCACGTCCCCAACAAAAAATAAAAGGGCCGTAAAAGCCCTCTTCCACATTCAGCCGGCACATAAGAAAAGGCACTTTGGCGGCGTCAAGTCGCCAGAGTGCCCATTCATTACCTGCGTATGCCGAGTTGTTCGATCACCTTTTTGTACCTGTCTACCTCTTTGCCCTTGAGGTAGTCCAGAAGCCGACGCCTCTGGCCGACAAGCTTCAGCAGCCCTCTGCGGCTGTGATGGTCCTTCTTGTGGATCTTGAAGTGCTCGGTGAGATAGGTGATCCGGTTGGTGAGAATGGCAATCTGCACCTCTGGGGAACCTGTGTCGCTGTCATGTTTTTTGAACGTATTGATGATTTCCTGCTTCTTTTCGGTTGCCAGCACTGCTAACACCTCCTTGTTATGTACGATCTACGTCTTATATGGGTCACACAAATTATGCACTTACATAACCGCAAGTTGGAATAGATACCACACCCGCTTCTCCATGTAAAGCATTAACTTAGATCTGAATACGTGACGATGTAGCGCCGGAATGCGCGGAGGCGTCACGGATTCAGCTTAGATGAAGACACGCTTCAGAACAATGCGCCCTGGCGCACTCCCGTCCCAGCGGCATTCGCCAACCGCCACCAGGCTTCCCTCCCGGGTCAGACGGACCAGGTTCTCACCTGCACCCGTCAGGGGCGCAAGCGTTTCCGCGGCAGGACATTCCGGCGAACGCCCGTGCCTGACCAGGGCCAGATCGCTATCGCTCAAGGGGATCTCGGGCAAATGGGAAAGCGCCGCACAGGGCGTTACGCAAAATCCTGCAACCGCCCCCTGTTTGGCGGCCGTTTCCAGCCCTTCCAGCGATACCGCCGCTGAAATAACGAAGGGTCCGCTGGCGGTCCGGCGCAATTCCTTCAGGGCACAACCACAGCCGAGCTGCTGGCCCATGTCGTCGGCCAATGTGCGCACATAGGTGCCACGGGAACAGACGACCCGGAAACCGACCAAAGGGGGGGCAAACGAGAGCAGCTCAAGGGAATGGATCTGGATCTCACGCGCGCTCCGTTCAACCACCTGTCCCTGGCGGGCCAGTTTGTACAAGGGCTGTCCATCACGCTTGATGGCTGAATACATGGGCGGGATCTGGCTGAGATGGCCGGTGAATTTCCCCAGCACCGCTACGACCTCTTCACGGGTGATTGAACTCCACTCTGCCTGGCGAATAACCTCGCCGGTCATATCCAGGGTGTCGGTAGCCACTCCCAGCTGCATGACGGCCTCGTAGCACTTGAGCCCCTCGTCCAGAAACGGGATGGCCTTGGTGCCGTCATTGACGGCCACGGGCAGCACACCGGTCGCAAAGGGGTCCAGGGTACCGGTGTGACCGACCTTACGCGTGCCGAGGATGCGCCGTACGCGGCTGACAACATCATGAGAGGTGATGCCGGCCGGTTTATCGATTACAACGAATCCGTTAATCAAAGAACATCATCCACCAGAGCATAGACCCGGGCCTTGACCTGCTCAATGGTCCCATCCACCGTACAGCCGGCCGCGTTGTGATGCCCGCCCCCGCCCATGGCGGCCGAGAAGACAGCCACATTGACCTTGCCCTTGGAGCGGAAGCCGACCTTGACCTTGTTCTCTTCCAGCTGGCGGAAAAAGATGGCCACCTCGACCCCCTTGATCGAACGGGGATAGTTGACGAATCCGTCGGTCAGCTCGGAAGTGGCGCCGGTTGCGGCGTACATATCCAGGGTCACGGTGACCGATGCCGCCAAGCCACCCTTGATGACTTCCAGGGTCGGCAGACAGCGGGCCAGCAATTCAAGACGCTGGCGAGGCTGATTTTCGTAGAGTTGTTCGGCCACATGCCAAGCATTCACCCCGCACTCGATCATCTCGCCGGCAATAGTGAAGGCCTCGCGGTTGGCGTTGGAATAGCGGAAAGAGCCGGTGTCGGTGATGATGGAGACATACAGGCAGAGCGCGGTTTCGGGGTCAAAGCCATAGCCCATGGCCCTGGCGATACGATAGACCAACACGCCGGTAGAGGCGGCGCTTGAATCGATCAGGTTGTGATCGCCAAAGTTAGCGCAGGCCAGGTGGTGATCCAGGTTGACCAGCGTTGCGATACGCCCGAAGGCACAGAATTCATCCCCCGCGCGACGCAGCTCACCGATATCCAGTACAAAGGCCACATCGAAGTCGCGATCGGGTATGTGGGCCTGGACAGTATCGGCACCGGGCAGGAATGTGTACAGATCGGGAACCGGATCACGAAAGTGCACGACCACGTCCTTGCCGAGCTTCCGCAGAATGGAGGCCAGGGCCAACGTGGAACCGACCGCATCCCCATCCGGCCCTTCGTGGGCCGTCAGCAGGAACGAACGGTTGTCGGCGATTACCTTAACGATGTTCTGAATCGTCTCCGTCATGCTCTGTGCCAATCTCCTTGAGAATACTGTCAATCCTGGAACCATACTCCTGCGAATGATCGTAACAGAATTCGATATCCGGCAGAAAGCGCATGGAGAGTACCTTGCCCAGTTCGCGGCGGATATACCCCTTGGCGCTGTTGAGACCGGCCTCGCTGTTCTTCTTGGCCTGGTCATCGCCGATGACCGTGAAGAATATCTTTGCCAGACGCAGGTCCACCGTCACATCCACGGCAATGATCGTCACGAAACCGATCCGTGGGTCATTCAACCCCCGCGAGAGGATGGCGGATACGGTTTCGTGGATTGTCTCGGCGACTTTTTCACATCGTTTATGCTTCATAATAGTTCATGCCCACTCGTTATAACTTGGTTGCGATCTTTTCAATTTCAAAGGCTTCGATGATATCACCGATCCTGATGTCGTTATAGTTTTCCAGACCGATACCACACTCGTAGCCGCTGGCGACTTCCTTGACATCGTCCTTGATGCGGCGCAGAGAGGAAAGTTTACCCTCGTAGACCACCACATTGTCGCGCAACAGGCGGACCTGGGCATTACGCTGCACCTTGCCGTCCTGGATATAGCAACCGGCAACGTTGCCGATCTTGGGCACCGAGAAGACCTCGCGGATTTCGGCACGACCGAGGAACTTCTCCTTGAGGGTCGGTGCCAGCAGGCCTTCCATGGCTTTCTTCACATCTTCGACCGCATCGTAGATGATGCTGTAGAGACGGATATCGACCCCTTCCTTCTCGGCCAAGCCCTGGGCCTTGACCTCGGGACGGACGTTGAAGCCGATGATGATGGCGTTGGAGGCCGCTGCCAGATTGACGTCGGTCTCGGTGACCGCACCGACCGCCGAATGGAGGACATTGAGCCGGACCGCATCGGTGGAGAGCTTGCGCAACGATTCGCTGACCGCCTCGATGGAACCGTGCACATCGCCCTTGACGATAACGTTGAGGTCCTTGACCTCTCCGCTCTGAATCTTTTTGTAGAGATCCTCCAGCGACAGCTTGGAGTGTTTGGCCAGTTCGATCTCGCGATGCTTGATCAGTCGCAGTGTAGCAATTTCCTTGGCCTGCTTCTCGTCTTTCATGGCGACAAAGACATCACCGGCATCCGGTACACCGGAGAGACCGATCAGCTCCACCGGCATGGACGGACCGGCTTCCATGACCTTCTCACCCCGGTCGTTCTGCATGGCGCGAACGCGGCCGGAATGCACACCGACCACACAGTAATCGCCGGTCTTCAGGGTACCTTCCTGAACCAGAACCGTGGCTACCGGGCCGCGTCCCTTGTCCAGTTTGGCTTCGACGACGGTGCCCTTGGCCTGCTTGTCGGGGTTGGCCTTCAATTCCATCACGTCGGCCTGCAGCAGGATCATCTCCAGCAGTTCTTCCAGGTTGGTACGCTTCTTGGCGGAGACTTCCACCATGGTCGTGTCGCCACCCCATTCGGAGGCCACCAGGCCGAACTCCATCAGCTCCCGTTTGACATTCTCCGGGCGGGCATCCGGCTTGTCGACCTTGTTGACCGCCACGATAATCGGTACTTCGGCGGCCTTGGAGTGGTTGATCGCCTCGCGAGTCTGGGGCATGACGCCGTCATCGGCGGCAACCACCAGGATAACGATGTCGGTAACCTTGGCACCGCGGGCACGCATGGCGGTAAAGGCTTCGTGACCCGGTGTATCCAGGAAGGTGATCTTGCGGCCGTTCAACTCCACGTCATAGGCACCGATGTGCTGGGTAATACCGCCGGCCTCGCCGGCGATGACGTTGGCTTCACGAATGGCATCCAAAAGCGATGTCTTACCATGGTCAACGTGACCCATGATCGTAACAACCGGCGGACGTTTTACCAGGGTCTCGGGCGCATCGGGCGCCGACTCCAGGATTTCGTCCAGATCCACGGCAACGTTTTCGACTTCGTAGCTGTACTCCGAGGCCAGGATCACGGCGGTATCAAAGTCAAGAGGGTGGTTGATGGTGACCATCATGCCCATCTTCATCAGTGACTTGATCAGGTCGTTGGCCTTGATGCCCATACGCTTGGCCAGTTCACCGACGCTGATCGTCTCGGAGATCTTGATGATACGCTTGATCGCCTTGGGTATCGTGATTTCAGTTGTCCGCGTAGAAGCCGAGGCACGCATATCTTTGCCGCGCTTCTTGGAGCCCCTGTAGACCGGATCGAAAATACGCTCGCGTTTTTCGATGATCTCCTGTTTTCTGGGTTGCTCTTTCTTCTTGGCCGGTGCCGGACTCTTCTTGCCACCTTTTCCCGCATCGGGACCAAAGTTCGGTCCATCCTTCTTTGCACCGGGGCGACGGGTGTCACCAACCGGGGGGGCCGCCGGTGTCACTTGCACCTGTCTCATCCGGGAACGATCCGCATCTTGAGCGCTGCCGGGTGCTGCCGGACGTCTCTGGGGCGCTTCACCGGGGCGGGCACTCGTTGGACGGGTTTCACCGGGACGGGATGGAGCCGGGCGCGATGGCGCCGGACGCTGTCCCTGAGATCCGAGGGCGTCCTTGGGAACAACCCTGGTCGGGCGATTGGTCACACCGGGAATCTCCATCCGGCCCAGGATACGAGCCTGATTGGGACCGGCCTTAACAACCGGCTCAACCGGCGGCGCCGGCTTCTCGACCGGGACTACCGGTTTTTCAACCGGAGAAACCGGCTTCTCGACCGGAACAACCGGCTTCTCGACCAACACGCTCTCCGGCGCGACTTCAACCTTTGCGACAGGAACTGCGGGCTTTTCTTCCACAACCACAACCGGTTCGGCCGCAACGATTTTTTCAACCTTGACCGTTTCCTGAACAACGGGTGGCTCTTCAACCGGAGCGACCGCTTCAACCGGAACAACCTTGGCACGACGACGGATAATGGTGGTTGTCACCCGGACCTCATCGGCGCCGTTCGCTTTTGCTTTGGACGCCTCCAGTCTGCCGAGCACATCCTCGTCAACCTTCGAGGTCGCTGTCTTTGCTTCCACACCGATATCTTTCAGTCGGGAAATTACTTCTTTAGCCTCAATTCCCAACTTTTCCGCCAGGCTGCTCACACTTATTTTAGTCATAGGTTCTGCACCTCCCCCAGGAAGTTTCTGTATCGTTCAATTTCGTACGTCAGTTGCGCCACAAATCCACCCGCCCGTATGGCAATCGCACTACGGGGCGCCTTACCGAGGATAGTGCCAAAATCATCTTTTTTCATGATACGAAAACAGGCTATGCGATGGACAGCGGCAAGCTGTTCTATCTTCTCGCCAATTGCTTCGGAGACATCGGCTGCCACCAGGATCAAACCGGGCTTATGCCCCCCCCGGATGGCGTCGCTGACCAGAGAACCTCCCGAGATGACCTGACCGGCCTTGTTCGCCAATCCGACATAGCCCAGGATGCGCCTCTGCATGATCGCAACAAGCTGAGCGACCATATCGTCGGGCATCACGTCTGCGACTTCCCGTTTGAATGCCCGGCTGAACTGGCGCTGTTTCAGGGCAGCGCGCAGGCAGGTTTCGCTGACACAGGTATAGGCGCCTCTGCCGGGCAGCTTTGCTTCGATGTCTGCCAGCAGCTCGCCCTGCGGTGAGAGCACGAAGCGGAGCAACGCATCCCGGTTACGGGTTTGACGGCATCCCAGACAGCTACGCTGCGGTTTTTCCTGTTGTTTCAACCGGGACATGCCTGAATGTTACTCGGCCTGCTCTTCAGCAGGTGTAACGGTTTCGGTAACGACGCTGTCACCAGCTTCGGATTCGGGCGCGCCCTCTTCCGTATCAACGGTAACATCTTCAGCGGCCAGATCGGTCCCGTCATAGGAGGAAAACTCCTCAAGCTCCGCTTCATCGGCGACTTTTGATTCACTCTTGATATCTATGCGGCAGCCGGTCAGTCGTGCCGCCAGGCTGACATTCTGCCCCCGTTTGCCGATGGCAAGTGAGAGTTGGTCATCGGCCACGATGATTTCCAACGTACGGTTATCCTCGTCAACAAAGACCTTGGAGACCTGGGCCGGCGAGAGGGCATTGCAGGCAAAGCGGGCGATATCCTCGGACCAGGGAATGATGTCGATCTTTTCACCACGCAGCTCCGAGACCACATTCTGGACTCGCGCGCCACGCATACCAACGCAGGCCCCGACCGGATCGATATCGCGATCATTGGAGGAGACCGCCACTTTTGCACGACTGCCCGGATCACGCACAACCGCATTGATCTCCACGATGCCCTCGGCGATCTCGGGTACCTCGGCCTCGAACAGCTTGGCCAGCATGCTGGGATGGGTGCGCGAAAGGATGATCTGCGGCCCCTTGGTGGTCATGCGAATCTCGGTGATAATGGCACGGATACGGTCGCCCGGACGGTAGACCTCACGGGGCATCTGTTCTTTGGAGGGGAGCACCGCCTCGGCGCGGCCAAGATCGACCAGCAGCTCACCCTTCTCAAAACGGCGCACCATGCCGGTAATAATCTCCCACTGCCGGTCACTATACTCATTAAAAATAGTTTCCCGCTCAGCTTCACGAACCTTCTGGATAATGACCTGCTTGGCGGTCTGGGCCGCTATGCGGGTAAATCCGCTGGCGTCAAGTTTTTCTCCCAACGAATCGCCGATCTCAACCTCAGGGTCAATCTCACGCGCCTCTTCCAGGTCGATCTCTTTGTAGGAATCCAGCACCTCTTCTACGACCGTCACGAACTCGAACAGCTCCACTTCCCCGGAATCAGGGTTGTAGCGGGCTTCAAGATCACGGGTATTGCGGTACTTCTTATTAGCTGCGGTAAGCACCGCCTGCTCCATGGCCTCAATGACCACGTTCCGGTCAATACCCTTTTCTTTTACAATCTGTTCTATGGCGTGCTTGATGCTGATTGTGGTTTCCACGGTTGCTTCTCCTTGCTGACGTATATGAAATCAGATCAAAATTCGAATTCCAGATTTGCCTTGGCAACCCGTTCCAAAGGGATGGATGCGGTTTGCCCCTCGGTCAGTGTTATCCTGACGGCACCATCCACAAGACCTTCCAGGGTACCGAGAAAGGTCTTACGCTTGTTGCCGGCATCATCCAAAAACGGTTCATAGGTACGAATCTTTACCAGACGTCCTGCATAGCGTTCGTAATCCTGGACCTTTTTCAACGGCCGATCAAGACCCGGCGACGAGACTTCCAAGGTATAGTTGACGGAGATGATATCTTCCACGTCAAGAATAGCCGAGAGCTCCCTGCTTACTTCGGCACAGTCATCCAGGGTAATACCACCATCCTTGTCAATAAAGAGCCGCAGAACCGCATCCCTGCCCACTCGCGCAAACTCAAGTTCAACCAGTTCGAGGTGCATCGAATCGAGAATCGGCTGAACCAGGGCGTCCACCTGCTCGCAAACATCACCTTTTTTCAGTGCCATAGTAGTCTCTCAAAAACAAAAAAGTGAGCTTTGCGAGCTCACTTTTCATGTGAACAAAAATTTTATGATTTGTAGCACGGCAACCCGCTGAATGCAAGCATTTTATGGCAACAGATTACTTGATACAGACCCTGCGCACTTCATGTATATCGGTCAGCCCCTGAAACACCTTCAAGATACCATCCTGCCGCAGGGTGGTCATGCCGTCCAGTTTGGCCTGCTCACGGATACTGTCCGTATCGGCCCTGCGCTTGATATGTCCCCTGAGCTTGGGAGTACATTCCATCACCTCAAAGACCCCCTGCCGGCCACGGTATCCGGTATGATTGCAACGTTCGCAACCGACGGCCCGCGACATGGTTAGATCAGCCCGGCCAAGCCCCGTAAGAGCAAAATCATCACGACCGTATTCCTCGATCAACTCTTCAATCTCGGTTTCATCCGGCTGATAGCTCTCCTTGCAATCGTTGCAGAGGCAGCGCACCAGCCGCTGAGCCAATATGCAGAGCAGGGAATCGGAGAAACCGTAGGGATCAAGCCCCATCTCCAGGAGACGAGTAACGGTCTCGGGAGCCGAATTGGTGTGCAGGGTAGAAAACACCAGGTGACCGGTCAGAGACGCTTCAACAGCGGTGCTGGCGGTTTCCTCGTCACGCATCTCGCCCACCATGATAACATCCGGATCCAGCCGCAGGAACGAGCGCAGGGCTGCCGCAAAGGTAAAGCCGATGCGTGAATTCACCTGAACCTGGCGTAAACCGGGCTGGGTAATCTCCACCGGGTCCTCCGCCGTCCAGATCTTCCGGTTACTATGATTGATGAGCGCCAAAGCGGAATGGAGTGTGGTGGTCTTGCCCGATCCGGTTGGGCCAACAACCAGAACGAGACCATGCGGATTATTGAGGGTGTCCTCAAAAACCTTCCGGTTGCGTTCGGAAAGCCCCAATTGGTTGAATGAAACCGGCTCACCATTGGGCAGCACACGGATAACCACATCCTCAAGACCGCCCACCGTCGGCATGGTTGCCACGCGCAATTCAATATCCAACGGACCGAATCTCTTGAATTCGATCTTGCCGTCCTGCGGCTTACGACGTTCGGCAATATCGAGCTCGGCCATGATCTTAATACGGGACGGTATCGCAAACTTATATTTATAGGGGATTTTCTGATAGATGGAACACTGGCCATCTATCCGGGAGCGGACGACCACGTCTTTCTTGCCCGGATAGGGTTCGATATGGATATCAGACGCTTTGCTCATGTAGGCGTCATAGACGATTTTGTTGACCAACTTGACGATGACGCTGTCCTTTTCAGTGACCTTGCGGGTCTCTTCCTCAACCTCGGGTTCATCGCCAATAGATGTTTTACTGAGTAATTTGTCAATACTGTCCGGCACAATATCCAGATTGACCTCGGCGCTCGCACTGGTGAAATTCGAAGTAATATCGATATTATATAGACGTTTGAGGGATGAGTAGATACTGGCCTCGGAAGCTATGGCCGGAATTATTTTGAGTCGAATGCTGTCTTCCAGTTCTCTGATAACATGGTTGCTGAGTGGTTCCGCCATGGCCAGGGTAAGCGTATTGCCGATTTTTGAGATGGGCACGATCCGCTGTTTTTGGGCATATACGGCACTGATATAATGAGACAGGGAAATATCCAGATCGAAGTTATTAATCTGGACATAGGGCAGATCGTACTGACTGGCCACGGCCTGAGCCATCTGTTCCTCATCGACATAGCGAAGTTTAAGGAGTGCTTTTTCAAGGGATATATCGCTTTGCTTACTGACCTCTCGGGCATGGGAAAGCTTCTGCTGGTTGACAAGATCCCTTTGCTGAAGGATATCCGTCAGCTTGCGGCGCTTATTTTTTTGATCAAGAACGAAACTGAGATCACTCTCCTTGATAAAACCAAGCTTGCACAACAGTTGCCCAATCGGCAGGTCGGGAAAGACCTTCTGCAGATCCAGGGCCTCCTGCAACTGTTCCTGGGAAATCAGCTTCTGCTCAATTAATAATTCGCCGACTTTTTTTCCACTCATGCTAGCAACTCCATGCCTGTAATAACTACAGTCCTAACTATAAACGCCCGTACATTTGCACGAGCGTTTATAGCAGAAAACCATATGAAATGCATATTATTTACTTGGTTAATATTGAGTATCCATTATCCACAAGCAGATCATGAATCACATGATCCAACTCAAGGTTGGTCAGAAAGACACCGGCAACGGGATAATCCGGATTCTCCAGCTTAAACCCCGACATCTGCAGCGAATAGTTATCACCCTTATTAAGACTCAGGGCATGTTGTGCATAGGCACCTTTGATGTTCATGCTAGTCAGCAGCTTCTCGGTAACCTTGCGGAAGTCGTCCTTGGGCTCAAGTATGGAAACATGATACCCCTTGGCTTCCAATATCCGGTACAAGGTATACGTGATGGGGTCACCATCGAATGTGGCGACAACATAACGCTGCCCGCCACGCTCAAAATATCGTTCCGCCTTGACCGACAAAGAGATACCGTTTTGATCTGCGGCAAAGACATCCAGACGGCGATCCCTATCGGGGGTAATGGAAATAGAAGCCAGCAGAGCATCGACAACATCCGACTGCTTGTTTGAGGTAATTTGCCGCAACTGGCCGGCCTTAGCGCTCGGCTCGGATTTTGCTGCTGCAAAGGGTTCGTAGAGCGTGAAGCCCTCCTTCTTGAGAAACTCGTTGAGCACCCCAGGAAAAGGTTTCTGGCCGGCATTCATCAGCACAAGATCCCGTTTGATCAGGCTCTCCGGTGTCTTCTCGATCTTGAAATCCGAGTGGATAGTCAGCTTGGGATCGGCTCCAAAATCCATACTGAAGTCTTCTTCAACCGAGTAGAAGTCAGCCGAGTCCAGCATGGCTGAAAGGAATTTTTTCCCATTGCGTGGGGATTCTGAAACGATCCGAATGGACGGGTCCTTTTCCGTGATGAGGGCCTTCACCAGCGGTGGGATAGAGGAGTCCCTGTCAAGCAGGATCCTGCCATTATTCATGGTTGGAAAAACCGGATAGCGCTGCGGGTCGAGGGTCAGAGAGAATGCAGCGGATTGAAACACCACCGGTTTGAGATCACTTGCGGGTATCGGCACGAGTTTGTCCCAGGTCTGATGAATCTGAACACTGGCTTCCAACTCGGAAAGGGCGGCATTGGGAGACTCCAGCCTGAACATCTGTCTGCCTGCCACGGATTTGGACGTATCCGACAGTCCGGTTTGTGCAAGTTCGCCCCGTCGTTTGCGAGGCAGGGCAGGAATAACAATTTTTTGACCGATCTTGAGATGCTTGATATCGCTAATACCATTTTCACGACATATCGCATCAATGAGATTATCGGCTTCGCTATTACTCAGGCCGTAGTCACGCATGAGTATCTTGAACAGATTATCTCCGGGCTTGACGGTATGCACGACAGTTTCACCAGCTCCCGTAACATACGACTTGGCCACACGACGCTTATGGGGTGAAGCTGCTGATTTTGTAGCTTTCTTTGGCGAAACAGTGACACCCAGCGATTGGGGGTCGAGTTCAAAACTGGCATCCATTGCACCATAGACCGGTTGCACTGCATTCATCATGAACAAACCGGAGACAAGTGTTATGCCCATGTAACAACGATTAGAAGAATTCATTCAAACTCCGCTTTAGATCCATACTTTCCGGTAATAGAGAATCTTGCTGTCAAGCAGCATTATATACTACCGGACAATTGGCATTTTTCAATCCAGAGAAACAACAAAAGCATGCACGATTGATTTTTTACGATAGATCAGCAAGTCGGCTTTCCGGTTTATCGTGGCATGAGAGAGCTCAAAACCGTGTTTTTGCTCATGTGACGTAATCTTGTAGACATCGGTCCCGGTGAGTTCAATCAAGATCTTTTTCAGCCTTGATTCACTCAGCACATGCCCCTTGGTTGCCAGTACCTGTACGGCCTTGAGTTTGCCACCGCTACGATACATACGCATTTCAAAATCTGTCCCAACATAACGTTCCCAGCCCGGCTTTTGGGATACGAACATCTGGTCATTCCCCGAAAGAGGTATTAATGAGGGTTCACTGTTTTTTGCATTCTTTCGTGCTGCCGACAGAGACCGCTGAACAGCGCTTGATGCTGATGTCATAACCTTGTGCACCGGTGCTGATACTGTAGCAGGGGTAGATGGCTTGATTATCAATTCCGGCAAATGCGATTTATGTTTCACCAGATACCAGTAACCACCCGCTACGCATACTATCAACAGTGCAATAGTGATACTGATCAACCTGCTTACGATTTGTTTCGAACGATAATTTACCTGCATCTCCTCGAAAACATTTTCAGCATTTTTTTCCGCAGAAGCACTTTCCGTTCTAATCGTGACAGCAGGTGAAGCGGGCCCGGATGGAGATGTCCTTAACACGGCATTAGGAGTTGAAACTGATGCAGACCTGCCATGGTTGGGTGGCGTAGTATGAGTAGCCACAGATGTATCAGGGGGAATGACTCCGCCTGGCGCGCGTGGTGGTTGCACGTTGCGTGGAATTGCTGCTGGTACCGGCTTATCAGGTGCCGCTGTTTTAGCAGGCATCACTGATACATTATTTGAACCGGGAGTCTTTTCAACAGCAGTCCCCTCCCCTGCATGTTTATGCTCCGAAGCTGCGACAGCAAGAATTTCATCCAATTGATCATGGGGTGACGACACAACCAGGAACGGCTCTTCAGGGGCAGATGCAGGAATGTCAAAATCAGGAAACGAACTATTACTCTTGGAACTGTGAGTAACAGTTCCAAGACCGGAGACAAGATCATCCATCATTTTATCGACACTATCACGCTGTTCCGCCGGCATGGACCATGCACTTTTCACTACTGAATTGTTTACCCTGGGAGGGACATAGATCTTTGACCACTGCGAGCCGAGAACCGATTCGAGCGTAGACTGGATGCTTGCAAGCACTTTTGAATCGGACTGCGACAGATCAATCAGGTATTCGTAGAGCCCCTTAATTAGCTTAGCCTTGAGATTACCGTCATGCATCAAGATAAATGTGGGGGCGCCTGAACCGAGAAGCATCTGGATGTGGCGGGCGACACTCTCTCCCGTAACACCCGCAATCTGATCCTGGATAAAGACAATTGCGGGACGCTTTTCAAACACATCCTTCAGACCATAATCAAAATCGCCGACAATATCGATCTTGAGTTTTAACAACGGCTGAAGGGCGGCTTTAACAGCCTCTATCTTGGGATTACCCGATATGAATAACAAATTTACCATGAAGAGCCTTTTAGGTAATTGATGATATTTTTTTACATGGGTTATGGCGTACTGTCAACAGGAAAGCCTCAGAAAAACGAGGAGTAGAGACCTCAAAGGCTCAGACCTCAAATGCTTCACTTACAATTTCAGCCTGCTGCTGCAGATGAAGATGGTGAGAACCAACAGCTGGGCACGCATCTGCTGGACGCCCTACAAAAGGAAGAGAACCAACAATTTTTTCGAGCGCCGGACGGAGATAACTCCACGCCCCCATATTCTCAGGTTCTTCCTGCACCCATACGTAGCAGACCTCACCCGAAAAATGAGACAAGGCCTGCTTCATCAGATCATCGCGAAAGGGATACAATTGTTCAATTCGTACAAGAGCTGTATCCAGTCTGCCGCGTTTTTCTCGTTCTTCTTTGAGATCATAATAAATTTTCCCGCTACAGATCAGTACGCGCCGCACCATATTCGGATCAGTGAAGTCAGAGAGTACCTCATTAAATGTCCCGCAACAGATTTCAGTAACGGTACTCACACAACTCGGGTGGCGCAGCAGACTTTTTGGCGTGAAGACAATCAGAGGCTTACGGAAAGACTGCTTGACCTGACGCCGCAACAGATGAAACATCTGGGCTGGAGTCGTTGGGTTGACCACCAACAGATTATTCACTGCACAGAGCTGGAGAAAACGCTCGATGCGAGCACTTGAGTGTTCAGCACCTTGCCCCTCATAGCCGTGAGGAAGCAAAAGCACCAAGCCGCTGGCACGGTTCCACTTCGTCTCCCCGCTTGCAATAAACTGATCTATGACGACCTGGGCACTGTTGGCAAAATCTCCAAACTGTGCCTCCCAGATTGTCAACCCCAGTGGAGTCTCAAGCGAATATCCGTATTCAAAACCGAGTACTCCAAACTCGGAAAGGGGGCTGTCCCAAGCCTGAAACACAGCCCCGTTCCGGGCAGCAACGGCCAGAGGAGTATAAGTACTGTCATTATCCATATCATGCAGGACGCAGTGGCGATGACTAAATGTTCCCCTTCGAGAATCCTGGCCGGAGATACGCACAGACACCCCTTCGTCCAGTAACGAGGCATAAGCAAGTGTTTCAGCGTTTCCCCAATCGATTCCGCTGTCTTTGAGAACAGCTTCGAAGCGTTTTTGCAGTTGAGCATGAATCTTCACATGGGGCGTGAACCCAGGCGGTAATTCAGCCAAGCGGCGCGCCAAAAGCAGAATATTTTCACGTGAGACTTCGGTCAGTACGACGTCAGTTCGATATCCGGGCGAAATAGTGCTCCAGGCATCATGATACCCAATACTTTTTTCCTGCGCAGGTTTCTCAAAAGAGTCTACAAGTCGCGTTGCGACATCCCGTTCAATTCTTTCCAGTACGGACGCCTCCACTCCAGAATCATGAAGCATGTCAGAATAAATCCTATTTGCCGGGGGGCGCGCATCAATTTTACGGTACATCAGTGGCTGGGTAAATGCGGGTTCATCACCTTCATTGTGCCCATGGCGACGGTAACAGATCAGTTCTACAACAACATCTCGCCCATACTCCTGACGATATTCCAGCGCAAGTCGTACAGCATGTAACGCAGCTTCAGGCGCTTCTCCCTGCACGTGAAAAACCGGACAGGCCAGCATCTTGGCAACGTCCGTTGCATACAACATCGAACGTGCATCTCGTGGCGACGTGGTGAATCCAATTTGGTTATTAAGCACAATATGAAGTGTTCCACCGGTCTGATACCCTTCCAACCGGGACATGTTCAGCGTTTCCATGATGCTGCCCTGCCCTGTAAAGGCACCGTCACCATGTATTAAGAGTGGCAGCACCTGTCGGGCGCCGCCAACACCGCATTTATCCTGGCGGGCACGGCATTTTCCTTCTACTACCGGATTAACCGCTTCAAGATGGCTTGGGTTTGCGGCCAACGTAAGATGTACACTCCCATCAGGAAGGATTTTCTCAGCCGAAAACCCTTTATGGTACTTGACATCGCCATCACCAACGAAGCCAAGCGCATATGCATCGCAAAACTCAGCGAAAATGTTTTCGTATGGTTTACCCAAAATATGGGCGAGTACATTTAGCCGCCCACGATGAGCCATTCCCAAAACGATATCTTTGATACCGGCAACAGGGCAAAGATTGACAATCGCATCAAGCACTGGAATCAGGATATCGCCTCCTTCCAGAGAAAAGCGTTTCTGCCCGGGAAAACGACGCTGCAAAAAAGATTCAAACAGGGCAGCCTCATGGAGTTTTTCCAGAAGATGCAGACGCTCATTTGATGATAACTCAGGACGATTACGGCAAAGCTCCATCCTGTCAATCAGCCATTGACGTTCCACAGGCTCTTGAATATGCATGAACTCCACGCCGATTTCCCGGCAATAGGTATCACGCATGGTAGTAACAATTTCGCGCAACGTGGCTTGTGGTTTCAGATAGCAGCGGCAAATGAAGGTTACATCAAGATCGGATTGATCGAGATCGAAGTTTGACAGGTCAAGTAGGGGATGTTCAAGTAAACAGGGAGAAAGCGGATCCGTACATGCCAACAGGTGACCGATTGAACGATAGCGGTGGATCAGGGACTGGACGCCGGATGATTTAGAAGCACGAGCATCATCAAGAGGAGATAGTAGAGAGGTTGCCTCTGGGGTATCTATTGCGAATTGAAAACCGGTAAAAAATTGTTGCCAATCTTCACCGATTAATTCAGGTGCACCGAGCCACTGCTGATAGAGCGCATCAAGCCATGAACCGGATATATCGCAAATATTGTTCATTTTAGAAATAAATTGAGGATGAGTCATATACTTACCAAACAGAACAAAGTTAGTGCTATAGGACTGTTTAAACAGCTAGGGGCGCATCTAAATGCGCCCCTAGGTCAAAAGCTATTCAAATACAAATCTAATTCACACTTATATTTGCTGTTGTTATAAGCCCACCAGGAGAGGTAACTGAGACCTTTACAACACCACGACCAACGGGAGTAGTCCCAGAACCACCATCCGTCACAATTATCGGTAATGTTGAACCAACTTTAGCAGTTGAATTTGGAAACCTATAACTATCTGCTATTAGGGTTATTCCAGGGACAACAGAAGTGTAAGTAAAGGTTACATTGGTGCCCGCAGGCATTGTGTTACCATTAATGTCACTAACAGTAAAGGTACATGAGTTTGAACCACCAAGCGCAACAGGTATGGGATTTGGACAAGAAGTAGTTATCAAAGCGGCTGAGCTTGCCATAACAAGCGTAGCGTTCGAATAAATATGCTTGGACTTTGGCGCTCCAACGGATGCAGCCCCTTGCAAGACACCGTTATACTTGCCATCTGGACCGTTGAAAATGCCGTCGCTATTAAAATCAATAAATGTTTCGTTCGCGTCCCTCACACCATTTTCATTATCATCCCGGAATGCTTCAGTTGTATCTGTAAACTCACCAGCATCAGCCAGTCCGCTACCATTGATATCAAGGAACGCTTCTTCTCCGACTGCATAAGCCAATATGCGAGCTCTGCCATTTACAGGACGAGGGTCCTGACTAGTCCAGGTCACCGAACATGCACCGCCTGTTGTTGTGCATGATGGTTGAATAACGCCAGAGCTAGTAGTGAAATAAACTGCAGTGCCATTAGGTACAGGATTGTGAAAGTGGTCGCTTAACCGCGCAGAGACAATATCTGTAACACCATCAATATTCCAAGCCTCCGGATTAAGTGTAGCTATGGAAATTGAAAAACCATCTTGCGCAGGGACACCGGTAGAAACGACTAGTTGATCCGATTGTGTCGAGATTACAGGACTAGTACCAGTTATAGTGGCCGTCACCCTCACCGTTGTTGCAATTGTCCCCGATTGAACAATCACTGAAACTGTTCCATCTGCAGCAGTACTGCCAGAGGAAGATAAAAGAGAAAGGCCACCAATTGAAGTATTTAAGCTGAAGTCTACCTGCTGATTTGCTTTTGGTTGGCCAGCAGTATTCAACACTCTGAACGTCACCACTGAGGTTTCCTGTATTCCGGCCCCCCCCATTCCCTTAAGACCTATGTTACTTGGTGAGGCAGATATAAATTGAATAGAACTTGCAGATAATGCTGCAACAGTTACATTTGCATTGACTGATGAGCCTGCGATAGAAGCTGTGATAACGTCTACCCCAGTTGCCGTAGTTGCCTGATACGTAGTTGTAGCAACACCGTTTATAGTTCTTACAGGAGTATTAATTGTAGCCTTGCCCGATGCAGTTTGTGTAGATGTAAAAACAACATCTACATCTTGCGTTGTAAAAAGATTATTGCTGGCATCTCGTACCTCAACAGAAACGCTGGTAGATCCACCATAGGACAAATTTGTCAATCCAAGACTTATCGGTGTAAGATGCAATGGCGGTAAATTCACACTATACAAGGCATTATTCGTAACCAACTTTCCATCAACCGTGGCACTGACAGTGACCTGCCCCTGACCCGATATTGTACCAACAGTCATTTGAACTGTTGCTATTCCATTCGCATCTGTAACAGCTGTCGCAGGCGTCAAAACTCCAAGTGTAGTCGAAAAAGTAACCGTAATTCCAGCAGCAGCAGTTCCATCTGTTTTTTTAAACAATGCTGAAACAGGAGTTGTTTCATTAAAAACCAATGATGTTTTCGTAATTGTAACCGCACCATTGCCTGAAGTTTGTGATGCAGGTGGTGTTCCTAAAGGCACATTATTACCACTACTTCCTCCACTACTTCCTCCACAAGCAAGTAAAGAAAAGCTCATAACCATGATGCTTATTATCCAGATGATCTTATTCATAACATTCCTCTTTACAATCATTTCTAGCAATAAGAACAAAGTATAAATTAAGGAGTAAAATAGCCCACTGGAACACTTAATAAGCTACCATTAGCATCAGAAACAATTATTGTTGCATTAGCAGTGGTAACACCAGTTGTAGTGTTCATAACATTCAATGAAGCACCAGTAAGTGTAACTGATATAGCAGTTGAACTTACTGATACCAATGTATAGGGAGCAATTCCGCCAGATATTGATGTATTTAATACAGTCCCTGGGGCATCCGTACTTTTAAATTGAACTGCAGACGCACCCAAAGGTGTAATGGCTGGTATCACCACTGATACACCAGCGGTCATACCACCTATGTGTGAAACAATTGTCAAAGAAACTGAAGTACCGACATTTTGTTGCACGCGATATGAATAAATAACTGAGTTACTGCCTGAGGTAAGCGTTGCGTCTTTGCTTTGAGTATTCCCGAATTGATCCGTTGCAGTAGTCGTTACGACCACTCCTTGAGCGGTTTTACCAACTGGAGGGGTATACGTAACCGTAACGGAGACATTAAAAGATCCATCTTTATTATCAGTAGAACTTGGTGTTGAAATCGTAAGCGATCCAGCAGTATCAGATGTTCCACCACTGCCGCATGCCTGTATCATCAATATTATAACTAGTGTTAATAGTAGTGAGATGTAAGATAAAGCTTTCATGTAGCCTCCCAAATAACTTTAATAGTTATTTATAATTCAGTAAATGCACATTGGTAATTATACAATATTAAGCTACTATAAGTATTATATACGGATAATTACTATAAGCACAAATATCAATTAGTATAGTCTTTCCACCGATATTCCCGTCCGTCTCCCAAATTCCTCATCACAAATTCTCTGAGCCCTTCCATAATCTCCACCACGTGCATTGGGCTTGTTTAAATAAAATTCATAAGTATTTGCATTTGCAAGTTCGTCATCCATGCATTCTTGATAAGTTCGTTTCTTTTTTTTGCTATTTACATCACTCTTACCATATTTACCGGCAAGTACATCATCATTAACTGCTATTGGAGGCAAATTAGAATCGTTATTCTTTTGTTTTATATTGTGAATTTTTGTTGAAGATATATCTATTACTAAACTTTGGACCTGATATTTTTTATTTAACACATTTATAGTGTGCTTACCGTCAGATAGTTCTATCAAGTCTTTATATAAGACTACATCTTTGCCGTCTAAACTTAGAATTATGTCACCAAGCTTAAATCCACTCTGTTTTGCCTTTGAATTATCATTAACCATCGTAACAATCAATTTATTACCCAAAACTCCATATCGCCAGGCACTTGTAGGAACATCTTTTAACTCAATTATAGCTCCCCAAAAATTCACGGCGGCCTGGCCCGTGCTAGAAAAAATTACAAGGCAGACAAGGCTGAGAATAATTATATGTAATTTTGTCATTAACATAAATACGTCCGATAAATAAATCAACAGACCAGTTAGATTGCTAATAATCGTCAAATCAACCAAACATAAGTTTTAAATTGATTTAAGAATCCTGGGAGTTATAAAAATTAATAATTCAGTTTTAACTTTTGTTTTTGAATCAGACTTAAACAATTTACCTAAGAATGGAATGTTCATCAAATAAGGTACACCATCCTCAGACTCGTTATCACTATCTACAAAAATTCCACCAATTACTGTAGTCTCACCATCACGTAACAACATCTCAGTCGTCGCCTGCTTTTTGTTAATAGCAGGAGCAGTACTCCCGCCAGTTGCCTGTCCAACAGAATCATTCTTTGCATCGATTTTTAGACTAATTGTACCATTTGAGTTTATGTGCGGAGTGACTTCGAGAGATAGAGCAGCCTCAATAAATTTTGTTTCAACTTTATCTGATGTTGATGATGTATATGGAACCTGTTGCCCCTGAGTAATCTTAGCTGTTTTATTATTAAGGGTCGCAACCTTTGGATTAGACATAATCCTTATTAAGCCCGCACTTGCGGCTGCATTCAAACGCAGATCTAGAGAAACATTGCTCGTTAACGTTCCAAATGAAATACCCATAGCACCACCAGAGTTACCACTTACACCCGATGTTGGTGCTGCTGTTGATGCAAGGCCTCCGAAACTGGTATCCAGTTGATTTATACCCATAAAAGATGCACTACCATCTCGATAATGGATTCCCCAGTTTACGCCAATATTGCTCGTAAATGTTGATGATGCTTCAATAATTCTCGCTTCTATTAACACCTGACTTTCTGGCACATCAATTACTTTTACAAGTTTTTCAATATCATCCATTAATTGCTCTACAGCATTAACAATTACTGTGTTAGTTCTCTTATCAGATGTCAATGAGCCTTGCCACTCGTACTTGAGCAAAGGCTTTAATGCAAGTGCAACGTCGTCACTATTTGAATAATTAATTGCAAAGTTTTTAGTTATCATTCGACCGGATTTAAGCTGCGCTACACGTTTTTCAGCAGCGGAATCCAACTGTGACTTAAGCTTTCCGGCACCTCGAATCATCACAACATTATTTTCTTCCCTATACTCAAAGCCTTTAGTTTCAACAATAATATCAAGCGCTTGCGTCCATGGTATATTTACAAGTTTAAGACTGATAGTTCCTGTAACCTCATCTCCCAATACAAAGTTTTTACCGCTCACCTCTGATAACAATTGAAATATTTTTCGTACATCAGCGTCTGCAAACTCAAGCGAAATCTTCCTTCCGGAATATACTTTTATAGTATCAGTAGTATTTTTGGAATTTGATGAATTTGCAATTTCAGACGTAATATTTGAATCTTCATTTACAGGTTTGCTTTCCTGTTTCGTCTTTATTGCTTTTGAATCTTGTATTTCAGACTGTACTTTTGCAGAAGTAAGCCCTTCCAAATTATTAAAATCAACAAAAAGCATGTCACCTTCATGACGGAACTCATAATCCGCAGCTGCACGCATGGCAATCCTGATCTTTGTATCAGTGCCCTTACGAGTTTTTACTAAAAGCGGTGTAATGCGTAACACCGGAGAAATAAATGATTGCGTCTCAAATGAACGCTGTAACTGCTTTGATAACCCGGCATTTTTAACAGTCAAGGTCACATAGCCAGGAGACTTTACCGGGGGATCAACAGAAACGTCACCTTTTACCTTTACTGCAACCCGCGAGATATTTTCAACGACCTGAAAATCTATCGTCTCCACACTTGCAGGTTCATAACCAGAAGCTTTAGGTACAATAGGCGCTGGTGCTTTCACAACCGCTGGAGTCAACGTAGTGTTCGGTACACTTTTTGAAGGTTGCTCAATTTGAGAAACAGGTATTTTTTGATTTTTTTCAGTTTGAGTAGCTAATACCTTGACATTAGAATTACTTATCAGGGTCACGGCGAGCCCTTGATCAGTTTTGGCTACTGAAACTTCAGGGAAAATACCGTTAACAGAATCAAGCACGACGCGAATCTTATCTGGATAGAGACCTAATCGAGCTGATGCAACGCCCGCTGTATTAAGCGGTATCAATCGCGAAGACATATCAAGCTGAGTATTCATCAAATCTATGACAAACCGCTCCGGTTTATTAAGACGAAACGTGTTGAATTCCGCGACCCCACCAGAAACAGTAAGTACAATTTTGTCACCAATTACGGAAATTGATGAAAGTTTATTTATCGATCCAGCAGTCTGACCGGATGCAGATGAAACAACTGGTTGAGTAACAATCGGCTCTTGAGTTACATATACAGGCTCAGCGAGCTTATTTAGGTTCTGTGCATTTTGTGAAGCAGCAACAGTTTTTGTAACTAGCGAAGGAAAAGAAACATGTAATTCGCCAGGGTTCGATTGGGGGGCAGAAATAATAGCTTCAGCATCTGTGTTCAACTCAATATCTATACGTGTTAGAATGCCAGCATCTGTATCAAAACGATTTGCTGTAACGGTCTTAAAATTTCCCTTATTAATTATCTGCGGAGATGTAAATCCTCCCTGCGATGCTTGAGAAAGATCCAGCACCAACCGCAATGGAGCTGTTGTTTTGTAACTTGTATAAGTAACGGGTGATGAAAGTGCAATGACAAGTTCTGATGCCCCCCCCTCACCCAACACATTTATTGATTTGATTGCAGCGAGATTGTTCGTCGAAGATTTGCTAGCTTCTTGCGCAGCTATTGCAGCGTTTGGCCTACCCGATGCAATGCCTGTCACTACAAAACAAACAAGCGCAAGAATTATTGATGTTTTCGTCATCCACTTCATGCGGAGCTCCTTATTGTTTCCTGGGAAGGGTGATTCTGATATTCTCTTTGCGCACCCTGCCACTGTCATCTTTAAATTGTTCAACAACATCAACACCGTTACTATTGATTGCCTTAACTCGACCATCATTTTTACCGATTGTCATACCAGGTTTCAACACATAACCTTTACCATTTGGATCAACAACCATGGCCTTATTTTCTTTTGCACTTGTTATGATACCAATCAGCCTAAATTGACTAACATCAAAACTATGAATGGGAAGCCTGCCCTGCAGATTTTTTTTAAAATCATCGGGCGCTGGAGCTGTAACTTGCTTTAAAGCAGCATCGGGCTTAAACGGATCCTTTTTGCCACTAAAATCAAATTGGTTACTAGTCGGTGGAGGGGAAAGCTTAATAGAGGTGCTAGTCTGGGGCTTTTGAATCGGTCTAGCCGCCTGCTGTTTTGAACTCGGCGGTGCTGGAGACGCTGCAATAGGAGCAGATTTCTCATTTTTGTTGCAACCATAAACAAGCATTGCAACAGTTAGCAAAGAAACAAACGAAAGCATTCTACTATTTTTTTGTATCAATTGTCTTGTCATCCTTAATCTCTTTCTTATCAAGGAATCGGAACGTGGTGGCAAGACACGTTACCTTCGTCATCATCCTGTTATTGACATTTTTAATATCAGAGAAAGCTACGTTTGATATATTTACAATACGAGGTAAGTTAGCAACTGCAGCAAAAAAATTAGCAACGCTGAAATAAGATCCTGATACAGTTATATCAACAGGAACTTCCGCATAAAAGTCTTTCGGGTTCTCTGCCTTAGGCTTAAATACAAGAAAATCTAAACCAGCGTTTTTTCCAACAGTCGTAATACTGGTAAGTAATGATGGGATTTCTTGTGAATTGGGAAGCTCGGTTAATGCCTGTGCAAGTTCTAAATTTAACTGATCGAATTCTTTCTGTAAGCGAGGGAGGTTATTGGCGATCCTTGTTTTATCATCGATTTCAGTTTGTAGCTTTGCCAGCTCAACCTTGAGAACAGCCAACTCCTTGTGCTTCGGTAGATATAGGAACCATACCAAAGCAGCTGCTTCAATAACCACAACAAGAACCAGAAGCAAAATCTTCTGTTTTGTCGGCAACTTAAGAATTTTTTCTACTTGAGGATCCATATTCAATCCATCCTAAACAAAAGAGGCTATTTTTTAGGTAATCCTGCTGATGCAACTGGGGTCGACGTTGACTTAAGTTTGAATGCCAAATCAAAACTTTTAAGTTTGGTTCCTGACATTTCTCTTTGTTCTGAGACTATCAGTTCAACACCTGTAAAATCGTTGGAGGCCTGGATACTTCGCATAAACTGGGCTATCAGATCTTCCGTATATGCGATACCGGATAATTTAACACTATCATTGGATTCAGCATAAGCGGTTAGCCATAATTTGTCCGGTGTGATGTCACTCAGGGTAGCAAGTCTTTGAGCAGGTCCGGTTTTGTTTTTACGTAGTTGTGCAAGTACATCAAGTTTTTTCTTAACCTGCTCCTTAAATTTTTTCAATTCTTCAAGCTTGCCAATTTTAGTTTTCAATTCATTGATTTTGACATTCGCTGCCGAGATATCATTTTTTGCTGACGAAATCTGACCTAACTTTAATCCATAAAGTGCAGCAATAACTACAGCAACCAGGGCAATAGAAAAACAGAATATTGAAACTTGCTGAATTGCTGTTTCTTTCTTTTTAGCAGCTCTGACTGGTAGTAAATTGATCTTGATCATTTGTCCCCGACCCTCCTGACAGCAAGCCCAACTGTCACTGCCATGAGCGGGCCGATTTCCTGAAGGTATTCAGGGTCAAAATCTTTTTCATTGAATTTCAACTTAGCGAACGGATTAACCATCTCAACCGGCAGCCCAATTTTTTCGCTTATGGCACCAAATAGGTTATACCCTTTTGATGCACCACCACTCACAAATATTTTTGTAATACGATCATCACTGGCTGTTGAATTATAAAAGTCGAGCGACCGTCGAATTTCTTGTGTAATTGTCTCATTTACTTTATTTAAAACGTCAAGTAATTCATTGTTATCTGCTTCAGCTGCCAGCGTTTTCATAGATTCGGCTTCAAGACTACTTAGCCCCATCTGTTTCTGGATCTCTTCCGTATAAAGATTACCACCCATCTGAACGTCGCGGGTGAATAACGAAATGCCCGACTTGACAATGTTAATATTCATGACACTTGCACCGATATTGATCAAGGCGGAAACATCTTCGGCTCCAACATCATGATTCATCTCAAATGCATTCTGTACTGCAAAAGAATCGACATCGACTACAGACAGAACCAAACCTGCTTCATTAAACACAGCAACATAATCGTTAATAATATCTCTTTTGCTGGCGACCAGCAGAACAATCATCTTGGATGGATCTATACTGTCTGGGGAAAGAATCTGAAAGTCCATATTGACATCATTAATATCAAAAGGAATATATTGCTCCGCTTCCCAAGCTATCTGATCCTCAAGCTCTTCAACAGGCATAACGGGAAGTGTTATTTTACGAATGATTACTGAGTTACCTGATATTGAACAAGCGACATCCTTAACCTTAACACCAAGACTCGATATAAGGCTTTTTACTGCGTTCACAATTGAGGAGTTATCCATGAGTGTGTTATCTACTATCGCCTCAGGAGGAAGCGGGATAATTCCGACATTTAGAAGCTGGTAAACTCCCTTAAGATCTTTGATCTGCACAAGTTTAACAGAACTGGATCCGATGTCTATTCCAATAACTTCTTTTTTCTTCTTAAAAAGAAACATATCCCATTCCCGTTGTCATTTATCCTGAAATACTTTTTCCTTTTCATCCAGCGAATAACCAAGGGCCAAGATTATTTTTCGCATTGTTTCAAGGCGACAGGGTTCACCTCGTTCAACCCTATCTATTGTCAACGTGGAAACACACGCCTGACGGGCAAGCTCCGCTTTGCTTAAAAGGCGTGACTCTCGTATAGATTTTACTTTGTTTTTTGGCTTCATACGCGTCCCAACTATCATTAAAACTAGGATTACATATAAAGTAAATATCATCAATGTCAAGTAATATTATATATACTTATGCACAATGTTACTTCAAGCTTGAAAACCTTAGAGAACAAGCCACTTGGCCTGTTTTTTCAGTAGAGTTCAGTTCATTAGTAACTGGTTTCTTAATACGCATACAGTACGGAAAGCTTCGATTTTTCTTTTGGATTTACTGCTCGCTCCCCTTGGATGTCGATACGATAATAAGCGGGCATGGGCATTGGCCTGACCGTCCCGGTTCCATTGCTGACACTACTACCGTCAGACAGCATCTCGGTCCCTGGAGGCGGTTCTCTCGAATTCGAACAAAGTTGTCCCGCTGCAGAATCCCCCCCACATTTTGTGTCTATGATTTTTGTATAGACATTGTATCCGCTAGTATCGTTTGTAGCTTTCAAATTAAACGTTATATCAGGATGCTCATTCGTTATGGTTGTCTTGGTTAATGAACCACATACAGTTGGGTCCCAGCTGGCAGTAGAGAAACGAGTTTTCTGAGCAAAACAGCTTGTATCAGCCATTGTCATATTGAGCGCACTATATTTGCTGGCTAACGTTGCTATGCCGTTTCCAGACGTATAGTCACGAAAAATTGTCGGCAAGAGATCTTTCGCCAACAACTCTGATGCTCCATAACTTGCTTCCAAGGCAGTCTTGTAGCGTTTGTTAGCTGCCGTCGTTTTTGTCCCCTGAGTTACCATATAAAGTAACGTCATGAGTATACCCAATGATAACATCATAAAAAGCAATGCCGAAACGAGTGCAATGCCTTTTTCATTTTGTACGGGTCGCATATTCTTCACCATTTTATTCTTTAATAATTTATATTTTTAGGGACAACGACAAGTGAGTACACTTTCCAACGGAATTTACTCCATTCAGTAGGAGAAAGAGCTGTCAGGTCATAGTCCCTTCCGAGACCAAATTCACCGACATGGATTGTACTTGTCGGGTATGTATAGTTCTTATCTTTCTGCCCGTCATGGGTCAGAATATATACCCTGACTTCTTTCAATTGCTTACGAATCTGTTCCGCTGTTAACGCTGAAAGGACATCCTCGTTACCATGCAGATCAACGCCACCATCCTCATTTGTATCAAGTGAATAAATAACCTGCATATCAGCTACGCAATCCAATAATGGATATTCTTTTACCCCGCCTAATTGGTCAAGTACGGCCTTGTATAACAATCCCGTATTAGGAGCACAGCGTGTTGAAAGATCTGAAGCCAGGGTCGGCCGCTTAATGTAGTAATCAACCCGGTTGTACGGAAAAGCGACATTCGGTGAACCGGCACTATACTGCTTAATTCCATACACAAGATAATTGTCATAGTCATGAAGTGGTTGATATGCAGATGGTGGCGTGTATTTACCGCCCGACAAGGCTGGTACGCTAAAATAAAAATGCGTCATGTCGGCTCCAATAAGTGCACGTGTACGTGCATCAAGCACGATCACCTGATCATTTTCAACGAGGTCGTCCTTACCCCATAATTTTATGTTGCTTGCCGACCCTGAGCCTTCTATGTAACTCCATTTTTTTGAAGCTGGATTTAAACCAGCATAAGTTGACTTTATCGAGAGGTAGTCTCTCCCCAGTTCATACGCCGCAGCCGTGCTTCCAGTGGCTGCGGCACTCTGTATGGCGCGGGGGACTTTGTTCGAATCACCACTAACAGTATTATTCGTATCATTGAAACTAGCGGGGTCTATACCCTTTGCAAGAGAATTGGCTGGAACCGTGCCGGAGTTTATTTCATTAAAGTCAGCGACAAAATCAAGCGTATAAGGCAATCCAAAGCCAGCATGCCCCAAGTCAGAACGCATTATTTCAAGTCCCAGGATCCCCTGAATGTTACTGTCTGATATCTTTATCTGTTGTGTAGATAGCGTTGCAATTTTTTCAAATGCGCCCGCACTAATCATAATCACAACGATAAAAATCCCCATTACAATAACTAGCTCAATCAGGGTAAATCCGCTTTCAGCAGATCTACCGTTAATGCATCTGAGAACAGTTCTATTTTTCATTGCTGTAATCCCCGCACCGTAACAATAGAATGGGTTGCAGAGTAATTGCCATATTTCCAGCGCACATCCACATTGTACTGCAGGGAACCGCTTGTCATCGTCTGGGTGGTACGCAAAACCCGATAAGTACCTTTGCCTGCCCTTAAGTTACTTCTTATGGTTGTAATCGGATTGAAAACCGTGGCAAATGGTTGCGTTCGCATCTCGTTCATGACCCGCTCAGCCACACGGACAACTTCGTCACGCTGCTGATTGTTGAAATTATGCTTCAGAGCAATGTTCACCCCCTCAAGCAACCCCAACAAACCGATGAGAATGATTACAAACGCCACCATCACTTCAATAAGCGTAAAACCCTTATTGTTTTGCATCAATATTACTTTGCACACAGCTTGTCCCGTCCTTTAGTTTGCCAAGTTTTATCATGGTCATCGACAAAATCACGCTATCAACGCTGGCACTGTTTGTTGCATTGGCACAGATCGACTGGTCCGCTACACTTTGCAGTATACCTTGCTCGTTAAATTGAATATCGGTAACAGTGGTATTGCTCCAGGTAATCGGCGTTTTCAACGTTGTAGTGCGATACGGACCTGTCATTGTGGGAGAATACGAGGAATACAGGGCATAGCCTGTTGCTGATATCCGCATCGCAACAACACGCTTTTCATACAACCCCTTACTTCGCAACTCCATAAGATCTGAATACAGTTTGCGGGTCTGCGACTCCACAGCGGATTTGCGAGAATATTCATTGAAAGCAAACGAGGCAATGCTCATCAATATCCCCATAACGCCGATCGTGATTATGATTTCAATCAGGGTAAATCCACGCCTGTTCATAGCTATTGTTCCTTAATATGAATCATCTTCTTCAGCGGGACATTACCGAACGGGTCGAGGATCGACAGCGGCGGTCCTGGCGGTTTACCCTGTATCCCGCCGGTTGGCGGTGATACAAATGGAGTAGTTGGTTCTTTAGGCTTTGGTGGTTCCCCACCATCCCCATGATATAGAGGGGTATATGGTGGTGTCCTGGTCGCTCCACTGGGGAGGGTGCATGAGAAGAGATCGGTAAGATGCAGTTCCATAAAAGCGCCCGTGGACATCTGCAGCAGCGCTTCACCCATCAGCCCGCTGCACAAGGGCAGGCAGCCGTTATCGAACTTCAGTGCCCATAAATATGATGTACCACCAAAGCTGCAAACATCCGAGGTCGGACTGAATGAGGTATAATACACCGTACCGCTGACCAGTGCCGAAGGATCGGTGAGAACCCTTTCGGCAGACATGTTGACAGTCGGGTCAGCTGCGCGAAGGGTGACGTACCAGCCTTTGTCGGGTGTGCCGCAAGAAGCGGATTGATCCGTCAAATCACTCAACGTTAGCGGCTTACCGACACCCGATGACGAGGTATCACAATTTTTGTCGATACGATTGTTAACCGCATAGCAGCCATCTTTCACAGCCACAAGGTGCCGCAAGTTTGAGGCATCGTCACCACTGTAATAATAACGGCCGGTTCCAAAATAGAGCCAGAGTTTTTTCTTTGCCCGATCCTGCAGTTTGGCAACGGCCGTTGTGACAGGACCGATATCTTTTATGACCTGGCTTACGGCCCAGTCGGAAGGCGTCGTGCTCCCCTTCGTCAGTATCCGCACCACCCCGCCGGAAGTCCATTCCGTAGTAGATGTAATTGTCGACGAATTCGCATTGGTGTAGCCTACGTAAAGGGCATCGTCTTCATAATTGCCTTCCGCCATTTTACTCCAACGGTCCGTATCGATAACCGAGCTGGCCATTGTACCGCCAAAGGCATTCGGAATATTACTGTCTAGGATCCAGTAATTGGTACCCAGGGTAAACGGATGACTGCTATCGATGGTCGCACCCAAATCAATCACAAAGAATTTAAGATTCTGGTTAGACTTCGCAATAAATTGATGTTGCGTAGTATCGATCGGTCCGGTGGGGCCCGATGCGATCACGGCAAACCATTTGCCATTTTTCTCGGGGGCCGCTTTGACGGCAGTGCTACCGTCAGGGTTGGTAAGAGTTACTTTTGTATTTATCTTTACAATCGTAGCTCCGGATGTTGCATACCCCAGCTCAGGATGGGAAAATTCCCACTTGAACACGGGCGCATTCACCAGGTTTCCTGACGTCGCATCAAAGTATTGGCCGGTCACATCAAATGCAAAATATGACGAATAACCAAGGCCCTTGGTTTGTGGTGTCGCGGTGTCAGCCGGGTCGTAAATAGGAGTTTTCACACAGTCACCTGCAAAGACACTGGCAGTACATGTGTCCCCGACAGGTTTTGATGCACCACCCGTTCCCATACTGCCGATAACGACCGTTCTCCAGTTACTTCCGGCAGTTGTATCCTTGGTACATGCCGAGTAGTCTCCACCGCCAGTACATCCGCCAATCGCAACATCCGCCAGCAAGGTCGGACCATCCACATAGTACAAGTGTTTGTAGTTAGTACGATCAGTATAGTATTTGAGATAGGGCAGAACATTGCGCGGCACATACGCCCACTGTTCTTCCCCAAGGTTGGTCCCGGTCAGTTTTGCCTTGACATCACCCGTAATATCGGAGCCGGTCATTGTCAGCGTGCCCAGCTTGAAGGCGTGAAACATCCCGTCATTGGCACCTACATAGACCAACCCCCTGTTTTTGTAGTTGCTCGTGGCGATAAATTTTTTATAACTAAGATCTGCATAACCGCTAGGGGAATCTGCATCATAATTATTCAGCTTGATTGATGATTCGAGTTTTGGTGTCGATGCGACGATATCACCCAGTTTCCAGGTATTCGAGGTATACGTGGAAGGCGCGGTTGTCAACATGGAAACCGTTCTGTTACGGTACTTCACAGGATCATCGGTCCCCCTGATATAGTTGATCAGACTACCCGCCTCGGCACCGCTGTCATTGGTAGCAGCCTGCAGGTACTTGACGAGGGCCAGTTTATTATCGCTGTGAAATCCATTGCCCGACAAGAGCGAGACCCCATCCGTGCTGGTATAGATCGTACGCGAGCTGGGGTCTTTGAGCCACAATTGTTTTCCTGCTCTCCAGAGGCTCTTTACGGTATCAGGGTCATTCCCGCTTGAGAGCACTGTCTCAGCTTTGCCGTCGCCGTTAGTATCCTGAGACAATGTTACCGATGTTTGTGCCCCATCAAATATGAAGTTGGCAACATAATCATTTTTCAGATTCAGAAGATGGGCTGGGGTTGTGGATACAAAATCAGTGTCTTCACGAATTGTACTGTTGTTAACGAAAGGATCGACGTAGTACCACAGGTTCTGCATTTCACCGATCCAGGTTGCTTCTGTTCCCTCCGCAAAGATCTTGTCCGGGTAAAAGACCGCCTGCAACAGGTTTGCCCCACTGCCTTCACTGTTGCTGAGTATCGATGCGGCGGTCCCGGAAGCAACTTTTGCGAGGATATTCGACATGACCTGCTTGATACCATTCTCAAGCACGGCACCGTCATCTCCCTCAAAATATGCATCCGGTATGCAGTTACTATCCTTATCCCACTCATTTGATTGATCCGGAGATGGGTATTTATTGGGGCTGGTGCCGGCATCGGCGCCATTATAACTATCATATGCACCATACTTTGCCACCATGTGCAGTGTTTTCGTTCCCGCCCCGCTGCCGAACGCATAGACCGGATAGATGGTGAGATTCTGATTGCCGAGCATGGCGTTACCAAACGCGCTACTGCGCAAGTCCGTGTTGTGTGCGAAAAAGGCAACCGCTTCCAGTCGTTCGGAGTTCGTGTTGTTCTGCACGTTATTGTTATAGGATACCTTGCTGCAGGTGGAGTTTGTATTATCAGCCCGGTCATCGGCCGGAATCATGCTTTCCCAAGTGGTTACATCGAAAACACCATCAGTGTACCCATTTAATGAGGGATACGTGCTCAAGCCGGGAAGATTATTGTTACTGTTCGGCTCACCGTCGGTCAGCATCAACACGAAGTTTTTTTGACAGGCATACTGTATGATGGGATCGGTAGAGGGATTCCAGGTTGAATCGCCATAATCCGTACTTGTATTATAGGCGCTCGGTTTGGCCTGGAAATATCTGACTGCCTCATATAATGCCTCGGACATCGGGGTACTGGTGACGGGGTTTGTGTTGGGGCCTTCAATGGCTGTCACCAGGGTTGCCTTGGGGGAGCCCAGTCTGGCAATGATCCGCCCCCCTTCCGAAGTGCTGCCGGCGTTATTGCCTAAGACCTCAAGACCGAAACGCACCTTGCCATCCAGATCCTGAATGATGCCGGTTGGCTCGCTTGTGCCGTATTCAACCCACTGGCCGTTGTCGGTATAAAGGAACTTATTTGCTGTCGTGCCACGACCGGCGAGCGCGGTGGTACCTTTGCCGGTAACCCTCCCGCCGACAAGCACTTTTCGGATAATATCTACCTTACTCATATTTCTGTAGTTCAGATAATTTCCCGATTTACCATTGGTTGCCGACAAGTTCAACGTGACATTGTCTATCAAGTATACGTTGGAATTGCTCGTATCGGTCTTGTACATGGTATAGGGGTCAAAGTAACCGTAAAATATTGAATTACAGAGTTTTGTGGTTGTGTTATGGGTCGCATCGCAGTTGTAGCTTTTGATATTTCTATAAGGAGGATCGGACATACTCCCGGAGTTATCGAACAGAACCAAAACATTAGGCGACAGATTCGTCTGCCCCTGAACAAAGGGAGGGATCTGACAGTATTCGTTGCCCGCCACCGGAACGGATGGTGCGAATGACACCTTGATGATTCCATCTGCCTGAACATTGGTAAAGGTGTAGGTATAGCTGGATAGCGGGGCAACATCCACATTCGTATAGGAGCGGTTGCTGTCGGTCACATACACGTGTGAAATACTATAGCCGGCAGCGGGAGTAATGGTAAAGACCTGAGTTCCCCCTTTAGCCACATCCACCTTGACGCCACCGGATGTGGCCGGGGATATGGTGCCACTGCCGCTCGGGCTCAGGCTGTCCACATACGCATCGATTTTAAAACCGACCGGCTTGAACTTAACGACGAAGGTGCTGATCTGTGTAATTGGCGGTGTCGTATATATGTTGCCGGATATTCCGACCGTTGAGGGGCCGGTACCGTTGAAATCTACGGTGTCCGGGATGCAGTTGCTAGATGTGCTTAGAGTAAATGAACCGGTTTGATTGAGATTGACGATCATACTGTTTGGTGTGACGGCGGATGAGGTTCCGCAGGATACCGTAATGGCATCGGTCGATACCGACCCGGTCACACTAAAGGTAGTTGGAGCAGTGGATGCAAAGACCACCCACACGACATACGATTTGCCGCCGGAAACAGGTATGGAGAAGGAATTGACCGATGTGGCTGGAGCACCCATGGTGACATTCGTCCAGGATGCGGCACCCGATTCTTTGTAATTGATCGAAACGATTTTGAAACCGGATGTGGGCCGCGCCTCTAGGGTCATGCTGCCATCGGTAGACGTTGAGACCGAATCCGCGACCCGGTTGGGCAACTGGACAGTGCCGCTGCTGGTTTTGTAGACTGTTCCGCCGTTGCCGTCGGCAATAGAAGGAGAATCGACATCGCTGGTGTTATTTGTCCCGTACCAGGCACCGACCTTACCGCCCGTTGAACCGGCCTTTACAAATTGAACAAAAATTATGTATGACTTCGGACTGGTAGCGGTAAATGTAAAATTACCACCGCTGTCCGGGCTTGCGGACTGAATCGTGCTGGCGACGACAGATACCGAGCGTGGGTCCGTCCAACTGGCCTCGGCGTATTTCACCGATGCGATTGTATAGGCGGGGGAAGCATCGGGAACAATCCGAAATGTTTTGGTTCCGGTGCTTGAATAGGTGTCAACCAGATACGACGGACCCCCGATTTCATTCGTAGAGCCCCCGGCAATCCGGAATACCTGTCCGCCATTCCAGTCGGGAGCCGTTGCAGCGGTAAGATCGATGGCGCCGGTCCCATAATAGGCAATGAAACTGTTCGTGGCAACGGGGGCAAGCTTGAATCTGACCTGAAACGAGCTCGTACCGCTTAATAAACCTAATTGAAATGAGACCTGATTGCTGGCATTGGGGGTGAGAGACGTTCCGTTACCGACGGTAAAGCCATTATTGTCGTTGGATTTCCACTCGACGGTATCAATGACATAGCCGGCAGCCGGTGTAATCGTAAATGTGACCGTGGCGGTAGGGTTCCAAATATTAACAGTATACCCAGGCGAAACATTCCCCTTGTTTGTCACCGTTTTTCCGGAAGCGGTGACTGTGCCGCCATCTCCGCTCCAACTGGTATCCGTCCCCCATCTGGTGTAGACATCTATGGCGCTTGCCGTCAGTACGCTGACTTGCAGCATGATCAACACCAGCAAAGTGATTCGCAACAGAGCCTGAGCCGCTCGCCATCCATTCGGTTTTATCGTTTTCATGGTCTTAACCTCTATCTGCTTCAATGAAATCTGATTTTACCGTCTTACTAGTTGGGGATTCAACAGAACAACCACTGCTGCTATGACAAATAAAACCAAAGTCGTCACTATGACGACATTCCGGGTTGTAAACACCTTCGCCATCAGCAGTTCCATGGGCGTCAGGATCTTCCCATGACAGTAGATGCAGACCTTGTGCTTGGCCGGAATTTGCCTGTTGCAATAGGGGCAACTGGCCATGACCTCTTTTTCTGCTTCCTGCTTCTGCTTGCGGGCCTGCATCTCCTCGGCCTTCAGCTGCTTGTACTTTTCGTATTCCCGGGCGTAGTCCTTGTAAATCATGGAGCCGGTGATCCGTTCATACAGATCCTTGGTCTGCTCCAGATTATCCTTGGCGGCCTGGCGTGCGGCCGGATCGGCGCTCTGCATGCTTTTGGTATACTCGGCAATCAGGCCGTTGTAGACCTTATCAACCTTGTCCGGCGGATCACTGAAGGTCAGCCCCATCACCTTGTAGCAGAGATCTATGTCATCATAAATTTCCATCAGGTTTTTTGTCGTATCGGCCACGGCGCTTCCCCTTGTCGATTGGATGTTCTATTGCTTTTCCAACATCTTCTTCAATGTCTCCGCGTCACGCATCCCGACCTCAACCTTCCCGTCCGGCATGACCAGCGTTGGAGTCCCGGAAATCCCGTTGCCGTTGGCAAAGGCGATGATTTCATCGATGACCTTCTTGCTGCTCTCTTTTGACGGTTTAGGAATTTCCTTGCCATCAAAGGCCTTGTCCAGCAGATCCTGACTCTGCGTTTCGATGATTGTTCTTGCCTTATCGTATGCACCGGGATGCATGGCCAAGGGATAGAGCATGATGTGAATGGCAACATCCGGCGCGATCGCGGCCAGTTTCTTCAGTTCCGTGTGCCCTTTTCTGCAATAGGGACAGTCCGGATCGGTAAATACGTAGAGTTTCTTGGTCCCCTTGGGGTTGCCGATGATAACGGCCTTGTCGACCGGTATTTTGGTAACATCGATAGACGTGACCTGCTTCGGCTGCGGCATATCCAGGGAGTGCGCCGATACGGGCTGCATAGTATCCAGGCTGACAATCATTCCCTGCAAGAGATGTTTTTTACCGTAATCGATGAAGATGATACCCTGCTTGCCATCCTTCTCCGCCAACACCTCGAAAAGTCCGCTGGACGGCGACTGCTTGACGGACTTAGCCGTTACTCCGATTTTCGAGAGCAGCGTGGTGGCCTCTTTCTCGGTAAGTGTATGGCATGAAACACACAATCCGCCACAGCCTTCCTTGGCCATGGCAAAAGAAGAAGAGGCTAAAATGATCGAGATGGCGAGTGCGGTGAGTAATTCCTTAAACATGTGGATTCCTTTCCGGTTTGGTGTTCAGTGTGTTTTATGCACAAAAAATGCCTACAAACTTTCAGCAATAACCATCTAATATTACAGTCATTAATTTTCGCCATTCTACTGACTATGCATTTTTTTCATAGTTCAAGCGCGATTCCACTTGGAAACGCGCATTTTTTGCCTAACTCAGAAGTGGTGAATCACCGATCTTATTCGATCCCAAACTCTTTCAACTTATAGAGGAGGGAGCGATGACTGATTTCCAGGATCCTGGCGGCTTGCGTGCGATTGCCGCCAGTTTTGATGAGTGCCTTGCGAATCAGCTCCCGTTCGATGGCATCCTCGGCCTTTTTGATGGACAGGTTTTCGGCCCCCTCTCCGCCGGACAGTGTCGTGGCAGATGAGCGAAGCATCAACGGCAGGCTGTCGGAGTTGATCGTCAAACCATCGCCCAGAATACTACCACGTTCGATAATATTTTCCAGTTCACGAATATTGCCGGGCCAGCCATATCCCAGCAGGAGACGCATGGCGTCCGGGGCAATTTTGATTGCAGGGGCATCGGCCGCGCGCGCATATTTTACGGCAAAATGTCCCACCAACTGTGGAATATCCTCGACCCGTTCGCGTAAGGGAGGCAAGCTGATCGCAAATACATTGAGACGGAAAAAAAGATCTTCGCGAAATTTGCCCTTCCTGACATCATCTTCCAGATCGCGCGAGGTAGCGGAAATCACCCGCACGTTAACCTGTTGCGGGACAGCAGCCCCAACCTTGCGGATCTCCTCCTCCTGCAACACGCGCAACAACTTGACCTGAAGCGACAAAGGCATTTCACCTATTTCATCAAGAAACAGCGTGCCGCCATCGGCCTGTTCAAAGAATCCCGCCTTGTCGCTGGAGGCATCGGTGAAGGCGCCACGCACATGGCCGAACAATTCACTCTCCAGCAGATTTTCGGGTATGGCACCGCAGTTGACTGCAACAAAAGCGTTTCCGCCCCGAACACCACTATCGTGAATGGCACGAGCGACCAGCTCTTTTCCGGTTCCCGATTCGCCAAGAATCAGTACCGTAGTCTTGTGGTCAGCCACCTTGCGGATCTGGGCAAAGATCTCCAGCATGGCCGCATTGCGGCTAATGATGCCGCAAAATCCGTCTTTGTCGGACACCACGGTTCGCAGCCGGCTGTTTTCTGATTTAAGCCGTTCTCGTTCCTCGGCTTTTTTGAGCACCATTACAATTTCATCTTTTTTGAACGGCTTGGAGATAAAGTCGTAAGCACCCATCTTCATGCATTCGACCGCGGTATCCACCGAGCCGTAGGCGGACATCATGATCACCGGAGACGGCACATGTTCCTCCAGCGCACGAGCCAGAAACTCTTTGCCATCCATCTCGGGCATACGAATATCGCAGAGTATGAAATCAAAAACCTTTTCCTTTAGACGTTGCAGCGCTTCGGTCCCGTTTTCAGCGCAATCCACCTGATAGCCCTGGCGAGCAAGCATGGCAGAAAGCATGTGGCGCAGATTTTCCTCATCATCGATGACCAGAATCTGCGAACGCATCTCGCTCATCGGGCTAGCTCCCCTTGTGAAGCGGCCGGAAGCCAGATGGAGAAGCGAGTTCCGGTCCCCAGCCTGCTCTGCACCTCAATTCGACCTCCAAAGCCCTCAATGATACGGGATGCTATGGCCAGCCCCAGGCCGGTGCCCTTGCCGGGCGGTTTGGTGGTAAAAAACGGGTCGAATATCCGCTTAAGGTCTTCTTCGGGGATACCGCTGCCGCTATCCAGCACGTCAATGCGCAGGCAGGAGGTCGCCTGTCCCGGAAGCCTCCTACTGCTGTCCGGCTTGACCCGGACGGCAAGCTTTCCTCCGGCCGGCATGGCGTCACGGCTGTTGAGGAACAGGTTGATCAGCACCTGTTGCAATTGGTGGGGATCGACACACACCTCCGGTACATATTCCTCGCAATCGGTAGCCAGCCTGAGCTCCTTGAGGGCACCCTGCTGGGAAAGCATCTCCAGCGTAGTGATGACCAGCCGGCGGACGTCACATGCTTCAACACTCACACCGCGAGGACGCGAGTAATCGAGAAGGCCGCGCACAATGCGGTCAATGCGGGCGCAATCGGATGAGATCCGTCGGGCATAATCCTGGATCGTGGCGCTGTCCAGCTCTTCGCCGGCGGCCAGTTCGGCGAAACCCATGATGGATGCCAAGGGGGTACCGACCTCATGGGCCATTCCGGCGGCCAACAGACCGATGGAAGCCATCTTTTCCGTGCGTATCGCCTCTTCCCTGGCCTGACTCAGATCGGCATTGGCCTTCTCCACGGCAGCCACATGCCGAATAACCTCCTGTTCCTTCTGTAACAGGCTGGCGGACATATCGTTGAAAGAGTCCGCCAAGCGGGCCAGTTCAGCGCTGCCCGATACACGCACCTGCTGACCGTACTGCCCGCCGGTAATCCGTTCGGTAGCTGCCAGCAAACGACTGATCGGCGTTACCACGATACGGGACAGAATGAATGAGCCCAGGCCGAGCAGGAGGATGAAATCGATGGCAAAATAAGCCATGAACATCTTGCGTGAGCGCTCCAGACGGGCCTTTTCGGCGGCCAGCGAGAGCACCAAACCGGCGCTGCCGGTAACCTGCTCACCCCGTGTAATCTTGGAAGTACAGATGATGGAGGCCCCATCAGCTGCGACAAAGCTCCCCTCTCGCTGTTGCCCGACTCCCGTAAACGGCTGGAACAGGTCCCCGCCACTCTCCCTGGCTACGGTAAAGACCGGTTTGCCATTGACGTCCAGCAGGGTCAAGCGGATAAAAGAGGCCTCTTCCGACAACTTCCGGGCATAGATCGCCGCAGACTCGTTCATGGCCAGCAAACTGTAAGGGTATACGGGGATTGCATCCGGCAACTGGTTGACAAAGGTTGCCAAGAGCATACGGGCATGCTCCCCCTTTTGGGCATACAGATCATTGGCGGCGGTTTTGAACGCCAGCAGACTGAAGAGCAGCCAGGTCAGGATCAGCAACCCACTGAGAAAGGCAAGGATCGTAACGGTAAGGTTAAGACGAAATGTGCGCATGGGCTACCCCCTGAGGGAGCTTCCCACATTGAGATACCAGTTAATGAGTGGTCGACCGTAAAATATGTACAACACCGCGCCAAAGGCCAGATAGGGGCCGAAGGGGATTGCCAGTTTGGAATCTTTTTTCTGCACGAGCATCATGAAGATGCCGATCAGGGAGCCGACCAGCGAGCTGGAGAAGATAATGAAGGGAATCGATTTCCACCCCAGAAAGGCCCCCATCATGGCCAGCAGTTTGATATCGCCGCCGCCCATACCCTCCTTTCCGGTCAACAACTGGTAAGCATAAGCCACCAGCAACAGACTGCCCCCACCCAGCACAATCCCCAGCAGGGAATTCAACCAGGAATGGCCTTGCAGAAAAAATGAACAGATGAAACCGATCACGATCCCTGACAGTGATATTTCATCGGGAATGATCTGGTGTTCGAGATCGATAAAGGTGACCACCACCAGGGCCGAACAGAACAGAAACAGGACCAGAAAAAGAAGGGTCGGCCCGAAACGCAGAAAGAGGGCCAGTGTCAGCAGACCGTTGAGCAGCTCGACCAACGGGTACTGGATCGAGATACGCATTCCGCAGCCGCGACACTTACCGCGCAGCAGCAGGTAACTGAAGACAGGGATATTGTCATACCAACGGATGTGCTGATCACAGCCGGGACAGTGGGAGGGGGGAAAAACGACCGATTCACCCCTGGGCATGCGGCAGATACAGACATTGAGAAACGATCCGACAAGCATGCCGATCAGCAGGGCGGTCAGTGAAAATATCAGCTGGGGCGTCATCAATCGAAACTCTCCGCGAAGTGGCTGGTAATCTCGCTCTTGAGGTAACTCTCAACCTCGGCGGCTGTAGTGAATTTGGAACAGGTCTCGGCAATAACGACAGCCTGAGCGCGGGTACAACGCCGCAGGATCTGCTTGACGCGCGGAATGGAAGCGCTCCCCATGGAAAGTTCGTCATATCCCAGCCCCAAGAGAATCGGCAGATAGAGGGGATCGCCGGCCATCTCGCCGCAGATACAGGCCTCGATGCCGGCGGCATGGGCAACCGCCACCACACGCGAAAGAGAACGCAGTACCGCCGGGTGGAGCGGTTGATACAAATCCGACAGGTGCTCATTGGAGCGATCTATGGCCAGAGTGTATTGGATCAGGTCATTGGTGCCGACGCTGAAAAAATCCGCTTCGGCCGCCAGCAGATCGGCCATCATGACCGCCGAGGGAATCTCGACCATGATGCCGACCTGAATCCGGTTGTCAAAGGGGATCCCCTCATCCGCCAGTTCTGATTTGCATTCCTCCAGCAACGCTTTGGCCCGACGCAGTTCATCAAGCCCGGAGATCATGGGGAACATGATCCGCACCTTGCCCAAGGCGCTGACACGCAGGATGGCGCGCAGCTGTTTCTTGAACTCCGCCTGCATACTCAGCGAAAGTCTGATGGCGCGCATACCCAGGGCAGGGTTTTGCTCCGTCATGTGCGGCACACCTTCCAGCAGCTTGTCACCGCCCGCATCCAGAGTCCGGATGGTGAGCGGATGCGGGGCTACGGCCTGTTGCATGGCCGCATACGTGCAAAATTGTTCCTCCTCTTCCGGCATCCCCTGACGATTCATGAACAGCATTTCGGTCCGGTAGAGGCCGACCCCGGACCCGCCATGGTTGAGAACAGAGGCGCCTTCTTCAGGTATCTCCACATTGCCCTTCAACTGCATCAGGTAGCCATCGAGGGTTTGGGCGGGTAGTTCCTTGAGCTTGAGCAACTCAAGCTCGATGTACTCGTAACGGCGTTTGCGCTGCAGACAACTTAAAAAGGTCTCCCGGTCGGGATTGACTATCACGCTGCCGTTCAGCCCATCCACGATCACCGCCCTGCCATCCAGCGACATGCTGGCGATTCCCTCCACACCTGCCACGGCAGGCAATTGGAAGGCCCGCGCCAGAATGGATGCATGGGATGTGCGTCCACCAATCTCCGTCACCAGACCGATAATGTGCGTGCGATCCATCTGAAGAATATCCGCCGGGGTCAGATCGTGGGCGGCAATGATCGTCAGCCCGTCTTCGGGCACAATTTTGTCATGGGTCTCACCGGACATGGTGCGCAGGATCTTTTCAATGACCGTCTCGACATCGTTGATCCGCTCGCGAAGATAGGAGTCTTCAATGGCCGCAAATGTGCTGCGGTATTTTTGGAGGGAGCGGTGCAAGGCACCTTCGGCATTGATCAGATGGGTTTCTATGATCGAGGAGGTTTCGACCACCAGGCGTTCGTCTGCCAGGATCAGCAGATGGGTATCGATGATAAACAGGTGTTCATCATCGGGTGTCCCGTCCAACTCGAACTTGAGAGACTCCAGGGAGGCACGGGTTACGGAAATGGCCCCCTTGAGACGGGCAATCTCTTCAACAACACTTTCACTCTTTATGGAATATTCGGATACCGATAACCGCTGCCGGTCGACAACCTTGAGCCTGCCCACGACAATCCCGGGCGAAGCAGCGATCCCCGTAAAGACACGCATGTCACTCCTCGCCGAAACCATTGCTGATCAGCTCGCCGATGGCCTGCATGGCCTCTGCCTCGTCCCTACCCTCAACCGAGAGCGAGACGGTGGTTCCCTTGGAGGCGGCCAACATCATGATCCCCATGATGCTTTTGCCGTTCACTTCGACTCCCTCCTTGGCCAGCCTGACTTCGGCGTCGAAACGGCTGGCTGTTTTTACGAACAGGGCGGATGCCCGGGCATGAAGCCCCAATTTATTGATGATGAGATATTCTTGTTTCAGCATGTGGCTTCTGTCACCCCTCACATTCATCTAAATCCGTATTACAGACATAAAAGCTTATTTCAAAAACTCTCCGGCAACGATAATACCTTCCCGACCTGATCGCTGAAGTTCCGCAGCCAACTCAGCGACCGACATGCGTCCGCGCTTTGAACAGAATTCAATCAGCATGGGCAGATTGACACCGGTCAACACCTCTATTCGGCCTTCTTTCAGAAACGACATGGCCATATTGGAAGGTGTACCCCCGAAGAGGTCCGTCATAATAATCGCGCCGTCTGCGCTGACCCTTTCAACGGCCGAAACGACTCGGGCCATGATTTCATCGGCGTGTTCCCCGGAAGCGACCTCCACCGATGCGCACGTCTCGATACTTCCGACAATCATCTCTGCCGCTGATTTCAACGCCCCGGCCAAGCCGGCGTGTGTCACAAGAACCAGTCCTGTCATTGCTTCCCCTTTTCAATATCACGGTGAATAGTACGTACAGATGGCCAGCTTGTTTTCAGATGCATGGCCGTCATCTCCGTCAAGGCTACGGAGCGATGGCGCCCCCCGGTGCAGCCGATGGAAATGGTCAGATAGGCCTTGCCCTCCCGTTGATAGGCCGGCACAAGCATATCAAGCATGGGAAAGAAGTAGTCTATAAAGGCGGCTGTCAACGGCTTATCCACAATATACTCGCGCACCGCGTCATCAAGGCCTGAGAGATCTTTCAATTCCGGCACGAAGAATGGATTGGGAAGAAAACGCACATCCATGACAATGCTCGATTCCAGGGGAATCCCGTAACGGAATCCAAAAGACTGCACCTCGATCGCAAAGGGATTGCCCCCCTCGTCGCCGCGGATGATCCTCAGGATATAATCCTTGAGCTGATGGACATTAAACTCGGAGGTATCGATGATCCTGGTTGCCATGTGACGCAGCCCGGAAAGTTGTTCCCGCTCGATGCGGATACCCTCTTTGACCGAGCAATGCTCGTCGGCGGGATGCCGACGACGGGTTTCGGAAAATCGCCGGATCAGGACCTCGTCCAGGGCATCGAAAAAATAGATCTCGACCGTATGGCCGGCTGAACGGATCTTCTGGAACGCGCTTTCATAGCCCTTGAAAAATTCCCGGCCACGAATGTCCGCAACCAGGACAATTCCTTTAAATGTCTCGCCCGACTTGCCGATCAGATCGACAAATCGTTTAAAGAGCCGCACCGGAAGATTATCGATACAGTAGTACCCTTCATCTTCCAGGGCCCTGACCGCCGTGGACTTCCCCGAACCGGACATGCCGGAAATAACTATGATCCGCATCCCCTACTCCACCTCGTCGCCCAGCGGCCGGACATCCATCCGTGCCAGCAGGCGCTCCTGAAAATCACGGGCCGAATGGTAGCCCATCCCCTTGAGCAGGAAGTTGCGCGCTGCAACCTCGATGATTGAACCCAGGTTGCGTCCCGGTCGAACCGGGATACAGATGTGCGGGATCTCAACCCCCAGGATGGTTACGCGCCGGTCATCGACTCCCAGGCGGTCATATTCATGCTCCGGGTCCCATTCCACCAACTCCAGCTGCATATCGATGATTTTTTTTTCACGGATGGATGAGACACCGTACAGGTCCTTGATGTTGATGATTCCCAACCCCCGAATCTCCATCAAATGCTGGATCGCTTCCTCGGATTGTCCAACCAGGGCCGCCGGCATCTTCTTCTTGATAAAGACCATGTCGTCGGCCACCAGTCGATGTCCGCGAATTATCAGATCCAGTGCGCACTCACTCTTGCCGATGCCGCTTTTTCCGGACAGCAGAATACCGACACCCAGCACATCCATCAAGACACCATGAATGTGGGTGGTCGGAAGAAGGCGCTCTTCAAGAAATTTGGTAATCAGAGAGATAAAGGTCGAGGATTGGTGGTGCGTATTGAAGACCGGGATCCCGGAAGCCTCGGCATGGTCAAGCAGTGACTGGGGGGGGAGCAAATCCTTGGTAATGATGAAACAGGAGATAGGAAATGCACAGAGCTTGCGAATGCTCTCGAAAGCAATATTGCTATCAACCTGTTTCAGATATGATATTTCGGTGTTACCGAGCACCTGAATCCTGGAGGGGTGCAGGTGCTCGGTATATCCGGCCAACGCCAGACCCGGTTTTTGAATCCGCGAACTCGTCACGCGATGAGTCAGCCCGCGTTCCCCCGCCAGCAACGCCAGATCGAGGCCGTATTCCGAATCATTCAGTAGATCCTGCAGGGAAAGACTGATTCCTTCCACGGGCGCCTCACGCATAAACGATTATCAGCCGCGTTGCGGCTCAATCAGACCAAAATTTCCGTCTTTACGACGATAGAGAACGCTGATGTCATTGTTAACTGAATCAGTGAACACAATAAAATCCTTGTGCAAAAGATCCATCTGCATAACGGCTTCCTCGACCGACATCGGCTTGACCGTTTCCGTCTGGGCCCTGATAACAACAGGCTCGGAGCTGGTTTCAATGCTCTCGGCCTCGAAGATCTTTTTGGAGTACTGACGGCCGCGTTCCTCACCGTTTGGTTTGTGGGCCTTGATCTTTTCCTTGTAGCGTTTCAACTGACGTTCGATTTTGTCGATAACGGCGTCGATGGCGGCGTACATGTCGTTGGTCGCCTCGGAAGCTTTGGTGCTGATCCCTTTTGCAGCAATAACGATCTCGACAATGTGCCGGATCTTTTTTTCAACAGCAAAATAGACCTGAACGCTGATCGGCTCATCAATATATTTTGCTACCCGATCAAGCTTTTCCTCGGCATAAGACTTGAGGGCGTCGCTCTGCTCCATGTGTCTGAATGTTGTTGTTACTTGCATAAATTACCTCCTCTGAGTTCGTGCTGAATTCGCCTCTCGCCTAGCAAGAGACGCTAAAAATGTCGTTTGCGCTCCGATGATGAACCGAGCTTCAGGATCTCGCGATATTTGGTGACCGTTCGGCGAGCGATATTGACTGTCTGCCCGGACAGCATGTCGGCAATTTTCTGGTCTGAAAGCGGTTTTTTGGGATCTTCCTTTTCGATGATTTCCCTGATGCGGTTTTTGACGCTTTCAGACGCAACAAACTCACCCTCGCTGGTGGAAAGCCCACTGTTAAAGAAATATTTAAGTTCGAACAGGCCCTGGGGTGTCTGCATGTACTTGTTGGTAGTGACACGGCTGATGGTGGATTCATGCATGCCGATGTCATCAGCCACATCCCGTAGTACAAGTGGACGCAGGTACTCTATCCCACGGTCGAGAAAGTCCCGCTGGAATCGGATGATACTCTTGGCAACCTTGTAGATCGTGCGCTGGCGTTGCTGGATACTCTTGATCAGCCAGAGCGCCGAGCGTACTTTTTCGTTGATATATTCGTCGGCCTTCGAATCCACAAGACCATTGCTCTTGGCCTCGGCATAGTAGGGACTTACCTTGAGATTGGGCAACCCTTCATCATTCAACATGACCAGGTATTCATCACCGACCTTGTACACGAATATGTCCGCCGAGATATAGTGTACATCTTCGGAACTGTACATGCTCCCCGGTTTGGGATCGAAACCGCCGATGATCTTTGCCGCCATGAGGACGTCAGTGATATCCACGGACAGATCACGGGCGATCTGCTTGTATTTACGCGTCTCCAGATCCTTGAGGTTATTGAGCAGGATCCTCTCGACGACACTGTCCCGCATCCCCAGAAAACGCGCCTGGATCAGCAGGCACTCCTGAACGTCGCGGGCTGCAATGCCAATCGGATCAAACTCCTGGATACGTTCCAGCACCGGCGCGACAGTTTCTATTTCTTTCGAACAGGCGGCTGCGATTTCATCCAGCGAGGCGCGCAAGTAACCATCATCATCGATGTTCCCGATGATCTCCTCACCGATGAACACCTCATCATCGTTGAAAGGCCCCATGTGAAGCTGCCAGAGCAGGTGATCGGTCAGGGTCCCACGACGCGTCAGCAGGTTTTCAAATGACGGGCGATCCTCATCCTCCCGGTACTGTTCGCCGGAGCTGTAGGTGTAGCCATCCAGGTAGCTGTCCCAATCACGAAGGGTTTCATCCCCCGCTTCCACTTCTTTAAAATCCTCGCCAGGGACTTCCGGTACTTGTTCACTCTCGGCCTGTTCAGCCTGTTCATTCTCGCGGCTCTCATCGGCCTCAAGCGTTTCTTCCAGGAGCGGGTTTTCCTCCAGCTCCTGACGCACCACATCCTGAAGTTCCAGGCGTGTCAGCTGGAGCAATTTGATAGCCTGTTGCAACTGGGGGGTCATAACCAGCTGCTGTGTCATCTTCAGTTGTTGGCGCATCTCCATAGCCATGGAGTTTCTACCTCGTAATCATCATAATTCAGAGACGGAAATCGTCGCCCAGGTATACGGCCCGGGCCTTGCTGCTGGTGGCGATAACGTCGGGCGTACCGTACTCAAGCACCTGGCCATTACAAAGAATATAGGCCTGATCACAGACCCCCAGCGTTTCACGGACATTGTGATCGGAAATCAGCACCCCGATGTTGCGTTCCTTGAGTGAAACGATCAGATTCTGGATATCCGCTACCGCGATGGGATCAATACCGGCAAAGGGTTCGTCCAGCAGGATAAAGGCCGGTTTAGTAATCAGCGCCCGGGCGATCTCCACCCGGCGACGCTCTCCACCGGAAAGGGAGTAACCTTTGATACCGGCAATATGCGTGATACCGAACTCCTCCAGTAACTGTTCCATGCGATGGCGACGTTGTTCACGATCGGGCTCCACCGTCTCCAGGATCGCCAGTAGGTTGTCGGCCACGGTCAGCTTGCGAAACACCGAGGCTTCCTGGGGCAGGTAACTGATACCCTTGCGCGCCCGCTGGAACATGGGCAAGCTGGTGATTTCGTCATCGCCGATAAACACTTGGCCGCCGTCGGGCTGCGCCAGGCCGACAACCATGTAAAAAGTAGTGGTCTTGCCGGCGCCGTTAGGTCCTAAAAGACCAATCACGCTGCCGGCTTCGATGCAGAGATCAACCCCCCGTACTACCTGGCGATCCCCGTAGGTCTTGATCAGTCCCCGGGTCCAGAGGCGAAGTTTCTCAGCGCTTGTCTGCATTGCCTTTGGGGGTCCGGGCTTCATTCTTGGACTTGGGGTGGATCTCCGCCCAAACACGGCCACCGCTGACACTGCTACGATCCTCATCAATGAAATAGGTAATGATCTCTCCGGAAACGGTGTCCGCCCCCTGCATGACCTTCGGGTTGCCTCCAGTCAGGGTGATCTTGCCCAGCTTACTTTCGTAGACTGCATGGGCGGCGCTACCGGAACGATTTTCCTGTACAATGCGCACGTTGCCATCGGCCTCGATCTTATCAACATCCCCCTGCGTAGCGCCGTAATAGACGGTCATCTTATCGCAAAAGATGGTCACATCGCCCTGCTTGGCAACGACCTTGCCGGTGAAGATGGCGGTCTTGCCCTTGTTGTCCGCCGTCAATTGATTCGATTTTATGGTAATAGGCAGATTGGAGTTGCCCTGGTGCTGTTCGGATGCCGCCTGAGCGCTGAAAACGGCCAGCCCCAACAAGAGCAACGCGCCTACTATGCTTACAGAGACCTTCATATTGTTAGCCTGCTGCCGGGCCACTACGAGGTGATCGTTCAATGAGTTTGTATCCCTTTCACAACAGCATCGACTGTTTTAAAAAATCGTGTTGTTTCCGTCTTCGCATCCAGTTCCATGCCCGTAGCCGACAACGAGAGTCGTTCATGCTGAACATCGACGCGATCGACGGTTCGGAACAAGGCCGGCTTTGCCAGATAATCCAGCGACTCGGTGTCAAACACCATACCCGTTTCAGTCACCACATGAACCTTGCCCTGCAAGTGGATGTTCTTGCTGGTATTCGAATAGTTCCCCTGAGAGGCCGTCAGGGTAATGGCACCATTGCTGCGACTCTTGGCATACACCATATGAATGTTGTTAAGATAGACGACAGCGCCGGTTTTATCGTATTCGGCCCGCTCGGCGACAAGTTCCCAGACAGTTGTGCCTTCGCGCATTTCGGTAAAACGGGCGTTGTGCAATGCAACATCTATATTCTGGGGAAGCTGCTGCGAAACCGGCTCCGGCGAGGTCACGCGGGAACCATTCAGGGAGATGGCCGCCACGATGCCGACGATCGCCGCCGTGACGAGCAGGGCCAGTGCAAACCTGATGTTCCGTGGCGATACCATATGGGGAGCACTATAACATTGGGGGGCGGGAGTGTCCAGCGAAACGTGAATGGTTTGGCCTGATTGGCACAGAGATTGAATGATGTTTACTATCGGCAAACAGGGATCAACTACAACTCATAGCGCGCGGCGATCTCACCCCAGGCACCACGGGCCTTGAGGATGTGATCACACACCTCGCGCACGGCACCGCAGCCACCTCCACACGAGGCCACATAATCTACCACGGCACGCACCTCGCACAATCCGTCCAGAGGTGCGGCTGAAAATCCTACCCTGCGCAGGACCGGCACATCAATGACATCATCCCCCATATAGGCGATCTGGTAGTCATCGAGCCCGGTCTTGAGCTTGATATCCTCATAACTGTCCAGTTTTTTCAGGGCGCCCTGGTAGACCAGACTGATGCCCAGCTCCTTGGCACGATTATCCACGACGATCGAGGTGCGCCCGGTAATGATGCCGACTTCGACGCCATGGCGCTGAAGCATCTTGATGCCATGGCCGTCCTTGACATTAAAGCGTTTGGTTTCGAGACCGGTGGCGTCATAGATAATGCCGCCGTCGGTCATGACTCCATCCACGTCCAACAGCAGCAGGCGAATATTTTTTAATTTATCATGCATATCAGGCGATCCCGGCACGAAGAATATCATGCAGATGAATGATGCCACAGGGGGCGGGAGCGCTATCATCTTCAAAGACAAACAGAGATGTAATCGAGTAATGTTCCATGACCTGCAAGGCTGCCGCCGCCAGCTCATGACGCCTGATTCGTCGCGGGTTGAGCTTCATAAGTTCGGCGGCCTTTTGGCCGAGAATATCGTATCCCTTTTCCAGCGCCCGGCGCAGGTCACCATCGGTGATCACCCCGCGCAAGGCCCCATCAACAGCGGTTACGCCCGTCACTCCCAACCCCTTGGCGGTAATGACGAAGAGGGCTTCCTTCATCAAGGTATCTTCCCCCACCAGCGGCACCGCCTCGCCGGAATGCATCAGATCTTCCACGCGCAGGAGCAGCTTCTTGCCCAGCGAACCACCCGGGTGAAAGATGGCAAAATCCTCGGCCCGGAAACCGCGCTGAACCAACAGGGCCACCGCCAGAGCGTCACCCATGGCCAGGGCGGCCGTGGTCGAGGCGGTCGGCGCCAAACCGAGCGGACAGGCTTCCTCCTTGACGGATACATCCAGAAACACGTCACTGCTGCGGGCCATCGTCGAGGTTCCGTTACTGGTCATGGCAACCACATGGGCGCCGATACGCTTGATGGCCGGCAGAATACGCAGCATCTCTTCGGTCTCGCCACTGTTGGAGATGGCAATCACCACATCGCCGGTCATGATCATCCCCAAATCGCCGTGGATACCTTCGGCCGGATGCAGAAACAGGGCCGGCGTACCGGTAGAGGCCATGGTGGAGGCGATCTTCTGACCAATCAGACCCGACTTGCCCATACCGCTGACGACCACCCGCCCCTTGCTGCTCAGGATCAACTCGACCGCACGTTCAAACGATCCGTCAATGCGCGCCGCCATCGCCTGGAGCGCATCGGCTTCCACCTGTATGACCCGCTTGGCCTCCGCAACAATACTCATTGGACAACCTGTTTCACGAGCGCATCGAGGGCTCTGAGTTTTTTGAGCAGCACCGGCAATTCACTCAAGGGAATCGAGTTCGGCCCATCGCAGAGAGCCTTGTCCGGATCTTCATGCACCTCCATGAAGATGCCGTCGATACCCGTGGCAACAGCCGCACGGGAAAGATACTCCACAAATTCCCGCTGACCGCCTGAACTTTCGCCCTGCCCCCCCGGCAGCTGAACGCTGTGAGTCGCATCGAACACGACCGGATAGCCGCTGGAACGCATGACCGGGAAGGAACGCATATCCACCACCAGGTTGTTATAGCCGAAGGAGACACCCCGTTCGGTCAGGATGATATTTTCATTACCCGAAGCCGCCAGCTTGCCGGCCACGTTCTTCATATCCCAAGGGGCCAGAAACTGCCCCTTCTTGACATTGATCACCCGGCCACTCCGGGCCGCAGCCACAAGCAGATCAGTCTGGCGGCAGAGAAAGGCCGGAATCTGCAACACGTCCAGCACCTCGGCGGCAGGAGCGATTTGCTCGATGGAATGGATATCGGACAACACCGGCAACCCCAGCGTTTGCTTGACCTTGGCCAGAATCTTCAAACCGTCCTTCATGCCCGGTCCGCGGAACGAGCCGATCGAGGTACGGTTGGCCTTGTCATAGGAGGCCTTGAAGATCAGCGGCATGGACAGGCCGTTGCAGATGGTTAGCAGACGTTCGGCATGGCGCAGGGTGGCTTCTTCGGACTCGATCACGCACGGCCCGGCGATCAGTACCAGCGGACGATCCGCGCCGATCTTGATGCTATCGATAGAGATTTCTCTGGTCATGGATTACCTCGTGTTGCGATGAGTCAGGGCGGCGCCGATAAAGGCACGGAAAAGCGGGTGCGGCACCAGCGGCTTGGACTTGAACTCGGGGTGGAACTGACACCCCAGGAACCAGGGATGATCGGGAATTTCGATTACCTCGACCAGATCCTTGTCCCGATAAACACCCGACAGCACCAGCCCCTGTTTTGTGAGGGTCTCACGGTAGGCGTTATTGAATTCATAGCGATGGCGATGACGTTCGGAAATATCGATCTGATTGTAGGCCGCCTGAGCGATGGTGTCCTTGGCCAGGGTGCATGGGTAGGCCCCCAGACGCATGGTGCCCCCCTTCTTGCTGACCGACTTCTGCTCCTCCATCAGATGGATGACCGGCTCGCCGCAATCCTTGCGGAACTCGCTGGAACAGGCCTCCGTGATACCGCAGACATTGCGGGCAAACTCGACAGCGGCCATCTGCATTCCCAGACAGATACCAAAGAAGGGGATCTTGTGGGTTCGGGCAAACTCGATGGCCTTGACCTTGCCCTCGGTGCCACGCTCACCAAATCCGCCCGGCACCAGGATACCATCCACATCGTCCAGATGGCCGTCGATACCATCCTGCTCGATCTTCTCCGAGTCGATATACTTGAGGTAGACGCGGCAGTCATTGGCGATGCCGCCATGGGTCAGGGCCTCGGCCAGCGACTTGTAGGACTCGGTCAGGTTGACATACTTGCCGACCACGGCGATACGCACCTCGCCATGGCTGGGGTGGCGCAGGGTTTCCACCACGTTCTGCCAGGGAGACAGGTCAGGGGCCTTGGTCCAGATATTCAGCTTTTCAACGATCTGTTCGTCAAGCTTCTCCTTGTTGAGGGCCTGGGGTACGGCGTAGATATGTTCGGAATCGACAACCTGGATAACGTCCTTCTCCTCCACATTGCAGAACAGGCCGATTTTTTTGCGCATTTCCTCGGGCAGCTCCCGGTCGCAGCGGCAGAGCAGGATATCGGGCTGAATGCCGATCTTGCGCAACTCCATGACCGAGTGCTGGGTCGGCTTGGTTTTCAGTTCACCGGCGGTGCGAATGTACGGCACCAGCGTGACGTGCACATACAGGGCATTGCCGTGGCCGCGATCGAAGCGGAACTGGCGGATGGCCTCCAGAAAGGGGAGCGACTCGATGTCGCCCACGGTTCCGCCGATCTCCACAATGGCCACGTCGGCGCCTTTGGCGTTTTCGATGATCTTGTTTTTGATCTCGTCGGTGATGTGGGGAATGACCTGGACCGTACCACCCAGGTAATCGCCGCGCCGTTCCTTGTTGATGACGGAGAAATAGATCTGACCGGTAGTAAAGTTGCTTTTCTTAGAGAGTACCGCGCTGGTATAACGCTCATAGTGTCCCAGGTCCAAGTCCGTTTCCGCGCCGTCGTCGGTCACGAAGACCTCACCGTGCTGAAAAGGTGACATGGTGCCGGGATCGACATTGATATAGGGGTCCAACTTCTGCAGGGTCACCCGCAAGCCGCGGGCCTCCAGCAGCGCCCCCAGAGAGGCGGCCGCCAGCCCTTTGCCGATGGACGAGACAACCCCGCCGGTTATAAAGATAAACTTGGTTTTCATATGGTCTGCTCCTATGGATGATCGGGATTGATTCATGAAATAATCTGCCGGTAACGCTCCTGGGCCTTGCTCAGGTCTTCCGGGGTATCAACTCCGATGGAGGTGAATTCCGTCTCCACAACCCGGATACGGACACCGTTCTCGATGGCACGCAGCTGTTCGAGCTTCTCCGATATCTCCAGAAAGGTCGGCGTCATCGCGGCGAACTCCAACAGGAATTGGCGGCGATAGACATACAACCCGACATGTTTGTAGCAGAGCATCTTACCGCTGGCAAAGGAGTCGTCCTTGAGATCCTGCCATTTGTCGCGAAAGAACGGCAGGGGTGAACGCGAGAAATACAGGGCATAGCCGTTGACGTCGCTGACGACCTTGACCACATTGGGGGAGAGAAAGTCGTGCAGACAGCGTACCCGTGTCTTCAGCGTCCCCATCTGCAGATCAGGGCTGACGAGAAAAGGCGCAATGGCCTGATCGATCATGGCCGGATCGATCAAGGGTTCATCGCCCTGGACATTGACCACCAGATCGCAATCCAGGCCGCGGGCAACCTCGGCCAAACGATCGGTACCGGTTTCATGATCAACAGAGGTCATGACCGTTTCGCCACCGATCCTGGTGACGACGTCGGCGATACGCTGGTCGTCGGTCGCCACGATCACCCGTGATACCAGGGAGGCCCGGCAGGTACGCTCGTATACGTGCTGGATCATCGGCTTACCGCCGATATCGGCCAGTGCCTTGCCCGGAAAACGCGTTGAAGCGTAGCGGGCGGGAATGACTGCTGTGATCTTCATGTGGAGGATAGCCTTGAAAAGTAGGTGCCGGAGCCGAAGCGCCAGTTGTCCTGTGGTAGGACATGTAAAGCTACATCAAAAGCCTGGGGGTGTCAAGAATGGAAAGGTTGGGGGCGGCCCGCCCCATGACTGCGGGACCAAAAATTGATTCTGTTTTCTTGACCACAGTCAAGAAACATATTACTGATTAATCGCATTCTTAAATCAGGACAACTAAGAGAAACGACGCGGTTTTAAAACTAAGCAGGTTTACGTTCACAAGGAGGAACGCATGCAAGAGATAGTGACACAGGAATGGCTCTGTCAAACGATTGTCGAAGAATCCAGCGACGCCATCATGTTCTCCGACCAAGAGGGGATCATCCGCCTCTGGAACCGCGGCGCCGAGCGCATGTTCGGCTATACGGCAGCAGAGGCGTTGGGGCAATCCCTGGACCTGATCATCCCCGAAAACCTGCGCGGCCGCCACTGGGAAGGCTATTTTCGGGTTATGGAGAGCGGTTCGAGCCATTACAGCGTGGATCTGCTGTCGGCCCCGGCCCTGCGCAAGGACGGTACGCGCATCTCCAGCGAGTTTTCCATGGTGTTGGTGAAGGGAGACGACGGGAAGGTTCTCGGGGTGGCCGCCATTATCAGGGACGTCAGCGCCCGCTGGCAGCGGGAGAAGGAGCTGAAGGAACGGATCAAGCTGCTGGAGACACCACCGGCGGGCTGAGGCATCCTCCCTTTACATTCCCGCCTCCCCTGTGCTAGCCTGTTGAAAATTTTGGTCCCGTGGCAGGGCGCCTCTCCCCACAAGATCGGCCATGTCATGGAGCCCCAGGAGTTCTTTGATGAAAAAACGTAAAGCCCTCGCCCTCCTCTCCGGAGGACTCGACTCGACCCTGGCCGTCAAGATGATGCTCGACATGGGTGTCGATGTCGAAGCCCTCAACTTCACCTCACCCTTCTGCACCTGTACCGGCAAAAATTCCGGCTGCAAATCCGAGGCGGTGCGCGTGGCCCAGGAATTCAACATCCCGATCAAGGTCATCCACAAGGGACTCGACTACCTGGAGATCGTCCGCAACCCCAAGCATGGCTACGGCAAGGGGGTCAACCCCTGCGTGGACTGCCGTATCTACCTGCTGCGCAAGGCCAAGGAGTACATGGCCGAATGCGGCGCCGATTTCGTCATCACCGGCGAGGTGCTCGGCCAGCGCCCCATGAGCCAGCGCCGGGATTCCCTGCGGGTGATCGAGCGCGAAAGCGGATTGGAAGGATTGCTCTTGCGCCCCCTCTCGGCACAGCACTTTGAGCCGACGCTGCCAGAGGTGGAAGGCTGGGTTGATCGCGACAAGCTGCTGGCCATCAAGGGGCGTTCACGCAAGGAGCTTTTTGAGCTGGCCGATGAGATCGATGTCAAAAACTACCCCTGCCCGGCCGGCGGCTGCCTGCTGACCGAGCTTTCCTTCGTACCCAAGGTGCAAGACATCTTTGACCATTCCGACGAACTTAACCCGCGCGATTTCAGGATGCTCAAGATCGGCCGCCACTTCCGCATCGCTGAACGCACCAAGCTGATCATCGGTCGTGACGAAGCGGACAACAAACTGCTGGAAGCGGCCATGCAGCCCGGCGAAACATCCATATTCTGGATGGATGGCAACACTCCGGCCGGCGTCATCATGGACAATCAGGACGAAGTCGCCCTGGATCTGGCCATGCGCATCCTCCTGCGCTATACCAAGGCGGAAAAGGGCGTACCCTGCCGGGTCCAGGTCGTGGTCAACGGCCAGGAGTCCATCAGAAACGTGGTCAACACGATCACCGAGGACGAGATCGAGCGCTTCCGGATCGATTTGAAATAATCCTACAAACGGCTTCTGGGGCCACGCAAGACACAAAAAGCACGAAAACTTACATCAATTCCACCAAAACAGGAATTAACCAAACTGGTTTTGCCACTTTGTTGCCCATTTTGCTGATTTTGTTCGTGTATTTCGTGCGTTTCGTGGACAACTGGTTTTTCTAAGATAATTTGTAACATCATGTTTTCGATAAAAAAACGGCGTCGCACTCGCGACGCCGTTCTCACGACCGGACATATTGTGTCCTACCCTACCCCAGCTTCAACTCATCCAGCGACAGACGATAGCCCGGCAGGAATTTCTCCATAAAATAGCGCACCTCGGGTAGCGGACTGGCGGACAGATTTTCCTCGTGCTCCGCCCGCGCCCGGCGAAACTCCAGATTGCCTGATTTTTCCTCTTCGATACACTTGGCCAACGCCGCGATCTTGTCGGCCGCCTTGACCAGGGTCACATACTCCGCTTCCCCTTCGAAAAAGAACAACGGTTCGTACTCCGCTGACAATTCGGGGGGCAACATGGCCAGCAGCTTGCGGCGGGCGCGGTCTTCCAACTGGTGGAACGAGTGTTTGAAGTTGGGGGTGAAGTGCTTGACCGGCGTCGGCATGTCACCGGTGAAGATCTCGCTGGCATCGTGGAAGATGCCGAACAGTGCGGCACGTGAGGCGTCCAGCGTGCCGTCGAAATAGGTATTGCGGATCATAGCCAGGGCATGGGCGATCACGGCCACATCCAGACTGTGCTCCTGGATATTCTCCGGTACGGTGTTGCGCATCAGCCCCCAGCGGCTGATGTAGCGCATGCGGGACAGGAAGGCAAAGAAGTCGTATTGCTCGGGTTGCTCTGATTGCTGTTTCATATCATCTCATTCTTTCTCAACGGTTAAACCCGCTCATAGGGTTCGAACAAGCGCTTGTATTCATCCAACGCAAAACGATCGGTCATCCCGGCAATGTAGTCGCACACGGTCCGTTCCAGACCGAAGCGCTCGCTGCGCAGGCGGTATTTGGGCGGCAGCAGGCTGGGATAGCGCAGATACGTCTCGAACAAACGGGTGATGAATATCTCGGCCTTCACCCGCATCTTGTCTACCTTATAGTGTCGGTACAGATTCTCAAACAGGAAACGTTTCAACTCCAGATTCTGCAGGGTGACATCTTCGCTGAAGTGGGCCAGTGGCTGATTGACCCGCCGCAGGTCATCCAGGGAGCCGATCGACAAACGCTCCAGGTTGAAGGTGATGGTCCGGCAGATATCGCCGATCAGAAGACCGATCAGGGCGCTGATGGTCTGGAACACCAGACGTCGGTCGTCAATGGCGGGATATTTCGCGCGCACACCGGCGCTGACCTGCTGCCATAGAGCGATCCGCTCCAACATCGCCAAGGTAATGTATCCCGATTTCAGACCGTCATCGATGTCGTGGTTGTTATAGGCGATCTCATCGGCGTAATTGATGATCTGCCCCTCGATGGAGGGGACCACGCCCGGCAGGAATCCGGCCATGACCTCCGTGGGGGCGTCGTAGGGACTGGAATGCTTGATGATCCCCTCGCGCAGTTCCCAAGTCAGGTTGAGACCGTTGAAACCGGGATAACGTTCTTCAAGTTCGTCCACCACGCGAAAGGACTGCAGGTTGTGCTCAAAGCCCCCCTTCCCTTTCATCAGCCGGTTCAAGACTTCTTCACCGGTATGACCGAAGGGAGTGTGACCGAGATCGTGCGCCAGGGCCAGGGCCTCGGTCAGTTCTTCATTCAGGCGCAGCTTGCGGGCAATTGCACGACCAATCTGGGCCACCTCCAGCGAATGGGTCAGGCGGGTACGGTAATAGTCCCCTTCGTGGTTGACAAAGACCTGGGTCTTGTACTCCAGGCGTCGGAAAGCGGCACAATGGATGATCCGGTCACGGTCACGTTCAAAAGCCGGCCGTTGGTCACGAAACTCCTCGGCATGTTTCCGCCCGCGTGAAAGAGCACTGCTACAGGCATAGCCGGCCAAGTCAGAGCGTTCAGTGGATTCGGTCATAGGGGCAAAACTCCCGGTCTGGTTTCGACGTACACAGCCCTTATATCATTTAATGGCAAGATGATCATAGACTCTTTACACGAAATTGACCTGCCAAGCGCTGGAAAAATTGCCGACAGTTGGCAGAACTGAGGCTTGAAATGGATTTCCGGTAAGCTTTACGCCGGAAAACCGCCCACGGCATGTTCCGTGCGTCGGGCCGTATCACGAAAAAAACCGCCTGGAGACCAGGCGGTTTTTTTCGTGTTCACATATCTCTTCTTGAAACTGCTTACAGTATGGGCAACCTGAAATCCTGATTGATCGTCAAAGCTGGTGTACTCGAATCGGTAGCCGTAATCGTCAACCTGTAGGAACCAGCGGCTGCGACCGGTGTCCCACTGATGACACCCGTGGTTGCATTGAGAGTCAACCCGCTCGGCAGCGGTGTGGCGGCTGACATCGCATAGGTGTAGGGGGACACACCACCTGTTGCCGCGACCGTCTGGCTGTAAGGGATACCGCTCGTGGCGGCTGGAAGTGTAGCAGCGGTCAAGAAAGACAGGGGTTGTTGAACACTGATATTCTGCACGATCACCTTACCCAGCTTCACCGTCGTCTTTTGTTTAATGTTTGTTGTCCCGCTGACGGCGGTAAATCCAGCGTTGTAGCCACCCAACAACTTGACCGTAACATTTCGGTCCGCCACGAGTCCACCGCTGGCGACGCCGGCTACGAGTTGGATCACTGCCCCATCGGCAGCACCATTATAGGATGCCTGCAGAGTCGGGTACATGATGTTGTTCGATTTGGCGGATTGTGCCACAACGTTCACCGTTGTCGTAGCAGTTCCAACGCCGCCGTGGGGATCCGTCACCTTCAACGTCAATGTATGGGTACCAACTCCCAGGACGGTCATCAGAGCATTGTAGGAAATCGTCGGGTTGGCGATGAAGTAGTCATACCCCCCGATATTATCCACGTTCCAGGCATAGGAGAGTGCCGTATCGCAGACATCCGGGTCGCTTCCCGAACCGGCCAGCGTCAGACTGCCGTCAGCTGAGAGGCTATACGGTCCGCCGGGGATTGCGGTCGGGTTTTGATTAACAACTGTAACAGACTTGGTGACCTGGGCGGTTTCACCGGTAGCGCCGTTGATAATGGCCAGGGTGACCGGATAGGTTCCCGGAGGGAGTGTCAAGCCAACCACCGGGGTGGTATAGGTGATACCGTTTATGGACCAGCTGTAGCCGGTGATCGAAGCAGCAGGGGTGGAGGTACTGGTAAAGGTAATAGTATCACAGACCGTGAAGCTCGTACCGTCAGCGGGGGTGAAATCGGCCGTAAGTGTACCGCTGACGGCTACGCTAATCGGCGCCGAGACCACCGTTGCCCCCAGCATATTGAGGGAGGCAACGGCGGTAACGCTGTGCGCACCTATGGGGGCATTGTTCCAGGAGAACGTGTAGGGAGCGGTCGTGGCGCTACCGATCAGGGCAGTGCCGTCGTAGAAGGCGACCTGGGTGATGCTCACCCCTGTCGGAACGCCGCTGATGGTGGCCTGAAGATTGACCGGACCGGGCCAGGTGAATGGTCCGCCGGTGGCGGCGACCGTAGCCGTAAGCGAGCTGCCCGCGAATGAAAGGGTCGAACCCTTGGCGTTGAAGGCTTCCACCAAGTAGGTATGACCACTGCCCGCGGCACCGGCATCGGTATAGCTGGTGCTGTTGGCCCGCAACATGGCTGGATTCAGGGGCACGGGGGCGCCGGTTACCGGATCCGTCGGAAAAACCCCGCCGCTTGAACGGTAGACGTTAAAGCCGATTTCATTGCCCGGATTGCCGAAGGTGGTCGGGTCCGTATAGGTTACCGGTGTCGGGTCGTTCCAGCCCAAGACGACATCGCTGCCGGTATCTGTTGCCGTAGAGGTAAATGCCGGCGGGAGCGCGGCCTCGTAATTCAGCACGATCGGGCGCATCATGTCCATCTCTTCATGACTCAGGATATGGCAATGCCAGACGTATTCCCAACCGAAATTATAGAGGACATTGGTGACGACCCCTTTGTAATCCGCGTAGGGATAGGGAGGCGGACCGGGGGAAAATACATAGGCATTTCCGGTTTGCCAGTCGATGCTGCTGAAGCCGGAGCCGGTGGCGCTGCCGGGAATGGGCCAGTTGCTTCCCACCGGGAAGCTAGGACCGAAACCCATGGTTGAATCGATCGGAATGGCCGGGTTGAGCGGCCGCAAACTGTTGGGGATACCGAAGGGAAGCAGGGGCGCACGTGGCCGTACGGCAATAATGGTGTCTTCCAGCGGGCTGATCTTGACCGTCTCTTTCCAGCCCAGTTCATTCGGTTCCGGCAGGAGGATCTGACCATCCCAACCGACACGGTTGATCACCTGCACGTCAAAGATGTGGAAATGGATCGGGTGGGTATCGACACCATTGTGGTTGATCTTCCAGATCTGGGTACCGTCCGCGATGGTCCCGGGTGAGCCGGGCAGGCCGGGCAGAACCTGGACATTCACCGTGGGTGAGTTATTGATGAATTCGGTGGGAACATCGTTGAAACCGTACAGGACCAACAGGGCATTGAGCGTGGTGGGATTGGGCAACTGCATGCCCAGGTTACCGCTCATACGGCCGTAGACCGGGTCGAAGGAGGCGCCCATTTCATCGTGAAGCCCCTTTGGTTCGGTCGGAACGACCACCTCTTGACCGGCCAGGGTCACGAAACTGAGGGCCTGGTCATTGATCTGTGCGATCCCTTCCCAAGGGAAGTTGGTCGGGAAATAGGAATTGGGGTAGGCCGGGCTGTAGGCGGCCTGACCGACAATGATCGGTTCCTGAGCCCGCTCAAAGAGGGTCTTGGTCGGGGCCGGGTTTACCGGGGAAACCGGTGTGGCGGCCGTGAACTCGGCCTCCAAAGCGGCCTGATTAAAGGTGTAGGCGGGATCCGTACCAACCGTCGGACGTACGATAACCTGCATGACAGTGCGGATGTTCGGCGCATAACCGGCTAATGGCCCCGTGCCGCCGACATAGGTGCCGGTGACGGGATCAATTGTACCACCGGTGCCGTATCCGCCGATATCGCGCAAATCAGGGGCGCCGGTGTAATAATCATAGGTAATGACACCGGCCGGCCAGGCGGCCGGGGCGTCGTTGTAGAGAATCAGGGTCTGCCCGGCAAACTGGCTGAAATCAACGATAACATCGGCCCGTTCCGCGGGGCCGAGTGCCAGCCCCATCTTGTTGACATTACCGACCCAAAAGGCGGTCGGATCGATGTTATAGGTGATGGGCTGATGATCTAACAGGACCGGTTTCGCCAGAAAGCCACTCTCGGTGCCGATCTGTAAAAATTTGGGACCAAAGTTGGGACAGGTCAGACTGGTACCTGTTCCCGTACAGGTACCGGGATCGGGTACGCCACCGTCGCGGCCGTCGACCGGCCAGAGTGGCGGCCAGTTGTTTGTGGAGGCAAGTTGGGCTGATGCCGGTACAGTCTTGACTTCGGTCAGGCGGGATGCCGGGCGCGGATCGGGACTGATCTGAGCAGGGTCGGCTTTGTAGAAGTTCAGGTTCCAGAAGCGGTCGTTGGCCGCATTCAGGATACGAAAGCGATAAGCCCGCGGATCGACGGTCAGGGTCGGGAAGGCGGTACCGTTGACAACGGCGCTGTCATGGAAGGCTTCCATTCCCATGGAGACGTTGGGGGTTCCAGGAATCAGCGAGTTCTGGCCGGGAGTCTGGCAATCGGCGAGTTCAAAGGGGTTGGCACTGCTGCAACGTGGATCGTAATAGGGGTTGGCGACCGGTCCCTTGCTGACAACCGTAGCCGGATAGAACCAGGGGCCATACATCCAGCGGCCAAACGGATTGACCCCGCCGGCCCCCGCGACCTGGGACTGGGCCGGCAAATAAACATGCGGCAGCCAGAGATCACCGGTTACCGGCGGTCGGACACCGTTGACGTCCGGGGCGGCGCTGCCCCAGTTCCAGAGCGGATCGGTGGCACGGACAGTCGGAACCGTAATGGGCGTATCAAACAGACCGGTAGCGGGATTATAGATATACTTGGTTGTTGGATTTGCGTTCACGAAGGTCTTGTCCTGGATGATCAGCGGAATCTGGTCAGGAGGGATGATACCGCGCGTAACCAGATCCTGCTCGTACTGGTCGCTGATCACGTAGCCCCCGGCTTCCCCGGCATACACGTTGAGACGGGTAAGACCCCAGGCGTGATCATGGTAGAACATCAGACGGGCGCTCTGCTGGTTGGTGTAGTAATAGGTCATGGAGTCTGGACCGGGGTCAGGCATATCCGGGACGTTATAATGACTGACTCCCTTTTTGAAGGGGGTGACTTCACCGGCCGGGGTGACCCACTGATGAGGGGTGCCGTCGCTGATCCAGGGGGTACGCCCGCCGTGCAGATGGATGGCGGCACGATTCTGGGTATAGCTGGCACAGTTGTTGGGCTCCGCGGTATTGTCACAGGGAAGACCTGTGTCAGTGGCCGGACCGCTGCCGGCGCCCATGACGGTCGTATCCACCGGGATGAAGAGATTGCCGCCGGAACCAAGAGGAAGCTTGTTGGTGAACTTGATGCGCACCGGACGATCACGCTCGGCAACGATAATCGGACCCAGGTAATGAATCGGGGCAACATCATTGCCCGCGCCATCGACCTGGACATATCCGCGCAGCTTGGTGGGATTAAGGTCGCTGTGCATTTTTTCCGAATATTCGCGCAGCTCGATGATGTAATAGTCCGAACCGGGGTAGCTGGTTCTATCCGGCACGGCAACGGGAAGATACTGGTTCAGATTGTTTTTCTTGGCACTCCCGAGACCGGGGAGCGTATCGACAAACTTGGCCAACGGCGGGCTGTTGCTCCAGTTGGCCGTCGTGTAGTAATCGGGCGTACCATTAACTGCGTCCAGGGGGCCGGTCGGCACCGCCGGGACCGCTCCGGCAAATTGCGGAATGCTGCAGATACAGAGCAGAACCAGCATCAGCCCCCATCTCCACACATCCATCGCTGTTCGAGTGTTCATATATCCTCCTCATGGTCTGTATATCGGGCTATTTGTTTTCGTTTTTTTCCGGTTGCGCCTGTTTGGTCTGCTTGGCCTGCCGAGCCCGGTACACCTCCAGGCGCTTCGCCTTGAGATCAGCGCCAGCGTTCCTGCGCTGTCCGTTCGAGATGCGCTGTTCATGCTGTTTGCGCACATTCTCCTTCTTGGCGGCATATTCGGGGGTCATGGGGGCGCCAGCAGCGGCAGAGGGGAGAGCGTTTGCCAGCGACAGCAGCAGCGTTGTTGCCACTACATATGCGATAAGACTCAGTTTACGGTTCATCATGGTGATCTCCTTCTGTCGTTCTGAATATGAATAGTTCCGCTGAAACAGTCAGATAAAACTGATAGTGCAAAAAATCTGCTCTGTTTGATTAATTGCAAATTATTCCCAACTAATCAAACAGAGCAGATTACATGCCAAGTATGGTAAACCGCCATCTAGCTGAACAATAGACGATCCTGTGCCGGGGGTGATCAACATATCAGAGCAAGTGTCTCAATCTGAGATTGAACGTCTCATTTTGTGGCAGACCATATCCCTGCGAACCTGGTGATTAAACGCCATTCAGTGTATGACCCACTCGCTGCGTTGAATCAATTGCGGATCGCTCCCCGGTCCGAGCTGAATGATATAACACCCCTTGGAGGCAAAACGCTGTCCGGGCCCGAAACTGAGCCGTTCATAATCCCGCACGATAACATCCATCTGCATGCTCATCACGTCAACCAGATGATCACGGTACAGGTTGTCGTAGATCAGATTCAGTCCCTGCAGGGTTGCCTGCTGCAGCATAGTCGTGCTGCGCGACATGATCCGGCGCTCTCCAAAATCCTTTGCGCTTGCCAGAATCGGTACCTTGGAATCATAGCCACCGGTCTTCGGTCCGACATAGGGGGTCAGGCGGTAGGGATAGGTGATGTAGACCCTGTCGCGGACGGCTTCCGCAATGCGAGCCGTCTGTTTGCCCAAATAACCGGATGACACGAAAACCATCCCTCCCGCCGGGAGTTTATCAATCAGCGCCGGCAACTGCGCCAGCAGCCCCGCATCGCTCCAGAGCAAGAGCACTCCCGGCTTGTGTTGTGCCAGGATCTTATCCAGCAGCGACCGGTCCTGAAGTTGACTCGCGCTGAGTGTCAGACTGGGTACAACCGGACGCCCCACATGGTTCCACTCTGTCTGGAAACCGGACGCCAGTGCCCGACCGACAGTGGAGTCCTGGACGATCTGCAATATGGGTGTATCCGCTGGCAGAGTCTCCAGGCGATTGAGGTAGCGAGCGGCCGCTTCTCCCTCCTGGGCATAGCCCTTGTTGAAATAATAGGTGTACCAGCCACTGGAGGAGACAACCGGAAATTCGGTAATCGGGAAGAGACAGGGAAGGCGTTGTGCCTCACAGAACTCATGAATGGGACGCCAATCGCTGTTGGATATGCCACCCAGCACGGCAAACACCGGTCGCTTGTTATAGTACGCCTCAAGCTGGCTCCGCCAGGTTTCGGGCGGACCTTTCAGCTCCCAGATATCCAGCGATGCCTGACGAAAGGCATACTTCATTTCGGCCGTGGGAACATAGCCAAACCTCTTAAAATCATTGAACTGCCCCATCTGCTGGTTTTTTCGGGCAATAAAAGTCTGCAGCGGCACGAGCAAGGCCTGACGGTCCTCCTGGCTGACATCGTCGCTGATTATGGTTGCAAATCTGAATTCCCTGCTGTCGGCGCCCGGCGAAGGCTCCGCTGAGAGCGTTTCCAGGTAGCTGATCAGGATCGACAGATCCCGCTCCGATAATGGATAGCGCGGCATGACATCATTGAAGGTCTGGCCTGCAGGATCGCTGCCGAAACGGAGAGCGGTTGCCAGGCTTTCACGGGTGTAGGCTGGACGTTCGGAAACGGTTTTGGCATAGACGACTCGTCCGGCCTGATCCGCGGTATCGCCCAAGGATGGAGGGCGACGGTAGGGCTTGTAGAGTTTGTTTCCGGTGGTCGGCGGGGTAACGACCCCCCCTTCAAAAGAGCCGAGTCCGGCACGCAGGTGGCAACTGGAACAGGAAAAGGCACGGCTATCGACCTCCACATCACCCCGAATAAAAGCCGGCATGGGGGCACCGGAGGGGAGTATGCCCCCCCGGTACATCTGTTCACCCAGGCGTATAATTTCCGCTTTGGAGAGATCACCGGGAGCGGGATCACCGCCGGCGGCAGGGCTGCTCGCTGGCTGCAACAGCAGCAGGCAGGCCATGACAGCCGGCACCAGGGATGATGAAAAACAGGGGAAGGTAGCCTTGATTGCCCTCATGGGCCGTAAGATCCATTCAGAGTTCATAGTATCCTTGCCAGAGCCCGCCAGGTAGCGCGGTTCTGCTTACAACAAGCGTTTCCAAGCCGGGCACAGGGTCGCAGCTCAGATATACGTCATTATGCCGGCGGGTGATTCCACGCCCGGCGAACTCGTCCGTGTTCACTGGGGCTATCAGAGGGGAACAAAATTGTAGCGATCTTCCGTTCGTGGTGCAACGATCACACCACGAACGGAAGATCGGATAATTTGGGGGCTAACAACCATTCCGGGCCTGACGAAAGCAGTGGATATTAGCGAAGGGGGGCCATCAGAAAGATTTATTTTTTTGTCGGCTCCACCGGCTTGGCGGGTGCACTGACTTCAGGCTTGGCGACCGTTGCCGGCTTTACCTCCAGGAGTTCCACCTCAAACAGCAGGGTTGCACCGGGCAGGATCCGTTCACCGGCACCGTTGTCACCATAGGCCAGCTGTGCCGGACAGACAAACTTTGCCGTGCCCCCCACTTTCATCTTCTGTACCCCCTCAGTCCAGCATTTGATAACATTGTCGAGCTTGAACTCCAGCGGCTTGCCACGCTTGTAGGAACTGTCGAATTCGGTGCCGTCGATCAGCGTTCCGCGATAATTGACTTTCACGACATCGCTGGACTTGGGTGAATCACCCTTGCCTTCGACCAGTTGGGTATAGACCATACCGGAGGCGGTCTTGATCGCCCCCGGCTCCTTGGCAGCCTTCTCCAGGAACTCCTTGCCCGCAACAACCTGTTTTTCACCTAGGGCCTTGCGACGGCCTTTGGCCAGTTCCTGGATTTTAGGGGCATAGAGAGAGAGCTCAATCTCGGACTTCTTGCCGGACTGTCCATCTTTAAGACCCTGCAAAACCAGGTCAAATTCGGCTGGGGTCAGGCTGAACACTGAGAGCGATTTTGATACGGACAGGCCGACAGCGTAGAAGGTATTCTGTTCTTCAGTCCTCGGGGCATCCGCGGCAAATGCCGTTGCGGTATAAAGAATTGTCAGTAGAGCGGTTAACATCTTGAGCATTGCAATGATTCCTTTCTTTCCTGGTGGAGTTGGTTGTGAGGTTTTTGGAGTATAACAGAACTTCTGAAAAATACAGTTCCGCGTTTCTTACTGGCACGGGTCGTTTCCTGGCCAAAGCTGTGTTGCGGGTGCAGTGACTTCGGGCTTGGGGCGCAATCTAGCGTACCTTCAAGAGTTCCACTTCAAAAGCCAGGGTTGCACCGGGCGGGATTTTACCGGCGCCGGCGGCGCCATAGGCCAGCTGTGCCGGGCAGATGAGTTTTGCCTTTCCGCCCGGTTTCATCTTCTGCAGCCCCTCAGTCCAGCATTTGATGACATTGTCAAGTTTGAACTCCAACGGTTTGCCGAGCTTGTAGGAACTGTCGAATTCCGTGCCGTCAATCAGCGTTCCGCGATAATTGACTGTTACGACATCGACGGCCTTGGGCGATTCTCCCATTCCCTCGTTCAGTGCGACATAGATCATGCCGGAGGCGGTTGTAATCGCCCCTGGTTCCTTGGCGGCCTTCTTCAGGAAATCCTTGTCTGCAGCAGCCTGCATTTCCTTACGACGGGCTTTGGCCAGATCCTGGATTCTCCCGAAATAGAGCGAGGGCTCAACATCGGATTTCTTACCGGACTGTCCGTCCGTAAAACCCTTCAGGACAACTTCGAGTTCAGCTGGAGTCAGGTTAAAACCGGATATTGATTTTGATAAGTTCAGACCGATGGCATACAGGGTTTTCTGCTCATTATTCATCGGGGCATCCGCGGCAAATGTCGTTGCGGCGAAAAGAAGTGTTAGTAGTGAGGTTAACATCCTGATCATGCAATAATTCCTTTCTTTCCTTGTAGAGTTTGATGTTGCATTTCGTTGAATATAACAGATCTTCTTAAAAATACCGTTCAGCGTCTCTTATTGCCGGCAGCAGACATTCTGCTCGCGGGCGGCCCTGGTCTCGTCCAGGCGTGAGATCGGCATGGTCAGCGGCGCATCATGCAGCGCCTGGGGGGCTGTCTCGGCGGCCACCGCCGCCTCGATCATCACCTCGATAAAGGCATCCATGGTGGCCTTGCTCTCCGTCTCGGTCGGCTCGATCATGATGGCTTCCTTGACAATCATCGGAAAATAGACCGTGGGGGGATGGTAGCCGCGATCGATGAGGAACTTGGCGATGTCGATGGCATGCACGCCATGGGCCAGCTGTTTGGAGGCCGAGAAGACACACTCGTGCATGCAGCTCTGGTCGTAGGGCAGATCATAGTAGGGCTTGAGCCGTTCCTTGATGTAATTGGCATTCAGTACCGCCTGCTCCGAGACCCGCAGCAACCCCTCGCGCCCCAGCATGATGATGTAGGCGTAGGCCCGGACCATGACCCCGAAATTACCGAAGAAGTTGGCTGTACGGCCGATGGAGGTCGCGCGTTTGCCCTCAAGCTGGAAGCGACCGGCGCTGTCCTTGACGATGCGCGGCTGTGGCAGGAACGGGATCAGGGCCTGCTTGACGCCCACCGGACCGGAACCGGGTCCGCCGCCGCCGTGGGGGGTGCCGAAGGTCTTGTGCAGGTTGACGTGGATCACGTCAAAGCCCACATCCCCCGGCTTGACCTTGCCCATGATGGCGTTCAGGTTGGCGCCGTCGTAGTACATCAGGGCATCATGGGAATGGGCGATGTCGCTGATCTCCTTGATGTACGGATTGAACAGCCCCAAGGTGTTGGGACAGGTCATCATGACCGCCGCCACCTCGTCGCTCATGGCCTGTCTGAACAGCTCCAGATCCATATCGCCATAGGAGGCTGTCGGCACGGTGATGATCTCGTAGCCGGCGATGGCCGCCGAGGCCGGGTTGGTGCCGTGGGATGAATCGGGGACCAGCACGTATTTTTTCTTGGCCTTGTTGCCACGGGCGGCATGGTAGGCCGCGATCAGCAGAATGCCGGTCATCTCGCCGTGGGCGCCGGCCAACGGCTGGGTGGTGACCTCGTCCATGCCGGTGATATCGGCCAGCATCCCAGCCAGGTCGTGGAGCATGCCCAACGTCCCCTGACAGAACTCCGTCCCCCCCGGCAAGAGCGCGGTCATGGGATGGAAAGGGGCAAACAGGGCTGCAGCGCTCTCCAGCACCTTGGCATTGTACTTCATGGTGCAGGAGCCGAGCGGATAGAAGTTGGTGTCCACCGAGAAGTTGCGCCGCGACAGGTTGGTGAAGTGCCGCACCAGATCGAGTTCGGAGACCTCGGCCAGAGCGGCCGGTTCGCGACGCAGCAGTTGCGGCGGAAGCGGAGCGGCAGCCGGTACATCGCTGGCCGGCAGCCGTACCCCGCGACGACCGGGAACGGATAGTTCGTAGATCAATTGCATAAAGCCGCCTCCAGCAGATGGGCAAAGTGGTCGATCTCTGTCTTCGTGCGTTTCTCCGTCACCGTCACCACCAGCAAGTTGTCACTATTCTCGTAGTAGGCCCCCAACGGCACCCCGGCGCTGATACCCTCCTTGAGCAGACCCGCGACGACGCTCTCCGCCGATTGGGGAAGCGACAGGGTAAACTCGTTGAAGGTCGGCGCCGACTGTAGGACGGTAACTCCGGGAATAGCCGTCAATCTGGCCTTGGCGTATTCGGCCTTGTCGCGGTTGAGACTGGCAAGATCGGCCAGTCCCTGCCTGCCGACGGACGACAGGAAGATCAGCCCGCGCAGGGCGCACAGTCCCTGGTTGCTGCAGATGTTGGAGGTGGCCTTGTGGCGCTTGATGTGCTGCTCGCGGGCCTGCAGGGTCAGCACGAAGCCGCGCTTGCCGTTTCGATCGACGGTTTCGCCGACGATGCGCCCGGGCATGTTGCGGATGAAGGCCTTCCTGGCGGCGATGAATCCGAAGGAAGGACCGCCGAAACAGAGCGGATTGCCCAGGCTTTGGCCGTCACCGATGGCGATATCGACTCCCATCTCACCCGGAGATTTGAGCATCCCCAGGGAGATCGGATAGACCGAGGCGATCAGCAGGGCGCCCGTGGCATGGACCTGTTCCGCCAGGGCGGAAAAATCATCGATGCTGCCGAAGAAGTTGGGGTTCTGCACCAGTACGGCGGCCACACTTTCATCCAGGATACCGGCCAACTCGGCACGGTTCAGCTCTCCCTTCAGGGGTGCAATCTCGATGATCTCCACATTCAGATTGAAGAGGTAGGTCTTGAGCACCTGACGGGAGAAGGAATTGACGCTGCCATCCACAATGATCCGGTTGCGGCCGGTTACGCGCAGGGCCATCATGGCGGCCTCGGCGCAGGCAGTGCCGCCGTCGTAGAGCGAGGCGTTGGACACATCCAGGCCGGTCAGGCGACAGATGGCGGTCTGGTACTCGAAGAGGGCCTGAAGCGTGCCCTGGGAACATTCGGGCTGATAGGGGGTGTAGGCGGTGTAGAATTCGGCGCGACCGGAGAGATGGTCAATGACAGTCGGGATGATGTGATCATAGAGACCGCCGCCGATGAAATGGGTCAGCCCCTGGGCATTTTCACCGGCAATGACCTGCATGCGGGCCAGGGCCTCGAATTCGGATACCCCGGAAGGGATTGTGAGTGGTTTGGCGCGCAACGCCATCGGAATCGGGGCAAAGAGCTCCTCGACAGTGGCAACTCCGATGACGCTAAGCATCTCATTGATTTCCTCGGGGGTGTGGGGGCAGTAATGACTGTCGTTCATATCATTCTCCGTTGCGAATCTGTATTCAACAAGGAAAAATTAAAAACAATGGAACGCGGATCGAATCGGATTCAAGCGAATTTACGCGGAGATGCAAAACAGAAAAGTCATTACATCTGCGTTAATCCGCTCAATCCGTGTCATCCGCGTTCTATTGCAGTCCGGGGTGCTCAAGTCTGTCTCGCCCCTACAATGTCTTCAAATATGCCTCGTACTCTTCCCTGGTCATCAGATTTTTCAGTTCGGATAGGTCGGAGATCTCGATCCAGGCCATCCAACCGGCATCCTCGGCACTCTCGTTGACGATCTCCGGGGCGGTATCCAGGGCCTCGTTGACCTTGACCACCGTGCCGGAAAGGGGCGCATAGATATCGCTGGCGGCCTTGACCGACTCGATCGACCCGAGGAGATCGAACTGCTTGACGCTCTTGCCGATCTGGGGCAGCTCCACAAAGGTGACGTCCCCCAGTTCATGGGCGGCATGCTCGCTGATGCCGACGGCGCCGATCCCCTCCTTGACCTTGACCCATTCGTGCTCCTTGGTGAAATACATCTCTGGCATGACTATATTCTCCTTTTAGCGTGGGGATTCACCTCAGTAAATTTCCGCAGACTTTAAAAGATTTGCCCGGCAAAGTAAACATCTGAATCCGTAACAATGCAGTGCCGGAATGCGCAAAAATGAGTCAGGAAACAGAACACTCGTCCGTCTCCAGAAATACGAAAGCCCTCCTGTACAAGCGAGGGCTTTCCTGTTCATGGCAGTAAACAGTGCCGAAAGGCTGATTGTATTCCGCTGGGTGCTACTCGAACCGGCGGCAGCGAATCCCGCCGGAATGTCAGGAAGCCCTGACCTCACGCCTTACACGAATCGTTTCCTCTTCGAGTCCGGCAAACACACGCAGTCCCAGTTTGAATTCCGACCAGAATTCATCCCACTGGGAGGGCGCCTTGTTTTCTTCCGTAGCAGGCTTGAGCTCGGCCAGGAAGATGGTCAGAGCCGCGCCGCCGATCAACAGGACACCGGCCAGCATGAAGGACTTGCCCAGGCCGCCCGGTTGGGCGTTGATCATCTCGGAGACCTTGCCCATGACAAAGCCGCCCACACCCCAGGCGGTGAACAGGGCGCCGTAATTGAGACCGTAGTTCTTGGTGCCCCAGTAATCCTTGGCAAAGGAGGGAAAGAGGCACAGGTTGGAACCGTAGTTGAAGCCGATAAAGGTGGCCAGCAGCACCAGCAGCACGGCACTGCCGGAGTTGACGACCGTCATGGCCACAAACATCATCACGGCCTGAAACGAGAGCATGATGAAGAGGGTGGCGCGACGGCCGATCTTGTCGGAGAGCACCCCGGCCACGACCCGGCCGCCGGCGTTGCCGAGCGCCATGATGGCGACCGCCACGAAGGCCATCGGCCCCATGCTCTTTTTGGCCAATCCGGCCACGCTGCCGATCACCATCAGGCCGGCGCCGGAGCCGATGAAGAAGGCGAACCAGAGCACATAGAACTTGTAGTTGCGCAGCATTTCACTGACCGTGGCATTGACCACCGGTTTTTTTGCATTCAACTTGGCCAGTGGCCCGGGATCGACCGGTTCAGCAGGTACAAAGCCCTGGGGCGGGTTGACCAGCAGAAAGGAGAGACCGCAGACAACGACCGTGAAGCCGATTCCCAGAAAGAGCATGGACTTCGGAATACCGAAGACGCCGATCAGATAGGAGGCCAAGGGTGCGATGTAGACCGGGGCGATGCCGAATCCGGCCACGACGATACCGGAGATCAGGCCGGTCTTGGAGGAGGAGAACCACTTCAGCGCCGGCGGAGTGGAGGCCGCATAACCGAAACCGAAGCCGGACCCGGCCAGGACGCCGAAGCCCATGACCCAGGCCATGTAGCTGTTGGAAAAGCCCATCAGGGTGAAACCGGCGCCGACCAGGACGCCGCCGATCAGGGCCGTACGAGCCGGACCGATCTTGTCCTGGCACTTGCCGGCCAGGATCATGGAGAACGCAAAGGCCAGACAGCAGACCGCGTAGGGATCGTTGATGGAAGCGATATCCCACTGGAAGGCCCCCTCGCCCCCTTTTTCGATGGAGGCCTTGATGGCCCCCTTAAAGATACTCCAGGCATACAGTACGCCCAGGGCCAGATTGATGGCCAGGCCCGCGCCGACGACGTTCCAGCCCTTGTTTTTGATGGTTTCAGACATGAACGGTCTCCCCCTTGAGGTTAAAACTTCTGGGCTACGGCCTTCTTGCTCGGGCCGTTCATACGGATTGCAGTGGCGAATTCCATCCAGAACACGAGATAGATGGAGACCATCAATGATAGGCCGATGTTCTGATTTTCAGCACCCAGTGCCTTGGCCAGTATCGGTGAGGCGAAACCCGCGCCCAGCGTGCCGGTAACCCGCTCCAGCATATAGAAGACCGGCAGGGTCAGCAGCGTGCCGACAACCATGATGGCGATGCCGGTCGGACGTTTGAGCCAGTATTTCGGGGAGAAACCGTACATGCGCATGAAGATGACCACCCAGATGATCCAGACCGAGTAATCCACGGCGGCGTCAGGCAGGGCCAGTTTGTTCTGAACCAGGACGATCTCCAGCACCGTGACGATCCCCAGCAGTGTGAACATCCAGTTGAACTTTTCATTGGCCTGGGTTTGCCACTTGCGGCTATCCGGGGCCTGAACCTCACTGAAGGAGTGGCTGTGGGTCCCCAGGGCCGAGAAGAGGATCGCGAACCAGATGCCGGCGTTGTGGAAGAGCAGCGAGGCATGGTTGCCGGCCACGTTGGCGATACGCGACATGGGATCGCGGGCAAAATCGCCGGCAATACGCATCAGGAACAGGTTGGCGACCACCGAACATCCGATGATGACCGCGATGGTGAAGATCTTGCGCGGCAGCAGGTAGGGATCGACCTTGTCGGGGAAGCCGATGATAAAGGCGAACCAGATCAGATACATGATCAGCGGAATGCCGAAGCAGATGCCGTAGACCGATTTACCGGCAAAATCGCCGCTCTGGGCGTAGATAACCACGTCATTTTTGGGGTCGGCATCCGTATTGAGGGCCTTGACCACATCCTTGGGCATCTTCTTGACGTGCGGCAGCAGTCCCATGGCATACCAGCCATGATCACCCTGGGTCTGGTCGACAACCCAGTACTGGTCGCCCATCATCTCGTCAAGACCGCCAAAGAGTTGCATATTGAACGCTGCGCAGATCACACAGACCACCAGCAGCAGGATTGCATTGGATATTTTCATCGGCATTATCGTATTCCCCCTATTCCTTGTGTGTCGTCCAGAACATGGACACCGCATTGGCTGCAAACAGGCCGTAGAGCCACATGGTATTCCAGGCCGGACCGGACCAGTGACTGCCGCGTCCGCCGCCGACAACACCCGAAGCGACCACGATACCGATCAGCGACGTGAAGGCCACCATGGCAACCGAGCGCAGGATCGCGCTGTTACGCCAGGTGTGACGCTCCAGGTCCTCGATTCTCTGCATCAACTCAAGCTCTCTTTCGCTCATCTTTCTTCTCCTTTGCAAGTGTGATAACGATAAACAGCATGGTAACTGTAAGGGCCAGACTCGCGTGAAACCCGTTGAAATTCAGTGCCAGATTATAAAACATTGTTTTCTCCCTCCCATCAGATGGGGTATATGACTAACCTGTGATTCTAAGTTTGGCTGATCAGCATTTGACCAGGTTGGATAATTCGCCGGGAAAGCGGTCGGCCAGCTCCAGGTACTTGACGCACTCACCGTGGCGGCCGCTGCAATAACGGATGATCATGTTCACATCGTGAGTCGAAATGTAGCCGCACCCCACGTCGCAATAATCATCGTTTTTGCCGTAAAATGGACAGATGTCTGGATGTGCCATTGGTGCCCTCTCGCAACTCATTCAGTTTTGTATACAGCACTGAATGTGCCAAACCGATTTAATTGAGTTTTTATCAAACAATATCATATGGTTACACAAAATAACCCTACATCCGACCACGTTCCTGCGGCCCCGTTATTTGCAAATATGCAACTGCATTTCCGAGAATCGAGCGGCACAGACAAATCAGGCCATATAGGATGCTTTTTATCTTAATTATTTTTTAATCATACAAATCAGCGTGTTGACGCGATGTCACCACACCGGCAGCACATTTGCATTTTTGCAAATCCCGTTGTGAAGCTGTTTTGCATTTCTGCAAATATCGGGAGGGAGCAGCATGGAGTCGGACAGGATCAAATGGAATCTGCGCTTCGCTTCGGCAGAAGGGACCTATCTGGGGGAGCATCCCTCCCCTTTGTTGGCGCGGGAAATCGAAACAATCCTGCGGCTCGTTCCAGGGAAGCGCGCCCTGGATATCGCCTGCGGAGAGGGGCGTAACAGCATCTTTCTGGCACAGCAAGGTTTTCTGGTGACGGGGTTGGATATTTCCGACGTGGGGCTTGGCAAGGCGCGGCTAAGAGCGGCCGAGGCTGGGGTGCGGATCGATTTTCAGCAGGTGGATCTGGAGAGCTACCGCTTCAGAGAACAATTCGATCTGATCATCAACTTCAATTTTCTGCTGCGCGAACTGATCCCGGAAGAGCTGCGTGCGCTATCACCGGGCGGACTACTGATCATCGACACCATCATGGAATCGCCGGAACTGTCGGCATCTCACAACCCAGCCTACCTGCTGCGACGGGGCGAGTTGCGGCGCATCTTCCAGGGATTGGGGGGAGAAATCCTTTTCTCCGAGGAACAGTTTGAAGGGGAAACACCGACCGCACGGGTAATCTTCAGGAAGGCGGGATGATACAATCTAATTGCCTATAAATACTCGCCATAACCGCAATGGTATCGATTGATTTAACGTAATACCACGATATAACCTGCCAACACTTATTTGTATCTCTTTGAATTCATAGTGCCCAAAAGAAAAACAACCTCACGGAAGCCCCTTATGAAGAAGATACGCGTATGCGTCAATGACCTGATGCAGTCTAATTACGTCTACTTCCTGACGGAGTCGATGGGAGAAAACTTCCATCCGGATTTCAGGCATGAATTGACTCCAAAGGAGATGCTTGAACTTGGTGTCTTCGGTGGAAAGTATATGACTGACTGCACAAGCGAGTTCCCGCAAGATTGGTATGTCAATGCGAGACTCTGTCATGAACGCCATGTTCCAGTACTGAACTACTTCGGGGTCAATGCCTCAAAACCTCTGTCCTACTGGAGGAAAAAGGGGGGGATTCATACCGATGACCCGCGAGGGTGGTTCCAATGGTATTGCCGGTACTACATTGGCAGGAGGTGTACCGATGACAATCGACAGATAAAATAGATGGCAAGTACGAACTCGCGGCGGAGTTGCTCCAATGGACCAGGGGCCGATTCCCCGCGAGCAGTTCCCTGGATGAGGTGGAACGGCTGACCTACCTGAAGTTGATGGAAAAGTACCAGGAGTTCAACCCGTTCAAATTCATCATCTACTCGGGGAAGATCAATTTCCAGGCCCCCCAGATGGAGTCGCAACCATCGATCAGTGGCCGAAAAAATGGTGCGGGTGAAACCCGCTGAACCTTGATGTATTACGCTAATAAAGTTGAGTAGATGCAAATTTCGGGGACTGGGTATGGGGCAGATCTTGAACGATCTGCCCCTTAGAGGGTCTGCCTAGAAATGAAACTGTATGTAATCCACACCTGACGAAAATTCACCCAACCTGAGAGAATGCCTTTTCACTTTCAAACCAATCTTGTTCCGGACAGTTGTTGAAGGGGGCTCCCCTCTTTTCCCACAGCTCATAGGCAAGCGTCCGAATTTTTTCTTCTTGAACCTCACACCGAGACGCACCAACCGACGGATGCGCGCCCATTGTTTTGGTGTTTACCGCCATTGCAAGTCGGTTATGGCACAATTCTGGACATTGTCGATGTAAATAATATTGGGGAAATGGGCAGGGTTACAGGCACCCAGCAGGCGGTCAAAGAGTCTCTCATTCGCACCACGCGCTAAACCTCGTATACTGATTTTGTCCTCTGTATCGAGACAACAGGTCGTCATTTGGTGGGATGATTGCGTGAGAGTCCAGGAGAGAAGATGGCATGCATCCGCTTGACGATTATTCATCTTGTTGATTTGGTCGTTAATCATGCCCTCAAGATCTGAGGTATTTGAGTAATTGTCGGTCAATTTGAATGTGTTTAAGCGAAAAATACCCTTGTTTTCGTAGAGTTGGTTTATTGAAACAGTATCGGGGCAATCAACCACGATCAAGACAGATGCCCGGGGACGGCCTTCCGAGCAAATAAAGGATTTCAGGGGGATTTCTGTCACCAGATTCCTGTTTTCTTGGACGCCGGATGAGTAGATATTCCGTAAGCCGGAGACGAGAGTGTCGAACAAGCTGTTCCACTCTCCCTGGGTAAAGTCACGATACCCTGAATCGGTGAATAGTGTATGCGAGACCTTCAATATGACAAGCTCGTTATGGGTGGCGGTAAAGGCGTTGACATCATCCATTATGGATTGCAGGAATTGACCATTCCCACCCCAGTTGCTCCCCGGATAATCGTAGTGGCCGGTTTTGAATATCCCCGCACTGATCACCGGTCGAATATCGAAATACCTGATACCGTAGCTCAGCTGTTGTGCAATGGCATACGACTGGGTGACAGTATTACAGGTGGACGCCAAACCATTCGATGTGCCCAGAAAACTCATCCCCGCATCATGAGACCCCGGCATGCAGAGCTTTGACAAGACCATATCGCCGATAAACCCGATATTGTCCTGCATCCACGCCCCCAGATTGATACTTGAAGTATAATGCCCTTCGCTACCCGCCAGAACAAAGGACACGGAACCATCGTGATGCCAGCCCAGGTTTATGGAGCTCCGCTCAGGTGTTACGGCTGTCGGAACGGTGGAGTTGATTGTAAGAGACAGCCCATCCTTGGCACTTGCATAAACTTGAACCGCACGATTGGTGCCTTCAAGGACATAGGTTACCTGACCAACATCATCGCTACGCGTGTGAAATATGTTTTCATCCCATTCAACATACACGGAAGGAGACGTACCCGGATCGATCACCTGGGGAAAATTCCAGGCATTCATTTGATAAGAATCAGAAGATTGCTTGATCCATCTTCTGTCTGTTCCATTCACGAGATTAATGAATCCGCCTTGCCCCATCGCCAGCCTCCAGAATTTTTATTAAAAATACATGAGAAATTGTTTTAACACAGTTATCTACAGATTCAAGAGAGCAAGAAACATTGAACTAGTTTTGCATTACTAACGTATAAACAATCCCAGGAAGTATCGCGTGTACACGTTACCCCAAACTGACTTTACCCGTTCCCGCCCTAAATAATTTCAAAAAACCACAATATCAAACACCATACAAATCAAATAGTTACACAAAGTGTAAAGAAACTTTACACTTGCTAACATATGAATATGCCAAGAGTATTTAAACAGGTGTAAAAAAACTTTACACTTTTCGCACTCATAACATATTGAAATTACACTTGATAGATATACTCAGATACGTTAGAGAGTTTAAACGGTGCTAACGTGTATAAAAAGGAGCGTTGCAATGAAATTGAATGCAATACATGTGATCTTGGGGTTGTTTGTGGTGATCATGCTCGGCTTGACCGGTTGTGGTGGAGGTAGCACTCAAAACACGACCCAGACCCCAGCAACTATTTCGTCCTTGCAATACACTCCAACCACGTTGGCAGTAAACACGCCGACAACTATCAATTGGCAATTCAATTTTAGTGATCCCGGCGGTGATATTTCTACAGGGACCTACACGGTGTTCAATCCAAACGGTGTTCAGGTTTATTCACAAACGATTAACCTTGCAATTCCTGCAGGCAAAAATACCGGTACAGAGTTCGGCACCACCAGTAATATCACGTTCGTAACGGTTGGAACCTACACCGTGAATATGTTTGTTACGGATAGCGCTGGCGCTAGTTCAAACACCTTATCAGCGACATTTACGACAGTTCCGTAGCCCGGGAGTTCGAAAGATGCGCTGGTACGTTGTGTTATGATTTATTTTAATGTTGAGTTGTTACGTTTACGTGGAGGTTGTATGTCTTCAATTAGCAGAGTTTGTGCTGTCCGGTTCATTATTGTTACGTTTGCACTACTCCTCTCCGGGTGTGGAGGCGGCGCTGGCGGTGGCAAGAGTGATGCCCCCGTCGACCCTTCGACTGCATACAAAGGGAGCCTGACGCAGGCCCAGGTGAGCCAGGACAATGCCGAGGCACTTGCACTTGGCGGTTTTAAGGGCAGCATGATCAACTCCACTGTCCGTATATATCGTACGGCTGGAGATAGTGCCGTCACGCAAGACGAGCCCAGCGACCTCCTTCGTTCGTTGACCGGGGAAATCAAAAACTCACTCCGCAGCATAGATGTCCCCCGGGTTGCGCAACAAATTCGCGATACGCGTCGTGTCAGCGGCTCCGCAAAGAGTCTCGGTCGGATACTGTCAAACCAGATCAGCGGTCGCAACGGTGGTTTCGCCACGTATGACATTGATATCAATGATGCAACCGGAAGCTTTGCGGGCACCATCACCTACCATGGTTTCAAGGATCTTCAGACGACCATAGACGGCTCTGCCGACATCAGGGGCACCTTCGATGCGAACTACCAGGCCATCAGCCGGATTACGATCTCATTCACGAAACTCTCCCTGAGTTACGGCACAGCCAGGATCACCCTGATCGGTTCGCTCTCCTGGGCCTACAATTTAAGCGCATCGTCAGAAACTCTGAACATTAACACGGTCCTTATTGATCTTTCGAATGGCAAAACCTATTGGTTCAACAACTATACCGTCAGCACGAGCTACGGCAGCAGTTCTCTGACCCAGACCCTTTCCGGAAGGTTCTATGATCCCGATCATGGCTATGTGGATTTCTCCAGCCAGATGCCGCTGGTCGCCAGCTATGGCAGTTCCTGGCCATCGCAGGGTGGGGTAAAGTATTCCGGGCGGTCGAAGACCTGGTCTCTGCTGAGCTTTCACCCACGCAACCTGACGATCGATGCGGACACGACCGGCAGCGGCACGGCATCATGGCAGAAGGTGCGTCCGACCAACAGTCAGCAAGATTATAACACTCCCCCCGTGGCCGATGCGGGGCCTGATCAGAATGTCGCCCAGATGACTTCGGTCATCCTGAACGGCAGTGCCAGCAATGATCCGGATGGCGACCCACTTTCCTATTCCTGGTCATTCAACTCCTGCCCGCAGGGCAGTTGCCCGGCGATCAGCGGTGCCAACACCGCTACTCCTTCCTTCGTTGCGAATAAGGTCGGTACCTATACCCTCAGTCTGACGGTAAATGACGGTCTTGCCGCCAGTCCGGCGGACAGCATGAGCGTGAATGTGGCCCCCGCATCTCCCAGTTCGCCGAAGCTGCTTCAGCAGCAGTGGCAATATGGTGTCTTCGGATCGAGCATCGGTAAGGCCGGCCTGCTCCTCTCCGACCTGGACGGCGACGGCACCCCGGAGATTATTGCCAGTGCATCGGGTGGCGGCTTTGGGGACAACACCTTCTGGTATATCCTCAAGCGGAGTGCGGGCGGGACCTACGAGCAAATCTGGCGCAGCGAGGTCTATCCGGTCACGGTCGTTCGCCTGGCCCTAGCGGATTGTAACGGGGACGGCCAGGACGAGGTGGTCGTCGCCCTGGCCGACGGAACCATCCATGTCTACGACAGGATCACACGACAGGCGCTCCGCACGCTTACGGTCAGCTCACCTCTGACCGACATGGCCATTGCCGACCTGGACGGGGACGGTGCCATGGAGATCATCACCAGCAACGGTACCGCTGTTTTTGTGTATGCAGCCAGCACGGGGGGGCTGAAGTGGTCCCTCCCCAACGGAGGCGGTAATTCCATCGCGGTGGGCAATGTGGATACGGACAGCGCCCTGGAGATCGTCACCACCACCTATGGGGGCAAGGGCTATGTCATCGACGGCATCTCCCATGCCATAGAGTGGGAGTACATCAACAGCTTCGGCGCCCAGGTCAGGCTCGCCGATCTGGACGGTGATGGTATGCAGGAGATCATCGGCGCCTCATCCTGGTACAAGATCACCGTGTTCGATGCCGATCGCTTGACCCCGGCCTGGGAGATCACGACGACTCTGGACATTGGTGCCCTGCTGGTCGCCGATACGGACGGGGACGGTATCCCGGAAATCATCTACGGCGACGGCCAGTGGGGCAAACTGCATGCCATTGATGCCCGCAGCCACACTGAACGCTGGTCGGTCAACAATCCTGAGCATGGTGTCTCCGGCATCGCCTTGGGGGATGTGGACCTGGACGGCAAGAAAGAGCTCTTGTGGGGGGCCGGGGGAACTTCAAGCGGTGCGGATTACCTGTACGTAGCCGCTCCGGATACCGGCACCATCAAGTGGCAGAGCCAGGATGTCTTCGGCATGAACGCCGTGGCGGTGGGGGATCTGGACGGTGATGGCATCGACGAGCTTCTCATGGTCACCCAATCGAGCAACAGCGGGTATGACGAGGGGGTCGTCTTTATCTATGATGCCCGCACCCATGCCCTCAAATTCAGCCAGAAGTTGGGCATCAGGGACTGGATGGGCACTGCCCGCACCGTCAGGATCGGCGACGTGGACGGTGACGGCAAGAACGAGTATGTGGTCACGACCGCGGATCTCTATGACGGCGTAGTGCAGGTTTACGACGGCAGCACCCATACGTTGAAATGTCAGAGTGCGGGCTACAACGGCAACTATTTTTCAGCCCTGGCCATAGGTGACGTGGACAACGACGGCAAGGTGGAAATCGTCGCCGGACAGGGGCGGGAGCATACCGGAGCCGCGGGGGTCTATCTCGTCGTTTTCGATGGCGCCACCCTGCAGGAAAAATGGCGCAGCACCGATCTTGGCGTCTACTGGGGCTCTGTCTACGATATCAAACTGGCCGATTTGGATGGGGATGGTCACCAGGAGATCATCGCCACCGTTGCCGACAACCAGTTGCTGGTATATGACGGCCTCACCCACGACCTCAAGCGGATTATCACTCATCCATCCCGGACAGTGGAGATCGCAGACATCGACGGGGATGGCAACTTAGAGGTCCTGGTCGGCCGGAATGACGGCCTGATCGATGTCTTCGACGGAAAGACCTTTACCGTCAAACAGTCCGTCGATAGCTATGCGTCCGCTGCGGTCGACGCCTTGCGTCTTGCGGATCTGAACGGCGATGGTGTTGCTGAGTGGCTGATTGGCACTGCTGGTACCATGACGGTGCTCGATGGCCAGAACCAGCGGTTGAAATGGAGAAGCGCCAACCTTGCGAGCAATCTGGGATACCGTAATCATATTGCCGTCAAGGATGTGGATGGAGATGGACGCAAGGATATATTTATCGGCTCAAGCCTGGGGCTGTTCCACTACGAGTAGGGGAGAGGCGCAGGAAAAGACGTAGTGGGGAAATGTCGTCTGGGTTGTCACCAATTATTTGAATAAATTGAAATAGCTCTCATCAAATCTGGAGGAAAGCCATGTTTAGAATGATCATTGCGCTATGCAGTATTGTAATCTCAGTATCACTGGCTGCTGCCGAACCCGTCGAAAAACCAAGGGTTAAAACGGGAGATACGTGGGCGTATCAAATTACATCAGAGCAAACCGCAAATCAGAGGGCGCAGGCTTCAGGCGCTTGGACAGAAAAACATTCCGAGATAACAGTTGTTCGGGCTGGTTCGTCAACTATGCTTATCTCAAGAAAAGAGCGTGGTTCTAAATTGCCGCCGCTTGAGATAATAACAGGCTCTGACTGGAGTTTTTACAGAAGTATCAACGGTGAAGAGACTATTGTGAACCAGCCGCTTAACTTCCCCCTTGAAGAAGGAAAATCGTGGGACTTGAAGTTCACCGAAAATCATCCCAACAATCAGCTGAAATATTTGGAGAGCCGACTGAATTACACAGTCGTGGGGTGGGAAGAGGTCACTGTTCCGGCTGGAAAATTCAAAGCAGTCAAGATAGAAGTTGATGGTAAATGGAAATCGGAACTTGAGCCGTCCAACAACACTTCGACAAGCAGCCGGACAAATCAAGACGGAACAACGGTCATTATGCAAGCCACTAAAGAAAAGCCAAAGGTGTCGTCCGGGCGCATGTACCGCGCATATTGGTATGTGCCTGAAACAAAAACATACGTCAAGGCGGTTGAAGAGAACTTCACTCCGAACGGAACCCTTTCCAGAAGAAATACGGAGGAGCTGGAATCCTTCAAGGTTTCGCAGTAAACCTTGCTCGCTTGATCATTCCTGCCAGCAAAAAGATACCAATCAGGAAACATTTAAATGATTACGGCATGAACGAAGTTACACTATTCCCTGATCTCGATGGATTATCCAGGCACAAGAATTGGGATACCGCAGAAATGGTGAAGCGAAAAAAGGCGAAAGTACAACACGCACTCAGACCATACTCGGTCATAAACCCGCCCGTCAGGTCAAGCGTGGCCCCGTTGAATGAGAAATAATAAAAATTCTACTCTTCGCTACCTTAGCTTCGAAACATTATTACGTAACTCCTGTTTTCCCCTTCCACAACTTTGGCAAAGGTGCTATTCTTTCTATTGTTTAAACTTAATTAGAAAGGATATTACATGATCCCCAGCAAGAGGAACCTCTCCATCATCCTTCTGTCGGCCATCCTGCTCACGGCAACCACACCGATGCCAGGCCGTTCAGAAGAACCGAATGCCGCTACCAAGTCAGAGCCTGCCAAGACAGAGACTGCCACTGCAGAACCTGCCAAATCAGAGCCCGCTACACCTGAACCAGCCAAGGCAGAACCAACACCCGCTGATCCGATCGCCAAGGTCGGCAAACAGACCATCACCCGCGGCGAAGTTGATCGTGCCGTTGCCGCACTGGTCGCCCAGAAGCGTGTTTCCCAGCCCAATTCCGCGGCGAAGCGCAGGCAGATCGAGAGACTCGCCCTGGAGCAGTTGATTGCCGCCGAACTCCTTTACCAGGAAGGGATGAAGACCCCCCCAAGCGACCTGGACAAACAGCTGGAACTCAAAATCAGCCAGAACAAAAGCAAGCTCGATGCTATCGCCAAAGAGTCCAAGCTCACCGAAAAAGAGCTGAACGAGATCATCCGCAAGAACATCGTCGTCAACGATTACATCGAGAAAAATATCACCGCCAAGATCACGGTCACCGACGAGGAAATCAAGAAGTACTATGATGGCAATCCGGACAAGTTCAAAAAAGAGGCCCAACTGCGGGTCAGCCACATTCTCTGCGGCATCGCCGCCGGAGCCACGGATGAGGTCAAGCAGAAGGCTGAGAACAAGGCCGCCGATCTGCTGAAGCGAGTCAAAGCGGGCGAAGATTTTGCCAAAGTGGCGGAAAAAAACTCAACCTGCCCCAGCAGCGCTCAGGGTGGGGATCTGGGCTTTTTCGGCAAGGGTGAGATGGTTGCCCCCTTCGAGGAGGCCGCCTTTGCCCTCAAACAGGGCGAGACCAGCGGCGTGGTCGAGACCGAGTTCGGTTACCATATCATCAAGCTGACCGACACAAAGAAAGCCGAGACCGTCTCGTTTGAAGATGCCAAAGAGCGAATCCGCAACCTCCTCAAGAATCAGAGGAAGCAGGAGGCCTTGACCAGTGAACTGAGCCGGCTCAAAGGTACTCAGGCAGTGGAAATATTTCTCCAATAAGCCAGCTGCATGCCTGAACGAAAAATGCCCGTGAAATCTCACGGGCATTTTTCGTTCAACGGCGTAAATATGACCAGCCTGGCCTGGATAAAAACCAAGGGAGCAGATGCCCGGCTCGGGAAGTGAATCTACCCGGAGGTGGTTTTAAAACCCTTTTGGATCAGCTGCCTGAGTCGCCGGTATTCATCATCGCTGAGCCGCTGGTCGCGATACACCACGCCGGCATAGATATCCGCAAACAACCGCACCTGCGCACTGCCCGTGAGGTCGGCCAACTCGAACAACCCCACCCTGCCCCGCTCCACCCTGACGGAGCAATCCCGCCGGACACGACAATAGAAGGCCCGCAGCAGGCGCTCTTCCCGCGAAGGAAAGAGGTGTCTGCGGTAGAACAGCAGCAGACAACACCCCAGCACCCCGGTCGCAACAATCAGGTAGCGCAGAGCACCCCTGAACAGCGCGCCCACGTCGATCCCCTGTAACCGTCTGCCCACACTGCTGGCGACTGCTACCTGCCGCTCGAAGTCATAGCTGATCACCGCACTGTTCCAGGTGTGATCGAGTGAGTCGATCAGCAGACGCAGCTTGCGCGAGAGACTCTTTAGCGGTGGCGCCCCCCAGACCAGATCGGCATTCTGGGCAAAGCCGCTCGGATCCACCCGCAGCCATCCCTGTCCGCTGATGAACGCCTCGACCCAGACATGGGCCATATCCTCGCTGACCAGGTAGTAGCCGCCCAGATCGTTGTATTCCCCCCCCAGATAACCGCCCACCAGGCGGGCCGGCACCCCGGCCGCACGCAGGATCAGGGCGAAGGATGCGGCAAAGAATTCACAATGCCCCTGTTTTTTCTCGAACAGAAACTGTTCCAAAGCCTGTTCACCGGTCGGCAATCCGCTCCTGCTGTAGCGGTAACCACCCCGACGATAGTAGATCTCCAGCTCTTCCAGGCGTCCGGCATCATTGGTGCCCCGGCGGCGGATCTCGTCCGCCAGTTGTCGGATGCGGGGCGCCAGATTATCCGGGAGTGTCAGGTAAAAGGAACGCTTGATATCGCCCCTCACCCGCAGAATCCCCCTGCTATCCGACTCCGCACCATAGGTGAAGCGTCTCCCCAGGCGCCCCTGAAATTCGTAGACCCCATCGGAGGAGCGCCGCGAACGTTGCAGCGTGAGGGCTGCAGGCGCATCCAGGGCCGGCAGTGCACGCACTGGGCCCGGTTCGGGGTAGATGACCTGGAGGGTACGCTGCCCGCTGTAGATGATCTGTTCGGAGGGGGGCTCCACGCGCAACCAGCGGCGCCCCGAGATGCGGTTGAAAACGGTGGCGCGCCAGTAGAGCTGCTGTTGGGTCTGGCGCGGCATCTCGGCCCGAAAGGCCAGAGCCCGCGACTCTGCCACAGCCGTGCTGCTCCCCGGCTCGACCTGGTCACTGAAACCGGATGGTCGGGCGGCGGGAGCCGCCATGAAATTCCAGAGCGGCAGCTGGGTCCGGGGCAGAATCGGAAAAAAGAAGAGCAACAGGGGCAACGCGGCCAGCGGCATGGCCACCCCGGCCAAAACCACCTTGCGCAGATCGCCCCTGGGCAGCAGCATGCGGCTATCCTGGTCGTAGAAGGTCACCAGCACCAGCAGGAGCGCCACCAGCAGCAACATCAGGAGCAGATAGGCCAGGAAGACGGGACTGAGATCAAAAAGCGAGGAGGAGGCCAGACAGAACAGGGACAGGGCCGCTATCTGCAGGTAATGCCGTGCATTTTTGGGACCAGCCAGACGGACCGCCAGCATGATCGTCAGCACACTGACCACCGGTTGGAGCGGATTGGTATGACTGAACTGCAGCGCATAGAACAGAAACACCGGAACAATGGCGACGTTGAAGATCCAGTTTTTTAGCATCCAGGCCCCGCGCAAATCCTGCCAGACCCCGGCGGCCATCCCGACGACCAGGATCAGGCGCGGGGCCGTTCCGAGCCAGGGAAAGAGCGGCAGCATGCCACACAGGACGATGCCGTAGGACAAGAGCGCTATGAGCGAGTTAAGCGAGATCATACAGCGCCAACTCCTTCAGCAGTAATGCGCCATGGCTGCGGCCCGTCGCCGGAGGGATGATTCGGCCGCCGAGCGTCAAGCCCACCGGTTGTTGATCAACCTTGCGGCGCACCAGCCAGGCGGCCCGGGAGATACGCTCCTCCAGCGTCGTCCCCGCCAGCTCTTCGGGATCAATCAACAGCGGCGGAGCCGATTGACGGCCAAACTCCTTGACCAGCAGGTCGTCACTGCGGGCCGAGAGTCTCCAGTGGATCGAGCGTAGCGCCTCACGCCCCGAGTATCCGGCGATCCGCTCCAGCTCGCCATCCTGGCCCCGCTCCCGCCGTACGACGCTGCCGATACGCTTGGCCTCGGGACCCTGACCGGCCGCCGCCCCCTGTATCAGGCGCGGATAGACGATGAATTCTCCCTCCAGACTGAATTGCCAGAAGCGGGTGAAGAAATTGACCGGAAAGGGCGAGCTGATCCTGAGCGTGCCGATCCGCGCCAGGCCGCGCCGGGGAAAGGTCAGGGAAAGCGTGCTTTCGACAACGCTGGCATGGGGTACGACCGGCAGGGTCATCCCCTGGCCGTTCTCACACTCGACCCGGATCAGAAAGGAAGGCAGACGCTTTTTTTCATTGTGGAGACGGAGTCGAAAGGGGGTGGCGCTGCCGGCAAAGATCTCCAGCGGCGGCAACAGTTCCGGGGTAAGGCGTTTCAGGTTGATCATCCCGGCCAACCCGGTAACGGACATGAAGGCCAAGAGCCCCGATACGACCAGGAAGAGCAGGTTATTGCCGGTGTTGACGGCGGCAAAGCCCAAGAGGAGCGTTGTGGCGATATACAGACTCCCGGCCTTGCTGATCTTCAGACCAAAGGCAGTGCTATGTCGTTGATGAGTGCGCGTATCAGCTCTCCCCGTTGGGCGGTCTCGTGTTCGGGACGCATGACCAGGCGATGCCCACAGACCGCCGCGGCGATTCCCTTGACATCCTCGGGTGCCACAAAGTCGCGCCCTTCCAGAAAAGCCGCCGCCCGGGCCGCCTGGGCCAGGTTGATCGCCGCCCGCGTGGAGAGGCCGGTTTGAATCATGGGGTGGTTGCGGGTGGCGGCCACCAGGGTATAGATGTAGCCGACCAGGGTCTCGGAGAGATACACCTGCGTCACCACCCGCCGCGCCGTGCGGATATCCTCCGCCTCGGCGGTTGCAACCATATCGGTGATGCGCTCACGAATACCGCCACCGGCGATGATCCCCTTCTCCAGCCGTTCCGGAGGATAGCCGATGTCCGTACAGATCAGAAAACGGTCCAGTTGTGACTCGGGCAGCGGAAAGGTGCCGCTCTGGTCGGACGGGTTCTGGGTGGCAAAGACCATGAAGGGGTCGGGCAGATGATGGGTGACCCCCTCGACCGTCACCCGTCGTTCCTCCATAGCTTCCAGCATGGCGCTCTGGGTACGTGGCAGGGCCCGGTTGATCTCGTCCAAGAGGACGATATTGCTGAAGATCGGCCCGGGTGTAAATATGAAGCGGTTGTCCTCGCGACTGAACACCGAAAGCCCGGTGATATCGGCGGGGAGCAAATCACTCGTGCATTGCACGCGACCAAAGGCCAGCCCGGTGCTGGCGGCCAACGCCAAGGCAACCGTGGTCTTGCCCAAGCCCGGCAGATCCTCGATCAGGATATGGCCACCCGTCAACAGGGCGATCATTGCCAGTCGCAAGACCTCCTCCTTGCCCTGCAGGTACTCACGGGAAAGGGTATCGAGCAGAGTGGTCATGGTTTTATTTGGATGGGATACCGGCACGTACAACCTCGTTTTAACTTGATTTTAAGGTGATTACATGCAATTTACATGTACGTTGTTTCGCGCGCGCCACATCAGATCACTTCCCTGGCGGAGGTAGGCACCATGATTTTCAAACGAACAATTATCAGCAAGATACTCTCCAACGGCATGAAAGCCGATGTTGCGCTCGTTAAAGAAGATGACATCTTTCACGCCGCCCTGTATGTAGGCGAACGATTTATCCCCGGCCCGGCCCTGCCCCAGCCGCTCGAACCTCCCAAGGGAGACGTTACCCACTGGATGGGAAATCATCCCAGTGTGGGACTCACTAGCGAAGAGGCCGAAAAAATCCTTCGCGAGGTAAATCTGGAGAACAGCGTCCTGCAGCATCGCAAACTGGGTCACTAATCACAGGCGACATGCACCACCCCACCTGTTGCTCCCTCGCCCGCATCCGGGCACGCCGCACCTCCACCCTGCCAATCCTACCACAGCCAGACGTCATTCTCCAGGCATAGCTGCTTGCTTTACGCGCCCCATTCGGGTATATCATTGAAAACATGGATGTATACGCAACGGGGGCCCGGTGACAACCTTTCTCAACAAACTCAAGCTGCGCTGGAAACTTTTGACGCTCGTTCTCCCCCTGGTAATCGTACCAATCTTCATCGTGGCCGGCGTGATCGGCTATATCGCCAACCGCCAGGCCTACCTGGGGGTTACCCAGACCAGTAAGGATGATATTCAGCATATCACCGCCTTCACCCTCGATTTGTTGAATTCCCACTACCAGCAGTTTCAGGTCTATAAACAGGATAAAGCCAAAAACCTGAATAGCGAACTGGCCACCTTGACCAATCTCTCCTACAACCTGGTCGAGTCGGAACACAACCAATTCCAGCACAACAGGATTGACCAGGCCACGGCCAAGCGCGAGGCCAAAAGCGCCCTCAAAAAAGTCAATGTGGGCGAGACCGGCTACATCTTCGCCATGACCAGCAGCGGCGACCTCCAGGCCCATATCGCCCGGGAAGGTGAAAATGTCTTCAATGAGCGTGACGAAAACGGGCGCTACTTTATCCGCGAGATGTGCGCCACCGCAAAAAAATCAAAGCCGGGTCAGGTATTGTTCATCACCTACCCCTGGCGCAATGCGGTGCTGGGAGACAAACAACCCCGCATGAAGGTGGTGGCCTACCGCTACTTCCGCGAATGGGACTGGATCATCGCCGCGGGTGGCTATTTGGATGAGACCTCGGAAGACTCGGCCTTCGAGCGCAAGTCATTTGCCGCACTGAAAGAGAATATCAAGGCCAAAAAGGTCGGTGTCACCGGCTACATCTTCTGCATGGACAGCAAAGGCACCTTTACCCTCCATCCCGACTCGGAGGGGAAGAATTTCCTGGATGCGCGCGACTCGGACGGTTTTCCCTTCATCCGTGAAATGTGTCAGAAAAAGAGCGGCTGGATTCGCTATCCATGGAAGAACATCGGCGACAGCTCCCCGCGCATGAAGATCGTCCGCTATGAATATTTCAAACCCTGGGACTGGATCGTGGCGGTCGGCTCCTATGAGGACGAGTTTTACCACGAGGCCAATAAAATCAAAGTCCGCATCTTGCTCAGCATGGCGGTTTTGATTCTCGTGGTCGGAGCCGCGGCCGTGGCGCTTGTCTTCCAGGCGTCCACCATCATCACCAGCCCGATTACCCACATGATCGATGTCATCCGGCGCGTCAAGCGGGGCAACCTTGAGGAGAAAATGGCGGTGGCTGGGCAGGATGAACTGGCCGAAATGGCCGGCGCCTTCAACCGCATGACCGACATCATCCGCCACAACAAGGAGATGGAGGCTTCCCTGGCGCAACAGGGCAAGATGGCCTCCCTGGGCGTGCTCTCATCGGGCGTTGCCCACGAGATCAACAACCCCCTGGGGGTGATTCTCGGCTATGCCGGCTACATCGAGGGGAAGATGGCGGAAGACGACCCTAACTACAAATATATTCATGAGATCAAACGCGAAAGCAAACGCTGCAAAAAGATCGTCCAGGACCTGCTCAGTTATGCCCGCACGCCACGACCGGCACTGGAGCTGCTCGATTTGAACAGCTTGCTGACCCAGATCGTTGATTTTGCCGCCAATCACACCGATATGCGCAATGTGACGATTACAAAGGAGTTCGCTCCGGCGCTGCCGCCGGTCATGCTGGACGGTGACCAGATGCGCCAGGTGGCCATCAACCTGATCCTGAATGCCGGCGGGGCCATGCCGGAAGGAGGCCTGTTGACAGTACGGACGGAGCACATAGATGGGGAGCATGTGCAGATCGTCTTCAGCGACAACGGCTGCGGCATTCCGCCCGAAAGCCTTGAAAAGATCTTCGAGCCGTTTTACACCACCAAAGAGCGCGGCACCGGTCTGGGGCTGGCGATCACCCGCCAGATCATCGAGCAGCACCACGGCGAAATATCCATCGAGAGCACACCGGGCCAGGGTACCACCGTGCACGTGATCCTGCCCATTGAACATGAGGAGCTGTAGATGTCCGAAAAGAAACGCATCCTGTTGATCGATAACGAAGAGGGACTCTGCCGGATGATGGAGCAGATTCTCTTGGATAACGGCTACCTGGTCAGGGCCTATACCTCTCCGCGCAAGGCGGTGGAGGAGTTTCACCCCGGCGCCTGGGATCTGGTGATTACCGACATCAAGATGCCCGGCATGAGCGGGCTGGAGGTGCTGCAAAGCATAAAGGAGCGCGCCAAGGACATGCCGGTGATCATGATCACCGCCTACGCCACGGTGGACATGTCGATCCAGGCCCTGCGCAAGGGGGCCTACGACATGCTGACCAAGCCCTTTGAGCCGGAAGAGCTGATCTACCGCGTCAAGAACGCCCTGCAGCAGTCGGAACTGCTGGAGGAGAACCGCGAGCTGCGCAAGGAGCTGGAGGGGAAGTTCTGCTTCGACAACATCATCGGCACCTCGGGCGGCCTGAAGAACATCCTCGGCAAGGTGGAAAAGGTCGCCGTGCGCGACACATCCGTCCTGATCACCGGCGAATCCGGTTCCGGCAAGGAGCTGATCGCCCAGGCCATCCACTACAACTCGCCGCGCCACGAGCGCAAATTCATCGCCATCAACTGCGGCGCCCTGCCCGAGACCCTGCTGGAGAGCGAGCTGTTCGGCTACCGCAAGGGGGCCTTCACCGGCGCCAAGGAAAACCGGCCCGGTCTTCTGGAGGCCGCCGACGGCGGCACGCTCTTTCTGGACGAGGTCGGTAACCTGCCCATGAATGTGCAGAAGACGCTGCTGCGCTTCCTGCAGGAGAAGGAGTTCAACCGCCTGGGGGACACCACGCCGACACGGGTGGATGTGCGGGTCCTCTCGGCCACCAATTCCGACCTGAAACAGGCGGTCAAAAGCGGAGCCTTCCGGGAAGACCTCTACTACCGTCTGAACGTGGTCAACATCCACCTGCCCCCTCTGCGGGAACGGCGCGACGACATCCCGCTCCTGGCGGCACACTTCATCCATTTGCAAAACCAGAAGTTCGGCACCACGGTCAAGGGCTTCGACAAGGAGGCCATGCAGGCCCTGTGCGACTTTGACTGGCCGGGCAATATCCGCCAGCTCAAAAACGTGATCGAAGCCTGCATGGCCATGGTGGGCGAAGAGTACATCTGCCGGGAAACGCTGGATCAGTTTGTCGAGGTGGTTGCCGGCGCGGCTGCGCCCCCGCCCCTGACCCAGGCCGAGACCGGCGACGTCCCCTTCAATGCGGCCCTGGACCGCTTCGAAGCCGATCTGCTGAAAGGGTTGCTGAAAAAGCATGCCGGGAACGTGGAAAACGCCGCCCGCGAGGCCGACATGAACATGGCCACCATCTATCGCAAGATCAAGAAATACGGCATCCGCAAGGAAGAGTACTGCTAATTTCACATTGCAATCAACATGACCCCATTTGGAGCGCAGGCATCTTGCCTGTGCTTCAAGCGGGGCTTACCCCCGCTTGAATAAGCCCCCCCATTCGTGTCAACTTGAAATAAGCGGTGTTGAAGGTCACGACACAGACTTCGCGAACCTGCCCCCATATGCCCCAGCATTCGACGGCAATCATGTTAGGTGTTCCCGGAATTCCACCTTGCAAAAACGGCATATATGACCTATATTTTGACCATGAATAAAGTCTTGAAAGAGGTCATTTATGGACAAAATCTATGCCCGTGCTTCCGTCAGTATCAGCGACCTGAAGAAAAACCCCTCCCGTATCATCAATGAAGCCGAAGGCTCACCGGTTGCCATCCTCAACCATAACAAACCCAGCGCCTACCTAATCCCGGCTGAAGCGTTTGAAGCATTGATGGAAAAATTTGAAGATTACGAACTTTCCCGCTTGGTCAAAGAGAGGGAGAACGAGCCAAACGTCAAGGTTTCCCTTGATGAGCTATAGCCTCGAATTCAAAGAGTCTGCCTTCAAAGAGTGGCAGAAACTCGACGGCACAATCCGCGCGCAGTTCAAGAAAAAGCTGGCCGAACGGTTGCAACAGCCACGTATCGCGTCGGCACGGCTTTCCGGCATGACCGACTGTTACAAAATCAAGTTAAAAAACGCCGGATACCGGCTTGTCTACCAGGTTGACGACCAGCGTATCGTTGTCATTGTTGTGGCCGTCGGCAAGCGGGAAAATTTTGCCGTGTACCGATCGGCAGAAGGCAGGTTGAAAGAGTGATCCTGTTTTTTTGGATGTTATTTTGACAGCTGTTGTTTTGGCAGCCTGCTGTAACCGAGATTCATCCCCGTAATTGATAAACCAATTATTTGTAGATATATGTACAAATAATTGTATATAAAAATACATTTTATTGTGCGCAAAAGGTCATGTGGAATACAGGCTGAACAAAGATCACCTTCTTGACGTTCTGGAAGAGTGGAACCGTTTTCTCAAGCGCAAGGTTCATCTGATCGCGTCTGGAGGGACCGCACATGCAGCACTTCCTTGGGCTGCTGCAAGAGAGAGGTCTGTATGACAGACGCTAAACTTTTGAAGAGTTTGAGCAGACTCGGTATGCCGATGTTTGAGCCGAGTGAAGAGCTGGATGTCAACGAAACGCTGGCAGAGGTGGTGAAGAGCCGGGACACCAGGCTTTGGGAGGGGTTTCCCGTACTGTTGGCAAATGCCGCCGACACCTATCAGTTTGCATATGATCTGGTTGAGAAGCAGTTACCCGCCCAGGAAGACAAGGAACGTTTCCATCGGCTCTTGCTGTTGTCGTTGTCCCTCTATTCTTTCTATCACCTGAGTTTTTCCTGGTCGAGCAGGTACAAGAAGCGGCTCTCCGGTGAAGACTCAGCCCTGGTGAAACAGTGGCGCAACGACCTTGCCCATAACCGGACTCTCGCGTGGGGCGATGTGGATCTCGACCCGGAACGGTTGAAGGGATTATTTGAACTCTATTTTGAGCAGAATGCCGACAAGAGCAGACAGCGCAAGGAAAAGTACGAGGAGTATTCCCTGGCCTTTGCAATGTCGCAGATGTTTTCGCCGAAGCAGAAGGAGTTGTTTAAGAAGAGGCTGGAAGGGTTGCCCCTGACAAAGACGGAGCAGGAGTATTATTCCCGTTCGGTAAAGAAAAAGGTGGTCGCGCTGGCAAACGCGGAACTGCATGGTCTTGCGAAGAAGTTGTTGGAGAAATAAGGGTTGTAACTTGGTGGTAAACAGGAAAGGCGGCCGATTGGCCGCCTTTTGAAGTTAGGAAATGTCCCCGGAATTCCGGGGACGTTAGCGGTAGACCTCGTCATGACTGCCGATGTCGAGCAGGATAATCTCCTTGTCGGTAATCATAACGGTCAGGGTGATACGGTAACTGTGGCTGATGCTCACTGCCTGGATTCCCTTCAGTTTACCGGTCAGATGGTGATATTTCAGGTGGGGCTGGAACGGGTCGTTTCCCAGGTCGCGCAGGATAACAGCGAACTTGGAACGCAGATCGCGATGTTGTTCGGCGAATTTTTTCGCGACGCGGGTAAAACCAGCGGTCCAGATCAGGGTATACATGTTCAGTCGTCCAGCCCCAGTTTTTTGATCAACTCATCGGCGCTGCCACGTTTCACCCGTCCAGCCTTATAATCCTGCAGCGACGCCTTCACCCTGGCCACGTACGCCTCTTCGGCTTCGGCCACCAATTCCTGGTAACGCGCCTCGGTCAGCACCACGTACTCGGGCTTGTTGTTGCGGATAACATGTACGTCGCCCTGGGCGATCAACCCGTCAACCGCTGCAATACCGCGCCGCTTGATCTCCTGTGCAGGAATAGTATTCATATCAGCACTCCTTCTAATACCTATTTAAGTACTTGATAGTGTGCCACAGGTGATAGTGAGCGGCAAGAAATTCTTTGCAGAAACAGCAAAGGCGGCCGATTGGCAGCCTTTTGAATTAAATATGCTGTCCCGAATGGCGCTAGTTTAAGGCATTCCTCCATGGCAAATTGGCTGAAAGTATTGGCTATAAATGGCATAATGCGCCATGAAAAATTCACAGCCAATGTTCCCGGGTTTCCACTTCCAGACCCTTCGCCGCAAGCCTCGTTCGGAAGCACAAAAATTTGCTAACAAGATAGCTTTGTTGCAGCAAAAGTCTATCAAGCAAATCGGAGAGGTTTTTGAGAAGTTCATACCGAAGTCACTTCTCAAACCAGAGAAGGATGGTGTAATGAGCCGCCGAAGGCTGTTCTCAAAGGAGAACACTTTCTGGGCTTTTTTCAGTCAGATCCTCGACGCTGACGGAGGTTGCAAGGAGGTGATACGCAAGCTTCAGGCTTACGCTTCCATCAAGGGAATTGCCTTTCCTTCCTCTTCAACCGCCTCCTATTGCACCGCCCGTAAGAAGCTTGACATTCAGACTCTTACCGACATTTTCGAGCATACCACCAGGCAGCAGGCAGCAGGAACGGCTGCCCAGGACTGGACGCTTAAACAACCGACGGGTAATCGTTGTCGACGGCACGGGTGTGAGTATGCCGGACACGGCCAAGAATCAGGAGGTTTGGCCACAATCGGTCAGTCAAAAACCGGGGTGCGGATTCCCCACGGCTCGTATTTGCGCCTGCTTCTCGCTGACAAACGGAGCCTTACTCAGCTATGCCACGGGCAACAAAAAAAGCCATGAACTTCGCCTGTTTCGCCAACAGTGGCAGACGTTCAAGCCAGGAGACATCTTCCTGGGGGACAAGGGATTTTGCAGTTATTTTGACATGGCCCAACTGAGAGGCCAAGGCGTTGATAGCGTGGTCACCCTCGCAAGAAGGGCACCGGTCAGATCGACCCAAAGCCTGAAGAAGCTTGGCGCCGATGACTTGCTGATAACGTGGCCTTGCCCTCGCTACAGCAACAAACCCTCGTATTCGAAGGAGGAATGGGGCACTCTCCCGCAGGAACTAATCTTGCGGCAGATCAGGGTAACGGTACCCTGTCCGGGCTTCAGGGTTCAGCACTTTTACATTGTTACCACGTTGCTGGACCCAGTCCAATACCCCGCAACCGAGATTGCCGACCTCTATTTCCGGCGATGGGATGTCGAGCTGTTCTTCCGCGACATCAAGACGACCATGGGGATGGATGTGCTGCGATGCCAGACACCGGAAATGATTCGAAAAGAAGTCTTGATGAATTTCATTGCCTACAACTGTATTCGGCAACTGATGTCCGAGGCGGCCAGAGAGGCTGATCTTGCGGTTCGGGATGTCAGTTTCAAAGGTAGCCTACAGGCACTGCGCAACTGGGAGCCCCACTTGAACCAAACAAAGGTCAGCAGGGCAGAGCGGTTACGATTGATGAACGATTTGTACGAGGCGATCACCGACACTCCGATCCGGCAACGCCCTGGTCGAAGTGAGCCTCGATGCCGCAAACGCCGACCGAAAAATTACGAACTCATGACCGCCCCAAGAAAGATAATGAAGGAGATACACCACCGGAACAGATATCGTGCTAACAAGGCTTAAACTAGCGCCATTCTATGCTGTCCCGGAAATTCTCGTTGTTACAAGCTGTCGTATAGCAGTGCAGTTTCTTACAGTCGTTATGTAGCCTCAAAACCTTCTAGGCAGCGAAAAGGGGGCAGGCTATTTTACATAAAACAGCCTATCCGTTTTATTCCAATACCGCAGAATTTCTTTTTTATTTGCCCTTGATTGTTAAGAATTGAGTACCTATATTAAATTCACTGTTACCATCAAAGATATTAATAAGTTAATAAATTGAAAAGGAGTTATTATGGGGATGATGAAAGACCACATGTTTGAACAAGAAGCAAACCTAGATAGGGCAAAGGAAATTGCAGTGGAAGTTGGCCTACTCGAATATTGTGAAGATCATGGCTACTACACGGACCCTCTCAACAATAATTTTGAAGAGGCTTACGAGTTGGTTGAAGAACGATTCGGGGATGATGCCAAGAAGATGAAGGAATTTATAAGACTGGCTGTCGATGATACGGGTGAAGAGTGCCCAGGTTGTGTTTCGCGGGATAGAGATTAATAGCAAATGAGATAAGTCTATGCCTGTTGTACAACTGATAGCCATTAGGTGTTGAGTGCCACTACATCGTGGACGGAAATAAGTGCCATAACATCGTAGACAAAGTTCTCTGACAATCGAATAACCACCACGTCATTCTGTGAACACCAAAATTATGTTGGAGGTGTCCATGGAAGTTAAAAACAAGCAGCATCGGATTCTGGCCGTTCAGAGATTCAAGAATGGCGAGAGTCCTGAAGCAATCTGCATATCGCTCGGCAAGTCAAAAGCTTGGTTGTACAAATGGGTTGGACGTCACCTTGAAAACGATACTGCCTGGAATGAAGCCCGCTCAAGACGTCCTATCTCTACTCCAACGCACACGCCGTCAGATATCATAGAGATTATCAAGATGGTCCGCCTCAATCTCTACAATCAGGATCTGTTCTGCGGTGCCCAAGCGATCCTGTGGGAGATGGAAGACCTTGGTGCCAAACCGCTGCCGTCGATCAGGACGATCAACCGGATTCTCGCCAAGAACGAACTGACACATCGACGAACCGGTAAATATGAAGCCAAAGGAACGCTGTATCCTGCTCTACCATCAATGTATCCGAATCAGACCCATCAGGCTGATTTTGTCGGGCCGTGCTACCTGAAAGGACCGATTCGTTTCTACAGTCTGAATATCGTTGATACGGCAACGGTCAGGTGTGGGCTGCATCCTTCCCTTTCCAAGTCAGGTCAAACGATCTTTGACGGATTCTGGGGGGCATGGAAGCGAATGGGAATACCTGAACGCATCCAGGTTGATAACGCCATGTCTTTCTTTGGAAGCCCGACACATCCTCGTGGAATGGGGCCGCTCATCCGACTTTGTTTGCACAATGATGTTGAGCCTTGGTTCGTGCCAATGGCCGAGCCGTGGAGAAACGGAATGGTCGAAAACTTTAACAACCGTTACGAACAGAGATTTCTTGGCAAAGTTACCATGGCGTCTTTAGAAGACCTGCAATCCGGTTCACTTGCGTTCGAGCAGCGTCATAACAGCCGATATCGCTATAGCAAACTCAAGGGACATACGCCGCTGAAAGCTCTTGCCGCCTCGAATGCAAAACTGAGGTTTCCAGCAGAAGAGGAACCTCCCAAACATCGGCTGAAGAAACCGGAGACGGGCAAATATCACGTTGTACGCCTCATCCGTAGCGACCTAAAACTGAATGTCTTCGGAGAATGCTTCTCGGTTCCGCCGGAGACTGCGCTTGAATACGTGGTGGCTACTATCGATGTCAAAGAACAGAAAATGAAACTCTTCCTGGATAGAAAACAGGTGAGGAATTCGATTACAAATTGCGTTAACCAGGTTGAGTGTCCACGATGTCTTGGCACAAAAAAGCGTCCACGATGTAGTGGCACTCAACAATTAGGTAATAGGCACACGACTTAACATCTGAAACAACGAAGGCGACCTGTTGGCCGCCTTTATAATTAAATACTCTGTTTCCCCGGAACTCGCTTTGTTCTAGCTAGCTGTATGTTGATAAATGGCCAAAGTGATATTGTCTTTGCCGCCCGCATCATTTGCCATCTTTACCAATTTACTTGTTTTGGACTTTATTGAGCAGTTTGATATAAGTACATTTTCGATTTCAGAAATCTTCAACATGTCAGTTAATCCATCAGTACAACAAAGAATTAAGTCATTAGCAATTAACCTAGTTTTCTTTACAAAAGGATGAATGTGCGTTTGATGCCCTATACACTGCGTCAGCATTGACCAATAATGCCTCGGAATATTTTCATAGCTCTCACCGACATTTAACATTTGGTTACCAAATGTGTGGTCTTGAGAAATCTGAGTAAGGCCATTTCTATAAATAAAGCATTTAGTATCACCGACATTTAATACATATAAGAAGGAACCTTTTATTAAACCCATAAGAAGGGTCGATCCCATCCCATTACATTCTGCCATACTTGCCGCTTTATTTAGCACTGCACAATTTGCAGCAATTGTTGCATCAATCATTATCTGTGTTAGATTTGATGCTTTTACCTTAGAAATAGTTGCATTTAACAAATAATCTGACACAACATTTACACAAATCTGACCAGCTAAATCCCCACAATTGTGTCCGCCCATCCCATCAGCAATAATAATGAAGTTAGAAGTAGAGTTAACAAGTATAGAGTCTTCATTTCTTGTACGCTTACAACCAATATCACTCGCATATTCGACATGTATCATAATTGATTCACTTAATTTATCTCTAGTTCCAGTTCATGGACAGAGCAAAGCCTCTTGAAGCTTCAAGTTGCGCAACAGCAGCACGGTTAACATCAATTATTCGCCCGAAATCTCTATCTTGCCCTCGTACGCCATACTTTTGTAGTTTTAGTATTATATCTTCAGCACTATTGAGTATCAGTGTATACGAATCTAAACTTGCTTTAAAGGATTCACGCTTACCGCCTTGAGCTTGCTTCCATAAAGAAAAGAGATAATGCCTGAAAGACATGGTCTCTGTATAATTGACCAAAGATGGCAACGCTCCCGAGAAAAGCAAAGACGAAAACTCATTGAAATAGCCATTAAGAGGACGTAATAGATCTGAAACGCCAGACCTAAAACCAATATCAAGAAAGGGAATTTTGTACTCAGAAAATGTTTGTGGACAATAATACCACCTTGCTCGTCTACTAGTAGCATCATCTTCAATTTGCTGGAATTTTTTTGTTGAAAACGACCTAACATTTAGCCAAATACCTGAAGCAATTGCATCGACATTTGCAATTGCAGATATCAGTAATTGCTGATTGGCATAACCGAGGACCACTTTCTTGCCCTGCAATTTCAAGCCTGCTAAGAAAATCAGCAAATTTGACAACCATATTGGATCTTCAACTAAATATTGCCCAGTAGGATGCTCAGCCACTACATAATATCCATCAACTGGCCACGATTCTGTTAATGCTAAAATCTGTTCTAGGGTAGTTTCATTTCTTACAATGTTTGCTGTAAGAGCAATCGTTGCGAGTGATCCTTTATCATCAAAAACATCCACAGCCCTTTTTACTAATAAATCTTGGACCAAAAACCACTCAGGTTTACTCTCTTCAAAAATAATTCCAGGAACAATATATGATTCTGTTGAGGAAAGAGTATTTAGTTCTTTAAGCGCAAGCAGCAACTCAACTGCGCCATCTTCCATGAATATTTTTGTATCATATGTAGATGGCCAAAAATCATGATTAATCAATCTATGGTGATTTGCACGTGGGTCATAAAATTGCGGGTCCAACAATATTTGGCCCCCAATCTTTCTAACATCCTTTGAAAATGTAAGAATCTGTTCTCGCGTTAGATCACGGGGGCTAAGAATAATTGTACCCCCATTCCATTTTTTTATGAGTTCCTTTGAATGGCTCATCATTCCATAACCAAATTGTAGATATAATTCCATAATTCACCTCATATGGTAATAGTAGGCTTAATACTTTGGAACCAATCTAATGCCTCAATTGCTGTCCGAGGTCTACGAGATGGAAACCTGTTCATCAAAAGCAGTATATATCGTGTAAGCAATCCTTGCGTATCCTCAGGCAATGAGACAAGTGCTGGAATGATGGTTTCAGTTCTGTACAGTACTTCCAGCGGGTTTGCTGCTCCATCGCGAAACGGATGCCCTCCTGTCAAAGCTTCATATATAACAACACCTATTGAAAACAAATCGGCACGAATATCGATATCGCCTTTTATGTTACGGAATTGTTCTGGGGCTGCGTAACCGGCGGTATGAGGACCAAACATTGCTGCTGTAGCAGTTAAAGAAGGCAGATTCAGATGCCTTGCAATTCCAAAATCAATTAACCAGTAATTTCCGAAAGAGTCTAAAAGTATGTTACCTGGTTTTATGTCACGATGCACAATATGAAGTTTCTCACATTCAATAGCAATATTGAGAAGAATATCAAGTAACTTAATACATTCAACAAAAGAAAGTCGCCTACCACTAAGGTATATATCCTCTAGTGAAGGCCCATCGATAAACTCTTCAATAATATAAAAGTTCGTACCTGTGGGGTGTGAAATAATTCCATGACTAAAAATTGAAGGTACGTTAGTGATATTATAGTTTTTTGAAATTTCTATTTCTCTTTGTGTACGCTCATCGGCTTTTTCATCGATAATTACTTTCACTGCAACTAGACCATTTACTGAGTCCATTGCTCGGTATACTGCTTTTTGGCCACAGACCTTCAATGGAGTAATTTGAGTAAGTGTTGGGATTTCCCGGATTATATCAGCCTCACTTGGTAACGCCATCCTTCCAATCCTCCTCTGCTATTGCAAGATATCTCCCAATCCATTCATTAAAAAGTAGTGAAACATATGTAACTGAATGAGTACGCTTCAGAGGAGGCAATATTTTCTTCAGAGCTTGCCCCCTAAGACCCAAAACACCAATTCCATCTTGTTGGCAACTGTTGATGATTTCCGTTTTTGGATCAATAACAGGTGTAAGAATGTAAGATCTTGATGCGAACCAATTATTATTTGTAGCTTGGCTAACAACACGCGTAGATGCCGACATTTTACATTCTATTGCAATAATTTCTTTTACCCCGAATTGTTTTTTGTATGGGAAATATTTATTACCTTTCTTACGTACAACTTTCCCTTTAATCAATAGATTGACATGTTTTTCTACTACTCGATTATTATATCCCAGATCGTTTGCTATCTGTTCGAGTGATATTCCGTTAATTCCATGGAGATAACTTAGTATTTTCAATGAATCTGTTGATAATGAAAGCCGTTCTTGATTCCAGCCACTAAAATTTCTGTGGTCAAATCTGACAAAAACTAAATCTGGAAATCCAATATCCAACTTAGGTTCAATGAATACGGCAGTTGAAAGATTACCTTTGCGTATAATTTTTTCTTTAATACGATCAAGGAAATTATAAACAAGTTCCTTTTCTGGCCCATCTCTTAGAGACCTAGAAAAGTACGATATTTGTGGGATACTTTGTCGTATAAATACAGTTGTTAGCATCTATTATCCAAAAAGGCGGCCTTATCGGCCGCCTCTATCATTCATCCTATTTCAAATTCTTCTTTATCCTCTCCACCGCCTCAATCACATTCTCGCGATGGCCGAAGGCCGACAACCGGATGCAACCTACCCCGCTCGGACCGAAACCGGAACCCGGCGTGCCGGCCACGTTACATTCATTGAGGGATTTGTCGAAGACAAGAAAAGATCACGTTAGCGCCCGCCGCAACAGTATTAACAAACACCCAAAAAGTCAACCAACCATTCCCCTCATGCTGCCTTACGACTATTCAGTTCCATCTCCAGCATGAAAATCACATTTGGGAATTCCAGAGTTACCTGATCAATCCCCTCTGATCATTCCCCAATACCATAAATTGCCCGCGGATCCCCAAGTACCTCGTCCAGGCATCTGCTTCCCGATAAAACAGGGAAACGTCCCCCTATTTCTTATTCTTCCGGGTCATCGCTCGATGGAAAACGGGTTGAGAAATTGATGTCCCCACAGATAGTTTTTATCAACCGGGCTAAGTTCTGCTTCTTCACAGACCCTCTCCCAATTGTCGCGAATGGCTGTCTCGATCCTGTCAATTACAGCGAAAGCTGCCTGCCGGGAAAGCAAGAAGTGATGCGCGGCAGCTAGGCAGGTTTTGAGCTGACTGAACCTGTTTTCTCCGGTTATGAGCATGGCCTGAGTCGCTTCATTGCCGGTACGACCTTGAGGGCAAATATCATAGGCTGGCGTTAAGGCCAGCTCTTTCCCATTCCAAAAAGCGGCGTGATTGCGGGCGTGATCATCGGTATTGCCGCACAGGATGTTAAAAACCAGCCGACCATAAAGCTCCTTGAGGGTTTCTCCTGGTTGAGTAAAGCGATGTCGAATGATTTCCGCAAGGTCTTCATAACTGGCATAACGTGCCGTCATCTCACGTAAGCCGAACATGGTCAGGGCGGAAACCATTGATTTTCGTGTCCATCCGGAATCGAGCGCAACGCGGTCGAATCGCTCAATCAATAAAACATCCTTACCTGCCGCCTTGACCAGCTTGACAACCGCTGCATCCAGCCCGGCAATTGAAGCCAACCTCATGGCAATGTACTCGGCTTTGACGACGCTGTAGAGGTCACTGCTGGACGAAAATTTAGCAATATACTTGGTGCCCTGATCTTCTATCAGAGCCTTGGGGCGGGCACCGCCGATGGAGCTGCCATGAAAGAGCGCCTGATCAAGCTCGGCTGTTAATGGGACACCTTGCTCTACCCGTTCGGCCGATTCCAGTAATTCTTCCAAGCTGGCGTTGTTTGGAGTTCTGGGAACAAATTCTGTTGGTGAGCGCTGAAAATCAAGCGCGCCAATCCGATCAGACCCCGATTCCAATAGATAGGTGAGCTCATCCAGGCTGCCGGTGTCCGCATCACGACCTTTCAGCCCGAATTGCTTATTGATGATAACGCGTCGTCCCCAGGCATCGGGCGCGGCATCCCGAATGCAATTTGGCATCTCCAGATCGCCCAGCAAGGGTAACACCCCGGCCCTCAGAGGTAATTCCGGCGTATAAATCGGAATAGCAGGATTCTTGTCGTTTCTCCGATCAAGATAGCTTTTGCCATAGTTGAAATGAATAGTGCCGTTATCCGCTTCAAGCTTACCGGCGACCACAGGTTGCGTTTCTCCGGGAAGCCATATCCAGACAAAGGCTTCTCTATTTTGCGGTTTAGAAGTCATCATCCACTGCCTTTGTCTTGTTTTTGATCCGTTTGGGAAGGAGAGCGATTTTACTTTGCGTCAGTTCGAGACTGGTTGCAAGTGCCCGGCTCTCCTGCTCAAACAGAGGCACGCCAACCAGGGCGGCGACTTCGAAGACAAGCCCAATGGACGGAGACATTTCACCGGCCTCTATCTTCTGGAGTGTCGCTCTAGAAATACCGGCTCTGGCTGCAAGATTTTGCTCAGACCATTGGCGTTCTTTGCGCCCGAGCTTGATCTGTTGGCCGAACAATAAAACGGCTTCTTTTGCGTAGTTTGAATATGTTCTTTGTTTTATCATAACCAACCCAGGTACAAATAGACCGAAATAATAGTCATTAACATATCTAATGGCTACCATATTGGTCATTTAGCTGTTTTTCAAGTAATAATTGATAATTGGCTAAAATAACATACACAAACCGCCTTAATGACCAGCATATTGGTCGTAAACCGCATGTTATAAAGCAAATCAAATATTAGCTTTGAATCATGACTACCCGCAAAGCGGAGGGTGCGATTCCCCGCCCTACCCGATTCTACTCCCCATCCACCTTCCTGATCCCATCCGGCCGCCAGCTGGGCGGTATCACCTGGCTGCCACTTTTCTCTTTTCCCGGCAACAGGCTACCGAAGGTCACCGCCGTACTGCCGAAGCGATCGTTGAGCGTGTCCATGGCCTGGGTGGCAAACAGCTTCTTGCGTTCGTCCTCGAAGAGCGGCAGCTGCTCCGTCTGATGTTTCAGGTTACTCAGGGAAACCCCCACGAGGCGTAGCGGCTGTTCCAACTCCACACCGTCGAGAAGCCCGAGCGCCGCCTTGTAGATCTCGTCGCTGAGATTGATATAGTTCTTCAAAGTCGTCTGCTTGCCCCAGGATGAGAAGAAATCTGCGTAACGCACATACAGGTGCACCGTCTTGCCGCTGACATGATAGCGCCGGGCCCGGCGCCCGACCATTTCGCTGAGTTGCAGGATGAAACGCCGGATCTCGGCCGGGTCGTCGATATCACGATCCAATGTCCGACTGTGGCCAACGCTTTTGACCTCGTCATCCTCACCGAATATACTCACCGGGGAATCGTCGATACCCTGCCCCATCTCCTTCAGCCGCCGGCCGACAACACCGAACCGGCGGGTCAGGCGCCCCTCGTCACAGCGCCCCAGCTCGCCGCAGGTATGGATATTGATCATGTTGAGCTGCCGTTCCGTCTTGCGGCCGATGCCGCAGAGGGCCCTGATCGGCAGATGCTCCAGAATCCGCGGGACATTCTCCGTTGCAATGACCGTCAAGCCATCCGGTTTCTCCATGTCCGAGGCCAGCTTGGCCAGGAGCTTGTTGGGGGCGATGCCGATGGAGCAGGTGATGCCGAAGCTGTGCCGGATACGGGCCTTGATCAGATAGGCGATAGTGACCGCGCTACCGAAGATGGAGAGGGAGTGGGTCACGTCCAGCCAGGACTCGTCGATGCTGAAGGCCTCGACCTCGGGGGTGTAGTCGCGGAAGATCTCGTTGATTTTGGTGGAGGTGTAGGTGTACTTGCGGCTGTCGCCGACAACGACGATCAGCTCCGGGCAACAACGCTTGCCTTCCCAAACCGCCATGCCGGTTTTGACACCTTTGGCCCTGGCTTCGTAGGAACTGGTGGTGATCACCGTCCGCCCGCCCCCGCCGACAACCGCGATCGGCTTGCCGCGCAATTCAGGGTTGGCCTGCTGTTCCACCGAGGCGAAGAAGGCATTCATATCCACGTGGAGAATGGTTCTCGATTTCACGGTTGTACCGATTTGACTGTCTGCACGGTCCAGGTTTGGTCGCAGGTGTTGAAGACCAATTCATAGAGGTCTTGGCCATCCGAAACGGCGTAGTGCATGTGAGGAACCTCGCCGATCTGGTCCCGCCAGAAATAGGTCGTTTCCTTGATCTCATACTTGCGACGCCCCAGTTCGAACCACTTGGGGGTGACCTTGCCGCCGGAAGAATATATGACGGCTACACGCAAGGGGATACGGATTGACTCCATGACCTACTCCAGGCTGCGCAACAGGCCGACCATCTTGCCGACGATGGTGACCTCGCCCTGACCGGGCAGGACAACAATCGGGTCATAGTCCGGGTTTGCCGGCTGAAGCAGGATCCGGTCCTGTTCCCGGAAGAACTGTTTGAGGGTGGCGTCGCCATCCACCATGACCGCTACGACCTCGCCGTTGTCGGCCACCTGCTGGGGCCGGATCAGGACGCAGTCACCGGAAAGGATGCCCTTGTTGATCATCGAATCCCCCTCCACCCTGAGAAAGTAATAGCCTTCGCCCTTGAGCAGGCTGCTATCCACGCTCAGGTAGCCGCTGATATCTTCCAGGGCGGGTTGCAGCAGGCCGGCCCGGATCCTGCCGACAATCGGCAGAGAGACGACTTCGGAACGTGTCCGGGTCAGCGCAATACCGCGCGAGCTTCCCTCCCGACGACGGAGATAGCCCTTCTTCTCCAGGGCATTGACGTGACTGATGGCGGTCACGGTTCCGGCTGTGCCGATATGGGCGGAAATCTCCCGCAAGGTGGGCGGAGATCCGTTGACCTCAAGGTACTTTTCTATGAACGAATAGACTTGCTGCTGGCGGGGAGTAAGTGTCTGCATGGCATCCATATCTGTCAGATGATATATATTTCAAATGATAGCGACAGATAGGGGGGGTGTCAAGAGGGAATCAGGGACTGCACGAACTTGCCGGATAGAAACGGGGCTTTCAACTGAGCGGAGTACAAAAACAAATAGCCACATCCTGAGATGTGGCTATTTGTCGTTCCTGTAAAGAAGGAATTACTTCGCAGCCGGAGCAGCGGGGGCAGCAGCAGGAGCTGCTTCTTTTTTCTCTTCTTTAGCTGCTTTTTTTGCTTTCTTTGCTTTCTTTGCTTTTTTAGCAGGTTTTGCTTCTTTCTTCTCGGCAACTGCAGGAGCAGCAGCAGGAGCTGCAGGAGCAGCAGCGTCAGCAGCAAAAACTACTGCGGAAAAAGAAAGAGCAACGATAGCGGCAACGAGTGTGGACAGAACTTTTTTCATTTGTGATTCCTCCAAAAGGGTTAGTGTTGATTTCTTATTTAGCATTTCACGTGCCAAGCCCACAACAATCCGTAACGCACTATTATTTAAACATATATTTATTTTTTGCGAATTTGAAACACGTTTAGCCACCCGAAATCCATCCCACCATACCTTAAATAAGGTTACCAGTGATTGGATCGTATCTTGGCATGCTGCAGGGCCTCCGCCGATAGCGGGTTCTTCTCTTCACCCGGGTGTCCAATCCCCACTATCGTTTCAACCCTGATATGTGCCGGTATACCGAGCAGCTTCTGAACAAACTCCTCGGCGCTATCTTCGGCGTCATGGCTGCGATCTCGTATCTGCGCCCAGCAGCTGCCCAAACCCAATGAATGCGCCGTCAACTGGATGATGATGGCGGCAATGGAGCAATCTTCTATCCAGACATCCGATATGCTGCTGTCGGCACAGATGACGATCCCCAGAGGCGCATTCCGCAGGAATTCCGATCCGTGCCGCTTGGCTTGGGAAAGACCGAGCATGATCTGGGGATCGTCCACTACAACGAATTCCCAGGGATTCTTGCCCCGTGACGATGGCGCCCTGAGCGCCGCCTCGGTAAGGATACCGATTTGCCGCGAATCTATCTTGTCAGGCGTGAATTTTCGTATACTGCGACGTGTACGTAACAACTCAATCATAGTTCCTCCAGCAGAGTAATTTATTCGAAATCATAATGGCGAGCCAGTATTTGCAACAGCATCTAGAGCAAGTTATGCTGCTTTAAATTGTAGTTGTATTATTATTCTAAAAGAGTATAGTGAACTTAGAGGCAGCAATAAGACGAAGTATTTAAAGAAAGCATCTAAAAAATGCAATCTAAGAAAAAAAGTCAATTGCTACTTCTTTTTTATACCGAGCTCTTCGACTGTTGTCGAGGGGCTTTTTTATTATACCCCGCACGCCTGACACCATTTTTATCAACACGTCAAAAAACGCCTGGAGGCACCGCATGACCAATCCAGAAGAAACCTCCTCTTACCGCACCCTGCCGCTGTCGTCCGACCCGGCTCTGCGCCGCCGATTCATGGTGGTGGATGAACCGATCGAGGGGAATTTTCGTTTCGGACTGCTCCTCGAAGAGCTGGACATCATGGCCGAACAGACCGCCATCGCGTATGTACACCGGTTTTATCCCGAAGGGAGGGTGGTGACCGCGGCGATCGACAACATCCTGGTGCGCCACGCCGTCGATGTAAACCGGGACATCATGATTCGAGCCCGCATCAATCATGTGGGCCGCTCGTCGCTGGAGATCGGCATGCGTGTCGAACACGCCGGCGATCCGGTCACCCACATCGCCTCCTGCTACTTCACCATGGTGGCGCGCGGCGGCGAAACTGCCGGAGAGAGCCTGCCACTGCCGCCTCTTGAATATCGCAATGAACTGGAGCAGGGACGCGCCCAAAAGGCAATTACCGGACGCGAGGAATACCGACGGCAACAGGCTTCACTGCTGGAACCGCCCAGTCGTGAAGAGTACCAGATCCTCTCCCGACTCCACAAGGCCCAGGAAGAGCCTTCTTTCAACGGATTTACCGCCGGACGCCTAGTGACCGACGCCTGGGAGCGGATGTATCCGGAGCAGGAGTATGTGCCCCAGCGCATCTTCGGCGGTTACCTGATCCGCAGGGCATATGAACTCTCCGCCATCTGTTCCGAGCTGGTCGCTCCCGACCGTTCGATCATCGCGGCAGTAAACCGGATCAACTTCTTTCACCCGGTCAGGATGGGGGATAAACTCCACTATACCAGCCGGGTTGTCTATACCAACGGCAGCTTTGTCTGTGTCGAGGCAAATATCGAGCGGATCAGTCGCGATCGATCGACCAAGGCACTCTCCAACTCCTGTCTCTTCACCTTTGTCAACGTGGACCGCGAGCTGCAGCATCGTCCGATCCCGGTCATCTACCCGACAACCTACCAGGAAGACGCACGCTACCTGGAAGCACAGCGCAGCTATCAGGCCCTTGCCCATCACTACCGGATGATATAGCCGCGCTCTCTGCTAAACAATCGCAGCGTCATTCCAAAACAAAAGCCCCCTGCCCGTCTATTCGGGAGGGGGGCTTTTCAAGGTAGGTCATGAGTAGGAACGCGCTTATTTTCGACTTATCAAAAAAGTCGGCACAGACAATAACGGCTCGGCCGGTGACCCGGCGCAGGTTTATCGCGACCAGGTCCACTGGTCTCGTTGGCACACCCCCTTAATAATTGATATTTGGCGCCTTAACCCCTTTGCTTTAGGCAGGCCAAGAGCAGGCTAAGGGGACATTCTATTTGTTGACTTGCCACCTTCGCGCTCATGTTACTCAACAAATCTAATACGTTAGGTTCACCTGATCCGAGAACAGAGTCCCGTCTTCATAGCGGCGCAGGAAGCGGCCCAGCGAAAAGGCGCGCATGATCTTCGGCCAATAACCCGCCATTCCGCCATGAGCCGCAATTTGTGCACTCGAATATTGCATCATTTCTTCCAGCTTCTCCACGTCTAGAACCCGTATCGCCAAATCTACCTTCTTTATGCGGTTAAGCTCGGCAAGGGCCTCTTTTCTTTCTCTCTCAAAGTGAATGCCAAAATCTGAGGCTTGCAGCCCCCGGCGACGCTCCGTACGCACCGACTCAGGAAGCCTGCCGACCATCGCATTTCGAACCAATGAACGGGGCACTCCCTTTTCGCAGTAATATTCGACAGGCACGGAAAGGCAGAATTCAATAACACGCCGGTCTGCAGTCGGATTGCACATGGAAACGCCGGTCAACCGCCGGAACACCTCAATATTGGTGCCGACCTCTGGCCGGCGCAAGAAGAGCATCCGTAGTGATCGGTTGTCATATCGTTCAAAGTTCCATTTCAATGCTTTGGCATCCAGACCTTGAGAGCGGGCAAACTCGCGCCGGATCATGGAGTATTCGAACAACCCGTTGGATGTTCCACGCATACAATCAGCAAGAATGGAACGAATATTCATGGGTATCCATGAGCCTAGTGCTTCATTCGCGATACCGAGCCAACTGCGGCCACTAGTACGGCGCATATCCAGTGCGAGTCCCGCCAATGCTATCCAACGGCCCTCTGATGCAAGGGAACGCAACGCAAGACGGCCATCATAACTCATGCTGAAGTTTCCTGAATCTCCAACAAGCAGGACATCCAGATGACGTTGCCGCGCTTGCAGGCCGATTTCCCACAGCCAGTCATAATTCGCCGGATTAAAGATCGGTTCCAGTTGCGCAGTACCAAAAAGGTCCATCAATGAGAAGACGGAATGGTGTCCATGACGAACAAGAACATGGTCAACGTCCGGCCACATCGCCGCGACCGATGCAGCGGCCGGCCCTTCGTCGCCAAAACGCCCTACAATGTCGTTCTCAGGGTGCTCCGGTACCGCCGTAAAGGCGTAAAGGCGGCGGTCTTCACCATGGAGTATCTCCGCGGCCAGCGAGCTGACGGTGGAACTGTCCAGGCCTCCGCTCAACAGCGAGCCTACGTCAGAACGGTCGGGCAGGCGGTCCCGGATAGCCTGTGTGATCGCCTCCCGGAGCCCGACGGCATATTCTCTGGAGTCTCGTAGACGAAGCAGCGGAGTCGCTTCCGGGTGCCAGTATATGTCACGCGTCATGCGGCGCTGCTCAAACATAAGGACGCTTCCCGGCATCATGCGGAAGACATTTTCGAAAAAGGTGCATTCGCTTCCGATATACGCTAAGGCAAGCCAGCGGGCAATGTAGTTTTCATTGATGCGCGGGGTTATGCCCATTCCCGCCAGCAGGTGACGAATGTTTCCGGCAAAGAATAAATCTTCACCTCGTTGAGTATAAAAAAGAGGAAAGTTTCCTTCCGGTCCGCACCCTAACAGGATACGGGCTGCGGCACGGTCCCAGAGCACAAAGGCAAACTCGCCTTCGAGATAGCGCTGGAACGCGGCGCCCCACTTGCGGTAGGCAAAGAGCAGCAGTTCAGGCTCGTCCAGCTGCGGCATGCCAAGCCTTCCGGCAAGTTCCGCCCTGTTGAAAATTCGACCGTCGAGCAGGATACCCAAACCATCTGCACATGCGCCGGCACACCGGCCCCGAAGCGCAAGGCGGTAATCGCCCCACTCGCAGCGCTGTTCAAAATGCGAGCTTTCATCCTCTTTCGTGCCGGACGCAAATTCGGCACGAGCAGAGACAACACCACAAAAAGACGACATCAATGTTACATTCTCCACTTAAGCGGCTCAAGCCGTCTACAGGATTCTGATCAGCTCATCAGCCAACCTTGATCACCACCTGCGCTTGGCCCTTCCTCGGATTGATCGATGGCCAGTATCCTAAGTGTAGGCACCTTCCAAGGCTTCAGGTGTTCTGATCCATTGTTTTGCATTAAAGCCTCGTTCGGAATCTCTTCTTTCATGTTTCCTCCACAATAAGTTACCTGTTACGTGCCACGACATCTTGTACGGAAAAAAGTATACCACATCGAGCTTTAGGGGTCACCCTTGGTGCGCCGGTCAAAACCGGCGAGAGATAGTGGGTGAAAGTCCCATACGGTGCCAAAGGGACGCACATGAAATTATGAAGCAGATCTACGGGGTCAGCCCTTGACACAAGACATGTCTCGTGTCAAGGGCTGACCCCTCTTCCTCTTTTGAGCTGACCAGCGAACCGGAGCTGAATATCCTAGGAGGCCGAGGGGGACGCCCATCAGCCCCTAAATTTATGCGTGAGAAACTTTGCCTGTGAATCCCATGTTCCTTGGGCGGCCCGGGCTTGGTTCTTGAGCTGGGTTTCCGCATAAGCGATACGTACCGGAACCAATTCCTCATCACGGTAGCGTGGAGCAGGGGGTGTCCATGGTTTCTTTTCAACAATCAATTCAACGGTTTTGATTCGTGTGCTGGTCGCTTCGTCATAGCGGTAGCGAACACAGAGCAAAGTATCGCCGTACTTTCTCACCAGTTCCTTTGTTCCTTTTTTGTCCCGGCAAAAGTTTTAGGCGGGCGCGCATCATTTCAACCTCCGATATTGCCCGCTGATTATATCGTGGCATGCTGATTTAGCAATCCTAACGTTGTAATTTCATTATTTTTAATTGTGAGAGGCAACGTATGCTGCAAGTGCCAGCTGAAGTAGTTGCACGTTATCGGTTGTATCTGGCCAGGCAGAGTATTGAGTCGATACGGCATGGTGAATACAGCAATTGGCTTCGGTTTTTCTTGGAGTTCTGCGAGAAGTATCAGGTGAAGGGTGTAGAGGCTATTCGACTCCATTTGTTTATCAACAAGCTGAAACAGAAGAAGCAGAGCGAAGAGCAGCGACGGCGGGCGTATCATGCGATTTCGCTTTACTTCAAGATGAATACGGGTGGAGCAGTCCCCCTTGCATTCCCCTACCTATCAAACAGATAAAACGACATTAGGCAGGTCATTGCAAGGAGCAGAATAAAAAAACCCGCTAAATCTGTAGTAAAAATTAGCGGGTCTTCGGTAGGCATTTAATCTGTATTTGGTTGTTTTTATATTGTCATTAACTTGTCTTCACAAGCCTTCCAAAACCTTAAAACACTAGGTCAGGTTCCAGATCATCATTTCCCAGATATCTTTCCAGCTCTTGCCGATCTCGTTGACCACGGTCGGCTCGAAACCGCAGTGCATCATGCACTGGGCGCAGCGCGCATCCTTGCCGACGCCGTATTTTTCCCACTCGGTCTTCTCCATCATCTCCTTGAAAGTCGGGTAATGGGTATCGGTGATCAGGTAGCAGGGCGCCTTCCAGCCGCGCGTGTTGCGGGTCGGGTTGCCCCAGGGGGTACACTCCAGCTTTTTCTCACCCTTGACGAAACGAAGGTACATCGGGGTGGACCAGAAACGGAAGCGTTTACTCATCTCGTATACTTCGGCGAATTTATTTTGTATTTCGCGCCGTTCCAGAAAGAGTTTTTCGCCGACCGCTTCGTAACTGAATCCGGGGGCGGCCAACAAGCCATCCACGCCCATCTCGGTCAGTTTGGAGAAGAGCATATCGATCTCCACCATGTCCGTATCCTTGAAGATCGTGGTGTTCGTGCAAACTCTGAAGCCCTTTGCCTTGGCCTTCTTTATCCCTTCAATGGCAATCTTGAAGGTGCCCTTGCGTTCCAGGAGACGGTCGTGGGTCTCTTCAAGACCATCCATGTGGACATTGAAGGTGAAGTTGGGGTGCGGCGTCATCTTATCAAGCGCCTTCTCCAACAGCAGACCGTTGGTACAGAACTGGATATGTTTTCCCCGCTTGAGAACGCCCTCAATCAGGTCGTAGACATGGGGGTACAGCAGTGGTTCACCACCGGTGATCGTGACAATCGGCGCCGGACATTCGTCCACCGATTTGAGACAATCCTCCAGACTCATCATCTCCTGCATGGTATCGGCATATTCACGGATACGCCCACAACCGGAGCAGGCCAGGTTGCAGAGGTGGGTTGGTTCGAGCATCAGCACCAGGGGGTATTTTTCAACCTTGTTGAGCTTGTTGCTGATGATGTACTTGGTCAGGTCATAGTTGAGACGTAAGGGGAAACGCATTGATTACTTCCTTTCACATGAATACGAGAACAGCCGATTTATAATTTACAAGGACACACGCAATCCTGTTCATCTTTGTACATCCCTGTAGGCCTCGTGTTAGTTTTTCAGAAACTCTTCCGCCGCCGCTGCAATACCCTGGGCATCGATACCGACATCGTTGCGCAGTTGGGCCTGGCTGCCCTGTTCGATGTAACGGTCAGGTATGCCGAGACGTTTGATTTTAACATGCTGCAAGCCGCTGTCGTAGAGCAGTTCCAGTACCGCACTGCCGAAGCCACCCTGCAGGGCGTTTTCCTCGACGGTCAGCAGTCGGCCGGTTTTAGTGGCCACGGCGCGGATCAATTCGGCATCCAGCGGTTTGATGAAGCGGGCATTGACTACCCCGGCGCTGATCCCCTTGCGGCCCAGTGTTTCTGCGGCCTCCAGGGCCGGATAGACCGTCGAGCCGATGGCGATGATGCACAGGTCGCTGCCATCCAGCAACTGCTCGCCCCGGCCGATCTCCAGTTCTTTCACTTCAACATCCATTTCCACCCCGAATCCCGAGCCGCGCGGATAGCGCAGGGCCATGGGGCGGCCGGAATAGATGGCGGTCTTGAGCATGTGGCGTAGTTCGTTCTCGTCCTTGGGGGCCATCATGGTCAACCCCGGCAAATGGCGCAGATAGGAGATATCAAAGACACCGTGATGGGTTGGACCGTCGTCGCCCACCAGACCGGCACGGTCCATGGCGATAGTCACCGGCAGGTTTTGCAGGCAGATGTCGTGAAAGACCTGGTCATAGCCCCTTTGCACAAAGGAGGAATAGATGGCCGCCACCGGCCGGAATCCGTCGGCGGCCAGACCGGCGGCAAAGGTCAAACCATGCTGCTCGGCGATACCCACATCGAAAAAGCGTTGCGGGAAACGCTCCGCGAAGCCGTTCAGTCCGGTGCCGTCGGGCATGGCGGCGGTGATGGCAACGATCTTCGGATCCTGTTCAGCCAATGCCACAATGGTTTCGCCAAATACATCGGTGTACGATTTGGCGCTGGCCTTGGGAGCCCCCTTGCCGGTGGCCACGTCAAAGATACCCACGCCATGATACTTGGACGGCTTGTCCTCAGCCGGTTTATACCCCTTGCCCTTGGTGGTCATGACATGCACCAAAAGCGGGCCATCCAACTCGTTGATGTTGTTGAAAACCTCGATCAACTGCGGCAGATCGTGGCCATCCAACGGCCCCAGATAGTCAAAGCCCAAGGCCTCGAAGAGGGAGCCCGGCGTCAGAAACCCCTTCAGCGAATTTTCAGCCTTGCGGGCAAAGTGCAGAACATCCTTGCCGATGGCCGGTATGCTGGTGATCAGCCCCTGCATCTCCTTTTTCAGGTCGCGGAAGTAGCGGCCGGTCATCTTGCGGGAGATAAAGGCGGAAAAGGCGCCCACGTTCTTCGAGATGGACATCTCGTTATCGTTGAGGATCACGATCAGGTTCTTCTTGAGATGTCCAGCCTGGTTGAGGGCCTCGAAGGCCATGCCGCCGGTCAGGGAACCGTCACCGATCACCGCGATGGCGTGATTTCGTGTGCCGCCCAGATCGCCAGCCACCGCCATGCCCAGCGCGGCCGAGATGGAGGTCGAGGCATGACCAACCCCGAAGGCGTCGTGCTCGGATTCGCAACGTTTGGGAAAACCGGAGATACCCTTGTACTGGCGCTGGGTGTGGAAACGTTCACGCCGGCCGGTGAGGATCTTATGGGTGTAGGCCTGATGGCCCACATCCCAGACAATCTTGTCCTTGGGGGAATCGAAGCAGTAGTGCAGGGCGATGCCCAGTTCGACCGTCCCCAGGTTCGAGCCCAGGTGTCCGCCGGTATTAGAGACCGTCTCCAGCAGAAATTGGCGTATCTCTTCCGCAAGCAGCGGCAGTTGCTCTGCCGACAGTTTTTTCAGATCGTTCGGATTATTGATTGATTCAAGCAACATAAGAACCTCGGTTCATTGTTCAACATAGTTGTTCCGGCGAAACCATTCCACCGCTCGCCGCAGGGCCTCTGCCACCGGAGTCTGGGGCAGTCCCAGATCCCGAACCGCCCGGGATGGGTCAAAATACATGAATTTGGCCGCCATTTGTACCCCTGCCAAGGGGATCAGCGGCTCCCTGCCGGTGACCTTGGAGAGCCCCTCGTTGATATAGGCCGCCAGCAGGATCGGCGTATAGGGGAGACGCACCCTGGGAGCCGCTAAACCGGTGATCTCAGCCAAGATCCCGAAGATTTCGCGCAAAGTCAGATTGGTGTTACCCAGGATGTATTTCCCGCCGATGGTCCCCTTCTGTTCCGCCAGAATATGCCCCCGGGCGCAATCCTCGACGGCAATGATGTTCAGCCCCGTATCCAGATAGGCCGGCATCTTACGGTTCAGAAAATCCACGATGATCTTGCCGGTCGGGGTCGGCTTGATATCGAGAGGGCCAACCGGCGTGGAGGGGTTGACGATCACCAGCGGCAGACCGCGGGCCACAAATTTGTCGGCCTCCCGTTCCGCCAGAAACTTGCTCTTCTTGTAGTGCCCAACCATATCGGCCAGGGTGACCGGCGTATCCTCGCTCCCCGGAGTACCGTCACCGGGATTCCCCAGTGTACCCACGCTGCTGGTGTAGACAACCCGCGTTAGCGAGTTGTCCAGGGCGGCTTCCAGGATGGCGGTCGTACCCTCCACATTGATCCGGTACATCTCGGCCGGGTCGCGGGTCCAGAGCCGGTAATCGGCGGCCGCGTGATACAGGACATCGCACCCTTGCAGAGCCTGCTTCAACCCGGCATGGTCGCGCAGGTCCCCCTGCCACAGCTCCACATCGAGCCCGCTCAGGTTGGAGGTATCCGAGCCTTTGCGCACCAGGGCCCGTACCTCGCGGCCATCTTGCAACAGCTCCCTGACGATGCTGGCACCTATGAATCCGGTTGCCCCGGTAACGAATGTCTTCATATTCCGTGTATCCAATTACACCCTATCCCACGTAACGGGACGGGTGCATTAATGACTTACTAAAAATGGGGAAAGCCCCGGACCGCAATACGGGGCTTCCCTTTTAGATTCATCAGCCGAGAGCAGCTGTCGGCAGATTACTGTTGCAGACCGCTTTCCACCGTCAAACGCCGGAATCGGCCCAGCGCCGTCAGCGGAAAACAGTTGCGGTAGATATGGTATTTGATCATGAAAAACTTGGGAAATCCGGTACCGGTAAAGGCATCTTCGTCCCAGGTGCCGTCCTGCTTCTGGGTCGCTAGGAGATATTCGATCCCGCGAGCGGCCGCCTTGGAACCGGCCTCACCGGCCGCAAAGAGCGACAGCAGCGCCCAACTGGTCTGGGATGCGGTACTCGATCCGCTCCCCATCAGGGAACGGTCGTAGTAGGACTCACAGACCTCGCCCCAGCCGCCGTCCATGTTCTGCTTGGACTTGAGCCAGTTGACAGCCTTCTTGATATAGGGCTCGGACATATCCTCGCCGATGGCCTCCAGACCGCAGAGTACCGACCAGGTGCCGTAGATGTAGTTGACTCCCCAGCGTCCGAACCAGGGTCCTTCCGGTTCCTGCTCGTTCTTGATGAATTCCAGGGCACGGACGGCGGCCGGATAATCCTTGGGATAATCAAAGTTGCCCATCAACTCCAGCATACGGCCGGTCAGATCGGCCGTGGGGGGGTCGATCAGCGCCTCCAGGTCGGCAAAGGGGATCTTGTTGAGCAGGTGCTTGGTGTTGTCCTTGTCGAAGGCACCCCAGCCGCCGTTCTCGCTCTGCATCCCCAGGCACCAGGCGATACCGCGCTTGATGGCCTGCTCCTTATGTTTCTTGTCGCGGGCCTTGATGTTCTTGATCGCCATGATGACGAAACCGGAATCGTCCACGTCCGGATACCAGTCGTTGAGAAACTCGAAGGCCCAGCCTCCCGGCTCAAGCTCAGGGGATTTTATCTGCCAGTCCCCCTTGCGGCGAACCTCCAGATCCAGCAGCCACTGGGCCGCCTTGACCAGGGCGGGGTGATCCGTGGGCACGCCGGCCTCCTGCATGGCCACCAGGGCCAGGGCCGTATCCCAGACCGGAGAGACACAGGATTGCAGCACCAGACTTTCATCGTCCTCGACACAGAAGTTGGCCAAGGCCTCCAGCCCTTTGACCACCGCCGGATGATCGTTGGCATACCCCAGGCAGTGCAGGGCCAGGATCGCATTGAGCATGGCCGGCTGAATGCCGCCCCAGTCGCCGGTAGGCTCCTGATGTTCCAGAATCCACTGTTCCGCCGTGGCGGTAGCCTTCTTCATGAAGGGGCGGATCGGACTCGTCTCGTAGACCTTAAGCAGGTGATCGACACCGATAAAGAAGTTCTTCCAGGTCAGGATGCCGTCTTCCTTGGTGAAGGTATAATCAGTCGGCCGCGGCGGACGGACGTACAGTTCCTGAACGCGCGCCCAAGGGGGCAGCTTGCGCACCGGCCGTTCGGACATGACCACCGACAACGGGATAATCGTGGCCCGCGCCCAGCTGGAAAATTCATACATGTTGAAGTAGGCCCAGTTGGGGAGCAGGGTCAGCTCGATCGGCATGGATGGCACACCCAGCCAGGAGAACTCCCCGAACAGCGCCAGAAAGGTTTTGGTAAAGACGCGGCTCTTGAGAATTCCGCCGTTGGCCAGGATGAACTCCCTGGCCTTGACCATGGACGGATGGTCGGCCGGATAGCCGGCCAGCTTGAGGGCAAAATAGGCCTCGATGGTCGTGGAGAGGTCGCCGGGACCACCGTACCAGATCGTCCAGACCCCTTCGCTGGTCTGCTTGCTGAGGATATAGCGGGCCATCTTGCGTTCACGTACCTTGTCCACCATGCCCAGGAAGTGAAAGAGCATGATGTACTCGGCGGTAATCGTTACATTGGACTCCAGCTCGGCCCACCAATAGCCATCCGGCATCTGTTCGCGAAAGAAGAAGTCCCGCGTCCGTTCGATGGCCTGGTCAAGCGGCCCCTTTGAATCACCGACCATCTTTTTCCAGATGGAGGGGGGCAGGCGATGGACCTTGGCGGCGGATTTTTTGGATGAGTCTATAACCGGCTCGGCGGTTTCGGTATTGAAAGAGGTCAAGGCCGTGGAAATCGGGTATTTACTCGGATTCATTCACAAAGCTCCTGAGGGTCGCGCATACGGCATCGTAGTGGCTGCACGACGCCAAATTGTGCTTTAATAGCACGTTACTCAAAAAATGTATATCACTTTTCAAATCATTGGTAACACGACTGTAACATCGACCGGCTGCCGCCAAACTGCAATTGTGGTTTACCGCCATCCGCCACTGTGCTATAGAAAATAGCGTTACACGTGCCCCCATCCCCTGATTGAATGCAAGGAGTTACCAATAGTTATGTTGACCGGAAAACAGAAACACCACCTGCGCGCCCTCGGGCACAAACTGAAACCCGTGATCCTGATCGGCAAGAAGGAGATTGAGGAGGCCCTGGTCAACGAGACCAACGCCGCCCTCGATCATCACGAACTGATCAAGGTCAAACTGCTGGAAAGCTGCCTATTGGACAAACACGAGGCATCCGGCGCGCTGGCCGAGGCCTGCGGCGCGGACATAGCCCAGGTGCTCGGCAAGACCTTTCTGCTCTATCGTCCGGCTACCCCCCCGATCATCACTCTGCCGACAGCCGCCAAACAAACCGGGAACAACCCGGCGTGACGATCTCCGTAGCCCTCTTCGATCTGGATGGCACGCTGGTCGACTCTCTCGATGACCTGACCGATGCTGTCAACCACATGCTGACCGGCTTCGGACGCCAGCAGCTGCAGGCCGCACAGGTACGACAGATGGTGGGCAAGGGCGCCCGCAACCTGATTCAACAGGCGCTGGGCAGCCACGCTCCCGATGAGATCCAGCGGGGACTGGCAGCCTTCACGGAATTCAATACGCTCCATATCGCCGACAAAAGCAGACTCTACCCCGGCGTCCGGGAACTGCTGCAGCAACTGGCCGACAGCGGCATGCGTCTGGCAGTCATCTCCAACAAACAGGAAGTCTTGAGCCGCCTGATCATGCGGGAACTGGGCATCGACGCCTTTTTCGAGAGGATCGTCGGCGGCGATACCTTCCCGGAGCTGAAGCCCTCCCCCCTGCCCCTGCTGAAGGTCATCGACGAATTTGGCTGCACGCCGGCCAATGCGGTCATGGTGGGAGACAGCATCAACGACATCCTGGCCGGCCAGCGGGCCGGAATTACTACCATCGGATGCAGCTGGGGCTACGGAAACCGTGCGGAATTGGGCGAGGCCGGATTCTTGGCGAACTCATGCAGCGACATTATCAAGATACTGGGGCAATTGGGGTTGAAACTATCATGAATGGCTGGACCGGCAGGATACTCAGGGTTGACCTGACGCACGGCAGCTCACACGTCGAGAAGATTCCCCGGCCATGGCTGGAAGAGTACCTGGGGGGGCGCGGATTGGGAGTGCGCCTGATGCGCGACCATTTCCGGCTCGATCCCTTCGACGCGGCCATGCCGCTGATCTTTTCCGTCGGCCCCCTGTGCGGCACCGCCGCCCCCACCGCCGCCCGCTTGGCGGTGGTTTCCCGCTCACCCCTGACCGGGACGATCTACGACTGTTCGGCAGGTGGACGTTTTGCCTGGCGCTTGAAGGGATGCGGAATCGACGCCCTGGTGATCAGCGGCCAAAGCAGCTCACCGGTCATCCTGCGGGTCACGGCGGATGGCGTAGAGATTCGGGCGGCCGGAGAACTGTGGGGCGCCGAGATCCCCGCCACCGTAGCGGCGCTGAAGGCACAGGGGAGCGTGGCGGCCATCGGCCCGGCCGGGGAAAAGCGCGTACTGTTCGCCAACATCATGATGGGAGAAGGCAATTCCGTCGGTCGCGGCGGCCTGGGTGCCGTCATGGGCGCCAAGAATCTCAAGGCCATTGTGGTTCAGGGGGAGCGCACAACCGAGATCGCCGATCCGATCCTCTTCGACAAGGCCCGCCAGGATGTGATGCGGCTCTTCAAGGCCTCGCCGGTAGTTTTCGGTCCCTTGGGCATCGCCGAGTTCGGCACACCGGTACTGGTCGACCTGATGGCCCAGCGCCGCATGGCCCCCACCGAGAATTTCAGCAAGACCTTTTTCGCCAATTCGGCCAACTATTCCGGCCCGGCCATCCGGGAAGCCTGCGGGGCGAAGAAGGACGGCTGCTACGGCTGCCCGATCCAGTGCAAAAAATCGGACCGGGACGGCCAGCATTTGCCGGAATACGAGACCGTCTCCCACTTCGGCGCCCTGAACAAGATCGATAACCTGCGGGCCATCGTCACGGCCAATCAGCGCTGCAACCAGTTGGGACTGGACACGATCACCGCCGCGGCCACCCTCTCGGCCTGGGGCGAGATCAGGGGCAGCTTCCCGACCGCCGACGAGATCCCGGCCCTGTTGGAAGACATGGCCCACGTGCGGGGCGACGGCCAGCTGCTGGCTCTCGGTTCTCGGCGACTGGCGCAAGAGTTGGGGCGGCCGGAACTGTCCATGTCCGTCAAATCCCTGGAGCTGCCGGCCTACGACCCGCGCGGCGCCTACGGCATGGCCCTGGCCTACTGCACCAGCCCGCGCGGCGGCTGCCACCTGCGGGCCTACCCCATCTCCCACGAGATCCTGCGCAAGCCGGTACCCACCGACCGTTTTTCCTTCTCCGGCAAGGCCCGCATTATCTCCATCGCCGAGGACACGAATGCTGCCGTGGACTCGCTGGTGGCCTGCAAATTTTCCTTCTTCGGAGCCAGCCTGGAAGAGTATGCCGAACTCCTCAGCGCCACCACCGGCATCGCCTACTCCCCCCAGCGCTTGAAAGAGATCGGCCGGCGTATCATTCTGACCGAACGTTTCTACAACTGCGCCAACGGTTTCTCCCGCAGGGATGACACCCTGCCGGAACGCTTCTTTTGTGAGGCGGGTTCCAGCGGCGACGGCATCCAGATCCCCCCCATTGACCGCCAACGTTTCGAGGAGGAATTGGATAAATATTATCGGATCCGTGGACTGAACAGGGATGGCTGCTTCGATGACGACCACTTCCTGGACCAGCTGCCATGACGTGGTTTGGCCGGGGCGCCCAGCCAGACAGACCAGAACCGCTCCCTTCCGACAACAAAACCGTCGGCAACCAGGGCGAAGAGATTGCCGCCAACTACCTGATCGCTCGCGGCTACCGTATCCTGGAGCGCAATTTCCGCTGCAAGGGGGGCGAAGTGGACATCATCGCCCGGGACCCGGACGACAAGAGCCTGCTCTTCATCGAGGTCAAGGCCCGTCGCGGCCTCAACTACGGCGTGCCCCAGCTGGCGGTGACCCCCTTCAAGCAGCGCCAGATCTCCAAGGCCGCCCTGACCTGGCTTTCCAAAAACCGTCTGCACGACAGCAACGCACGCTTTGACGTGATTGCAATTCTGTTGCATACTGACGCGGCTCACGGCATTGAACATATCAAAAACGCCTTCGAGCTGGCCTATTGAAACCCGACACCAATCCAATAATTAGATACAAAAGGAATCTCCCATGAGTGATTTCAGGGTCGTTTTGGCCCAGATAAAACCTAAACTCGGCTGCCTGGCCGACAACCTGGCCCTGATCGAGACACGCATCCGCCAGGCGATTGCTGACGGAAACGAGTTGATCGTCTTCCCCGAACTGGCTTTGACCGGCTACTTCCTCAAGGATCTGGTGCCGGAGGTCGCGTTGCGCCTGGATTCGTCCCAGATCCAACGCCTGGTGGAACTTTCCCGGCAGATCTCGATTGCCATCGGTTTTGTGGAGGTCACCGATGACTACCGTTTCTTCAACTCGGCGCTCTACCTGGAGGATGGGGCTATCCGCCATCTGCACCGCAAGGTCTATCTGCCCACCTACGGCCTCTTCGACGAACAACGCTACCTGGCTCGCGGGGAACGCTTCCGGGCCTTCGATTCCAAATTCGGCCGCATGGGACTCTTGGTCTGCGAAGACATGTGGCATCTGTCCGCCTCCTACATCCTGGCCATGGATGGCGCCACCACCCTGATCTGCCTCTCCAGCAGCCCCGGCCGGGGAACTGAGGGGGAGTCGCTCGGCTCGGCCAGCGCCTGGCAACGACTAACCTCCACCACCGCCATGTTCCTCAACTGTCGTGTGCTGTACTGCAACCGGGTCGGATTTGAAGACGGTGTCAACTTCTGGGGCGGCTCGGAATATGTCGCCCCGTCGGGTGACTCGCTGGTCCGCGGCACGTTTTTGGAAGAGGATAGCGTTGTTGCAACGCTCGATGAGGGCGCCCTGCGCCGCGAGCGGATCTTCTCGCCCATGCTGCGCGACGAGAACCTGTTCGTCACCATGCAGGAATTGCGGCGCATCGAACGGGAAAGGGGGCTCTGATGGCAGGGATACGGGCAAACACCGGATTATTGCGCCAGATACTGGTGGGCTTCGTGCGGGACGAGGTGCGCAAGGTCGGCCTCAACAAGGTCGTGCTGGGGCTCTCGGGCGGCATCGATTCGGCACTGGTGGCCTTCATTGCCGCCGAGGCGCTCGGCCCCGAAAACGTGCATGCCATCTGCATGCCCTACACGTCCAGCAACCCGGAGAGTGAGGCCCACGCCCGACTGGTGGCCCAGGCCTGTGGGGTGAACTTCTCACTGGTGCCGATTACACCGATGGTGGACGCCTATTTCGCCTCATTTCCCGAAGCGGACAGCATGCGGCGCGGCAACAAGATGGCCCGTGAGCGCATGACGATCCTCTTCGACCACTCCGCGCTCCTCTCGGCCCTGGTGCTGGGTACCAGCAACAAAACCGAGCTGCTCCTGGGATACGGCACTCTCTACGGCGACATGGCCTCGGCCTTGAACCCGATCGGCGACCTGTACAAGAGCCATGTCTGGCAGCTGTCCGAGGCCATGGGGGTCCCCAGGGCGGTCGTCGAGAAAAAACCGTCCGCCGACCTGTGGGCCGGACAGACCGATGAGGAGGAGCTGGGCTTCTCCTACCGCCAGGTGGATGAACTGCTCTACCGTATGGTGGACCTGCGCATGACCAACGCGGAACTGGTTGGCGCAGGTTTCGAGGCCGAGTTCATCGAGACGATCTATCGCAAGATTCAGAATTCACATTTCAAGCGCCGCTTGCCGGTGATCGCCAAGGTATCCAACCGGACCATCGACCGGGATTTCCGCTATTCCCGCGACTGGGGAAAGTGAACCGATAACGGCATGGAACGCGGATGACGCGGATTGGACTGATCTACGCAGATTTTAACTCCATTTTTTAGGCTTGTTATCCGTGCAAATCCGCTTTGATCAGATTTGATCCGCGTTCAATTGGCGTTGTTTTTCTTTTTTGGTTACAATTTTGCCAGCTCCGGCTGTGTATGCAATCTTCATCTTCCAATTCGAGACGATCATGAAAACCACTGACACATCCACCCTGGTCTATTCATCTGAAACCGGCCTGGTGAAACAGAACAAGAGCACAACCGGTAACAAGCCCCGGCCGAAAGCCAGCCAGCCGGCAACTCCAAGCGACGGCACCGTGCGCCTGCGCCGCGAGACCAAGGGGCGTGGCGGCGGAACGGTGATTGTTATCAGCGGCATCCCCCTGACTGGGGCGGCACTCAAGGAGCTGGCCGGGGCGTTGAAAAAACGTTGCGGGTGTGGCGGCACGATCAAAGACGGCATCGTCGAGATCCAAGGCGACCACCGTGACACGCTCCTGCTCGAATTGGAGAGCCGTGGCTACCGGGTGAAACTGGCCGGAGGATAGGCGATTCAGCCGCAGCGCAAATAATTTCTTGACCCCGCGCAATTTTTCCCATATTTTTGGATATTCAATTAATTGCTGTTCTTAGTTCACAGTAATTGATTCTGCATCGTTTTTAGCGAGAGTGGCGGAATTGGCAGACGCACCAGACTTAGGATCTGGCACCGTAAGGTATAGGAGTTCAAGTCTCCTCTCTCGCACCACATGCACCCCTCAACAAACCACCGCTTCACAACATATCATCAGGAAAGGTCATATCAATGCAGGTTACCGTCGAAGCCATCAACCCCGTTACCAAAAAAGTATCCATCGAGATTCCGGCCGAACGTGTCGACGCCGAGATCGAAAAAGCCTACGCCGGCATCCAGAAGAAAGCCAAGCTGCAAGGTTTTCGTCCGGGCAAGGCCCCCATACAGTTGATCAAGCGTACCTACAGCGACACCATGCGCGATCAGGTCATGCGCAGCTTCTATGAGCAGACGCTCTTCAAGGCCCTGGACGAACACAAGATCGAGCCGATTGATTCCCCCACCATCGAGAGTGCGGTCCTCGAACCGGGCTCACCGTTCAAATACAGCGCCTTGGTGGAAATCATGCCCGAGATCCTGCTGGGCGAGTACACCGGTTTTGCGGTCAACAAGGAAAAATTCGTCCTCAACCCCGAGAACATCGAGGGCGAGATCAAACGTATGCAGGAAAACATGGCCCAGCTGATCCCCCTGGATGAGGATGCGGTTACGGAAAACGGCCATGTGGTATCGATCGACTACAGCTTCAGCATCGAAGGGTTCCCGGAAGAGAGCAGCACCGCCGAGAACGCCGAGCTTGAGGTGGGATCACACCGCATGCTGCCCGAGTTCGAAGAGCAGCTGGTCGGCTTGAAGTGCGGCGCACAGAAAGAAATCCGCATTACCCTGCCGGAAAGCTACCGCAACAAGGACGCCGCGGGCAAGGAAGGTGTCTTCCTGATCACCCTCAAGGAAATCAAGCGCAAAGAGTTGCCCGAGCTGGACGATGAGTTTGCTCAGCAGTTTGGTGATTATGATACCATGGAGCAGCTGCGCGCCAAGATGACCGAATACCTGGAAAAGCAGGAAACCGAGCGCATCGAGAACGAGCTGAAAGAGCGGATCATTCAGGCCCTGATCGAGAAGAACCCCCTGGATGTCCCCCAGTCTATGGTCAAGCGTCAGCTGGATCATATGTTGGAGAACCTCAAGAATCGTCTCAAGGGACAACACATGTCCATGGATATGATGGGACTCGACGACGAAGGTTTCCGCCTGCGTTTCCGTGATTCCGCCGAAGACAAGGTCAAGGGCGGCCTGCTGCTGATGGCGCTGGTGGAAAAAGAAAACATCGCCGCCGGTGACGACGACCTCGCCGAGCGTTATGAGTCAATCGCAGCCGGTAACCCGGATATGCTGGGACGGATCAAGGAATATTACGCATCCAACAAAGCTGCCCGCAACGCCTTGATCTCCGAGATCAAGGAAGACAAGGCCATCCGCTTCCTGCTGGACAATGCCGTGATCAGCGAAGTTGATGCAGCCACCATTAAGGCTCAATAGACAAAAACGTCTATGCGTGAAAGCAGCACACCAGAAAGGGCATCATGTATATCCCGATAGTAGTCGAGCAGACCGGACGAGGCGAACGATCATATGACATCTACTCACGTCTGCTCAAAGAGCGTATAATTTTTCTGGGTGGTGGCATCGATGATCAAGTTGCCAACCTGATCATCGCCCAGCTCCTTTTCCTGGAAGCCGAAGACGCCGACAAGGACATTCATCTCTATATCAACTCCCCCGGCGGCGTAGTAACGGCCGGTATGGCAATCTTCGACACCATGCGCTATATCAAGGCCCCGGTTTCCACGATCTGCGTCGGACAGGCCGCCTCCATGGGCGCCTTCCTGTTGGCTGCCGGAGAAAAGGGTAAACGCTTCAGCCTCAACCACTCCCGGATCATGATCCATCAGCCCTTGGGCGGCTTCCAGGGTCAGGCCACGGATATCAACATTCACGCCAGAGAAATCCTGCGCATGAAGGATGAGTTGAATGCCCTGCTGGCCGAGATGACCGGACAGAAGGTTGAAAAAGTTGAAAATGATACCGAGCGTGACTACTTCATGTCCGCTGCCGATGCAAAGGAATACGGACTGATCGACGCCATCGTAACCAGAAAAACGAGCAGCGGAGGTACGCCATGAGTCGTCGGGATACGAACCAGGAAAACCTGACCTGCTCCTTCTGCGGCAAGAGCCAGGAAGAGGTCAAGAAGCTGATTGCCGGACCAGCTGTCTACATCTGCGACGAATGCATCGAACTCTGTAACGACATCATCGCTGAAGAGATGAAGATGGAGGAGACCCTCGGGCCGGACATGAAGAAACTGCCCAAGCCCCGGGAGATCAAGGACATCCTCGATGAATACGTCATTGGCCAGGACAAGGCCAAAAAGGTACTCTCGGTAGCGGTCTACAATCATTACAAGCGCATCGAATCCGGCCTGAAACCGGGTGATGTGGAAATGCAAAAGAGCAACATCCTGCTGCTCGGCCCGACCGGTTCGGGTAAAACGCTTCTGGCCCAGACCCTGGCCCGCATACTCAAGGTGCCCTTTGCCATGGCCGACGCCACCAACCTGACCGAGGCCGGCTACGTGGGCGAGGATGTGGAAAACATCATTCTCAGTCTGCTGCAGGCCGCCGATTACGATGTGGAGCGGGCCCAGAAAGGCATCGTCTACATCGATGAAATCGACAAAATCGCCCGCAAGAGCGAATCCCCCTCTCTGACCCGCGACGTATCCGGTGAGGGCGTTCAGCAGGCCCTGCTCAAGATCATCGAGGGTACCGTAGCCAGCATCCCGCCCAAGGGGGGCCGCAAGCATCCCCAGCAGGAGTTCATGAAGGTCGACACGACCAACATCCTCTTCATCTGCGGCGGTGCTTTTGCCGGCCTCGAAGGGGTCATCCAGCAGCGTATCGGCATGAAGAGCCTGGGCTTCGGGGCCGACGTCAAGAAGCGTACCGAGAAAAAACTCGGGGAACTGCTCCTCAATGTAACACCCGATGACCTGCTCAAGTACGGCTACATCCCGGAATTCATCGGCCGTCTGCCCATGCTGGCAACCCTCTCCGAGCTGGACGAGGACGCCCTGGTGCAGATCCTCAAAGAGCCCAAGAACGCCCTGATCAAGCAGTACCAGAAACTGTTCGACCTGGAAGGCGTCCGCCTGCGTTTTACCGACGGTTCGTTAGTGGCAATCGCCAAAGAGGCGCTCAAACGCAATACCGGTGCGCGCGGCTTACGCTCAATCCTGGAGAACTCCATGCTGGACATCATGTATGACGTACCCTCCCAGCCCAATGTCCGGGAAGTGGTCATCAGCGAGGATGTCATCTACCACAAGGAAAAGCCGATTGTGGTCTATGAACAGCAGGTCAACGACGCGGCCTGAACCATCGCCATTAACTCTTGAAGTATCAGCATGTTATACACAGCACTTTCCGGCAGCACGCACGTCCTGAACATAGGGGGCACCAGGTAAAAACCTCTCATAGCCCGTAAATTGTGCGTTTGCGAGTTTTTTTACTTGACACTCTCCGTTAGAATCTGATAAACAGTGATTCGCTTTTGACTGACCCCTTTATCAATTTAAAAAATTCAGGAGGTGTAACATGACTAAAGCTGAACTGATTAGCGCTGTAGCAGCCAAAGCTGGTCTGAAAAAAGTTGAAGCCGAGAAAGCAGTTGCCGCTTTCATCGCCACCGTAACTGAAGGCCTCACAAAAGGCGATAAATTGAGTCTGGTCGGTTTCGGCACCTTCTCCACCGCTAAAAGGGCTGCCCGTAAAGGTCAGAATCCTCAGACCGGTAAGAAAATTAGCATCGCTGCTGCAACGGTGCCCAAGTTCAAGCCGGGTAAAACCTTGAAGGAAGCGGTTAATTCCAAGTAAGTTGTATCACGGATTTTGTCCGTGTTTGCGGGGTTGTAGCTCAGTCGGTTAGAGTGCCAGCCTGTCACGCTGGAAGTCGCGGGTTCGAGCCCCGTCAACCCCGCCATAAAAATTAGGGCGAATAGCTCAGCTGGGAGAGCGCCAGCCTTACAAGCTGGATGTCACAGGTTCGATCCCTGTTTCGCCCACCAAATCAGGCAGGGAAAAGATTCCTTTTCCCTGTTTTTTTCACCGAGTACATAAATTGGGGTTGTAGCTCAGTCGGTTAGAGTGCCAGCCTGTCACGCTGGAAGTCGCGGGTTCGAGCCCCGTCAACCCCGCCATTAACAACTAAGGGCATCTGCTGAATCGGCAGATGCCCTTAGTTGTATGGATCGATCCCATCTCGCTGAGGTACCCGCCATGTCCCCCACCCTGTATGATCAGCTCATCGGCCAGGACACACCACTCCCCTTTGCACTCCCGGCCTGGATCGCCCTGGCCCCCTTTGAGGAATATCTCGGCATGCGCATTGATGAAGCGAGCCAGGGGAGCGCGACCCTCTCCATGCCGTTTCGCGCGGCGCACTGTCAGGGAGCGGGCCTGATGCATGGCGGTGCGGTGGTTTCCCTGGCGGACACGTCACTGGCGATTGCCATAAAGACCCTCCTACCGGAGGGTACACATTTCGCAACCATCGATATGGCCTTGCAGTTTCATGCGCCGGTACGCTGGGGGACGCTACGGGCGATTGCCACCGTAACGGAGAGATCTGAGCGGGATATCCGGGGAGAGGTTGCGGTTGTAACCGAAGACGACGTCAAGGCCGCCACCTTCAAGGCCATATTCCGCGTCAAGAGAGAAAAGAAAAAGACCACCAAATCAGTATAGCAATTATCCTATAAAAAGCAGTTGTCCACGAAATACACGAAAATCACGAACGAAACCAATACAATAAGAAACATCATGGGCTAACCCGTTCGCTGCAGTGATGTACTGTTCTAACTTTTTAATTTTCGTGCTATTTCGTGATGTTCGTGGACCCAAAATCCGTTTTTAGGATTATAATTCCGGGACGTTCATCCCCATCCTGCGCATTTTCTCCACTAGGGTCGTCCTGTTGATTCCCAACAGCGTCGCGGCATGGGTCTTGACCCCACCGGTCAGTTCCAGCGCGCGGCTGATCAGCCCGCGTTCGATCCCGCTGATGGCCGCCACCATATCCAGGCCGCTCTCGGTCAATTCCAGACAGATATCTCCCGCGCCCGCCGCCGGTAAGCAGACCTCCGCCGGCAGGTCCTCCACGTGAATGATATCCCCCTCCGTCAGCGCCACCAGGCGTTCAACAAGATTCTCCAGTTCCCGGACATTCCCGGGCCAGGCGTACTGTTCGAGGGCCTCCAGGGCCCGTCTGCTGATAGTCATCGGCGAACGCCCCATCAGTCGGCAGAATTTTTCCAGAAATGACCCGACCAGGGCCATGATATCCTGACGGCGCTCCCTGAGGGGAGGCAGTTGCAACGGAATCACGTTCAGGCGATAAAAGAGATCTTCACGAAATTGCCCCTGGCGGACCTGCTGCTCCAGATCGCAGTTTGTGGCCGAAAGCACCCGCACATCGAGCTTGAGCGGTTTATTCGAGCCAATCCGCTCCACTTCCTGTTCCTGAATGACCCGCAGAAGCTTGGTCTGCAGATGCTGGGGCATGGTGCCGATCTCGTCCAGAAAGATGGTTCCGTGGTTGGCGGCCTCGAACTTGCCTGCCTTATCGCGGATGGCGCCGGTAAAAGCCCCGCGCACATGACCGAACAGCTCGCTCTCCAGCAGGGATTCGGGGATCGCACCACAGTTGACTGCCACAAAAGGCTTCTGGCTGCGTGCGCCATTGAAATGAAGCGCCTTGGCGACCAACTCCTTACCGGTGCCCGATTCGCCGGTGATTAAGACCGTGGAATCGGTCTTGACGATGCGGGTCATCCGCTCAAAGACCGTTTTCATGACCGTGGAAGTGCCGATGATGTTGCTGAATTCGAAACGCCCCTGCAGTTGTTTGCGGAGATAGACATTCTCGGAGAGCAGTTGCTGCTTTTCACGGGCCTTGCTGATCACGATTTTGAGCTCATCAAAATTGACCGGCTTGGTGATATAGTCGAAGGCCCCCTCTTTCATGGCACGGACAGCGGTCTCAGCCGAGGCGTGGCCGGTCACGACGATCACCTCGGTCGTGGGCGACAGACGGCGGGAATATTGCAGGATCTCGATGCCACTCTTGTCCGGGAGAAACAGGTCAGACACGATCAGATGAAACTGCTCGCGCTCCATGATGTCCAGGGCCTCCTGGCCGGTCGCCGCAGCGACAACCATATAACCGGACAACTTGAGCAAGAGCTCCAGTGCCTCGCGGCCGGTTTCATCGTCATCGATCAGCAGGATGTGAGTGCTACTATCATGGTCCATCGAAGGGTTCACCTAACCTATGGGGATTTGTGTTGGCATTAAATCGACAATTGTCGGCAAATGCAATCAGAAATTGAGCACTCATGACGCAGATACAACTAACCCCACCGTTTGGGGTGGGGTTAGTTGCCGTTTATTCATTCGTAACAATGCGGATCGCCCGTTCCAAGCCATCCAGGAGCAGTTCCAATTCATGGGGGGTAATCGCCAGGGGGGGGAAAAACACGACCGTATTTCCCAGCGGCCGGGAGAAGATCCCCAGTTTTCGAGCCTCAAGACAGACACGGACGCCGGTTTTCAGCTCCCAGGGATAGGCCCGGCGACTGTCCTTGTCCTCAACCAGTTCGATCCCGGCCGCCAATCCGCACTGGCGCACATCGCCCACATGGGGCAAAGTGGCTATCTCCGCCAGCCGCTCATGAACTCTGGCAATCTTGGGTTGCAGCGCCTCCAACAAACCGTCGGACTCGAATAGTTCCAGGCTCTTCAAAGCCACGGCGCAGGCCAGGGGATTTCCGGTGAAGGTGTGTCCATGAAAGAAGGTCTTCAGTTCGGCATACTGCCCGAGAAAGGCGCCATAGACCTCCTCCGTCGTCACGGTAGCGGCAATCGGCAGATACCCGGCCGCAATCCCCTTGGAGAGCGCCATGATATCCGGCACCACCGCTTCATGATCGCAGGCAAACATGCGCCCGGTCCGGCCAAAGCCTGTGGCCACCTCATCGGCAATCATCAGCAGGCCATAGAGATCGCACAACTCCCGCACCCGCCGCAGGAAACCGGGCGGCTGCACGATCATGCCCCCCGCCCCCTGCAGGAGCGGTTCGATCACCAAGCCGGCGCAGGTGGCGCCATGCTGCTCCATCAAGGATTCCAGGACATCCAGACACTCCATGGCGCAGTTTTCGGGACCGGAACAGCCCAGCTCACAGCGGTAGCAGTAAGGGGACGGCGCCGAGATGGTCTCGAACATCAGCGGCTTGAACGTCGTATGATAGATGTCGATGCCCCCCACACTGACCGCACCGAGTGTGTCACCGTGATAGGCGTTCTTAAAGGTGATAAAGCGCGAGCGCTCTCCCCTCCCCTTGTGCAGCTGGTACTGAAAAGCCATCTTGACCGCCACTTCCATGGCGGTTGAGCCATTGTCGGAGTAGAAAAAGCGTTCCAGGCCTGGCGGCGTGATCTCCGCCAAGCGGCGGGCCAGCAGAATACTCTGCTCACTGGCCAGCCCCAGCAGGGTAGAATGTTCCAAGCGGTCGACCTGGGTCTTGAGCGCCTCATTCAACTCGCGCCGGCAATGGCCGTGAACATTGGTCCACATGGAGGCCACTCCGTCCAGATAACGATTGCCGTCCGAGTCGATCAGCCAGCTCCCCTCCCCGCGGGTGATGATGATCGCCTCTTCCCGCTCCCAATCCTGCATCTGGGTGAAGGGGTGCCAGACGTGCTGTCTGTCCCACTCGCGCAGCTGCTCCGTCGAATACCCACTCACAGCCCCAACTCCCGCAGCACGATATCGGTTTCGGCCTGTCCGTCCAGCCAGTCCGCCAGTCCCTCGACCAGATCCAGCTCATCCAGATCGTCACGATGCGGCCAGATGCCCAGTACCGCGGCACCGCACAACGATCCGATCTGGTGCGGCGCGCTCCGCTCGGCTGCCCCCGGTGCATCGGGATAGTTGTTGATGACGACACCGGCAACCTTCAGTTCCATCTGTCCGGCCGCAAAACAGGTCAGCACGGTATGGTTGACGGTCCCCAGATTGGGACGGGCCACGACCAAGAGCGGCAGCTCCAACTGCCTGGCCAGGTCGGCCACCAGCAGACCACCGGCCAGCGGCACCATCAGTCCCCCGGCCCCCTCGACGATCACAAAATCATGCTCAGCCGCCAATCTGTCAAAGGCTGTACGAATCCGGGCGAAATCGATGATGACACCGTCCCGTTTTGCCGCTTCGGCAGGCGCCAGCGGCTCGCGCAGCAGATAGGGGGCCACATCGTCGGAGCAGGCCACCCCGGCGGCCTGACAGAGCAGCAGGGCGTCGTCGGAGACCAGCACGCCGTTCTCCTCGCGACAGCCGCTGGTAACCGGCTTCATCACCCCCACGGAGAGCCCGCGCATGCGCAGCAAACGCGCCAACACGGCAGAAACAATGGTCTTGCCGACGCCGGTATCGGTCCCGGTAATAAAGATACCCTTGCTCATGCGCATGCTCCGATCTGTATTTCCAGATCCGCCAACATCTGGCGGTCCTGTTCCGGCGCACGGCCCGGCGTGGTCAGATAATTGCCGGTCATCATACCGCTGGCCCCGGCCAGAAAGATCCACGACTGCAGCTCGCGCAGATTCTTTTCACGACCACCGCAGACGGTCAGCTGTTTGTCCGGCAGCATGAAACGGTAGAGGGCAATGATCTTGAGGCACTCCAGCGGAGTCAGGAATGCGGCGTCCGCCAGACGGGTGCCCTCCACGGGGTTGAGAAAGTTAATCGGCACCGTATCCACGTCCAGCTCACGCAGTGTTTCCGCCATCTCCACCCGGTGGCTGAAATTTTCTCCCAAACCGAAGATGCCGCCGCAGCAGACCTTCAACCCGGCCCGTTTAACGGCCCGGATGGTTTCCACATCATCTTCATAGTCATGGGTCGTGCAGATGCTCGGAAAAAAGCTGCGCGAGGTCTCCAGGTTATGGTGGTAGGTGACCATACCGGCTTCCTTGAGCAGCAGCGCGGTCGTATCATCCAGAATGCCCAGCGAGCAGGAGGGATCAATAGCGGTTTCGGCCTTGATCCGCCGCAGGGCGCGACAGATCTTCTCCAGTTCGGCTCCCGGCTGAATGCCGGTACCGCTGGTAATGATTCCATAGCAGCGGGCGCCGTTTTGTTCCGCGCTATGGGCGCAGCGGATAATCTCTTCCTCGTCAACCAAAGGATAGACCTGGGCGTTGGTCGTGTGGGCGGAGGACTGGGCGCAGAAGGCACAGTTCTCGGGACAGCGCCCTGACTTGGCATTGATGATCGAGCAGAGCGAAGCAGAATTCCCTTTGAAATGCTTCCGGATGCGGGCAGCCTCGGCAAACAGCAGATACAGATCGGGACCAGCGACGGCCGCCAGACCGAGACACTCATCAGCGTCAAGAACAGCGCCGGCGAGTACCCTCTCGGCTGTTTCTTGAATTAATCTACGTTGGTTCATATACCACCTCCGAGGCATTCGATACCACAGGCGCACCGAGTTGTCAACCATGACAACTTTTTGAGTTTACAATCAACTTCCTCCGTCAAATCACTCAACCTCTCACAGACAGGCTCGAAGCACAGTTTTTGTATGGACAACAAGCAGCTAAGCGTACTATTTTAAAATGATTTTACGAGATACAAATGAGTATTGATGGGATACAACAACGTGACGAGACGAGACGACCTGACAAAATACGCCTACATATTCATCTTACTACTGATGGTGGCGATTATTGCGGCGGCTGGTTACGGATTTGTGCAACAACAGAAGCAGATCGTCCTTGAAGATGCCCGCCACAACCTGACAACCATAGCCGATCTCAAGGTATCCCAGATCGTCGCCTGGCGCCGGGAACACCTGATTGAGGCCAGGTCACTGTACTTCAACACCATGATAGCCCACCGGGTCAAAGAGCATCTCAAAGGTGCCGAGGAAGGTAAGATCCGTGATGAATTTAACGCCTGGATGGAACAACTGCGCGATGTCGGCGGTTACAACAGTGTGATGTTATTCTGGCCGGATGCAAGACTTATTACCTGCGCCTCGACGGACGGCATTCCACCACAAACTCATCATCAGGACCTGATCAAAAAGTCGGCCACGACGCAAGAGATCATCTTTAGTGACCTGCACCGTGATGCTGCTAATGAGCACATCAATATCGACATGATTATTCCGGTCATGCAGCGGGAGAACGGTCACTCAACGTGCATTGCCGTACTCCTGATAGAAATAAATCCCTACAAGTATCTCTATCCCCTGATCCGCACCTGGACTTCTCCGAGTTATTCCGGTGAGACCCTGCTGGTCAAGCGTGACGGCAACGACGCCCTCTACTTGAGCACCCTGCGCTTCAAGGCCGATTCCGAACTCAACTACCACGTACCCCTCAGCAATTCCAAGATGCCGGCTGTACGGGCAGTCCTCGGGCAGGAAGGTGTTTTTGACGGCACCGATTACCGGGGCATGCATGTGTATGCCGCCATCCGCACCATCCCGGATTCACCCTGGGCCATCGTCACAAAAATTGACACCCAGGAGATTCTTGAACCGGTATCACGACGCATCTGGTATGTGATCGGCACCTGCCTCCTGATTGTGCTGGCAACCTGCCTAGCCCTTTCCCTGTGGTGGAGACGGAAACGGGAGACCTATCTCAGCCGGCTCTATGAAAGTGAATTGAACTTCAACCGTGAATTGAAACAGGCGGAACAATCACTGCAAGAGGCCAATAATCGCCTTGAAGAGCGAGTTGTCCTGCGAACCGGGGAATTATCCGAATCCAACCGCAAACTGAGGCAGGAAATAACCGAACGTACACAGGTTGAAGAGGTACTTCGCAAACACTTTCAGGCCATACAGCAATCCCCCATCGCAATCGTGATTACCGACCTCAAAGGCACGATGGAGTACGTCAACGCCAAATTTTCCGAAAACAGCGGTTATTCCTATACAGAAGCTATCGGGCAAAATTCCCGTATCCTTAAAACGGAAATCACTCCTCCCGAGGTTCACAAACAACTTTGGGAAACGATCGCAGCTGGCCGGGTCTGGGAAGGGGATTTTTGTAACAGGAAAAAGAATGGCGAACTATTCTGGGAGCATGCTAAAATTCTGCCGGTCAAGAACCAGGCCGGCATCATCACGAATTTCATGGCATTTAAAGAAGATATTACAAAACACCGACTACTCGAAGAAGAACTTCTCCAATCCCGCAAACTGGAGACCATCGGCCAGATCGCCGGAGGGGTTGCCCATGAGGTCCGCAATCCGCTGAACGCAATTCTCTCCATCACAGAGGCTCTCTTCAGGGAAAAGGAGTTTGACAACAATCCCGAGTTCACGCCATATATTCAGCACATCCGAACCCAGGTTAATCGGTTGGCAAATCTGATGAATGACCTCCTCGACCTGGGTAAGCCGATTTCTGCCGCCAACCTTCAGGCGGTTCCCTTGTTGGAGCTGTGCCGGGAAACCCTGGAACTCTGGAAGGTATCGGGTATGGCCGAGCACAGAGCGGTGCTTGTCGTGGCCGATCAGGATGCAGCGGAGATCCTGGTAACAGCAGACAACTGCAAACTCCAGCAGGTGATCTTCAACCTGCTGGAAAATGCCGGCCATCATAATCCTGCCGAAAGCTCAATTACACTGCATATCGCCAGATCATCGGCGTCAGAGAAGATGGCCATTGTGCAGATTATTGATTCGGGCAGGGGAATTCCTGAAGAGCACCTCACCCGGATCTTTGAACCCTTCTACAGCAACCGCCGGGGGGGGACCGGTCTTGGTTTACCACTCGTCAGACACTTCATTACCAACATGGGTGGCAGTGTGCGGATATGGAACAACGAACCACCACCCGGCTGCACCGCGGAGTTACACATTCCGCTGGCCGTAAAGGAGCATGCATGAAGCCAATCGTACTTTTGATCGAGGATAACGACGCAAGCCGATTCGGCTTTGTGCGCTATTTTTCAAAAGACGGCTATGAAATCAGGGAGGCAGCTGACCTGGCCGAAGCCACTCGCGAGTTAGCGGCCCAACGCTTTGATGCCGTGATCATGGATATCAACCTACCCGACGGCAACGGCATTGAATTCATTGATACAATCCGGGCCAACGACACAACCATTCCGATTATTGTCATCACCGGCGCCGGTAATATCCAACTGGCGGTTCAGGCCATGCAGCGCGGCGCAGACAATTTTCTCACCAAACCGGTGGACAACACCGCCCTGGGTGAATATCTGCGCAAGACTTTGGAAATCGGCGAACTCAAGCGTAAAGCCTCCGCCCGACAACGACTTGAGAAAAGCGACGAGACTTTTTTCGGAGATTCCCCCGTCATGCAGGAGACCCTCAACCTCGCCCATATCGCCGCATCGAGCGGCAGCCCGGTGATGTTCACGGGAGAAACCGGCACCGGAAAAGGGATGTTTTCCAAATGGATTCACCGCCAAAGCGCACGCTCAAAAAATGAATTTGTGGAGGTCAACTGTTCCGGCTTGCGGGGAGAGCTTCTGGCACGGGAAATATTCGGGAATGCGCGCGGTGCCTTTACTTCTGCAGATAAGGATCGCAAGGGACTTCTGGATATTGCCGACCATGGCACCCTCTTTCTGGATGAGATCGGCGACATGGGCTTGGAGGTACAGGCTCAATTCCTCAAGGTATTGGAAGACAAGAGTTACCGCCGGCTTGGGGACGTAAAATTATTCAAGAGCGACTTCCGTCTGATCTGTGCCACAAACCGTCACATCGAGCAGATGGTGAAGGAAGGGTTATTCCGTCAGGACCTCATGTACCGCATCAACCTGATGACCATCCACCTGCCGCCGCTACGCGAGCGGATAGCCGAGCTTCCGGAAATCGCCAGACATCTGCTGCAGCAGCTTGGTTCTCCCGAGGATGTGATCTCCAACGAGGTCATGGCCATACTAAAATCCTACTCCTGGCCCGGCAATATCCGCGAGTTGAAGAATGTTCTGGAACGGGCACTGCTGTTGACCCCCCGCGGCGCAACGCTCCGCACGGCTCACTTCAGTAGCCTGGGCAACAGTCGCACGACTCCAATCTTAGCGGGCCAGAACACCGTCCAGGAGATGGAAGAAGCACATATCAAGGCCGTATTGGAACAGGTGGGGGGCAACGTCAATCAGGCCGCCAAGGCCCTGAACATTTCCCGGGCAACCCTCTATCGCCGACTCAAGCAGCAAAGCGAAAACCCCACTTGATCCTTTGGGACACCCCGCGTGTCTCATAATGGACAAACATTCTCACCATGAGACACCAGACACCGAGCTTAATGCATAACAATCTGTTTTTATAGCGCATTTTATTTTTTCATCGGCGGCATGATTCTTGATTAAGTTATCGTTCATGAGATCAATTCTGCCGACATCAAATCCCCACCTGCCAAGCGGTGATTCGCCTGAAGCGCTGCGAATCCTGGTCGTCGATGACGAGCCGGCGGTTCTTTTCGCCTATCGCAAGTTGATTGAAAGAGATGGAATGACGGTCGATATCAGTGCCAACCTTGAGGAGGCCATCCGGCACATCAGGGCGCGTTGCTATCTGGCAGTCATCGTAGACATGCGCTTGGCGGGGACCGATAATCAGGATGGGCTTGAGATTCTGAGGATTATCCAGAAAGAGCGGCCGAGCACAAAAACGATTCTCGCAACCGGCTACGGTGACGGCGAGATCGAGAAAACTGCACGCGCCCTGGGTGTGGCGTACTATTTTAAAAAACCGGTCGCACCGGCAGACATCCTGAAGGCCTTACGAGAATTCCATCTCCCTGCCGCCTGCCAGTCTGGCTAGAATCTGCCTGTTTCCTCAAAATATGTTCATCAAACTTTTCATGCCCGCCATATGCGTATCAGACGATATTCTCTCCATACCACTCCAATGCCTCGTTTAGACCCTGGCTAATTGTGTGCGTCGGCTCGTATCCAAGCATCCCTGTGGCCTTGGCGATATCCGCCTGGGAATGCAGTACATCACCGGCCCGAAAATCTCGATAGATGGGTTGGGCATCCTTCAATTCTGGGTGATCCACAGCTAACCCATCGCGCAGCAAGACAAACAGTTCATTCAGATTGGTACGGGCATTAACCGCCACATTGTAGACCTGGTTGGCCGCTTCGGCAGTTTCAACGGTAGCAGCCAGTAGGTTGGCCTGCACGGCATTCTGCACATAACAGAAGTCCCGGCTTGTCTCACCGGTGCCATTGATATAGATCGTTTCATGATGTAACAAAGCTGAGATCCATTTGGGAATGACCGCAGCATAGGCTCCATCCGGATCCTGGCGTGGTCCGAATACGTTGAAATAACGCAAACCAATCGACTCCATCCCATAACAGCGACCAAACACATCGGCATAGAGTTCGTTGACATACTTGGTGACCGCATAGGGTGAAAGCGGTCGTCCGATAGTATCTTCAACCTTCGGCAGACCGGGGTGATCACCATAGGTCGAACTGCTGGCCGCATACACAAAACGCCGAACAGTTGCATCCCTGGCGGCAACCAGCATATTCAAAAAACCGGTCACGTTGCTGGCATTGGAGGTAATCGGGTCTTCGATTGAACGGGGAACCGAGCCGAGTGCCGCCTGATGAAGAACGTAATCAACTCCGGCGCAAGCTTGGTGACAGGTCGCAAGGTCACGGATATCGCCTTCGATGAAGCGGAAACGTGCCCATTGTTCATTGCCGACCAGCGACTGCACCTCGTCCAGGTTACACTGTTTACCGGTAGAAAAATTGTCCAGACCAATGACAGTCTGTCCAAGCCTTAAAAGCTGTTCAAGAAGGTTTGAACCAATAAACCCGGCACAGCCGGTAACCAACCAGATTTTGGGGGTGGTGCAAAGTTGTTGCTGCAACGATTCATAAGCAGACATTGCGTTCATAGCCTCCATAGCCGTATACCTGCACGCCGAACTTCAGCCTGGGGATAAAGGCACTTCACGTCGATCAGCGTCGGATGTGCCCCCATCAGTTCCTGTAGTTGCCCGACCCGCAGTTCTCGATATTCCTTGTGCGCCACAGCAACGATCACAGCTGCTGCCTGGTGCAGGTCCTGTCGCGGAGTGAGCTGTACTCCATACTCGTGCAGCGCCTCGCCTGGCTCGGCCAGCGGGTCGCAGACCTGAACGGTGATGCCATATTCCTCAAGTTCGCTGATGATGTCAATCACCTTCGAATTGCGCAGATCTGGACAATCCTCCTTAAAGGTCAGTCCCAGAACCGTAACCGTCGAGCCGAGGATTTGATGACCGGCGTGGATCATTTCCTTGACTGTGCGCTGGGCGATGTACTTCCCCATGCCGTCGTTGATACGTCGGCCAGCCAGGATTACCTGGGGAATGTAGCCTAACTTTTCAGCCTTGTGCGTCAGATAATAGGGATCAACGCCGATGCAGTGGCCCCCCACCAGACCTGGTTTAAACTTGAGGAAATTCCATTTGGTCCCTGCCGCTTCCAGCACGTCGTTGGTATCGATCCCCATGCAATCAAAAATCAATGCCAATTCATTCATCAAGGCGATGTTCAGGTCACGCTGAGTGTTTTCGATAACCTTGGCCGCCTCGGCCACCTTGATGCTGCCGGCCCGATGGACACCTGCCGTTACCACCGATTCATAGACCCTGGCAACAATTTCCAGTGTGGCAGCATCCTGCCCGGAAACAACTTTGGTGATTTTGGTGAAGGTGTGTTGCTTGTCTCCGGGGTTGATCCGCTCGGGGGAATAGCCAACGGTAAAATCCGTTCCGCAGCACAGCCCGGAAACCCTCTCAAGTACCGGGACGCATTCATCCTCGGTCACACCAGGGTAGACAGTCGATTCATACACGACAATGTCCCCCTTCTTCAACGCCTGCCCGACAGTCTCGGAAGCTCGCAGCATTGGCGTCAGATCAGGCTGATTGGCATCGGTGATCGGGGTTGGCACTGCGACGATATGGAAGTTGGCTTGGCGCAACGTTTCAATAGAGTCGGTAAAGACGATATTGGCTTGACGCAACTCTTCAGCTATAACTTCACCAGTCCGGTCGTGGCCCTGCTGTAGTTCAGAAATGCGGGCGGCGTTGATATCAAAACCGACCGTGCGGCGGATTTTGCCGAAGGCCACCGCCACCGGCAGGCCAACGTAGCCGAGGCCAATAACGGAAACGATTCTTTCAAAGGGCATGATTGAATACTCCTGTACTAGATTTTAAAAAAAATTCTGCAATTATTGGGATGATCCCTAATGTAACACCTTAATGGAATACTCGTTTTTTTGCATCCTGCGTCTAATCGGCGGGTCTGCATTCTGATCCAGCATCAGTAATTCCATCTTTCAGTGCGTAACACCCTCGCTTTTCACTACTTTCACAAAAGTAAGAAAAACAATCCGTAAATCCAAGGTAAGCGAGCGATTCTTAAGGTAGTACTCGTCAAATTCAACCTTAACCGGAATGGGAAGCTCATCGCGGCCATTGATTTGAGCCCAGCCAGTCAGTCCGGGAGTCAAATGGTGAACGCATTTTTCGGTGCGCAGGGCGATCAGGTCGTCCTGGTTAAAGAGCGCCGGGCGAGGGCCAACGATGCTCATGTCGCCGGTGAGGATACTAAAGAGCTGGGGTAATTCATCGAGGCTTGATTTTCGGAGAAACTTGCCAATCGGAGTCAACCAGCGGTCGGGATCGCCAAGGAGGTGGGTAGCAACAGCGGGGGTGTCGGTCCGCATGGTGCGAAATTTTGGCATTTTGAAGATATGGTTGTTGCGCCCTACCCTATCAGACCAGTACAGGACAGGACCGGGTGAGGTCATCTTCACAAGAATGGCTACAATGATCATCGGCAAACTCAGCAGCATGAGAGCAAGTAATGTACAGGTGATATCAAAGATACGTTTCATATGTGTCATCAGATCCTATGATTCATTAATTAATGCCGCCTCACTGGACGCTGTGATATCAGGCAATAATTCTTTGTATACTGCCAATGTTTCTGCAATTACGTTTTCTACTGCAAATTCTTTAACCGCAAGAGCCCTCCCCATCAATCCCATCTGTTGGCGTATTTCCGGGTTTTCGATTAAATACTGCAGAGCATCTGCAAGTTCGGTGGTGCTGCGCAGGGGAACCAACAAACCATTCTCACCATGCCGCACCACCTCTCGACAACCTATCGTATCAGTTGTAACAATAGGACGACCGCTGGATGCCGCCTCCAGCAGAGCCTTGGGCAGACCTTCCCGGTAAGACGGTAAACAAACGATATGCGAATTAGCCAAGACCTGCGGCATATCGTTTCGCCGGTCCCACCATTCTACAAACCCATCGGCCACCCAGGCAGTCAACTGCTTAACACTAATGGCAGCATGATTATGTAAATCTGTATCACCGACCAATACAAAACGTGCAGTTACGCCACGACGTTTCAGCATTTCTGCAGCAGCTACAAATTCAATAACCCCCTTATCCTTCAGCATGCGTGCAGGCAAAACAACGCATGGCGGCCCCACGAATGGTTCAGGACTATAGTAAAATTCCTTCGTATCAACCCCCGCCCCTCTAATAAGCTTTGTCCGAAAGGCTTTAACAATTCCAGCATTCACTAACATAGAGCAATCATCCTGATTTTGCATTATCAGTCGTGATCTTTTTCCATTTAGTAGCATTCTGAAAGCAATGTTAATAAGCGGTCGGATAAGACGTGCTTTTAGATGGTCAGAAGTGAAAAGATACCCCATACCTGTGAGAGCGTTTACAATATTTGTCACTCCTGCTAGTCGGGCGGCAATGGAACCATAGAGTATCGGCTTGATTGCCACGTGGTGTACCACATCAGGTTTTTCCTGGAGAAATATTGAGCTAAGGCGGGCAATTGCTGACAACTCCTTAAACGGATTCAAACTGCCACGAACAAGATTGAACGGGATAAGCTTGATCCCTGCGTTGCGTATCATCTCAGCGTGGTTGCTTACATTAGTCACAAGAACGACATCATATCCTGCCTCGCGGGCAGCTACAGCGAGTGGAAGACGGTGAGAGCAAAAAACCCAATCTTCCGTGATGAAAAATAGAAGTTTCGGTCGAATCAATTGTTATCCTCCAACCATGACTGGAACATCAACACATCCCACAGATGATACTGCCAATTACGCTGACCAGACAGGTGCTCCTGCCATTTTAGGCGAATGGCGCCCGCATTAAAATATCCTTCCTGCATTAGTCTATTTTCGTTTAATAACTCTTCCGCCCATTCCCGTAAGGGTCCACGTAACCAGGAATCGATTGGCACACCAAACCCCTGTTTTGGTCGTTCGATCAAAGTCTTTGGCACATGTTTGTATAGAACCTGTCGTAACGCCCATTTCCCCACACCGTCACGCAACTTGTACTCAAGCGGCAAGCGCCAGGCAAACTCAACCACCCGGTGATCCAGAAACGGTACTCGTGTTTCCAGACTTACACCCATTGCGGCACGATCAACTTTGGTCAGAATATCATCGGGTAGATAACTTAACATATCAAGCGCCATCATTCGTTCAGCCTCGCTACCTACAGTCGGTTGGCGCGCCAGATCAGTGAGCACAGTCGAAGGCTCCGTTGTCCCCAAAACCAGTTCTGTCGGGTCAGGCCAATGTGACACAAGGCCGCGATACAATTCCGCAGCAGAACAACTAGCGAGGACTCCTGCGCCTTTATGCAGGCTATCGCCCCAGTTGACAGCCCCCGCCCTACGGGGCAAGACTGAACACAGCGACCTTGCAAGTGAATTCCACTTTTGAGGTGATACGCTGGTTACAATGCCGGCAAGCAAACGCCTTAATCCAACGGGCAGTTTGGATAATTTACCCCAAATATTTTGTGTCACCAAATAACGATTGTAACCACCAAACAACTCATCACCAGCATCACCGGAAAGTGATACGGTTACATGCTGCCGAGCAATATGCGAAACAAGACAGGTCGGAATTTGCGAGGAATCAGCAAATGGCTCGTCATAAAGTGTGCAAAGTCGAGGTATCACATCCAGCGCATCCTGAACTGTAACGTACATTTCCGTATGATCAGTGCCCAAATGTCTGGCAACAGCCTTTGCATACTGCGCTTCATCGTACAGGTCTTCGTAAAATCCTATTGAAAATGTACGTACAGGGCAGGTTGACTGTGCCTGCATCAACGCAACAATAGCTGACGAATCAACCCCACCTGAAAGAAATGCTCCTAATGGAACATCTGCCATCATCTGCAAGCCAACTGCATCCTTTAAAAGGATTTCCAGTTCCTGTACCGCCTGCTCAGGGCTACCGTTAAACGGATTCTCCCGTCCTGCTTCCACAACCTGTTTTCCAGACCAGTACGCAGTAATCTCAGGTTCACATCGGGCAAGCGACACTTTCAGCAAACAACCGGGTATAAGCTTTGAAATGCCATAATAAATGGAATAGGGCGCTGGAATGCAGTTGTGCCGCATCATCAGCGCAATTGAATTACGGTTGATTTCGGCGTTAAACGCTGGATGCACACGCATCGACTTAAGCTCGGAACCAAAAAGAAATGTGTCTTTCTGCCAGCCATAATATAATGGCTTTTCACCCAACCGATCACGACCAAGAGTCAGTTCCCGATCTTTCTTATCCCATACCGCAAAGGCAAACATACCGATCGACTTTTCGATCGTTTGCGGAATCCCCCAGACATCAAAACCCGCAAGCAGAGTTTCAGTATCGGAATGCCCTCGCCATTGCGGGGCCAGCCCTGTTTCCTCTAAGGATTTGCGAAGAGCAAGGTGATTATATATCTCTCCATTGAATACAAATTGATAGCGTCCACTCCCTGACAACATTGGCTGATGACCGGCAGGAGAAAGTTCAAGAATGGAGAGTCGCCGATGCGCCAGACCGATACCGGCGTCACAATCAAACCATACACCACTATCATCTGGGCCACGGTGAGTTATGCTGTTCGACATATTTTCCAAAGCAGTTTGAGCATACTCGGCAGTAAAACTGCCGGGACGCAAAAAACCGGTTAATCCGCACATAGTGTTTTCTTATCCTGATATTTCCTGTAAAGATTTAATAAAAATACCGGAGTAAAACCAGCTACAAATTGCTTTAGAATATATGGGTAGTACCTGACCGGATAACGAAGCAATCGGTACCCCTTGAACATCGTTTGCGCGATATAAAATCGGCTGCGCAATGTTCTACGGCTGAAAGTAGTGGTATCTTCTCGTACCTTGTAATAGGCTTCCTGCATGTTATATCCCTTATATCCAGCCGCAAAAAACCTGAACCAAAGATCATAATCCTGACCTCGCTCAGTCCTTTTGGATACGGTATATCCACCCAATTTGTCATAAACCGATTTCCTCATCATAATCGTTGCATGGTCAAAGCAGGGGTTGGAGACAAGGGAATATCTGTCCGGATATTCCAATTTCCTACGCACTCCCCTTTCACCGTTTTCGTCAAATGCAATCATCGCAGTGGACACAACCGCAACATCCGGATTTGCATCCAGAAACTCCACTTGTTTCTGCAAGCGTTGCGGCAGAGAGATATCGTCCCCATCCATGCGAGCAATATACTCCCCCGTTGCATATTGCAAACAGTGATTCAATGTATAGGGCAACTTTGAGTTTTGATCGTTTTTGAGTACTTTGATTTTTTGTGGAAAACGCTTTTCATACATCTGTGCAATAGCCAACGTACTGTCAGTCGAGCAATCATCACAAAGTAGTAATTCCCAATCACTATAAGTCTGGGCGAGAATAGAATCCAACGCCTCCGGAAGTGTCGCGGAGCAATTATATATCCCCATAATGATTGAAACACGCCTCATATATGCACCATTAATCCAACGTAAAAGTTACAAAAGCCATTGGGGAACGATATTCACATTAAGTTCATAAGGCACATACCCACCCATTTTGTTTGTAAATATATAAAAATATCCAATATGTCCAATCATGAATGCTATATAAAATAAATTGATTGAAACAGACTCGCGAATGTTTTTAAATAAAATAGGCCAAATAAATATAGAAGCAATTTGGAAGTATATCGCAAGCCTAGTCATTTCGGTATATCCGCCAGCAAAAGTAACAATAATATAAATGGTTGCCCCAAACATGAGCATATTCAGGTAAATATCATAGACTTTACGTTCATTGTCTGGAATAGCAGATTTAAAATATACAAAAATTCCGCTTAGTAAGAAGTAGAAGAGAGTCAACATTTTACCACCGGTAGTTTCAATCTCTTTGTAAACCGCATATTTATCAGACACGACTGTACCGAAATCCAGAAAAGTTTTAAAAAACAGGATCGTTACAATTGCTGCTACAATCATTTGAGCAAGAAAGAGTAACGAATTCTTTTGCCTAAACAGGAAATAGAGCGGAAGCGCGATGATAACAGATTTATGAAAGCAAAAAGCGAGCATCACCCAGAATGCATATTTCTTGAAATTACCGTTAATCAGAGGTCCAAGTGCGAGAGTATAGATTGCACAGGCAATTCCCTGCCTGGCGCCGTTGAAAAAAAATGTAAAATAACCCATTGCAATAAAAACAAAGAGAGATAAGGCAGGATTCACAGATAATTTATAAATGGCAATTAAGTGAAAAAAGATAACCACCACGGCAATAGTTATAAGTAGCGCCCAGTATTGATCTGATATTAAATGGGCAACAGCACTCAAAATTGCATAACCCGGTTCGTTAGTGATCCCCTGCCAACCATCAAGAAATGATTGTTGTTTCTCAAAAAAATCTGCGTAGCTCTTGGTATCAGTCCCGACAGACGAAGCCCTCAACCCTGCGAACAGAACCATTGTTGAGAAAGCAACTACACTAAAAAAGATCGTCGTATGACGGACATTACCCGGCCTTTGTGATAAAAGAGCAACACCGGTTACAAATAAAAGAATTATAAAATATATTAGCATGGTAGTCTTAGTTGGGATTTATACATTCATTTGTGGTTGATAAATGCACATTTAAAATCGCTGCAGTCAATTTGTTCATATAGAATGACTGAAGCCAGGTGGCTACTTCTCGAATATCATAACCTGATGCTTTCGCGCAGCGCTGTGGATCTACTGTTATATCTGCACGCTTAATGTGTAGCACAGCATCCCGCCACGTTTTCTCATCCTCATTCAAGCTGATAAAATCAATTAATCCGGCGTTGATGTCCGCCTCCTTTGGGATCACATCAGATGCGATGCAAGGAAGACCATTTGCCTGAGCCTCTATCAATACAATCCCCAAACCTTCAAACAAAGAAGGCATTAAAAACACATCCATCGCATTAAATATTTCATGTACATCATTTCTCACACCAAGGAACTTCACATGTGATTCAATATTCAGTTTTACAGCTTCTTCTTGAATCAATTCATATAACGACCCCGTTCCAATTAATACAAGTAAGGCATTATCATTATCAGATAGTACTTCTTTAAATATGTTTAGTATTTTACGATGGTTTTTTTGGTCCTCAAATCTTGCGACATTCCCTATTATTAATGTATGCACATCAGCATTAAGTTCTTTTCGTATTGTAATCCTATGCTCTTTATTAAACGCAAATTGTTCTACATCAATGGCATTTTTCATTACAATTCGATTTATATTATCGGGCTTCGATCCACTGAGATACCATATTGCATCACTCGAACAGCCAAGCATTACATCTGCATTATAAGTAATCAGTTTTCGACCTAACCACCATACAAATCGCCTTAACAAATCTATCTTTGGATATGAAATATGACTATGTGCAATCTTAAATTTTATGCGGGATTTATTAGCCATCCATAATATATAGCCAGACATATCGTTCAAGTGAGAATGTACACATTGATATTCACCGTGCATTGTAAAAAAATCATATAACGCACAAAAATACCTAATAGGGTTGAAATAAAATCGAATAGTTAAGTGGTATATTCTTCCGCCTAAAGCAAGTATTTCATCATCAAAATGACCTTTTTCACTCCCACATACTAGAAAATCAAATTGAAGTTGTGACCGATCTATGTTTCGGTACAACTGCATTAATAAAACTTCAGCACCACCACGATTCATGGTACCTATGACATGTAAAATTCGAATTGGTGCCATTTCATCACTCTCAAGCTATATTTTTTATATATTTTTTAATGGTAACACCAATTTATTTCCTAAATACAAATCAAAGCACTCAGGATGAAATCCTTTAAAACCACTCGATGGAAAAAATGTAATTTCGCCAAACACAATATCACCATTGACATCATACAAATCTATTCGTGCAAATGGAAATGGTTCAGACAACTTTTCTGCAATCTCAAGCATTTGTTTCAGCTTAACAGGCCTCGGAATATTTTTGGTTGATCCCATATATGCATACTTTTCTTCCATCAGACGCCAGTCACAATCATACAGATTAATTCTAGCTGATTTTTTATCATTATCAGTAGCTTGAATAAATTCAACTTTTCCATTCAAGCAAAAGAATTTGTAGTCAAAAAGCTCCCCATCATTAATTTCAAGATATTTTTCGCAAATTATGCGAGGTTTCATATCCTTGTAGACCCACTCTCTACCGTACACATACAAGTTCTGATGCAGCCAGCAATCCATTACTTTTCGCCAGGCTGGCCATGAATATTCTGCCTTGTTTTCACAAATAATGTTCCAGCCACTTCCATGGCTGGCTTTTAAAACAAATTTTTCCGGCAATTTATTAAAATCTATATCCTCTGTTTTGTCATAGACGGCATGGACACTATTTAGAATAGTTCCGAACCCCTTGTCTTTAAGATATCCTCGTACTTCATATTTGTCTGCACAAACGGCCATGGCAGGATCTCTGTATTTTAATTTTAGCCACTGCAGTTTTTCATTGAATGTTTGTGGATTATCCAAGTTCAGTTCACATCCAAAAGCGCCTTTAAACAATTTTTTAATATATTCTTCATCGCTATATCTGCGTAGCAGCAACTTACCCAAAAACCAGTTCTTATGATTAAGCAGTAATTGTATATATGGATTTTTCTTTATAAATTTAAGTTTGTCCTTTAAAACATCGGTGAATGTAGCATTAAGCTTTGCCATGTCTATAGTAACCTCTCAACGTTCGATGTTTCCTTTCCAACCTGAATGGGGTTTAAATCTCATTTCAACGGGAAAAACTATCTCATCAAGTTTTTTTCCGTTATAACATGGATCATTTGAACCCACTTCTGATGCCACATTGTTTGTCATATAACGTGTACACTTTAATGCCTGGTGAATTGATGGGATTTTTTGCTCATCAAACCCCATAATTCTCGCAATAAGATTATCAACAAGCGCAGCATCAAATCCGGCGGCGATAACACCAAGCTCTTTCGGCGAAGGAGATAATGGGCCTTCATTTTCTCCTGAGATAATCATGTCAGCTAAATGAAATTGCTTTCTCTGTGCTGTTTCCCGTAATACTCCGTTTTTGTCGGCAAACTGAATAATCGTATTCAAATCCAGTATAGTCCGCCAAATTGTGTCATTTCCATACCAGCTTCCAAATTCATAGTGGTTTCCGGAAAAGATTCGGCTCAATAGTCTAAAACCCGAGTCAACATACCGTGCTATCAGAGCAGGCGTATAGAGACCTTTCTCCTCGCAATTAGTTTTTATTTCTCGGGTGGCTACAGATGCCGCCTTTAAATAATCTTTATTTGGAAAAGAATCTCCGCCAGCACTCTTCGGACCGAGTGAATCGTGCGGCAAACATGCCTTATCTGCAACAATCCCGACCATATTCTTCAAAGCACCTGTCATGCCCGCAAGTTTATGACATTTTGGTTTTGGAAGATTAATAATAACATCCGCATCAAGAACCTGTTTGTTTATGCTGTAGATATGTTTGCCGCTGTTGTGATACTGCCCTGTTTTTGTTGCGTTGTAATCCATTACATGAAATCTGCGCGGAATGCTTTCAATACCATGAAATGCAGAGGCATCACCCAAATCTATAGCAATGGATGCCGAATCATCATTCACCTTGACTCGTTTGTTATATACTCCATTTTTTCCGCAAGCCTTAAATAATCTGAAATCACATATCGCTATATCCACACCCTTGTTACTATAAAATTCCAACATTTCATTTATCTGGTTTAAACCAAGCAGGGTGGCTAAATCAGCCCCTTGAATCGGAGCATCACCTAATATGATGTTGCCCCTTCCCTTTAAAGCAATGACGCAATAATCAATGACTGCCCGTACGACAGATGTATGTGTCACCAAGCAATCCAGGCCCGCTTTAGGGTTGTTATTTTTATGGGACACCCAGTTGGGTTTTACAAGAACGGTGTCCCCTGGAGTGATCATAACCCCTAATGGATTCCATTCTGGCGTCCCATAATTACCATTATCTAACCCAATGCCGAACAACGTCTCTCGGACAGCGTCATAAACGTCATTTTTTTCACTGCAGCGATCTTGCGGCCACGGATACTCTGGATAAACAGAATGTGGATTATAGAAATGTTCTGGGGATGGATATGTAATGTTATTTTTGTAAAAATAAGTATCGTACAAACGATTAACCCCAAATCAATTATCTTCTCAAGACAACGTCTTCCGGATGTCCTTAACTACATTGCCAATAAACTCGTCATCAATCCAATGGGATCATCTGTATAATTTTTTGTATCTCGCCACTATTGCCATAATCAGCACGCAAAGTATTGCGGGAAAGTTTTTGCAATAGATCAATGTGTTCAAGTATACACTTCAGTTCGATGGCACAGGCATCGGTTTCCATAGGGACAATGATTCCATCATAACCATCCAGAAGTTGGCTCGTAGCAGTTGAAAAGTTAGTAATTACAACTGGTTTACCTAACATTTGCGCCTCGCGAACGGTCACCGCTTTTCCTTCATACCGGGAAGGCTGAACGTACACATCGCAGGCTGCCATGTACGGATAGGGATTTACCTTCTCGCCCAGAAGAATAAACTGGCGTTCCATATCGGCTTCCCGGATTTGGCGCGTAAGTACCGGATGATCACGTTCAGGACCAATCGCATACCATCGAACAGGACATCCCAGCTCGGTCAATCTTTTACAGATCAATACTGCCAGGTCGAATCCCTTCGGGTGACTATATCGCCCGACGGTACAAAGCCGGACTAGACCGGTTTCTGCGGGAATTTCTGAAGATACATCTTCTTGAGCCTGTTGTCTGACAAATTCAGAAGACAAAATATTTTCAATAACGACAAGTCGGTTGGCAAGATTCGGAAATATGCTGGCAAACACATTATTGCAACATTCGGAGACTGTGGCAATTCTATCGGCACGGAGCCAAACCTTTTCCATAAATTTGACATCAATCTTTAGATGCGAATAATCCGTATGGACCCAGCCGACTTTTCGTTTTGCTTTCACTTTATCCAGAAAAGTCGTCGGTCCTTGAAATGAAATCGCCAAGTCGTATTCGTTAATCGATATTGTCGGCAAAAAAGGCAGAGAATACTCGTGGTAATACCAGGCAAGAGTGTCTTGGATTGCGTCCCCAATCAGTACCCGCGCATTAACATAAATTTTCAAACCAAGTCGCATCAATCCAAGCAGCAAACAGCCACGCTTAAACATCCTGGCTATCGGTTTGTCCATTAGGGCAAATTCTTTGATTTCTGGCAGCAGATTGACTTTCGGTGGAATCATCCCCATGAACGGGCCGGTATGGGACCACAAAAACAGGTCAATCTCATACCTATCATAATCAAAGGTATTCAGAAGCCCAAGCAAGCTGCGTTCAATTCCACCAACCTCCAGGCAACGCGCACTGATAAATATTTTTTTTCTAGACATTGAGTTTTAAATTAACAATCAGTTTGTCAGGGCGTTCTGCAAATACGCGCTCGATACCTGACGTCGTTGTTCGAGAATATTGTTCATAGCAGCAAAATCGATATTCGGAAGGTCAGCCGTCAACAAATCCTCAGCGTGGTTTTTAATAATAGACGTGAGATTAAAGTAGGACAAAAGATGAAACAGTTTGTTCGAATTATAATTGCGATACGATGCGTAAAAAGGCTTATTCAGCAGCATTGAAAAGATAGTTCCATGAAATGTATTGGTTATTACTGCGTTGGACTGGCGAATGAGCTGCACGAAATCTGTGGGTGAGGCACAAGGATAACTCACGTCGCACCAACCACGGCGTTCACCAATGGAGACGGTTATCAGACCATGTTTCCGTGCAAATTGCGTTACAGCCTCACAGTAAGCCCGATCAGTGGTAACCCCCATGATCATGTAAACAACCAAATATGGTTTTGTAACCGGTTTCATTGTATTCCATTCCGTAGCTTCTTTTTTGAAACCATAAAGCAATGCTGAATCGACAACAATTTCAGGTTTTGTTCCGGTCAGGGTATGAATAATTTCCTGTGTGTTCTGGTCTCGAGCAGACAGCCCTTTCATGCGGGAAAGAAGGGCTGTTACCTCTTCTTTATGTCCCGATTTTTCTACATCATCGATCATGGTTTCACCAAAACTCGGTGCATACGCTACAATTCGGTCACACATAATATCTTTACCATATTGAAATGCATTATAGCCATTTGTAAGATCAAAAATCATGTCGCTACCGATGACAACGGCATCTAGCCCCTTTTCTTGATTATACATTTCTCCGGTTTTTGTATATTCACGTCGAAATTGCTCGAAAACTTCCGCTTGCTTTGTGTAACCACGTCTGTTCATAATTCGGTTCGGTGTCTGATTACGAAAAAACGTGTAGACTTTGCTTGCCAAGGATGAATTTACCGGCTTAATGTCAGATTTTTTAAAGCGAATATGCTTCAGAAAAACGGCTTCGTGTCCCCAGGATTCGAGAACACGCTGGGTAGCATACCCTTGAAGGACAGCTCCGTAATTTATAATATCGTGCCATGTTATAATTCCAATCTTCATATGAATGCCTCTTTTGTAGTAATGAGTTTTTATTTCGCCTTAAGTTCTATATCTACGTTTTGGTTATTTAATTTAACAATTCTTGCTGCAGTTCCAACACAAGTCGCATTGTCAGGTACATCATAAAAAACCACCGCATTAGCTCCGATATTTACATTATTACCAATATTTATTTTACCAAATACTTTTGCTCCAGGGGTTACAAGCACATTGTTACCTATAGTAGGTATCCCACCTTTACGCGAACCAATCGTAATTTGTTGAAAACAAGCAAATCGTTCGCCTATTGTCTCAGCATATATTATTGTGGCAAAACCATGCTTTATCCACAAGCCACCTCCAATATCATCACAGTTTATGTATAGTGTCGTTTCAGGCCTGTATACAATCGAGAGTATCTTGGATGTAAGTCTGGCCAACCGAGAATGGGTTCTTAAGCGATAATAAAATACGTTTCTTAGTTCTTTATAAACCCGCATTTGTGTAATAAAGCTTAGAGATTCCGATAAGTCTAATTTGCTCTTTTCATTCCATACAGATAGATCTTGTTCGATTTTTTTATTTCTAAAAACTTTAAAAGCAGCCAACAGTGGTAAGTATAATAGTAAGTAGAATAATTTCATAAATTAACCCGCACCGGTTCAGTTTAACAAACAATTACGTTAAAAGTTTCTATCAACTGCTCGTTCATGGGCATTTCACCCCATTAAATAGGCGGCACGTCCATTTTGTATTGTCTTTTTTTACGAAACGATAGCGCGATCCCATAGGGCAGAGTAAGTAAAGTGAGTAGCGGTGCGTTGCTATCCAGCAAGTATTGATACCCTTTCCCAACAATAGACAGGGCTATATGGCGAGCAGCAAGGCGATACCGTGTCATAAATGAATTATGGCACTTCAATTGATGATTCGCCAACATGGCGTATCCCATAGGGTTACGACGTTCAAGATTCCAAGCACCTTGTGTTAAACCATCTGGCTGGTATTCGGCAACATAAATCACGTCAGGGCGCCAGCGCAGTTTGTATCCCTGAAGCGCCATTTCATTCAGGACAATACCTTCAGGTGCAAATTTTTCGCCTGGCCATACGGGGAATGGATATTGTTTCAAAATATCGGTTCGATATGCTTCACGCATATCTACATCCATGTTGTATTTTGCTCGTTCCAGATTTGTTGCATCCACGTAGCCCAATTTCTCGTCTATATAAGGAAAAGTTCCTTTTAACGGTACTCCATTTTTGTTACCGATCACCGCCCCGACACCCACAATATCTGCCATATTGTCAATTTCAGAAATCCATTGATGCAACTTCTCCACCGCATCCGGGGTCAGATAATCGTCTGAATCAAGCATAAAAACATATTCTCCACGGACTAACTCTAACCCCTTGTTCCGCGCTCTACAAATGCCACCGTTTTCCTGTTTAAGATATGTAATGAGAAAAGGGTTGTCTTCTTGAGCCCACTTGATAAACAGATCTTCCGTGTTATCTGTAGACCCATCATCGACAACTACCCACTCAAAATCATGGCATGTCTGTTCAAGTAAAGATTGATATGCCCGCTCGATAATATAGGCGCGGTTGTATGTTGCTGTTTGTATGGATAGTTTAAGATTGCTCTTTTGGAGGTTAAGCATTTATTGAGTCCATACAAGAAAAGAAATAGATACTAGTTCAGAAATAAAACATGTTACATAAAATTCAATTTTATACTGTTCCGGGCAGACATGTTGCTATCGTTTGATAAAAAGTAGGGAGTACAATAGACTCAGTCGCATTTTCATTAGCCACAGCATGCCCTTAAATTTTAGTGAGTTGATCGAGTAGGTCAAACCTACCATTGCACTTGAAAGCTGTGGGTCCATCAAAATTCGACGAATTTCATTACGTTTTTCATAAGCTGATTCACTACTACAGCATACTTGATTTAACGTATTACATGCAAAATAGACCATATGTCTTTTAATCTGTATTTCAAAATCATAATCGGTGATAGTACTGAAATAATTTCGTATTTTGTTGTTCAACAATTTAACGTTTTGCCATTTTTTCTTCGTGTAAGTCGTAGTAACAGAGTTTTCATTATGAAAGTAGTTATAAAATGATTCTTTAAGATAATAAAAAGTAGTTGCATTTTCCATAACAATTGAATTGAACATGACATCTTCAGAGAATATTATTTGTTCATCAAATTTTATATTGTACTGACAGAGGAAATCATGCCTATAAAAGCAGGTACAGGCAGAAACGACAGGCCCGTAGTCAAGATTCTCCCCCATTATTAGATTAGGAAAAATTTCGTTAATAATTTTATTTCGATCATAAAATCCTTTATCAATATTTTCTGTATGAGGCTGATCACCATGTGGTGTTTTTCGAATAAAATCGAACATAACTACATCGGTATTGAATTGTTCTGCAGTTTGAAAGAGTCTCTCAAAGGTTTCAAGTTCAACCCAGTCGTCTGAATCAACGAATCCAATATATTTTCCTACAGCTTTTCGCATGCCAACGTTTCTGGTTGATGAAGTACCACCATTTTTCTTGTGAATCACCTGAATGCGTGAATCTTTAAGTGCATATTCATCGGCTATCTGTCCACTTGTATCCGTTGAACCATCATCAACCAGTATCACCTCAATATCTCGTAGAGTCTGGGCTAATATGCTGTCAACGCAACGCGAAAGATAATTTTCCACGTTATAAACAGGTACGACAACCGTTACCAGCGGCATTTTCGATATCCCCTGAAAGTAAAACATTCTGTTCTACTCAATTGTCAAAGCATCACTTGGAACAAAACATTGGGAAAACAAACTTGAATTATTAAAAAACATTTCTTGTGTAACCACTCTAGGTGTAATTAGGTCATCTTCGCATTTTTTGTATTAAGGCTTTGACACCCCACCCTGTTTCTTTCTGCAGTCGCGACAAGCAGTAACTTGTGACTCCAAGCAACAAAAGTGAACTCAATGTCCACTGAAGTAACAGGCTTTGAGTCAGCGCACAATTCAATCCGAGTACAACCAATGCAGATAAAAATAATAATATATGAAAGAAGTTCGCTCGGGACCAATGCCCATCAGCTAGAATTCGAAACAGAATCAACCGTAACACTGTGTTAAGTATATACAAAACAAAAAAGGCTATTCCGGCACCCTGAAGCCCCCAATAGTAGGTGCAAGCCAGCAGTAAAACGAGGTAAACAGAATTGGAAATAAGTTCCATTAGGAAAAAAGTTTTCCCTTTACCCTTCGCTAAAATGACAATACCTAGAGGCCAAGACACCAATTGCCCAAAGATACCATAAATTGACCAGCGCATAATTGAAACCGCACCTGTAAATTCGCTGGAATAAAATGTGGCAATGACGAACGGCGCGAATACAATCGTAGCCGCTAACCCAGGGACACCTAACAATAAAGCAATTTCAGTCTGTGTGTTGACCTCTTCTTTGACTTTAACATGATCATTAGCCACAAGCGTCAGTCGAGGATAATAATCCGCCCCCATCGCTGCAAGGATAAAGCTGACCAATACACTTGAAAGGTTAAAAGCCGCCTGATAAAGACCGACACCATCCAGTCCCAATTGCCTTATCAGCAATATTCTCGCAAGATACGGCACTAATGCTGCAGTTAAGCCCGAGAGCATAAGTGGCAAACCTAATTGCAAAATATGCCGAATTTCCGGTTGACTGCCTATCCAGCTTAAGTTAATTGGCTTAATCGATATGCGACGAAAAAAACGCCACGAAATCCCTAAAGTGACAATTGCTACTATCAACAGCGAGGGGGCTATGCCCCGCACCCCCCAAAAGTAATAACACGGAATACAAATTACCGTACCACACAATGCTCCCAATATGTTCACTTGAGCCATATCGGTAATACGACGGTTTGCCCGAATAATACTCGCTTGTCCAATGCTGATTAACCCTAGAAAAACAACAATTCCTAGCAAGGCTATTCCACCAGAGTAATCAGCATTGCCAAACGACATCTTTGATAATAAAGAGCAACCAATAACTGCGACCAACATACCGCACATTCCTGTCAAAAAGCAGAGTCGCCTCAGCGCGACTATTGTAATGGCAATTTTATCCTCGTCTTCAGTTGCATAAGCTTTTACTACTCGCTGCACCCCTCCCGTAGGGATTCCCATGCCTGCAACGGTGGTAAACATACTCACAATACTATTGTATACCCCAAGGATACCGACTCCCGAAGGCCCCAAAAGCACAGCAACGAACTTAACCCGTACCATGCCAATAAGCATTTCAGCAAAAGCGGAACCGCCCATCAGAGCAGTACTCTTTAATATTCCATTGTAGCTGGTGTTTTTTTTGGGGGAGGGCATAAGAACTATATCTTTATCATATCACTTGCAAAAAGTCATTGACTTAATAGGATTTATTAATTGTGGAGGAACCCAGATTTGATGAACAGCCCAATACAGCGTAGAAAAAAAACAGCTCGACCATACCTCCTCAGGACATCACGGGTTATTTGTGCTGGTCAACTCAAAGATCCGCTCCATTATTTATTTTTCAGCGTTATTTGCGTTAGTGAACCTGATTAGCGTGTTAACGACTTACGAAAGTTGCACTCCAGGCTTGAATCCGCTACTCCTGATAAATAAACATGCTTTTTTATTTTAATGTGAATTTAAAATACCCCTCTGGCAACAAGTGGCCAGAGGGGTAGAGTGTCAAATCATTACATTGAATTTTAATAATCAACCATAGAAAGAGTTCGTTCCACCGAGGGTCTGGTATGAAAAACACTCATACCAGACCCTCGTCACTATGGCGTTGTTACAGTTGCAACATTCGAGAATGTTGCAGAATATCCCATGATATTCTGCCCTCTCATTCGGTAATAGTAGGTTGTAAGTGCCACTGTAGTTTTATCGGTGAATGTTGTTGTGTTAGCATTGGCAGTCAGCGTTGTCAAACCGATAGTAAAGCCGGGATCGGTTGCTCGCTGAATACTAAACGTAGCCTCATTGTTGGAGTTGTCTGTATAAGTCAAGACAACTTGCGTACTTGACGTTGCAACAGCACTTAGCCCAGACGGTGCTGCCGGGACTGTCTGGTTGATCCTGAGATTCAGCGTCTTACTGTTTACAACACCAGTACCATCTTGCACTGAAATTGATACCGGGAAGATAGCGTTCGTCACATTATAAGCCATTACCATTCCCGGAGTGCCGCTGATTACACCTGTACTTGGAGCCATCGACAATGCTGCTGGTAAACCTGTGGCAGACCAAGTGTAGGGAGCTGTACCACCAGTTGCGGCAACGGTCTGACTGTAGGCAACATTTACTGCACCATTTGTCAAAGCGGTGGTGGTTATTGCAACCGGAGGACCTGCTGATGATACGACCAGAGTAAATGCCTTAACGGCTGTTACCGCCGGAACCTGGCTGTCTGATACCTGCAAGGTGAAGTTATACGTACCTGCAGTGGTAGGTGTTCCAGACAACACACCTGTGGCTGGAGCCAAAGCAAGACCGGCAGGAAGTGTGCTGCCGGCAGCGACTGCCCATGTGTATGCACCAAATCCACCAGTTGCCGCAAGCGTTGTCCCAGCGTATGCACCACTACCCAGCGTATATGGTGTCATTGGACTGGTGGTGGTGATGGTAAGTGCAGGGTAGACATTCAGAGTAAACGCCTTAGTGCCTGTTAACGGTGCAAGTGCACTGTCTGTTGCCTGCAGGGTGAAGTTATACGTACCTGCAGTGGTAGGTGTTCCAGACAACACACCTGTGGTTGGAGCCAAAGCAAGACCGGCAGGAAGTGTACTGCCAGCTTGGACCGCCCATATGTAAGGAGCAGTTCCACCAGTTGCTGTGAGCGTCGTTGCAGCGTATGCACCACTTCCCAGTGTGTAAGCAGGCAGTGGACTGGCGGTGGTGATAACGGGAGTACCAACAGCAGGATTAATAGTCAGCGAAAGAGCCTTGGTTACGGTTACAGGAACCGTCTGGCTGTCTCGTACCTGCACGGTAAAGGTGTATGTACCAACCGCACCTGTCGGTGTACCAACCAAAGCGCCAGCAGGGCTGAGTGTCAGGCCGGCGGGGAGGCCGGTTGGAGCAGACCAGGTAAATGGAGCAACACCGCCGGAAGTGGCCAGTGCAATGTTGATGGCTGGTGAACCTTGAATATAACTGGGCAGCGGGCTGGTTGTTGCGATAGCCAGTGCGGGAGCTGCCGTGTAGGTGTAATCAACCGAGCTCCAACGTGTGCCGGTTTTAGACCAGAGACGAACATACACGGGAGCGCCATTAGCTGGTACGCTTACGGTTGCGGTCGTGGCTGCGGAAGCCGGCGCCGTGATCGGCGGGAACACGTTGCGTGAACCTACTCCGGTTGTTCCAACCCACAACTGATACAGGGCGGCGCCATTACTTGGCCAGGCGAAAGTAACCGTCGGGGTAGCAGGCAGAATTGTCAATGGAACAGGGGTCATGCCGGTTACCGGGACATTCACCACGATTGTGGCTGTCGGCGACATACCCAAAGTACCATTGGAAACTGCGGTGAAAGGACTGGGGGCAAAGGGAGCACTGTCTGTCCCGGCTGTGCCGATGACACCAATCTGGTAGCTGTAGGTACCATTGGCGGCATTAAAGACATCGACATGGGTAGAGGTACCGGTGTAGACGGTTGCAAAGACACCTGCACCCACTTTACGTTGCAGAACGTACTGAGCGCCCGGGATCGATGTTCCACCCCAGGAGATCGTGTAACGGCCGGTGTCATTGACACTGGGAACATTGATAAACGTTGGTGCGATTGCGGTTGTGGTAACCATAAACGGACGCATCATGTCATGTTCTTCGTGTGAAAGGATGTGGCAATGCCAGACATACTCACCAAGCAGGTCGAAGATCATCCGTGCGCGGGTAACGTAACCAGGAGGACACTGGATCGTATCCTTCTCGCCGACTTCCCATGCCTCGGCAGGCAATACGGCGCCGGAAGTCGTATACGTAGGCGGAGTGAAGGTCTGTGTGGCAATATCGGCTCCCGGAGCGATAAAGAAGTCGATAGCCTGACGGTTGATGGTTTGGAATGACATCTGGTGGATGTGCATGGGGTGTGCGTCAACGGTTGTGTTGATGATGTCCCACTGTTCGATACGATTGGGGAAGATGATTTCGGTTGTCGGAACGCCCGGCGTCAAGAAACCACGGCCGTCGATGGTCGGCATGGTGCGACCATACTGGTCGGTGATTTCTATCAGGGAAACGTTACGTGTCACAGCCGGCGCTGCATGAAAAACGATCGGCATACCGGAACCGTCGGTCTGCAGAATGCCGGGACGCAGCGGGGTACCTGCTGATGCGACAAGTGTGGCCGGCGGAATCGAGTCTATGTTTGTAGACTTTGCGATGATGTCAAACTGCATGATTTCAGGAATGTCGACGGATGGTACAATCGCACCGGCCAGGAAATCCTGCCGGCCGGAGTACGGTGTATCGCCGCCCAGGTTGATCATGCGCACCTTGGTGCCTGCGGCAAGCGCACTAAAGTCAACCAGCACATCGATACGTTCGCCACCCATCAGGTCGATTTCGTTACGCAGAACCGGCTTGTTGAGCAGCCCCTGCTCGGAAGCGATCTGATAAAAGGGCACGATGGTAGGAGTCACAAGACCACTAATCGGGTCGACGATTCTCAGCTGCATGATCCAGGTACGTGAATCGGTGCCGCCAATGAAGCGCATCCGGTTAACGCGATTTTCAATATCTACTTTACCGTAAGTAACGCCGTTGATGACCGGCATATTACCAAAGTACTCCAAGGTGACGCTGGGTCCGGGGAAAGGTGCCCCCTGACCGGGCAGTTCAAAGGGGCCCTTCTCGTTGGCAAAACCGATGTTGTTGGCGTTGAGCAGGAGGGGACTGGTGGCAACATACGGGACCAGATGATCGTCTACGTCTTTCATGTATTGCAGACGTGGGCAGGTCTCCGGGTCTGGAAGACCATCGACGGTCAGCGTGCAGGCGGGGTCAGCCTTGTTATAGGCGGCGTAGTTAGGCATGACGATCTGACCGTTGATATCAAAATTACGATCCTGCATGGCAAAACCGAATTCATAGAGGCTGTTTGGCAACGCCTTGGCAACCGGAGCAGGGACAGCGGTTGCGGGCAATGCCGGGGTCAACAGTGACTGCTCGTTCAGGTCGGTAATCGGAAAGAAGCCGGCCATCCCCATGTCGGTATTTGTATGGGTTGTGCCCATGGCATGGTCATGATACCAGATTGTGCCAGCTTCCTGTGTCAGGGGGTAACGGTAGGTGAAGCGCGGGCCAAACGGAACAGATGTCGGGCTACCAGCATGAAGATCAAAATATGCGGACGGGGGGAACGCGCCTTCCCCCACTATCAGGTTGTTCGGGGTGTACCAGGCGGTTGTCAGGCCATCGCTCTCGGTTGTCACATGGGCACCGTGCACATGGGTAACAATACGGTTGTACGGGAAGCAATTCAAAGCAACAGTGCCGCAGTCAATGGATGGGTCAAACCCGACAGGGCGCTCGTTAGGAAGGTCATTGACCCAATTGATATAGACCTCACGGTTTTTTGTAGCCTTGACGGTCGGGGCCGGAAAGTGCCAAATACCCGTGTCGCCCGCTTGACCACTGGCGCCGGGCCCAAACAGTGTGCCGAAAGGCACGTTGGCAAATGCCGCCGGGGCATTACCGGTTACAACCTTGGGAGGAACAGCCGTTTGATAGGGGGGGGTCCAGCCAACTCCGCCGGAACCGTAGCCCCAGGCCGTGGTAAGCGTACTGATCGCCGGATTCAGCAGATTGGCTGAGGAAGTTGGGCTGGCGGTATCAACAAAGGGAGTGACGCCATCCCCCTTGATCAGCCCTTTGCCGGGAAAACCGGGGATACCGACATATTTCAGGAAGTCCAGCGACATCGGCTGTGCGAATTTTCTGGCGGTAATCGTGTAGCAGTCCGCAGTACTGGCCACATCGGCCGGTGTCGCAAGCGCCTTGTTACCGCAGACAGCTGGGAATCCCAACGCCACGGCATCGGCATTCGAATAGGGGACAAACGTGTAGTAACTTGCCAGGGCGTTGGGGATGGTGTTTGTCCAGGCGTTTGCGGCCTGGGAAGCAGGGGTCAATAATTCCTGGCTGTAATCGGGCAGGAACGTGGTGTTTGGCGGTGCGGCAAACACCGAGCCAGCGGCTGTCAGAAGCATCACAGAAATACCTGTGACGAGTCTTAACAGCCGCTTTCCAGTACTGCTCTGTTGCGGTTTCGGTCTCATAAGAGCCTCCTTTGGGATTAGATCTCAAAAAACAAGATCTTTACTGAACCTGCACGTATCGACTTAACGCTCTATCAATTCTTGAAATCGCTCATGCGACTTCCTAATAAACTGGTGGTTACACTTCAAAAACAGTGCCAGTAAGCCTCTCAAATTATTTGATGTATTTTCAGCACATTGCATATACACCACATAATAATTTCTGTCTCAGCATACCCATTCCCATCTCATTTTGAGACTCACCACACATACTTCACAACTGTTGGATATAATTTACCGTTGAAAATGAAAAGACCTCCGAGGTCTTAAAAACCTCGGAGGTCTTACTTGTGATATCCCGCAACCTCGCCGGCACCATTGCCAGTTGTATCGTAGCGCCCATCCCCCTAACGTGGGGTTGTGACTTCGCGACTGAGCGCTGAATAGCCGGCTGTTTATAGACGTTAGGGTGCCACAACGTACCAGGATTTATTTATCCCCTGCCCATTGGTATCGCCAGGTGCTTTATCGTTCACAAAATAATACAGGGGAGCACCTTTGTAGGTAGTCTGTTCCTTGCCATCGTCACGCGGCAACGAGCCCAGTTCGGCAGGGTCAATCCCGGTAGCCATGCCACCGTTTCCGATGTAGAAGAGCGGCCACTTTTTGAGACAGTCGTTCTCTGCTCCACAGGCACTCTTATCAGGGGTGTCCTTCGTAAACATATAGAGAGTCATTCCGTTCTGATCAACCAAATACGTTCCCAGACCGTCCTTTTTCTTCGTCTGAATCGAGCCGGCCGTTGCCACCGATGTCAACAGAAGAGAGCCGACTGCAAGTCCCAGGAATATTCGAGCACACCTTCTTACATCTCGCATTGCCACATCCTCCTTAGAATAGATTACGTAAAAAATCAGTTGGCTACGATGTACCCCCCTTATCAGGGAGGCTTAAAGATTCCCCCCTAACAAGGGGGAATTAAGGGGGGGGGCAAGGTGTTACATGCTTTGCTAGTAAATCACCCAGTCGCTTTTGGGGATCAGCTCGGGTTTCGGGCCAACCGATAACTGGACGATATAGCACCCCTTTGAGGCGTAGCGCTGGCCTGGGCCAAAACTGAGCCGTTCATAGTCAATGCTGAGTTTATCGGCAAACATACCAATGACATCAAACAGGTAATCGCGATAATAATTTCGTTTCACATGCATCAACGTCTCAAACTGATTTTCCATGATCACGACCCCATCTCCAAGGCCGTTCGGGTTAAAGTCCCTCTTTACAACCAAAAATGGTTCCAGCAAGACATTCGAGAGTGAAAACAGACGGGTCGAGATACGTTTGTCACTGATCGGGACCTTTCGTTTCTCGAGCCAGGACTTGGAATTGACCGTGTAGAGGTCCTGACCCTGATCAAGCCGATAGGGATAACTGATATATGTGAATTCTCTGACTCGCTCCGACAGTGCCCACATTTCGCGCTGCAAGAGTGTTGACGAGACAAAGACCATCTTGGTCCGTTCTTTATGAGTGTCCAACGCCTCCAAAGCAGAGAGAGTACCGCTAGCGGTCCACAGCACAATGGCACCAGGATGTTTCTGTTCGTTCAACCTGCGTAGTGTCTCACCATTGATCCGTTCACCAGCCGACAGGTAGACCGTATCGGGCGCCGGGCGTCCCAGATATTTCCAGGCCTCCAGAAAACCGGTTGCCGCAGCACGGGCACGAGCCGTATCCTCAACGATCTGCAGCACAGTACTGTCGATAACAGACTCGGAATTCAGTGCCAGATAACGGGCCGTAGTATCACCTTCCTGAAAGGTTCCTTTGTTGAAGTAAAGCGTGTACCAGTCCGTATCGGAGATTACCGGCAGGTCGGTTATCGGCAACAAGCAGGGAAGCTTGTTCTGTTCACTGAATTCGTGCATCGGCTGCCAGCTGCCGGCTGAAATGCCGCCCAAAAGCGCAAACACCGGCTCCTTGCGATAATACTGGTCCAACTGGGCTCGCCAGGTTGACTCCGGCCCGTGTAACTCCCAGCGCGCAAGCGTAAACATGGGATAATTGAAGTCGGCTTCCTTGATAACGGTGCCCAGGTTTTGCCGTCGGTTCCGCAGCTTGGCATTTTTGTTGTGATGTTCAAGGATGGCGTTGACGGATGCCAGCATCTCCGTACGTTCATCCGCGGGAACATCGCCGGCAATGACCGTAGCAAAACGGATCTGCTTGTACTGCTTATCAACTCCCGGAGAGACCTCCGCCGAGAGTGTCTTCAAATATGCAATCAGGATCGCCATATCCCGGTCTTCAAGTAAATAGCGCGGCATGGCTGACTTGAGTTGCCGCCCTACAGGGTTAACCCCTTCACGCAGGGCGGTCGCCAGGGTCTCATCCGTATAGGCGGGCCGTGATAACGGCTTGACCGGCCCTCCTCCTTCCCACATGGTCCTTCTGATTTTGGAATAATCCTGCAGGATCGGATCATACTGGTAATACTGTTTATACAGCTTTTGACCGTTGGTCGGGGGAGAGAGCACCTGCCCTTCAACGGAACCGATTCCGCTGCGCAGGTGGCAGCTGACACAGCTAAAGGCGTTACCGGGAACCGTGACATCACCATTGATGACCGCCGGCATCGGTTGGCCAGAGGGAAGCAGGCCGTCACGATACATGATCTCGCCCCAGCGCAAGTCCTCAGCCGCAGTGGATGGCGCAGCGCTGCCCACCTCCCCCGCCCGGCACGGCACGCTCAAAAGAACCATGAACAGAAAAAGAAAGGCTGCTGCCACTGTTGTTGTCATCTGCCTTGAGATGCCGATAACAGTATATTCACCCATTATTTCGTTTCCTTTATGACCAGGGGAGCAGCGGCAGCATTGACAGCGAGCAGCTCGATATCATATAGCAGGGTGGCGTTTGGCCCGATATCCCTCCCGGCCCCTTTTTCACCATAGGCGAGTTCAGGAGGCACGACTATCTGCCATTTCGAGCCGGCCGGCATCAGCTTGAGAGCCTCGCTCCACCCTTTTACGACGCTGTCTTTGACATTGAACGTCACCGGGTATCCCAGAAACTCAGAGTTATCAAATTCAGTGCCGTCAATGAGAGTCCCACGGTATCGACAGGTAACATTATCATTTTCAGTCGGTTTTTTGCCGGTGCCGGCCTTGATGACCTTGTACTGTAGTCCACTGGGGAGGCTCACAACCCCCGGCTTCTTCTTGTTTTCCTTGAGATAGGCCGCGCCTTCGCGCTTGTTTTTATCCGCGGCCAGCACCTTCAGTTCGACCTGTTTATTGGCAAGCTCCTTCTGATAATCAGCCAACGACTTTTTCATCTCAGCATCGCTGATCAAAAGCTTTGCTCCTGAGGCACTATCACGCATGCCTTTGATTACCAGTTCAAGATCGGCTTCGATGCCCTGTTTTTTGAAGTTCCTGACCATGTCAACTCCGATACCGTAGCTGACCTTGTCTTTTTGGGTCTTGAGTGACTGCGACTCCTCGGCCTGAACCTGAAACGCCATACACATGATTCCGGTTATGCAGCTGATCAATAAGAAATTACGCATTTCGACTCCTTTTGGACTGTAGCTCCCGATAGTAATGTATCTATTCGTACAGATCAGATCCCACCGACTTTTTTATACTCGTTCATGAATTCGGATGTACTGGTTAGGCCAAAGATACGGACCCACTTGCCATCCTTGGGGTTGCGAATCAGATTGAGAGGATAGTGATACATCTTGTTGGGGATGTAGGCATTGAATGCACGCATGACCTTGTCGATGTCCGCACGACTACCGGTCAGAAAATCCCAGCCCGGCTTGGCACGGTAGCGCTTCAGGTATTCCTTCATGACCTTGGGAGTGTCGTTTTCCGGATCGATGGAGATGGAAATCAACTGCACCCTGCTGCTCCCTTCACCCAGTTTTTGTTGCAGATTGGCATAGCCCGCTGATAGTACCGGGCAGATGGTGGTACATGTGCCGTAGATAAAATCGACCACTACCGGCTTATTGGAGGTGATCAAGTTTTTGAGTTTTACCCGTGCACCGTTCTGATTGACCAGAGTCACATCGGGTATGCTGTAATCCTCAATCGAGCGTTTGTACTTCAGCTCTTCGGCAGACGCTACTCGAGTAATCGTGGCTAGAAAAAGAAGCAGAAGCACTACTGTCAGACGGGTGCGAATCATGAACGCTCCTTCGAATGATGTGTTCATTATAAAATATTCTACGGCATGTGGGAAAAACCAACCATAAACTACTCAACTGGGCAGGGATTGGTTACGAGGTTTTTATTTCTGATGGCCTGATCGTTTCTATATTTGGCTTGTTGGGCCCGGGAAAGCGTATTGTAGTATGCACGATCAAATATTTGCGTAGACTGGCACGCCTGGTTAGTTCCTTGAGTTCCTTGAGTTCCTTGAGTTCCTTGAGTTCCTTGAGTTGCTGGAGTTGCTGGAGTTGCTGGAGTTGCTGGAGTTGCTGCAGTTGCTGCAGGTGTTGATTGTGCTGAACTCGGCCTATCAGCAACGCTGGGATTATTAATTATTGACTGAGCAGCTGTATTTTTAGCGCCAGAATCCTGCGGGACATCAGAGTGTTGAGATTCAGGAGCCAGGCTGGTATCGGTATTTTGAAGGTCATCTATCTGATTAAGATTTGCTTCTTCAGGTTCAACCGGCGCTTGTTTTTCAGCTCCATGCGAGCCGGCACGTAGTCTGGCCAGATAATTGGCGGTAAAGACATAGTCATCCAGGTAGTTACGTTGACCATCACCATTCAAATCAAGCAACGGTTGTTTGGCGGGAATCTTGCCTCCCAAAAAAGAGATGAACCCCTTTTCGCTCAGGTCAGTTTCAGCCGGGAGCGGCGGTGCGATGACAAAAGGGATTTCAAGCGTAGTCGAGTCGGTCAGCACGATCAACTCGGCCTTCCATGTCCCGACCTCAGGAAGTGCTACAACCTGCAATTCCCCAGTTGATAAGCGTTCATAAGAAATCATACGCGCACCGTTGATGGCAACATTAGGGGCTGTGTCCTTGGGCGAAGAAACTGCGGCCACAATGGTGACTGTTGAAGCGCCGTCACTCAGTGCTATCGCAGGCTGCTGACGGATGCCTGATGCTGGAGATTGGGCAAATAGTGCACTCAGAGCAGCTGGTGTACGCGGCCCTGTGTAGGTTCGGAAACGCTCCAAAATCGGCATGGGGGTATCGGCAGCACGTACTGCTTCTTTGGTAATTGCAACTGTGGTGGTTGGCTGCTTGTCACCTGACTCCGGTTTTGTTGTCGGAGAGTCAGCATAAGCATCCACGAAGGAAAGTGCGGCAACAACGCTGACAATGGCTATTCCTGCATTGCGGACATTTATATGCATACTGGAGATCTCCTCAAAAGGTTATCGTAGCCTGATTAGCTGCCACGTTATCTCAGCACTACATTTTTTGCGACGAACCTGCCATCACCTTTAACCACCAAGCCAGGTACAACAGCCCCTCCCCAAGTGGCTATATTCTCTGCAACAACATGCCCGGATGACACTGTCAGGCTCCGAACAGAACTCGGGTTCCCTCCCGTATTATCGCCTAAATCGCAACCGAAACCACCACGTAAAGCAAGCACTGCGGCAGCACTTGATAGATTAACCGAGATATCATCAATCTTATTTGTGATGGACTGCCCTCTAATTTCCTGGCTGATGAGTGTGTTATCAATTACCGGCTGGAGCTGATCATTTTTATGGATGATTTTTTTGGATGCGGGGTCGTAGTTTATAAAGATCTCATTTGGTGCACGGGCAACATCATCGATAAATATATTTGCATCGATGTTAGTTACTGACTCGAAGCGAAGCGTATGTTGCATGCCATCTGCATATGCAGAAAGATCCAGAATGACAGGTGTATATTTAGCCTGGTAGGCGGGGTCCGTTGCAAACACAGAAAACAGTTCGACGCCATCCACCCTGACCCTGACAAAGTCAGGGCCTGATGGTACCCACGACTTATTCCAGAGATAAAACTCTAATTGTGCAATCCCTAGCGGAATTGTTATGTTTTGCTCAAGTGTCGCTTCTTCTGGCAGAACCGACTCAGGTCCGAGTCCCCAACCAAAAGCTGCCCACCATTTACGTAACCCTCCGAGTCTGTCAAAAGAAGCTCCGCACGATGCCGGGTCGCACAGTGGAGACCCGAAATTTGTAGATGTTTGAGCCCAGGGTGATGAAGGTGATACTCCCTGTTCAAAACCACCATCGGCTATAATTTCCGTACATGTATTTGCACCCCACACAGAAGATGAACAAACCATTACCAGCAGAATTGATACTAAGGATAACCTTGAGCGTTGTAATGTGTTGTGCATCAATCTAAAGACCAAGCCCATACCGTATCTCCTTCTCCCTCAAGCACTACAACTAACGTTGCACCATGGAATAGTCGCTATTACATTTGGGCTGATCCATCAAGAATCATGCCGTCTTGTCCATTACAATTCATTTTGCATTTCAGCATGATGTAGCATACATGAACAGAAGTGCATCTCACAATGAGAATTTTGTCTCAAAGTGAGACATCTGCTGGTAGTTAGTACGAGAGTAAGGTTGCTACGACTAATACGACAAAGCTGATGGATACGTTACATGCGTTCCGTAAGGTCAGGGGAAAGCTTCTCGATAAAGATATATTGGTGGGAGCTATACCCGCCATAAGGCGGTTCGTAAGCAAGGATTCTTCAGCACCTGAATCCAAGATGCAAGGATGTGTCAGAGGGGCGCCGTTACAACAACTGCGGAATTGGTTTGTCAGCAGTCAGCGGTGTTTCGACCAGCGCAGCGAGCTTGAACAGCGAGGAATTGAAAGAGCTTCGTGGCAATATAGTTAAAGCGCATGGTCCTGCCCGCCAAAGTGATGAATGCGCTGGCGCGTTTCATGGTTTATGATCGGCGCCAGTTTTCACATTCATTAAGTTTTACATGCTACTTCAGCAGCTTGCGCCACCATGATTTCTTCGCCTTGACCTCTTTCTGGTCGTCGGTGCCGTAGTAGGAATAACCGTAATAGCGGCGTCCATAGTACCCTTTTCCATAGTAACCATAGGTTTCGGAGAACAGCGAGGTACGGTCATTGAGCACAAAACCAGCGATCGGGGCCTGCACCGACTGGAGCAACTCCTTCATGCGCTGGGCTGCCTTGAGCGGGATGCGTCCGGACTCGACAACCACCACGACCAGATCGGTCAAGGCGCTCAAGAGCGGAGCGTCGGTAACCGGGATAACCGGCGGGGCATCGATGATGATAATGTCATAACTGTCTCGCAAGCTGATAAGCAGGTCGCGCATGCTCTCGGAGCAGAGCAGTTCAGACGGGTTGGGAGGAATCGTGCCAGCTGACAAAAGGGAAATGTTTTCCGTGCCGGTTGAGTGCAGCGCTTCGGCAACAGAAATATCGCCAGCCAAGACCTCGGTAACGCCTGGGGCTCTAGAGTGCTCAAATATCGTATTTTGCGAGGGCCTGCGCAAATCACAGTCCACCAAAAGAACCCGGTTGTTTGACTGGGCAAAGGTCAGGGCCAGATTGGCGGAAATCGTCGATTTGCCTTCACCGGGGAAACTGCTGGTAACCATGATCACCTTGCTGTTGCGATGTAGGGCAGAGAAGTGGATGGCGGTACGTAAACCGCGGAAGGCCTCGCTGACTGATGATTTCGGTTCGTGAGACACTATCAGGGCATCATTCCGTGATGAATCACCTGTCAAAGCGCCACCAGCATGTTCGATACCGGGTATCGTAGCCAGGAGCGGCCAACCCAGGGCACGCTTTGCTTCCTCTTCGTCCTTGATGGTGTCGTCCAAATAGTCCATAAAGAAGGCTGCCCCGACCCCAAACATCAGCCCAACCAGCAAACCGAGCAATAAATTCTTTTGCTTTTGAGGCTTAACCGGAGTATCGGGGATAATTGCAGGATCAACAACGTTAATGTTGCTGATGGTGGAAGCCTTGGCGATGCGAGCCTCTTCATGCTTTTGCAACAAGAACATAAATATATCAGCATTAACCTTAGCAAGGCGCTGTAAACGTGCCAAGTCACGCTCAGCCGCCGGCAGTGTGCGCATCTTGGCCTCATACTGATGCAACTGCTGCTGGATGTTGGCCTCGTGCTTTGTCATGTTGAGTCGCGCAGTCTCAAAGTTGGCCTGAATCTTGCGCTGAACTTGATCAATCTGAACCTGAAGCGCCTTAACCTGGGGATGGATTTCGGTATCATCTGAGGCCAAACCACGTCGCTGCACCTCCAGGTCGGTTAGGCGGGCGGCCATGGCCAGCATATCGGGGTCATCCTTAAATACTGCAGGGGTATAAATCTGTCCCTTGCGCCGAGCTTCCTGCAGGGCATTCAGAGCAAACTCCACCTGCTTGCGTTGCAGCACCACCGCCGCACGATCCTTTTCGATCTCAGACAGTTTTTTAACCAGTTCCTCGGCCTCGGTATCCAGTTTGACTACACCGCTGGCTGATTTATACGTCTGTAGGTTTTTCTCAGACTGTTCCAGTTCATTGCGGATCCCATTAAGCTGGTCTTCCACAAATGTTACGGTACGACTAGCCTCTTCGGATTTGAAAGAGATGGATTCATCCAAATAGGCCTGCACCAGAGTATTGACCACCTCACACGCCAAGACCGGATCGGTGTTGCTGTAGGAGACCTTAATGACATTGGTTCTTTTACCGATCTCGCTGGCCTTAACCGCTCCTTTTACCCCACCGACAGTTCCATTGAAGGAGCGCTGCTGTAACCGAAAGCTGTCACCGGCCTGCCCCCCCTTGAGCTCGCCAACCAACAGGGTCAGAGTGGGGGTTCTGATCAGTTGTCCGACTCTGCCTTGCACCATCGGACTGCCATCAACAGGCTTGACAGTGAAACTCCCCGGCCCGGTCACTTCAACCATGTAAACCGGTTTTTTGGAGGTCGAAGCGAAATCGGATAGCTTAATAGTCAGACCGCTGCTTTTCTTGCTAATCACCCAAGTCAGGTGCAGACGCTTGACCACCTCTTCAGCATTGGTGCGGGATTTGAGCATCTCTATCTCGGCATCAACCGGGTTGGATGAATTAATCATAGCCAGGTCACCCAGGATGCCTCCCTTGCTCCCCCGATTATCCTTAACGTAGAGAGTAGCACTGGCCTCGTAGACCGGCTTCACCAGATAAGTATAGAGCACCACTCCAAGAAACGGGATAATGAACGAGAGTAGAAAGATCCGACGACGACGCATGATGACATTGAAGTAATCGCTGAGGTGAACCTCTTCGATCTGTTGTTGCGTGGGTGAAGGCTGGGGGCGATTCATCAAGGCTCCATTAATTCCGCATCAGATATTTAATAGTGACAAATGGTTGCATAAGCGAACTGATCGCTTGCAAGGTTGGCAGGATTTCCGCCATAGCATCGTTCCAAGTACCAAACAGGTTTTTGGGAACAAAAACAACATCCCCATCCATCAATTGAAACGGCAGTGTTTCTCCACGTCGGATTTTGGCCAAATCGACCACCAGGAGTTCGCCACTGGTGGTGGTTAGGGAACGGATGATCCTGACATTTTCGATGTCGCTGCCAACACTACGCGGGTCTGCAGTAGCAATAGCCTCCAATAGGTTCATACGCCCCTGGAACATGGGGATCGGCCCCGGTTTGTTGACCGCGCCGAAAACAAAGACGTTCTGATTGCGGTTATCCGGGATGAACACCGTATCTCCTGGCCTGAGCCAGACATTTTGTTCGATGCGGCCATCCAAGATCAGGGAGTAGACATCGACCGGCGCGATCTTCTGATCTCGCAACAGACGGACACCACGCAGGTTAGCAGCGGTGTCAAAACCATTACCCAGAGTGATACCCTGGAGAAAGGTCATGGGACGATCCATGTAATAGACGCCTGGTGTGCGAAACTGCCCCATCAGGTAGATGGGCTTGCTGTGGTATTCGGCTACCTCGACAACCACCGAGGGTTCCTGTACATATTTTCGAAGCGCAACCTCTACGTTGTCGCGAATCGCACTAACCGTCATCCCTGCAGCATTGACAGTACCGACCAGCGGCAGGTGAATCTTGCCGTTGCCATCAACCCGACTACCTTTGGCTCCGCCGTTTCCTGCCGCCCCCCCACCACTGGAGAGGTCCGGCCGAGCGTAGACCATGACACTCAGCACGTCTCCAATACCGACCTGATAGTCCAGTGAACTCGGCTGGGGATCAGCTGGCACAGGCGCTACCGAAACCGGGATCTTTTCCACTACCGGAGAGGCGGGAGTAATGACTGATTTTCGCAGACCGGCTTTCAGCCCTTCATGACCAGCACAGGCGGTCAGGGAGAGTAGTCCAGCCATGAGGGCAATGCCTGAAATATGTTTAATTAAGAACATGTGACCACCTGCGTTTTTTTGAGTTGGTTAATATACATTTCAATACGCTGGTCAGTCAATTTAAAAACTTACACAGCGGTCAGAAGCCTGTTCCAGCGATATACGGATACTTGCCGGTCTCAAAATTGCCTCAGCCTGTTGCGGCGCGTGCAGGTCACTGCCGTAACATTCATAGAATCCCAGGCGTTGCAACGTTTCGGCAGTCGCCTTGACACGCCGTCCATAGAAGCCGTTGAAACTGCCCAAGTTCCCCTGAAAACCACACCCCAGATCACGCAGATAGTCCAGCAGACTGTTCCCGCTTGTGTCGCACTGCTTAACATTCCGTTTTTCATTACGAGCGCCTACGAACAGCTCCTTGAAGGTTTCCAGAATCCCCTTATTAGCTGTTCGATGGATCAGCGGTTCCAAAAGCTGACAACGCTCCGGATGAGCAATTATGGGGGTGAGGCCTGAGCGCACAACTTGGAACAGTACCTGACGAACTGTGTCGCTATTTTGATTGGAAGGTATCTCAATCAAGACCAGTCGACTATTGCCGAGCGTAAGGGGTTCCTCCAGTGAGTCGAGAAGATATTCATCGAGAAAGTATTCACGCCCTGGCGACAGGGTCAACGGGATGCCGTTGCTGTTCAGTCGTTTCTGCAAATCTGCAACTCCCTGCCGAATCTCATCGTTTCCAGCTTCATAGGAGCCACGTATCAAATGAGGAGTGCAGTATACGGTGGTGAATCCAGCCGCCGACAACGCAGAGGCCATGACCAAAGATTGTTCTATTTCCGTCGGCCCATCATCAATACCGGGCAGTATGTGGTTGTGCCAGTCAATCACGTCTCATTCCTTGATCAGCTAGGGGAATAAAGCTGCAATATCGATTGGATCTATTCAACATGCACATCCGGTCGCATACGGCGGAAACTGGCCGGAACATCTCCATTAAAATGGTAGGTGGGGGTGTACTCAGGAACCAGACGTCGCAGCCCCTGCGTAACCCTGGAGATATCATTGTTTTTGGCAGCCAAACAGAGCTGTTCAAGAGCGATGTCGCAGGCGACCTTGTCAACGGTTACCGCAGCCAGGACCTTGATCTTTTCATGGGATGTCGCCTGAACATTCTCTCCCGCGATCAACAGCTCTTCAAACATCTTCTCGCCCGGCCTCAGTCCGGTAAAAGCAATGTCGATATCCTCATAGGGCTCCAGACCCGACAGCCGGATCAATTCTTCAGCCAGTTCCAGGATCGGAACCGGTTCACCCATATCCAGCACAAAGATATCTCCGCCTTTCCCCAGGCACCCCGCCTGCAGTACCAACTGGCTGGCCTCCGGAATGGTCATGAAGTAACGCACCACCCCGGGGTCGGTCACTGTCACCGGCCCGCCGTTTTTGATCTGTTCCTTGAACATCGGAATAACACTGCCGTTACTGCCCAGTACGTTGCCAAACCTGACCGTAGTAAATTTGGTGGAACTGGTAGCGGCCAAGGCCTGAACAAAACATTCCGCGGCCCGCTTGCTGGCCCCCATGATATTGGTCGGGTTGACGGCCTTGTCGGTAGAAATCATGACAAAATTACGCACACCGAAACGATCGGCCATATCGGCCACATTACGACTGCCGCCAATATTATTGGTAACCGCCTCGATCGGGTTGTATTCCATCATCGGTACATGCTTGTAAGCCGCAGCATGGAAGACTACTTCCGGCATGAACTCGTCAAACAGACACTCCAACCGCTCACGGTTGCGTACATCCACAATCACCGGCACGACCATCAGCTCCGGAAATGCCTTTACCAGTTCCCGTTCAATATGAAACAACGGAGTCTCAGCCGAATCCAGCAGCACAATTTTACGGGGCATATAGCGGGCAACCTGGCGGCAGATCTCACTACCGATGCTGCCACCGGCCCCGGTTACCAAGACACGCTTGCCGGCCAGATAGTAGCTGATGGCCTTGTCATCAAGTTCTGCCGGCTCTCGTCCCAACAGATCGTCAATTTCCACATCCTTGATCTGGGAGACCTCCACCTTGCCGGAAATCAGATCCGAGAGACCGGGCAAAATTTTGAAACGTACATTGGCCATCTTACAGCGGCGGATGATGGTGCGCACGTCACGCCCCCGGGCCGAAGGTATGGCGATGATAACCTTCTCGACTCCCATTTCCTCGGCAAGTCTTGACATCTGCCGGGTATCGCCCAGCACCTTGACCCCCCCCAGGAGCATGCCGGTTTTTTCCGGGTCGTCGTCGACAAACCCGATCACATTATAATTGGCTGTGCTGCTCTTCCTGATCTCGCGCAACAGTTGATCGCCCGCCACACCGGCCCCCACAATCAGAGTACGAGGTCCATTCTTGCATCGCGGAACAACATACAGTTCACGATACACACGCCACGCTAGCCGGCTGGCCATCATCAGGCAGAGCAGTATGCCCCAATCCAGCAGAAATATGACCCGCGAAAAATGCTCAGACTCACGCGTGACCAAGAGAGTAAACGGCGCCACCACCGAGGCCAGGGTAACGGTCTTGAAGATCTCGATCCCGTCGGTCAACGAGGCGTATTTCCACATGCTGCGGTACAAGCGCGAGAACAAAAAAACGGCCCCCTTGCTGAGGAGCACGATCAGGAGGGTATGCCTGAGGCGTTCCATCTCCGCTTGGACTGCAAAATCAAAGCGCAAGGCAAAGGCCAATGTATAGGAAACGGCGATCAACAACAGGTCCAAAAAGAATACCAGGTAACGACGGGTAATTTTTGTCGTAATTTGAGGCACCGGCGAAATCGGTTCGAGAACTCGTTGCTGTTTTTCTCCGCTCAAACGCTGATCCGCTTTGGTCTGATCAGACGTCTGGGCTTTTGCCCAAGCGTCAAGAAGGTGCTTAACCGTTTCGGGCAGTTGATTAAATGTTGCATCGGATTTTATGACATAATCCTGAGCACCAGCCTTCATGACCTCAACGGCAATCCGCTCGCTGCCATGAGCAGTCATCAGGATTATCGGGCAACTTCCCTTAACCAGAGAGATCAGATCACTGCCAGTACCGTCAGGCAAATAATAGTCGGTCAGAACGAGGGCTGGTTGATGCGTTATGAATACTTCACGTGCATCATGCAGGTTGGTAACAATTGTCAGGCGATAATTTTCCGGGGAATCCTGGAAAGAGCGTTGAATGGCCGCCGCATGGCTGAGATCGTCTTCTACAATCAGAAGCAGCGGAGCGACAGGTGGGGGAATTGGCATCTATCATCCTAAATTATTTTTGTTACTTTTTCGATTTGTAGCCCGAAAAACGCGTATAGAAAACTTGTAAGCCCAAAATGTGAGGAATACTTTACCACATCACAACGATAGCCACAACCTCTCCCCGTGAATAAATTTGAATCGATGTGTTGGTATTAATACAATCAGTCAAAATCAACCTATCGAAACAGTTTCATCGCCCTATCGCCCGTCAGGCATGTGGAGTTATTTTAGATTCATTGCCCCCCAACAATCACCCCGTCATGGAGATGACCTCCTCGTAGGTTGTCGTACCTTCCAGCATCTTGCTGATCGCCACTTGACGCAACGTGATCAACCCTTCTTCCCGGGCAGCGACTGAAAGATCGGCTAGTTCCAAAGAAGCGGTCACCATGCCCTTGATTCGATCGTTCAAATCCAGGACCTCAAAGATACCTGTGCGCCCTTTGTAACCGGTACCGCGACATTCCTTGCATCCCTCCCCCTCCCAGACACGATGCGCCGTATTCCCGAGCTGGAGGTAGGCGCTCTCGTCGGCACTCAATTGGCGTTCGCTGCGACAGTGCGGGCAGATCCTGCGCACAAGGCGCTGGGCAATGATGCCGATTACCGTGGCCGAGATCAAAAATGGCTGCACCCCCAGGTCCAGGAGCCGGACGATGGCCGAGGCGGAATCATTGGTGTGCAGGGTCGAGAGGACCAGGTGGCCGGTCAATGCGGCCTGGACTGCATTTTCGGCGGTCTCGCGATCACGGATTTCCCCGATCATGATGATGTCCGGGTCCTGGCGCAAGATATTACGCAGGATGGAATCGAAGCCGACGCCGATGGCCTGCTGCACGCCGATCTGGTTGAATTCTTCCATGACCATCTCGATCGGATCCTCTACCGTAACGATGTTGACCTCGGGCGAAGAAAGTGAACGCAGAGAGGAATAGAGCGTAGTGGTCTTGCCGCTGCCGGTCGGGCCGGTAACCAGGATGATGCCGTTGGGACGACGGATAAAGGAGTTGTAGAGCATCAGTTCGCGGGGGTAGAAGCCCATGCTGTCCAGATCCTGCAGCAGGATGTCGGGATCAAAGATCCTGATGACGATCTTTTCGCCGAAGGCCACTGGCACCGTGGAGACGCGCAGTTCGATATCCTTGTTGTTGAAATCGGTCTTAATACGCCCGTCCTGGGGGCGGCGCTTCTCGGCCAAATCCATGCGCGAGAGCAGCTTGATGCGCGAGACAATCGGGGCATGCAGCGGCTTGGGGATGACATGAATGTTGTGCATGACGCCGTCGATACGAAAGCGAATCAGCGTCTTTTCGCGTTTGGGCTCGATGTGGATATCACTGGCATGCTGTTCGAAGGCGTAATGCAGCAGGAAATCCACGGCGGAGATGACGTGTTTGTCATTGCCTTCGATATCCTGTTGTCCCCTGAGTTTGAAGAACTGCTCCAGGTTACTCAGGTCCACACCCGCTGTCGACTCGGCCTCGGCGGCCATGACCGAGGCGCGAAAGCCATAGAACTCGCGCAGGATCTTGAGGATATCGTTCTTTGAGCTGAGGACACACCGTATCCGCAGCTGACGGGCGCTGGCCAACTCGTTGATAACGTTGTCGATAAAAGGATCGGCTACGGCGACGGTGGTGACACCGCCACTCTCGGCCACGGCCACGATCAGGTTCTTAAGGGCAAAGGGGCGCGGAATGTGGGCCGTAACCACATCCAGATCCAGCTTGAGCGGATCGATCTTCAGATACTCCAGACCAACCGCGGCGGCAATAGCCTCCGTAATGGCATCTTCGGTGAGAAATCTGCCCGGGGCCCCCTGCCGTTCCAGGTTGAAGGAGGCCAGCAGTTCGGCCGGCGAAACCGTTTCGGCACCGGGCTGCACCCGGCGGGTACCTCCCGCCTGGTGGTGGGCATACAGCCGCGTTTCCTGCGCCTTGCCACGGGCCAGCACATCACTGAGCTGTTCCGCCGAGATCAGCCCACGTCGCTGAAGCAGACGGGCACAATTTTCGAAGGTGAGTTTTTTGGGTTCTGTCATAGCCCCCTCAGGCAGAAGTCGGTTTTCACCGATAGTGGTCATCAGTAACGGTAACGCAACTCAACTTTCACCAGTTGATTGGTATGTTCCACCCCCTCCACCAGATTCATGTTCGAAACCCGCTCGATTCCGTAGCCGAGTTGGGCATCGATGGTATCATTCAATGGCACGGACCAGGCGATCCGCCCGGCATGTTTTCTCTCGATGGCCTGCCCCGCTATGCGACTGGCCATGCCGCGGTTCGTATAGAAATATTCCAGAGCCAGGTTGTTGCGCACACTGAACCAGTGGCTGTAGCGGAAAAAGAAGTCTTGCGTGGCCCCGCCCTGTGAGTGCCCTATGGGCATATTTCTATAGAGATACCCTTCCGGAAAGGTGCCGTTCGTATAGAGGATCTGGTTACCCTGGAAAAACTCGAAACGGAAATCATTGCGGCCATCCGCGGTCAGGCGCGGGATGAAGACGCCGGCCAGATAACTCTCCACGATCGGCCAGAAGGCGGCGGTGTCCTCACCGGAGAATTCACCGTACAGCTCGCTGTTGCGCAGCCAGGGGATGCGGTAGCGAACTTCAAAACCAGCCAGACCATTGGAATTGTCGGCGCTCGTACCGCCGATCAGGCCGCGCATGGTATCACCGAAACTGTTGGGAACACCCGGACCGCCCACCTGGCGTCCCAAGTTGAAACCAATCTCCAGGTCATCGATCGGTTTCAAGGACAGTTTCAGGGCATAAAACCAGGGCTGGCGCTCTTTTCCGTCGGTAACTGTTTTCTCGAACCGCGAACCGATCAAAGAATATTTGAACTCGCCCAGATAACGTTTGACCCAGGCCACATCCAGCGGCTCGGGGCTGGAAAGCTTGACCTGCGTAAAATTGCGGGCATTATTGCTCAGGGTTATTGAGCCACGATAGCCCAGCCCCAACCAGTTTTCGTCCTTTCCCGCCTCCAGCTCCAAACCGCCGCCGCCCAACTTGAGATAGCCCCGGTTGAGGTCGATATGGACACCGTCCGAATCGGCCCGCAGGTCCGGCTCGACCAGGCCGCTCACCAGATCGGTCAGATACCCTTCAGCAGCCCAACGCAACTCACCATTGAAGCCCCCGCGATAGATCACGCCGTTGTTGTTCTCGGAGAGCGGCGTCCCCTCACTGCCACGCTGGGTGACGGCAGCAGAAGGGGGATTAGGGGGACGCAGACCCGAACCGATACCGAAGACACCGTCGCCACCCGGATCATGCACCTGGCGCAGGTAATTTCGGGGAATGCCGTCAAGCCAGACACTCCGCAGCCGGATTGCGGACATCGGATCGTAATCGATGGTTTTCGGCACAGCCCCTTTTTCCGAGCGCAGCGAAATCTCCCGCGGGATCAAACCGCGCAGCCGCAGGATGAGTTCGCTGACAAGGGGCGAAGGCTCTTCCTTGCTTACGGAGAGATTGTTTTCCGCCTCCAGCAGCAGCCGGGCCGCTTCAGCCTTACTGAAAGGACGAATCCCTTTAATATCGCTGTTGATCAGCCCAAAAGCGGATAGCTTCTCCAAATAGAGATAGACCGGGCTATCCAGGGCAATATTGGCGGAGGAGACGGCCTGGCATGGGACAGACCGACTGAACAGCACAAAGACCAGACCATACAGGGCCAGATGCGCAGACCGTATGACGATACTTCTCGGATATGATGGCATGGCACTCCTCCTTGAAAGACAATTGATATGTTAGACAAGAGCAACAAGATTTTCTAAAGCTCACGTTCCTTCACATAAATACGGATTGTTACCTATGCGACAATGGCAGCATGTTCTGCAAACAGCACAGAAAACAACTTCTCTTCCATCAAAGGGAGAAAGTATATACCACCAACCGTTCAGGTCAAAAGTAATTAATATAAAAAACGGCGGGAACACCCACGCTTTGTAAACGCAGACATTCCCGCCGATCATTTTTTGTAAGTCCGCCCTAGCGGCTATGGTTTTTGTCTACGTCCCTTGCGCTCAGCCACGATCTTCTTGAATTTTTCCTGCTGTTCCGGACGCAGAAGGGAACTGATGCGCAGCTGACTGTCCGTGAGCAGGGCTTCTATCTGGGGATGTGACTTCTGACGAATCTGGCGCATCTCTTCGTGGGTTTCGTGAATAATGGCCTTGACCTGTTCACGCTGCTGGCTGTCCAGGTCAAGTTGCCTGGTAAGCCGTTTGATCAGCACATCTTCCCTGGCACGGGGACCGCCAACCAGAATGGCTTCAATACGTGACTGCGTAACCATGTAGGTGACCAGGGCACCGCTCGCCGCTCCGAGTACGAATACCAGAATCAGGCCCACAATCGGTTTGATGGATTTCATGTTACTCTCCTGTCAGAATACTCATTCCGACGACCTCATCCTGCCCCCCCGTAATGGCTGCAAACATGTCACTCGATCGCGATGGATTGAAGCTCAGTGTGCAGACGGTAACCATGGCGGCAACAGCAGCAAATGCGGGCAGCAGCCGCCAGGCTGCGGCATACCAGGGTTGCGCCGACTCCCGTTGTTCCTTTATGCGAGCCAGAAGACGGGTCTCGAAAAAGTCATCCGCCAGTGGGATGGCAAGCCCTTCATTGCGGGCAGCCGCGAAGAGTTGGTCCAGTCGTTCATCCATCTTATCTTTCATCGTATTTCTCCAATACCCGCTTCAATGCCTGACGTGCCCGAAACCCGCGGACCTTGACATTTGCCTCGCTCCACCCGGTGACGGCTGCTGTCTCCCGCACCGTTAACTGTTCAAGCTCCAACAGTGTAATAACCAGACGTTCATCGGGTTTGAGTCGTTCCAAGGCAAAAGCGAGAATTTCCCGTGCCTCACGGGCCTCGCTACGGGCCTCTTCACCCCTGTCCCGCAGCTCCGGCCCATGTTCATCAAGTGGCAGATGGTTCTTTTCGTGTTTCCTGCTACGAAGCGCATCGTGACATACCCGCACGGCAACTCTGACCAACCAGTGCTCGAAGGGAGCATCATTGCGAAAGGTAGACAGCTTTTCATAGGCCTTGATGAACACATCCTGACTGATATCGTCCAGTTCGAGACTGTTACGCGAGAAACGGGCGGCAAGCCTGAAGACTCTGCCTTTATGCCTGGCCACCAATTGGGTGAAAGCCTCATCATCACCGGCACATGCGGCACTGACAAGGCTCTCATCGGATGGTTCGTTATCTGCAGCACTCGCCATGGAACGCGTTATTTATCCGGTTGCGACTGGGTAGGGCGGCGCATCCGCCTCTGATCCATCCTGCTGTCGCGCTTGGCCTGAAGATCCTTGAACTTCTGTACCTGTTCCGGAGTCAGGATGACCCGCACCTGCTGGGCAACGTGCGCTCTCTGCACCGCCAGATCGGCCTCAACGGCCGCCACCTTGGCAGATTGGGCACGGATCGCCGTCTCATCGACCGCCTCAGCCTGTATCAGCGTCCTCAACGAACGACGCTCCAGCTTAAGCTGCTTCATCAACGGTGCGACCTGGGGGCGAGCCTGTGCAAATACATCCTTTACGGCCTGTTGCTGCTGACTGGTTAGCCCCAGCTCAGTTGCCATCTTGCTGAAATGACGTCCAGCCGGCGCGGCGCCATCCTCTCCCATAAAGGCCGATGAAACAAGGGGGGTAAAACTGACTGCTGCGACAACTGCGGCGACGAGCGCGACTCCTTTAACAACTTTCTTCATGATCTACCTCCTGGAAATGTGTGTCTCTGTAATGAAGACTGGAATTCCAGGGAAAAGGTTACAATGTAATTTCACGCACCGCCGAATCTGACAGCCCCCCACCGGTAATCGATCAACAGCACCCAGCAGAGATCAGGGGACGTCAAGAAGCGCAGACAGAGACCGTTGAAGAACAATTACTCCCTGACGTAGATATCCATGTCCGTTTCATGCACCATGCCCATGATGCGGGCATATTCAGACTCGATCAACAGGTAGTGATTGTGCGTCTCCTTGGCATTCAGCTCAAAGACCGCCCTCACCTCTGGGTCGGAAATCTTGGCGGCGGTATCCAGCAGAGCCTCCTCAAGATTTTTCTCACGATCCATGGCCAGTTCCAGGGCCTTCTGCTCGCTGAAGTCGCTGTCGATCAAGCGGGTGATGGAGATCATCCAGCTTGATTCATTATCAGGCGGCAGCTCAAGAAAGGCGTCCAGGGAAGGAATGTCCGGCCCGCTATAGATCTTGTAAAACTGGCCGGCGTGTTCACGTTCTTCCCGAGCCAAGAGTTCAAATGTCTTGCGGGCCTCCTGATTCTTCATCTGCCGGGCACCCAACTGGTAAAAATTCATGGCGTTCTTTTCAGTCTGAATGGAGCGCTTGATGGCTGCTTGCACGTCGATACTCATGGCTTATCTCCTTTCCTTGAAAAACCTGATAGTGGATAAACAATACGGTTTCACTCCTTTTTGTCAAGTCAGACACATGCTGTATGGTACAGCTCCGTATAACAACATAGCAAGCCAACCTTCCCGGCTCTGAAGGTCTAAAAACACTTGCCCGGCCCATGTGCAGCTTATCTCTTTTAAAATATACGTTTTCGTGCTAACAAGAGCCAAAATATCCGCAAGGCGACTCAAGTAAGACTTGATTAGATGTATTTAACATGCTAGCTTTATTTCTACATTTTTTGTCGCATTGAAACGAACAATAGTCATATTTATCAAGGAGTAAGATCATGTTGAAACGATTGAGTGTTTTTCTCTGTAGTTGCTGTCTGAGTATGCTCTGCGTAACACAAGCTATGGCCGCGAAAGATTTGAAGTTAAATCTCTCCAAAGCGGGAAAAGAACGTGACCAGGCCCATCTCAAGCAGGTGGAACAACAATTTTTAACCGATAACGATGTTCTGATGCAAAAGTATATGCGAGAATTCGGCGGAGGGGATTATAACATCGAAGTCTGTAAGGATGTTGACAAACAGACCAGCTCCAGGGGCTTAAAGTCCACACCGGAGATGAAAAAATGCCGTGAACAGTTTATGATAAACCTCCATACATTAAAATATGAAAAGGAACATGTTTTATTTTATTGTATCGACAATGACAAGCCGCTCATGACCGGATTCTTCACCAAGGGGCGCAAACCGCAAAAGCCTAAAGCTAAATGATTTGATCAAGAGAAAAATTCTCTCATGAACAAGACCTCCGTGATTGTCACATCACGGAGGTCTTTTGTTTTACAGAGCAGGGGAGTGTGTCAAACCTGGATAACGCCCGGAAGCTGCGGGTTTTAGCGGTGGAGCTTTGCCAGTCCAGAATAATCAATATGGATTGCAACAGAGACTCAACGGTCACAGCACCCCACGGATATCCAAAGCGGTTGACAGCCGAGCGCAAGGGCGTGTAAAAGAATCAGGCATTTCACCGACATATCAAGAGGAATCCGCCATGGCACTGGAACCGAACAAGATCATCTATTCGATGATGCGGGTAAGTAAATTCTACGACAAAAAGCCCGTAATCAAGGACATATCCCTCTCCTACTTTTACGGGGCTAAAATTGGTGTACTGGGCCTGAACGGCTCGGGCAAGTCGTCCCTGCTGCGCATCATGGCCGGCGTTGACAAGGATTTCAACGGACAGGCGGTACTCTCCCAGGGCTACACCGTTGGCTACCTGGAGCAGGAGCCGCAGCTGGACGGAGCCAAAACCGTCCGCCAGATCGTCGAAGAGGGGGTCCAGGAGACCGTTGACCTGCTGGCGGAATTCAATGCCATTACGGACAAGTTTTCCGAACCGGATGCGGATTTTGAAAAGCTGTGCGACCGGCAAGCCGAACTACAGGACAAACTGGACCATCTGGATGCCTGGGATCTGGACAGCCGCCTGGAGATGGCCATGGATGCCCTGCGCTGTCCGGCGGGTGACGCACAGGTCCCCCAGCTCTCCGGCGGCGAGAAGCGCCGAGTCGCACTCTGTAGGCTGTTGTTGAAAAAACCGGATATCCTGCTGCTGGACGAACCGACCAACCACCTGGACGCCGAATCCGTGGCCTGGCTGGAACACCACCTGCACTCCTATCCCGGCACCGTGATTGCCGTGACCCACGACCGCTACTTCCTGGACAACGTGGCCGGCTGGATACTGGAGTTGGACCGGGGTGAAGGCATCCCATGGAAAGGTAACTATTCATCCTGGCTGGAGCAGAAGCAGAACCGCCTGGCCATCGAGGAAAAAACTGCCAGCGAACGCCAGAAGACCCTGCAGCGGGAACTGGAGTGGATCCGCATGTCACCCAAGGGGCGCCACGCCAAAGGCAAGGCCCGCATCAGTTCCTACGAACAGCTCCTGGCCGAGGAGAGCGAGAAACAGGCCAAGGACCTGGAGATCTATATCCCGCCCGGACCCCGTCTGGGAGGAGTCGTCGTCGAATTTAACGACGTGGCCAAGGCCTATGGCGACCGTCTGTTGTACGAGGGATTGACCTTCAACCTGCCTCCGGGCGGGATTGTCGGCGTAATCGGTGCCAACGGGGCCGGAAAAACGACCCTCTTCCGTCTGATCACCAGCCAGGAGCAGTGCGACAAAGGCTCCATCCGCATCGGCGAGACCGTAAAACTCGGCTACATGGACCAGTCCCGTGACGCGCTCAAGGAGGAGCAGAGCATCTGGGAGGCCATCTCGGGTGGTGACGAGCAGATCCAGCTCGGCAAGGTGACGGTCAATTCACGGGCATACGTGTCGCGCTTTAACTTCTCCGGCGCCGATCAGCAGAAAAAGGTCGGCATGCTCTCGGGCGGCGAACGCAATCGCGTCCACCTGGCACGCATGTTGAAAGAGGGTGCCAACGTCCTGCTGCTGGACGAACCGACTAATGATCTGGATGTCAATACCATGCGGGCCCTGGAAGAGGCCCTGGAAAACTTTGCCGGTTGTGCCGTAGTCATCAGCCACGACCGCTGGTTCCTGGATCGCATCGCCACGCATATTCTGGCCTTTGAAGGTGATTCCAGCGTAGTCTACTTTGACGGTAACTACTCGGAGTACGAGGAAGACCGCAAGAGACGCCTGGGAGCGGCGGCCGACCAGCCTCATCGCATCAAGTACCGCCAATTGACGAGGGTCTGACCCAGCTTTTAACGAGCCACGATACAAACGAAAGGATACACGTTCATGTCCTTCACCGGAGATCTGGAGCACCTGCCGATAGTCGATATCATCCAGCTGGTGTACACCACCAGAAAATCCGGCACGCTCAGCATTCAAAGTCAGAAGGGTCAAAGCAATCTGGTATTCAGCGACGGCTATTTCGTCAGTGCCAATCATCTCAACAACAGCATCCGTATCGGCCAGATCCTGGTCGAGAAGAATTTTATCACCCCGGCCGTCCTCGACCAGGCGCTTCTGGAACAGAAAAACGCCGGTCCCGCCCGGAAGCCGCTGATTGCGACCCTGATCGAACAGGGGGCCATCAACAGCGAAGATGCCTACAAGGGGCTGGAAGCACTGATCGAAATGACCATCGTCGAGGTCTTGACCTGGACCAGCGGTACCTTCACCCTGGATGTGAACAAGACCGAGGTGTGTGACGAGTACCGTTACTTTCCCGAGACACTGCAGCAGGAAATATTGATAAATTCGCAGGGGATCTTGATGGATGCCCTGCGAATTTATGACGAAAAAATGCGCGACGGCACGCTGGCGGATATTTTCTTTTCAGCAGAGCCGCCGGCGGTAACGGGAACACCCTCCCTCGAATCTGGAAGCGTCACGGCTGATCTGCTCGGCCTTGACACCCTCGATACTCTCCCCACAAAGATTCCCGATGTCTTTAACGGTCTCAAGGATGAAGATCTTTCCGCGGAGCACCGCAGGATTATTTCCGAAGTCCTGAGCAACCTGCCCCAGAGCGGACAGGATCAACTCTGTTCCCTGCTGACGCGAATATCCTCGCAAACACCAGCCGGAGGACATCCCCCCTCCCCCGGCACCCTGTCGCCGGCAATTATCGTCTTCAGCCACGATCCGTTCATCAAACACGCCCTTGCAACCATATGCAGAAGCAAGAATTATATTGTCTTTACGACCGACGATGACATCACCCTTGACCTGTTCATCGAGCAGACTTTTACACGGGATCTTCTGCCACTCTTAATCATCGATGATCCCTCCTGTATGGGCGGCGCTTTCTCCGAAAAAATGGTCTCGGCGCTGATGCAGGAAAAACGGGACCGCTATCCGCGTATCTCCATCCTGCAGATGAACATCTCACCGCCTGAAGAGAGTTTCCCCTCCCCTGTCCTGGATGAGGGAGACGAGGCCGTTTTCCCGCGCCCGGTTCCCGGAGAATCCGCCGAGACCTTTATCGCGCATATGACCGGTTTTTTGCAGGCCTTCAGCTCCGTGCTGGACAAGTCCTTCGTTCAACCGGAGCGACAAGCAACCCGCAGACTCAGGGAAAGCATCGTGGTTCTGCGCAAGCTCAAGGAACCGCCGGAAGTGGCACGCGAGCTATTACGGTTTGCCGCCTCTCTTTTTGAGCGAGCCTTGATACTGGTGGTCGGTGCAACGGAGCTGACGGCTGAAAAAGGGATCGGGATTACCTCGGAAAAAGCTATTGGGCCGACCGGGCCCTTGATGTTCAAGATCCCTCTCGGCCAGGGATCACTGTTTGACAGCGTCATCGAAAAACAACGACTGTATTATGGCCTCTGCAGCGACACGACTTTGAAATCCCAGCTCTACTCCGTTATTCCCGCGCCGCGCAACTCCAAGATTCTGATTGTACCGCTACTGTTTTCCGGCACTGTCATTGCACTGATCTATGCCGATTTCGGTCAGCATTCCCCGGCACCGGTCCAGATAGAACAGCTGGAGATCCTAGTGGAGTTTGCCGGACTCGTATTGGACTGCTCGTTGTGTCGGAAGAAGTTTGAACGGCTGACTCATGTTCACTAGCATTGCAGACAAAGCATCGCAGGAGAAAGGGTTGTCATGGATATAAAGTTGCTGCTTCAGATTCTGGATATCGCCTTCCAGAAACAGGTTTCCGATATTCATTTTGAAGTGGACAATCCCCCGTTTTTCAGGGGCAAGGGCCAGTTAATCCGGGCCAAGATGCCCAATCTGACCGCCGCGGACACGGAGCTGATTGCGACCGAGGTGCTGGGACAAAACAACCGCCAGCCGAGCAATGACCTGATGGAGGCTGATGCATCCTACGCCCTGGCCAGTGGCGGTCGTTTCCGGGCCAGCATCTTCCGCCAGAAAGGGCACTACGGCATTGTCATGCGCGTCATCCCGCCCTCTATCGGCACCTTTCAGGAACTCAACCTGCCCCCCGTTCTTGCGGATATTGCCGAGACGCCTAACGGATTGATTCTCGTCACCGGCCCGACCGGAAACGGAAAATCCACCACCCTGGCGGCCATGCTCAGATACCTGAACGAGAACCATAGTTACAACATCATCACCATCGAAGATCCGATCGAGTTCATCTTCACTTCGCAGAAGAGCTGCGTTATCCAGCGCGAGGTGGGGATCGACACCGAAAGCTTCAGCCTGGCCCTCAAGTCGGCCCTCCGTATGGATCCCGACGTGATCATGGTCGGAGAGATGCGTGATAAGGAAACCATCGACGCCAGTATCAAGGCCGCGGAAACCGGGCACCTGGTATTTTCTTCCCTGCACACCAACGGTGCCGTCTCCACGATCAACCGGGTCATCGGGCATTTCCCTCCCGAATCCCAGGAGATCATCCGTCATCGTCTGGCGGATATCCTGGTGGCTACCGTTTCCCTGCGCCTGATCAAAGACAAAACCGGCGAGAACATACTGCCGGTGGTCGAGATCATGCGCGCCACCACAACCATTCAGGCCTGCATCCGCGAAGGGCGACTGGACGAGATCGAAAAGCACATTGAAAATGGAGCCAACCAGTACCAGATGCAGACCCTGGACATGCACCTGTTGGAGCTTTACAAGCAGGATAAGATCACTATCGAGGATGCCAAACGCATGACCCATTCGATGGATTTTGAGCGCAAAGTAATCTTCGAGAGTGAATGAGCATACGGGCACGGCGAGTCAGGCCACTTCTTAGCGAGATGAAACCGCTCTATGAATTAAAAGTATGCGGAGGGGCACCTGTTTGGCATGCCACATGCTTATGATGTGGCAACATTAATCTTTGCAACGGTTACCCAATGAAATAGCGGTCTTATTCCAGCGGTCAAGGGAGATCCAACGTGAAATGGCTACTTTGTGCAATTCTTCTCGTAACAACGACCTCATTTGCAGAAGATGGCCCGGAAGTTCTCAAGTTCAAAAATGGCGTCACATTTCCACATCGGGCGCACCAGAACTATCTGAAGAGCGATTGCAAACAGTGTCACAGAAAAACAATGGGGAAGATAGCAGGGTTTGGCAAGGATGCTGCCCACAGGATGTGCCGGACATGTCACGCCATGCGCCAGGCCGGACCGGCTGCCTGCAAGGATTGTCACAAAAAATAAGGGAATAGGACGGTCAGGGGGACTTGACTGTCTCCAGGCTGGCTCTCATCAGGGCAACGAAGGCCTCGCGGGTTTCCGGGTCCACAATAGCGGCTGACTGTTCGTCAATATAAGCCAATTGACCTGCCGTCAGCTTTTTTCTGGGAGGAAGATCCTCCGCAGGAGATCCGGCGGGATTTTCCACATTCCCGGACTTGAGAACGATTTCTCTAATAACCTCACCGCCAAGCCGCTCGTTCAACTTTTCCTTCATCATCCCCTTCAGGAAAGTAAGCTCCTGTTTCCAAGGGCCACTTGAAACCACGATCGTCAGCGTCCCCTTGATGATGCGAAGCGGCATGGCCCGGGTTGCAACTGTCGGCCCGACTATCTCGGGCCACAGACTCCAGATCTCCGCCTCGCGCAGTCGCTCGGACAACCCCAACAGTTTCAGTTCCTGGCGAACCACATCTCCGAGAGGCAGCGGGAATCGCATTCTGGCCCGTTTGCCCATGTTATCTTCTCCGCCGGCTGGCAATACCGCCCACAATCTGTCCTGCCACGGAGCCCCCCAAGGTGAACGGGATCACCTGCCAGCCGAACCCGGCCTTGACGCGCAAAAGAATAATGAATGGAATCGGCAGATGAATCAGCAAAAACCACATAAATGAGTATTTCTTATAGTTCTGACGCAGGTATCCACAGGGGACACTGACGGCAAAGGCGAGGATTGTGAGTCCAACGATACTGAACAACTCTTGCATGGTCTGCTCCTTTTCGGCATAGTAGAAACTCGTTTGGAGTTTGTCAATCCGCTTGTTGGAGAACCGGACTAAGAGATGGAGAAGAGACTGATGGTTCAAGAAGGTGATTATTTGGCGGTATTCAATTCCGCCCACAGGGTGATGAAGGCGGAGAGCCTCCTCAAGGCGCGTGGTCTTTCGATCCTACTCATCCCCGCGCCGCGCCAGCTGATGACCGACTGTGGCCTGGCACTGCGCATCGCCCCTGAAATCAAAGACGAAGTCATGAGGATCCTGGAGGGGGAACAACTGCTACCGGCCTTTGTCAACCGGTTTGTCGGCGGCATCTATCACAATCAAGAGGATCTTTACGGAGACGCATAACCCATGGAAACCATCGATTGCAGAAACCTGTCCTGCCCGGCACCGGTGATCACCGTTAAAAAGGCCCTCCAGGAACAGGCCCAGATTCGCGTACGTCTCGATGACGGCGCACCCTATGAGAATGTCACCCGCTTTTCACGAAACCGCGGTTGTCAGGTAACCGAAGAACGGGATGGCTCGGGCTGGATCCTTACCATCAGCACAACCGCCGACACGCAGCGCCCTGATACGGACACCCTTTCGCCGGGAACGCGTGTGATCATGATCGCATCCGACCGGCTTGGCGACGGACCGGAGGAACTTGGCCGTTTGCTGATGAAAAATTTTATCCATACCCTGCTCGAAACCAGCGACCTGCCGACCCGCATGCTCTTTCTGAACAGGGGAGTTCACTTGACCTGTGAAGGATCGGATACCCTGGAAGCACTTATAAAACTTCACGGCATGGGCGTTGAGATATTTTCCTGCGGGCTGTGTCTTGATTTCTTCAAGATCAAGGAAAAACTTCGCGCCGGGACTACCACCAATATGCTTGCCATCGCGGAATACCTGCTTGCAGCTGACCTCGTGATAAAACTCTAGTAATCCAAATAGTTCTTGACAGTTTTCAGGAGCATACTTTATAGTGATCCCCTTTTAGTGAGTCGGATATTGTTTTCTGGCGCTTTTTCAGCAGAGAAATCAATTCGATACATGATTAGCCCCTTGTATCAGGGCACACAGCACGATCATACTTTAACCGTTCCCGATTATCGGGATTGGATACTACGCCTACGAAACGACGTAACCTGCGATGTTCGACAGCCTTTCGGAAAAACTAGATTCGGTCTTTAAAAAACTCCGCGGCCAGGGAGTGATGACTGAAGACAACATCAAGGATGCCCTGCGCGAAGTGCGCCTGGCACTGCTTGAGGCTGACGTAAACTTCAAGGTCGTCAAGGACTTCGTCGAGAGCGTCCGCACAAAATCCATCGGCGTCGAGGTACTGCAGAGCCTCTCCCCCGGTCAGCAGATCATCCGTATCGTCCACGACGAGTTGATTGTCGTCATGGGCGGTGGCACGGACAACTCCCTCAACCTGGCGGCGAAACCTCCGGTAGCGGTGATGCTGGTCGGCCTGCAGGGTGCCGGCAAGACTACCACCTGCGGAAAACTCGGCAGACACCTCAAGGGCTTGAAACGACGCCCCCTGTTGGTGCCGGCCGACGTCTATCGTCCCGCGGCAATTGAACAGCTTAAAACCGTCGGCAAACAACTCGGCCTGGAGGTCTTCAATTCCTCGGCTGACCAGAAACCGGTTGAGATCTGTATGGCGGCAATGAAATACGCCGAGTTGAACGGATACGACACCGTTATCCTGGATACCGCCGGCCGTCACCAGATTGACGACTTCCTGATGGATGAGTTGGCGCAGATCAAGGCCGCCACACAGCCGATGGAAATACTTTTCGTGGCCGATGCCATGACCGGGCAGGAAGCGGTCAATGTTGCCGGGGGCTTCAACGAGCGACTCGACATCACGGGCGTGGTTCTGACCAAACTGGACGGCGATGCCAAGGGTGGTGCAGCCCTCTCCATCAAAGCGGTGACCGGCAAGCCGATCAAGTTTGTTGGCTTGGGTGAGAAACTGGATGCCCTGGAAATCTTTCACCCGGACCGTCTTGTATCACGCATCCTGGGCATGGGTGACGTCCTTTCCCTGGTTGAAAAAGCCCAGTCGGTATTTGACGAGAAAGAAACCGCCCGGCTTCAACAGAAGCTCAAGAAGAGCCAGTTCGATCTGGAAGATTTTCTGGCCCAGCTTCAGCAGATCAAGAAAATGGGATCACTGGAATCGATCATGGGCATGATTCCCGGCATGGGCAAGATGATGAAGCAGATGAAGGGTGCCCAGCCGAGCGAAAACGAGATGAAGCGCATAGAGGCTATCATTCGTTCCATGACCCCCGGTGAACGGGCAAACCATAGTATCATCAACGGCAGCCGCCGCCTGCGGATCGCCAAAGGAAGCGGCACGAGCGTGCCGGAAGTAAACCAGCTGCTCAAGCGTTTCACCGAAGCACAGAAGGTTGTAAAGCAACTGCAGAAACTCGGGCCAAAGGGGCTCCTCAAAGGTATGGGGGGACTCGGCAAGGGCATGCTGCCGTTCGGATAACATACAGCATCACCGTTTTTATACAAAAATACGCAGAAGGAACAACTCAGGAGGAATCACCATGGCAACAAAAATCAGGCTTGCCCGTGCAGGCGCAAAAAAGAGACCGTTCTACCAGGTCGTAGTAGCAGACGAGCGCAGCCGCAGGGACGGCCGTTTTATCGAAAACATGGGTACATACGACCCGACCAAGAACCCGGCTGTCGTCAAGCTGAATGCAGAAAAAATTCAGGCATGGCTTGATAAAGGTGCCCAACCTACCGATACCGTTCGTCAGCTCCTCAAAAAAGCCGGTATCCTGGACAAGGCAGCTGCACCGGTAGCATAGTGCCCGTATTCCATCCCGGTCCGCCGGTCATTCTACGATGAGCAGAGGATACCGTCATGAAAGCACTTGTTGAAACCATCGCGAAGGCACTGGTCGACAACCCCTCCCAGGTAGTAGCTGCCGAAGAGACGGAAGAAGACACTCTGGTCATTAAACTGACTGTCGCAAAGGAAGATATGGGGCGCATTATTGGCAAGGAAGGACGCACGGCCAAGGCGATCCGTACCATTCTCAACGCCGTGTCCACTAAGGACAATAAGAAGGCAATGCTCAAGATTGTGGAATAATGCATAATTCGGAAGAACTGATCCCGGTTGGGAAGATAATCGCTCCCCACGGGATCAAGGGACAAATGAAGCTGCACTCCTACTCGGGGAATGCCGATAGTCTGGGTGCGGCGCGTTCGGTGACGCTCAAGTCGCCAAACGGAACTCTGCGCGAGTTCACCCTGAATAGTTTCAAGGCCAATTCCGGCAAATTCATCATCGGCCTGCGGGAATTTGATGACATCAATCTGATTCAAGAGCTACTGGGTAATGAAGTCTGCCTCAGACGGGATCAGCTTCCCGGTCTTGAAGATGATGAATATTATTGGAGCGATCTGATCGGTCTGCAGGTTTTCAGCGATGACGGCAGCCTGCTGGGAACGCTGGCCGATATTTTCGAAACTGGCAGCAGTGATATCTACGTGGTGCGGGGCGAAGGACGCGAGTACCTGATCCCTGCCATCGCGGATGTGATCAAGAGTGTGGATCCGGCGGGGGGCAAGATCGTCATCACCCCCCTGGATGGCCTGCTCGACCTATGAGATTTGACATACTGACCCTGTTTCCCGGCATGTTTTGCGGACCGTTTGATGAAAGCATCATCAAGCGGGGTGTGGATAAACAGCTCATTGACATTGCCATACACAACATTCGTGACTGGGCGTGCGATCGACACCAGACCACCGACGACGCGCCCTACGGCGGCGGCGCCGGCATGGTCATGAAGGTCGAACCCCTGACCGCCTGTATCGAATCGGTCAAGGCACGCCATCCCGCATCGACCGTTGTCATGACCTCCCCCCAGGGACGACGCCTTACCCATCAGGTGGCAGCCGAACTGGCACAGCTAGAAGGTCTGATCATCGTCTGCGGACGTTACGAAGGTATCGACGAACGGGTACGCACGCTCTGCATTGAAGACGATCTCTCCATTGGAGATTTTGTACTGACGGGGGGTGAGATCGCGGCCATGACCATCGTGGACGCCGTTTCGCGGTTGATTCCCGGGGTATTGGGCAGCGATGAATCGGCGGAAACCGACTCGTTTTGCGACGGATTGCTGGAGTATCCCCAGTACACGCGCCCTCCTCAGTTCAGAGGATTGAACGTGCCCGAGATCCTGCTTTCGGGAAATCATGCATTGATCAGGAAATGGCGGCGCCGCGAATCACTGCGCAAGACACGTATGCTGCGCCCGGATCTGATGAGCGGGTTGCCCCTGACGAAGGAAGACCGCAAACTCCTTGCAGAACTGGATCGAGAAGATGCAACTACCCAGAGCTAATCTGGCCATAGCGCTGTTGCATTACCCGGTGTACAACAAGCTCCATAAGATTGTCACCACCGCCCTGACCAACCTGGATCTGCACGATATCGCCCGATCCTCCAGGACATTCGGGCTTGATCGCTTCTACATCGTGACCCCGTCGCAGGATCAGCAGGCACTGGCCAAGCGGATCTCAGGACACTGGCAGGCCGGTTGGGGTGCCAGCTATAATCCTGACCGCAAACAAGCGCTCGATATCGTCAGAATCTGCGACACGCTGGCCGATGCACAGGCAGATTTTCAACACGATTTTGCACAGCCGGTCAAGACCGTCATTACCGGAGCGGCCAATCGTCCGGGAAGCATCTCCTGCCGGGCACTCAGAGAACAGCTCGACGACTCCGCAACACCCTTCCTGCTTCTCCTGGGAACCGGTTGGGGACTTACGGAGGCATGTTTTGATGCGGCGGATCTGATTCTGGAACCAATTGCAGGCGCAGGCGAATACAATCACCTTTCAGTCCGATCGGCTGCGGCTATCATGCTCGACCGGCTGAGGGGAACACCATAGAACCACACATCCATGAACAAAGAGAGACATAGAGGAGGAATCAACCAATGAACACCATCGATTTTCTGGAATTTGAACAGATGAAGAAGAACATCACCCCTTTCAAGGTAGGTGATTCAGTCAAGGTACACGTCAAGATCGTTGAGGGCGACAAGCAGCGTATCCAGGTTTTCCAGGGCGTTGTTATCGGCCGTCAGAACGGTGGCCTGCGTGAGTCGTTCACGGTCCGTAAAATCTCCAACGGCATCGGCGTCGAGAGGGTCTTCCCGCTCCACTCCCCGATCCTTGAGAACATCGAAGTCATCACCCGTGGGCACGTTCGCCGCGCCAAGCTCTACTACCTGCGCAAACTGCGCGGCAAAGCCGCCCGTATTCGCGAGCGCAAGTACGTCAAAGCTGCTTAACACTAAAAAGCCCCGCTCTGCGGGGCTTTTTCATTTAGTACGTTAGAAGTTATATTCGTTAACGCACTTATCCAGTTTATCTGGGTCCAGGTACAGCGCATGATTCAAAGCGAACTTTTCAGTACTTCTTCCCCTCCTGATCTGCTCTTATTCGAGCACCAGGCCCTGCGCAACGGGTTTCAGCTGGTCGCCGGCATAGATGAAGCCGGGCGCGGCCCGCTGGCCGGGCCGGTTGTCGCCGCTGCGGTCATCCTTCCCGCGGACCTGCTCATCGAGGGAGTCAACGACTCCAAGAAGCTTTCCCCGGCCACGCGCGAACGTCTCTTTGATACCATCATGTCCCAGGCCATCTCGGTAGGCGTCGGCATGGGCTCAGCGGAGCTGATCGACCGGATCAACATCCTCCAGGCCACTCGCCACGCCATGCTTGAAGCGGTCTCCCAGCTTGTCCCGCAGCCGGATTACCTCCTGATCGACGGCATTAGTACCATCAACTCCCCCATCCATCAAAAAACCATCAAAAAAGGGGATTCCCTGAGCATCTCCATCGCGGCGGCCTCGATCATAGCCAAGGTTACCCGCGACCGGCTGATGCGGGAACTGGACAAGATCCACCCCGGATACGGATTCAGCGGCCACAAGGGGTACGGCAGTGCACTGCACATGGAAGCGATCCGCCGTCTCGGTCCCTCCCCTGTGCACCGCCTGACCTTTGGAGGCGTCAAGGAACATTTGCCATGTCCCTCTTCCTGATCTCATTCCTCTCGCTTTACGGAGGTATGCATGTCTATGCCTTTGCCCGATTGCGAGGGGCGTTCTCGCCGGGGCCCGCCACAACCCTGGCCTTGGCGAGCTGGATGGCGTTGATGACAATCGCACCGCTGCTGGTGCGCATGGCCGAAGGCGCTGGCCTGGAACGGACAGCCCGATTAACCGCCTGGCCGGGTTATATCTGGATGGGGAGCATCTTAATTTTCTGTACGGCCCTGGCGACAGCGGATACCCTGCGGATACTGGCCTGGCTTTGTCAGCGCATCTTCAAAACCACCATCCCCGCCTGCCTGAACGCCACCATCACCTGTGAAATCGCCCTGATTCTGGCACTGATTGTCAGTGGCTATGCCCTCTATGAGGCGCGCAGCATACGGACCGAACAGGTAACGATCACGACGGACAAGCTGCCGCCCGGGGTGCATAGCCTCCGGGTTGTGCAGATCTCGGATGTCCATATCGGCCTGCTGTTCCGTGAGAGCAGGCTTGCAGAAGTCTTACAGGCGGTCAGGGACGCACGCCCCGATATCCTGGTATCCACGGGCGACCTGGTGGACGGACGCCTGTCGCGCGAAGACGTTATCTCGCAACTGGATCGCATGGCAGCCATGCTGGCCGATATACCGGCGAAGGGGGGAAAATTCGCGATCACCGGTAATCACGAGTATTACGCCGGCCTGAAGCAAGCCCTGGAGTTCACCCGCAAAGCAGGTTTCAGCATACTCCGTGACCAATCCGTCATGCTTTCCGCAGGCATCACCATCAGCGGTGTCGATGACAGTGCCGGCCAGCGCAGCAATCAACCACCTGCGCCGCCCGCCGAAGCCGGACTCCTGCGAGCCCTGCCGCCCGGTCAGTTTCAGCTGTTGCTCAAACACCGCCCGCTGGTCGCCGAAACCGGGAACCGGCACTTCGACCTGCAGTTATCCGGTCACGTCCACAAGGGACAAATTTTCCCCTTCAACCTCTTGGTACAACTGAAATTTCCCATCCCCTGCGGCACGAGCAGTGCCACCAACGGCACCACCATCCACGTATCACGCGGCAGCGGGACCTGGGGACCGCCCATGCGCCTGCTGGCCCCGCCGGAAGTAACGGTGATCGACATCATCGGCCAATCTCCCGACCGGTGAACCTGCACTGATCTCTAATTGCTGTTACAAGCTGCCATTTTACTTAAGGTAACGTTGTACCGCCCGGTTGTGCTCTGCAAGGGTGCGGGAGAACTGGTGGGTGCCGTCCTGGCGGGCGACAAAGTAAAGATACTGGGTGGCGGCCGGATGCAGCGCCGCTTTGAGCGCATCGATGCCGGGGTTTCCGATTGGACCGGGGGGCAGCCCCTTGATGAGGTAGGTATTGTAAGGCGAGGGACGTTCAATATCCCCCTTGCTGACCTTGCCGCCAAAGGCCCGCACCCCGTAGACCGCCGTGGGATCGCTCTGCAGCGGCATGCCGATGCGCAGGCGGTTGTGTAAGACCGATGAAATCAGCGGTTTTTCTTCGCTGGAAACGGCCTCTTTTTCAATCAGCGATGCCAGCGTGACCAGCGCGTGGCGTGAAAGGCTGCCTGCCCCTCCCCCCCCGGCCGCCACTTCGGCGTACTTCTTTTCAAACTGCCCGACCATCTGACTGATCAACTGTTCCTCGCTGCCCCCACGTGGCAGGTTGTAGGTGGCCGGGTACAGATACCCTTCCGCTGACGACGCAGCCAACCCGAGACGGGCCAAGAGCCCCCTGTCGCGGCATTTCTCCAGAAATGCGGAACGTTTGAAATAGCCCTTCTGTTCCAGCAACTCCGCCGCCTGATAGCTGGAATACCCCTCCGGGAGGGAAAATTTGAGGTAGTCCACGTCTCCCGCAACCAGTTTCTTCAAAATCAGATCCGGCGTCATCCCGTCATTGAAACGATACTCTCCGGCTTTCAGCCGATGAGCCTGACCACGCAAACGCGTGACCAGAATGAAATGCCAACTGCTGCGGATAACGCCGCCCGCTTTCAGTTCAAGCGCCAGTTTGCGGATACCGCTGCCGGGGGGAAACGACACATCCCGGACAACAGAGCCGTTACCCGGCGGCACGAACAGACAGAGGAAATACCACAACAGAATCAGGCTCAGACAGATACGAACTGTGGCAACAAGATAGGTTTTCGGGGATCGCATGGCGGGAAGCATGCCGGCATTATGTTGATAAACGCGCCGCGAGTCAAGTCCGGGTAACGATGCGGGGGATTTCATGCTATACTAAGCCTGCCCGGCGGTTTAGACGCCGTGTATCTACAAAAAAAGGGGTCTCGCGTGAAGCTCTCCACCTACCCTGAAGCGGTCAATCTGCCCTTCAACTTTTCTTCAGTGAAATCCGATTTTGAATTCCAGGCTCCCGGCGCGGATCAGCCGCTGGCGAACGGAACCTGGGCCGTCATTCAGGGCAACAACGCCATCCTTCAAGAAACGGACGACGGGCTGAAACTTCCCAGCGGCAAACTGCCCGACTGGCTGAGGCCACAACAACCCGCGCTGCACATCGGCACCTGGCAGGGCAAGCCGTTACGGGCCATAACCATCAGCAGCAGCCTGGAGATCACGGCACCGCTGGTGTCCGCACCGTTCAATGCCGCCGATGAGCGCATGGATATTCAGAGTCTGACCCTGGCCGGACTGGCCAAGCAGATCCTGCACTGGGAAAGACAGAGCCGGCATTGCCCGCGCTGCGGTGGAGAAACGAGCACCATCAACGGCACGTGGGGCAAGCGCTGCACGGCCTGCAACAGCGAGCATTATCCTCATATCCACCCCTGCGCCATTGTGCTGGTAAAGCGGGGCAACCAACTGCTCTTCACCCGCAAGGCCGAATGGCCGGCCGGCAGATACAGTCTGGTAGCCGGTTTTCTGGATTTTGGAGAATCCCTGGAAGAGTGCGCCATCCGAGAGGTCAGGGAAGAAACCGGCATTGAAATCCGCAACCTGCGCTATGTGGGGAGCCAGAACTGGCCCTTCCCGGCGCAACTCATGGCCGGTTTCGTGGCCGACTACAGTAGCGGAGATGTTTGCGTCGACCATCACGAACTGGAAGATGCACGTTGGTTTCCGGTGGATGCCCTCCCCGACCTGCCGACCAGACGCAGCATCGCCCGCTGGATCATTGACAACTTCAAATAGCCCAGACGGCACCTTGTTTGCGGTATGAGTCGGGCAAGGAGCGCACCCGGAACGTGTGCAAGATCGGCATATTACGACCCGGCACATACTTTGCGATGCGTTATGCAGATTACAGATCATCAGCGCCCGTATCCGGGTCAGGAGGCTTGATCATGAAACGAATTATCCCTATCTGTCTGTTTGTACTGCTGGCACTGCCCACCTGGTCATTGGCGGCCGCCATAGGACCGGCACGGGTCAGCTATTTGAATGGCGAGATCCTTTTTCGATCACCGGATGCCGAAGAGTGGTTGCCGGCCACGGTCAATACCCCGCTTGACGAAGGGGATGCGCTCTGGTGCCCCGAGGAGAGCCGGGTAGAGATCCAGCTGCCGGACGGTTCGATCGTACGTCTGGATGGCGGGACTCAGCTCGATCTGCTTGCCAACGAAGATGGCTTCATGCACCTGCACCTGGCCAGTGGTCACCTGTACCTGAGAACGGCCCAGATCACCCAGGAAAACTCCCTGCAAATCGACTCCGACGACACCACCGTGCTGCCAGCCGGCCGGACCCGCCTGCGCATCGACATGCTACCGAACAGCCTGGAAGACGTCGCCATACTCAAGGGATCGGCCTATGTGGAGGGCAACGGCAGTCGCACACGGGTGCGTGCCGGAGAACACATCATGCTCGAAGAGGGACATAACGAAATCCTGACGCTGGCTCCGGCCGACAGCTGGGAACTCTGGAACCTGGATCGGGACTTGGCTCAATCCCGCTCAAACAAGACAGTCTCCTATCTGCCGGAGGAGCTGCGCAGTCACACGGCGGAACTGGATGCAAACGGCAGATGGGTCAACGTACCGGAATACGGCATGGTCTGGAGACCAACCGTGCTCTTCAGCGGAGAGTGGGCTCCCTATCGCAGCGGTCGCTGGATCTGGAAGGACGATGACTACGTCTGGCTATCGGCCGAGGAGTGGGGTTGGGTACCCTATCACTATGGCAGGTGGACCGTGGTCAGCGGGATGGGATGGTGCTGGGTGCCCCCTGTCCGGGGAGATGTGTACTGGGGCCCCGGCTATGTGGGCTGGTATCGGACCGGTAGCCAGGTTGGCTGGACGCCCCTGGCGCCAGGCGAACCATTTTACGGCCGCAGGAACTACGGTCCAAAAAACATAAACATCACCAACGTCACCATCAACAGCAACACGGTTGTCTACAGGAACCGCAGCTATCGTGGCGGGGTAACCGTCCTGCCGCAGAGCGACTTCTTGAGTGGCAGAAGCGCTGTTCGGCAACCGTCCAGCAACACGTCCCTGTCTGTCTCGGTCTCTGTGGGCAGTCCGCGCATTCAGCCACTGCGGGAGACGCGCATGCCAATCGTCAGGCAGACACCGCCCCGCGTAGCGCCGCCACGCATAGAGCACCGCGACATCCGGGAGCTGCGCGAAAGGTTCCCGCGGGTTGCTCCTGCGCCAGCTGCGGACAGGCGTCGGCCGCAAGCGCCGGCTGTTTCGGTCCCGGCGCCCCCATCCGGCCGCACGCCGCAGGTCAGGGAAAAACAGCTCACCCACCCGGTTGCCCCCGGAGAACGTCCGCTACGTCAAGAGCAGCATCAGCCTCAGGCGGTGTCACCTCAGCACGATGAGCATCGGCAAGGGACATTGTCGCCTCAAGCGCCTCCCCACCCTGGGCAACCGACAGCTCCGCTTGCACAACCGCAACAGCCTGTCCGTCAGCAGCGCGATGAACGCCACCAGGAAGCGGCGCCACCGAGGGCAGTGTCCCAACCGTCCCAACCGGCAACACCGCTTGCTCAACCGCAGCAACCTGTCCGTCAACAGCGCGATGAACGCCGCCAGGAAACAACGCCGCCGCGGGCAACCGCCCAGCCTGCCCCACCGGTCACGCAAAGCCCGCCCGCGGTTCCGGGGAATGCCCCGCAACGCAACGAGCAGACTCGGCGCCCCCCCACTACTCCGGCTGACAACCAGATGCGTCCGGCAGTAACCCGACCGGTCACGCCGGCAGTTTCGCCCAAACCCGCAGCCCCTCAACAGGCGGGACAAGCACAGCGGCAAGCAGCACCGAAAGACGTACAACCGAGAAAGGTCTGGAAGGTTACAACACCGGATAAAGCCAACGAGAAGGATCCCCGGGAAAAGGACCCACGGGGTAATGAACGCCGGGAGCGCTAATAGCAGATTTTATCCTGAAAAAAAAACAGTTTCACGCAAAGCTCGCCAAGAACGCGGAGTTAAATCAACCAGTAATCAGATTCTGGTCTTTCACCTGGTTGGTTAGAGTCTTTTTTACGGTAACTATTTGAATTTATTTGCGACCTTTGCGTCTTTGCGAGAATAAATGCAGATTTTGATATTATTTCCATGAATACGAGGCCTATGGACAGAGAGAACATACATAACAGAGTAGATGCACCTTCCTGGGCCAATGAAATGTGGGGCGGCCTGGCCGCCATGCTGGTGGCCATTCCCTCCTCCGTGGCCTTCGGTATCCTCGTTTATACGGCCTTCGGAGAGGAATACGCCGGTCAAGGCGCAATGGCCGGCCTGCTGGGGGCCGCGGCTCTCGGCATAGTGGCGCCACTGTGCGGCCGAACCGGCGGACTGATATCGGCACCCTGCGCACCGGCAGCCGCAATCCTGACGGCCATGATCACGGGACTTATCTCCGGGGCGAATGGCGTGCGCCTCGAACCGGCGGCCATCATGCCGCTGATGGCATTGACTGTACTGCTGTCGGCACTGCTGCAAACCCTGTATGGTATCATCGGCGGTGGCCGGCTGATTAAATTCATCCCCTACCAAGTGGTCAGCGGTTACCTTTCCGGGGTCGGGCTGCTGATTGCCATCGGTCAGCTCCCTCGACTGCTGGGCCTCCCCACGGGCATAGCGCTCACGAAGGGGATTTTGGCCCCGGAACTCTGGAAGTGGCAGGGGCTGCTAGTGGGTATCGTCACCATGGCTGTCGTCGCCATCGCACCCCTGGTTACCAATAAGATACCCGCCATCATCCTCGGACTTCTGGGCGGCATCATCACCTATTTCAGCATGGCCCCCTTTTTCCCCGAGCTTTTGGAACTGCACGGCAACCCCCTGATTATCGGTCCATTGCAGACATCCGGTTCATTTTTGGGAACCATCGGCGGGCGGGCGCTCTCGCTTTTGAAGATCGACATCTCATCACTGCACCTGATCCTGATCCCGGCCGTGACCCTGTCCATACTGCTCTCCATCGACACGCTCAAAACCTGCGTTGGCCTGGATGCCCTGACCCACAGCCGTCACAATTCAAATCGCGAACTGATCGGTCAAGGGCTGGGCAATCTGGCGTCATTTCTGGTCGGGGGAATACCGGGCGCCGGGACCATGGGCCCCACCCTGGTCAACGTCACCAGCGGCGGACGCACCCCGCTCTCCGGCATGATGGACGGCATTTTCGTCCTCCTGGCCCTGGTGCTGTTGAGTGGACTGATCGCCTGGGTCCCCATCGGCGCCCTGGCCGGCATCCTCTTGATGATCGCCTGGCGCATGTTCGACAAGAACATGTTCCGCTTGCTGCGCTATCCGGCCGGCCGGCTCGATTTTTGCGTGATTGCCGGTGTGATCCTGGTGGCCCTGACTGTTGACTTGACCGCCGCCTCCGGTGTCGGCGTGGCCCTGGCGATCCTGCTCTTTATCCGCGACCAGGCACGCGGCTCAGTCATCCGCCGCAAGCGTTATCTCAACCAGATGTCGTCCAAGACCCGTCGCCAGGACGTGGAGCGGGAAATTCTCAATCGCGATGGCGATCAGGCCGTATTCTGTGAACTGCAGGGCAACCTGTTTTTCGGCACGACTGACCAGCTCTTCAGCCAGCTTGAACCGGACCTCAAATACAGGCGTTTCCTGCTCCTGGATATGCGCCATGTCCAGTCCATAGACTATACCGCCGTACACATGTTCGAGCAGATGCATGCCCAACTGGCCGAGCGGGGCGGCCAGTTGCTGTTCAGCGGCATGCCGTCCGGGATTCTTGAGCAGCGGGACTTTGAGCGCTACCTGGCCCAGATGGGACTGGTGAGCGATGCCGGCGGCGTCATGATCACCGAGACCCAGGACAGCGCCCTGGAATGGATGGAGGAGCGCATCCTGCAAGCCGCCGGATATATCAAAAGTGATGAAGAAAAGCTGCTCGACCTGAAGGACTTCCGGCTGTTCCGTGAATTCAACCAAGAAGAAATCTCGGCGCTGTCAGCCTATGTCAGCGAGCTTTCACTCCGCCAGGGTGAAGCGGCCTTCCGTTGCGGAGAAATGGGGGATGAGCTGTACTTGGTGCGGCGCGGCATACTGCGGGTACTGCTGCCGCTGGAGGGGGGCAAGATCCACCACCTGGCCACCATCTGCCAGGGGGGGCTGATCGGTGAGCTGGCCTTCCTGGACCGGGGCGTCCGCTCGGCCGATGTTGAGGCCAGGGTGGATACGGACCTGTATGTCCTCTCCCGCTCCCGCTTTAACGAACTGGCCCGGGCCAATGCCACCATGGGAGTCCAGATCTTTGCCCGCTTGGCCCTCTCCATTGCCGAGAGTCTGCGTCAGACCGATGCGGAATTGCGCATCCTGGAGGAGCGTTGATTGATTAAGCGCCACCCTTTTGATATCTCCCTCCAACATCAAACTCGACAGGGCGCGGACAGGATACTGACCAGAGTGGGGAACTAATGATAAACTCACAGATTCTTTCGACCAAAGCAAAGGCCCTCTTTCGCCGCGCCGAGGAGCTGGTCATGCGTGCAGACGCCTTCCGGCCCGGATCTGCGGAGACCGAACAGCTGCTGCGCATACTCCAAGAACTGCGGGTCCAACAGAGTGAGCTGGAACTGTGCCACATCAGCGAACACAACCTGCATAAAGAAGAAATTCACCTCCCCAATAAAGAGCTTGAGCAACGGATTGCTGAACGGACAACAGCCTTGGCTCGCGCCAACAAACAACTCCGACTGGCGAACGGAGAGTGGCTGAACACCTTCAACGCCTCGACAGACCCGATCATGATTTTGGACTGTAGCGGTCGCATCCGCCGGGCGAACAGCGCCATGGCCGCCTTGTGCGGCATACGGATCGAGGAATGCGTGGGAAGATGCTGTTACGATCTGGTGCACCACGCTGATGCTCCATTTCCACTTTGTCCGCACTTCCAGATGCTGCAAGATGGACTGGCGCATACGGAGGAGGTCTTCGAGCCACATTTAGGCAGACACCTGCTGGTTACGGTCTCGCCGCTCTATGATGCCGACGGCACCCTGACCGGCTCGTTGCACTATATCAAGGATATTACTCCGCTCAAAGAAGCCGAACAGGTTCTGGCAAACGCCAAGAGCGAGCTCGAACGCAGGGTGGAGGAGAGGACATCCGCCCTGACCCAGGCAAACGACAAGATGAGAAAGGTGTCATTCGAACTGGTCTGGGCCGAAGAAAAAGAACGCGAGCGTATCGCCGGAGAACTGCATGATCAGGTCGGCCAAACCCTCCTGTTGGCAAAGTTGAAACTGGACGCCCTGGCTGACAAAATACCGACGGACTCGCTTCGTTCCCTGGCAGGACAGGTTGTAGCTCTCGTCGAGACATCGATCAATGACATCCGCTCGCTGACCTTCAGGATGCGACCACCGCTGCTGGACACGGCCGGAATTGATACGGCACTGGAATGGCTCTGCTCGTCAATCAGCAGCGATTACCATCTGCAGGTCAATTTCACCTGCGATTGCCAACCCGGCCCATTGTCATCCGAGTTGCGCTACTCCCTGTATCAGGCCGTACGCGAACTTCTGCTGAACGTGGTAAAGCATGCCGGAACCGATCAGGCGCAACTCTCGCTCAACAACGAAAACAGCACCCTGGTCGTGCGGATAGTCGATCATGGCAGCGGCTTCAGTCACCCTGAGACGATCATGAAATATGTCAACAAGGGTAGTTACGGCCTGTACCATGTTCAACAGAGAATTGAGCATATGGGCGGCACGTTTACGCTTGAATCAGCACCCGGCCGGGGAACGTCGATCACCATAACAGTACCGAATCGTGAAGAGTGACCATAAAGGGAACCAAAATGCACACAAGAATTCTGCTGGTGGATGACCATCCTATCTTTCGCGAAGGATTACGGTCGCTGATCGATAATTCCGCTGTCGGGAGCGTGGTTGGTGAGGCCTGCGATGGTGCCGAGGCTGTGCGCCTGGCCGGGGAACTGAAACCCGACCTGGTGATCATGGACCTGACCATGCCGATTATGAACGGCATTGAGGCTACCCGCGAGCTTACCCAGAAACATCCCGGTATCCGGGTCCTTGCGCTCTCCATGGAAAGCAGCCGTTTCTTCGTGGTAGAGGTCTTGAAGGCCGGCGCAACCGGCTACCTCATGAAGGATACCGCTTTTGCGGAGCTTGCGGACGCTATCGCTACCGTTGCCGGTGGCGAAACCTATCTGCCCCGCAAGATCTCAACCCTGATCGTGAAGGAGTTTCTGCAGTGCATCCCAGAACACATGACCCTTTCCTTTCAGGAGCTTACCCCGCGTGAACGGGAGATCCTGCGACTGGTTGCCGATGGGAAAAGCATCAAGGAAATTGCTTTCATCTTTGGCGTCAGTAATAAAACAGTGGAAAACCAGCGCCAGTCCGTCATGAAGAAACTGCAACTTTTCAGCATCGCCGAACTCACCAAATACGCCGTACGGCACGGTTTATCCACTATCCCGAAGTAAACACTTCTTGCACCCCGCCACCCCATCTCAGTAGCCCGCGCCCTGTTCAAAACATTTCGATTAGGGTATTTCGTACCGCCGCCTTCTCATTCCCCCATGGATTAATGCCCTGTTATTGCCATACTTAATAATCGCAAAATCGATGCAACCTTTGCTCATGGGATACATACATTTATACGGAGAAAGGAAACCCCACCTATGGGAAATAACGATCTACAACCTGAAAAATGCAACTACCGGGGAAGAAGTCTGTCGGAGAGCATTTCCGTATGCCATGCCGGGCAGATGAACTGCTCGCACAGGTATTCGTTCGGCCGTTCCTATTACTGTTCCACACGGCTAAGAGAGCGAACTATCAGCTCAAACGCGTCCACCTTTAATCAGAACCAAGCCAAGATAATCATAACGGACTCCGGGAGCGAGACGATAGACCGCTTCGAGCGGTTGTAACCGAAACTAGGCCGAATACCTGCTCGACAAAATGTACTGGGCACAACACCATGCAAGAGCAACTTGGTGTAAAAGGAGAATACCCACATGAAAATCGACGCCATAAAGGAAATTGCCAAGAAACATCAGATTAAGACCGGCAAGTCTAAAAAGAGTGATCTGGTACGTGCTATTCAACAGGCAGAGGGTAACACACCCTGTTTTGACAGCAACAGTGCCGGTCAATGTGGTCAACATGATTGTCTATGGCGTAAGGATTGTGCTTGAGTTATAATAAAAAATCTCTTATGGATGTTATGCACGAAGCGCGCTTATTGACACCCGTAAGCATGAATTGACCCGGAGGATAGAGGCAATGCTGGCGGACTTCCCCATGCAAAAAGTCGCTATACTGGTTGTCGATGATGACAATGACATGCTTACTCTTGTCAAAATGCACCTCGAAAATGCGGGCGTGCCATCGGTGACAACGCTCAATGACAGCCGTGGCACGCTCGAATTCCTTACCCAAAATGATGTCTCCGTAATCCTTCTCGATCTGATGATGCCGCACATCACCGGTGTCGAGCTGCTACCGTTGCTGCGTACCAATTACCCCCATATTCCGGTCATCATATTCACGGCATCCAACGACATCGAGACCGCGGTTGAATGCATGCGCAACGGAGCCTGCGATTATGTCGTCAAACCACTGAACGCAGACAGACTGGTTTCCTCCGTAGCCAAAGCCCTGAAGATCGACAATCTCCGTCAGCAAGTCAATTCCCTCAAGAATTATCTGATGAGCGATCGACTTGAACATGGAGAAGCCTTTGATGACATAAAAACCAGAAGCAGGCGCATGCGGGCCATATTCCAGTACGTGGAGGTCATCGCCGGCTCGCCCCAGCCCGTGCTTATCACCGGAGAAACCGGTGTGGGCAAGGATATGATCGCCAGGTCGATTCACCGTATCAGCGGCGTCAAGGGTGAATTGGTAACGGTAAATGTTGCCGGCCTAGATGACACCATGTTCTCCGATACGCTCTTCGGCCACAAGAAAGGCGCCTTCACCGGCGCCGAGCAGATCCGTGAGGGGCTGGTCTCCAAGGCCGCTGGCGGGACCCTGTTCCTGGATGAGATCGGCGACCTGAGCGGGCTGTCTCAGGTCAAGCTGTTGCGTCTGATCCAGGACAACGAATACTACCCGGTCGGCTCCGACGCGATCAAGCGCAGCTCCGCGAGACTGATACTGGCTACCAACCAGGACCTGGAAAGCTATATCAAAGAGGGGCGTTTCAGAAAGGATCTCTTTTACCGGCTCTGTTGCCACCAGATCAAGATTCCGGCCCTGCGTGATCGTAGGGAGGACATTTCACTGCTGTTGACTCATTTTATCGAGAAGGGAGCGCGGCAGTACGGCAAGCATCCTCCCGCCGTGTCACCGGAGTTGATCGCCGCACTCACGGGATATGATTTCCCAGGTAACGTCAGAGAACTGCAGGCCAAGATCTTTGATGTTGTAGCCCGTCACGCGGGTGGGATATTGTCCTTGCGGGATATGCCCGAACTTTCCCCGGCCATGCCGGATTTCAGCTCACAAGACGCGTTTGAGGAAGCTGGAAAAAACGACGGTATCTATTCCCTGTTCGGAAGGCTGCCCACCTTCCGGGAGATCGAGGAATACCTGATAAACGAGGCCATCACCATATCCGGCGGAAACCATGCCACAGCCGCAACGTTACTGGGCGTGACACGGCAAACTGTTACGAACCGTATCAAATCACGCAACCAGCAATAGGATTCAGCAATCAGGAATGCAAAATATTTTTATTGAGTAAATTTATTACCGGTGCTGCAGTTAGTAACTCATGTAATTCCATCATGTTACATTCAGTCTTACGAAATTTTTTTACCTCCGGCGAAACCCTCCCTCAAAAAAACTACATATATTCATCATGATACGAAAGTTTTCATTATGGCACGCAATATGGATAGATGATTGTCACAATCATGATTTTTCCAGCAGGCAATACGCCAACGATCGTACCCCATGAGTGGTATACAGATGAAATTACACACATCCCATCACAAAGAGCACCTCCACCATGCCGTCTGCCCCTATGCCACGGGCTTTCACCAGCATATTCGTTGCAGGATGATCAACAGTTTGCCGATCGAAGTAGTCTTACGTCTCTGCGAGGTTGAATATTCCGGTTGCGACGAATATCACAATCTAAGGAAGCAGGAACAGTGCGCCACGACACAGACTCATCAGTTACAGAAGACAAGGAAGATATATGGCAAACGCGCCAGACGTGTGGACGTGAATCGATAATCGAAGGCTGAATCAGATGGTATGCAGAAGCATAAGAAGGCGCTGAGGACGAGTTAGCGAAGCTAGCGCCTTGATGTGAAATTAGTATTACCTGTATTCCTTCCAGGTGAGCCCCGTATCGGAGTTGAATTTGGTGATGCTGTCCGAATCTTCCAGGCTTCCGGTGAAGGCGCTATCGTCGTCCCAGATGACGCCATCCGGCATGAGCAGCTTGACGACCCACCCCGTATCATCCCCCCTGCTGGCGTCGATACTCCTGGTTTTCTCTCTGGCTTTTCCCTCAAAAACTTTCAGCTGACAGCGTGAACCTGACGCGACATCTTTCGCAAAGAGCTTGATATTGTAAATGCCTTCACGAGCCTTCACGACAATGTACTGGCTCTCACCATTTTGAGATCTGACCAGCGGCGTAACGATGACTGGGTGTCGGACTTCCGTCCGGCTCAGCGGCCGGTTGCGCCTTTTAACGGCAAGCTCCTGAAAGGTGATGGTAATGTCGGCAACCGTTGCTCCACTGACAATCAACTTGATGTCGCCCGTCACCTTGGGAGCGATAATTTCACGAGGTATATCTACGTTCGCCGCAGCCGGTACAGGCTGCCGGGAGGTCTTGAGCGTGGAGTTCCGGGGTTCGGTGGAAAAACTCTTGGCGATCCCCGTGGTGATGGGCGTATCTGTGCCGGGGACGGGTAGAGCCGGAGCCGGTTTTCTGTTATCGCTCTTTCGCTGAGACGGTACCTGAGGCAGTGCGGCAGGTACCGGTGTCGGCAATGGCGCTGATGCCGGTAATGTGGCATCAGCTATCTTTCGAATCTGCTCGCGAGGCGCGGCGACTTGGCCGCGAGCCTCCTCCCCGGATTTAACCAGCGGCTTTGCCACATTCTTCATGGGCTGCGGAGTTTCAACCACCGCCGGAGAGTCACCGGAAGCCGGCACTTTGGCAGATGAAATCGGGCTTTGAAGCCCGGACGGCGCGACAGAGGGTTCCAGCGGAGCGCTTTTCGGGGGTTGAGGTTTCGGGCTGTTCACCGGAGGCGTGACTTGTGCGGCCATGCGCACCGGCTTCGGCTGTCTGGGCTTGGAGGGTCGTTTCGGCGGGTGATGCTGCTTCAAAACCATCAGATCCGTATCCAGGCTTTCGGCATCAACAGGGATAGCCCCGGCCTGAGCATCGGTCGCTGGCGGGGTAACCTCCGCAGGCAGATCAACCACCTCTCGCGTCTCCTCACTAACGGGTTCAGCCGCGTCATAGCGCTTGACGCGGCTTATTACATGTTCTTCAGAGCGGATATCCGCGCTTGAAAGAAACGGGATCAGCCAGATGCAAGTCGGTTCGTTGGAGACAACCATAGCCGGTGAACTGAATGCGGGCAACGATATAACTAACGCTAGCAGGAGATGCAGCACCAGCGAAAGAACCACGGAAAGGAAACACCCCCTGCGATTCTCTTTGGGTGGCTGATAACGTCCGTCGGACGGGATGACCGAAAGTTCCTCAAGGTAGGTGCAGTTAATCGTGGGAATATTCGAATCATCTTCCATGGCGTTATTTCCCGGCGCATTACCCCGTGTTGGGTCTTCTTCGGATGGCATTCAGCAGTCCCTCCGCCTTATTCCGGTCGTTCACATGCTCAACGTAACGCCAGCAATTCGATTTCGGTTTAAACCCTTCCTGCATAATGCAGCATGGTCCTACGTTTCCAGTACAGGCCGTCTTCATGACCGATTTGTGAAACAGCATCCAATTTTGGGTATGCCTCGGCGGGATGCAAAGTTTGAATCAATTCGTAAACATAGATGAAACCCCCCAACAATACCACACACAACTGTTTCAAGACTTCCGTTGTGTTACAACAATCCCTTCTTACCTCTACAACCCAATTTACGTAAAATCGAGGATGTTATTATTATATCAGCTCTGGTCCAAAGAGATACTTTTCATAAACCTTGCGCGCCGAAGTACGCAGGTAATAGAAGAGAAGACAATATTCGAGCCCCCCCCTGATGAAATCCTTTGGTTTTACCTTCGATCCCTGTACATCAACCCACTCGGCAAGCGGCAGTTCAACCCATCTGGAACTTGTCTCAAGAGGAGACTCTTTTTTGACTATGGAAAACCTGGCAAACATTTCAACATCAAATGTCCAGTTAACCTTAAAAGGCTTGCCAAATACCCGAGCTAACGAAGACGTGTTTTTAAATATCTTGGCTCCACATTGGGTATCGTAAACAGGTATATTGAGCAGCAGTGAAGCACAGGTCGCGAATACCCTGCCTACAAAATGTCTCATGGCCTTACGTTCAATCTTTCGACCAAGAAGACACACCCTTGAGCCGATGACAATTTCCACGTTCGAGGAATCAAGTACACGGCAAAATCCCTCAATTTCGGCAAGGGGCGTTGCCAGATCGGCGTCCCAATAGCCCAGATTATCAAAGGTGCCTTCAAGTGACTGAAGCATCCCACGACGCACAGCCTCGGCTTTACCTGAATTCGTTTCAAGACTCAAAACTTCAGCCTGAGCTGGGTTCTTTGCATTGATGGATTCGAGGACATGCAATGTCTCATCCGTACTGCCATCGTCTACAAAGAGAAAAGAAAGATTCGCCTCATTATCTAAAGCGCACAGAAAAGCCTGCGGATCTAGCCGCTCTGACTCGTTATAGCATGGGACTATTATCCTCGTTTTTCGCATAATACCCACCCGGTAAGTCCCGGTATTTTAATCCCTAAACGGGCGGCTGAAATCAACAGACTGTTATCAATATTCAATATACTCTCGATAATTTTTGTTATGCCTTTCCCTCTGTTCCAATTCCCTACGCCATCTGAAGCATTGCATCTTTCAAGAAGCTTGAATAGAGTAAACCGTAGAAGCAACAGACTGAAAAACAGGTAACCGGAAGAAATGACCTTAAGCCCACATGAAGTTGCCAAATTGACAAGTTCATTCTTATTGTAGCGTTTGTAATGGCCAAGAAAGACATCGTGTCGGCCATAAATTGCTTGAAAAGCGGGCACCGTTATCATTACCTTGCCTTTCTTGCCAATGTATTTATCAACCAGATTGGTGAGAAAGGCAGTATCAAACTCTATATGCTCAATTACATCAAGTAGCATGATGAGGTCATAGCGTCCATCTAACGGCATTTCTTTCTGATATCGTACTCCCTGTGAAAGTTTGGTGAGTTCGAGTATCCATTCTTCGGACAGGTTTATATCAACGGCAGTGATATCTTTCTTCAGGAGATGATCGAAAAGATTCCTGGAGACGTAGCCATCTCCACATCCAACATCAAAAACAGTAATCCCTTCGAATAACTCAGGGCCTAAAATATTTTTTAAGGCCTTGAGACGTGTCGTTTCCCAGGGATGCCTTTTGGTCTGAATGTTATGTATCTCTTTTAAGTCCATTGATAACCCGTCTTCAAAACATTAAAACCCAACGTGCATAAATGCGCTCCAAGGGGATCACTTAGCCTTATCATCGATCAGGGCTAGCTGCACATTAGGATACATATTTATCAGATACCTGTATTCAGAATTATTTCTGACAAAAATGCTGGCAACTTTATCGGAGTAAATCAGCTTCCACTCAGGTCTTGTTTGAAGAAAACGGGTCAAGGGGGAATCCGTATCGAAAAAAACCCAACCGATAGCATATTTTTTTAGAATATCCTCCCAGCCGGGCTTAAAGGCCAAAATATTGAAATATTCTTTAAGAACTCCAACAGAGTGATACATGTCAAGCCGTCCGTCAATAAAGACCTTGTAGCGGTCTGAGAGGGAATAAATCATCAAATCACCGAACTCGTCATTATTGAAGACATTCCCGGAGACATGCTCTTTTTTCAAAAACTCCAGTGCAACGGTCGCTTTTACTTTGGGATCGAACCCATAGAAAATTGTGCCATTCATAATCAGTATGCAGACCATTATCGCCGTTATAGCAGGCCAGGCAAAACCTTGCGCCAACCTATCGACGGAGGAGACTGTGACTTCACGCTTGCTAAGAAATCGTGCAAGACCTGGGAAGCTCACTTGTAGATCAAAATCGGTATATGCCGCCATGATTGGGATCAGAAACAAGGCGAACAGAGGGCCATATCTGGCGGAATAGAGAGCCATGTTCATGAAGAAAATCAGAATAAATATATGGACAGGCTGCAGCCTTCGGCGGCTGTAGGCAAAAATTGCCACCAGTGCAAGCAGGAGATACTTGAGCATCAACGGTTCATGAAAATTCGGTGATTGAAATTCACTCACATAATCGATCAACGACTTATCCATGGCCAGTTTAAACGGGAAAATAAATATCTTGTACCCCGATGGGTTGATCGAAGCTGCTGCCAGCGACCATCCAATCAGCTTTAAGGTCGTGCCAGTGCATTCCCTGCCCCGCGCATCCCACTCGCTGCGATTTGTAACAAACAGTACCAGATTCCCCGCCAGGTAGAGAAAAAGCAGGAAGATACCTGCAATGTAGCCCCCGTGCAGATTAACCCAGACCAGCATGCTGGCGGGAAAGATCCAGGCCTTTACCGGTATTCCGTCCTGGATCTTTTCCAAATGATCAAACCAGAGTAGCAGAAACAGCAGTGAAAAGAGGTGCGGCCGGGCCAGCCAATGGACCTGTGCAGCGGCGATGAACATGATCGTCAGCAGTGCCGTACCCAGAATACTGTGTCCTTTTTTTTGCAGCATTCCGAAGAAGTATCGATTGGTTGCAGCGATAACAAGAGCAAACAGGAGCACAACACCCGGCAGACCGGCAGCGTGGTGACATAGCGCCATAACAATCTCGGCCAGCCACTCGTGGGCGGTCCAGGGCAGCTGTGGGCGAAGATAGGAAAACGGGTCAGAATATAGGATAGCCCCGTTCTTCAGCATCAGTTCGCCGGCCCGAATATGATAGCCGGTATCCCCGTCGCCAAGCATCCGTGAGCTGGCAAATACGCAGGTATAGAGCAGCACCGCGACAAACAGGATGTCGGAGACGCGAGGAATCAGGTAGTGATACCATTTTGAGTCAGCATTTATTATCATGGTATTTCGCGTCTAAAGGTCAGGGGGAGTTTTGGGTAAAGACGATTCACAAGCTGAATGTTACCAGAAGCAACATAGCTTTCCGGAAGCAGGTTGTCCACCTGTATGCTCATGGGATAGAGCCTTTGCTCCCTGGAATCCTTCTGTACCAACGAAGCAAACTGAGTGATATTTTGGGGCAAGTCGATGGTTCTTGCCCAGAACGTCTGGCGGTTTATTGCACCCAAGAACTTACGCACCTGTCCATCCTTCGCCATATGATAATTAGCCTGGTATGTTAGATAGTTAGGAAGGTAGTACATAATCTGCCTGTAGCCATAAAATATATACGGTCCGACAAGTAACACAGTGGTAGCCGGATCGAATTTCTTAAAATGTTTGATTATGACGGCAAGATCGTGATCGTGTTTGCGAATACAATCCGCTGAAATCGGGTAGGTGGAAAAAAGAAACAGATACAGGTTCGACATGATGATAATAAGGGGTATAAGGAGATTCCAGTGCCAGCGCTGCAGGGTTGACAGTTCCTGGGCGAGGAATGTTACTGCCTTGGCAAGCAAGATATACAACGGCGGCGTAAAGACCAGTGCATAGCCGGGGTTTGCGGGATGAATGAAAATCAAGAGATAGAAAAGAAACGCCGGCCCGATCCAGATCATGAAAAAAAACTGTTTCTTCTTGTCAATCAGCTCGATTAGATGCCGGCGCAGTATAATATATCCGCATATGGCAAGAATCACTACTCCGGCGCCAATACCGTAGGTAATGAAATTCAGCAAGGTATGCGCATACACCAGGAGCATGCCGAAACCATGTTCGAAGACACTTTTTTGTCCCGAATTGAAATGCCAGAGTTCCTGGAATGCGGCAGTGTATGCCGACCAGCCACCAGTAGCATTAATCATCGGCACGAACCACCCCAGGGTTACAAGACTGAACACAAGGCTCCCCAGGAGCAGCGAGCGTAGTGGTAATTGACGACAGGTGTAGACCACTAACGGCAGAAGAAATACGGGGGTGTTCTGGCGTACTCCCCCTGACAATGCCAGAATGACAGCAAGCGGCAGCCAGACGTTATGGTTCTTTTCGGAAGCTACTTTCCAGCACAACCAGGCAATTGCAACACTGAAAAAGCTTTCAAGACCATAGTTCAAGGCGATTGCACCATGAAACCAGAGATTCGGGCTGGTAAATGCGAATATTGCCGCATAAAAGGCCGTGCGGTCATCGAACATTTCTTTTGCCAGTTGGTATACGACAACAACAGTGCCCGCTGTAAAAACAACACTGATAGCAATGAGGGCTTGGTTAGGATCAGCAATTATCCAATGCATCAGGCGCCCCATAAGTATGTACACAAAATAACCGGGAGGGTGCGGTTGGTGCAGACCGATATCGTAATGGTCTAATGCAAGAGTATATTGGACCGAGTCCAGGTGATAGAGCATTTTGCTGGCAAATGGCAGGCGGGAGAGGACCGTTGCAACAAAGAGGATGAGCGGTAGCACTGATACTCTTTTGGAGAGACTGTAGAGAGTCATTTCGGGCGGCTCCGCAGGTATTTCAGTTTTTCAGGCAATAACAACCCGCTCACCAATGTCAAGTGACATTCCGGCAAGGGTCCCTGCCGGAAGTTCAAGTACCGACGCTGCACGACGGTAGATCTTCGTAATTTTGTTTGGAAGAAGATCAGAAATAGACGCAATCACCCTCTGTTCACTGTCTAGAATAACTACATCGATGGGAAATCGCATGCCGAATGTATGGATACCGTTGCACGGACGTAACCAGAGGGCGTGGCCCTTTTGGAGCGAACTCCGTCCGAGAAGCCCCTTGAGACGTGCGAACAGTGATTCGGCTGTTTCAACTTCATCAACCAACACAGCGCCGGATGTTTTAATAATTGCTTTCATAAGTCTGATCAGGAGTACCCCCGGCCGGCCAGATTAGCTACCCGGCCGGGGCTCACACTGCCCTCAGCTGTTCTTTACGCCAAGCCGCATGTAAATCAGAGCCAGTTCCGCTGCAATTACAACCAACATAATAGTATTGAAATCGACGTTCATACCGTTACCTCCTCTCTGGTTTTGGTGCTGCTATTTGAAAACGTCTTTGAACAGCAGTACTGCCGGCCCGATCATAATCACCATCAGAGCCGGAAATACGAATATAACCAATGGAAACAGCATCTTAACGGAAGTCTTGGCGGCGGCTTCTTCCGCCATCTGGCGGCGTTTCGTCCGGAGGGAGTCCGAGTGAACCCGCAGCGCTAGGGACAGGCTGGTGCCGAATCGTTCAGACTGGGTCAGCATCGTGACAAAAGATTTGAGATCATCAACCATGGTTCGGTTGGCCATATCTTTGAGTGCCTCTGAGCGTTGTTTACCGGCTCTGGCTTCCATGCCGGCTATTTTTAGTTCTTCGGCCAGCGGATTGCCACGAAACTGGGGGTTTTCGGAGGTTTTTATCAGCGCGGCATCAATCCCTATCCCCGCCTCAACGCAGACCGTCAACAGGTCGAGAATATCGGGAAGCGTATGAAATATTTCAGACTTTCGGTTCCTGACTCGCTGCTGTAGCCACAGGCTGGGTGCAAGAAAACCGACAATCGCCAGAATAAGCGTGTATAGAAGCACCTGCGGGTTGAGCACAGCACCCATGGGAAGGGCATAGAAGAGTATCAGCATCGCTGGTAACAGCAGGGTCAACATAAGCTTGCACCCCATGAAGATCGGGAGTGCCTCCTTGCGAAATCCCGCTGCCACCAGGTAGCTTGCATACGTTGTCGTATCACGTTGAGAAGGTTTGACGTATTGCCCGATACGATCCAAGAATGCCTGAAAGGGCGTTTTTTCCCGTACCAGCGTCGCCTTAACATCCTGCGGAGTATTATGGGGCATCATTTTTTCCAGGCGCGCCTGTACGACAGAACGCCGGGACATGACAACATAGATGATGCCGCCGGTCATTAGGGCAACGAACAGGAATACCGATGTAATGGTCAGGATCATCATGATGCACCTCAAATCTTGATATCGATGATCTTTCTTATGACAAGGAAACCGATCAACTGCATGACTATGGCGCTAATCAGCATGATATTGCCCAGTTTTTCCGTGAACAGATGTTTTTCATATCCCGGCAGCATGATGTTCAGCATGATGAAGGCAACTACCGGCATTACCGCCAGGACATATCCGGAAAGTCTTCCCTGAGCCGTATAGACGCGTATCTGTCGGCGAATCTTGATTCGTTCACGGATGGTGTCAGCCAGCTTTTCGAGAATTTCAGAGAGATTGCCACCGATTTCGCTGTGTATCGTCACGGCGGTGATAAAAAAACGCAGGTCAAGGCTTTCGATCCGGTTGGTCATGTTGGCAAGTGTGTCGATCAACCTCAGGCCAAGCTTTTGCTGGTCGTAGGCCGTCTTGAATAGCTCTCCGGCGGGATTCGCCATTTCAGAACCGACCAGTTCTACGGCACTGGTCATGGAATGTCCCGCACGCAAGGAACGGGTGATCATCATCAGGACATCCGGCATCTGCTCCGTAAATACCAGCAGGCGTTGTTGTTTCCTGTAGTTGACAAACGCCACCGCTACAAGCGGAACAAGCAAGGCAGCCACCAGGGCGAGCATAAAGATAATCCGGAACACCATGAATTTGAAGCCTGCAAGATATACCAGACAGAAGGCCAGAAAGGTGCCGGCCGCGATCAGGTACACAAAGAATGTCACCTTGATCTTCATGCCGGCATGATCGAGATTTTTCTCCAGATTACAGACCACTGGAATTTTGGACATACAACGGTCAAGCGGCGATGTTTCCTTGAGGATTTCGCTGGATAGCTCTTCAGGGATCGCTCGGTTGTCTTTTTCCGAGGCCATGCGGCGCAAACGTCTGCGCAGGATGGCAGCCGGCGTGTCCTTCTCGGTGACGACAGCCATCAGGAGGGTGGACACCAGCAGGAAAACAGCAATAAATGTCAGCAAAATGGCGACTGTCACGAGAAAAGCCCCCTCTCAGTCGAAGATGTCATGCGGCAGCTCGTAACTCGATACTTTGAAGCGCTCGGCAAAGTGAGGCCTGACCCCGGTAGCTTTGAACTCTCCGATAATCTTGCCGTCCAGGCTGATCCCCTTCTGGTCGTAAATGAAGATATCCTGCATGACAATAGTGTTTCCTTCCATGCCGGTGATCTCAGAAATCTTGACCACTTTTCTGGTCCCATCCGGGAAGCGAACCAACTGCAGGATGATGTTAATAGCCGAAGCGATCTGTTCGCGAATCGCCCGTTCAGGTAAATCCATACCCGCCATCAGAACCATGGTATCGAGTCGTGCCATTGCGTCGCGGGTCGTATTGGCGTGGATGGTCGAGATCGAACCGTCGTGACCGGTGTTCATTGCTTGCAGCATGTCGAGCGCCTCGCCGCCGCGCACCTCGCCGACGATGATTCGATCCGGTCTCATGCGCAGGCCGTTTTTTACCAGGTCTCGCTGCGTGACTTCGCCTTTGCCCTCGATATTGGGGGGTCTGGTTTCGAGGCGGACCACGTGGTCCTGCTTCAGTTGCAGTTCGGCGGAGTCTTCGATAGTCAGAATCCGTTCGGTGACCGGTATGTACTCGGAGAGCACATTGAGCATCGTCGTCTTGCCGGTACCGGTCCCGCCGGAGATCAGGATATTCAGGCGGGTCTTTACTGCGCCTTCCAGGATTATCTTCATGCGCTCGTCAATCGTGCCGAGCCTGATGAGATCATTCATTTTCAAAGGGATCACCCCGAAGCGCCTGATTGAAAGCACCGGACCATCAATGGCCAGCGGAGGGATGATGGCGTTGACACGTGAACCATCTATCAAACGTGCATCAACATAAGGCGCTGACTCGTCGATACGCCGGCCCACCTTGGATACGATCCGCTCGATGATCTGCATCAGATGCTTGCTGTCGCGGAAGACAACATCGGTTTTTTCAAGCTTACCGTGGCGCTCGATATAGACACTGTTACTGTTGTTCACCAGAATATCGGAGATATCAGGGTCCGTCAGGAGCGGTTCCAGCGGGCCGAGACCAAAGGTCTCGTGCTGGACCTCGACGATGATTCTTTCTTTTTCCTGCTGATTGAGCGGGACCCCCTCCTCGACAATCAGTCTCTCGATGATGTAGCCGATTTCCCGTGCAAGGTCGCTGGTTCCGAGCATATCGACCTTCTCCAGGTCGATTTGTTCGATCAACTGGCGGTGGATCCGACTCTTCAACTCCTGGAAGAAGTGAATCCCCTTGTCGGCTGCAACCTGATCTTGGGTGGAGTTTTTGCTGAACGGATCGGTGAATAGCATGGTTGTCTCCTGGATATGGAATCCGCCCGTTTCTGATGGCAGGGAGAAGGATAGCCCTCTCATTACATAACCTGATCGGCAAGATCCCTGATTGCCTTGGTGACCGGCGAGCGGGGCAAGTGACTGATTACCGGTTCGCCCTTGTTGATTGATGCGACCATGTCGGCATATTCGTTGGGAATCACGGCAAAGACCGTGCGCCCCAGAATTTTTTCGGCGTCCTGAATTTTAATATCCGCCCTGGGGCTATGACGGTTGACCACCAGCTTGGTCCGGCCATGGTCGAATCCCCGTTTATCCATAGCTGACAGGTAGCGCTTGGCATTTTCCAAGGCCGGCAGATTCAAGACGGTATTGAACAGGATCATGTCAGAATGTTTAAGCGTCGTTTCGTTGATACCAGCCAACTGTCCCCCGGTATCAATGACGATATAGGTAAAGACCCTCTTCAGAAATACCAGAATCCGCTGGATCTGTTCCGGCGTGATCCCCAACGTTTCATCCACATCCAGCGGTTCGCTCAACATATAGATACCCGAGGAATGGCGGGTCATGACACTCATCAGAAAACTGGCGTCCAACCTGCTCAGGTTACTGGTTACGCTGGACAGGGTGTAGCGTGGTGTGACATCCAGGAAGATGGCCACATCCCCGCCTGTGAGGTTCAGATCCACCAGGGCCACCTTATTGTCCTTCTTTACCAATGCTGCTGCAAGATTGACAGCTATGCTGGTGGTACCCATGCCGCCGATCGGGTTATACACCGTTATGATCTTGCCATCCTCGGAAGGTTGGTTGTGATTGTTCGATAAGAGCAGATTTCCGGCCTTCTGAAAGGCCTCAAACAGTTCAACCTTGTCGATCGGTTTCAGAAGATATTCATTGGCGCCGGCCCGCATGAAGCTGAGGATCCAGTCCGGAATTTTCTCGGAGGTGGCGACGAATACCGATGTGCGCGGGAAGCGGGCAAGCAGTTCTCGCACCTGTCGCAAGCCGGTCTCCAGCTCGCTAACCCCCAAAATAACCACCAGCGGGCGCAGGGTCTGGATGAAATGCATTCCCTCGCCGAAGTCGGCGACCGAGGAGCATATCTTTACCCGGTCACTGACCGGCTCAACCAGCCGTTCGATAGTCTGACGGGCTTCGCGATCATTATCGATAATCAGTACTGAAAGCTGTTGAGACATGGCCTAGACCCTTTGAAATCCTTGAATCGGTTGTCCATTAACGGACCAAGTGAACTGTCCCGCCCCGATATCTCATATTAAGGAGGTTTATGAACAATGAATTGTCACATGTACCTGGGGGTGTCGTGACGGTAGAAGGCTCGACAAAATCCAATGCATGTCCATAGAGGGTATGTTGTTTGGCACCTTCAAAGAAATTTGCGTCCAACAAATTTTTAGGGTTCTTGGTTGAATAACCGTCTATCTGTATCAGGCTGTAGCCTACAAAGGTGACGACATCTGGATTGCCCCCTCCCGAATTTCGAACGACCCCGTCATAGACCGCTGCCACAACCTTGTCCCCAACTGCAAAGTTGGTTGAATCGGTAGGGTTCTGGCCACCACCGGATATGTAGCCGACTGTTGCATAGGGGCAATCGGATGTCACTGCTGGTGGAACAGGCAGGTTGGGGGTCGGATAACTGCTGAGCGGCGATCTCGGCTGTTCCCTCACTGCCGTTGGCAGGATGAATGTTTCAGGATAGCCATCCTTGCTGGTCAGGTATCCCAGTGCCTGGTCCTTTATTGGCGATGAATTTAGGGTCGGAGGCGACATTGGTCCATTAAAACCGCTGCCACACGTGCCACAGGACACCGTGCTCGAAACACCCGTATTAATAGAATACCAATTCCCCGACCCGTCAAAATAGACTGATCGGTAATTTAAGGCGACAAAACCGTTCGGGTTTGCTGGAGAGTTGTTGTTTTCCGCATTCGCTCCGAATATGGCGAATGTCCTTCCGAAGATAGGGGATGCCGAACCGTTTACATTTGTTGTTCTGACGAAGCTGTTCGGATACTCATGCAAAGCCCCATATGGCCTGTTTGAGCCGGACTTGTTCTGATACCAGTATTCATTCACCGCCATCGGTGCTACATTTGCCTTCTTCAAATAGGCAATCGCTGAGGCCTTGGCACTCATCTGCCTCCATGTGTCGCCAAGAATCTTTCCTAGAAATATGGGAACCTGTTTTGGTGCGGCTTTGGTAACTCCATCACCGGGTTCATCGGTCCTTCGAGCTATAACCTTGACCGCATTCGGTTCGATACAGTTGGAATCGGTAACGATATCTGGACCGCCGGTCCAGCACCCGACGACGATGTCCCCGTCCGTATCGTTGCTGATATTCAAGGCTACGTTGACATATTCTCCGGCAGCATTATTCAAACTCGCAAACCTTTGTGCAGAGTAATGTGCCGAATAGTTCTCCAGTATCGGCCTTCCAGGGGTCAATTTAGCCGCTCCCGCCAGTGCAGCTGCGTCTGCAGCATTCTGCAGCTGACCCTTTACGCTGTACATGTATCCCAAGTCAACCACCAGACCGGTCAAGGCGATCAGTACCACGATCGACAGGGTGATCAGGACAAGAATTGATCCCCGAGACCGCTTGCGGTATGTCAGTTTACCGTCGGAATCCATTGCAGATCCTTTTCTTCTTCCGGGGTGAGCTTCTTGTCGGTCGGTAGCTCTGGCTTAGCAGCGCCCGGCGCCAGCGGTTTGACTATTATTGGCGTTACAAAGAAGACCAACTCTTTCTCTTTCAAGTCTTTCTGGGTGGAACGGAACAAGGCACCGAGAATCGGAATATCCCCCAGAAGCGGAATCTTGGACATGGTGTTGATCTCATCTTCCTGAAGCAAACCGGCCATAACGAGACTCTCGCCATCCCTCAGTTCTACACTGGTCTTCACGCTGCGGGTGTCGATAATCGGATAGCCATTGACCGCCAACGTGCCGGCAATACTGCTGACCTCGGCCGGATCGATCTTCAGGTTGATCAGACCGTTTTCGAGCACTTCGGGATTGAAATACAGCTTGATGCCCACATCCTGAAAAATAATGGTGGTGTTGGTCGTACCGCCACTGGTCTGAAGCACACTGTAGGGAATCTTGCTGCCTGCCAGAAACTCGCCCTTCTGGCCACTCCTAACCAGCAGATTCGGTTCGGCCAGGATCTTGGCATGTCCCTTGGTGACCAGGGCCGTGATTACGGCGCCGATGCCGCTGGGGAAGTACGATACACCCAACTGAAAGGCATCCAACGGGGTAAATCCGGTAAGACCAGGTAAGCTCCCCAGAATGCCTGTTGAACTACTGCTGCCACCACTACCGCCACTGCCGCCACTCGAACTGCCGCCGCTCGGAGCAGCAATCAAGTTGGAGAAACCTTCCGCTGTTTTGCCCTTCAGGAGGGCACTGATGCCCAGTTTCTTGAGTGCGGTTTTGTCCACTTGGGCCACTTTGACCTGCAGCAGGATCTGCATCGGCTCGGCAACCTCGATGGTGTTGATGATTTTTGCGGCAAAGGCCTGGGCGATTTTTTCGGCTTTTGCACGAGTCTGTTCCTTGGCCACCTTGCCAGATAAAATCACCGTGTCATGTGCGTACTGAACAGTGATCCCGTCGTTCGGTGCCAATTCCTTCATCTGCTCGTCGATGCTCGTCTGGTCACCCGTGACCTTGACATCGTAAAAGACCGGTTTATCTGATCCACCTTCCCATACGATCAAGGTCGTTTTGCCGATGGTGATACCATTGATCTGGACCTGCTTCGGCGAAATGACCATGATGTCTGCAATCCCTTGGGTCGCCAGCGTGATGCGGTCCACCGGTTTCTTCAGGTTCAGCAAGACGCTCCTGTTGACGGTCACTTCCGTGGAAATGCCTGCCCATGTGCTCCCGACGGAAAGCAGCGATACCAGCACGAGTCCAGCGAGCACGAGCCCCGATTTCATGATTGTCTGTCTCATCGATTCACCTCGTAATGAGTTCTGTCTGTCGCTCTACTCGGCAAACTCTGTGGTAGTTCGCTCTCTTCCCTTGATGATCTCCACGGTGTGTTTTCTTGGGATCACGACGGGAGCCGGCATCGCTTTTTTCTCTGTTCTGGCAACCGTAACTTTTTTGGGAGTCGACCTGGCAATAATCGGTTCGGTTCGTTCAACACCGCCCAGGACCTTGGTGATGGTCGTCCCCTTGTCACCTTGAACCTGAGCAGTATCGATAATGTTTCTGAGAAGCAGTTGCAACGATCCCTTGTGCGAGGCATGCACCAGTTTTTCCGAATCTTCGGGGGTCAAATCGAGGGTAACAGTCGGCACAACTACCGGCTTGCCGTCCTTCTGTTCGGTGATCTGGCCGGTCGCCAGAAGCGGAACATTCTGGAGCACGATCTTGGTGACGGTTTCTCCCTTGGCATCATTGGGGATCGGGGTTGTCAGGACCACATCGACCCGATTGTTGGGGGCAAGAAAACCGGCCACCCCGGCCACTTCATTGACGCCGACCGTAACGGCCCGGTGTCCCTGGGGCACAAGGAAGCTCATCACCCCGGTTGCAGCGGAAGCTCCTTCCTTGGGCATCAGTTTCTGCTCGGTGAACTGGTCGCCGGCGCTCAAAGGTTTGATGACCACCCGGCCCGCCACAGCGGCGGGATCGCTAAAGCCACCTTTGGGAAAACTCTCCTTGGGTATGGCGATAGTCTTCATCTGGCTGATGTCCAGCTTTGTCCCCACCGGAAGGTCTGCCACCGCGACCACAAGTTTCTCTCCCTGAATGTTTTTGGCCTTTTGTGACTCGCCCACCATAAATTTCCAAACACCCCACGAGGCCAGACTCGCAAAGATGATGGCGACGATTGTCACGACAAGTATTAACTGAGAGCGTGTCATGGTACCTCCGGAAAGCTGACGTAATTATAGGCCTTCATAACGCATCGTAGCGCGGCCGGTAACGCTGGAAATATTCCTGAACGGATACAGAAAGTTCGGGACGATGGTATTAAATCTAACCTTGACAATGACCGTAACCTCCTGCCCTTTTATTGTTGGAGGACCGGGGTCTGGATCAACTTGAATCGGTTCCTGGATTGAGCTTGATGTAACCGCACTTCTGACAGATGTCTTGATAGGACCAGTATCGCTTGCATCCCACGTGCTAGTCGAGAGGACTACCGCATTTCGTGCCCCTTGGCGTGCGGCGTTGATGGCCATGTTCTTCAGAAAAAAGGCCCGTCCGAACTCGATGCTGCCGATAATCAGTAGCAGAAGCACCGGCAGGAGAAGCGCCAGTTCGACGAGCGCTTGTCCTCGTGCATTCTTGGTCGGAATATGGAATATGTTTCTCATTACTTTCATCTTGGGTGCCGATGTGTTCTTGATTTTCGCCTTCATTCATACCCGCTTCCCTGCCGGCATCATGCCGGTCAGGGAGAGCTTGGGATCGATGAGGCTGCATTGTTGTAGGTTGAACTGACACTTCCCTGGAAAAATTTCATGACCGTTATCAACACAATCGAGATAACCACAATGATCAGGACATACTCGATCAATGTCTGACCACGGTTGTTGTTGCGCTGAGCATACTGGAACGAAACCGCAGGCTGGTTGTAGCGCCGGTGATCGGTTTTCATGTCATCCTCCATGTTGCCAACCATGAGCGGTATGCTGATGCGTTCATGCTTCACTAGCCAGACAACAACTTTTGTTCACAATCTGCTAAGGGTTCGCCAGTCTGGTGGCTGCGCTGTTGTAGGCATTGCCTATGCCGCCCCTCAGAAATACCATCGCTGCAATAACGGCGAGCGCAATCACAACGATGATCAGGGCGTATTCAACCAGGGTTTGACCTTTTTGGTCACTCTTCAGAAGCATGAACCTTGCTACCAGTGAGTAGTACAGATCTCTGAGGCTTTTCATGATGTTTCTCCTTTCGATTTTCATGCTTGATAGCATGTTCTTTTCGCAGGGCATGCTGTTCTCGGATTAGATCAGCCCTTCCTGCATCAGTAGGGTGGTCTGCTGTCCAGGTTGTAAGTAACTAAACCACAATTTTTTTTCATTACAAGTCTCAGTCATATTATATTTTTATAGGTACTTATCCACATATCATGCCATCCGGGACATCTAAAAAATAGCTAATGATATTGCTACGATATGTTTCATATTTGATTCACACCACATAGGTCAGGTAAAAATTTTACTTATTCAGATTAGTAGCAACACTCAAAAACAGGGAGATAGGATGTTGAAACGGGATAAATAATTTTAGTGGATAAAATTTTACGTTGTTTCAATGCATTGGGTTGTAAACATGTCCCCCCAATTCTGGGCAGCGCATACGTTTCTCCATCTCCATCATCATTCATTCCCCGCTGACAAAATAATTGTCGCATGCAAAACGTATGGTAGCTTCATTCATTTCAGGAGGCAGCGAGTAGTAGCGGGCATAATTGATAATATGCTCGATCAAGTCACGGGGATGACAGGCGCTGAATGGTATGCAGCGTGAGCGGTACAGGTTGGTCATGAGAAACTGGTAGGCGGCCTCGTTGAACGCAACATCGGCTTGGCTGCATACGGCCTTGAATATGCTTTTGAACTCGAATTCGCTTGGGTGTGAAATTTTTATCTTGTAATGAATCCGGCGCAGGAATGCTTCGTCGACCAGCTGTTCCGGAGCTAGATTGGTGGCAAACACCAGCAGGAGATCAAAGGGGATATTGAATTTCATACCGGTATTGAGGGTCATAAAATCTATCCTGCGATCCAGCGGCACAATCCAGCGGTTGAGGATGCTTTGGGGGTCGACCTGCTGTCGGCCGAAATCGTCGATGATCAGCAGTCCGTTGTTGGCTTTCATCTGCAGAGGTGCTTCGTAGAATTTGACAATCGGATTAAAGTCCAGGTCCAGCATGCGCAGGGTCAGTTCGCCACCGGTCATTACCACGGGGCGCTTTATCAACAGCCAGCGTTGATCCCTGGTTTCGCCCGGTTGTGCGGCCTCTTCGGCCAGTATGTGGCTTATGGGGTCATACACACTGATGATCTGGTCCGCCACGCAGACCGCATACGGAAGATAGATCGCATCGGTCAGAAGATTACCGATCGCCTCGGCGATGGCCGTTTTACCATTGCCGGGAGGACCGTAGATGAACAGGGCCTGCCCCGAACTGACGGCAGGACCAAGCCTGCGCACCTTTTCATCGTCGAGCACCAGATGCGAAAAAGCTTTCTTGACCTGGGTTTCGGTTACGGTAATGCTCTTGACTGTCTGGAGTTCCACCATTGCGGTGTAGGCGTTGAGGTTGACAGGTGCCGGTCCGACGTAACGGCACAGTTCAAGGAGTTTCATGCTTTTGTTTCTGCCCGCTTCGGTAATCTGGTACTGATAGGAGATGGAGGTGTAGCTGCTGGCTCCCTTGATCTCTACAAGCCGTTCCTTCTTCAAATTTTCCAGTATGCGCTCCACCACCAGAAACGGCAGTTTGATACGATCCGACATATCAGCCAGTTTGAACTCCCCAAGAAACATGGCATGCTTCAGTATCAAATCCTCTACCTGCATGTATTCCAGCCCGGTCTCCTCGACGGTCTTTGGTGCTGCCGGAACCTTGCTGAACACATGCTCAAGATCTGCATCATGGATAAAACCGAGGGCCTTCAGATTTGCCCCCAGACGCCCGCCCTGCACTCGCTGCCGTGACAGCGCCTGTTCCAGTTGCTGTTGGCTGATGATACCCTGTTCAATAAGCCGATTACCGAGCTGGTCCATGGGACACCTCGTATGGTTTTTAGAAATGCAGGCGTACTCAATCGGGTGATACACATTATGTACCAGGAGGCTTGGCGTTACGGATATGGGGATAAAAAGGGGGCCGGAGAGATTTATCGTTGGAGGGGTTCGGCGGCGGGAAGGTAAAAAAAATACCGCGATCGCGATGAATCCAGTAATAATCGTATGTTGTAATCTTCAGCACCGGCAATTTTTTTAACCGGTAAAATTTTTACATCTTCATAAATCTGATTTGCTGTGTTCCTCCGCTCTGGTTCTAGAAGCTCACCACGAACGGAAGTTTGCCGCTGATCAGGAAATTTTGTGCCCGACACGCAAGAAAGGGCACCCATTGTAACGTGGGTGCCCTTTCTGTTTGCATAAATATGGCTCACTACGAGCCGAGCAGTTCCTTCATCAGCAGGTGACCTTCCAGCGACAGCCCGGTTGAGGCGGCTTGCAGCTCGTCATAGGAGGAAGCTCCATTGCCCGGCCCCTCACCGCCGCGGTAAATGACGAACGGCACCGGGGCGGAGGTATGGGTCATCAGCTTGACCGGCGTCGGGTGATCCGGCGTGCAGAGGACGGCATAGTCGGTATACTTTTTCACCCCCTCCAGAACAGTCCCCACCACCAGGCGGTCGAAATCCTCAATGGCCTGCAGCTTGTGCTGCATGTTGCCGGCATGGGAGGCCTCGTCCGGCGCTTCCACATGCACGTAGACAAAATCGTGATCCTCCAGGGCCGCCAGGGCCGCCTGCGCCTTGCCTAGATAATTGGTATCGATATACCCGGTGGCACCCTCCACGTTGATCACGTCCAGACCGGCACAGAGACCGATCCCCTTGATCAGGTCCACCGCCGAAATGACCGTGCCGGACAGACCGAACTTCTCCCTGAAGGGAGCAATCCGGGGGGTCTTGCCGTGTCCCCAGAGCCAGATCGAGTTGGCCGGCGGAAGTCCCGCTTCCGTGCGTTTGAGATTAACCGGGTGGTTGTAGAGCACCATCTGGGCATGGTTCATGATGTTATTCAAGATATCGGCGCCGTCACCTGTGGGAAGAAAATCCAGGATCGACTTGCCGGTAATGTCGTGGGGAGGGGTGCCCTTCATGCCATCCTTGCCGCCGCGCCAGACCATCAGATGTCGGTAGCCGACACCGGGATAGAATTCGATTTCAGCGTTGCCCAGCTCCTTCTGCAGGCTGGCAACCAGTTCGTGCGCCTCCGCCGTCGAAATGTGTCCGGCGGAGAAGTCCTTCATATAGATCGAACTCCCCTGGGGTTTGAGCGTAACCAGGTTCATACGGAAGGCGACATCGTCGGGACCGAGCGTAACCCCCATGCTGATGGCCTCCAGCGGGGAACGGCCGGTGTAACAGCTGCGGGGATCGTAGCCGAAAACCGACAGATTGGCCACATCGCTGCCGGGCGGTAATCCTTCGGGCACCGTATGGGCCAGCCCGACCCGGCCATGCTGTGCCATGAAGTCCATGTTGGGGGTCCGGGCCGCCTGGAGTGGGGATTTATTGCCAAGTTCGCTGTAGAGCTCGTCCGACATGCCGTCGCCGAGGAGAATAATAACCTTCATAAAAGCCTTTCCGATTGAGTTGTCAGTCATATTAGTTTCCGAATCATCCGCTTGTCAACCTTCCAGAGCAGGTTTCAAAAATAGGACCCCTCCAGGGCTCACATTTGGTGAGATCTTCTGCCAGCACTGTCATTAAACTTCACAACACTCAGGTATGTGACTGCCCTGCCCTGCATGGCACAAACAATGCATTCATTAAAATCCACACGCTAACCGTAGCACAAAGATTTGGACATGGCATATCCCAAACGTAACCCGGAGAAGATGGCACATCGTCGCTCCGCGTAGGCACAATCAGGCGGTACCAATGAAAATTTCACATATTCATTCCTGGAAATGGCTGAAGGCATTCTGCTCAAAAACATCCCTTCCTGCGCAGCTCGTGCTGCTCTGCATGTTCTGCGTAAGCCCAGTTAAGTTGGCAGATGCTGCCGAGATTTTTACATTGGCGGTTACCCCCCAGTTCGAGTATCGAAAACTGTTCGAAATATGGAAACCGATCGTGGCGGAACTGGAAAAACGTACCGGTTTATCCTTCAAACTGATTACCAATCTTTCGCTGGACGAGTATGAACAAGAAGTTAGGAAGGGAAAACCGGATTTTATCTATGCCAACCCCTATCTGATCGTCAAGGAGAACAAGAGTCAGGGCTATCTGCCGCTGGTGCGTGACCGTGTGCCGATCCGTGGCATCGTGGTGGTCAGAAAGGATAGCCCGATTCGTCAGGTATCCGAACTGAATGGCAAGAGCGTGGCATTTCCCTCGCCGAATGCACTGGGCGCCGGCCTGCTCCTGCGGGCTGACCTGGATCAGATCTTCCATGTCAAGGTTGATCCGCTGTACGCCAAGTCTCACACCTCAGCCTATATGCATGTGCTGAACGGCTTGTCCGACGCCGGCGGCGGCGTGGAAAAAACCTTGCAGGAGCAGGAAAAACCTATCCGGGACGCACTGAGAGTGATCTACGCCACGCGGGAAGCGCCTTCCCTTCCCCTTGCCGCTCACCCACGGATCCCCGTAAAAATCCGCGAGAAGGTGCGCCGCGCCCTTCTCGACATGGCAAGCACACCCGAGGGGCTTACACTGCTGGCAAAAGTTCCCATGAAGCAACCCGTATCCGCGTCCCTGGATGAGTATCTGGCCATGCGTAAGTGGCACCTGGACAGCTATTGGGTGAAAGAATTCTAGTTATGAAGCTACGAACGAAACTGATACTTCCCTTGCTGATGAGCTGCTCCCTGGCGGCGGTTTATTTTTATGGCTATTGGGTGCCCCACACTCTGGCCAAAAACGAGGCCATGGAGCTGCAAGAGGTTGACCGGCATCTGACCAGCATCGCATTGGGCCTGTCACCGTTGCTGCTGAGCAACAAGGTCGATACGATCGTCGGCAATCTGGACGAACTGCTGAAGGAAAATCCTGATTGGGTCGCGGTTCGTCTCGTCAATAGCAAGGGGAGACAGGTCTACCCGCTGTTGTTTTCCAAGCCTGCGCCTCCCCTGGCGGGAAACACGAACCTGCGGGTAATCAGAAAACGGGTGGCCTATCTTGGAGCGGAGCTGGGCGAGCTGACCGTGCAGATGGATATTACCCCCACGCTCGCGGCTGTGCGGCACGAATATCATGAGTTGCTGGTCATCCTGCTCGCTATCTTCACTCTGGTGACGGTCACGGTGCTTGTAGCCCTGGAAGTGGTAGTGCGAAGGCCTGCGGTCAGGTTGGCGGAAGCCTCCCGGCGGCTCGCCCGGAGGGATTTCGGCGCCCCATTACCCGAGGCCGGCAACGATGAGATAGGCACCCTGGTACAGAGCTTCGCCAGCATGAGGGATGAAATTTCCACCCATCAGGCCGAACTGCATCAGGAAATCGACGAGCGCACAGCGGCCGAAGAGGCTCTAAAAACGAGCGAGGCCAAACTCCTTGAAATTACGTCGGTCCTTGCCGATGGCGTGTACGTACTGGATGCGGATGGCAAGGTAACGTTCATCAACGAGGAAGCACAACGGCTCTTGGGCTGGAGTGAGCGGGAACTTATCGGCCGAAACGGCCACGACGCGTTCCATTACAAACAGCCTGACGGCACGCCCATTTCCTCCGAAGATTGCCCGGTACTCCAGAGCATCCGTAGCGGGGCAATCTATCGCTCTCTCGATGACTGGCTGGTCCACAAGAACGGCTCAATCATTCCGGTTTCCATCGCGGCAAGTCCCATTGTTCACGATGGCTGCGTACTCGGTTCCGTCGCGGCTTTTCAGGATATTACGCCGCGCCGTGAAGCGGAACGGGCCTTACGGGAGAGTGAGCAGCGTTTCCGCGAAACCTTGGAACATGCCCCGATCGGCATGGCAATCGGGGCGCTGGATTGGCATTTCCATCAGCCCAACCGGGCGTTATGCGAGATGCTGGGATACGAGAAAGAAGAGTTAGAGAAATGTACCCTGATGGACGTCACCCATCCCGACGACATGCCGGCCACGCAGGCACACATGAAGCGTGTCCTGAATGGAGAAATCATTTCCTACAAACAGGAAAAACGTTATCTTTGCAAGGACGGAAAACCGGTCTGGATGCAAGCGACCGCGACGCTGGTGAGAAATACGGAAGGGGAACCTTCCTATTTCATCGTGCAACTGGAAGACATCAATGCCCGTCGGTCCGCCGAACAGAGACTGCAGGAGAGTGAGGAGCGTTTCCGCCTGATCAGTACGGTCGCCAAGGACGGTATCATTATCATGGGGCCTGAAGGGGATATTTCATACTGGAACCCGGCGGCGGAGGTTATTTTCGGTTATCAGGAAGGCGAGGCCGTGGCCTATGACCTCCATGAGCTGATCGCGCCGCAACAGTATCGGAAGCGCTTCCAACGGGCGATGGGACAATTCCGAACAACGGGCGAAGGGGCCTTGGTCGGAACGACCTTTGAAATTACGGCCCTGCGCAAGAATGGCCAGGAGTTCCCCATCGAACTCTCCATCTCGGCCTTCCAGACCAAAGAGGAGTGGCACGCCTTGGCACTTGTGCGCGATATCAGCGAGCGCAAACAGTCCGAAGAGAAGATCCGCCAGCTAGCCTACTACGACACCCTCACCGGCCTGCCGAACCGCCTCACACTGCTCAGCAACCTGCATCAGGCACTTGACTTGGCGAAACGCCATCACCGGTCCATGGCGATCATGTTCCTCGACCTGGACGGTTTCAAGCAGATCAACGACACGCTGGGACATGACATTGGCGATGAACTGCTCAAGGCCGTCGCCACACGGCTGGTTGCCAGCGTACGCCAGGGTGATGACGTTTCCCGACAGGGGGGCGATGAGTTCATCGTCGTGCTGACAGAAATCGCGCATTCCCAGGATGCAGCTCTGGTCGCCGATAAAATCCTTCTTGCCCTTGAAAAGCCATTTCAGATCAGAAATCTAGAAATCCATATTACCAGCAGCATTGGGATCGCACTGTACCCGGTCGATGGTCCGGATAACGCCGACGATCTGATGAAGAAAGCCGACACGGCCATGTATGCCGCCAAGGCGGCCGGCAAAAACCGCTTCCTGTTCTTTCATGGGTGAGAATTCAGAGCATCCCACTGTTACCTGGAGAGCAGGAAAGCACTTCTCGACTTTGTCCATGTTTCAATCCCGCCTCATTTCCTGACGAAGATCTCCTTGGCCAGATTGGTGTCGATGGCAAACTCCGAATACCCCACCCGGAAGATGTAGGAGGGAAACGACTGCACCAGGGTGATCTTGTTGCCCGGCAGAACCCCCATGGCCATCAGCTTCTGCATCTTCTTGTTGTCCTCGGTCTGGATATAGGCGATTTCACCATCCTGGCCGGACTTGAACTCGGTCAGCGGAACAATCCCCAGATCCCCTTGGGCACGGGCTTCATCGCAACAGGCACCCGGTGGAATCGGCTTGCCGTGGGGACAGGTGCTGGGATGGTTGAGCATGGTACAGACCTTGGCATCCACCCCTTCGTTCAAGAGGTGCTCGAACTGGCAGGCCCGATGGTCGCCGTCCTCGCCACGGATATTGAGCACATCCATCAGCAGGCGTTCCGCCAGCCGGTGGCGGCGAATGGTGTTTCTCCCCTCCTCGCGACCTTCCGGACGGAAGAAGACCATCCCCTGGCGAATCTCGATCAGGGCCTGACCGGTCAGTTCCCTGTAGGCGGGGTCATCGGCGGGAAAGCCCATACCAGCCGGGTCGAGATATGCCTGCCCTTCCTCTTCCACCGCCACCCAGAGAGCCTCCAGGACCTCTTCCGCTTTTTCAGACAGTTTCATTGTGTATCCCCTTTATGATCATCATGTTTTGAAAACAATTTTCGTAGCGACCGTATCAGATCAGGTTCCAGCGGATTCTTGTAGTTGCAGCGCGGGCAGTGGACACTGTGACATCCTCCGGGACATCCACCGCACCCCTTCTTGCCCTCGTTCTCATCGAATTCGTGTCCGCAGAATCCGCAGATCATGCCAGTATCCCCGTCAACAGCAGCATCTTATTGAGTATATAGCCGCTGGCATAGGCAAACAGACTGACAAAGACACCGATGGCGCTGGCGGTCTTCCAGCCACGCTCGTTCTTCATCACCAGGAACTGCGCCACACAGGGGATAAAGAGCGTCAATGTCACGGCCGCCACGGTCAACTGGCGGGCATCCATCAACCCTTTGCTCTGCAGGTCGTAGAGTCCGGCCGCGCCATAATCGCGACGGAAGAAACCGAAGATAAAGGCCACGGCCGTCTCCTTGGGCAGGCCGATGGAAGCCATCACCGGGGTCATGGCCGCGATCATCTTTTCAAAGAATCCGGTCACCTTGCCCAGCCAGAGTAATATGGAAGCCAGAATAAACAGTGGCAGGATCTCCATGAAGTACCACTGCATGCGGGTGTAGGTTTTGGTCAGCACATTGGCCAGCTGCGGCAGACGCATGGGGGGCAGTTCCATGTAGAACATGGGCGGCTCACCCGGCAGGACCTTGGAGGCCAGCAGGCCGACGAGGATGAAGAGCAGCAGCATGCACACGCCCCACACCAAGAGAGCACCCTGCGCCTTGGCCAGCAGTCCGATGATGACCCCCAGCTGTGCCGAGCAGGGGATCGCCAGGGCCAGCAGCAGCGTGGCGATGACCCGTTCCCGTTTCGTTTCCAGGGTCCGGGTGACCATGGTGGCCATGGTATCACAACCGAAGCCGAGCACCATCGGAATCACCGCCCGGCCGGTCAGGCCGATGTACTTGAAGAGCCGGTCAACCAGGAGCGCCAGACGGGGAAAATACCCGGTGTCTTCTAGAAAGGAGAAGAAGATGAAGAAGGTCGCCACGATCGGCAGAATGATACCGACCGCATAGCGGATACCCAGGGTGATGATGCCATATTCCCCGACGATCAGTTCCTGGATGATCTCCCAGGGGATGAGCCCCTTGATGAGTGCGGTGATCCAGGGATTGACCATTTCCACGAAGAACTGCTTTTCCAGGAGATCGACCACGGTTCCCGCGCCGAATTCACCCACGAACTTGTAGAGGCCGAAGTAGAGCACGATCAGCAAGAGCGGCACACCGGTCAACGGCCGCACCGAAAGGGTCGAGAGGCGTTCGCCGATGGTAACCACCCGCTTTTCCGGGGCCACGACCACATCCTTGATCAATTTTTTGACAATCTCCTTGCGTTCCAGGGAGAGATCCAGATGGAATGATTCGCGCCGTTCAAAGATGATCCGGCGAAGCGTCTCGGCCAGGGTTGCGTAACCATCCCGGTCCCATTCCTTGAAAAGCGCGGTGACCTCCTCATCCTGCTGCAGGAGCAGCAGGGCCAGGGACTTGGGCGACATGATGTAGGAACCGCTCATATGCTCCGTCACCTGGGCGATATCGTTCTCCAGCAGGCGGCTGTAGTTGAAACGTGTGGGCGTTGTACGTTGGTAGGAAGCTACGGCGCTGCGGATCTCGTCCAGCCCCCGCTTGCGCGCGGTGGCCGCCCCGATAACCGGTATCCCCAGACGCTGCTGCAACAGTTCCAGGTTGATCGAGAGCCCCATCCGTTCAGCCTCGTCCATGATATTGACCACCAGGATCACCGGCAAATCGGCCTCGATCAGCTGGATGGTCATGGCCAGCATCCGCTCCAGGTTGCGGGCATCCAGCACATGCACGACCACATCGGGCGTCTCGTTCAAGAGGATTTCGCGGGCAACCCGCTCCTCCTCGGTAATGGTGTGGATCGAGTACATGCCGGGGGTATCGATGACCTGCCAGCTCTGGCCGTCAATGATCGCGTTACCCCGCGAAACCTCCACCGAAGTTCCGGGATAGTTGGATACGGTAACATAGGCGCCGGTCAGGGCGTTGAAGAGCACGCTCTTGCCCACATTGGGATTACCCACCAGGGCCACCCGTTTGACGGCATCTACGGCTTCGGTTGCTTGCTGCTTGTCGCTGCTTGTTGCCATGTACGGCTTCCTTTCCTGCTTTTGATAATCATTTTCAATTTATGGATAAAAAAACGCCCTCATGGATACATGAGGGAGCGTTACGTATGGGTTACGTTCTGCAATTGCTGCACAGGCCGTAAATTTCCAGTTTGTGACTTCTGATCATGAAACCGTGCCGCGCGGCAATCTCGTCCTGCAACTTTTCAATAGTCTCGTTTTCAAACTCGATGATCGCATTGCAGCCGGTGCAAACCAGGTGGTCATGATGTTCACCGGCCAGCACATGCTCGTAACGCGTCTGACCGTCGTGCAGCAGGATCTCGCGCGCCAGTCCGGCCTCAACAAAGAGCTTGAGGGTGCGGTAGACCGTGGCCTGCCCTACCCCGGGGTTGCCGGCCTTGACCTTCAGATACAACTCTTCGACACTGACATGCTGGTGGGTGGAAAGGAATACATCGAGAATACTGTCACGCTGACGGGTGGAACGCAGTCCCTTGCGGGCGGCAAACAGGTTGAACGCGTTTTTCTTTTCCTGGATCATGTTGCCCCCGTTATTGAACATGAATATCAATATAAGGAAGCACTGATACCTTGTCAATCTAAATAATGGCGCCACCCTGCGCAGCCAAGTACTGCTTGACAGGGACAGCCGTAAGCTGTTAGGGTTGCAACAGTAAAGTGCAGTCCCGGAAAATCACGTCAACGTAAGCCCCGGAATTACTCCGGGGCTTTTTTTATGCAGTCACACAAACTAATGCCAATTTCAAATCAAGGATGAAATCAAGGCGGCGAGGATTGAGGCGACGAAGGCGTACGAGACAAGTACGTTGAGGAGCCGAAGACGAGCCAACGAAGATAGCGCCTGGATTTGGAATTGGAATAAGAAGGAGTAACATGGATTTCACAACGTTTAATTTTCATCCCCAGGTTTCCGCCGGAGTCGCGGCAGCCGGATATACCTCACCAACACCAATACAGGAGCAGGGCATCCCACCCGTCATGCAGGGTCTGGACGTCATGGGTCTGGCCCAGACCGGCACCGGCAAAACCGCCGCCTTCGCCCTGCCGATCCTGCATCGCCTGATGCAGGGAGAGCGCGGCAAGGTCCGCGCCCTGATCGTGGCGCCAACCCGCGAACTGGCAGAACAGATCAACGAATCCATCAATCTGCTGGGAAAACAGACCCGCTTGAAGAGCATGACCATCTACGGCGGCGTAAACGTCAATCCCCAGATCGACAAACTGAAACAGGGGGTCGAGATCGTCGTGGCCTGTCCAGGGCGACTGCTCGACCACATCGGCCAGGGCACCGTCAATCTCTCCAAGCTGGAGGTTCTGGTGCTGGATGAGGCCGACCAGATGTTCGACATGGGTTTCCTGCCGGACATCAGAAAGATCCTCAAACAGATCCCCGAAAAACGGCAGACACTGCTCTTCTCGGCCACCATGCCGGATGATATCCGTCGCCTGGCCAGCGAGATCCTGACCAAACCGGTCACGATCCAGGTCGGTAACAGCGCACCGCCGGTGACGGTCTCCCACGCCGTCTATCCGGTTGCCCAGCACCTGAAGACCCCCCTGCTGCTGGAACTGCTGCAGCACACCGATACCGAGTCGGTGCTGGTCTTCACCCGTACCAAGCACCGCGCCAAGCGCCTGGGCGAACAGCTGGAAAAGGCCGGCTACAAGGCCGCCTCGTTGCAGGGCAACCTCTCCCAAAACCGCCGACAGGCGGCGCTGGACGGTTTCCGCGACGGCAGCTACCAGATCCTGGTGGCCACCGACATCGCGGCCCGGGGCATCGACGTTTCCCAGGTCTCCCATGTAATCAATTACGACATACCCGACACCCCCGAAGCCTACATCCACCGCATCGGGCGTACCGGCCGAGCGGCACGCAGCGGCGACGCCTTTACCCTGGTGACCTCCGAGGATACCTCCATGGTGCGGATCATCGAAAAAAAGCTCAATGCCCAGATTGAACGGCGCACGGTGGCAGGCTTCGATTACACGGTCCCTGCACCGCACAAGGACACCGAATTTGCCCGGCCACCGCAACCGCCCCGCAATCATGCTAAAAAAGCGGCCGGGAAGAACGGAACACAGGCAGCCGGCAGCCCACGCCAGGACACGGCGGGAAAACCCCGGCCACATGCTCCTAAACCGGCTTCGGCAGCGCCGACGGCACGCCACCCGCAACGAGCCCCACGAGCACGCTAAGCAGCACCGATCGCACAGAAATACCCAGGAAGGATCGGCACGTTGCCGGTCCTTTTTTGCGTATGTTTGACTTCTCATCCGGCCGTCACTATACTTGGCCGCCATTTCATCACAGCAGGAGCAGATATGCAGAAAAACATCTATGTCATCGGGCACCGAAACCCGGACACCGATTCCATCGCATCGGCGATTGCCTATGCGGAGTTGAAGAAACGACAGGGGCTGTCCCATGTCCATGCGGCCATGGCCGGGGAACCCAATCCCCAGACCCGCTACATCCTGCAGCGTCTTGGCCTGGAAGCCCCGCTCTATCTGGCCGATGTGCATCCCAAGGTACGCGACATCCTCAAACGCCAGCCGGTCACGGCCACCGCCGCCATGTCGCTCAAAGAGGTTCTGGAGCTGTTCCACCGTCACACCATCCGGGTACTCCCAGTGGTTGACAACAACAACGCTCCCATCGGCATCGTCTCCCTGTTGAAACTGTCGGAAAAATACCTCGTGGCCGGGACGGACCGCAAACGGGGCGTGGATACCTCGCAACGCTCCCTGGCGGCATGCCTTGAGGGAACGTTCCTGAGCGGCGCGGCGAGCGACGAGGTGGAACATCTGCACCTCTTCATCGGCGCCATGCTGGAAGGCTCCTTCACCAGCCGGGTTGAAGGCTATGACCCGTCCACGCTGCTGGTCATGACCGGCGACCGCCCCTCGATTCATCAATCCGCCATCGAAAAGGGCGTACGCATCCTGGTTGTAACCGGCGGGTTTGCGGTTTCCGACGAGCTGCTGGAGGCGGCCCGGGCCGCCGGTACGACCATCATCTCCACCCCCCATGATACGGCCACCGCCATCGGATTGGCCCGGCTCTCCACCCCGCTGTCGAGCTTCTTCGACCCGAAGTTCGAGAAGATCGGCGTGGCCGAATCTCTCGAACACCTGCGCCTGAAGTTGCTCCATTCGGGCGAACCGGCGGTGATCGCCGTGGAAGAGGATGGCAGTATCGCCGGGGTGGCCACCAAATCGTCGCTACTTGCCACGATCCCCTATGCCCTGATCCTGGTGGATCACAACGAACTGGGCCAGGCCGTTCCCGGCGCCGAGTCGGTGGAGATCCTGGAAGTCATCGACCATCACAAACTTGGCAACCCCCCCACCAACCAGCCGATTACCTTTATGGCGGCGCCGGTCGGCAGTACCTGTACCGTGGTCGCTACCCTCTATCGCGAACGGGGCATGGAACCGGAGCAATCCATTGCGGCCCTGCTCCTGGCCGGTATCCTCACCGACACCGTCATCCTCAAATCCCCGACCACGACCAATCGCGACCGGGAGATGGTTACCTGGCTGGAGCAGCGCTCCGGCCTTGAGCATACCGCCTTTGGCAAGGAGATTTTCTCCTCCTGCAGCGGATTCAGCGCCTACGACTCCCCCGAGAAGGCCGTGCGGGCCGACTTCAAACACTTCAACGCCGGCGAGACACTCTTTGGCGTCGGTCAGGTGGAGGTGGTCGGGTTCGATGAATTTTATGAGCTCAAGGAGGAGTTGCGGGAGGCGTTGAAGCGGATCAAGGGACAAGACCGCCTCGGTCTGGCGGGGCTGATGATCACCGACATCTACACCGAAACATCGCTCTTTCTTGCGGAAGGGAAAAACGAGTTGGCCCACGTCATGGGCTACACCCAACTGGAGCCACACCTCTACGAACTGAAGGGGGTCATGTCGCGCAAGAAGCAGATGGTGCCCCATCTCCTCAAGGTGCTGGGAGCGCTGTAAGAGTATCACGTTGCGCCGCAGCAATAACAAAAAGGGGGAAAGGCCGGCTGGCCTTTCCCCCTTTTTGCATCCAAGCGGGCTTAGCTTTTATTTCTCTATTCCCAGCAATTCCACATCAAACAGCAAAGTAGCATTGGGCGGGATGACCCCACCGGCGCCACCGGCACCGTAGCCCAGTCTTGAGGGGATAATCAGCTTGCGCTTACCGCCGACCTTCATCCCCTTCACCCCTTCATCCCAACCGGGAATGACTTCGCCGTAGCCGAGAACGAAGGAAAATGGTTCATTGCGGTCCAGCGAGCTGTCGAATTTCTTGCCATTCTCCAGGGTTCCGAGATAATGCACAGTTACCCGCTTGCCCTTGACCGCCAGTTCTCCGCTACCGACCTTGACATCGATATACTTCAGGCCCGAGGCGGTGGTCACCGTCTTGGAGTCAGCCGCCTTGCCCTTGGCTGCAGCCTGTTCCTGCGCCGCCATGGCCGGCACACCGCACATTGCTGTCAAAACCGTCGCTACACCCAAAATTCTTCTGATATTCATCCTTGCGTTCTCCTTCTTGATGGGATAATTGTGCACACCTTCCGCTTTTGTCTTACCACACCATGAAAAAAATGTCAGCCACCAACGTCAAGCAACCAGCAAGATGCGGTTGCAGTTATTCGCAGTACTGGTATAATTCCCCCATTCATGGCGTTGACAAACACTTTTGTGTTTCGAGACATCGCTCACCATCACCCATTTCACACCTACGGAGGTTCACCATGAAAAAACATCTTATCGCAATCGCCACCCTGGCCATCTTCTCCATCCCCGCACTCGCTGCAGCCACACCCGAGCGACCGGGCCCCTACTTCACCGCTTTTGTGGGCCCCAGCATTGCCACAGACACTACTGTGACATTTTCCGACTTTATCAACCCTTCCAGCGATGATAGAGTTACGTTTGATCCGGGCATCTATATCGGAGGCACCGGCGGCTACGACTTCGGCTTCCTGCGCCTGGAAGGCGAACTGTCCTACCGGAATTCCGCATTGGATACGGTCACCTTTGCAAATGGCACCCATTTCAGGAATGTCGACGGCGACCTGGGCGCCCTGGCCGGCATGTTCAACGTGTTCTTCGACCTGCATAACCCCTCACGCGTAACGCCATACCTGGGAGGCGGCATTGGTTTTGCAGCCCTGCACCTGAGCGATACCACCGGGGTCGCCTCAGGAACCACAACAAGACAACTGTTGTATGACAAGAGCGATGACACAGTCTTTGCCTACCAGATCGGCGCAGGTATGGATATAGCCATGAACAGCCGCTATTCGCTGGATCTTGGCTATCGTTATTTCAAAACCGATAAGGCGACTCTTGAATCGGATTTCAACACCACGAATGAATTGCGACTTGAGAGTCACAACGTGTTGGTCGGATTCAAGATGAAGTTCTGATTCCACTGCCTGCAATAGGCGTAACACAAAAAAAATGACCTCTCGATACATGAGAGGTCATTTTTTTTGTAACAGCGCTACGTACGACGCCTGCCTTACGGGGCGGTTATGGCGGTAGCGTTCAAGGTAACCGCTGTCTGGGCCAAGGCCCTGCCGGTCATTTTTGCACCGCTATTCAGCGAAATCAGAGTCTTGCTCAATATGATTCCCTTGAAATTTGCCGCCGTGCCAAGGGTTGCCTGGCCGGCAACCTGCCAGAAGACGTTCTTAGCCTGGGCACCGCCAACCAGGGTGATAATGGCACTGTTGTTTACGGTGAGATCCTTTGCAATCTGGAAGATCCAGACGTCATTGGCACCACCCGAGAGCGTAACGCCACTGGTTGTCACCAAAACTCCGGTACCCCATTTGTAGAGTCCGGGAACAAGAGTCAGGCCGCTGATATTTCCGGCGCCCAGTTCCGTAAAATCGGGGGTTGTTCTACCGGCAGCGTCAGTAAACGCGGTTTGCATGTCGCCTATAGCCGTGGTCATGCTGGCAGGGGTAGGCGGAGCATAGTTGGCTGCGTATACTTTTCCGCTCACGATTGACGATGTTGCAAACGTATTTGTGGAATCTGCGATCAGAGAAAATCCCGTAATGAAACTTGCAGCAGCGGGACTCACACCAATATTTCCAACAACAGCGGTGGTTCCAGAGGTTGAGACAGCTGATTTTGCCAGGATCACAAAATTGCCGGCTGTACCGAGATTTACCGGTGCGGGGCCTTTAGGAACGGCCATGCTCACCGTTACGGTATACGCAGCGCTGGTGCCATCGGCAGCGCTCACCGTGTATATCAGCGGAGCTGTGAAGTCATTCATGGTTGTGCCACTTTTCTGAAGCGTCGTGCCCACCTTTACACTTGTCCCCGTGGACGTGAAGTTCGCCACCAGGTTGGTCAGGTTTGTCCCGCTCGGCAGAGATACCGCTATGCTCTTTGGCGTTGCCGATTCATTAATTGTTCCTGTTCCATTAAATCCGGCAAAAGAAAATGCGCTGATAGCCTTGGCAGAGATGGCGGCCTTGGTTACGGTTACGGTGTAGGTGGCCGTTGTACCATCGGCAGCGCTTACCTTGTATGCCACCGGACTCGTAAAGTCATTCGGCGTCGTCCCGCTTGTCTGTGCCAGGGCACCGACCGTCACACCCGGCCCTGTGGTCGTGAAGGTCGCCACCAGTGCCGTCACATCCGTGTTGTAGGGCATACTTACCGTAATCGTCTTATCAGTTTCATTTATGGTCCCTGTATCTCCAAACAATGAAAATGCGGTGACAGCCTTCGGCGAAGTGTTGCTGGTGCTGTTGGTGCTGTCACTGCCTCCGCAGCCGGCTACAAACGCGACAAGCAGTACTACCAGAAGCCATATCCTTGAAAACTCTTTGCATATATGCATGGTTGCCCCCTCCTTGGGGACTTTTTACGGTTGAACTACGCTCGTACCTTCAAAAATGTTTTTTATCACTGTACTGATTTTGTAGGTTGGGTTGGGCGGGTGCATGCCGTAAGCCAACATGACCAACCCGCCACCCCAACCTACGCTAAAACAGGAGGTACGCTTTACGGCGCAGGCACGTTAATGTGCGTATTTACCATGGTAACCGAAGCATGCAGGGCCAAGGCTCTGCCATTCAGTGTTACGATGTCCACATTACCGGCGGTAGAGAAGGTGGCCCCTGAAGAAGCAATGATGGTTCCCACCATGGTACCGCCCCCGGCTGCGTTAATCGTTGCCGCACTGCCGACCTGCCAGAAGACATTCTTGGCCTGAGCGCCGTTGACCAGTATGACGCTTTGGGGAAAAGCTGCACCCGGGCCACCCACGGTGAGTGTCGTCGCCATCTGGAAGATCCAGATGGAGTTCGGGTCGCCGCGGCCATCGAGATAAAGATCCCCGCCCTGTATGGCATAGGTGCCCGGTGCGGATTTGTAGATACCGGGGGCCAGGGTGCGGTTACCAAGTTGTCCGGCGCCACCACCCAATGATGACACATCTATCCCACCCGGAAGCGCTGCGGGAGACAGGTTGTCAAAAGCGGTTTGTGCGGAGAGTGCGGCCGCGGCGGCAATGACGTTCGGTACGGAACCGGCAGGAGCGGTGGCTGTGTGCACCGTTCCGGTCACCTTTCCGATGTTGAGTGTCGTTTGCGTATACACGGCACCCTTATCGTGAAATCCGGTGACCAGGGTAGAAGCCGCTGTGGTACCGATATCCCCGTTAACTACGCTATAAATCCCCTGGTTGGTCATCCCTGCGCCGCCACCAAACACTCCGAACGCTGCGGCCGCCCCCAGCACGCTTGGAGTCGTAGCGACTGTCGAATCATGCTCTGAGTCGTGGTTATGTGAACCTGCGTAGACCAACGAGCTGCTGAACAAAACAGTCAAAACCAACATACCTGCGAGATACGCCTTGTGTTCCGTAAACCTTTTCATACAATCCCCTTTTTAGATACCTTTGAACATCACGATTGATCCTGCTTATCATTCCCCAAGCGACCTGCTGCTCACCTTGTCCCTCCCGTGCTGTTTCATGAATCACATTCATGGCCCTGCGAAGCGTTACTTTCCGTTCCCCATAAAATAAGCGTTTGAATTTGGCTGAATTGAACAAGACCAGCAGATAAACGCAATTAGCCGGCCAACTCCCTCATTAAAGTATATTTTCAGAATTAGTTCTTCAGTAACGGTATGTTGGTCAAAGGAGAGGGATCGGCAAGGAGAAGTAAAGCGCCCCAACACCCTCAATTATTTGCGGGAGCCTCTATTAATTGAGGTTATTTTGTGGGTTGTTTGTCCAGAGTGTGCTAGCGTGGTAATCAGATGATGAGAGAAACCAGGGGAGGCGATGATGGTGAGTTCCGCCGATATTCTTGATGCCGCCATTCTGATCGTAGACGACCAGGAAGCCAATGTGCAATTGCTCGAACAAATGCTGACCAATGCCGGTTATACGCGCATTTCTTCGACAATGGATCCGCATGCCGTCTGCGAACTGCATCGTGCCAACCACTACGACCTGATCCTGCTGGACCTGCAGATGCCCGGCATGGATGGCTTCCAGGTAATGGAAGGGCTAAAGGCAATCGAAACCGGTGGCTACGTCCCGGTCATCGTGATCACCGCCCAACCGGGTCATAAGCTGCGCGCGCTGGCAGCCGGAGCAAAGGATTTCATCAGCAAACCGGTCGACCTGGTCGAGGTAACGACACGTATCCACAACATCCTGGAAGTACGGCTGTTGTACAATAAAATTGAGAATGACAACAAGCTGCTGGAGCAGACGGTGCGGGAACGAACGGGAGAGCTGCTCAGCTCGAATATTCGGCTCACACAGGAAATTGACGAACGCAAGAAAGCCGAAAAATCACTCCAGGGTACCTATGCGGAAATCAAGCAATTAAAAGACCGTCTTCAGGCCGAGAATATCTATCTGCAGGAGGAGGTTTCCCGTGAGTACAACTTTGGCGAGATCATTGGTCAAAGCAATGCCCTCTCGAATGTATTCCTGCGGGTCGAGCAGGTAGCGCCCATGAATGCCACCGTGCTTCTGCTTGGCGAGACCGGCACCGGCAAGGGTGTCATAGCACGCGCCATCCACAGCAGCAGTTCTCGCAAGGGACGGCCATTGATCACGGTCAACTGCACGACACTACCGGCGACCCTGGTGGAAAGTGAGCTCTTCGGACGGGAACGGGGTGCCTTTACCGGGTCTGATGCCCGTCAGATCGGGCGCTTCGAGCTGGCCGACGGCGGCACCATCTTTCTCGACGAAATCGGCGAGATGCCGCTGGAGTTGCAATCCAAGCTGCTGCGCGTTATCCAGGACGGCGAGTTCGAGCGATTAGGCAGTCCCCGCACCATCAAGACCGATGTCAGAATCATCGCAGCCACCAACCGTAATCTGGAAGAGGAGATCAAGAACGGCCGCTTCCGGGAAGACCTGTACTACCGCCTGAATGTGTTTCCGATCACGATGCCGCCACTCAGGCAGCGCCCGGAAGACATCCCGCTCCTGGTCAATCATTTTGTCGCCAAATTCAATAAGAAGATCGGCAAACAGATCACGACCGTCTCACAAGGCACCCTGACCGCCCTTCAGGGATACCACTGGCCCGGCAACGTGCGCGAATTGGAAAGTGTCATCGAGCGGGCGGTCATTATCAGCCAGGGGAGCGCATTACAGGTGCTGGACCGTTTCGACACGTTCAGTGCGACAGAGGAGCAGGAAGTGCGGGACATTAAAACCCTCATGGGACTGGAACACGATCTGATCCTCCAGGCGCTCCAAAAAACCAGCTGGCGCATCGAGGGGAAAAAGGGGGCCGCCCTGCTACTCGGCCTCAACCCCAGCACCCTCCGTTTCCGGATGAGGAAATTCGGCATCCGCCGGCAATAAAAAAAGACCTCTCAAGGCATGAGAGGTCTTTTTTTGTTGTTGTGCCAAAGGGGGCATTACCCCCGGTAGGTTACAGATCTTTTCAGGATTAGCCCTGGGTAAGCAGATAACGCCCGACCCAGTTCTTGGCAAACTGGAAGGCGGTGCGGCCGCAGCGCTTGCTCTTGTCGTGGGACCACTGGATCGCATCGTTTTCCAGCTCTTTGCTCCAGGGAATCGTCATTTTGCGCAGTCGCGCCTCACGCTCGACCGACAGGCGTACGGCTTCCAGGTAACGATCCTGGGAAAAGGCGTAAAAGGCCACCCAGATACCGAAACGATCGGAGAGGGAGACCTTCTCCTCCATGGCTTCACTCTGCTGCAATTCACCCCGGACAAATTTTCCGCCGATATTATCGCTGTCATACTCGGGAAGCAGGTGGCGGCGATTGGAGGTGACATAGATGAGGACATTTTCCGGTGCGGAATAGACCGAGCCGTCCAGGGCACTCTTCAGCATCTTGTAGCTCAACTCGCCCACCTCGAAGGTCAGGTCGTCGCACAAAAGGATGAAACGGTAGGGCTGGTTCTCCACGGCGGTAAAGATCTCGGACAGGTAGATCAGGTCTTCCTTCTCGACCTGGATGAAGCGCAATCCCTTGGGAGCGAATTCATTCAGCAGCGCCTTGACCAGCGATGATTTGCCGGAACCGCGCGATCCCCACAACAGGGCGTTGTTGGCCGGCAGCCCCGCCAGGAATTGGCGCGTGTTGTTGACCATGATCTCCTTCTGTTCTTCAACACCGAGCAACTCCTTGAGAGTGATCGTGTCCGTCACCCGCACCGGTTCAAGATAACCGGAGAAGGAGTGGCGACGCCAGTTGGCGGCATGGCAGTTTGCCCAATCGATCGGGGCGATGGCTTTGGGGAGCAGCATTTCAACGGAACCAAGTACGCGTTCAAGCTGGGCAACAATTTCAGGTTTCAGGTTAAACATCTGTTCTCTTTCTCGAATCAGTAATGGACCTACGGTAAAGCAAGTCACTTTATAACAAATCTAGCATGTTGGCAACAGCTAACATATGTGGCATGCTGGCGCCGGCCCTGTTCACCAGATTCATCCACTGCATTTTATAATTCCGTTTCTGGGCTATTTTTTACCCTTTTCCATCTTGGCCCGCAGCAGATCGCCCAGCGTCCCCATCCCCTTGGGCGCTTCGGACGCCTGGCGGCGGAATTCGCTGAGAGTTGCCTCTTCCTCTTCCGCGGCCCGGGCAACGCCGGCCAGGGCCAGCGAGAGACGACGGTTTTCACGGTCGAAACTCTCGATCTTGACCTCCACCTCATCACCTTCCTTGACGACCTCGCGAGGGTGGTTGATCCGCTTCCCGCCCCCCAGTTTGGAGATGTGCAGCAGACCATCCACGCCCGAAGCCAGGGTCACAAAGGCACCGAAGGGTGCCAGACGCGATATGCTGCCGGTATGGAAGGATCCTTCGGGATACAGCTGGGCTACCTGATCCCAGGGATCGGCCAGGGTATCCTTGAGACTCAGGGAGATGCGCTCCTTTTCCCGGTCGATGGACTTGATCACAACCTGCAGCTGCTGGCCTACGCTCAGCACATCGCGCACGTCCTTGACCCTGCTCCAGCCGATCTCCGAAATGGGGATCAGCCCCTCCAGGCCACCGATATCGACGAAAGCACCGAAATCCTGCAGCGAGGTAACCGTGCCCTTGACCGTCATCCCCTCCTCAAGACCGGCCTGGGCCTCATCCTTGAGACGACGTTGTTCCTCTTCCAGCAGTGCGCGGCGCGAGACAACGATATTGCGGCCATTTTCAGCGTAATCCGTAATGCGGAACGCCAGACGGGTGCCGATCAAGGCCTCGCTGTTTTCCACACGCCTGAGGGCGACCTGCGAAAAGGGACAGAAGGCCCGGGCGCTCCCGCCCAGCTTAATCTCAAAGCCACCCTTGATCTCTTTTTCCACCACCCCTTCAACCGGAATTCCCGTTCGCCAGGCATCTTCGAGCTGGGAACTGCCGGAAGCACCGCCGCCGATCCGGGTGGTGAAACGCATCTCGCCGTGATTCGAGGAGAGGAAATAGGCGCTGATCTCGTCCCCTTCCTTGACAGTGACGTTACCATCCAGATCAAGGAATTCCTTGGAGTCAATGATCCCCTCCCCCTTCTGGCCGGTATCGATGAAAATCCATTCGGCACTAACCTTCAGTACCCGCGCCGTCAGCTTCTGCCCCGGCTCCAGCCAGTTGCTTCGTTTTGCGCTTTTTTCAAAGAGCTCGGCAAAACTTTCGCCCATTTCCTCTTCATCACCCGTCACTTCCAGATCGTCATTGTCTATCATGGGATATCATCCATTCTCGTGAGATTTACCGTAGGTACGTTTGCGTACAATATTGCGTTGACGGTGTCAAGTGCTCTGAACCCCGTTCGACGCGAATCTCTCCCAAGACACACACCAGGCTGCCACGAACCGCATTCGATCCATCGCTCAGGATTATTCCTTTAGTTATGGTAAAAATGTTTACAGCATGATACATAGTTACAATTGAGCTGCGATTTCCCGTCAGGTGTGACCCGGCTCGATTATGTTCCTATTTTTTCCTGGTGCTTCGACACAGCGCTGATTACACAAAGAAAGGAAACAACATGAACAACCGGAAACAGGAAGATTATCTCAAGGATTGGCAGGGACTGGAAGAGTTGGCGGAGAGGATGCTGCCCCTGATCGGACGCCTCTACCGTGACCGCAATATCGTCACCACCGTTTACGGTCGCTCCCTGGTTCACAGCGCAACCATCGACATCCTCAAGGCACACCGTTTTGCCCGCCTGATCCTCGACCACGAACTCTCGGCACGGGACACCTTCCCAATCCTTGAAGCAATAAGCAAATTGGACCTGGCTCCGGCACGCATCGATATCGGCAAACTGACCATACGTTATCAGGAGTCGGGCGGCGCCATGAGTGTCGAAGAATTCGTTCGCCAGGAGCTGGCCGGGATCAATACCGGCCGGACCCCGATATTGGACAAACCTCGCGATATCGTCCTCTACGGCTTCGGTCGCATCGGCCGTCTCTTGGCCCGCATCCTGATCGAGAAGTCGGGCAGTGGTGAAAAGCTGCTGCTACGCGCCGCCGTCGTGCGCAAAGGGGGATCGGACGACCTGGTCAAGCGCGCCAGCCTGTTGCGCCGCGACTCGGTACACGGTCATTTCCAGGGCATCATCACCATCGACGAAGAAGAAAACGCCATCATCGCCAACGGCAACATGATCCGCATCATCTACGCCGATGCCCCCGAAAACGTCGATTACACCCAGTACGGCATCAACGACGCCATCCTGATCGACAACACCGGCAAGTGGCGTGACCGTGAAGGGCTCGGACGGCACCTCAAGGCGCCGGGAATCAGCAAGGTGATCCTGACCGCACCCGGCAAGGGCGATATCCCCAATATCGTCGCCGGTGTGAACAATGAGCTGATCACCCCGCAAGAGCAGCTCTTTTCCGCCGCCAGCTGCACAACCAACGCCATCGTTCCGGTTCTCAAGACGATCAGCGACCGTTTCGGCATCGTCAGCGGCCATGTGGAAACCTGTCACTCCTACACCAACGACCAGAACCTGATCGATAACTACCACAAGAATTCCCGGCGCGGCCGCAGCGCCCCGTTGAACATGGTCATTACCGAAACCGGGGCCGCCAAGGCCGTGGCCAAGGTCATTCCCGAGCTGACCGGCAAACTGACCGGCAACGCCATCCGCGTTCCGACTCCCAATGTATCCCTGGCGATCCTCAACCTGGAGCTGAACGAGAAGACCGATGTGGCCACGCTGAACGGCTACCTGAGAAACATCTCACTCGATTCGCCGCTCCAGAACCAGATCGACTACACCAACTCCCCCGAGGTGGTTTCCAGCGACTTTGTCGGCTCCCGCCACGCCTGCGTGGTCGACTCCCTGGCAACCATCGTGCAGGGCAACCGCTGCGTGCTCTACATCTGGTACGATAATGAGTTCGGTTACAGCTGCCAGGTGGTGCGCATGCTGCAAGACATGGCCGGTCTGGAATTTCCTTCCGTTCCCAACTGATCGACACCTCACATCACCGTAAACAAAAAGGGCACCCCGATCGGGTGCCCTTTTTGCTTGCGTCAAGCAGCACGGGCATGACACGGCAGTCATACCACTTCGGCCGCTCCCCTCAGGGCATGACCATCCTGGGCATCCCCCTTTTCGTCGTGATGCAGGATTGAAACGCCATAAAACTGAATCTGCAGATCAACAAACGCCTGCAGAACATCGGGATCGAAATGTTCCGGGATCGTCCGACCGTCCCCGCCGGTGATAATTTCAAGTGCCCGTTCGTGACTGAAAGCCGGCTTGTAGACCCTCCTGCTGACAAGCGCGTCATACACATCCGCCAGAGCCATCAGACGCCCTGCAACCGGGATCTCCTCACCCCGCAAGCCATGGTAGCCACTCCCGTCCCAGTGTTCGTGATGGGTATAGGCGAACTCCTCGGCCAGATGCAGAAAGGAGGAGGCGCTGTCGTCATGCATGTCGATCTCGATCCGCCTGACCGTATCCCTGCCGAAGACGGTATGCTGCTTCATGACCTGGAATTCCTCCTCGCTGAGAGGTCCCGGTTTGAGCAGGATGCTGTCGGGGATACCCACCTTGCCGATATCGTGCAGAGAGGCCGAGTTATAGAGTTGGCGGACGGTCGCTTCGTCGAAATAGCCACGGAAACGGCGATGGGAGGCCAGGTGCTGGGCCAGCATCTTCACATAGCTGCGCGTGCGCTTGATATGCTGTCCGGTTTCCAGGTTGCGGTATTCCGCCAGGATACCCAGCCCATAAATGGCCGCATCCTGGGTCAGGCGCAGCTCGCGGGTCCGTTCCTGCACCAGGACTTCCAGATGGGTACGATACTGCTTCAACTCCAAATGATTGCGGATTCTGGCCTTTACCAGGGAAGGACGGAACGGCTTATGGATATAGTCCACGGCGTTCAGTTCCAGCCCCGTGCGCTCGTCTTCCTCATCAGCCAGCTGCGTAATGAAAATAATCGGGATGCCGCTGGTCCTTGAGTCGCTCTTCAACTGCCGGCAGACCTCGTAGCCGTCCATATCGGGCATCATCACATCCAGCAGGATGATGTCGGGCTGCGGCAGCGCAACGGCCATCTGCAGGGCCCGCTGGCCATTCATGGCGACGATGGTGGCATATTCGTCACGCAGGGCCTCGATGAGCACATGGATATTCTCCGGCGTGTCGTCTACGATCAATACAACCTGTCTGCGTGGAACGTCTCGCATCTAGCGCCCCTCTTCCGCTATCTCCAACATCCTGGCCATTTCGTTGAGACTCTCATGCACCCCGTCGATATCGAATGTCCCCATCTGCTGTTCAACCCTCTCAAACAGGGCCAGGGCCGGCCCCTCCGGCAGATGTTCGCGGAGTGTCTCCAACTGCATCAGCGCCTGACCGATGTCGCGATTCAGCAGCCAGGAGAGCTCCTTCAACGCCAGCCTGACCCGCTCGCGATCAAAGGCCCTGCCGGCGGCAGCCGCGTGCCGCCCCGCCGCTCCGTCCCGAAACGCTTCACGGAGGCCATCCAGCACCAATGCGAGACAACCTTCAAAGCCGGTCAGCCGCTCCTCCAGAGCCAGCCGGTCATCACCCTTGATCGCTTTTTCAAGCAGAGCCGTTACCCCGAAAAGTTCCCCGGCGCCGAGGGTACCGGCCACGGATGTCATGGTATGGGCAAACCTGCCCGCCCCGGGCAGATCGCCCCTCTCAAGCGCAGCCCTGATTTCGGCGCCGGCCCCCTGCCTCTCGTTCATGAACCTGACCAACAGATCCCGGTACAACCTGCCATTGTTGTTGCACATCCGCAACCCGGCATCAACAGAGATCCCCGGCAGGAAGCGGGGCAGACCGGCCCGGAGATCATCCTCCGTGGCACGACGAGGGACAGGTTCGCCGGCGACGCTCCCCGGCTCGTGCGGTACTACCCAGCGCACCAGGACAGCGTAGAGACTGTCGGGGTCAACCGGTTTCGACACATAATCGTTCATGCCGGCTGCAACGCATTTGTCCCGGTCACTGATCATGGCATGGGCCGTCATGGCGATGATCGGCAGGGCGTGATAGGCGGGATCGCTCCGTATGCAGCGAGTGGTTTCACAGCCGTCCATGACCGGCATCTGGATATCCATCAGGACCACATCGAAGCGGCGCGCGTGCAACAGGTCCAGCGCTTTTCTGCCGTTCTCGGCGACCGTGACCTGCATACCGACCGATGTGAGCAGTTCCACGGCAACCAACTGGTTGTACTCGTTATCTTCCACCAGCAGGACCGTGCCGCCGCGCAGTTGTTCCAGCCCGTGCACGCCCCGTCCCTTTTCCTGGAAGCGTTGCAGCCGCTCGCTCTTTTCCCGGCCAAAGGCGCACATGATCTCATCGAAAAGCAGTGAAAGATTTGACGGTTTTGTCAGGTATCCATCCAGGCTGTCGGATTGAATCTGCTGCAGCGCTTCATCGCAGCCATAGCCCGTGGCCATGATGATCCTGGGAAGCGGAGACAGACCCGGAATTGCCCGGATGCGGCGCACCGTCTCAAAGCCATCCATCTCCGGCATGATCCAATCCACAATCACCAGATCATAGGGGTGCCTTCCGGCCGCCTGCCGCACCCTTGCAACGGCCTCCTCACCCGAGCAGGCCAGGCTGACATCATAACTCAGCGACGTCAATTGACTCCTGAAGATATCGCGGGCAACCGGGCTGTCATCCACCACCAGCACACGCATGCCGCGCAGATCCGCCGCGGGTTCGGGGATCTGGCGCGGTTGCATCTTCCCGAGGCCGAAGAGTGCCGTGAAGAAAAACCTGCTCCCCTTGTCCGGCTCGCTCTCCACGGAGATTTCCCCACCCATGAGTTCCACCAGCTGCCTGCAAATGGCCAGCCCCAGCCCGGTGCCGCCGTAGCGCCTGGTTGTGGATGTATCGGCCTGGCTGAATGGTTGAAAGAGCCGCCCGATCTGTTCAGCGGACATGCCGATGCCCTTGTCGACCACCGCGAAGCCCAGCCGGACCTGTTCATCACCCCGGTCCAAGGCGGTGATCGAGATGACAATCTCACCGGAATCACTGAATTTTATGGCGTTACTGCACAGATTGGTCAGCACCTGGCACAGGCGCAGCGGGTCACCAATCAGGGAGCCGGGCACCTCGGCACAAGGTTCGATAAGCAGTTCAAGCCTTTTTTCACGGGCCTTTTCGGCCACCAGATCAATGACCTGTCCCAGTACATCCTCCAGCAGGAACGGGGTTGACTCCAACTCCAGCCGGCCGGCCTCGATCTTGGAAAAATCGAGCAGATCGTTGATGATGCCCAAAAGCGAATCCGCCGCAATCATGACCTTGCGCAGATATTCTCTCTGCTGCTGATCAAGCTCGCTCTTCAGCACCAGCTGGGTAATGCCGATGACCGCATTCATGGGGGTTCTGATTTCATGGCTCATATTGGCCAGAAACTCACTCTTGGCGGTACTGGCGTCTTCGGCAGCCTTACGGGCCGCATCCAGTTGCCGGTTGACCTCCATCAGCCTGCTTTCGGCGGCTTTTCGTTCCGTCACATCCTCGAAACTCTCGATCCCACCGGTCACCCGCCCCTCTTGGTCGCACAATTCATCGACGTTCTTGAGAATCTGGCGAATGGTACCATCCTTGTGCCTGATGCTGCATTCACGGCGGATAACCGGTTTGGGCACATCACTGGCAAACAGACCGCATTTCTCGGTGCAGGACTGTTCGGCAAAGAAATCGCAGCTCCGGCCAATGGCCTCTTCGGCACTGTAACCGGTGGCACGGATCATGGCGTTGTTCCAGCTGGTGACGACCCGCTCCCGATCAACGGTGAAGATGGCGCTGGGGGTAACCTGGAAATACTGTTCGGCCTTGTCACGGGCCAGGACGACCTGTTCCCAGGCGTTGTAACGTTCGGTGATGTCCTGGGTAATCCCGGCGACGCGCAGGACTTCACCATCCTCCGTACTCTCCGCCACGGCCACCACGACGATATGGCGCTTACTGCCGTTGGGCAGGATCAGACAGCTCTCCAGTTCCCGCCGGCCGCCCCGGCGGACCTGCTCGTGGATTCCGGAGCTGAAATATCCCTCCAGATCACGGGGGAGGCACTCCCGGCCACGGGTCGATTGCAGGTCCGGATCGTAACCGCAGATCCGCAGCATCTCCTCGGACCACTCGTAGCTGTCTTCACGCGGGTCGTAGCTCCAACTTCCCAGATGGGCGATCTGCTGGGCCACGGCCAGGGCATTTCCGCTTTCAACAATCTGTTGCCGGGAATCCCACATGCGTTGACGAACCACGAAAAAGCCGATGAACAAAAGGCACAAGAGCAACGTGATGCCGATGGGGAGCAGGCGCGAAGAGGCCACCAGCATCTGCCACTCCTCGGCATTGACATCGCAACTGATCACCGCAACCACACTTCCATCGGCGGGGTTGCGAATAGACGCGAAACTGGTGATGAACGTACCGGACTTGTCCCGGTAGGGGCCGACTACCCGGGTACCACCGCCGGCAAAGAGCGAGACGACCTCCTGCTGCGATTGCTCGTAGGTTGCCGGCGGTCTCTCAAGCGCCCCCCTCCCGGCGGGAAACGCATCCAGCGCATCCAGGATCATGCCGTTTCGCCGGATCAGCAGCGAAAGTTCGCGGATGCGCGGATCGACCTGCTGGATAGTCATCATCTGGCTATACAGACGCACAAAATCCGGGTTGTCCAGATCCCGGGAAGTTCCCTGCAGATTCAGTACGCGATCCGGGCTGATCATCGCCGCCGTGACCTTGACCACATCCAGCAGCTTGCTGCGGTTCTCACGATCGACCGTCCTGCCGATATAACCGGAAAAGAGCCAGCCAAAGCTGAGCACAATAGCCAGAATCACCGTCAAATGGACACCGTAGGCCGATCTCGATTCTGCGTGCAGTTTATGGACGATGCGCCGGTTTTTGAGCTGTTGGTAATGGCACCAGATACCAGCGGTCAAAAGAACGGCCAGAACAGCCCTGACCAGCTGGATGGGAACATGCGTGATCGCCAGAAACGATTCGTGATTAATCAGTGAAGCGGGGAAAAAAGAGGCCTTGGGAACGACTGCTCCGGCGGCGATCGTATACAGGGCCAAGATTATGGCCTCATAGATGCGGCTGCTGGAAATTTCTTCCTTAAGCCGCGAGGCAGACCAGAGGGCCAGCGCGGAGAGGAGTCCGCCGGATAATCCCAGAACATAGCGGATCATCACCTGCAACCCGCCGAGACCATCCGTGCGGCCGAACCAGACAGCGACCAGCAGTGGCAGGTAGATCCAGCGACCGGGGGCTTTTCCCGTCACGATACGTAGCGTCGTACGTCCGAATTCCAGCAGAAACACGAACGACAGCCCCATGATCAGTAAACGGAAGGCGCTGAATACGACACTGTCTCCCCGGCTGATGACGAGCATGTCGAGCCATTCATGGAAGCCATGACTGAACCCGAACAGACCGAGCCAGGTCAAGGGGAGCGCGGTAATTTTCCTGATGCGGGTGGCGCTGCAGATCACCCCCAGCAGGATGAAGGCCAGCCCGTACACGAAGAAGATGTAGTCCATCTGTTGCACGATGAGATGATTGGACATGGCACACCGTTTGAGCCTGCGTTATAACCTGCCCGCTAGAATTTTAATCAGCCCAAACTATACCACACTTTGCGATGCACGCCGGATATAGGGTGTCAGAAACAGGAAAGCCCCCGGCTGCATCGCAACCGGGGGCTCCCTTTCCTGAATCAGGTCTGAATTACAGCCCTAACTGTTTGAAGAAATCATTCCCCTTGTCATCCACCAGGATGAAAGCCGGGAAGTTTTCGACTTCGATCCGCCAGACCGCTTCCATGCCCAGTTCGGGAAAGTCGATGCACTCGACTTTCTTGATGTTCTCCTCGGCCAAGACAGCCGCCGGGCCGCCGATGGAACCCAGGTAGAATCCGCCGTACTTCTTGCAGGCGTCGGTGACCTGCTGGCTGCGGTTACCCTTGGCGATCATGATCAGCGAGCCACCCTTGGACTGGAGTTCATCCACGTAGGAGTCCATCCGGCCGGCCGTGGTGGGGCCGAAGGAACCGGAGGCCTTGCCGGCCGGGGTCTTGGCCGGACCGGCGTAATAGATCGGGTGGTTGAGCAGGTAGTCGGGCAGCGGTTTGCCGCTGTCCATGATCTCCTTGAACTTGGCGTGGGCGATGTCGCGGCCGACCACGATGGTACCGGAGAGCAGAAGCGGCGTGGATACGGGGTGTTTGCTCAACTCGGCCAGGACATTCTTGATCGGCTGGTTCAGATCGATCTTGACGCCGTGCTCATGCTTGCCGCGGTACTGCTCGGGAATCAGGCGGCCGGGATTGCGGTCCATGGCCTCCACGAAGAGTCCCTCCCTGGTGATCTTGGCCTTGATGTTGCGGTCGGCCGAGCAGGAAACGGCCATACCCACCGGACAGGAAGCGCCGTGACGCGGCAGACGAATGACCCGCACGTCGTGGGCAAAGTACTTGCCGCCGAACTGGGCGCCGATACCAAGCTTCTGGGCGGCTTCCAGCAGCCTGTTTTCCAGCTCGACATCGCGGAAGGCTTGGCCGTGCTCGTTACCCTGGGTGGGCAGCCCGTCCAGTTCCTTGGCGGTTGCCAGCTTGACGGTCTTCATGCAGGCATCGGCACTGGTGCCGCCGATCACGAAGGCGATATGGTAGGGGGGGCAGGCGGCCGTCCCCAGGTATTTCATCTTTTCCACCAGGAACTTGTAGAGCTTGTCCGGTGTCAACAGCGCCTTGGTCTCCTGATAGAGCATGGTCTTGTTGGCGGAACCGCCCCCCTTGGCCATGAAGAGGAATTTGTAGTAGTCGCCGTCGGTGGCCAGGATGTCGATCTGGGCCGGCAGGTTGGTGCCGGTGTTGATCTCCTTGTACATATCCAGGGCCACGGTCTGGGAATAGCGCAGGTTCTCTTCGGTGTAGGTCTTGTAGATCCCCTTGGAGAGCCATTCCTCGTCCTTGACACCGGTCCAGATCTGCTGTCCTTTCTTGGCGGCCACGGTGGCGGTGCCGGTGTCCTGACAGACCGGCAGATCGAACTGGGCGGCGATCTCGGCGTTGCGCAGGAAGGCCAGGGCCACACCCTTGTCGTTTTGTGAAGCCTCGGGATCGCTGAGGATCTTGGCGACCTGCTCGTTGTGGGCCGGACGCAAGAGGAACGACACATCCCGCATGGCCTCGTTGGCCAGGATCGTAAGCGCCTCGGGACAGACCCGGATGACATCCTTGTCGGCAAATTTCTCGACCAGTACGTATTTTTCGGAACCCTCTATCTTGCGGTAGGTGGTCTCATCCTTGCCGATGGGAAACGGATCCTGGTACACGAAGGGTTTGGTGGACATGCTCTGATTCTCCTTTCATTGCTCTCTGGTTAGGCCGCGCTGGACCGGGATTGTGTATACAAAGCCAAGGCATACTAGTGAAAAAATTGAGCTTTGTCGAGAGGTAAGTTTTTGCGCCGCAATGATTGAATTTGACAATATTACTAGGGATATGCTACCACTCAAAACTACGCTTGATTACCGAACTACGAGGTACACTCCATGTTCAAAAACCTCCGCGAGGACATACATTCCGTCTTTGAACGCGATCCTGCCGCCCGCAATGTCTTTGAAATCATATTCTGCTATCCTGGTCTGCACGCCCTCTGGATCTATCGCATCGCCCACTGGTTCTGGATCAATGAGTTCTATTTCCTGGGACGGTTCATCTCCCACATCGGCCGTTTTCTGACCGGTGTCGAGATCCACCCCGGCGCCAAGATCGGCAAGAAGTTTTTCATCGACCACGGCATGGGGGTCGTCATCGGCGAAACCGCCGAAATTGGCGACAACGTGACCCTCTACCACGGTGTAACCCTGGGTGGCGTCACCTGGGACAAGGTCAAGCGTCACCCGACCCTGGCCGACAACGTGGTCATCGGCTCGGGGGCCAAGGTACTGGGGCCGTTTACCGTCGGCAAGGGGGCCAAGATCGGTTCCAACTCGGTGGTAGTCAAGGAGGTGCCGGAAAACGCCACCGTGGTCGGCATCCCCGGCCGGATGGTCATGGCCCAGGAGAAGAAGGAAGGGGACCGGGCCGATCTGCAGCATGGTCAACTGCCCGACCCCGAGGCCAAGGCCATCGCCTGCCTCTTCGACCAGATCCGCGAGCTGGAGCGGAAATATGACGACTTGGCCCAAGAACATGAAAAATTGAAGAAGAAGGTCATCGGCTGACCAGGAACCAGCTGGGACTTAACGGAAGATTGAGGGGGGTTGCGACTTGACGCTCTCCATGAAATCTGCCATATTCACGCCATGATAAAACGCCAGACAACCATTAACCGCATCTTCAAAATCACCGGCATCGGCCTGCATACCGGCCAACCGGTCACCCTTGAATTTCTCCCCCGCCGCGAATTCGGCATCGCCTTCGTCTTCAAGGGCGTCACCATCCCCGCCCGCTACGACATGGTTGCCGATACCCGCCTCTCGACCCTGATCGCCGATCAGGGGGCATCGGTTTCCACCATCGAACACCTCATGGCGGCCTTCTATTTCTCCGGCATCACCAACTGCCTGGTCTACATCGACGGCCCTGAAGTACCGATCCTGGATGGTTCGGCCTGGGAATTCTACCAGGGCATGTGGAAGGCCGGGATCTACGAATTTCCGGAAAGCGGCGTCTATCTGAAGGTGCTGCGCCCGGTGGAAGTCACACACAACGACGCCTGGGCACGCATCAAGCCGCACAACACCCTGGACATCAGCATGACCATCGAGTTTCGTCCGCCGGTGGGCAAACAGAAAAAACGGGTCACGGACGTGGAAAACGCCTTCGCGATCATCAATTCCCGCACCTTTACCCTGCTGGAGGAGATCGAGGCCATCAAGAAGGCCGGTCTGGCCAAGGGGGGCTCGCTGGACAACGCGGTGGTAATCGGCATGGATGACATCGTCAACCCGCAGGGGCTGCGCTACCGCAAGGAACTGGTCAACCACAAGATTCTTGACCTGATCGGCGACCTCTACACCAGCGGTTATCGCATCATGGGCAAGGTCGAGGCCAACAAGACCGGTCATTACCTCAACAACCTGCTGCTCAGGGAACTCTTCTCCAACCCCGACAATTACGCAATCTACTGATTGAGTTTATTGAGTCCATAGAGTTTAATGAGTTAAAAGTTCCTCCCGCAACTCATCAGACTCTATGAACTCATCAACTCATTGAACAGACGTTATTTCCCCAGAATCACCTCTCCCGTATCGGTGAATAAGCGCACCGGCAATTCGAAGACCCTTCTGAAGACATTCAGCACCCCCTTGCCAATCGACTTGGCCGGAATTGCCGTCACCTTCGGATCAGACCATTTGCCCTTGGCCTCGAAAAAGACGGTCAGAAAATCCTTGTCCTTGCCGGTCAAGAGCCAGCCCACCACCGGGATACGGTTAACGACCTTATCCACCGTCTGCAGCGGCTGGACACCGATGGTAAAATTCAGATCCTCCCTGACCATGTTTGCGGTCCCGACCACCGAGATGTTGATGGCATCGCTGGCAATAAACAGATCCTTGGTGTCGATGGTGCCGTCACTGATGGCGAAGCGCCCCTTGATCTCGTTATAGGGCATGCCCCCCGCCACCATGTCCGGCAACTGAAACTTGAGCAGCTGGGACACATTCAGGATCGAGAACATCTTGGAGAGCACGCTGAACTTGCGCAACGAGCCTTTCTCCAGCCTCAGCCTGACATTACCCAAGGCGCTTTTTTTGATATCGGCCAGGTTATCGCCACGGGCGGTCACATCCCCCTGGACATTCAGGCTTCCGGTCACTTCACGGGTGATATCCAGCGCATGCAGGAAGCGATCGGCATCCACACGTTCGAGATTCAAGTTAAGATCGTAACGGTTCCCCTGATCGCCACCCGGAGCAACCCTCCCCTTGGCCGCCAACTTGCCGCCGAAGATGCCGGCCTCCAGCTCCTGCAGATAGAGCACGCCGGAGTCCTGGTGAGCGGTGACATTCAATTTACTGAACGGAATCCGGCCATATTTACCGGCCTCGGCGGTCAATTTCAGCTTCAGGTCCCCCTTCACCCCACCCTGGTTGGCGCCCTCTCCCTGCCCACTGAAGCGGGCCAGCAGGAGCAGGTCGTCCACATCCAGGTTGGACGATGTCAGCGAAAGAGTGCCCTCCGGGGAGGAGCCACCGGCGTAACTGCCGTTGATACTGAAGTTGGAGTTATTCAGCACCCCGGATAAACTTTTGACCGTGTAGCGCCCATCACGGACGGCAAAGTTGCCATTCAGACGGCGGATGGCCGTATCGGCGTTGGGGGGCGCCAAATTGACGTCCCGCAGAAGAAAACGGGGGGAGGAAAACGTGACATCGGCCTCACCGCTTTTTAGGCTTTTGACCTGTCCCCGGACGGTAACCGGCGAATCGCCATAGCGGGCCAGGATACTGGAGCTCTCCAGACTATTGCCCTTGAAGGCCAGCGTGCCGTTGATGCCGCTGACAACCTTGAGTTTCTCGTCAGGCTGGAGGGAGAATGCATTCAGGGCCACATCACCGCTGTAATTCATGGCGGAGAAATCCTGCGGGTTACCGCTGCCGGAGAGGCGCACCCTGGCCCGACCACGGGGATGATACTTCTGCCAGCCGGGCAGAATCGGCAACGCCTCACTCATGGTGAACTGGTTGGTCTGTAGTTCAAACCCCAGGTAGGGTTGGTCGGCATACTTGAGCAGCGCGCTGGCCGACAGCATCAGAGGTGACAGGTTATAGGCCACACTGGTCAACCTGGTCTCCCCGGCGCTGATGACCGAGGTAAAGGCCAGTTGATTGCTCATCCCGGACGGCTTGCGAATGGCGCCGGGAAAGGAATAGACGGCCTGTTTCAGATCCCAGACGCCGTTCAGGCGATAGGCCGAATAGTGGCCGCTGCCATTCAGGACAAGATTCGATGTACCACCGAATTCCAGTTTCTGTGCACCGGCAATGCGGGCCAACCAGGCCACTTCGGAGGGACGCGGGGTAATTTCCATGCGGACCTGGTAATCGGACGGCTTATCGGTGTTGTATTCGGCAATCGCGCCGTTCAGCTTGAGGGGCGACTCGCCGAACAGGGCACTCATGCCGATCAGGCTGAAGTTTTTGTTCTTCAGTTCGATCGTCCCCTTGATGTTGGAAAATACCGGGGCCTTGGGACCGTAACTGAGCATGGCCTTTTCGACCGGTCCGCGAATCAGCAGGGTCTTGTAGTTGTCACCGATCTCCATATGGGCGATCTGACTGACACGACCGTCCAAGACCCCGGTGTCGAGCTTGAATATGCCGGTCTTGATCTTGTACTCGATATAATCGGATGTATCCGTCGGTATGATGCCGTAGGGGACATAGGCTTTGACATCCTCGTAGCGGAAGGTGCCGGGTGTGCTGGCCCGGGCGAGGATACGCGGATCCTTACTGATATAGTCATGCATCTGGAAACTGCCTTTGATGTGAAACCCGTCCGTGATCAACTCGACGGAAGGGATATCGATCAAGGCAGCGCTCAAGCGGAGATCATAATTCAGCTGCAGGGAACGCGGCGCAACGGTGTAGTGGAAGACCTTCGGCCAGAGCACGGCGGCCTTGCTGACCCGGATCTTGCCCTTGGAGGCAAAATTTTTGATGCGTCCCTTGATACTGGAATCCAGATCCAACCTGCCACCCGAATTGGCAAAGGGGATGAAGCGTTCGTAATAGGGCCAAAAGCGGCCGATTTCGAACTGTTTTATTTCCAGATTTCCATTCACTTCCGTCTCGGCCAGGGAGTGTCCATCCGCTGGCAGCTTCAGCGAAGCGGAGGCCGCAAGCGTTCCCGCTTGCCCGGTCAGAGGCACCACTTCACAGGAAAGTTTTACGTTTCCCTTGCGGCCGCGCGCCAGTTGGTCAAGGTCCAGGGAAATATCCCGTGCAATCGCCTGGAAGCCATCCTTCTGGACCGCCAGATCACGCCAGAGCAGGCTGCTGCGCCGGAACTGCACCTTTCTGAAATTGATCGGCGCCGAATCCTTGGACGGTTTGAGCAGATCGTCAATGTTCAGCGTGCCGTCACTCCCCCGGATAAGGCGAATTTCCGCACCATCGGCACGTACATCCTTGAGAACGACCTTCTTTTCCAGCAGGGGCATCAGCGCTAGTTTCAGGGTGATCCGTTCAGCTTTGAGGAAATCGGCGCTACCGTCGGGTTCTTTGACGGTGATACCCGTAAAGTCGAAGGAAGGGCCGAAGTGCCAGGCAAAGCTGCCACTGGCAAAGTTTACCTTGCGCTTGAGAGATTGCTGCAGGGTGGCGAGGATTTCATCACGGTAGGCGTTTACATCCAGAAGACGCGGCAGAAAGACGGCAGTACCGATGATCAGGGTAGCGGCCATCAGCGCCAGGATTCCGGATAACTTGATGTAGGTTCGTTTTTGCATCGGGGGTGTCAATGCCTTGGGATTGGTGGAATGTCGTGAAGATAGACCCTTGCAGCGGCCGCGTCAACTGCATTTGGCTTCATGTTGCGGGCGGCTCGGACTCCGGTGATAACCTGACGATACGCACCTTGAGGATCGAGGTCGGCGTCACCTCTTCACAGATCAGGCGACAGTCATGCCAGACCAGCGACTCGCCGCGCAGCGGAAAACGTCCCAGTTGATGCAGGATCAAGCCGGCTACCGTTTCATAGGGCACATCATCAACCATTTTGACGCCAATGGCATCGGCCAGCTCGAAGATCGAGAGCAATCCGTCCACCAACTGGCTGCCATCGGCCAGGCTCAGAAAATGCACCGCCTCGCCGGCATCATGCTCATCGCGGATTTCACCCACCAGTTCCTCGATCAGGTCCTCGGTCGTCACCAGACCGCTCAAGCCGCCATACTCGTCCACGACAAAAGCCATCTGGTTGCGCGAACGCTGCATCTCCCTGAGCAGACTGCTGACCTTTTTCCCTTCCGGCACAAACACGGGAGGCAGCATGATCGACGCCAGATCGAAGGCTTCTCCGGCCACCAAACGCCCCAGGAGATCCTTGCCATGCACGACCCCAACGATATCCTCGATGGTTTTCCGGTAGACCGGATAACGCGAGTACATATTGTCCAGGACAATCGCCACGACCTCGTCACGCCCGGCCGACAATTCCAGGCCGACCACGCGGGTTCGCGGCATCATCACCTCACGAACCTCGGCATCGGAAAATTCAAACACCCGGTGCAACAGGCGCTGTTCGTCCGGCTCGATTGTGCCGCTCTGGTGGGAAACATCGATGATCTGGCGCAGCTCGTCAACCGTATAGACCGAGGGGTATTCACCCGTGTGGCGCAGACCGATCAGCCTGACGGCACTCGATCCGGCCCAGTCCAACAGCAGGATCGGCCAGCGGAAAACCTGGTGAAACAGGCGCATCGGACGGGCTATGGCCAGGGCAACCCGTTCGGTACGTTCGAGTGCCAGGGTCTTGGGTGCCAATTCGCCCAACACGATATGCAAAAAGGTGATCATCGTGAAGGCGGCCACGAAGGCGATGGTATGACGCAGGGCGTCGGAGACCAGGCCCTGCAGGGGTGCTTCCAGCAGTTTGGCCAGCGCCGGTTCGCCGATCCAGCCCAGGGCCAGGGAGGCCATGGTAATACCCAGTTGAGTGGCCGAAATATAGGAATTGATCTGATCGAGGAGGGTCAGCAGGATCCGGGCGCGGCGGTTGCCGGCTTCAGCCAGCGCCACGACACGGGAGCGGCGGACCGCCACGAGGGAGAACTCGGAGGCGACAAAGAAGCCGTTGGCGGCAACCAGAAGCATAACGGTGACGATATACACGGCGGAAAATGACATGCCGGTATATTCCTTGATGGGTCCCCTAATGTCAATCCCAAACCGGACAGACAGGGCCGTGCGAAGATCTTTGTGCGGATATGCAAAGAGCCTGACGGGATTTCCGCCAGGCTCTCAGGATCAAGATACAGCAGGGATTATCGGGTAATCAGGCAGCGCTGACCGTTACCTTGAGGGTAGCGGTTACTTCGGGGTGAACCTTGATGGTAACTTCAAACTCACCCAGCTGTTTGATCGGTTCCGCCAGCACGATTGTCTTGCGGTCGATTTCAAAGCCTTTTTCCTTGAGGAACACAGCGATTTCCATATTGGTAACCGCGCCGAACAGCTTGCCCTCTTCGCCGGCCTTATGCGACAGCTCGATCGACGTTGCGGTCAATTTGGCAGCCAGGTTCTTGGCGGATTCCAGGGCCTTGTCCTTGCGGTAGGCCATCTGACGCTTGACGTGGTCGAGCGCTTTGGCATTTTTCAGCGTAGCTTCAACAGCCAGTCCCTTGGGGAGCAGGTAGTTGCGGGCATAACCGGGAGCAACCTTGACGATGTCGCCGATATGACCGAGAGTTTCGATGTTTTCCTTCAAAATGACCTGCATAATACTCTCCTTTCAAGCCTGTTTTACAGGTTTTCCTGTTTTCTGGGGGTGCGAAAATCACCCCACAGGTCAAATATTCCAATTGCTGCAACCAAGGCTGCCAGATAGGGCTGAAGCAGCAGCATGATATACAGTCCGGCCCGCAATGCCCCTGCAATACTCTGTCGGGCGATGACAGTGGAAAGCACCGCCAGCCCCTGCAGGAAATAGAGCACGATGATGATTGCGAGCACGTTAACGGCCGGGACCGTGATGAGCGTGTTGTCGGCCAGCAGTGAAAAACCGGCCGCGATCAGACCCCAGACCAGAACATCAGGGTTGCGGTAGGCCCTGAATTCATCGATATTCAGATTAAAACCCATGCCGGCCGTGAAGCGCCGCAAGAGTGCCAAGTTACATCCGACCATGCCGATCAGGGTAATCACGATCAGTGCCGGATAGACCCTGATCACCAGGTCGGCGGCAGTGGCCATGGTCTGTTTCAGCGTGGCCAGTTCCTCGCCCTTGAGACCACTCTTTTCATAAATGGCAACCGCTTGGGCGACACTCTTCTGAATCTCGCCCACGGCCATCTGGTGGACATTCTGACCGCCACTGAAGCTGAAAAAGAGCACCGCCAAGCCCAGAAAGAGCACACTGGCCACGGTCGTCCAGACAATCGAACGGGCGGCGCCGAAGCCCCGCAGCAACAGTTCCGGCAGCAGCAGGGAAATCAGGCCGCACTGTACCAGATAAAAGGTGCCCGCGCTGAGACCGAAGTAGGCGGTCATGGCGGCGGTCGCCCCCAGGATGATAATGATCCCCGTACCACGGCCGTAGCGGAAGCGAAAATAAGCGGCCGGAAACGGTGCCAGCAGCCCGGAAAAGATGCCGGCCGGCGGGATGACCAGATAGGCGGCGAACAGAATGAACGAGCCGGCCATGCCGACCAGCGCCGCAATAATGCGGGAGCTGAGGGCATGTCCGGCTTTGTCGGTCAGGCGCATCAAGCGGAGATCAAGGCAGTACGTGGTTTGATGCAACCGGCAGCAGAGCGATGTTCCGGGCGCGTTTGATGGCCTCGGTGATCTCGCGCTGATGCTTGGCACAGTTGCCGGAGATACGGCGGGGAACGATCTTGCCACGCTCCGAGATGAAGTAACGGAGGGTACGCGGCTCTTTATAATCGATCGTCAGATTTTTTTCTGCGCAGAAACGGCATACTTTGCGGCGCTGAAAAGGACGTTTCTTGCGCGGGCCGCCAGGACCGCCCGAAGGGCGCTGGCCAGGTCCGGAAGAAGGGCGCTGATAGGTGCTGGTTGGTCTTTCGTCACTCATGATATTCTATCCTCCAAGGAATTATTCAGTTGCCGTTTCGACGGGGGTCTCTTCAACTCCAGCAGCCTCATCCACCTCGGACTCGACTACCACTGCCTTTTTCTCAGGCACAACCTTCTCAGGCTCATCGGTAATGTTGACAGTCTGATAGCGTAGAACCTTCTCGTCGAGTCTGATACGACGCTCCAGTTCGGCGATCATCTCAGCGACGCCGTCATAGCGGACATAGTAGTAACGTCCACGTGCACATTTCCTGATGGAGTAGGCCAGCTTTCTGACACCCCAGTCATCCATCCGGTGCAACTCACCCTTGAAGGACGTGATGACGTCCTGCACCTTGGTGGTGACGATTTTGATATCGTCTTCGCCAAGTTCGGGCTGGAGGATGATAATTGTTTCGTACTTCCTCATAATAATGCCTCCTCACGGTTTACGAGCCCTGGTCCTACCCAGAGCAAGGAGATACGGCCAATGGCCGCTTCTAAAGAACGAGTTTTGTACTATATTTTTCAAGACAGTGCAATAAATTTATTACCGGGGCCAGACCCGGTATTTCCTGACCAGCTCCACGGGGTGGTAGGAAAGCTTGGCGTTGCGCAGTCCCGGCTCACCCAGATCCTGCTCGCGGTTGATATAACGACAGTCGCTGAAGAGCAGTCGGGCAAACTCCCGGTTGACCAGTTGCGAGGCACCTTCCATGAAGGGATCGGCCTTCTCGAAATGACAGACCGCGGTATCCCGATTGAGCCGTTCGCCCAACGCAAAAGCCCGTACCACCCCTGCCACCGTCAGTACCACCCCCTCCAATCCCAAGCGATCGGCCAGGGTCAAGCCCTCGACCGTGGCATCCATCTCCAAATTGAAGGATTGGTTCCCCTCAACCTCCGCCACCCGCCCCCATTCGTCCAGCAATTGCAGACAGCCGCAGCGATGACCTGCCGACAGGATCTGCACCTCGTGCTCATGACGGGCCGTAAAATAGTTGATCCGGTTTTTCTTTTTGTGAAAACGGTTTCCCGGCAAAGTCGCCAGTTCTTCGCGCAGATAGAGATAATCAAAGGATTGGCGATCCTCCTCAATCCGGCATTCCACACCCCTGAGATAGCCTGCCACAAAGCCATCATCGACACCGTACAGCTCCAGACCGGCATCCAAAAGCAGCGCGCAGGCACCCGACACGTCGCCGCCCAAGGGAGGCAGACAGTAGCAACCGCCGTCATAGCCCCGGCCCAGCAGCACAAGCGTATCCCCGAGCATTGAGACCTTGTAGCCATGGGCCTTGCGAAACAGGTACAAGCCGGCAAAGGTCAACTCCGAGACGCGGGGCTGCAACTCCTCAAAGATACCGTCCAAGAGCGGCTTATCGGCGATAGTAAGCGGCCGGGACAGGGGCCAGGCGGGAATTTCCATGGGGTTCTCCAATATTTATCACGATAAATCAGCATGATATATAATTCACACCCACGCCGAAATACGTCATTAAAAACAAAAACTTTATTTTACCGGGATGAACAGGATATACAGAGATACCATCAAAATCTTGTTCATGGGTGTATATCGGTTATGTTACCCGTTTACCCCTGTAACGACTTAGACCTGCAAATGGTAACAGATAAAATACAACGGAGGAAACAGCTATGGCAATCGCCATGAAAATCGCCGGACACATTTCCAAATCATCCTGGATCCGCAAGATGTTCGAAGAAGGTGAACGACTGCGCCAGCAGTTCGGCGCCGAAAACATCTACGACTTCACCCTGGGAAACCCGGATGTGGAGCCGCCGGAAGCCTTCCAGCGCGAACTTCGGGAGCTGGCGCACAAGCCGCTGCCCGGCATGCACCGTTACATGAACAACGCCGGCTATCATGAAACCCGCGCGGCCGTGGCCGCCAAACTGTCCAAGGATTCCGGCCTGGAGGTGGGCGCCGCCCATGTCATCATGACCTGCGGCGCCGGCGGTGCCCTGAACGTGGTACTCAAGACCATCCTCAATCCGGGTGAAGAGGTCATCATTCTGGCCCCCTTTTTCGTGGAGTACAAATTCTACATCGACAACCACGGCGGCGTTCCGGTGGAGGTCTGGACAGACCACGACACATTCCAGCTGGATGTGGATGCCATCGCACGGGCGATTACACCTAAAACGCGGGCGATCCTGATCTGTTCGCCCAACAACCCGACCGGTGTGATCTATCCCGAGGAAAGCCTGCGCAAGCTGGGTGAGGTCCTGAAAAAGATCCACCACGACAACGGCCATCTGATCTACGTCATCTCGGATGAACCCTACGCCCGCATCGCCTATGACGGCAAGCACGTGCCCAACATCTTTCCGCTGGTGGAGAGCTCGATCATCGTCACCTCCCACAGCAAGGATCTGGCCCTGCCGGGCGAGCGCATCGGCTATCTGGCCGCCAACCCGCGCATGGATACGGCCCTGCAGTTCATGGAGGGAGCCGTCTTCAGCAACCGCGTCCTGGGCTTTGTCAATGCGCCGGCCCTCATGCAGCGGCTGGTGGCCAAGTTGCAGGACGAATCGGTGGATATTGCCGAGTACCAGGCCAAGCGCGACCTGCTGGTGAATGAGTTGAGCGACATGGGCTTCAGCATGGTCAAACCGGACGGCGCCTTTTACCTGTTCCCCACGTCGCCCCTGGCCGATGACGTGGAGTTCGTCAAACTGGCCCAGAAACACCATATCCTGCTGGTACCGGGCGCCGGATTCGGCGCGCCCGGCTACTTCCGCATCGCCTACTGTATTGACAAGGGGATTATCGAGCGCAGCCTGCCCGCCTGGCGAGCACTGGCCAAAGAGGTGGGGCTGAAAGGGTAGCTTTCAAGGCAGTTACATGCTTGAACCTATAAAAAAGCAGTTGCACGCGGAGACGCGGAGAACGCGGAGCAAAACCGGATTAATTACATCGGAACCACTATTACCTAATTGGTGAAGGTTCTTATTGACGTAACGTAGTGAGTTTCTCCGCGACCTCCGCGTCTCCGCGTGAGTAACTGCCGTTTTTCAGGTTGAATCAAAAATAGAGGGCCGAATGCTGAAGCGTGCATCCGGCCCTCTATTTTTTTCAAGGGAGAGCTGTTTAGAACTCGACCCCGACTTCACCGAAAGGACCACCGAAGCGGGCATCGGCCTTGACGCCATCCCGGTCGATTTTGAGCTTTTCATAGCGGTAACCGGCGGCGGCGAAGAGCGGCCCGAATGGTTTGAGTTTCAGCCTGCCGATGAGGTCATAGTAGTGATTCTTCTCGTAGACGAGACCGCGGGCCTCTCCCTCGACCGCCAGCCACGTGACCGGTTTCACCTGGAAGCCGAGATAGAGCATAGGCAGGGGGATGACCACTGATTTTGAATCACTGACGGTCAGGCCACTGAGCGCATCCTGCCCGCTTACCCGTGCCCTGAAGTCGATAATCCTCGCATCAACACCCAGGTCCAGATTCAGGATCCCAGCGGTCGCGGTCTTGAGCCCCGGGATCCCGTAGAACAGGCCGACATCGTAGTGGTCAAGCTTGATTTCCGAGGTAAAGGGGCCGGGGGCAATGGACACATTTCCGAACTGGAAGCTGGTGTTCTTGCTGCCCGTCTGGCTGAATTCCATCGGCGTGGCCATGAGGTAGATGTTGGGAAAGAGCAGCGGTGTGTCGATCTTGATCCGCCCGAAAACCCGATTCTCATCACGGTATTTCAGGTTATCCTTGATGCTCAGCTGATCCAGCGCCGTCGTCCCCTTATAGGATATGTCCCCGTTGGGAGTCTGGTTCCAGACACCGACCGCCACCTCAATCCCCGCAGCAGACGCTGCACAGGGCAGCATAACCAGGGCCAGCAGGCCTCCCACAATCCAAAGCTTCACTCTCTTCATGCTGTTCTCCTTTCAATTGGCTGTTCCGGTGGTTCCCGCGTGGCCGCTTTTTCCTCCAGGAACTCGATAAATTCGATGTTGCGGATAACGAACTTCAGATTGAAACGGCTTTCGTAGAGCAGCAGCGCCGAGGCGACAAACAAAAAGATTCCGCCTGACAGGGCGATCACTGTCGCAATCCAGGCCTGCTCCGGCCTGCCGAAGGCCACATTGGCGGCAATGCCAAGGCTGGAAGCGACAAAAAGTGCCGTCGCGGTGTAGAGCGTGGCCATGGCCTTCTGGATCAGGGTAGCACGCCGCTTGGCCAGCGCAACCTGTTCCTGCAGGAATTCCATCCGCTCGACCGGGAAAGAGATCCGCCCCGCCACAACCGCCTCCACCTCCCCTTTCATGACATTGACCCGGTCGAAGATCCGCCCCAGACGGGCCGAGGTGGAAAAGATCAGCGTACCGCAGGCCGATATCAGCACGGCCGGGGTGATCATGGAGGTCAGGATGCGCGAACTGGAAAGTGCTTCCAGGGTTTCTTTATCGAACAAGGTCATGCGGGAAACCTTTCGCTCAGATCATCTCGTTGGCCGTCAACTCGGCCTTGATCCAGGCATAGACCACCGGAGCGGCGATCATCCCCACCATGCCGAAGATCGCCTCCATGAACAGCATGGCGCAGAGCAGCTCCCAGGCGCGGGCATGTACCTGACCACCGACGATACGGGCATTGGTGAAATATTCCAGCTTGTGGATCACGACCAGAAATGCCAACGAGGCGATCCCTGCTCCGGGAGAGGTCCCCAGGCTGATCAGGACGATGGCCGCGTTGGATATGAGATTGCCGATAACCGGAATGATGCCGGCCACGAAGGTCAGCAGCAGCAATGCGGTTACCAGCGGCAGATGGATGCCGCAGAGAGGCAGGATCACCAACAGGAAGATCGCCGTCAGTATGGTATTGATCGTCGAGATCTTAACCTGGGCAAAGACGACCTTGTCAAAGGCTTCTGTCAGGTAACGCGAGCGGGCATGCAGTGCGGCGGCCAACGGCGGCCAGTTGCCGCTGTCGTCGAACTGATAGATGGCCGTCATCCCCCCGATGACCATCCCGAAGAGGATATGCACAAAGGTCTTGACCCCCGCCATCCCCGCTGCCGAAATCCGGTGGCTGTTCTCATGCAGCAAAGAGCCGAGCTGTTCGCGGAGATCGTCGACGGAATCAGGCAGGAGCGCCGCCATATCCAGCGGCACGGTCTGCCTGATGCGTTCCAGGGTTTCGGCGACCGCCGCCAGCAGATCCGCCAGGCCGTTTTGTCCGTGCAGCAACGACCAGATGGCAAAACCGATTCCGAAGACCACGGTAATAGCGATCATCATGATGGCGGCCAGGGCAATCTCGTGGGCGATCCTGTTCAAGTGGGAGGGGAGTTTTTTGGCCAGTTTTACGGTCAGCACATGCACGGCCAGGCCGGCGAAGACCGACGGCAGCAGGTGAAAATGAAGCACCAGCGGCACTGCCAGCCCTGCCAGCAGATAACTTGTCATCACGGCCCCAGGCATAGGCATCTCCCTCAGGTTTCCCACTGCGGCCTCAATCCCGGTAGCGCTTGGTAATATCGGCGTAGGCGTCGATGCGCCGATCACGCAGAAACGGCCAGATGCGCCGCACCGTCTCGCTCCGTTTCAGATCCACGTCCACCAGCAGAACTTCTTCCTGATCTACTGAAGCCTGCGCCAGGATTTCACCCTGGGGTCCGGCCACAAAGCTGTTCCCCCAGAACTGGATGCCGGTCTCCGGCTGTTGGCTGGAGGCCTCGAAACCGACCCGGTTGACCGCCAGTACCGGCAGGCCGTTGGCCACGGCATGACCGCGCTGGACGGTGACCCAGGCATCTTGCTGACGTTGCTTTTCCGCATCCGTATCGGCCGGGTCCCAGCCGATGGCGGTCGGATAGATCAACAGATCGGCCCCGGCCAGGGCCATCAGACGGGCCGCCTCGGGATACCACTGATCCCAGCAGACCAGCACACCCAGAGTCCCCAGCGAGGTTTGTATCGGAGTGAAGCCGAGATCACCGGGGGTGAAGTAGAATTTCTCATAGAAACCGGGGTCATCCGGTATGTGCATCTTGCGGTAGATCCCGGCTATTTCACCATCTGTTTCAAATACCACGGCGGTGTTGTGGTAGAGCCCCGCCGCACGGCGCTCGAAGAGCGAGGCCACGATCACCACCCCCAGTTCCCTGGCCAAATCGGCGATGAAACGGCTGGAATCGCCCGGTATCGGCTCTGCCAGATCAAACAGGGCCGGATCCTCGATCTGGCAGAAGTAGGGACCTGCGTGCAACTCCTGCAACACGATCAGGGCCGCCCCGGATGCCGCGGCGCGCCTGACCAGGGCGGCGGTCTTGTCCAGGTTGGCCTGTTTGTCATCGCCGCAGCTCTGCTGGATAAGTGCGCTGCGCAGGATCGTCATGGCAGCACCCCGGCAGGAAGCTGCATGGTGACACAGTGCAGCGAACCATGCTGTTCAATCAACGACAGGCAGTTGATCCCGATGATCTCGCGGCCGGGGAAAGCCTGAGCGATGCGGGCCAGGGCCTGATCATCGTTTTCCCGGTCTCCGTAGGTCGGCGCCAGCACCGCCCCGTTGATGACCAGGAAATTGGCGTAGGTGGCCGGCAGACGGTGGGCTTGGTCATCAAAACGGGCCTTGGGCCAGGGAAGTGCAATCAGGCGATAGGGTGATCCGTCCGGCGCCCGGAAGGCCTTCAACTCCGCCTCCATCAGCTTCAACTCCTGAAAATGCTCGTCCAGCGGGTTGTCACAGGCCTGATAGACGATGGTGTTGTCGGGACAGATCCTCGCCAGGGTATCGATATGGGAGTCGGTATCGTCCCCGGCCAACCAGCCGTGGTTGAGCCAGAGTACCCGCCGGGCGCCCAACATGGCGGCCAGGGCCTGTTCGATCTCGCTTCTGTCCAGCTGGGGGTTACGATTGGGCGAGAGCAGGCAGGCCGAGGTGGTCAGAATCGTTCCCAGGCCATCGCTCTCAAGACTGCCCCCCTCCATGATCAGGCCGACCGTATTGAGATTGGGAAGCAGGGCACCCTGTTCCTTGAGGCGCTTGCTGATCAGGTTATCGTGATTGGCCGGAAATTTGAGTCCCCAGCCATTGAAGCCGAAATCCAGCAGAACCGGCTGATTGTTGTAACTGACGGTAAGTGGCCCGAAGTCCCGTGCCCAGGTATCGTTATTGGGCATCTCGCAGATCGTGACCCGTGACAGATCAACCCCGCCGCCGGCCAGAAAACCGGCGGCAGCGGCGGCATCGGGCGCTGTCAGCAACACCCGTTCAAAACGGATGATCTGTTGAATGATCTCTACAAAGACCGGACGGACATCGTCCAGCATGTAGGCCCAGTCGGTTCCTTCATGAGGCCAGGCCAGCAAAACGCCGTCCTGTGCCTCCCATTCGGCGGGAAAGCGTGGATTCACGATATAACTCCTCATTGGCGATTCAATCTCACTAACAGTGCGCCACAGTATAGATGCAGAACAGGCGCTGCGCAACCCCCCTGTCGCGGCCATGCCGGACTGGAACAGTTTTGCCTTGATTTATGGCGCGGCTTGCATTAGAAAACTACCTTCCCATCTGTGCCCAGATTCCCCATGACGGAGACAACGTGAACAGCATTACACTCAAGGCGCCTGCCAAGGTCAACTACCTCCTGGACGTCATTCGCCGCCGCCCGGACGGCTACCATGACCTGCGCATGGTCATGCAGCGGGTCAACCTGTGTGATGAACTGACCATCTCCCTGACCGACACTCCGGGAATATCGGTCACCTGCGGAAAAAACGGTGTTCCCGACGGTCCGGGAAACATCGCCTGGAAGGCCGCCAACGCCCTGCTTGAACTGGCCCACTCCCCCCAGGGCGCTCAAATCTCCATCACCAAGAACATCCCGGTTGCCGCGGGACTGGGCGGCGGCAGCAGTGATGCCGCCTCGGTGCTGATGGGCATGAACGACCTGTTGCAGTTGGGCCTGTCCGACCAGCGCCTGATGGAGATCGGTGTCAAACTGGGCGCCGACGTCCCCTTCTTTATCTTTAAAAAAACGGCCATGGCCGAGGGGATCGGCGAAGCGCTAAGCACTATGCCGGAGATGCCCAAAGCCTGGGTGCTGCTGGTCAACCCCGGCCTGCACGTTTCCACCGCCTGGGTCTACAAAAATTTGCAGTTGACAAATCGGGGTGCGCTGGCTAAACTGCCTTCCCTTTACGGATCAGTCAAGGACATCTGTTCGATCTTTGCCAACGACCTGGAATCAGTGACCATCCCCTCCTTTCCGGTCATCGCCGAGATAAAAAACGCCATGCTGAGCCACGGCGCTCTGGGCGCCATGATGTCCGGCAGCGGGCCGACGGTCTTCGGGCTGTATCAGGACTGCGAAACCGCCGAACTGGCCCGAACAGCCATCACTAACGGCACCAACTGGTTTGCTGCGGTGGTTGAGACCCTCTAGCATTTGCATCTGTTTGATATAGTTGTTTCACACCCTTGATGGGGCGTCGCCAAGCGGTAAGGCATCGGATTTTGATTCCGACATTCCCAGGTTCGATCCCTGGCGCCCCAGCCACTAAACTCAAAAGGTTACGGAGAATTCCGTAACCTTTTTCCGTTTTTCCCCAGTATATCCGTTGACAACTTCAGCAGACCTTCTCGCCCCCGCGCCCCCGTTCATCCACCTTGATATGCTGCGAAAGCCTGTGGTATATACCTCCATCATTCAAAAAGCCTCTAGAGAAAACAAACAAGATAGGTAACAAGACCTACGTACGCTTTCTAAAGACGTCCAACCACGCCGTATTGGCAAAAAAACTCAAAAAGGTGGAATTATGAATTCAAAACCTATTCTCGTGGCGTTGTTTCTGTGTGTGGCGCTTGCAGGTACGCTGTCGGCCGAGGAGACCAATCCGATCCTGGGAAAGACGAGTGACTTTGTCCTCCGGGAAGCCGACCTGGACCGTATTCTGGCCGGCCAGCCGCCGGCCGTGCTGAAACGTATTCAGGACGACCCCCAGCAGCGGGTCGCCATTGTCAGGGAAATCCTGATAAAAAAAGCGGTCGTTGCCAGGGCCAGGAAGGAACGCTTTGACAAAAAACCGGAAACCAAGGAACAGCTGAGCTACGTTTTCGACGATTTTATCTCCCGGGAATATCTCACCAAGGTCGTGACCGCCGGTGTGACCGTAGCGGAAGATGAACTGAAGAAATACTACCGTGAACATGAAAAGGATTTCCTGTTGCCCGAGCAGATCACGGTGCGCCACATCCTGATTGCGGCTCCCAAAGAGGCCACCCCGCAGGAAAGGGAGAAGGCCCGCGGCAAGGCTGAAACGATCCTGCAGCGCCTGAACAAGGGCGAGGAGTTCGCCAAACTGGCCAAGGAAAACTCGGAAGATCCGATCTCGGCTCCCAAGGGGGGCGAACTCAGCCCGATCACCCTCGGCAAAACCAATTCGGAAGAGTTCGAAAAAGCCGCCTTTGCCCTCAAGCCCGGTGAGCTCAGCGGCATCGTGACCAGCGCTTATGGCTTCCATATCATCAAGATGGAACAGCGCCAGGAAAAACGGACGGCCCCCTTTGAAGAGGGCAGGGAGTACATCTTCAACAAGTTGAAGAGTGAACTGGAGCAGAAGAAGATCCGCGAGTTTCTCGAACAGGCCGTCAAGGATGCCGGCATGGAAATTTATGACGAAAAGGATGCCGCCGCACACGTCAACAGCCCGATAAGCCCGGAGAGCGGCACTGCCACTGAAATCAAAAAATAAGCGCTGCAGTGGGGTGAAAGTGCATATTCACCTGGCTGCAGAGGCGCCATGACCGCCCGGACTGCCCCACAGCACAATCCGGGATGATACCTGTTTTATGATTGACTTTAATGTGACGATATTGTAAAAATTTGCATTTCAGGGAATTCCTGTCCCGGCAATCTTGCGTTTCGATTCCGGGCACTTCAGCCAAGAGTCCCGCTTCAACTTGAAAGGTAACTGAACGATCATGCACGACAAGATCAGGGTTTTTACCGGAAACTCCAACCCCGTCCTCGCCCAGAAAATTTGTGAAAGCCTGCAAGTGCCCCTCGGAGGCGCTCGGGTGCGTACCTTCTCCGACGGCGAGATCATGATTGAAATCACCGAGAATGTCCGCGGTCGTGACGTCTACATCGTCCAGTCCACCTGTGCACCTACCAATAACAACCTGATGGAACTGCTGATCATGACCGACGCCCTCAAACGGGCTTCGGCAGCGACCATCACCGCCGTGATGCCCTATTACGGTTATGCCCGCCAAGATCGTAAGGCCGCCCCGCGTACCCCGATTACCGCCAAGCTGGTGGCCGACCTGATCACCACCGCCGGTGTGGACCGGGTGGTGACGATTGACCTGCACGCCGGTCAGATCCAGGGTTTCTTCAACATTCCCGTGGATAACCTGTATGCGGCACCGGTTATGGTTGAGTACCTCAAAAATCGCTTCAAAGGCGAGAATGTCGTCATGGTTTCTCCGGACGCCGGCGGCACCGAGCGCGCCCGGGCCTTTGCCAAGCGCCTGGAGTACACCCTGGCGGTAATCGACAAGCGCCGCACCGGTCCCAACGTGGCCGAAGTGATGCATCTGATCGGTGATGTACGGGGCAAGATTGCCATCATCCTGGACGACATGATCGACACCGCCGGCACCCTGACCCAGGCAGCCAAGGCACTCAAGGAAAACGGCGCCAGCGCCATCTATGCCTGCGCCACTCATGGTGTGCTCTCCGGTCCGGCCATCGAACGCATCAACAACTCCGATATTGAAGAAGTCCTCCTGACCGACACGATACCAGCGGGTGAGAAACAGGAACAAACCGGCAAGATACGCATGCTGTCCGTTGCAAACCTTTTGGCCGAGGCCATCCGCCGTATCCATGAAGACGAATCGGTCAGTTCGTTGTTCGTCTAAGAGCAGACCACACTATTCAGAACAATTGATTTTATTACTTTGCACGTATCGGGTGGGTACGCCCACCACAACAATTGGAGGAACACCATGCAACAGACACAGCTGAATATTGAATTGAGATCGAAAACCGGCAAGGGCATCAGCCGCCAGTTGAGAAACGCAGATATGGTTCCGGGCGTCGTGTACGGAAAAGACATGGATCCGGTCGCTGTAAGTATAAAACACCGCGAGTTGCGGGCTGCAACAGCCGGCGAAGGCGGCCAGAACAACCTGATTACCCTGGTGGGCGGCGGAAGCCTGGACCAGTCCATGGCCATCATCGTCGATTTGCAGCGGGATGCCCTCAAGGGCACCTATAAGCATGTTGACCTGCACCGCATCAACATGACCGAGAAACTGCGCGTCACCGTTCCGATCGTCCTGAAGGGCGATGCCATCGGCGTCAAGGAAGGCGGCCTGCTTGACCTGTCTCTCCACGAACTGCATATCGAATGTCTGCCGGGCAATATCCCCGACCATATCGAAATCGATATCACCAACCTTGCGATCGCCCACTCGATGCATATCAATGAGATTGCGGTTCCTGAAGGGGTCAAGATTCTGGACAACCCCAAAACAGCAGTTGTCAGCGTTCTCGGCAGGGCCAAGGAAGAAGCTCCGGCCGAAGCCTGATCCCAGCATAGAATCGAATGAAAACCTTTATCATAGCGGGGCTGGGTAATCCCGGCCCCACGTATCAATGGACCCGCCACAACGCGGGTTTCCTTTTTTTGGATCGACTGGCTCAACACGAGAATCTTTCCATAACCCGCAAGACATTTTCGGGCCTGGCCGGAGAGTGGACCTATCACGACTGTCGCCTGATCCTTCTCAAACCTCAGACGTTCATGAATCTCTCGGGGCAGGCTGTCATGCAGGCGCTCCAGTTCCACAAACTCCCCCTGTCACAGCTGATCGTCGCACACGATGAACTGGACCTCCCCTTCGGCACCGTCCGTCTCAAGCAGGGAGGGGGACATGGCGGGCACAACGGCCTGCGTTCGATCATGACACAGCTCGGCAAGGGTGACTTCACCCGCCTGCGCATCGGCATCGGTAAACCTGCCCACGGCGACACGACCAACCATGTCCTGGGCACCATCCCGCCGGCCGAGATGGAGATACTGCCCCGCATTCTGGATGGCGCTCTGGATATGCTGGAGATGATGCTGGACGAGGGCGTGCCCAAAGCCATGAGCATGTTCAACAACAAGAATTACCTGGCCTGATACCAGGCCAAAGGCGTCAGCCAACTCACTAAAGGATAAACGTTATGGGTTTCAATTGCGGTATCGTCGGACTGCCCAATGTCGGCAAATCAACCATCTTCAACGCGCTGACCTCGGCTGGCGCCGAATCGGCCAACTATCCGTTCTGCACCATCGATCCCAACGTCGGCATCGTCCAGGTGCCGGACCCGCGCATGGATCAGCTCTCGGCTATCGTCCACCCGCAGAAGACCCAGCCGACCACCATTGAGTTCGTTGATATTGCCGGCCTGGTCAAGGGCGCCAGCTCGGGCGAAGGGCTCGGCAACCAGTTTCTGGGACACATCCGCAGTACGGATGCCATTGTGCATGTCGTGCGCTGTTTCGATGACGACAACGTCGTCCACGTCAGCGGCCGGGTTTCTCCGGCAGACGATATCGAAGTCATCAATACCGAACTGGCCCTGGCCGATCTGGACACGGTCGAAAAGAAGATCCAGCGCGCCGAGAAACTGGCCCGCAGCGGCGACCAGAAGGCCAAGGACGAAGTCGCCTTTTACCAGCGTGTCCGGGCGCTGCTGGAACAGGTCAAGAAACTCAAGGGCGTGGCCGAGAACGAAGACGAGCGCCTCTGGATGCGCGAACTGCACCTGCTCTCTGACAAACCGGTGCTCTACGCGGCCAACGTGGCCGAAGACGACCTGGAGGGAACACATCCCTTTGTGGCGCAGGTCCGGGAGATCGCGGCCGCCGAAGGCGCCGGGGTAGTCGTCATCTGCGGCAAAATCGAGGCGGAGATCTCCGAGCTGGAGAACGACGAGAAACAGGCCTTCCTGCAGGACATGGGCTTGGAGGAGTCGGGACTGGACCGCCTGATCCGCAGCGGCTATGAGCTGCTCGGTCTGATCACCTACTTCACCGCCGGTGTCAAGGAAGTGCGCGCCTGGACCATCGTCAACGGCACCAAGGCACCCGGCGCTGCCGGCGTGATCCACTCCGACTTCGAGAAAGGCTTCATCCGGGCCGAGGTAATTGCGTTCAATGACTTCATCACCTGCAACGGCGAAGCCGGCGCCAAGGAGAAGGGGCTCATGCGGCTGGAAGGCAAGGAGTATGTCGTCCGCGACGGAGATGTAATGCACTTCCGTTTCAACGTCTAGTGAGCGTTTACACACTGTAGCATTCTGAAAAGGCTGACCGGTCACCAGTGACCATTCAGCCTTTTTCAATAAAACCATGCAATTCTGTTGTCCACGAAAGACACGAACTTTCACGAACAATAACGCTATAAAAAACGGTTGCACGCGGAGAACGCGGAGAACGCGGAGCAAAACCGAATCATTACATCGGAACCAGTATTACCTGATTGGTGAAGGTTATTTTTGACGTAACGAAGTGAATTTCTCCGCGACCTCAGCGTCTCCGCGAGAGTAACTGCCGTCTTCAGGATAAATTGATACGGGGTATCAACGATTCACCAGACAGGCATCTGTACTTTTTTGTTTTTCCATTGTTTTCGTTCGTGTTTTTCATGCCTTTCGTGGACAAGTCTGTTTTATGATTTTCAAGGCAAGGAGTCTCCATTGTCACATCATCAATTCAAGAGCCGTCTCTTCTCCTTCGTAGCACGCCGCCCGCGCCTGATCCTGGGGCTGGCGCTGCTCTTTTCCGCGCTTTCCGTGTTCTACACAATCAAGAACATGGAGTTTCTCACCGGTCGCGATGACCTGATGCCGCGCAATGCCCCCTTCCAGGTGGATTACCGCGCCTATAGGGCCGAGTTTGGTGACCAGGAGGAGATCGTGGCCGTGATCGAGTCGGACGACGCCGAGCGCTCCACCCGCGCCGCTGACGCCCTCCATGCGCGGCTGAAGCGGGAACAGGGCGTCTTCCGCGAGGTATTCTATCCCGGCGGCCTGCCCTATTTCCGCCAGAACGGCCTGTTGTTCATGCCGTTGGAAGAGATCAAACAGCTGCGCAACACCTTGACCATGGCCGCGCCGGTGCTGACAGACCTGGCCGCCGCTCCCTCGGTCCAGACCCTCTTCAGCAGCCTGACCCGCCAGATCGACGGCTATCTGGCCAAGCCCGACCCGACGACCCTGAAAAGCCTGACCTTCATGCTGACCACCCTGGACAAGGGCTTTGCTTCGGCTTCGCTCAGCACAGGCGCATCGGCTTCGCCCAACACAAATCCGGTCCCTGAGCGGAGTCGAAGGGACGGCATGTCCATGGACTCATTTCTGAAGGGGGGCGGCGACGGCAAGCCCACTTTGCTGGAGAGCGCCGGGCGGCAACAGGTCATCACCATGCTGCCGGTCAAGGAACAGGGCAGTTTCGTGCCGGCTGAAAAGGCCATCCAGACCGCCCGGGCCGCCCTGAATGAGATCCTCAAAAAGCCCGAGTTCAAGGGGATCAGTGGTGGCCTGACCGGCGTACCGGTCCTGGAATACGAGGAGATGGCCACCAGCCAGCGCGACATCGAGATTGCCACCGTCCTCTCCCTGTCGCTGACCGTGATCCTGCTGCTGTTCGCCTTCCGGGGTCTCTTGAATGTCATCGCCGCCATGGTCTCGCTGATCGTGGGCATCTGCCTGTCGTTCGGATTTGCCACCCTGGCAGTCGGCCACCTCAACATCCTTTCCATGGTCTTCGCCATCATGCTGATCGGTCTGGGGATCGAATACGGCATCCAGGTCGTGCTGCGCTATCAGGAAGAGCTCAAATCCGGCGTGAGCGGCATGGAGGCCATCGAGACCGGCCTCTCCGCCAACATCCGCACGATCATCATGGCCGCCGCCACTGTGGCCATGGCCTTTGCCACCTTTGCCTTCACCGACTTCAAGGGGATCGCCGAGCTGGGCATCATCGCCGCCGGCGGGGTCTTCATCTGCGTACTGGCCACCTTCACCGTCCTGCCGGCCATGCTGATCCTGCTGGAGCGCTTCAGGAAACCCGCCCTCCCCTCTAGCAAAGGGAAGATTGCCGCATCGGAACACCCGCTTCTGCGACAGCTCTTCGCCAAGCCGCGCCTGGTGATTGGTATGACGCTCCTCCTGGTCTTGGCCTGCGTCTACCCGACCCTGCAGACACGTTTCGATTACAACCTGATGAACCTGCAGGCCAAGGGGTTGCAATCGGTGGAATACGCCTACAAGCTCATGCGCAGCAAGGAAAACTCGGGCTACTTCGCCGTTGTCACGGCCCGGGATCAAAGCGAAGCCCGGCAGCTGACCGAGCGTTTGGAAAAACTGCCGGCCGTTGACCATGTGGTCAGCCTGCTGGCGCTGGTCCCCGAACAGCAAGAGGCCAAGCTGGCGGAACTGGCCGCCCTGCGCCAGGTCATGGATACGGTCAAACCGGTACCCTACGAGGAGAATCTGCGGGTCATGGAATTGCCGGCGATCTTCGAAAGCTTCCGTGAGCGGGTCGACAGGTTGAAGCAGGCCCTGGAAGCGGGCAAGGCCCCCGAGGCCAAGCCGGTTGCGGCCTTTCTGACGACGCTGGACGGTTTTTTCGCGTCACTGGAGAAGGAGAAGGATAAAAATGCGTTGGGCATGCTGCGGGAGTTTCAGGGGGGCATGTTCGCGGAGCTGCCCGACAAGCTGCGCATGCTGAAAGAGACACTTCAGGCCGCTCCGGTGAGCGAAGCCGATGTTCCCCAGGAGCTGAAGCAACGTTTTGTGGGCAAAAACGGTAAGTTGCTGTTGCAGGTAGCGCCCAAGGGAGAAATCTTCGAGCGGGAGCCGCTACAGGCCTTCGTCAAGCAGGTAAAATCGGTCGTCCCCAAGGCCACCGGCGAACCGGTCATGGTCTACGAGTCATTGACCGTGCTGCGCGACTCCTATTTGAAGGCCTTCGGCTACGCCTTCATCGGCATCGCCGTGATCCTGCTGATTAACTTCAAGAGCCTGCGCTTCGCCCTGATCGGCAGCCTGCCCTTGGCAGCGGGGTTGCTGCTGATGGTGGGGGGCATGTGGCTGGCCGGTGTCACGTTCAACTCGGCCAACATCATTGTTTTGCCGTTGATCCTGGGGGTCGGGATCGACTCGGCCATCTACATCATCAACCGCTACCGCCAGGGGGACGAAACCCCGGTTCAGGTAGCCCTCTCCAGCGCCGGCATCGGTGTCTTCCTGAACGCCCTGACGATCCTGTTCAGCTTCGGGGCCTTGATGGTAGCCCATCACCAGGGGGTCTTCAGCATCGGCGCCGTCATGTCCCTGGGCATGGTGGCCAGCGTAGCGGTCTTCATGTTCTTCCTGCCGGCCCTGCTGGAGATCTGGGGCAAACGCTGACCCTGCCCTTCGACACTTACTTCGGCTTCGCTCAGCACAAGACGCTCAGGGACCGCTCGCCACACTGAGAACGTACGAAAAGACCCCCGAGGTTTTGAAAACCTCGGGGGTCTTTTGATAGCAACTAGAGCTGGCTGAGCGGAGTCGAAGCCGCTATCAGGGGGCCGTGACGTTGATGGTCTGGCTGGCCTCCCCTCCCGGATTCATGATCATGACACGAAAATCCTTATCGACCGGCGAGTAGGGATGGCGCTGGTAGATCAGCCTGGTACAATCGACATAGATCAGCTTCTCCCGCTCGGCCAGGTCCTGACCGCCATTCCCGCCGATCTTCTGCCCATCCACATAGACCGATGAGTTCTGCTGAAAGTTTTTCCCCACGATAATCAGCTCGTAGTAATTGACATACTGGCTGCCAATCATGACCTGGCTGATTTCCGGTTTGGTCTCGATGATCAGCCCCAGCGGCATGGTACCGTTGTCCGGTGCATTTTTGACCTGCACCTGATGCAGACCGCCGGCGACGTTCGGCACCCGGAATATGAGCGTTTCGCTCGATGCACGGCGGCTTTTCAGCACAGAACCGTCGAAAACGAGCTGCGACGTTTCGAGGAAATTCTGGCCCTGGGCGCTCACCTCCCGATCCGTCCCCTGGGAGCAGGAGCTGATCGTGTCCGGCGACAAGCCGTTCAGCACCGGACGCAGCGGCAGAATGGTGAAGTTATACGGGCGGCTGAGAGCCCCGTCGGCACGTTTGAGGTACAGCGCGTAGAGACCTGGTTCGATCTGCTGGGGAATACTGAACTCGACCTGCCGTCCCTCAAGCACCCGGCTTGGAATTTCCAGAGTACCGAGATAAGCACTGGCCTGGGTACCAAAGGCTGAGCCGAACATCATCACCTTGCTGCCCGGTTCCGCCTGGGCGGGGATAATACTGAGGATGGCCGGCACACCTGCGGCGGCGGGCGCGAGAGTGTTCCCGGAAGCAGCTTTAGCTGCCGCCGGGGCCTTGACGCGCTGAGGTCGCTCGGCGGCGCGTACCGCCACTGTTCCGCTGCAAACCAGCATGAGGATCATCAGAAGCATTATGCAGTTTTTCATGGTCTACCTCGCAGGTATAAACTTATAAAAATCAGTTGCACGCGGAGACGCGGAGAACACGGAGCAAAACAGATAACTACATCGGAGCCACTATTACCTGATTGGTGAAGGTTATTATTGACGTAACGTAGTGAATTTCTCCGCGACATCCGCGTCTCCGCGTGAGTAACTGCCGTCTTCAGGATAAAAACCCTTCAGTACGCTTCAACTGTCTACATCTCCTTCAACTCTTGGCGGTCATGGCCAGCCAGATTCCACCCAACACAAACAGGAAATTTGCTCCCCAGGCGGCCACAATGGGAGGCAACACGCCGCTACGCCCGTAGGAAAGCAGTATGGCATTGACTATGAAATAGGCGAAGCCGATGGCCACGCTGGCGCCGATACCGAGGGCGATCCCCCCCGAGCGGCTGCTTCTCAGGGCAAAGGGAATTCCCAGGATCACCATCACAAAGGCGGCAAAGGGGGCCGAAAGCTTGGTGTGCATCATGGTCTGGTAGCGAAAGGCGTGAAACCCTCCGCGACGCAGGTTGTCGGCGTATTCCTTCAATTTGCGGTAGCTGAGATTATCGGCGTTGTTGTCCAATAGTTTCAGGTCGTCGATCTTCAGCTTGAGGGCAATCTCCATGGTCGGAACGCGGCGCATGCTGAAACCGGCCGCTCCGCTGAAATCCTTCAGGACGGCGTTTTTCAGGGTCCAGCCGCCATTTTTGAACTCGGCCGACTCGGCATCGATACGGCCAAGCGGGTTCATCGAACGATCCACATTCCAGACAACAACTCCCTTGAGCGTCTTCTCCTGGGGCTCGAACAAACGGGCCTGCACAATCATCGCCTCGGAGCGGAACCAGATGTTATTACGCTTGAAGACGGCGTTGACCCCCTGTTTCTTGATGGCAACCCGTTCGAGATACTCCATCCGCTCATAGCTCTTGGGCACGACCAGCTCCGAGTTGACCAGCAAGAGCAGGCTGGCCAGCAGGCCGAGCGCCAGCATGGGCATGGAGATGCGCAGCAGGCTGACGCCGCAACTGCGCATGGCGGTAATCTCGCTGTTGCGGGAGAACAGCCCCAGGGTCAGGAGCGTGGCCATCAGGATCGAAAAAGAGGCCGTCTGCCCGATCATCTCGGGCAATTTACAGACAAAAAAAGCGAACATGTCGCCGACGGAACCGCCGGAACGGATAAAACGCGGGATCTTGTCCATCATGTCCAGGACAAGATAGATGGCCACGAAGCTCCCCAAGCAGAGCGCCAGCAATCGCAGCCAGGCAGCCGCTATGTAACGGTCGAGGATACCCATGCTCAGCTCGCCCTCCAGATGCCGCGCAGTTTCTGCAGCGGTAGGGAAAAACGGACCGTGCGTTCCTGGGACGCCATCAGCAGCAGGTAGCCCCCCAACCCCAGAAAGATCAGATTGGGCAACCACAGCGCCAGGACCGGCGGGAGAGTCCCCTTGTCGGCCAGCGTCCGCAGAAAGGACTGCACCACGTAGTAGGCCAGCAGAATCGCGATGCTGGTGGCAAATCCGGCCGACTTCCCCGAACGCCGGTTCTGCATGCCGAGCGGCACCGCCACGACGGCAAAGACCAGTGCGGCGAACGGAAAGGCAAAGCGGCTGTGCAGCTCGGACTGGGTCTTGAGCCGAACCGCTTTCGTCGTGGCCGGATCGGTAATCTGTCCAAGCAACTCGGGAACCGTCATATCCAGCTCATTCCTGCCCAGCGTGCCCCCCTGCCCTCCCGCCCCGATCGTCATGATATATTCGCCGAAATGGACCAGCCGGTATTCATCGGCCGCGCCGACGGCATGGATACTGCCGTTATTGAGCACCAGGCGGATATCGTTGCGGTTGGGACCGCCGGCGATAACACCATCCGCGGCAAAGATGGTCAGGGGACGGCTCTGATCACGGCCATCATTAATAATGACCCCCTTGAGCGTGTGATGTTCCTCGTCGTAATGCTCGGTATACATCACGATGCCGGGGATATCATCCCAGAAGACCTTCTCGCGGACCGTCGCGGCCACATTCTGCTTCAGCACGGCCACACTGATGTTTTTGAAGGCACTGTTGCCCCAGGGGACGCCGACCGTACTGGCAGCGAGCGTCAGTAGCCCCGCGCATACGCCGCAGAGCACGACCGGCGGCATCAATTGCATCAGGCTGATCCCGCCGGCCTTCATGACCGTGATCTCGTTATCCGCCGACAAACGCCCGAAAGCCAGCAACACCGCCAGCAAAAAGGCCATCGGGATCGTAAACACCAGGAAGGAGGGCATCAGGTAGAGGATCATCCGGCTGACGTCGGCCAGTGGCACCCCGCGCGAAATCACCAGATCGGTCAGTTTGATCAGCCGCCCCATCAGCAGGATCAGGGTAAAGACCATGATACCCAGCAGGAACAGCGAGACGATCTCGCGGATGATATACAGGTTGAGGATGCGTTTCATTGCGGCAGATGATACATGAGTGGCGGATGGGTGTAAAGCGTTCCGGGCTGCCAACACGCCTTGACAGTGCGGATGGTAGCTATATTCGTCATTGTTTGTATTAACCCGCACCCATCCAGATACGTTGGATGTTCTGAGGGCACAAAAAAACCCACCAGAAGCTCTGGTGGGTTTTTTCACGTTATACCTTAATTCGACAAACTATGCGACTGCCGACCAGAGGCCGTGCAGGTTGCACAGCTCACGGGCAGTTACCTGCGTGGCGCTGACCAGGAAGGTGGCCTCGGGGGCGTCACCCGGCTTGAGGAACTGGCGGTAGGCCGTGCCGTCGGCAACCAGTTCGATCCACTCGATGTAGTGTTTTTCCTCCATCGGATGGGCCACGCTGCCGATGCTTACCTTGTAACCGCCGGCGATCTTTTCGATTACCGGTACATGCTTTTCCTTGGCCGCATCAACGGTATTCTCGGTCAGTTGGGTCATGGGCTCTCCGCAGCAAACCAGTTCGCCGTCACCGGCATGAACAACCTCAACGATGTTTCCGCATAATGCACATTTGTAAACTTCAAGACGTTTCGACATATTCTGCTCCTTTTCTGTGTGTAAATAGCCTGATTTCAGGCAAATGATGTTACCAGTTTTCACCCAGCAGTTCAAAATGGGCTTTGGGATGGGCACAGGCGGCGCAGGCTTCCGGGGCCTGGGTGCCGGTGTGGAGATAGCCGCAATTGCGGCAGCGCCAGACGACTTCCTGATCGCGTGTGAAAACCCGCCCGTTTTCGATATTGGCCAGCAGGTCGCGGTAGCGTTTCTCGTGCTGCTTTTCGGCCACCGATACAGCCGTCCAGAGCGCAGCGATGGCCGGGAAACCTTCCGCCCTGGCGATAGCGGCAAATCCGGGATAAAGCTCGCTATGTTCCTCGTGCTCGCCATGGGCGGCGGCCAACAGGTTTTCAGCGGTGTTGCCGATCGTGCCGGCCGGGAAACGGGCTGTTATCTCCAGCTCGCCCCCTTCCAGAAACGAGAAGAAGCGCTTGGCATGTTCCTTCTCCTGGTTGGCGGTTTCCTCGAAGATATCGGCGATCTGGACAAAGCCCTCTTTTTTGGCGACAGCGGCAAAATAGGTGTAGCGATTACGTGCCTGACTCTCGCCGGCAAATGATTTGAGCAGGTTCTGCTCGGTCCTGCTCCCTCTGATCGATACTGACATGTGACGTTCCTTCCGGTCTTGCTTTTCAACAAGACCAATGTTGTCCTCTTATACCTTATTATTCCGATTTTGCAAGTGCAAAAATAAAAAGGGGGACGCATTTCTGCGCCCCCCTTGGTGTCAGTAATCCATGTCGGATACTTAGGCCAGCTTGCGGCCGCCTTCTGCAGCCCACTTCTCCAGCATGTCGGTGGTAACGGACTTGGGACGCTCGATGGCGTAACCCAGACCGCGGTCCCAAGTGATGTTGGCCATGCAGCCCAGTGCACGACCTACACCGAACAGAACGGTGTAGAAGTCGAACTCGGTCAGACCGTAGTACATCTGGATGACGCCGGACTGTGCATCGACGTTCGGCCAGGGGTTCTTGGTCTTGCCGTGCTCGGTGAGTACGCCCGGAGCAACTTCAAAGATCATGGAAACGACTTTGAACAGCGCGTCGTCCTTGAGGCCGGGGGTGTTGAGGCAGAATTCACGCTGTGACATGTAGCGCGGGTCGGTCTTACGCAGAACTGCGTGACCGTAACCGGGGATGACCTGACCGGCGTTGAGCGTATCCCAGAGGGCAGCCTTGATCAGTTCCGGAGTCGGCTCGACGTCTTTGCAGTATTTGGCCTGGAACTTGAGGGTCCAGTCGAGAACTTCCTGGTTGGCCAGGCCGTGCAGCGGGCCTGCCAGGCCGTTCAGACCTGCGGAGTATGCGTAGTAAGGGTCGGACAGTGCCGAGTGTACCAGATGGGTGGTGTGAGCCGAAACGTTACCGGACTCGTGGTCGGAGTGCAGGATGAAGTACATGCGGGCAACGTCCTTGTACTCTTCCTTCTGGCCTATCATGTGGGCGAAGTTGGCGCCCATGTCGAGGGTCGGATCGATGGCGATCTGCTTGTCGCCACGATATTTCAGGTTGTAGATGAAAGCGGCTACGACCGGGATACGGGCTACGATGTCGCTGGCATCTTCATAGACGGATTCCCAAGCGGTCATCTTGTTGAATTTACCGGAGTTGTAGAACGCGGCAAACTTGGAGTCTTTCTGCATTGCCAGCATGGCAACGGAGAGCATGACCATCGGATGGCTTTCAATCGGCAGGGCGCGGATGGCGTCGAATACGTACTGGGGCACAACCTGGCGGGTCTTCCACTCGGCGACGACCTCTGCAACCTGTGCATCGGTAGGGACATCACCGGTCAGCAGGAAGTACCAGAAGGATTCGACGGTCGGATAGGCGGAACCGGCAGCCTTGGGCAGAGCAGCAAATGTCTCGGGGATGTTCTTGCCGCGGAAACGGATCCCTTCCTGGGGATCCAGGTAGGAGATGTCGGTTACAAGCGAACGAATATCGCGGGCGCCGCCGATGCACTGGTCGATGTTGACCTGGTCGATAATCACCTTGCCGAACTCTTTGACGAGTCGGGTGGTGCGGGGACGGTGCTCCTCGATTTTCTGCTTGAGTGTTTCTTTCAAAGCCATTTGTGTACTCTCCTTTCGTGGTGTGGGGCTAATATAAACTAGCTCAATTTCAGGTGGTTAGCGGAAGAAATACTTGCTTTTTAGAATACTGTATACAATTTTAGGTGCCGTAGTTATACCAAAGCTTTGCTAAAATGCAACAAAAATTTTCGCGGGCATCAGGGGGCCAGAATCACCAGTTCCTCGCTGGAGTAGGTCATCTGTTTAAGCCCGTCGTTACTGAGATAAAAGGTGTTTTCGATACCGATGGCACCCTCGCCGGGAAAAACCACCTTTGGCTCAAAAGCGAAGGCCATCCCCACCTCCAGCGACATCTCCTTGAAGCCGCGGGCGATGAAGGGGTATTCATCGATCTCGATCCCCACACCGTGGCCGATGAACGAGACCTGCGATCCCTTGGCCCCCATGAAGCTGTCGGCATAGCCCAGCTCCACGGCCAGCGCCAGACATTGATCATAGATCGCGCCCCAGCTGGCACCCGGCAGCGCCAGTTCGGTCATGCGACGCTGCACCTTGAGCATGTCGTCATAGGCCTTGCGCAAACGGTCCGAGATGCCGCCTATGGCAAAGACCCGCGTCTGATCGATGAGGTATCCGTCGGCACAACCGGCGAAATCGATGATCACCGGTTCGTTGCGCTCGATGCGTTTCAGCCCGGCACTCTGGCCGAAGGAGGGATTCAGTCCCAGCCCTCCCAGGGGGGTATCGGCATAGGCCGGCACGGCGCTGTCGGTACCGGAAAATATCTGGGCGTAGAACAGTTCTGAATTGAAGCCGCGCATACGTACCAACCCCTGATGGCCGTCCTTTCTGGCGGTGTATTCCAGATCAGCGGCAATTTCCAGGTCCGTGGCCCCCTCGCGGATGATCTCGCCGGCGCGCTGCCAGACCCGGTGGACCTGGTCGGCGGCATCTTTCATCAGGTGAATTTCATAGTGGGATTTTATCATCCGTACCTGACGGATGAGCGGCGTGGCATCCAGAAAGTCGGCCTTGGGATAGACCTTCTTGTAGCGCTCGAAAAAATTGACCGGCAGCACATCCAGCTCCATCCCGATCCGCTTCGGCTCGGGATAGCCGTACTGGGCCAGAATGCCGGGAATATCCTTCATGGAAGCGAAGGGGACGATCTCCCGCAAACCCGACTCCATCCGTGCCCGGCTGAACTCCTTACGAGCCATGTAGAGTGGTTGACCCTGGGCGGGCACATACAGACAGCCACTCTGGGTGGTACCGGTAAAATAAAACAGGTCGGCATTCTGAACGATCATGACCGCATCCAGGCTCTGCCCCACCATCAGGTCCTGGAGTCTCTTGCAGCGGTGTTCGAGTTCTGTTGCAGGGGTAAGACGCATGACATATCTCCTTATCGTTTGACGATTAATGCAATACATAACAGGACTACGAGTATGGCGATCACCGCCAGGGCGATCTTGGCCAACGACCAGGGGCGCTCACCCTGCACCTGGCCGGTGCGGGCGTTGACGATAAAGCGGTAGCTTGTGTCGCGATAGCGGTAGGCGCTGATCCATACCGGCAACAGGACATGCTTGAAGGTAATATCGTCGTACTGGCTACGGGCAACGGCGATCTGCTGCCGGTCACCACCGATATCCCGTTCTATGGAGCGGCGCACGGCACCGCCCATGAGTCCCTTGGCCTTTTCAAAGCCCGCGCCCAGATCAAGCTGATAGACCTCGGCCTGAAAGCCGCTCATATATTCATCGCTGTAGGGCACCAGATTCTTCAGATCCCACGGTTCGAGCGAGGTGATGATATCCGGGGGCAGAGATTTCCCCGCCAGCACCAGCAGATCATCGAAACGGTTTTCAACGCACCCGCCGGCAGGATACCAGCGGGTACGGGTCACCTGGCGCGACCTGGTCACGCTATTTCCGTTGGTATCCTCGGTCTGGTACTGCTCGGTTTCATAATAATCCTCACCGCGCTGCCCCTCGTAGTGGGTGGTCACCCGGGCGTCGTAGGTCCAGTAGGGAAGATAGACCCCCTTGATGCCCCCGGAGGTAGCGGCATGGTTCTTCAGCTCCGACGGAGCGAACCAGAGCCCGGAAAGCCAGGAGCGAAATTCCTCGGCCGCCTTGGCGCGGGTGACCTTGAAGGGAAGCAGTGCGCCCGGCTTGATCAGGCGGCTGGGCCGGGCCGGGGCCGTCAACTGCGAGCCGCAGAAGGCGCATCTGCTGATCGAGATATTTTTTTCGACCGTAGAGATCGCGTGGCAGGACGTGCATTGAACGGTCTGTTGTTGCTCTGATTCTCCCTGCTCGGCGGCACGGGCGAAATAGTCGTAGAAATCCAGTTCCCGGGGCTGTTCAAACGACCTGTCCAGCTTCTGTTCCAGGCCGCAATAGGGGCATTTCATGACCGCTCTGCCCGGAGAAAACTCCAGCTTGGCACCGCAGGAACCGCAGGGAAAAACCGTGGTCTGTGTGCCGTGGGGTGACTCGTTCATCTGCGTCAACCTCGTTCGAGTGAATTTCGATCAGCCAGTTCCACTTCGCTATTAAGGTCTCATTATTCGGGGCACAGGCATCGTGCCTGTGCTTCAAGCGGGCTTTAAGCCCGCTTGAATAGGCAGGCTGGAAGCCTGCCCCCCGTTAATCAAACTGGTGGGACAGGCGGCGGTAACGTGTCAAACAGGGCGGAAACTTCGGCCAGCTGTCCGGCGGCCGTCCAGGCAGCCAAGCCCTGTTTCCATACCAGGGTCTCGCGAGTGAGCTGGCCTGTCTGGGCCATCTGTTGCAAAACGGCCAGATCAAAGGGGCCGCTCTGCTGTCCGTTGACGGCCACAAACAGCTGCAGCTGGGGGGGCAACGGCGGCGGTGTCAGCGGCTGGGACTGTCCACCCAACATGCCGCCCATGGCGCCGGCCACTTGGCCACCCATGCCAAAGCCCATGCCGACACCAACACCGGCAGCCGCCAGGCCGCCGGGATTATTGGCGGCATCGTTGATCGAATTGGCGGTTTCATACTGGGTGTACATCTGCATGTTGCCGATGGCCCGCATGGCGCCGGCCTTGTCAATGGCCCGCTCCACCTCTTCAGGCAGCCCCACGTCCTGCACCTGCACCTCGGTCAGTTCCAGCCCCAGGGCCTCCATCGCCGGTGCAATCCGGCTCTTCAGGGTCTCGCCCAACTGGATGACCTTGCTTTCCAGGTCGATGATCGGAATGCCTGCGTCCGGCATGACCTCCTTGATGCGGGTGCCAATCTTGCCGCGCAGGTTGTCCTCGATTTGTTCGGTGGTAAAGGTGCCGTCAGTACCGACGATCTCGCGAATGAAGATAGCCGGGTCCTTGAGTTTGATCGAGTAGAGGCCGAAGGCGGTCACCCGCACGGGGCCGAATTCGGGGTCACGCATGGTAACCGGTCCGGGGGTGCCCCACTTCAGGTTGGTAAACTGGCGCGTCGAACAGAAGTAGACTTCGGCCTTGAAGGGGGACTCGAAACCGTACTTCCACCCCTTGAGTGTCGCCAGTACCGGCAGGTTCTGGGTGGTCAGGGTGTAGGTACCCGGCTTGAATACATCGGCCAGCTGTCCTTCATTGATGAAGGCCGCCATCTGCCCCTCGCGCACCACCAGCTTGGCATTGTACTTGATCTCGTTGCCGTAGCGTTCAAAACGGTAGACCAGCGTGTCGTTGGTATCATCCAGCCACTGGACGATGTCGATCAGTTCGGCTTTCAGCTTGTCCCACAGACCCATGGTATTCCTCCTCGACGATTGTTCCCCGGACGGGGTAGTGATTAATCCTATAAAAAGCAGTTGTCCACGAAATACACGAAAATACACGAACGAAACCACTACAATAAGAAACATCACGGGCTCACCTGTTTGGTGCTGTGATATTCCACTCTAAGGCTTTAATTTTTCGTGATATTTCGTGGAGTTCGTGGACCAGAAATCCTTTTTCAGGTTAATTCAAAGCGGCCGGACATCCGGCGCCAGCGTAAAGAAGAACGTCGCCCCGCGCCCCGGCTCGCCCTCGGCCCAGACCCGGCCACCATGACGACTAATGATACGCTGGACCGTGGCCAACCCGATACCGCTCCCGCTGAACTGGGTCGGGTCGTGCAGACGACTGAAAGCCCGGAAGAGTTTGCCGGCATCCTGCATGTCAAAGCCGGTGCCGTTATCGCGCACAAAATAGACCGGAACGGGGAAATCTGCCATGACACCGAACTCGATCCTGGCCCGACCGGTTCGAGCGGTGTACTTCCAGGCGTTGTTGATCAAATTGACCATCAGAATCTTCAGCAAGCTCTGATCCCCGAGCGCCATCACGCCAGGCGCGATGTTCAACTCGACCGCTCGGCCCGGTTCCGCCTGGTGCAGATTGGCCAGTTGCTCCCGGCAGATTTCCGTCAGATCGACTGTTTCCGGTAAAAACTCAGCCCTGGACAGTTGGGCAAGCTTGAGCATGGCATGGATCATGTCGTCGAGCCAGCAGCTGGATTCGTAGATTCTCGTCAGATACGTCCTGCACTGACCATCAATCCCGGAGTCCCCCTCCAAGAGCAACTGGCAATACCCGGAAATCCGGGTCAGCGGACCGCGCATATCGTGGGATACTGAATAATTGAAGGTCTCAAGCTCTCTATTTGAGATTTCCAGGTCGGCCGCCTGACGGCCAAGTTCGCCATTCAGTTGGCGAATCTGCTCCAGATACATGCGATCACTCTCCTCGGCCAACTTGCGCGAGGTGATATCACGATCAAAACCGAGGATATAGCTGCTGCTGCCGAGTTTGACAAGTCCGGTGTGAATCTCGATCGGGAAGCGGGAACCGTCTTTTCTGTGATGCCATATCTCCTGGCTGACCCACTCCCCCCGCATGATTCGTTTAATAATCTGTGGCGCCACTTGATTCGACTCGGGGGTATTCAGATCCTGAATACGCATTGTGCGGAATTCTTCACATGAATAACCATGTTGTTCACTGGCGGCCCGGTTGGCATCCACGATACGCCCGGCCTGCTCCCCTTCGGTTGCGATGATGAAGATGGCGTCCGGCGCACGTTCAAACAGCACCCGGTAGCGCTCTTCACTCTCCTTGAGCGCCACTTCGGATGATTCAAGTGATGCCAACATGGCGTTGATTGATCCCGCCAGCGCTTCAAGTTCGTCATCGCCACGGATGGCGAGCCGCGCCGATATGTCACGTTTACGGGTGATCTCCCCGACAGTCGAACTCAAGGAGGCAATTCGCTTGAGCACGGCCCCCCGAATAAAGAGCAACATGACGCCACAGAAAACGGCACTGGAAATGATCAGCGCAACAAGAACATAGCTGATGGTGAGCTTACCCTGATCAAAGAGCATACGTTTGTCGGTAATACTGACCACAAAGGACGGCCTGCCGAAGATATCCTTCTGGTAATAGTAGCCCGAGACGCTGTCATTGTTTGACACCCGCGTAACAAACTCATCGCCCCGCTGCAACTCAGCATCGGCAGTACGTACATCGGGTGGCAAGCGTTCCGGGGAAAGGCTGGCCATTTTGACCGCATATCCCGTCACCCGGAATATGTGCTCCGCCTCGACTGTATCGAAAAAACAACCCGCAACCGTAACCCCGCGGAGTGTACCGTCGGAGTCCTTCAAGGGCCGGACCGAAACCATGCACGGCTCGCCGCCGATATTCACCGTCCCTTTGAAATACGCATCAACGGTAATCTTGAGATTGCCAACCATGGCATTCAAGGCATGCTGTTTTTCTGGTCCTATCTCGCAATAGCGGCCAGTGACACAATCGATGGATCTGATCAGTATCACATGCCCTTCCAGATCATACAGGGCCGCCAGGTCTATCTGATGTACCTTCAGGTTGTGCGCGCTGAAGTAGCGCTGTTCGATGGACGATGGACTCAACCCTGCTTTGAGCTGGTCCGCCAATCCAAACGATAAATCCCGGGCCGTCACATCGATCTGTTCTTCCCGGTCCTTAATCAGATTGCGTACCTGCTGGGTATGATTGAGGACATTTTTCTTTTCGAGTAGACGAAAGCTGTTGAGCAGGATTATGTCTGTGGTCGCCGCAACAATAAATACCAGGGCAATAAAGGTGCTGATAATTACCAGGACTATTTTGCGAGAAAGATTCATGGGGAGCCCGAAAAGGGAACACTGTCTACAAGTAATCAGCAAACATCATTATGAGCATTCGTCAGATGGCGGATCGTTTGTTTGGAAACCGCCGGGCAAGCTTTGAAAAAACTGAAAGTTCCAGTGGAAGGCGCAAGAATATTACCCGTGAAGCACCACCCCTCGCAATACTTATTTTAATCGAAGCAACCTCGGCATAGATTTATTAATTTCTCCTATTGATACGCCCGAGACTCATCCGCCCTCTCCCTTGCCCCTACCCTGTCATGTGAAGGTAAGCCGTTCTAAATCATGATACCGCCTGCTCTACACCCCACATTCCAGCTGATCAACAAGCGATATTATTACTATTATTTCAACATGTTAGCCACAACAATACGTTGCACCTCCGTTCACAGCCGCAACGATTCCAGCTGGCACAAAACAAACGACAACGACATACAAACAGAGAAATAAAACATCGGTTATATTTTTTTCAGTGTATTTTTAAAGCTTTAATGTACGGATATTTTTTTTCATCATACTGAAATTACAGTATTATTTTGCAACCAGTTTTTTTATATAAAAATTTTGTTGACCTATTTAAAACATTGTATTACAAAAGTTTCAGTACCTTTAAAAATGATTTTAAAACATTTGTTAGCATGTATACAGAAACCGTCACGGAGTGCACATGGACAGAGAAAGAGGCACATATTCAGTCCAATCCGTTCTCAAGGCGTTCGACCTGATAGAGGCTTTGGCAGCAGAAGACTCGGTGCCGACGATCCCTGTCCTGGCCCAGAAACTGGACCTGAGCCGCAATAAGATATTCCGGTTGCTGGCGACACTGGAGGACAAGGGACTTATCGAACGTGACGAGCCAAGTGGCACCTACCGCCTCGGCATCTGCGCCTATGAGATGGCCCAGCATATCCTGAAGAGCGCCACCCTCATCCGACTGGCCCATCCGATCATGGAAGAGCTGGCCAGAAAGCACGACGAGGCGATCTATATAACGGTCATGAGCAACGACGAGGTCTTCTTCCTGGATATGGTCGACTCGTTCCAGAAAATAAAAGCCACCACCATGGTCGGCAGACGTTTTCCGTTCTTCACCAACGCGGCCGGTAAAGCCATCAAGGCCATGAGCTCAAGCGACATGATTGAACGGCTGGGGAAACGCAGAGCCAGCATGCAAGGCATCCCTGATGTGAAGAGACTGGAGACGGAACTGCGAGACATCCGCCAGTGCGGAGTGGCGGTGGACTTCGGCGGACTCGGCGAGGGGATCTGCGCCGTAGCCGTTGCGATCAAGGATTACGCCGGCAAGGTTGTGGGTGCGCTGACCATGCTGGCCCCATCCGTCCGCATGCTTCAGGAACGGCTTGAAAGCGAGATCATTCCCTCCATGCGGGAGAGCGCCGAGGTGCTCTCCATGAAATTCGGTTATGCAAAGATACCCGTTTAGAATTTGGCAAGATTCGGAAGTGCTACCACAATTTGGAAAGGAGGCTTGAATCGAGGTTTGAAATCCTGGGCTGTATAACGAACATCCATATGAAAGGAGTAACTCATGGCAGAAAGACAGTATGATTGGTCAGCAATCGCAAAAAACCCCAAATTTGTAGAGCTACACCACAAGAAGCAAGCATTCCTTTTCGGCTGGTGGATCTTCTCCAGCGTGTACTACTTCCTGCTCCCCATCGGGGCAGCCTATGCGCCGGGTCTGTTCAAGATCAAGATGATCGGTGTCATCAACTTCGGCTACGTCTTCGCCCTGTCCCAATTCTTTGTATCCTGGGGCCTGGCGCTGTACTACGCCCACGTAGCCAACAAAGACTTCGACCGTCTGACCAAAGAACTTATCGACGAACTTCATCTTTAGAAAAGGAGGATACGACATGACTTTTAAAAATATCATCATCGCCGCCAGCTTGGCCCTCTCCGTTGCCGCAGCCGCCTTTGCTGAAGAGCCGAAGCAAGCCCCCGCCGCATCCGGCGCCACCCCTGCCGCAACCGCTCCGGCACCCGCCGCTGCTCCGGTAGCAGCCGCTCCTGGCGCAGCCACTCCGGCACCCGCCGCAGCACCGGCTCCCGTTGAAAAGAAGAAGGTGACCCTCAAGGCCAATAAAGCCATCACCCTCTCCCTGTTCGCCGTCATCATCGGCATCACCATGGCCGTTGTTGTCTGGGCCGCCAAGCAGACCAAGACAGCGGCCGACTTCTATTCCGCCGGCGGCGGTATCACCGGTACCCAGAACGGTTGGGCCATTGCAGGCGACTACATGTCGGCCGCATCGTTTTTGGGAATTTCCGGTCTGATCTCGCTGTATGGTTACGACGGGTTCATGTACTCGGTCGGCTGGCTGGTTGCCTACATCACGGTTCTGCTGATCGTGGCCGAGCCCTGCCGTAACGCCGGCAAGTACACCCTGGGCGACATCCTCTCCTTCCGCACCGACCCCAAGCCGGTCCGCGCCGTGGCAGCTATCTCAACCGTAGCCGTCTCGACCTTCTACCTGACCGCCCAGATGGTTGGTGCCGGTAAACTGATGGCCCTCCTGGTCGGCGTTACCTACAAGCAGTCCATCATCGGCGTCGGCATCCTGATGGTCGGCTACGTCGTCTTCGGCGGCATGACCGCTACTACCTGGGTTCAGATCATCAAGGCCGGTCTGCTCATGTCCGGCGCCTTCCTGCTCTCGTTCCTGGTTATGGCCAAAGCCGGTTTCAACCCGATTCATTTCTTTGATATGATCGTCAACAGCCCGGATATCCAGGACCATGTTTCCAAACTGGTACTGAAGGACGGCATCACCCTCAATGGTGTCGAGGCCGGCCAGCGCTTCCTTGAGCCCGGCCTGTACATGAAGTCACCGCTCGACCAGATCTCCCTCGGTATGGCCCTCGTTCTGGGTACTGCCGGTATGCCGCACATCCTGATGCGTTTCTTCACCGTTCCGACTGCTCAGGCTGCCCGTAAGTCCGTTATCATCGCCATGTTCATCATCGGCGGCTTCTACGTCCTGACCACCCTGCTCGGCTTCGGTGCTGCCATCAACCTGACTCCCCAGGGTATCATCTCGGTTGACCCGGGCGGCAACATGGCTACCCTGATCCTGGCCCAAACCCTGGGTGCAGAAATCGCACCGATCGTTGGCGACCTGTTCCTGGCCTTCCTCTGCTCGGTTGCTTTCGCCACCATCCTGGCTGTTGTTTCCGGCCTGGTTCTGGCAGCTTCGGCTGCTATCGCCCACGACATCTATGTTAACGTCATCAAGGACGGCCATGCCGACCAGCATGAGCAGGTTATGGCTGCCCGTATCACCTCGCTGGTTGTCGGCGCTGTCGGCATCATGATCGGTCTCATGGCCGAGAAAGCCAACGTTGCCCACCTGGTCGCCCTGGCATTCGCCGTGGCCTCCTCCGGCAACCTGCCGGTCGTCGTACTGTCGCTCTTCTGGCGCAAATTCAACACCGCCGGCGTCATCTCCGGCCTGGTAGTCGGCACCATCGCTTCCATCGGTCTGGTTATGGTTTCACCTAACATGACCTATCCCAAAGTTGTTGCCGCCGGTGCCCAGAAGGTGATCACCGCCATGGAGAAAAAGCAGGCTGCCCTGCCTCCAGGTGCAACGCTGAACGAGAAAGATACTGCTGCCCTTGAGAAAGCCAAGAAAGACGTGCTGAACAAAGACGGTAAATCCATCATGGGCCTCAGCGAGCCGATCCTGAAACTGAAGAACCCGGGCATCATCTCCATCCCGCTGGGCTTCATGGCCGCTATCCTGGGTTGCCTGATGTTCCCCAACCGGCGTTCCGAAGAGATGTTCGACGAAGTCTATGTCCGCCAGAATACCGGCCTCGGCATGGCCAAAGCGATCGATCACTGATGCTTTGAATTTTCTAAGATTGTGATATAGTGGGGAAGGCTTCGGCCTTCCCCTTTTTTTGTTTCAAGCATCATCTTTTATCATCAGCAAGGAGCCGGCCCGTGAAAAACGTATTGCATGCAGATAAACTCCACGCCCTCACGGGCGGATTGCCGGATCTGCGCCAGATTACCCGCTTCTGCACGGCACACGAGATCAGTACCTTTTTGAGGAGTATCAGCGCCTCACTGGAGCAGGATCGCCAGCGCATGGCCGACTGGAACAGTAAACTGCGGGAGTTGGATCAGAGCATCGACAGCACCCCACAGCAGGATCTCAGACGCATTCACGACGAACTGAACCAGATCGAGCTGGAGCGCTTTCTGATGACCTGCTCTGTCTCGGCACTGCACCACTCCTGCACACACTACCGGGATGTACTGGCCAAGCGGGCCATGACCCTGGTTGCCGCCGAGATGGAATCAGCCGGCAGATCCAAGCCAGATCTTCCCTTTGCCCTGGTCAGCATGGGCAGCGACGGACGCGAAGAGCAGACCCTAATCACCGACCAGGATTATCTGATTGTCTACGGGGACGGGGGGGGCGCGGAGGCCGATCAATACTTTCTCGACTACTCCACCCTGCTGGTGGATCGATTGGAAGAGGCAGGCTTCAAGCGCTGCACCGGGGATATCATGCCGACCAACCAGACCTGGCGCGGTTCGTTGTCACAATGGCATAAACGCTTGCTAGCCATCGTCCGCTATGAGGTCGAGGATTACGCCAAGAACATGATGGACATGATCGTGCTCTCCGATGCCCGCTACGTGGCCGGAGACCGCACCCTGGCCGATGAGTTGATCACCACTATCAGAGAGATGGAGCGCGAGTTTTCCCGGGTACTCTGGGGCATGGCCAAGGCAGCCACCGAAATGAAGCTCGCCCTGGGATTTATGAAACGCCTCTGGACCGAGAGCAGCGGCGAGCACAAGGGAGAGTTCAATCTGAAACTGTTGGCCTGGGCGCCTTTGGTGATGAACGTCCGCATCCTTTCCATCAACCAGGGCCTTCCGGCCACAAACACCGTGCAGCGCATCACGCTCCTGGAAAAGGAGGGCAGTTTTTCCGCTTCCATGGCCAGTGACCTGCGGGCCGCCTACCACGTTCTGACCAAGCACCGCATCCTGCTGCAGATCAAGGTCATCAAAGGCATTCAGAACGACTCCTACCACCTCAATCCCTACGAACTGCCCGCGGAGGAACGCGAACGGATCCGCCATGCGCTGGTCAGAATCGACGAACTACAGAAGATGATCCACACCAACTTTTCCATCGTCTGACCCTCGGCGATCGGTATTTCTTCACGTTCCATCCAGTAAAAAAGAAGGCCGGAGAACGAATTCCCCGGCCTTCTTGCCATCGTAGCTACTCTGAATAAGCGCTATCGCTTTTTAACACCTTTCTTTGGTAATGGAATCGGGGCATCCTTGTCGGTTGTCTTCAGCGTACCCGGCTCCCAGTGATTCAGTTTATGGGCGACGCTATGACAGTCACCGCATCTGGTGAAACGCGCCATCATACTGGCCGGGTGTGGCACCCCGTGACAACTCTGGCAGGAAGGAATCGTCTTATGCTTGTCCTTGTGACAGGTCACGCAGAGGACATTTCTGTGTTTTGCATCACTGCTGGCCAGCATCTCGAAGGGACGCTTGTGGCAGGCTGCGCACATCTTGTTGGGGGTATCGGGAGTCATGAAAACCGCAGTCGGCATATGGGCCTGATGGCATTTTTTGCACTCAGTGGATACCATATCGGGGCTGTGGGGCTTATGGCACTGGGTGCATTGTGGAATCTTACCGTGGACAGTATGGCAAAAACTGCAGGCAAGGCTGCTATGCTTGCTCTTGACCTGCTTCAGCTTGATGATCTGCTCCGTATGGCAGGTCAGGCACTCTTCGGTGATATTATTTGCCAGCTTGATGATCTTGGGGGTATGGGGGTTAGTATGACAGCGCAGACAGCCGCTCAGGTTATAGTGCGCCTTGCCGGAATGGCATTGGCTACAGGCCGGAATAATCTTTCTTACCGTAGGAGGATGGCCGGCATGACAGTCCTGACACGTGACACTCGTCTTATGCGCGCCACCATTGGCAGCAATATCAGCGGGTGGAGCCACGTGACACTTGACACAGTCCGCTCCGGTCAACATCGGCCTATCCGCACCATAGGCCATGAGTGCCGCCCCGCAGGTCAACAGGACAGTGACAAGAGCTGCTCGCAGCATGGTAACCAGGTTCTTCATTGTTCCTCCTCGTTTCGACAATATATCTGTAAACCAATTCAAACGATGAATGGTCGTCAGTTTTAAAGGGGTTTTACACCTAAATTGGCGTGGAATAGTGCCATCAAACCACTCCGCGAGTCAATAAAAATTGCGCGGCGATTCACCGCTAACATTCTAATTTTATTATAATAAATACAAACTCATCCACAGCAGCTATTTCATGAACACTTGACAGATTCATGCTGCTCTGGTATTCAATTGAGACCTTTCAGGGCGCTTAGCTCAGCGGGAGAGCACTGCCTTCACACGGCAGGGGTCACTGGTTCAATCCCAGTAGCGCCCACCATAGAATTCAGGGACTTAGCTTTTAACGGTTAAGTCCTTTTTTCTTTATGAAGTCCAGTGAGTTGAATCCCCTTCCCTACCAGATCCAAACGGGCAGGCAACTGTATAGTTGCTGTAATAGTTTTTTCAGCGTATTTTGCATTCTTCAAATGAGAACGCTGAAAGCGACATACGATCAACGAACAAGAAAGGAAGTTCCAGACTTCGGACGTCCTTTGAATTTCTCCCATGCAAAAAGGTGGAGCGTAAAAATTAACCGGATAATTGACCGACTGAAATTAACATCTCAGACGTTATGAGATGAACTCACCAAGGAGACAAACATGACAAAAGCAGAATTCGTAGCATCTGTAGCCGAGAAAACAGGGACGACAAAAGCTGCAGCAACAGAGGCCGTAGAAGCCTTCATCTCTACCGTTGCTGAAGCCCTAAAAGCTGGCGACAAGATCAGCTTCCCGGGTTTCGGGACGTTCAGTGTTTCAGAAAGAGCGGCTCGTAAAGGTCGTAACCCGCAGACTGGTGCTGAGATCCAGATCGCGGCCAGCAAGAGCGGTAAGTTTGTTGCCGGCAAGGACCTGAAAGGGCTGTAAGAACTGAATAAATTTTTTTGTTGAAATAAAGCCGGCCTCTTTCGGGGCCGGCTTTATTTTTAACCTCCTGTATGCTTCCCCGGGAAAATCACCCCCCTATTTTGTCCAACAGTTCGCATAGAGCCTGCTCAGCGAGCGCACTCTTGTTCCTTGCGAAATGCTTTGAAGCCGCAAGATCGACTCGATCCAGCAAGGCAACAGGCAAGTGGAAGCTCGCCTGACGCGTCTCAGGCCTCGACTTCGGCCTACCCATAGGCTTAGCTTCCTTCGTGGCCTTAATCGGCTGAGCTGAGTTTTTTGACTCTTCTTCCATCAGAGCCGCTAACCTCGATTTCGTCGCATTCTTGTCCACCATTTCAACACGCTCCTTTTTTTATACTTTAAATTACTTACAAGTGTTTAAAAGTTATTGTATCGAAAGAATGCTTGTAACCTCTTCCGCCAACCGACCGATCTCCTGGGCAGCCGGGCTTTCCGGAGCGTACTGCGACACTCCCAGCCCATGTACGGCCGCTTCAGAAAATGCAATCCGCTGGCAAAGTGTTGTTTGGGAAACCGGCCCCCAGTTAGCCAGCACGCTACGCAGCTCCCGACCGACGGCTGTATTGTTCTGAACCCGATTCGGGATCAGAAGATACCTCTTTTTAGGGTTCAGCTCGATCGATTCCTTTGCAATATCTATCGCCGACTTCGTAGCCGAAAGATCCACGACCGAGGGGTTGCTGGGAATCAACATCAAGTCAGCCAAAATCGCGCTCCTGAGAGCGATCGTTTCTAAAGCCGGTGGCAGGTCGATCACGACCAGATCGAGTCCCAGGGCCTCGATCTCAGGCCGGAGTGCTTTCCCGACTCCATCGGAGGCAACCGGGTGAACCGATATTCCGGCAGCGCCCTTACCGCGATTGATCCACACGGTGGAAGAGCCCTGCGGATCCGCGTCCGCGACCCCGACTTTCAGGTGCGGATGCATGGCCGCCAGTGCTGCGGCCAGATTAACTGAAATGGTCGTCTTGCCGCAGCCACCTTTTTGGGCCAACAAAGTGATTATAAGCATTTATTTCTCCTTTAAATGACTTTAAATTACTTAAAATATGTTTTTACCACTACCAAAGAACAAAAAGAACATGCAAACCGGCTAAAAGACATCCAAAGCAAGATTGTATCTAACAGTTTTTATTATAGTAATCACGAGTGACCAGCCAAGCCGACCAGAATAACGACTCCCAGCAATTACGCACTTATAATTACTTATCACAATTTATAAGCATTTATAAGTATAATTAAGTCGTAATTTCACTAACGGCACATGGTGATGGTTTGTGGTGGGTTGGCAACGCATGTAACATGGGAGAATTTTAGATGGGATGGGATGATTGTTGTTACAGGGGGTAACGGTAGGAGTTACATGAATACTACGGCGACACCGCAAAATCAGTTCGAGGGCAGGAGCGCCTTACAACAGTGGGTTAGCGAGTTTCACTGCCAGCTTTGTTATTAACCTTCTGCCCGTGTGGCAGAGCGTTCGAATTCAAATCTGACTAGCCAGCACACAGCTTTTCAATGATCGTCCGCGTTTCACTTTTTCTCGGCGGCAACCGCCGGATCATGTGCCGCCCCGCCACCTCTACGTTCAAAGCGGACATGACCGTTGTCTTCCGTCATAATAACGGTTACGAGCCCCTTAGCCGTCTGTTCTTCCACGATGATGCGCTCGGGAACGATCTCCTTGACCGTCGCGTTATCGGCTATCATATCTCCCGGCGTGACAACCAGCATCTTGCCGTCACCGCCCCTGACCACCGCCCGGGGATCATACGGGGAAATCTTTAGATACTGGATCGTGTCGAGCGATGCGGAGGGTGCCGACGAGGCCGTAAACAAAACAGCTGTTACGAAAAGTACAGCAAATAGCGTACGACTCATAATCCCTTCCTCAGTGTAATGTTGCAGACCTTGGAAATATCACATCGGTATTATGTACGAAAGGATGTGGGAAACGATTGCGACATTGGATTGTAACGGGACCCTGATCACTCCCCCACCCTCTCACGCCTGTGCACAAGCACATTGTATTGTTCAGTATGACAAGCGTAAAAATTATAATCAACTAATTTATTAGCCATAATAAGTTCAGCATAAATTCTATGTCGACTGGAGCACACGAAATAACCCCACTCCGCTGGCATGCCCTGAACAAGCGCCTTCAAGACCAGCTTTAAGCTGATCAAGACTTTCTTTATTTGATTTATCTTAAAGAGGTTATAGAGTATAGGTACGTGTTGTAAGCAGGTTGATGGTCGATACCCCCCACGAGGCACTGTGATGTTGACGAATAGCCCTGAAGCCCCCCTGATACTGCTCGTTGAAGACGATTCCAGCCATGTCACCGCCATTAAACGCTCATTTGAACGGGCTGCGGAAAACTATCGCCTGGAAATCGCCGGCACCCTGTCTGTTGCTCGGGAAGCGATCAAACGGATACAACCGGCCCTGGTCCTGACCGACTACCGCCTGCCCGATGGTAACGGCAGCGACCTGGCTTCACTGGCAAACGGGGCCTGGCCTATGATCATGATGACCGCCAAAGGTAACGAACAGATTGCCGTACAACTTCTCAAGACCGGGATACAGGACTACATTGTCAAATCCGCGCATGCCTTTTCTCACATGCCCGAGACGGTCAACCACTCGCTCACGGCCTGGAGGCTGGTTCAGGCGCGCCGAAAGACCGAAGAGGCGCTGCGCCGTTACGCCCGGCGCCTGGTAGAGATGGAAGAAGAGCTCAGAAAGAAGATCGCCGCGGAACTCCATGATGAAATTGGAAGGGATCTGACTGTTCTGGGGATGAATATTTCGATTATCGACTCGCAGCTGGCCGATGACTCCCCAAAAAACCTCCGAGAGCGGATCAAGGATTCAACAAGGCTGATTGAAGACATCAGCCGAACCACGCGCAACATGACAGCCGGCTTGAGACCACCGGTACTTGATGACTACGGCCTGGTATCCGCGCTACGCTGGCATGCCGGACTGTATGCCGCACGTACCGGCATTCCGGTTACCGTACACACCGACGACCCCTTCCCGCGGTTACGCTCGGAGGTGGAGCTGGCCTTCTTCCGCATCTCCCAGGAGGCCCTCATGAATACGGCCAAACATGCGCAGGCCACGCGTGCCTCTGTAACACTCAAAAACGATAAGGGCATGATTCTGCTTACGGTTACGGACGACGGCAGGGGGGGCAAGCCCCACCCCACGCCCCATACGCAGGGCAGCGGCTGGGGCTTGACTATCATGCGTGAACGCGCTGAGCTGGTGGGAGCGGATTTCCTGTTTGAATCCATACCCGGCCAGGGCGCCTCCGTAACCATCAAAATGCCCTGGGAGGAGCAGTAGATGCAGGCCAGAATTCTGATTGCGGATGACCATGCCGTGGTACGCGAAGGACTCAGGATGCTCCTCGAATCCCAGGAGGGGATTACGGTTGTCGGCGAAGCCCTCAACGGACGCGACGCCATAGAAAAGGCGGAAGCGCTTAAACCGGATGTCATCGTCATGGATCTGACCATGCCGGAGATGAACGGAATCGAGGCCACGCGAGTGATCTGTGAACGCTTGCCATCGACCAAGGTCATCATCCTCTCCATGCATCATACCAATGAGCACATCTTTCGAGCGGTACAGGCGGGCGCACAAGCATACCTTCTCAAAGAGTCGGCCGGTGCCTGGGTTGTCAAGGCGATCCACGCCGTCATGAAGGGACAGTATTATTTCGGCGCAGGGGTCGAGGCCCCGGCACAGCTATCGAATCCCGGTAAACAGTCGCTCCCCCCCAGCCCACTCGAGAGTTTGAGCCAGCGTGAGCGCGAGGTCATCCAACTGGTGGTTGAAGGAAAGACCAGCGCGGAGATCGCCAGCATCCTGTTTCTTTCCCCCAAAAGCGTTGAAACCTACCGCAGCAGACTCATGATGAAGCTGGGGGTCAACAACATCCCGGCCCTGGTCAAGTTCGCCCTGCTGCACGGCATGACATCGACCGAACACAAGTGATCCAACCTCCCCCAACCTTCCCGACAGGCAGATAGACCCGCCGGCTACAGCCCTCATACCGGATACCCATCAGAGACAACTTCAAGGCGACGAGGATCGATGCACAACAACCGCCAGAAACGAGGTTGCCTGCGCCCGCCTTCCGCTGAGATCATTTACCGGGCCGCGTTGGACATCCGCAATGCTTGTGGTAGATTTACGTATCAACCAGGAGGCGACAGATAGTGCACCGTCCATCCCGAAATCGGCAAACGAGTATCAAGAACAAGGTTGCCCTGACCACCTTGCTGATGTTCACGATTGTCCTGATCGCCGTCTCGGGAAGCCTCTTTTTCTACTTCCACAACCTGCTGCGCGAGAGCATCTTCAAGCAGCAATTCGCCCTGGTTACCGAGATCGCGGAACAACTCAACGGACGCATCCGGCTTGCCCGTTATCAGCTCTCCCTGGCAGCCACCGAGATCGACAGCCGGGTTCTGGCGGATCCCGACAAATTGGAGCAAATATTTAACCATTTCAGCCCGATCAACATGATCTTCGATGCCGGTCTGCTGGTGATCGGAACCGACGGACGGGTGATTGCCGAGAGCATGGGCTCACCGGAACTGCTCGGAATGGATCTGGGATCCCACGACTATGTCAAGGTCCCCTTGCACAGCGGAAAACCCTTCATCTCGGCCCCCTTTCGCCTCACGCTGCCGCCACACGCGCCGCTGATCGCCATGGTTGTCCCGGTCCGGGATAACCATGACCGGGTCATCTGCCTGCTGGCCGGCTACCACACCCTCGGCAACGGCCAATTCCTGACCAGCCTGTCCCCCAACGTCCTCGGCAATAACGGCTACCTGTTTCTCCTGCATGGCCGTACCCTGCTCATGCATTCCGACAGCACACGAATACTTGAGACCATCAGCGAGGGGAAAAATCGCGGGGTCGATCAGGCCTTGCGGGGAATGGAAGGTTCCCTGGACAATATCAACTCCAAAGGACAGCGCGTGCTCTCCTCGTTCAAGCGGGTCGAAGAAACCGGCTGGATCCTGGCCGCCAACACCCCCTATGACGCCACCTTCGGCCAAATGAAAAAACTTGCCATCATCGCGGTTCTGATCGCGGCCGCCGGAATTTTGTTTTCGTTGCTGGTGGTCTGGGGAGTAACCCGCAGCCTGACCCGCCCGATACAGCAGTTGATCGCGCATGTGGACGGAGTCTGCAAGTTTGGGGATGAATGGAAACCGCTGCGATTAAAAACCGGCAATGAACTGGAACGATTGGCGGATGCCTTCAACGGCATGATGGATGAGATTCAACAGGCCGACAAGGCGCTTCAGCAGAGTAACGAGACCTATCGCATCGTGGCGCAATTCACGGCCGAGGTTGCCTATTGGCGGGAACCGGGCGGCAGTACCAGGTTTATATCAAGCAACTGTCTGGAGTTAACCGGTTACTGCGACACGGAGTTCCATACCGAAGCAGACCTGCTGGACAGGATTATTCATCCCGACTTCCGTGAAACATGGCAGCAGCACCGCCATGAACGTGATGAAACCACGGGCGCACTCCGGCTCATCGAACTCATGCTGACGAGAAAAGATGGCGACATCCGCTGGGTCAGTCATCTCTGCCACAAGGTCTACAACCAGCAAGGGGATTACCTGGGGGTGCGCGGCAACTTCACCGACATCACCCTGATCCGGCGGATGCAGTCCGAGATGCGCAACCAGCGCGCGTTTGCCGAAGAGCTGATCAACAAAGCGGCAGTGCCGATCTTTGTGCTGGACAGCGCCCATCGCATCCTGGTCTGGAACAGCGCCATGGAGAGTCTTTCCGGCTTGAAGGCCGCTGAGATGGTGGGAAGCACCCGCCAGTGGGAGCCATTTTATCCCGATCAGCGCCCGGTGCTGGCCGACATCATCCTCGCGGGGGACGATCAGCAACTTGATGGGCTCTACAGATCCTTCAGGCTTTCGCAGCATGTCCAGGGAGGGCGGCAATCAGAGGGGTGGTACGATAACGTCAATGGCCGACGGCGTTACCTGTTTTTCGATGCCGCCCCGGTCTGCGACAAGTATGGCCATAATGTAGCCGCCATAGAAACCCTGCTCGACATTACCGAACGCAAACTCGCCGAGGAGGAACAGCGCATTCTTTCCTGGGCCGTGGATAACAACCCCAACTCCATCGTTATCACCGACCCTGACGGCACGATTGAATACGTCAACCACAAATTCTGCTCGCTGACCGGCTACAGCGCCACCGAAGCGATCGGCCAGAACCCGCGCGTCCTCAAATCGGGGGAGATGCCACCGGAACAGTACGATGAACTGTGGCGGACCATCTCCCGAGGGGAGACCTGGCGCGGAGAATTTCACAACAGGAAAAAAAGCGGCGAACTGTACTGGGAAAGTGCCTCCATCGCCCCGATACTGGATGACCAGGGGCGTATCCTGCGTTACCTGGCGGTCAAGGAGGACATCACCCAGCGCAAGATCTACGAGGCGGAACTGCTCAACAACACGGAAGAACTGCTGCTCAAACACAAGGAACTGAACACCATGTTCTCCCTGGTGAATATCGGTAAACGCGAGTGGGAAGACACCATGGACAGCATCCCGGAAATGGTCCTGATGTGCGATCCGACAGGCGCCATCACGCGCTGTAACCGCGCCGTCACCAGTTTTACCAGCCTTACCTACAACCAGATTCTGGGACTCGATTGCCTGGAATTGCTCGTCCGTGCCGGGATGGAGATCAGCAGCTGTGACGATGCAAACGCTCACATGACCTACGCGGGAGGCACACGCCACTTCGAGCTGCTCTTCAACGAGTTGAAACAGCTCGGCTCCAACGAAGTGCGCGGGTCAGTCGTCACCATCCACGAAACCACCGAGTTTCTCAGGGTCAACGAAGACCTCAAAAAGGCATCCATCGAGCTGCAACAAGCCCAGGCCCAGGCCTTTCAGCAGGAAAAAATGGCCTCGATCGGCCAGCTCGCCGCCGGTGTGGCCCATGAAATCAACAATCCGATGGGCTTTATCTCCAGTAACCTGGCCACCATGGGCAAATACATGCAGAAGCTGCACGCCTTTGAAGATACGGTCATCGATGCGCTGCTGAAGCAAGGCGATCAGGAAACCGTGGAGCAGCTGAGTAACGTACGCGCTCAGATGAAGATCGACTTCATCCTCAACGACCTCCACACACTGCTGGATGAGTCCCGGGACGGCGCGGAACGGGTGCGCTGCATCGTGCGCGACCTGAAGAGTTTCTCCCATCAGGACGAGTCCCAGTGCAAGCCGTTCAGCATCAACGACTGCCTGGACAGCACCCTCAACATGGCCCGCAACGAGATCAAATACGTGGCCGATGTCGAGCGTGATTACGACCCGGCCCTGCCGCTCTTGAACTGTTACCCGCAAAAGCTCAATCAGGTATTCATGAATCTGCTGGTCAACGCCGCCCACGCCATTGAAGGGCACGGCACCATTCGTATCAAGACCTTCAGCGAGGGTGACGAGATCGTCGTCCGCATCAGCGACACCGGCAAGGGTATCGCCCCGGAAAACCTGACCCGCATCTTCGAACCGTTTTTTACCACAAAAGAGGTCGGCAAGGGAACCGGACTGGGGTTATCGATCAGTTACGACATCATCAAGAAGCATGGCGGGACAATCAACGTGGAAAGCAAGCTTGGCAGCGGGACCACCTTTATCATTCGCCTGCCGCTCAACCATTCGGTCAGCGCCTAGTTCCACCGTGTAATCTGGTTGACATGCCACGAACCTGCACAGGTAACGGCAAGGAGAAATTGGATGAGAGAGCGCAATGGGACCATGACCGGAAAAGTGCTCCAGCGGTTGCCGCGCTGGGGAAGCGGACTGATCATGGCCTTCGCTCTGATTGCGCTGGCCGCCGGTTTCTGGTGGGGTGTCTCCTATCACGACCGCAAACTGCGCGTAAAATTCCTCGACAATGCCCGCATGGTATCTAGGGCAATTGACTGGCGCCTGATCCGTGAACTCTCCGCCAGCGAGGCCGACCTGCTTTCTCCGGCCTACCGGAGAATCAAGGAACAGTTGACCAGTATCCACCAAGCCGCCTCAAACAATCGCTTCGTGTACCTTCTCAAACAGAAAAGCGATGGTACCGTCATCATCCTGGTGGATTCGGAAGCCCCCTCATCCAAGGATTACTCCCCCCCCGGACAGGAGTACCAGGAAGTTTCCCCGGCAATCCGGCAGGTATTCAGCGACAACAGGGAGGCTGCGGTCGGCCCGGTCAACGATCGCTGGGGCAGATGGATCAGTGCCGTCATACCGGTCGTTGACCCCGAAACCGGCACAACCGTGGCGCTGTTGGGCATGGATATCGACGGACGCGACTGGAACAGGGATCTGGTGCAGGAGACACTCGAATCCATGGCGCTGATCCTGGTGATTGTCCTGCCGCTCTCCATCTATGTGATTCAGCGCCGACGCATCGAGCAATCCCTGCGCATGTCGCGCGACGAGTGGCAAAACACCTTTGACAGCATGCCGGATCTGATCGCCATCCTGGACACGGATTACCGCATCGTCAGGGCCAACCGGGCCATGCGTCAAAAACTCGGGCTGGAGTGCGGCGCGATCGTCGGCCAACCCTGTTACCGCTACATGCACCATCTGGATGCCCCGCCCGACTTCTGCCCCCACGCCAAGCTGCTGAAAGACAGTGCCTGCCATGCCGAGGAGGTCCAGCTACCCGTACTGAACGGTGACTATTCAATCAGCGTCACCCCGCTGCATGACACAGCCGGAACGCTGACCGGCAGCATCCATATCGCCCACGACATCACCCTGCGCAAACGGGCCGAAGAGGAGTTGCACGACAGCGAGGAACGCTACCGGATGCTTTTCAACGAGGCACTGATCGGTATCTGCATGGCGGATGTCGAGACCGGCGTCATCATCGACTGCAATCAGGCCATGGCCGAGCTGACCGGGAGACCGATCGCAGAATTGATCGGGGCCCATCAGTCCAGCCTGCACCCTCCCCAGGAAAGCTCCTCTCTTCTCTTTTCTCCGACCTTCCTGCTGCATAAGAACGAAGCCACGGGAACAGTCCTGTCGGGCCAACTGATCACCGCTTCCGGCGAGATCCGCGAGGTGGAGATCAAAGCCCGGGCCTTTGCCTTCCGCGACCGGCAAGTAATGCTGGGAACCTTCAACGACGTCACCGAGCGCAATCGGGCAGAGGTCGCCCTGCGGGAGAGCAAGGAACATTACAAGTCCCTCTATCGCCTGATCCGCCTGATGTGCGATAACGTCCCCGACCTGATCTGGGCCAAGGACATGGATCGCCGCTACATCTTTGCCAACAAGACCATGTGCGAAATCCTGCTGGGTGCACGGGATACGCAGGAACCGATCGGCAGGGACGACACGTTCTTTTCAGAGAGAGAACGCGGCAGGCACCCGGAAGAGCCAAACTGGCATACCTACGGTGAGATCTGCGCCAACACCGACCTTGAGGTCATGACCAGCAAAAAGGGGGGCCGCTTTGAAGATCTCGGCTATGTCAAGGGGCAACAGCTCTATCTGGACGTTTCCAAGGCCCCCTTCTGGGATGAGGAAGGGGCGATGATCGGAACGGTCGGTTGCGGCCGCGATGTGACCAAGGTCAAACAACTGGAGCAAGAGCACAAAAAGGCCGAGGAATTGCTGCGTCACAATGAGGAGCACTTGCGGCGGGCCGAGGAGATGGGGCACCTCGGTCACTGGAGCCTCGACCTGAAGACGTCCGAGCAGACCTGGTCCGATGAGATGTACCGGATCTACGGCGTTACCCCCGAAGAGTTCCAACCGGGTTATGAAAGCATCTTTCAGCTTGTCCATCCCGACGACCACGAGGCCAGGATCCGTTCGTACGTGACGGTCCGCCAGGAGGGAAAAGCGAATTTCGAGTACCGCGTTGTGCGGCCGGACGGGGAGCAACGGATCATTTCCGGCACCGCCGAGATGCAGTATGACAGTTCGGGAGAAGCGCAAGCCATGTTCGGAACCGTGCTGGACATCACCGAACTTCGCCTGAAAGAATCGGAACTCCATCGAAAAAACGCCGAGATGGAGCGTTTCACCTATACGGTCTCGCACGATCTGAGAAGCCCCTTGGTAACCATCAAGACCTTCCTGGGCTTCCTGGAGCAGGATCTGGCCGCAGACGACCCTGAACGTGTCACACAGGACATCGCCTATATCCATGGCGCCGCCGACAAGATGAGACGACTGCTTGACGATCTGATTGAAATGTCCCGCGTCGGGCGGATCGTCAACATCCCCACCCAGTTCAGTTTCCAGGAGCTTGTGGAACAGACCCTGGTCATCGTTGCCGGTCAGATTACCACCCTTGGCGTGGATGTGACCATCCAGCAGGCCGAACTCTCCTTTTTCGCTGACCGGGCCCGTTTAACGGAAATCTGGCAGAACCTGCTGGATAATGCCGTCAAGTACATGGGCAACCAGCCCGAGCCGCGCATCGAGATCGGGGTTTCGGGCACCGGGCGCGATACGGTATTTTTTGTGCGGGATAACGGTATCGGCATTGCCCCACAACACACCGAAAAGATTTTCAGACTGTTCGAAAAGCTGGACAACAAAAGCGAGGGAACCGGCCTGGGGTTGACCTTGGTCAAAAGGATCGTGGAGATGAACGGCGGCCGAATCTGGGTGGAGTCGGATGGAGAGGGACAGGGCGCCTGCTTCCGTTTCACCCTGCCGGATGCACTTATGATGAATCACCTGACCATAGAAAAGGAGTAGCATCAATGAACGGTGAATCCTCTGTTATTTTGCTGGTGGAAGATGAGCCCGCCCACGCGGAGATCGTACAGCGCACCTTGCGGGTTTCCAGTGTCACCAACCGGCTCATGTATGTGCCGGATGGCCAAGCGGCCCTTGATTATCTGTTTCGTCGAGGTGCCTACGCCGCTCCCGGACTCTCACCCCGCCCGAGCTTGATTTTGCTGGATCTGTGTCTCCCCAAGCTTGACGGGCTGGAAGTGCTGAAGATCATCAAAGCGGATAGCGACCTGAGCAGTATTCCGGTGATCGTCTTGACCGCATCCGGTTCGCGACAAGACAAGGAACTGGCCTATAACCACCACGCCAACGGCTATCTCGTCAAACCGCTGGACGTGTTGCGCTTCGTCAATCTGCTGGAGATCCATGGCGATTACTGGCTTTCCTGGAACAGAAACTCCTTGCTTGCATGCTGAAGCGCTCCGGGCCTGTCAGCGAGCCGAAAAAACGACGCACCGCAGGGGAGCGGCGCCGATGATGGATCGGCACACGACTCCGACGGACAGCTGCCGGATACGCGGCACCGGCTACCGGCGCACACCGTACGGCCGGGTCATGAACAACGAAAGCGGTTCCGCCGAAATTGTCCTCTATTACGTCCTCTTCGGCATCTGCTGGATATTCTTCTCGGACATGCTGCTGGCACGGCTCGTATCAAGCCCGGCCGCCTACGGCGAAATTTCAATCATCAAGGGGTGGTTGTTTATCGCGGTAACCGCGCTGCTCTTGTATCTGCTGATCAAACGTCGCGTACGAATGCTCTCCCTGATCCAACAGGAACATGCCGACGAAATCAAAGAGCATGAACGGCGCCTCATATATGCCAACCGTTTGTACGCCGTTCTCAGCGCCGTCAACCGGAGCATCATCAGGATCTCCGACCGATCTGAACTGCTGGACGAGATCTGTCGTATCATGGTCGACGTCGGCGGATTTAAATTTGCCTGGATCGGCTGGCCGGACGAGGCGGGTTGGATCGTGCCGGCGTCATTCAGCCGCGATGAATCCGGCTACCTGGCCGCGATTCGCATTTCAGTTCAGGAAATCCCGGAAGGACAAGGCCCAACCGGCACGGCGATCCGCACACGACAGGCTGTTGTCTGCGACGACATCGCCTCCAACCCGGCCATGCGTGTCTGGCGCGATTGTGCCCTTCAGCACGGTTTTTCCGCATCGGCCTGCTTCCCGTTTGAGCTTCCCGACGGCTCGATCGCCGGGTTGACCATCTACTCGCCGGAGCCGGATTTCTTCTGCGCGGACGAAATCCGGCTGCTATGCGACGTGGCCGATGATCTGGCATATGCGCTGCACATGCTGCATACCGCCGCGGCCCACCGGGTGGCCGAGGAGGAAATCCGGCAGTTGGCGAACCGTCTGGAGGAGCGGGTACAGCAGCGCACGGCGGAATTGGCTGCCGCCAACCACGAACTGGAGGCCTTCAGCTACTCGGTATCCCACGATCTGCGGGCTCCGCTCAGGGCCATCGACGGCTTCAGCCTGGCGCTCCTGGAAGATTGCCATGACCGGTTGGATGATCTTGGCAAGGACTATCTGAAACGGGTGCGGGGCGCCAGCCAGCGCATGGCGACATTGATCGACGACATCTTGCAGCTGTCGCGCGTCAACCGCTATGAAATCCGACGGGCTAGTGTCGATCTTTCGCGGATGGCCCATGAGATTGCGGATGAAGTAACCTCACGTGATGCGGGGCGCTCGGTTACATGGGAGATCGAGGAGGGGCTGACCACCCGTGGCGATGAGGGGCTGCTCAGGATCGCGCTGAGCAATCTCTTGGAAAATGCATTCAAATACACGGCCCACACCGAGCAGGCTGTGATCGGCTTTGGGCGCTGCACTCATAACGGACGGCCCTCCTTTTGCATAACTGACAATGGCGCCGGGTTTGACATGGCCTATGCCGATAAACTCTTCAAACCGTTTCAACGCCTGCATGGCCATGACGAATTCAGCGGAACCGGCATCGGCCTGGCGCTTGTTCAGCGGATCATCCATCGCCATGGGGGCGAGGTCGCCGCGGATGGTGTGGTCGGACACGGAGCGCGTTTTTATTTTTACCTGCAAGAGAGGGATTCATGAATCCAAGAAAATTCATCCTGCTGGTAGAGGATAACCCGGATGACATTGCATTGACCCTGCGCGCCTTCCAGAAGAACAATATCGCCAACACAATCGAAGTGGCCCGTGACGGCGAACAAGCCCTGGCCTACCTCTTCGGCAGGGATACCGAGCAGCCGCTGCCGGCCCTGGTGCTGCTGGACCTGAAGCTCCCCAAGCTGGACGGACACGAGTTGCTGCGACGGATCCGCGCCGACCAGCGCACCCGCTGCCTGCCGGTAGTCATTCTGACCTCTTCCCGCGAAGAGGCCGATATTCTGGAAGCCTACCAAAATGGCGCCAACAGCTACATCCGCAAACCGGTCGATTTTGCGGAGTTTGTCGCAGCGGTTCAAAAGCTGGGGCTGTACTGGCTGCTGCTGAACGAACCTGTCCCGCGAAGGAGCTGATTATGGCAATCCGTCTCCGTGTACTGCTGGTGGAAGATTCCCCGGATGATGCCGAGCTGGTTGAACGCGAGCTGCGCCTGGGAGGTTATGATCCGCGACTGGAGCGGGTCGAAACCGCCGAGGGGCTGCAGCGCAAGCTGATCGAAGAGGAGTGGGACCTGATCATAGCCGATCACATCATGCCCCACTTTGACGGCCTGCGGGCCATTCAGCTGGCCAGGGCCCATGCTCCCCAGACGCCGATCATACTGATTTCCGGCAAGATCGGAGTCGAGGTTGCCGTTCAAGCGCTCAAGGCCGGTGCCGCCAACTATATCATGAAGGACAGACTCAAGCTGCTGGCCGCTGCGGTCGGCCATGAACTTGAATCGGCGCGCCTGGCGCGACAGAACCGGGCACTGGAACAACAGAATCAGCTGCTCTCCCAGGCCCTGAGACAGAGCCCGGTCTCGATACTGATTACCGACGACACGGGTATCATCCAGTATGCCAATCCGCACGTCACCAACCTGACCGGCTATCAGCCCGAGGAGCTGGCCGGACAGTCGCCGCGCATCTTCAAGTCCGGAGAAACGGCACCCGAGACCTATGACAACCTCTGGAGTACCCTGCGTGAAAAGAAGACCTGGTACGGCACGCTGCGCAACCGCAAGAAAAACGGCGAGCTGTTTTGGGAACAGGCCTCGATTGCCCCGGTAGTCGATGAAGCCGGCACTGTCAGCAATTTTGTGGCGGTCAAGGAGGATATCTCACAACGAATCCAACGGGAAGATGAGCTGAAGAGCAAAAACGATGAGCTGGAGAGCTTTACCTACACCGTTTCCCACGACCTGCGCAGCCCGCTGGTGACCTTCAAGACCTTTCTGGGATACCTGAGAGAGGATCTGGAAAAAGATGACCGTGAGGTGATTACCAGGGACATGGCCTTCATGGAGGATGCGGCAAACAAGATGGAACGGCTCTTGAACGGACTTCTCTCCCTGTCGCGGGTCGGGAGAATCGTCAATGCACCGACCGAACTTGGCTACCAAAAGCTGGTGGAGGAAGCGCTCTCGATCATGGCCGGACAACTCGCCCGGCGGGAGGTCTCGGTAACGGTGATGCCCGCTGATCTGCGGCTGTGGGGTGACGGCCTGCGTCTGCTGGAGATCTGGCAAAATCTCCTGGAAAATGCGATCAAATACATGGGTAAGCAGCCGGCCCCCCAGATCTGGGTCGGTACCGAAAAGCACGGCAGCGATACGCTCTTTTTTGTGCGCGATAACGGTATGGGGATTGAGCAAAAGTACGTTGAGCGGATTTTTGGACTCTTTGAAAAGCTGGATGCAAGTAGCGATGGGATCGGGATCGGACTGGCCCTGGTAAAAAAGATCGTACTGGTGTACGGCGGCAGGATCTGGGTGGAGTCGGATGGTCCCGGCACAGGCTCCTGTTTCAAATTCACGCTGCCGGGGGCAATACGCCCGGGATAGCAGACGCCGCCCCTGCGGACCTTTTCTGTCGGCAGGATAACCCACGCGCTGCTGCTGTACGTTTACGCTTGATAGTTTTCGTTTATGATGTAGGCTCATATGAGATTAAACACGCCCCTTTTCGGAGAGCATGCCATGCCAGGTGAACCGATCACAGTCCTGCTGGTGGAGGATGAAGCGGCCCATGCCGAGATTGTGAGAAGGAACTTTGATATCACACGAATCTCCAACACACTGAAACATGTGTCGGATGGGCAGTCAGCGCTGGATTACCTCTATCATCACAATGCCTACAGCGATCCGGCCTCATCTCCCCGGCCGGCCCTCGTTCTGCTTGATCTGAGACTGCCAAAGGTGGATGGCCTGCAGGTGCTGAAGACGATCAAGGACGACCCCGAGCTGAGAAACATCCCGGTTGTCGTCCTGTCAACCTCGGCTTCCGAGGCGGATATTGCCATGGCATACGTCTACAATGCCAACAGTTATCTGGTAAAACCGGTTGATTTCAATCAGTTCAGTGAATTACTGGAAATTATCTGTTCCTATTGGCTGCTGTGGAATCATCATTCAACAACGTGAGACAGGTACGCTAATGGATCTTTCCCGGCTGAATATCCTCATTGTAGAGGATGATGATGCGCATGCCGCGGCCATCCGACGCGCCTTCATGAGTTCCGGCATGAAGGCCGACATCACGATTGTCGCCACACTCAAGGACTTTCATGATCATGTCGCCCGGCAGTCCCCCGACGTTGCCATCATGGACCTGAACCTGCCCGATGGGCGTGCCGTGGAGGCACTGACCAGCCCGGCGGAAGACGGCCCTTTTCCGATCCTGTTGATGACCAGTTACGGCAATGAGCAGGTCGCGGTGGAGGCAATCAAGGCCGGTGCCCTTGACTATGTCGTCAAATCGCCGGAAGCCTTTAATTCCATGAGCGTCACCCTTGAGCGTGCCATACGCGAGTGGCGGCTGTTGCAGGAAAAGAAAAACGTCGAGAAACAGCTCAAGGAATCCCAAGCCCAGGTCATCCAGCAGGAGAAGATGGCCTCCATCGGTCTTTTGGCGGCCGGTGTCGCCCACGAGATCAACAATCCGATCGGGTTTATCACCAGCAATTTGAGTTCTCTTGGAAAATACACCGACAGACTGGTCCGCTTTATCGAGTTCCAAGACCGGCTCATTGAAAACTGTGCCGATCAGGCCAGCCGGGCAAGCCACGCGGAGATGAAACAGCAGATCAAGCTGGAGTATCTGGTAAAGGATCTGCGCGAACTGATCAGCGAGTCACTGGATGGTTCCCAACGGGTCAGCAAGATCGTGCGGGACTTGCAGACATTTTCCCGCTCCGACAGCAACGAGGCCGTCCCCAGCGATCTGAACGAGACCATCATGAGCACGATCAACATCGTGCGTAATGAGATAAAATATGTGGCAGATCTTGAGCTGCGGATTGATAAGCTGCCCCGCGTCATCTGTCAACCGCAACATATCGGCCAGGTGCTGATGAATCTGCTGATGAATGCCGCCCATTCGATCCAGGGTAACGGTCTGATTACCCTGGCCGCGTCACAGGTCGCTGATACGGTTGAAATCAGTGTTACCGACAACGGCTGCGGCATCCTCCCGGAACATATCGAGCGGATATTCGAGCCGTTTTTTACCACCAAAGAGGCCGGAAGAGGCACAGGGCTTGGACTGGCGATCAGCCGTGACATCGTCAAAAGGCACGGCGGTGAACTGCTGGTTAAAAGCACGGCCGGCCAGGGCACCACCTTTACGGTCAGACTACCGATTGATCCGGGGCAACGGATCACGCAACCGAAGGAGTCGTGATGGCAACAATCATGTTTGTCGATGATGAAGCGGGCATCAGAAATTCGCTGCGGCGGCTTTTTGCCGATTCGCCGCACAATGTGCTGATTGCCGCCAGTGCCGCCGAAGCGCTGGAACTCCTGCACGACAACACCTGTGCCGTCATCGTCTCCGACAATCAGATGCCGGGAGAATCGGGGATCGAGTTCCTCTGTAAGGCCCGTCAACTGGCGCCGGATACGGTACGGGTCATGATGACGGCCTACGCCGACCTGGGGACGGCCCTGAACGCAATCAATCACTGCGAGGCATACCGTTTCGTGGTCAAGCCCTGGGACAACCAGGAACTGGTGGAACTTGTCAATAATTGTGTTCTGCGCTATGAACTGTATAATTCGTTGCGCTTGAAGGATGAGGCGATCTACCTTTCCCTCTCCCAGGCCATCGAACTGAAGGATCATTACACCCGCGGGCATTGTGACCGGGTGGTCCAGTATTCACTGGCCCTGGGCAAACGGATGGGGTTGTCGCCGGACAACCTGATCCACTTGGAACATGGCGCCATGCTCCATGACTGCGGCAAGATCGGTGTCCCGGAAGCCACGCTCAATTTTCCGGGAAAGCTGGACGACGATCAAATGGATGTCATCCGCAAGCACCCCGACTGGGGTGGCGAGGTAGCCCGGGCGGCCGGCATGCATCAAACGACCGTCAATATCATCCTCTACCATCACGAGCACTTTAACGGGCGTGGCTACCCCACAGGTCTGGCCGGCGACGGTATCCCGCTGGAGGCGCGCATCGTGGCAGTAGCGGACGTGTTTGACGCCCTGGCATCCGACCGCCCCTACCGCAAAGCCCTGCCGCCGGATGATGCCTTGCGCGAATTCTTGGCCATGAGCGGAACGGTACTTGACCCGTTTATCGTTAAAAACTTTCTTGAAATCCTGGACGAGCTGAAGCTGGAAAGCGTGGTCCCCTGATTGGAACGCACAACCCCAGGCGCAACCGTGGGGGTGGGAATTGCCGGGACAACGGCGACAGCATCGCTAACATCATAATAATCTTTCCACCCGATGAGTGGATGAGAATACAAGGGAGACAGGTATGAGCGATCTGGTTATGCTGGTGGATGATGAGTCAAATGTGTTATCGGCTCTGACCCGCGCACTGATCGATGAACCCTTCGAGATCATTACCGCTACCAGCGGCAGAGAGGCCCTGGAGCTCATGGAAGGCAAGACGATCAAGGCGATTGTTTCCGATGAGCGCATGGTCGGCATGCAAGGTTCGGAGCTGCTGGCCGAGGTGAAGCGACGTTCGCCCCATACCGTGCGGATTCTTTTGACCGGCCATGCTACCCTGGATGCCGCCATGCGGGCGGTCAACGTGGGGGAGATTTATCGCTTCTTCCTCAAGCCCTGGGATGATACACAGCTGCGCTTTGCGCTGATGTCGGCCATCGAGAAGTATGACCTGGAAGCCGAGAATCGCCGTCTGCTGGCAACAATCAAGAGCCAGGCTCTGGAGATCAAGGTTCTGGAAAAACGCTATCCCGGCATCAGCCGGGTTGAGAGAGATGAAAAAGGGACCTTGGTGTTGTCGGATATCTCCGATGAGGAACTTAGCCGGATCATCGAGGAGTGCAAGACAGAGGTTGACAAAGGATTCGGCCATTAAGGCCAGGCTCCGTCCATCGGGACAAGACGGCATTCGAGAGAACGACAACCATGTATCCAACAGGGCCGGGTCAATAACCTGGCCCTGTATTTATTGGAAGTGACGAGGAATTCAGATGACACAACGGGCTATTCTCTGTCCGCGTTGCCGGCGTTTGATCGGCAGCAATGAAGCGGTCTGTTCGTGGTGCGGCACATCCCGCTCCGCGCCCTGGTGGCAGTTCATGAACTGGAGCCGGGGCGCAATGGGGGGCGACTGGCTGGTCAAGTCGATCATCACGCTCAACGTACTCTATTTTGCCATTTCGCTCATCTTGAGCGGCACTTCCGGCGGCTTTCTCTCCCCCGGCCAGACCAGCCTGATGCTGCTGGGCGCGACCGGCAGCTACCCGATCGACCACTTCGGCCGCTACTGGACCCTGATCAGCGCCAATTATCTGCACGGCGGCATCCTGCACATCATCTTCAACCTGATGGCCCTCAAGCAGATCGCACCCTGGGCAACCAACGAATACGGCGCCAGCCGCATGTTCAGCATCTACACCCTGGGCGGCGTCTTCGGATACGTGGTCTCCTATCTGGCCGGCGTTCCCTTCACCATCGGCGCCTCGGCCGCCGTCTGCAGCCTGATCGGCGCCCTGCTCTATTATGGAAAAAGCCGGGGCGGCGCCTATGGCAACTCGGTCTACCGCGAGGTCAGCGGGTGGGTGATCAGCCTCTTCATCTTCGGCCTACTGTTTCCGGGGATCAATAACTGGGGACACGGCGGCGGGATCATCGGCGGGATTATCCTCGGCGCGCTCTTGGGCTACAACGAACGCAGACAAGAGAACCATTTCGACCAAGCCCTGGCGCTCTTGTGCGGCCTGGCGACCGTCGGCGTACTGGGCTGGGCGCTCCTGGGCGCCGTCACCTACCGCTGATGCCGGCAGCCGCGATCATTATCAAGAGGGAAGCGCTATGAAGGATACCCACGAAAACCATGAGCAGGGGATCGAGATCCCGTTCGAGCGCATTGATCCCGAGACCCTCAGAAACATGATCGGCGAGTTTGTCAGCCGGGAATGGACCGAGTGGGGAGACGCGGGCCGCTCACATGACGACAAGGTCGCCCAGGTACTCCGGCAACTGGAGGCACATACCGCCAAGGTCGTCTACGATCTCGCCTCGGAGAGCTGGAATATCGTTGCCACAAAATGATGACCCGCCCCGGTACAACACTGGCGGCGGGTCATTATAAACCTGACTGGCACTCATCTATCCGCTAAAATTCGCCCATCCCCTTCGACAAGCTCAGGACAACCTATTTTAGCTGCGTTTTTGCTTGATCTTCCGTTCGTGGTGAGCCTGTCGAACCATGGACGGAAGATCCCTCTCCCTACTCCTTGAAGGCCCGCATCATCAACTCGTAATCCTCCAAGAGCGCCTGCAAGTCCTCTTCATGCTCCACCTCCTGCTGCAGGATGGTCAGTACCATGTTATAGGTAATCGGGTCCTTTTCCCGGGTGATATCCATCAAGCGCTTGTAAACACCGATGGCACAGCGTTCGCCCTTGATGTTCTGCTCCAGGAGCGTCTTGACGAACGGGTCATCCGGCGCTTCATACCCGCAGTTGGTGAACTTGTACCACTCCTCGGGCTTGGTGACCGGCGTGCCGCCCAGCTGGATGATGCGCATGGCCACCATATCGGCGTGCAGCAGTTCCTCGGTGGCGTGTTGCAATAATTCGGCGCCGACGGCGTCCTTCATCGGACCCTTGACCAGCTTGGCACCCAGCCAGTACTGGTAATAGGCCAGCCACTCGTCACAATAGGCATTGCCTAACAGCCCGAGCAGTTCATCCACATCCATGCCGATTATTTCCCGTCCCTTTGTCCCCATAGATAGATCCCCTTTCCGTAATAGACGTTACTCAGAGTTCCGGCCGAGCAACGATAAACATTTCGATGCTGATCAGATCATTGACCAGGTGCATGCCGAGCCGTTCATAGAGTTTGCCCGAACCATAACAGACATTCCAGAGCGTACGGTCCAGGTCCAGCGCGGCCTGGGCCTTGAGCGTCCCATCCTCCTGCGGGACGACCATGGCCGGGAAGCTGATCGAACGGCCGGTTTCCTTGATCGTCAATGTACCGGAGATCTCCATGTTGGCTGTTCCGGGGGTGGCTCCGGCAATCGCGGATGCACCCTGCAACAGGAAGGTTGCCGTGGGATAGCGTTCGCAATCAAAGAAATCCTCGGATTTCAGATGGGTAAGCAGCAGGCCGCGCCACCCTTCATCCTGAAGATCCAGGTTGTTGATCGTCCCCATGTCGATGACGAAATTGCCCGACACGGGCCGACCGTTGGCCATGACGACCCGGCCGCCGGAAATGGCGATCCGGCCATAATGGCGGTTATTGATATTGCGACCGCTCCATTCGACGACACTTTTCTCCGCATCGATCAGATACACACCGTCACGAGGCACGACCGGCGACGTGGGCATTGCACTGGATTCGACCTCGAACCCGGCCGTTTGCCAGGCCTGCAGTCCCCCTTCCAGAATCGTCACATTGCGGTATCCGGCCCGCTGCAACTTCTCCCTGGCGGTACGGGCGGCCAGGGTCGTGCCGCTGTCATCATAGACAACGATGGCCGTGTCCCGTTCCGGCACGCACTCGGCGATGCGCTCCAGAAAGACCATTTCGTAGACACAGGCATTTTCGGCACCGCCGATATGCCGGGAGGCAAAATCCTCCGGCAAGAGGACATCGATCAGACACACGGAAGCGCTGGCGATCAGTTGCCGCAGTTCAGGCGCGCTAATGGTTGCGTTCATGATCTTCAACTCCTTTCCAAGGAACGGGGTGTCACTTGACGAACGTGCCCCGCTGGTATTCCTCAAAGGCGATCTTCAACTCCTCCTGGGTATTCATCACAATCGGGCCATACCAGGCCACCGGCTCGCCCAGCGGCTTGCCGGAGACGAACAGAAAACGCACCGGTTTGCCGGCCGTGGTTACCTGGACCGCCGCGCCGGAATGCTCATACAGCACCACGGTTTCGGCTGCACAGGTACAACAGCGCTCCGTATCCGACCAGCCGTGACCGACCATCTCATAGGCATAGGCATCCCGCTGATCGTCGAAATACCCCTCACCGGACAGAATGTAGGCAAAGGCGGTATGCCCGGCCGGCAGCGCATGGGAGAATACAGTCCCGGCCGGCACCGTGATGTCCAGCATCTCCGGCTCGATGACGATATCGCCCACCGGCCCCTGCACACCGCCAACCTTACCGGCGATGACCTTGACCCTGACACCGTTCTCAAGCGTTACCTCGGGGATATCGGCCGCCTTGACGTCCCGGTAACGAGGAGCCATCATCTTCTGGCTGGCCGGCAGATTGGCCCAGAACTGGAATCCCCACATGCTGCCGGTGGGGCTCAACTGGGGCATCTCCTGGTGGATGATGCCGCTACCGGCGGTCATCCACTGCACATCCCCGGCCCCGATGGCCCCCTTGTTGCCCATACTGTCGCCATGTTCCACCAACCCCTCCAGCACGTAGGTGATGGTTTCGATGCCCCGGTGGGGGTGCCAGGGAAAACCGGCCAGATATTCTTCCGGTTTGGAGGTGTGGAAATCATCCAGCATCAAAAACGGGTCGAACTGGGGCACCTGGGAATAGCCGAAGGCCCGTTTCAGATGCACGCCGGCCCCTTCGATGGTGGGACGGCTCTTGTAGATCTTGGCAATGCGACGGATGGTCATGATCGGCTTCCTCCTCTGGTGATTGGTCCGCTACGTCCCGTTTCATAGTTGAGCGTAGAATCTTGCCCATGCGTTGATGCTGGTTACTTCTGGCCCATTATAGCATTAATCCCGAAGACAGCATGTGTCCTCGACGGAAGAGATGACGTCTCACAAACGATCAAGCTGATACAACTTTCACTACGTTACCCGAAAGGTAGATATGGTCATCTGTTTTTTCGTGTATTTCGTGTATTTCGTGTATTTCGTGTATTTCGTGTATTTCGTGTATTTCGTGTATTTCGTGTCGTTCGTGGACGGCTGTTTTTATAATTGCATTCACCTTCTTTTCCTGCGGGAGCGTTCCCGGCGAGACGGCAGGGGAATATCCTCTGCTCGCGGCGCCAGGTAGCCGCAGTCCCGCGGCAGCCAGCGCAGGGTCGCCACCAGTTCCTCGGTCAACTTGACACACTCGGGGTTGATGGCGAAACGGTTATCATAGATGCGGCACTGGCGCGTAACCACATCCAGGTAGCGGCAGGGGGTCTGGGTGTAGAAGATCGTACCGCGCTCGTCCTCGATCTTTTCAAAACAGCACATGCCGCATCCCCGGCAGAGGGCCTCCCAGGCTTCATTCTCTCTCATGTCTTCTGTCATGTTTTGTTCAAGTTCCTCGTTTGATTGAATCATGCTGCAGATACGCTGATAATCCTCGGGAGTGTCCATATCATGCAACACTCCCGGGTCGTTCACTTCAAGCAGTCGAACCCGTTGCGGGTCCCGGCGGACCAGGTCGCGCAGGATCAGGTCACCATCCAGTTCATCCAGAATCGTCCGGGCAAAGAGCAGCGGATGGCCGCGTTGTCCAGCGTGGCAGGGGACGATGATGCTGGCGGGTGACACGGCATGCTCGGCGATCAGGCTGCTGATGGTCTCTGCGGAAACGAGCGGATAATCGCCGGGCAAGACGATCACGGCGCTCGCCCCATCCGTCAGTGCATCACGCCCGGCCCGCACCGAAGAGGCCATATCGCCATCCTCCGTCGTGTTGATCACGAACCTGACCGGGAAGTCGCGAATCGCCTCGGCCACATCCTGCCCCTCTTCGGAAACAACCACCACGATCTCGTCGACACCACCCGCAGCCAGCGCATCGAGACAGCGGATGATCACCGTGCTCCCGCCCAAGAGTAAGAGCTGCTTGCAGCTTCCCATGCGGCGCGATTTCCCGGCTGCTAGCAGGATGGCCGCCACACTGCCGATCACGCCTGTCTCCTGATCTTGATCAACTGCCCGACAATGCTGACGGCGATCTCCTCCGGGGTCTGGGCGCCGATGGCCAGCCCCACCGGCGTGACCACCCGCGCACGCTGGGCAGGGTCATAGCCCTCGTCCTCCAGGGTCTTCAGCAGGGTTTCCCGTTTGCGCCGGCTCCCCAGCAGGCCGATAAAACCGGCTTCGCCGGCCAGGCAGCCACGCACGGCATCGAAGTCGTGCAGATGTCCCGGCGTGGCAATCACCGCAAAACTCCCGCGATCCAAGCTCAAACGCCCGAAGGAGTCCGCCAGGGGAGCGCAGATAATCTCGTCGGCGCCGGGTAGCAGCTCGGTAACGGCACAATCGGGACGATCATCGACCACGATGACCCGGAAACCGCAACCAGAGGCCAGCTCGGTGACCGCCCGCCCCACATGGCCGGCGCCGAACATGACCAACAACGGCCGCCGCCCCTGGGGTTCCACAAAGACGGACATGCTGCCGCCACAGGCGTAGCCATGTTCCTCGTTCAGCACAAACTCCAGGGTGCGGGCCTCACCGTCGGCCAGGGCCGCACGGGCAGCCTCGATTGTCTCCTTTTCGACACGGCCGCCCCCCACCGACCCCAGCAGGGTGCCGTTATCCCGCACGATCATCTTGGCCCCCGACTTGCGCGGAGACGAACCGCCATGGGCCACGACCGTTGCCAGCACAAACGGCTCACCCCGGCGGGTGAGCCGGACCACCTCTTCATACAGTTCCAGATCTGTCATCATTGAAATCCTTGGTAATTTGCAACATCGAATGCAATCTTACCCCCCTTTGAAAAAGGGGGGCAGGGGGGATTTGCCTTATGGCCTTAGATTTCTTGCCGCTCTTTGCACAATCTAAAAATTTCTTCCATAACCTCTTCAGTTTCGGTAAGCGCTTGCATGTTGTTGAAACGCTGAACCAAGAGCCCTTGATCTTCCAGGAAAGCGTCTCGCGCAGCATCTCTATGTGCATGCTCTGGCTCTAAATGCTGGCTTCCGTCCAGTTCAATAACCAGCTTTGCTGCGGGAGCATAGAAATCTACAATATATGGACCGATCGGCTTTTGTCGATAGAACTGAATACCGAGAATCTGTTTGCGTCGCACACGTGCCCAGATACACTGTTCCGCGTCGGTCATGAAACTGCGCAACTCTCGCGATGGCTCCTTCAAATTCCTTGAGTACAGTAACGGCAAATCCCCCCCCAGCCCCCCTTTTCCAAAGGGGGGGGCTAGTATTTTCCCATATTGCAGCATTACTACCCCTTGTTCAGTGCTGCCTTGATTTTTTCCGTTGTCAGCGGCAGCGAGCGCAGCCGCGCCCCGCAGGCCGCAAAGAGGGCATTGGCCACGGCCGGGGCGATGGGGGGCACACCCGGCTCACCCACCCCGCCCGGCGGCTCGTTGCTGGCGATGATGTGAACCTCCACCCGCGGCATGGCCGCCATGCGCACCAGCGGATAGCTGTCGAAGTTACCCTGCTCCACCCGCCCGTTCTTGAGGGTGATGGCACCATGGAGGGCGGCCGAGAGACCGAAGGTGATCCCCGATTCCATCTGGGCCTTGATCGTGTCGGGATTGACGATGCGGCCGCAGTCCACGGCGCAGACCACCCGCCGGACCCTGATGTTGCCCCGATCGTCCAGCGACAGCTCGGCCACCTGGGCGATGAAGCTGCCGAAGGATTCGTGCACGGCGATACCCCGCCCCCACCCCTTGGGCAGAGGCTTGCCCCAGTCCCCCTTAACAGCGGCGGTCTCCAGCACCTTCAAGGTGCGGGGATGCTTGGCCAGCAAGGCCCGGCGGTACTGGTAAGGGTCCTGGCCGGCCTTGTGGGCCAGTTCATCCAGGAAGCTCTCCATGACAAAGGCGGTGTGGGAGTGCCCCACCGAGCGCCACCAGAGTACCGGTACGGCATTCTTGGGACTATGCAGTTCCACCTGCAGGTTGGGGATGGCATAGGGGGTGTCGGCGGCCCCCTCCACCGAGGTGTGGTCGATACCGTTTTCGACCATGACCCGTTCGAAGGGGGTACCGGCAATGATCGACTGTCCCACGATGCGGTGGTGCCAGGCCAGCGGCAGCCCCTGTTCATCCAGACAGGCGCTGACCTTGTTCAACCACATGGGGCGATAGTAACCGGCCCGCATGTCGTCCTCGCGGGTGCGGATGACCTTGACCGGCCGGCCGATGGCCTTGGCCACCTGGACCGCCTCGATGACGAAGTCCGAACCGGTACAGGCCCGGCGGCCGAAACCGCCCCCCAGAAAGGTGGTTTCCAGGGTGACCTGTTCCGGCTTGAGCCCGGCCACGGCGGCCGCCGCATTGCGGTCCATGGTCTGGAACTGGCTGCCGGTGCGGATCAGGCAGCTGTCGCTCTTCAGATCGACGAAACAGTTGAGCGGCTCCATGGTGGCATGGGCCAGATAGGGTAACTCGTACTCTGCATCCAGCCGCTGTTTGGCCTTTTCCAGCACTCCAGGCGCGTCGCCGTCCTTGCGGGCCATCAGGCCGGGTGTAGCCGCCAGGCGGGCATACTCCTCGTGCATGGCCGCCGTGGAGATGTGCCCCCCCTCCCCTTCATCCCAGACAATCTCCAGCAGATCCCGCCCCTTGAGAGCCGGCCAGAAGCCATCGGCGACCACCGCCACCCCCTCGCGGATGGTGACCACATCGCGCACACCGGGGAGAGCTTTGGCCTTGGCGGCATCCAGACTCTTGACCCGCCCGCCGAAGACCGGCGGCCGGGCGATGACGGCCGTCAGCATGCCCGGCAGATGCACGTCGATACCGAAGAGCGCCGTACCGTTGATCTTGGCCGGACTGTCCAGCCGCTTGAGCGGCTTGCCGAGCAGTTTCTTGGCCCCCGACTTCAAAGTAGGCTCCTTGGGCAGCGGCATTTTGGCGGCCCGCTTGGCCAGCTGGCCAAAAGTAAGCTGTTTGCCTGCCGGTCCATGCACGATCCCGTTCTCGGCCCGGCAGAGGCAGGGGACAACGTGCCACTCTTCCGCCGCGGCGGCGATCAGCATCTCGCGGGCCGCGGCCCCGGCCAGGGAGAGCCGCTCCCACTCGGAACGCACGCTGGAACTGCCCCCCGTGACCATGATCGGCCCGAACGAGGCATGGTTGTAGGCATCGGCCACCGGCGCGGCCTGAAAGCTGACCCGCTTCCAGTCGCAGCAGAGCTCCTCGGCCAGCAGCATGGGCAGCGAGGTGTAGACCCCCTGCCCCATCTCGGATTTGTTGACGATGATTGTCACGGAACCATCCGTTCCGACCCGCAGAAAGGCATTGGGGGCAAAGGCCGCCCCGGCGGCGGCCTGGGCATCACGGCTGCCGAAAGGGAGGTGGCAGGCCAGGAGCAGGCCGCCACCGGCCAGGGCGCTCTTCTTGAGAAATTGTCTCCGGCTGATCTTCGATCCCCCGCTCATGGCTTGCGTCCTCCCTTCGAGGCGGATTTTGCGCTGGCAACATGGATCGCCCGCCGGATACGGCCATAGGTGCCGCAACGGCAGAGGTTGCCGCTCATGGCGCTGTCGATATCGGCGTCGGTCGGCTTCGGCTTCTTCTCCAGCAAGGCTACGGCGCTCATGATCTGCCCCGGCTGACAGTAGCCGCACTGGGAGACCTCCTGGGCCAGCCAGGCCTTCTTGAGCGGGTGGTTCGCCGGTATCCCCTCGATGGTCAGCACCCGCTTGCCCCGGACGTCGCCCACCGGGGTGATGCAGGAGCGTTGGGGCTTGCCGTCGATATGAACCGTGCAGGCGCCGCACAGCCCCTCGCCGCAGCCGAACTTGCTGCCGGTAAGCCCCAGCTGTTCACGCAACACCCACAACAGCGGCGTATCCGGACTGACATCCACACGCCGTTCCTTACCATTGACATGGAACACGATCATCTTCTGCCTCCTGTCTGCCTTGGCCTGGGGTTATAGTTTCATGCGGTTTGAGTTGTTACAATCGGTGAGAAAAATATACAGCAAAACCGGCCTCACGCGGAGTCGCGGAGAACGCGGAGAACGTCCTTGAGTAGAACCAATCTCCCGCCAAAATCCGTCCTCCTCCTTCGACAGGCTCAGGGCGAACGGATTTTATCGCCGTAATTGCTTGATCTTCCGTTCGTGGTGAGCCTGTCGAACCATGAACGGAAGATCAGTACTATTCAGAACGGACATAATAACAAAAGGTTTCTGGTTTACTCCGCGTTCTCCGCGTCTCCGCGTGAAACGTATTAAGTCTCTGCCGGTCCGGCACGGTCACTCTACCCGATTAACCCTGGCCGCGCCGCGCTGGACCGTGCGTTGATAACGGAGCGCCGGACGGCCGAATGACATGACGTAGCCGATAATATGATCCTCGGGGATGCCGAGCCGCTGGCGGGTCTCGGGCAGCAGGTCGCTGATGGCCCACTTGCTCAGACCGTTCCAGACCGTGCCGACACCCAGGCTCTGGGCAAACAACTCAAAATACGACAGAGCGATCAGGCAATCCGGGAGCGGACAAGCACCCTGGCGCGGCGCCGAGGCGATCAGCAGATGGGGCGCCCCCCGGAAGAGGATATCGACCTGCTTTTCCTCCCACAGACTCACAAAACCGGCGAAGAACTCCATCCCTTGCGGCAACTTCTCCTCGCGCACCAGACGTCCCAGGCCGGCCATGACCTCTTCGCGCACTTTGGCCAGTTTCTGGCGGTCATCAATCACCGTGAAGAGCACATCGCGGGAGTTCACCCCGGTCGGGGCGTGCCAGGCCACATCCAGCAGACGCTGCAGCAGCTCCGGCTCCAGGTTTTCCGGCTTGTAGCGCCGCACCGAGCGACGCCCCTTGATCAGGGTCTCCAGTTTATCGGGATCGGGATAGGCGCCGACCAGGGGGCGGCTGTTGCCGGGCTTGAGTCCCAGGATCGAGACGGCGCCGGTCGGGCAGATCGCCAGACAGTGCTGGCAGCGGTAGCAGGAATCTTCTTTCTCCGGGGCGATCGTCGGGAGCCCCTCCTGCATGGCAATGATCCGCGCCGGACAATCGGCGACGCACTCGCCACAACGGGTACATCTGTCGGCATCGACGCTGAAATCAAGCTGGCTCATGGTTTCTTCTCCTCGTTTGAAAATTCGTTGCGCAGTTCTTCCATCCGGCTGCGGTTCTTGCCCAGGTCGGAATACCCCAGGCGCGAGGCGGAGCGCAGGTGAATGACCCGTTGGGCACGATCCAGCAGAAATTCGCCGTCGTCCACAAACAGCCGTGTATGTAGCTCGACGCGCAGATAATCGGGGCGTTCTTCGATGATCGTTGCATCACCCCGCCGGCCAAGAACCCGCTTCAGGCGGGCAAAGGCGGCATCGGGATCATCACTGAAGGCCAGCGGTTGGATGCGGTGTTTCTCGTCAACCGCCTGGCTCGCCACGCAGTTGGGCGACGCGGGGCAGGCGGCCAGAAGTCCCGCCTTGGCGCCCAGGTTGTTCGGGCGTTCACCGGCGCAGGCTGTCAGGATGCTGGACAGGATTCCCATGAGAACTACTCCTCGCAGTTGTGTGCGCATATTCTACCATCCTTTTTTAGATCGTCCATCAAGCGGATCACCGCCAGCGCCTTGGCAGTGGCCTCCAACAGACCCGCCCTGCGGTTGCATTTATAGCAGGTCGTGGTACTGTTTGTCCTGTTTTATTGAGCAGTGTTTGGTGTGATTTTTTGCCCGAGATCGGAGAGGAAGCAATGTTGAAAGATATGAAGACACACACCCACCTGAAACCGGGGCAAAAAGGAACCAAGCGTCTGGTGGAGCAGTTCGGAGACAAGCTCATCTGCGTCCGGTATCATTTCGATGAGAAACGGCAGGTCAGGCTGAAGACGGTCGAAATCATTGTCGATGAAAGGCCGTGCAATGCCACCTTGAAGTTTCGGGATCAGGAGTTGGTTACTGTAATGATTCCGTTTACAGAGATTGCTCTTCGGGACAGGTTGAAAGCAGCAGGCGGACGATGGAACCCGGAGGAAAAAACCTGGAAGGTGCCGTTTGGTGCCATCCGGGGCGACGCTGGGCTGGAAGAGAGAATATTGAAAAAGTAATCAATGGGAAAAGGGCCTTAAGTCACCTATATGAGGAACTTTTGATAACAAAAACAAACAGCAAAAGTCACCTGTATAAGGGACAATAAGGTTCCCTACATAGGTAACTGACTACTTTATATAATGAACAAGTTCATTGTATACGGAAACCGTAGATTAACGAGTTGAACAGAATAAACCATAAGGTCGTTAAGATATGGAAGCTATAGCACTCTTGTATTTCGCGATCATTCCAGGTTGCACCATCGGATTTTTTTTAGGTTTTTTCTGGCTTTTCCGTAAGTGGGATATTGGTGGAAGATTGTTGGTCAGTATTGTCACTGGGTTAGCACTTGGATATTTCTCGCCCTGTATTATTAGCGTTCCGTTCCAACTTCGTGCAAAAATGGAGCAAAGAAAAAATGTTACTGTAGCTACTGAAGAAGCGATGTTTTTCAAAGAAGTAATTTCGGGTAAGTATGGTGAAAATGAAATTAAATCACATTATGCTAAGCATCCTCTGTCCAGTCTCGGTGCTTGGACAATATCATCAGACAAAAATAGCGTTGGTTCTTTAGCCTACCCCGGAGCAATGGTTCAACCCTACTTACTACCTATCCTTATTGAAGTATTTGAAAAATACCCTTTATTGATAGGTACCTTTGCAAATCTTCCTAATACCCCATTGGAAATCAAGCTAAAAGTAGCCGACCACCCAGATGCTCTCGCCGTCCGGGATATGGCTTTTAACATAAACACCCCTCCCGCAGTTCTGATAAGACTATCGACATACCAAGACAAACAAATGGCTAGTTACGCTTGCAAAAACAAAAACGCACCTGAAGAAGCAAAGCGAATTTGTGAAATAAGAGACTCGTTAAATCAAAATGCTTTTCACGGGTTAGAAATACACGTGGATTTTCCAAATATGTTTGAATCAAAAGCTGAAGAGCTGTCCTTATGGAAATTTCTTGCAAATGACCGTAGAGAATACGTAAGAATGTGGGTTGCGCAATCTGAGTATACGCCTTCCGAAATACTAACAATGCTATCCAACGATACATCCGATTCAATACGACACTTTGTTTTTCTACATAAAAACACGTCACTTCAAATTCGGCGTAGAATTGCGAAGCACTATGAAACTAATATTAATACTCTGCTTTTTGACCTATGCAAGAACAGTAATGACAAATTAAGAGAAGCAGCAGCAAGTTCTCCAATTTCTAAACATGACGTATTGAAGCAATTAAGCCTAGATTCAAATTACATTGTTAGAGGAGCTGTTGCTGCAAACCCCAATACGACCTCAGACGTACTCGAATCATTATCAAAAAACGAAAGTGACAAAGATTATTATTCTGATGTTCTTCCATTAATAGTAAGGCATCGAAGTACACCAATAACCGTTCTTGAAAAATTCTATAAACAAACAAAAAACAAGAAATTATCTGAGTTGGCTAACAGCGTTATTCGTGATCGAGGATCGATTCCTCCCTCATAGACTAATGACGTAATTATTCAACCAAGCGCAGCAGCGGTGAACCCGCTGTGCTCTCAGCCGTTGAACAAGGATAGAAATGAACAAAGAATTCGTACTCGAACATCCCTGCGGGATTGTCATCTCACGACACCATTCGGAGTCAGAAGTCCAACGTTTGGAGGGGACAAAAAAGAATGATATGAGCACCGGTTACGTTTGGTACTCACTACCACTGTCCGCAATTAATGGTTCAACTGTGGCTATCAGTTTGTGCTTCCACCAAGGTGTGCTCGATTCATTGAACATGGCACTGGTAGATCCAACATTGTACGGAGGAAGTTGGAGCGACTGGACCGAAGAGAAAGAACGCTTGCGGGCTCGGCATACTGAAGCTTGGATACTCACGATTGGCTATACACCTGGAACATTCGCATGGGGCGAGATTTGGGCTGGATACGATGCAAAGGGAGGCAACGGACATGCGGGTGTCCGATACTTTGCTCCGTCAAGATGATGTCCAACACTCGGCGGCACGCGGGCTCCGCTTCGCTCCGCCGGTGCGCCTCAATACCGTTAGGCAAATGATATGAACAAAGACAACTTCATCATACTATTGATTATTTCTATTGTAGTTGGTCTACTGCTCTTTTCTCGGCGAAATAAAAGAGACATTAGAAACGAGGAAGCAACCGAAACGACAGAAATAAAAAACGGTAGAAAGTGGCCTCTTCCTGAAGGACGAATGTTCAGCGGAGTAGCTGGGTTCTTGGGCCTGTTTTTCACATTATGGGCAATCATTTGTTTCTGCGGTGGCCCTGATGGGCAAGTTGGAAGCATTAGTACAATTAAAGCTGGCCTTTTATATTCAGGAATTGCTGGTGGTCTCTTCTATTACTCATTTAGATGAAGATGCCTAATCGGGTAGCCGGGGGTTTTTCTCCCCCAGCCCCCACACCACCTAGCATGCGGGTCCGCACTAGGCGGTTCCCAAAGAGCGACGGGCCGTAGCCAGTCATTTCCAATCGCAGTTCTTTGAAAAGACGGCAGTAACTGTGATTATCTGGGGAGCTGAATTCTCATGACGCGCCCCATGCACTTACCCGGTCGGGTATATCGTGTTCTGGAAGCTCATGGAGAATGACATCCCTCTCTTTAAGTTCGGCCCTTCGACAGGGTGAGACCATCCCGGCTAACCGGGCTCGTTTCCAGCCACCACACCGCCATGAGTGATGAGTCCTTGTCTACTAATGGCTTCTGCTGACTTCTGCTCCATCACGGCAACCTTTACAGCGCCGCGCCTTTCTTGCGAAATGCAACGTGGAGCAGATCTCCCCGGATAAGAACGTGAACTGTCGCTACACAACCGCAGCATTTACCGTTTCTCCTGAACCCGCGGGACTTCGTCATGTGGTGCTGACTTGTCCGGATTACGGCCTTGTATGCTGTTTCTGTCCGTCGGCTCATAGCTTTGCACTCGGGCTTCCTCCAGACCCCTCCTCACGGAGACGCCCTTGCCGTCGGCTAGTACTTTTACCCCGTCTGGTAAGACAACTAAGCTACCGTAACCCAGCAAGCTGGTAACGGTAACTAATCACGACGGTGATGGATTCAAATACAGGGGACTTGCACCCCATAAGTTCACGCCCATGACGGGCGTACACCAGGAAGAAGCAGCGGCCTAAAAACCGCCGCTGTTCTCCCACACCGTTGGATGACAATAGGAAGGCAAGTATGGAAACGATCAGGAGGTTATTGAGAAGTATTTTACAAGGCCTGACATCAGCCATATTACGATATAAGGCAAAAACGGAAATCAACCCTCAAAATGACCCCGACAAGAAATACGAAGTTGACTTGTGGCTTAAAATCATTGAGCGATCATACGACTTCATGTGTGATTACAAGCGAAGGTATTATGATCAGCTACAAACAGAAGCTGAGAAAAAGAAAGTACGCGTAACTCTTGTTTCCATGATCGGATCAGACCACTATTCAATTTCAAGAAAGACATTAATAGCATATGTGTGTGCAGATATAGGCATTGTGGATTCACTAGAAGAGATAAAACGTTTGGGAGTGGACCCGGCTTGCAGTGACGTTGAGAGATTTGCTTTCAAATTAGCATGTGAAAAACTGTCGCAGGCATGTGGTTGAGAATTGCTGAATCAAAGTGGAAAAGGACATCCAACATGCGGCGGCACGCGGGCTCCGCTTTGCTTCGCCGGTGCGCCGCAGCCCCGTTGAACACAACCAAACCTACAAGGAAAGGAGAGCAAAGATGAGTAACGAGAGCAAGTGTCCAGTAACGGGCAGAGTTGACAAACCCACGGCCGGCAGTGGCAGGTCGAACCGGGACTGGTGGCCGAACCAGTTGAACCTCAAGATGCTTCATCAGAACTCTTCCCTGATCAACCCGCTGGGCGCGGAGTTCAACTACGCCGAGGAATTCAAGAAACTCGACCTGCAGGCCCTGAAGAAGGATCTCTTTGCGCTGATGACCGACTCGCAGGAGTGGTGGCCGGCTGATTACGGCCACTACGGAGGGCTCTTCATCCGCATGGCGTGGCACAGCGCCGGCACCTATCGCACCGGCGACGGCCGCGGCGGCGCCTCTTCGGGTTCGCAGCGTTTCGCGCCGCTCAACAGCTGGCCGGACAACGTCAACCTCGACAAGGCGCGCCGCTTGCTCTGGCCGATCAAGCAGAAATACGGCCGGAAAATCTCCTGGGCCGACCTGATGATCCTGGCCGGCAACTGCGCCCTGGAGTCGATGGGCTTCAAAACCTTCGGCTTCGGCGGCGGGCGCGAAGACGTCTGGGAGCCCGAAGAAGATATTTACTGGGGGTCCGAGGAGACCTGGCTGGGAGACAAGCGCTACAGCGGTGAGCGGGAACTGGAAAATCCCCTGGCCGCCGTGCAGATGGGACTGATCTACGTGAACCCGGAAGGCCCGAACGGCAACCCGGATCCGGTCGCCTCCGGCCGAGACGTTCGCGAGACCTTCGCCCGCATGGCCATGAACGACGAAGAGACCGTCGCGCTCATCGCCGGCGGGCACACCTTCGGCAAATGCCACGGCGCCGGTCCTGCAACCCATGTGGGTCCCGAGCCCGAGGGTGCCGGCATCGAAGAGCAGGGACTGGGCTGGAAGAGCAGCTTCGGCAGCGGCAAGGGAGGCGATGCGATCGGCAGCGGCATCGAGGGGGCCTGGAAAGCGCACCCGACCAGATGGGACATGGGCTATCTGAACTCGCTCTTCAAATACGAGTGGGAACTGGTCAAGAGCCCGGCCGGCGCCAATCAGTGGCTGGCCAAGGACGTGGCCGAAGAGGACCTGGTGGTTGACGCGCACGATCCGTCGAAGAAGCACCGGCCGATGATGACCACGGCCGATCTCTCCCTGCGCTTCGACCCAATCTACGAGCCGATCGCGCGCAACTACCAGCAAAACCCCGAGAAATTCGCGGACGCCTTTGCCCGGGCCTGGTTCAAGCTGACCCACCGCGACATGGGACCGCGCTCGCGCTATCTCGGGCCGGATGTGCCCAAGGAAGATCTCCTCTGGCAGGACCCGCTCCCGGCGATCACCCATCAATTGATCGACGCGCAGGACATCGCCGCTCTCAAGGGCACAATCCTCGCTTCGGGATTGTCCGTTTCCCAACTGGTCTCGACAGCCTGGGCATCGGCAGCCACGTTCCGCGGCTCGGACAAGCGCGGCGGGGCCAACGGCGGCCGTATCCGTCTCGCGCCGCAGAAAGATTGGGCGATCAACCAGCCGCCCCAGTTACAGACCGTGCTGCAGGCCCTTGAGGGAATCCAGAAAGCATTCAACAGCACACAAACAGGCGGGAAGCGGGTTTCGCTGGCCGACCTGATCGTTCTGGGCGGATGTGCGGCTGTCGAACAGGCCGCCAAGAATGCCGGCTTTGCAGTGATCGTTCCCTTCTCGCCGGGACGCACGGATGCAACCCAGGAGCAGACCGATGTGGCGGCCTTCGCCGTACTGGAGCCGGTTGCGGACGGGTTTCGTAACTATCTCAAAACCAGATACAGCGCATCGGCCGAGGAGCTGCTGGTTGATCGGGCGCAATTACTGACCCTGACCGTCCCCGAGATGACGGTGCTCATCGGCGGCCTGCGCGTCCTGAATGCCAACGTTGGCCACTCCCCACACGGCGTTTTCACCAAACGGCCGGAGACGCTGACCAATGACTTCTTCGTGAATTTGCTCGACATGGGCACTAGCTGGAAGGCGGTCCCAGGAGATGACAACCTGTTCGAGGGGCGCGATCGCACAAGCTGTGAACTCAAGTGGACCGGCAGCCGTGTCGACCTGATCTTTGGCTCCAACGCCCAACTGCGGGCCCAGGCGGAAGTCTACGGATCCGAGGACTCCCGGGAGAAGTTCCTGCACGACTTTGTAGTGGCCTGGAACAAGGTCATGAACCTCGACCGTTTCGACCTCGCCTGATCCTAGTCTTACGGTCTTCGAGGGTTTCTAACAAGGCGGCAAAAAGAAAGACCGGCTCACCCTGGAAGGGGAGCCGGTCTTTTTTCGTCTGCAGGCGACAAGAATCAATATTTATTGCGCTTACCCGACAGCTTTATGCTAATTTGGCGAATTGGAATTCGATTGCACAATCATGTATCCACCAAACATGAGCGTTACAGCAAAAGCAATACACCACCCTATCGCAACTCCTGTGAAAACTGCCATTGACTACCTCCGGCCTTGCGGCATGTTGATAACGTTAACTCATTACGTCTCGATGTGTCTCCATACAACCCTGTTCTATTTACGTCAGAATAGATAGACAATTCGACATGCAACTAATTATAATCAGCCAACCGGATCCATACAGAAAACCCAAGGTAAGGCCAACGGGGACGGTCACGCTACTGAGTTGCGCTCGTTATCGTGGAAAAACAGATCCGTACCCGCCTGTTATCAAAAACGAAATCCGATTACCCGCTGAAAACTTGCTCTGATCGCTTGAAAATCACGATTTTTGTAATAATATCAAATAAGATTGGCACAATGAATTATTGGGGAGGAATAAACAGATGTATGCCATGGATAATGTAGGCAAAAATACGATTGCAATGGTGCTGGCCGGCGGCAAGGGCGAGCGACTCAGCCCGCTGACCCTGCGGCGCGCCAAGCCGAGTGTCGCCTTTGGCGGAAAATACAAGATCATCGATTTCGTGCTCTCCAACCTGTTCAATTCAGGTATTAAAAAGGTCTACATCCTGACCCAGTACCGGGCCTATTCGCTGAACAAGCACATCCGCGAATCCTGGGGCAAGTGGACCGGCCTGGGCGAGTTCTACGTGGCCATCTCACCCGAGACCAGAACCGAACGGGAAGAATGGTTCAAGGGGACCGCCGACGCCATTCTGCAGTACCTGCGTTTTGTGGAAACGTCCGATGCTGACTATGTTGCCATCTTCGGCGGGGACCACATCTACAAGATGGATATCACCCAGATGATCAACTCCCACCGCATGAACCGGGCCGATATCACCATCGCCGCCCTGGAGGTGCCCCGGGCCGAGGCCCGCCGCTTCGGCGTCTTTTCGGTGGACGACGACTCGCGGGTGACCGCCTTCACGGAGAAGCCCGCCGAGCCGGAGACCATACCGGGCCGGGAGACCTGCTTCGCCTCCATGGGCAATTACATCTTCTCGACGAAGAAGCTGATCGAGGTCTTGCTGGAAGGGAAAAAACTGTACGAGGACCTGGATTTCGGCAAGCATGTCATCCCGATGATGCTGGAGGCCGGCGACCGGGTCTTCGCCTACAACTTCAACGACAACATCATCCCCGGCATGAGGAGCGAGGAGCGCGGCTACTGGAAGGATGTGGGGACCATCGATTCCTACTATGAAGCCAATATGGATCTGATCCATGTCTCGCCGCAACTGAACCTCTATAACTACAAATGGCCGATCCTGACCAATCAGGGTAACCTGCCGCCGGCCAAGACCGTCTTCGACGACGACGACCGCCGCGGCGCCAACATCGACTCCTACGTCTGCGCCGGCTGCATTACCAGCGGCAGCATCGTTCGGCGCTCGATTCTCGGTCCCCTGTGCAAGATCAACAGCTATAGCCTGGTCGAAGATTCGATTCTCTTTGAAAACGTCACCGTCGGACGGCATACGAAGATCAAAAAGACGATCATCGACAAGAACGTGGTCATCCCGGACGGCACCAGCATCGGATATGATCATGATGAAGACCGCCGCCGGGGCTACACGGTGACGGATTCCGGCATCGTCGTGGTGCCGAGGAAAGAAAATGGCAAAGCCTGAGTCACCGCGCAGTTATTGTTCAAGGAGGGCCCCATGCCGGAAAATCTGTTGATACCTTCGGTGGATATACGAATCGGCTCTTTGGAGGAATACAATCGCCGCCAAAAGGAGAAGGCCGCCCTGCAGCACCGCAAACTGAAACCGCGCCCCTGCCTGACCATCTCGCGGGAGTTCGGCTGCGAAGGCTACCCGGTGGCGGAACTGCTGCGTGAGTTGATGATGCAGAAAACCGGCGACGAATGGGTCTTGATCGACAAGGCCATTCTGGAGGTTGTTGCCCAGCATCACAACATTTCGGGGGAGATCCTGGAACACCTGGGGGAAAAGAACCATACCCTGGAGGAGGTCCTGGCAACCTTTTCTCCGCGCTGGAAAAGCGATCATGAATACTTCCAGATGCTCTGCCGCCACGTGGTTTCCCTGGCTGAACAGGGCAACGTCATCATCCTTGAACTGGGAGGCGCCACCATTACCCGGCACCTTGAAAACTCCTATCACTTCAGATTGTACGGTTCCCTGGGATTCAAGATGCGCACCCTGGCGCGCCGGCTGAACATCACGCCCGAAGCAGCGGAAAAGGTGATCAAAAAGCAGCAGAAACTGCGTGACAAATTCCACCAGGATCTTCTCAACCAGGATGCCCATGATCCGGCGCTGTACGACATGCTCTTCAACAACAAGCGCATCACTCCCGCACGCATCGCCCACACCATCGCGGATTTTGTGATCTCCGAGACATCCCCCGGCAGCACGCGTAAAGCATCCCACCCGTGAAGCAGGCCCCCGCCATGGAACAGGCGCTGACCGCCGCCCCCGTCACCTTGATCAGGGTCGGCGTCAGCGCCTGCCTGCTGGGGGAGCGCGTCCGTTACGACGGCGGACACAAGCAGGATCGCTACATCAGCCATACCCTGGGCAGGTTCTTCTCTTTTCTTCCAGTCTGCCCCGAGGTGGAGTGCGGCTTGCCGGTCCCCCGTGAGGCCATGCGCTTGGAGGGGGACCCGGACCATCCACGCCTGATGACACACCAGAGCCGTATGGACAAGACCGAGCAGATGCTGACTTTTTGCGCGAGTAAGGTCCGGGAACTGGCGGGCGAGGAGCTGTGCGGCTTCATCTTCAAGCAGAATTCACCCAGTTCGGGACTCCTGCGGGTCAAGGTCTACGGCCCGGCCGGCACGCCTCCCCAGAGCGGCAGCGGCCTGTTCGCCGCCGCCGTGGCCCGGCATTTCCCCCTGCTACCCATGGAGGAGGAAGGTCGCCTGAACGACCCCGCTATCCGGGAAAACTTTATCGAGCGGGTCTTTTGCTATCACCGCTGGAAGGATTTTCTGCGGGGGACAGCAGATATGGGTGGGCTGGTGGAGTTCCACTCCCGTCACAAGCTGCTGATGATGGCCCACAGCCCGCAGATCTACCGCGAAATGGGCCTACTCGTGGCACAGGGCCGGAAGATGACGCGCGAGGAACTGCTGCGGCGTTACGAAGAGCTGATGATGGCGGGGCTGGCGCTGCATGCCACGCCAAAGAAGAACACGAACGTGCTGCTGCACATCATGGGCTATTTCAAGAAGCAGCTGACCGCACCGGAGAAAGAGGAGCTGCTGGAGATCATCGGCCAGTACCATGACCAGCTGCTGCCGCTCGTGGTGCCACTGACCCTGTTCAAGCACTATGCGCGCACATACGATCAGGAGTACCTGAAGCAGCAGTTCTACCTGGCGCCCCACCCGGCCGAACTGATGCTGCGCAATCACGTCTGATACGACACGGGGAACGACTGCGTCAGCCGCTCCCCGTTCACCCTCCCCACTGTAGATCGAAGATCTATTCTTCCTTGGAGACCGGCCAGCGATTTGTGAATTATTCTTCCCCCACCTACCCCGAATATAAAGCGACGCCCCAAAGCGCATCCGGGGCTGACGGCTGAGCCGGTCAAACAAAAGTCCCCTTTTTTATTGAGTACCCTGGCGAGTTATGCTAAATTTACAAGCTATTTTTTATCATATTTCTATCTGGAGAAGTGAATGTTCGGTTCCTTTATCAAGAAGATCATCGGCAGCAAAAACGAGCGCGAGCTCAAGAAACTCTGGCCGATCGTTGCAAAGATCAATGCAATGGAGTCGTCCATCGCCGCGCTGAGCGATGAGCAACTCCGTGGCAAGACGACCGAATTCAAGGAGCGCAACGCCCGGGGAGAATCCCTGGACGCACTGTTGCCGGAGGCCTTTGCCGTCTGTCGCGAGGCCAGCAAGCGGGTGCTCGGCATGCGCCACTTCGACGTGCAGCTGATCGGCGGCATGGTGCTGCACTCGGGCAAGATCGCCGAGATGAAGACCGGCGAGGGCAAGACCCTGGTCGCCACCCTGCCCGCCTACCTGAATGCCATCAGCGGCAAGGGCGTCCACGTGGTCACGGTCAACGACTATCTGGCCAGGCGCGACTCGGAATGGATGGGCAGACTCTACGGTTTCCTGGGGCTGACCGTCGGTGTCATCGTACATGGCGTCGAGGACGAACAGCGCCGCGAGAACTACGCCGCCGACATCACCTACGGCACCAACAACGAGTTCGGCTTCGACTACCTGCGCGACAACATGAAGTTTTCCCTGGACGATTACGTACAGCGCGGCTTCAACTACGCCATCGTTGACGAGGTCGACTCGATCCTGATCGACGAGGCCAGAACGCCCTTGATCATTTCCGGGCCGACCGAGGACTCCACCGACAAATACTACATCATCGACCGCATCATCCCGCTTTTGGAAAAAGGCGAGGCTTACGACGTGGAGGCCAATACCCTCTCCGGCAAACGTAAGGCCTACAGCGGCGACTTCACCATCGACGAGAAGGCCAAGAGTGCCACCCTGACCGAACAGGGGGTCCTCAAGGTCGAGAAGCTGCTCAAGGTGGACAACCTCTACGACCCGCGCAACATCGAGTTCCTGCACCATACGCAGCAGGCCCTGCGCGCCCACGCCATGTACAAGCGCGACGTGGACTACGTTGTCAAAGACGGCGAAGTCATGATCGTCGACGAGTTCACCGGCCGCCTCATGCCGGGCCGGCGCTGGTCCGACGGGCTGCACCAGGCCATCGAGGCCAAGGAAGGGGTCACCATCGAGAATGAGAACCAGACCCTGGCCACGATTACCTTCCAGAACTACTTCCGCATGTATGCCAAGCTCTCCGGCATGACCGGTACGGCCGACACCGAGGCCGAGGAATTCCACAAGATCTACAAGCTGGACGTCATGGTCATCCCCACCAACCGTCCGCTCCTGCGTCCCGACTTCCCGGATGTGATCTACAAGACCGAAATGGAGAAGTTCAACGCGGTCATCGAGGACATCAAGGAGCACTACGCCGTCGGCCAACCCTGTCTGGTGGGCACCATCTCCATCGAGAAGTCCGAGGTATTGTCGGAACTGCTCAAGCGCCAGGGTATCCCCCACACCGTTCTCAACGCCAAACAGCACGAGAAAGAAGCCGAAATCGTATCCCAGGCCGGGCGCCTGAAGGCCATCACCATCGCCACCAACATGGCCGGCCGTGGTACCGACATCCTCTTGGGCGGCAATGGCGAGGCCTTGGCCAAGCAGTGGCGCAGAGCGAACCCCGAGGCGACCGACGAGGAGTACCAGGCGGTTCTTGAGAAAAGCAAGGCCGAATGCGCCGCAGAACATGCCCAGGTCATCAAGCTGGGCGGCCTGCACATCCTGGGCACCGAGCGCCACGAGTCCCGCCGCATCGACAACCAGCTGCGCGGCCGTTCCGGTCGTCAGGGGGACCCGGGCTCATCCAAATTCTATTTGTCGCTGCAAGACGACCTGCTGCGCATCTTCGGTTCCGAACGGGTCGCCAAGATCATGGACATTCTCAAGATCGAGGAGGGTGAAGCCATCACCCACAGCATGATCACCCGCTCCATCGAAAATGCCCAGAAAAAGGTCGAGGCCCACAACTTCGACATCCGCAAGCATCTGATCGAATACGATGACGTCATGAACAAGCAGCGTGAGGTGATCTACTCCCAACGCCGCGAGATTCTGGCCGGACAGGAGATCCGCGACAGCTTCCTGGAGATGCTGGACGAGACCATCGAGGAAATCGTCGGCAGCTATGCCATCGAAAAAACACCGGCCAGCGAATGGGACTGGAAGGGTATCAGCGATATCGTCTTCAAATGCTTCAACCTCCAGCTGGATCTGCCGCAGGAGTCCCTGGGACGCCTGAATCCGACCATCTTCCGGGATACGCTCAAGGAACAGGCCCATACCATTTTCGACGCCAGGGTCAAGGAAATGGGCGATGAGCTGATGGATCACCTGATCAAGGTCATGATGCTGCAGGCCATCGACACCCACTGGAAAGACCACCTGCTGAACATCGACCACCTCAAGGAAGGCATCGGCCTGCGCGGATACGGCCAGAAGGACCCCAAGCAGGAGTACAAGAAAGAGGCCTTCAATCTCTTCATGGAGATGATCATCCGCATCCGCGAGGAAGTGGTCGAGCGCATCTACTGGGTCCGGGTGGAGCACCCCGATGAAGTCGAGGAACTGGAAGAGGTGCAGCAGCAACGCACCCAGAAACTGGTCTTCAACCTGTCCGGCGATGAAGAACACCACCAGGAACCGGCCAAGAGCCAGAAAGTGGCCGGCCGCAACGACGCCTGCCCCTGCGGCAGCGGCAAGAAATACAAGAAGTGCTGCGGAAAATAATGAGTTAACATCAAAAGCATTACCACGAAGGACACGGAGAAAAGCCGGAGTTACACAGAGGGAAACCTAGTCAATAACATAAATAAGGGGAAGATTTTCTGGACGTACCGGTTTGGCAAACGAAACCTCTTAACGATGTTATTCAGCTTTCTTGTTTTTTGATTTTCCTCCGTGCCCTCTGTGTCCTCCGTGGTAAAAGCTTTAAGAGGTTTTACGTATGGATATCAAAGGCTTTCAATTCTCCGCCGTTGAGGCGGCCATCAAGAAACCGGGTCGCAAGGACCTGGCCCTGATCTTCTCGGAGGTTCCGGCACGGGCCTGCGCCGTGTTCACCGTCAATGCGGTCAAGGCCGCGCCGGTTCTGCTCTCTGCGGAACGGATCCAATCCGGCTCTGCTCAGGCCCTGCTGGTTAACAGCGGCAATGCCAACGCCTGTACCGGCGACATGGGCATGGTTGTGGCCCGCGAGACTTCGCACCTGGTGGCGGAGGGGCTGTCCATCTCCGATGATGCCGTACAGGTCGCCTCCACCGGCGTAATCGGCGTCCAGATGCCGCTGGAACGCATCAAGAACGCGCTGCCGGCCTTGGTCGAAGGGCTTTCGTCCGGGACACTGGACGATATCGCCCAGGCCATCATGACTACCGATACCTTTCCCAAGATGGAGGCCAGGAGCGCTCAGGCCGACGGCATCGCCTACACGGTGGCCGGAATCGCCAAGGGCGCCGGCATGATCATGCCCAACATGGCCACCATGCTCTCTTTCATCATCAGCGACGTTGCCGTGGAAGCGGCTTTTCTGGAAAGCGCCTTTAGGAACGCCGTCGATTGCTCGTTCAATGCCATTACGGTTGACGGCGATATGTCCACCAACGACACCTGCCTGATCCTGGCCAACGGTATGGCCGGAAACAGCCCCATCACGGCCGGTTCACCCGCAGCCGCTGAATTTGAAAAGCTGCTGCACGAGGTGTTGCTCTCCCTGGCGAAACAGATTGTGAAGGATGGCGAAGGGGCCACCAAATTCGTTGAAGTACGGATTACCGGTGCCACGAGTAACGCCGATGCCAAACGGGCAGCCATGGCCGTCGCCAATTCCAGCCTGGTCAAGACCGCTTTCTTCGGCCAGGATGCCAACTGGGGGCGTATCTTTGCCGCCGTGGGATACTCGGGAGCAACCGTTGACCAGTCACGACTGTCGCTGCGTTTCAATGACGTCTGCATGGCGGAAAATGGCGTCTTTGCCGGTGGAGATGCGGAGGCACGCGGTACGGAAGTCCTCAAGATGAAAGAGTTCAGCGTTTGTGTCGATCTGGGACTCGGCAGCGGAACAGCGACGGTGTACACATCCGATCTGTCACACGAGTACGTCAGCATCAATGCGGATTACCGGACCTGATCCAGGCCGCGTCATACGCCCCATTACAAACAATCTCAGACCCTGGGCTCCCACGACCAGAACGACCGGCGCCTGCTCCGGAGAGGTAGTACGTGCACGTAATTCGCACAATTCTCATTATCTGCCTGCTGTTCCATGCCACGCCGCTGATGGCGGCGGATGAACTGTTGGATGCGGGCCGCAGCGCCACGATCGATTTCATGCTGGAACGGGCCGTGTCCCAGGGTTTCATCGGCGGTGGCGTTGTCCTGGTGGGAAATCGATCGGGAGTCACCTACACCGCGGCACGCGGCAAGACCGGCATCACGGCAGACGCTACCCTTATCAGCGATCGAACACTCTTTGACATCGCCTCCCTGACCAAGGTAATTGCTACGGCACCGGCCATCATGAAACTGCTGGAAGAGGGGCGCATCACGCTCCTCGATCCCCTCTCGCGCTGGTTTCCCGAGTTTGAGGGGACCGGCCGGGAAGACATCACCATCCTCAACCTGCTGACCCACACCTCGGGCCTCAACGATGTTGCCATCGGCCCGGTCGAACCGCTCAAGACAACCATCCACAAGATAGCCCTTCAGAACAGCGGCCGCATTCCCGGAAACCGTTTCCGCTATGCCGATATCAATTTCATACTGCTATCCGAGTTGGTGCAACGCGCTTCGGGGATGTCGTTTGACCGCTACTGCCGGGAAAACCTCTACGGACCACTGGGCATGGGGGATACCATGTTTCTCCCCCCCCGTGAGCTGGCCGGTAATATCGCACCGACGTTGGGAAGCAGCAACGAACTGCTCAGCGGAGTAGTACAGGATGAGAATGCCCGCCAACTGGGCGGCATTGCCGGACACGCAGGACTCTTCAGCAGCGCATCGGACCTGTCCCGCTTTGCCCGGATGATCCTCAATAACGGCAGACTGCATGGTGTTCAGGTCTTTGGTGAACGGGTACTGGAACAGATGACCGCTCCCTATTTCTATAGCAACGGCACCGTGGTGCGTGGCCTGGGATGGGATATCTACTCGCCCTATTCGTCACCGCGCGGCAGCTTTTTCTCCGCCATGTCCTTCGGGCATACCGGCTACAGCGGTTCCTCAATCTGGATCGACCCGGAACACGATCTCTTCGTCATCCTTCTAACGGTGCGGTTTAACTACCGCGATCCCCATCTGATCAACAGACTGCGCAGTGATATCTCCACAATTGCCGCATCGATTTTTTCACACGGCCAGGTAGCGGCAGCTGCCCCCGGCAACATGTAAAAACCCTAACCGCTTAAAACTTGACACGTTATAAGCGGTATGGTAGTTTTTTCGAGCTTTTTTCCGTGCCATCTTGAACCTGCTTAGGAGGGACACATGAGCATCAAAATTCTCCTTGCCGATGACAGTATCACCATTCAAAAGGTGGTCGGCATCATTTTTGGGGGGGAAGAGTACTCCCTTACCGTGGTGGACAATGGCAAGGCTGCGGTAGAAAAGGCACGGGAGATCAATCCCGATGTCCTGCTCATCGATGCCCTCATGCCCGGCATGTCAGGATATGAGGTCTGCGAGGCGGTGCGGGCCACCCCGGCCATTTCCTCCAAACCAATCCTCCTTTTGACCGGCTCATTCGAACCTTTTGATGAAAATAAAGCAAAAAGCTGCGGCGCCGACGATGTCCTGGCTAAGCCGTTTGAATCCCAACAGATCGTGACCAAGGTCAAGGAGCTGTTTGACCTGGGTCTTTCCCGTTCAACCTCTCTGGCAGCGGTTGAACCCGCAGCCGAAACAATTGTTCCTCCGCCTCTCCCGGAAGCTGCCGAAGCGCCGGCCGTATCCGGCGACATCTGGGGGGCCTTTACAGCGCCTGAAGAGCCCGAGATGGAGAATGCAGCTGCGGCAGAGAGCACTCCAGTGGACAGCAGTATCGGATCCCAGTGGGTTCCGCTGGAGGAAGAGACCATCGAGTTCGTCGAAGATGCCTCTCCAGAGCAGCCGGCTGCCCCCATGGACGTGACTGAGTCATCCATCGAAGAGAGCATGTTCGGAGATACGGAGTTCGGGATGGTTACTCCCGCGCCAAGTATCCCGGAGGTCGAGAGCACACCCTTTATGGAAGCGGCTCCCGCCGTGGCCCAGACAACAGAACCAGCGCCTGCAGCGATTGCTTCCGCCGCACCTGCACTGACCGAAGAGCAGCTGCGGGAAGCACTGGCAGCCGCCTCGAAAGATGTCATTGAACGGATCGTCTGGGAAGTCGTGCCCGACCTGGCCGAAGTACTCATCAAGGAAGCCATCCGCAAGATAAAAGAAGGCCAATAACCGACAGCGCGCTGACAGTGCACTATTCAACGAACTTGGGGATGTTCACACATCCCCATTTTTTTATCATCTAAAGGAGTCGCAGCATGATCAGAAAAGCGATTGCCAAGCTTGTCGAACGTGAGGATCTGAGCGAAGGCGAGATGATCGAGGTCATGAACCAGGTCATGTCCGGTGAATGTACCCCGGCCCAGATCGGCGCCTTCATCACCGCCCTGCGTATGAAGGGCGAGACGGTGGAGGAGATCACCGGTGCAGCGCGAGTCATGCGTGAGCGGGCCACCCCCATACATGTCGGCAAGGCGCTGGTCGACATCGATCGCGACGATATCAACATCGACCAGGAAACCATCCTGGATGTGGTCGGTACCGGCGGCGACGGCACCAATACCTTCAACGTCTCCACCACCGTTTCCTTCGTGGTCTCGGCCTGCGGCGTCAAGGTAGCCAAACACGGCAACCGCTCGGTTTCCTCGGCCTGCGGCAGCGCCGACGTGCTGGAAAAGCTTGGCATCAACCTGGACGTGACCGCCGAAACAGTGGAAAAGTGTATCGCCGAGATCGGCATCGGCTTCCTCTTCGCCCCGGCCCTGCATGGCGCCATGAAATACGCCATCGGCCCGCGTCGCGAGATCGGCATTCGCACGATCTTCAACATCCTCGGACCGCTGACCAATCCGGCGGGAGCCGACTGTCAGGTGATGGGAGTCTACCGGGCCGACCTCGTAGCTACACTGGCCGGGGTGCTGCACAAGCTGGGCTGCAAACACGGCTTCGTGGTACACGGATCGGACGGCATGGACGAGATGACCCTGACCGGCGAAACGCTGCTGGCCGAGGTGACACCGGCCGGAGTCACGCTGGGTAGCATCACCCCGGAAGAGCTGGGCCTGGCCCGCTGTGAAATGACGGCGCTCAAGGGGGGCGATGCCGTTGCCAACGCAGAGATCGTCAAGGCGGTGCTCAAAGGTGAAAAGGGACCCCGCCGTGACATTGTCCTTTTGAACGCCGCCTATGCCCTGATGGCAGCCGGCAAGGCCGCCACCCCGGCGGAAGGCATGGCTCTGGCCGCCGAAGCCATCGATTCGGGGCGGGCCCTGGCGCAGGTGGCACGGCTGGCGGCGTTGACCAACCCGGAGTAACGACAGCAGCACAGCAGATTATTACAGGCAAAGTGAGAAGAGACGACACCGATGACAAGAAATACACCCGACATACTGAAGAAGATTGTCGCCCATAAGCTAGAAGAAGTACGTGCCGCCAAGTCGGCCGCATCAATCAGCGAGTTGAAGGCCCGCATAGCTGACCTGGAGGATGTGCCGCGAGGATTCGAGCGCCATCTGCGCGAAGCGGCGGCCTCGGACTGGACCGCCATCATTGCCGAGGTCAAGAAGGGTTCTCCCAGCCGGGGGGTCATCCGCGAGGATTTCGATCCGCTTGAAATCGCCGAGATCTATCAGAATAACGGCGCGACCTGCCTGTCGGTATTGACCGACGAACGCTTCTTCCTGGGGCACCTGCGCTTCCTGGCCCTGATCCGCGAGACGGTTTCCCTGCCGCTCTTGCGCAAGGACTTCATCTGCGACCCCTACCAGATCTATGAGGCCCGGGCCGCCGGCGCCGACGCCATCTTGCTGATCGCCGCCATGCTCGACCTGCCACAGCTGCGTGATTTCCACGCCATTGCCAGGGAGATTCAACTTGATGTCCTGCTGGAAGTGCATGACGAGACGGAGATGGAGACGGCCCTGCAGACCGACTGCACATTGATCGGCGTGAATAATCGTAACCTGAGGACGTTTGAAACCGATCTGGGGACCACCGCCCGTCTGGCCCCCATGCTCTCCCCGAATCGTCTGTTAGTGGCCGAAAGCGGCATCAACAATCGCTGCGACATCAAGCGACTGCAGAGCGATGGCGCAAAGGCCTTTTTGATTGGAGACGCCCTGATGCGCGAAGTGAATATCGGAGCAACGTTGCAGGCGCTGTTGAGTTAGCCGACTACCGCAGCAACCCATCCGCCTTTACCAGATTCAATGACCTCAAAAGCTCCAGCGCCCGCTGGAGCTGATAATCCTTGAGCAGGTCCGCTTCTCCCCCCGTTCCATGGGGCGACGGTGTCACCGGTGCCTTCGTCTTAAGCGGTTCTTTGCCCGCTTCGGGTGCCAATCGGTTATCCAGATCCTTCTCTTTGATACCACCCTCGGGGACAATCTTTGCAGGCGCGAGCTTGACGCTCTCCACAACGATATCAGGAACGATTCCCTTGGCCTGGATTGATCGGCCGCTGGGGGTATAGTAGCGAGCCGTAGTCAGCTTGATGGCAGCATCCCCCCGCACCGGAAAGATACTCTGTACCGAACCCTTGCCAAAGCTCTGCACCCCCATGATGATCGCCCGCTTGTGATCCTGGAGTGCGCCGGCCACGATCTCCGAGGCACTGGCGCTGCCGCCGTTGATCAGGACGACCATCGGATAGCGCGGTTCCTTGATGCCCAACGTGGCATTGAATACGCGGTTGGATTCGGGAAGACGCCCCTTGATGGCAACAATCTGCGTGTTGTTGATATCATCCCCGATAAAGCAGTTGGCCACTTCGATCGACGCTCCCAGCATACCACCGGGGTTGTAACGCAGGTCGAGGATCAGTCCCTTGAGTTCTCCGCCACTGGCGCTGTGCAGCTCCTGCAGCGCCTGCCGGAACTCGTTGCCGGTGTGTTCCTGAAATTGTGAAATCCTGATAAAACCATAGCCCTGTTCCAGCAACCTGGATCTGACGCTCTTTATGCGGATGATGTCGCGAATCAGGTGAAACGTCAGCGGCTTGGCAGAATCTCCCCGCAGAATCGTCAGGGTAACCGGTGTGCCCTTCTCACCCCGCATGCGCTTAACGGCAAGCGATATATTCATGTCACGCGTGGGAGTCCCGTCGATTTTCCAAATATGGTCGTTGGCCTGGATGCCCGCACGAAAGGCAGGCGTGTCGTCAATGGGGGCGATGACCGTCAAGCGCCCCTCCTTGGTCCCCAATTCGATGCCAACACCACCAAAGGCGCCCGACATCTGGACCTCCATCTCCTTGTACGGTTCCGGTGGCAGATAGGCACTATGGGGATCAAGAGCCGCCAGCATACCCGTAATCATGCTCTGAACCAGCTTCTGCCCGTCCGGCTTTTCCACATAGGATGTGTTGACTGCGGCATAGGCTTCGCGCAAGAGCGACAGATAGGCGGCATCCGAGATGCTGCGCTGCGGCTTCCAGCGACTGACAAGGATCAGCATCGTACAGATAATGATAGCTGCGGCAACGGCGAGGATCAGGATTTTTGAAACAGGCTTCTTCATGCGGCACGGCACTCCCTGCAATTCAAGTAATTCGTAATGATGACCAGTTAGACGGTGTTTGTGATCGATGAGGTTAGGCGATCCTTGGTGCTAATCCGCAATCCTATTTTCGCACATCGATCCCATAGCTCTTGATCTTGCGATGCAGGTTACTCCGTTCCAGTTCGATGATCTCGGCCGTTCGCGAAATATTCCAATCATTTTCGCCAAGCTTTTGAATAATGAATTCACGCTCGAACTCCTCACGCGCATCTCGCAGCGTCGACTGGGCCAGGGCCCCTTCAAGCGTGGGGGCAAATGATAGCGGTTCGCTGTGCCCGCCTTGCAGGTCGGGAATATCGTCGCAGGTGATCGAACTCCCGGGAGTCATAATCAGAATCCGCTCAATGATATTCTTCAACTCTCTGACATTTCCCGGCCAATGATACTGTTTGAGAGCCTCAAGGGCTTCAGGAACAAAGTGCTTGGGATCACGCCCCTCGCGACGATAGAACAGATCAATAAAGTGCTGCACCAGCAGGGGGATATCATCCGCCCGTTCTCGTAACTCAGGCACCCTGAACGGGACTACATTCAGCCGGTAATAGAGATCCTCCCGGAAACGCCCCTGACGAATTTCTTCGTCTAGATCCTTGTTGGTCGCAGCAACGATTCTCACATCCACCGTTACCAGACGGGTTCCCCCAACACGTTCAAAACAACGCTCCTGCAGGATGCGTAATATTTTGGCCTGAGTCTTGAGCGACATATCGCCGATTTCATCCAGAAAGAACGTACCGCCATCTGCAAGATCGAACTTACCCTTTTTCTGAGCCAGCGCCCCGGTAAAGGCTCCCTTCTCGTGGCCGAAGAGTTCACTCTCGATCAACTCTTCCGGTATTGCCGCGCAGTTTATGGCAACAAAAGGTTTATCGTGGCGTTTGCTGTAATAGTGGATCGAGCGCGCGACCAGCTCCTTGCCGGTTCCATTGGCTCCGTTGACCAACACCGAAGCATTGGTTGGGGCGACACGCATGATCTGTTCACGCAAGGCTGCCATCACAACAGAGCCACCGATCAATTCATGTTCATTGCCGGCAACCCGCTTGAGTTCTTCGTTTTCGGCGTAGAGCTCCTTCATCCGCAATGCATTGCTTACCGCGATCAGAACCTTATCCAAGGACAGCGGTTTTTCGATAAAATCAAAGGCCCCCAGTTTGGTTGCCCGCACAGCGGTTTCGATGGTCCCGTGACCCGAGATCATGATCACCGTAATATGCGGCAGCAGGCTTTTGACCTTTTCCAGCGTCTCCAGACCATCCATGCCGGGCATCCAGATATCGAGCAATACAAGGTCCGGCATTTCTTCACGGATTTTGTCCAAGGCCTCGACACCACTGGCCGCTGTCACGACCTGATAACCCTCATCTTCCAGGATACCGGACAATGAGATTCTGATATCCTTTTCGTCATCCACCACAAGAATTGTTCTTGACACGTTCACCCCTCACATTCAACTGAAGCTATTGGATAATTTGCTGCCTACACAACCACGGCCCTAGCCGACCGGAAGTTCCACGACAAAACAGGCGCCCCGTGGCAGATTATTCTTGACCCTCACAAAACCGCCATGATCGGTTATAACACTGTTAACTATTGCCAGGCCAAGGCCGGTGCCGGTTTTTTTTGTAGAAAAATATGGTTCAAAGAGTCGTGAGCGATCTTCGGGCGGAATCCCGGGACCATCATCCGCAATCCGAAAATCAGCCATTTTGAGTTCGGGATCGTACTTGGTACTGATCTCGATGGTGCCCTGCTCTTCCATGGCTGCTACGGCATTCTCCAACAGGTTGATCACCACCCGCTTGATCTGATCACGATCGATCTTAAGCAGCGGGAGCAGGCTGTCGGGAGAGAAGTTAAAAGTAACCCCACGGTGCGCCTCCTGGTAGAGGGTCAGTGTCTCGCGAATAATGACGTTCAAGTCATTCGGTTCGGGGAGAATGGCCGGCATGCGGGCAAAGTTGGAGAATTCATTTACCAGGGTCTTTAACTCGTCAACCGATTTGATTATCATCTCGGTACATTCATCAAAGACCTTTTCGTCTTCGCCAAAGCGGGTCAGGTAGCGTTTGCGCAAACGTTGGGCAGACAGCTGAATGGGGGTCAGCGGATTCTTGATTTCATGGGCAATCCTGCGGGCGACCTCACGCCAGGCCGCCATGCGTTGGGCCTTCATGACCTGAGTCATATCATCCAGCACCAACACGGTACCCATAAAATCTCCACTTTCATCCCTGAGCATGGTCAGGTGCAGGTGCAATGAGAGCCGTGAACCGTGAACATCCAGGGTGATCTGCCGGTTGATTGTATCCTGCTTGGCGGCCACCAGTTCCTTGAGGCTGTCCTTAACAATATCCAGATGGATTTCGCGGAGAACATCCCTGAAATTTCTCCCCATCACGGAACCGGTATTGATATTGAGGAGTTTCTCGGCTGAGGTATTGATGGTGGTAATGACCCCTTCCCTATCCACGGATATGACACCGGCAGCCACATTACGCAATACGATCTCCATGTAGCGTCGTCGCTGTTCGATTTCCTGGTTGATGCGGGAAAGTTCTTCATTGGATGTATTGAGGGCACGTTGCTTTGAACGCAGATCGTCGGTCATCCGGTTGAAAGACTGTACCAGCATGCCAATCTCGTCTCGTGAGAACGATTCTATATGAACATCAAGGTTCCCATCAGCAACAGCCCGGGTTGCCTCGACCAGCTCCTGAACAGGTTTTGTCATGCCATTGGCCAGATAGACACCCATCCAGTACGCAAAAAACACAATCACAACCGTGATCAGGAACAGTGTAATGATATAACCGGTACGTATGGGGTTCTTGAGTATCTTTAATTGACGGAATTCATGGTAGGATTCGGTGATCTCTTTCATCTTATTGACCAACGAATAGGGAACGTAGTAATTGACAACCACGACACCGACAACATCTTTCTGATTGTAAGTAGAATAGACGGGAACGATGCCGCGAATCAAATCGGCCTTACCGACCTGGTTGATACGGGTCAATTCGCTCCCCGCCAAACCAACATTGATATCCTCTGAGGCAGGATTGGTAAACTCTCCTTTCGGCACCGCCGGGTTGGAAGCCTGCACCAGCTCCTCACGCTGCGCCGAGTACACTTCTACCACCCCCAGATTGTACTCTTTCTGTTTTTGCCGGATCAGTTCCTTCAGCTGCGGTAGGTTATCCTGATTGAGGAGTTTTTGTTGTTTGATAAAACCACTGATCTGGCGACCATAGTAAAGGGCGTTGGAAGCCGAGTTTTTGTAATATGTCTGGGCAACTTCCAGCGATTCACTCAGCGAGGTTTCAACCTGCGTATTGAACCAGTTGTGTACCGTATTATTGATAAAACCGGCGGCTGCAAAGAAAAGCAGCATGGTGGGGACCAACGATAGTCCGACGAAGGAGAGAACAAGCTTGGTACGCAGTCGGGTGGCGAGCGGGTTTGAGCGGCTCTCCATAAAAAGCTTCACCACGTTGCGCGATACGAGATAAACTAGGAGGATCACCAGCAGAATGACTACATTGATTACCCCGAAGATTGCAATATTGCTTCCCATGGGGGCATCTGCGCTCAGTTGTGTTAGATGTATCTCGGTCCGCGTAAGAAATATGATTAAAACCAGCGCAAGAAAGATGATTACGCCTTCGCGAACCCGTTTTTTTCGTTCATGTGGTGCCAGTCTGATATCCATAGCGCTGAATCATAGCATAAGCATATCGTGATGCAAACGGGATTGTTGCATTTTTGCATCAGCCAATAAATAGAATCGATCGGGCAAGTGGAAGGTAATGTGGAATGTATCGTTGGACAGAAGTTCGCAGCCTACTTTGCCGGGGTGGTTGGCTAACAGCACAATAAAAAAGGCAAGGGAAAATCCCCTTGCCTTTAACTTTAGAACCTATTCAAGTTGAAACGTTTAATCTGCGCTTGCTTCACAAGCCTCGGCAGGTTCAACAACGGCAGCCGTTGCTACAGCAGCCTCAACCTTGGGAGCGACGACAGCTTTGAAAGGCTGTTTGCTAACTTTTTGAGGTTTCATCTCTTCTTCAACGAGCTCAATGAGAGAAACAGGTGCGGCATCACCCTGACGGATACCCAGCTTGACTATACGCGTATAGCCACCAGGGCGGTCCTTGTAACGCGGGGCAATCGTGGAAAACAACTTGGTAACGACTGATTTCTCACGAATATATGATGCAGCTTGACGTAAGGAATGAAGATCACCACGCTTGCCAAGGGTAATCATCTTTTCAGCAACGGATCTGATCTCTTTTGCCTTTGCATCTGTTGTGGTGATTTTTTCATGGTTCAGAAATGAGGTCACCAGATTCCTGAACATCGCTTCACGATGACTGGTGGTTCTACCCAATCTCCTACCCGATTTACCATGGCGCATAACAATAATCCTTTCTTACACAAATAAAAACTGTTCCGAGAGCTATTCTTCTTCTTTCTGCTCACCACGGAGACGGCGCATGAATTCAGGATCTGGGAAGGTATCGATTTTCATACCAAAAGTAAGTCCCATATCGTTAAGAATATCCTTGATTTCATTCAGCGACTTGCGTCCGAAATTTTGCGTCTTCAGCATTTCTGCCTCAGTTTTGGACACCAGTTCGCCAATCAGCTTGATTCCGGCGTTCTTCAGACAGTTAGCTGAACGGACCGAAAGTTCAAGTTCCTCTACCGTGCGATAAAGGTTTTCATTAACCTTATCTTTTTCTTCCTGTGATTCCTCAAACAATTGCGGCTCTGACTCTTCATCAAAATTGATGAAAATTGTCAGTTGTTCTTTCATGATCTTGGCTGCATAGGCGACAGCATCTTCAGGCTTGGCACTGCCATCAGTCCAGACCTCGACAGTCAATTTATCATAGTCGGTCATCTGCCCAACACGAGCATTTGAAACGGTGAAATTAACTTTTTTGATCGGAGTGAAGATCGCGTCAATTGGAATCGTGCCAACCGGGGCCTTCTCATCACGGTTACGATCAGCAGTCACATAGCCCTTACCCATCTTAACCGACAACTCAACCTCAAAATTAGCATCTTTACCGCAGGTTGCAATGTGATGTTCCGGGTTCATAATTTCAACATTATGACCGACCAAAATATCACCGGCAGAAACAAGCCCCTCACCCTTATGTTTGATGTTAATAGTTGCAGAATCCGCAGAATGCAACTTAAGACGAACACCCTTAAGGTTGAGAATAATATCAGTTACATCTTCAGTCACACCCTGAATAGTAGAGAATTCATGCAAAACCCCCTTAATACGCACTGAGGTAATTGCAGCACCCTGCAAAGATGAAAGCAGGATTCTTCTGAGCGAGTTACCGAGAGTTGTCCCGAAACCACGTTCAAATGGTTCAGCATAAAACTTTCCATATGTATCTGAAAGAGATTCTTTCTCTACCTGAAGCTGCTTGGGTTTGATAAGATCTCGCCAGTTTTTATACATTACAACCTCCTCCGGAGAGTAGTGTCCGGCTGTCAACGTTACGGTAAACAATACAGCTGATCCCGCTAATTACTTGGAGTAAAGCTCGACAATCAATTGTTCCTGAATCGGGGTGGTAACATCTTCACGAACTGGCAATCCTTTAAGGATTCCTTTGAACGTGTCCCGGTCAAGTTCGAGCCACTGCGGGATACCGCGACGAACAACCGCTTCCAGAGAGTCATTGATAGAAACAATTTTTCTGCTCTTTTCACGCAATTCAATAACATCGCCTGCTTTCAACTGAATCGAAGGGATATTAACCTTCCTTCCATTGAGCGTAAAATGGCCATGTTTCACCAGCAAACGCGACTCGGTCCGTGATGAAGCAAAACCGAGACGGTAAACGGTATTATCCAGTCGCCTCTCAAGAAGAGAAAGCAGGTTTTCACCTGTAACACCCTTCATACGATCAGCCTCCGCAAAGTAACCGCGGAACTGCTTTTCAAGTAGACCGTAAATACGACGAACTTTCTGCTTTTCGCGCAACTGAACACCATAGGCAGATGTTTTAGAGCGGCCCTGGCCATGTTGACCGGGAGGATAGTTACGACGCTTAATACCGCACTTATCGGTATAGCAGCGCTCACCCTTCAGAAATAATTCCATGTTTTCTCTTCTGCACAAACGGCATGAAGGTCCTGTATAACGAGCCAATGAAAACCTCCTTGATATGTTTAAAGCTTAATCAGACTCTTCTACGCTTTGGAGGACGACAGCCGTTGTGAGGAATCGGTGTCACATCCTTGATAAAGCTTATGCTAAGGCCGGCGGCCTGAAGAGCGCGCAGAGCAGACTCTCTGCCTGATCCTGGGCCCTTAACGTAGACTTCAACACTTCTCAGGCCATGTTCCTGGGCCTTTTTAACACAATCCTCAGCCGCAATCTGTGCAGCAAAAGGCGTACTTTTACGCGACCCTTTGAAGCCCTTAGCACCGGCAGTTGACCAGGCGATTACGTTTCCAACAGGATCAGTAATGGTGATGATGGTATTATTAAAAGTCGCTTGAATATGAGCAACACCGTTGCTGATATTTTTGCGCTCCTTTTTTTTACGAACAACTTTCTTAGCTGGACTTGCCATTCGAGTTCTCCACAGAGCTAAATAGAATTATTTCTTCTTACCGGCAACAGTACGAGCAGGGCCCTTACGTGTTCTAGCGTTTGTTTTCGTACGCTGGCCTCTCACAGGTAAACCTTTCCTGTGCCTAAGACCTCGATAGCATCCAAGATCCATAAGCCGCTTGATATTCATTGAAATTTCGCGACGCAAGTCACCTTCGACTTTACAGTTACGATCAATTTCATCACGGAGCCTCGATACTTCAGCTTCCGTCAACTTGTCCGTACGTGTGTCCGGATCAATTTTAGCGGCCGAAACAATGGTTTCTGCGGTCGATCTGCCAATACCATAAATGTAGGTAAGAGCGATCACAATGTGCTTGTTTTTGGGTAAATCAATGCCTGCGATGCGTGCCAATTGATAATCCTCCTTTAATTACTCATCCCTGACGTTGCGAATGCTTGGGGATGTCGCAGATAACACGGAGCACACCCTTGCGCTTAATGATTTTGCATTTGTCACATATTTTTTTTACTGAGGCACGTACTTTCATCCAATTCTCCTTCACGCGTTATTAATGCGTGTCAAAATTTCTGGCCCGTTATCTGTAATTGCTACCGTATGTTCAAAATGCGCTGAAAGGCCACCATCACAGGTGACGACAGTCCAACCATCCTCCAGCACCTTAACAGCATACGATTTTTCATTAATCATTGGTTCTATTGCCAATACCATCCCTGGCTTTAAACGAACACCTGCGCCTGGCTGACCATAATTGGGAATCTGCGGATCTTCATGCAGCTTTCTACCAATGCCGTGACCGACGAAATCTCGTACAACCGAAAATCCGCGCTGTTCCACATGGCTCTGTATTGCATGCGAGATATCATAAAGCCGATTACCAGGAACTGCTTTCGCGATACCCGCAACAAGTGATGCTTCAGTTGCCTCTAAAAGCGCCTTTGCCTTATGAGACACATCACCAACAGGCAATGTTACCGCCGCATCACCATAAAAATCATCGTACAGAACACCAAAGTCGATACTGAGTATATCACCTGATTTAAGTGGGACTTTAGTCGGCATACCGTGTACTACTTGATCATTTGGTGAGCAACACAAGGCACTCGGGTAATTGCAATAACCTTTAAAAGCTGCCTTAGCCTTACGCTTGCCCGTTTCTGCACAAGCAATTGCTTCAAGTTCGTATGTAGAGACACCAGGCTTGACATGCTCAGACAGCAGGGCCAATATTTCAGCAACCATCCTGCAAGGCACTTTCATCCGCTCAATCTCTCGCGGAGATTTAAGGATGATCACCGATACACCCTTGTATCACTTTCTTGATCTGAAGCTGAATATCCTGAATTGCGCCACCGCCGTCAATATGACGCAACAGGCCCGCCTGTTCATAATAAGCCTTGAGTGGCGCGGTTTGTTGTTCATAAACAGCTAGGCGGTTTTGTACAGTTTCTTCTCGATCATCTTCGCGCTGGATCAAGGCGGCACCACACGAGTCACAAAGAGCGGCAACCCTAGGAGGATCGTAAATCAAATGATAACCCTTGCCGCACGACGAGCAGGTCCTTCTACCGGAAAGACGCTCTACAATCGCAGCGCTTTCAACATCAAGAGAGATCACGTGATCGATCCGCTTGTTCATCTGCTCGAGTATCAGCTCAAGCGCATCCGCCTGGGGAATCGTGCGCGGAAAACCATCCAATACAAATCCATTAGCGCAGTCAGATAAAACGATCCGCTCACGCACAATACCCAACACAACATCATCAGGTACAAGGGCACCCGATTCCATCAACTGCTTGGCAACCAATCCAAGTGGAGTTTGTTCCTTTACAGCCGATCGCAACATATCACCGGTTGAAATTTGTGGGATATTGAAACTGTCAACTATAAACTTGGCTTGCGTTCCCTTGCCGGCTCCCGGGGGTCCAAACAGGATAAGATTCATGTATTACTTTCTCCCCCTGATACGCACACCCTTGAGAAAGCCTTCATAGTTACGAGTAATCAAATGCGACTCAATCTGTGCTACCGTATCCATACCAACACCCACGGCAATCAGCAATGCGGTGCCACCAAAATAAAAGGGAAGGTTAAATTTCCCAATCAACACGGAAGGAAGGACACAGACGATCGAGATGTAAATTGCGCCCGCAAAAGTCAACCTTGTCAGCACACTATCCATAAAATCCGACGTTTCTTTACCGGGCCTGATTCCAGGTATATATCCGCCGTGCTTCTTGATGTTTTCGGCGACATCGACAGGGTTGAATGTTACAGCCGTGTAGAAATAACAGAAAAAGATTATGAACGCAACAAAAAATATATTATAGACCCAATTACCAGGCGTGAGGCTCTTGGCGGCCTTCTGCACCCAAGGAATATTTATAAAATTAGCAATGGTCGCTGGAAACATGATTATTGATGAAGCGAATATTGGAGGAATAACACCGGCCATATTAACCTTCAATGGCAGATGCGACGACTGAGCGTTGAAAGTCTTTAAGCCCACAACCCGTTTGGCATAATGGATGGGCAAGCGGCGCTGGCCACGCTCAACAAAAACAATACCAGCAATAACGATAAACATGATCGCAAGTACAAATATAATCACAAACAACGATAATTGACCGGCATTTACGAGTTTGATCGTGTTGCCAATAGCTGTCGGGATTCTGCAGACAATGCCCGCAAAGATAATCAGAGAGATTCCGTTACCAATCCCCTTTTCAGACATCTGCTCACCGAGCCACATGATGAATGCAGTTCCAGCAGTAAGTGTAATAACAGTCAGTAAACGGAATGACCAACCCGGCGTAGGGACAACCATTTCGCCGGCAGGCCCGCGCATACTCTCAAGACCTATGGCAATGCCAAGACCCTGAACGACGCTCAGCACCATGGTGCCGTAACGTGTATATTGAATAATTTTTTTGCGCCCTGACTCCCCTTCTTTTGATAATTTCTCAATTGCAGGTACAACGACTGTCAGCAATTGAAAAATAATCGATGAAGAAATATAGGGCATGATTCCCAAGGCAAACACGGACAGTCTTTCCAGTGCACCACCCGAAAACATGTCAAACAAACCAAGCAATGTGCCTTGCGCTTGTTTAAAGAAAGAGGCTAAAGCGATACGGTCAATACCAGGTGTCGGTATGAAACATCCAATACGATAGACTGCAAGCATTCCGAGTGAAAACAGTACCCGTTTTTTTAACTCTGGAATCTTGAATATATTCTGGAGTGCTTCGAACACTAGGGAGTCTCCTCAAATGTCCCACCAGCAGCAACAATCTTATCTCTGGCAGACTGACTGAATTTTGTGGCGGAAATTTTGAGTGATTTCGTTAAATCGCCATTCCCGAGAATTTTAACAGCATTGCTGGAACATTTAATCAGCCCCTTGGAGACAAGAGCAGTAGCATCAACTACTGTACCTGCTTCAAATACATCAAGTTGCTCAAGATTAACAACCGAGTATTCTATGCGGGAAAGAGGTGTAAAACCACGTTTAGGAAGCCGGCGCTGCAATGGCATCTGGCCACCTTCAAAACCTGCTTTTATGCTTCCGCCAGACCGGGCTTTCTGCCCTTTATGTCCCTTGGTAGCAGTCTTTCCATGACCTGATCCTGGACCACGGCCAATACGTTTTCTATCTTTTGTTGATCCGAGTGCTGGCTTGAGAGTATTCAAATCCATTATAGATGCCCCTTTTACTGTGCTACGTTCAGCAAATGACTGATTTTTGATATCATACCACGAACTTCTGGTGTATCAGTATGCTCCACCGAATGGTTAAGCTTTTTCAAGCCAAGCCCGGCAACAATATCACGATGCTTTTTAGGCCTACCTATAGTGCTCTTGACTAAGGTTACTTGTATCTTGGTGCTCATGGTAAAATCACCTCTATGAGAAATTATTCTGATATTCCACGCCGAGCTGCAATTTCTTCAGGTGTTTTCAGCTGCTGTAACCCTGCAAATGCTGCCTTGACCACATTATGCGGGTTATTTGAACCCAAGCATTTAGACAGAATATTGTTGATCCCTGCAGCTTCAAAAATTGCACGGGCAGCACCGCCAGCAATTACGCCGGTACCTGCTGATGCAGGCTTCATGAGAAGCTTTCCTGCACCAAACTTGCCTTCAATCTCAAATGGGATAGTCTGGTTTTGGTTGACGGGGACTTTGATGAGGTTTTTCTTAGCCTGCTCAACGCCCTTACGGATTGCTTCCGGTACTTCATTAGCCTTGCCAAGTCCATAACCTACATGACCATTTCCATCACCAACTACGATAAGCGCTGAGAAGCTAAATCGACGGCCACCCTTTACAACTTTGGCGACACGGCTGATATGAACAACACGGTCAGTAAGATTTAATTCTGCGGCATTTATTCTACTCAATGAAAGCCTCCTCTATTGCTTTAGAAAAGAAGCCCACCCTCGCGGGCGGCGTCTGCTAGTGCTTTGATTCTGCCATGATACAGAAAACCGTTGCGGTCAAAAACAACGGACGAAATTCCCTTCTCTATGGACAGCCGAGCAATCTCTTTACCAACGTAAACCGCAGCGGCAACATTTCCTGTATATGCAAGATCGCTTGAGCCAGATGACAGTGTTGAACATGCTACAAGTGTTGCATTCTTTGAGTCATCAATAAGCTGTGCATAAATATGACGTGCACTTTTAAACACATTGAGACGCGGACGCTCGGATGTTCCACGAACTTTTTTACGAACACGCACCTGACGTTTGCGTCTAGTAATTGTTTTAATTGAAGTTTTGGCCACAAAATTCTCCTTATAAAGACTATTTCTTGCCAGTCTTACCGGCTTTTCTCAGTATAGTCTCGTCTGCGTATTTAATGCCCTTGCCCTTATATGGTTCCGGTCCGCGGAAGGATCTGATTTTTGCGGCGGTCTGGCCGACCATCTCCTTATCGTATCCTTTAACGGAAAGCTTCGTCATTTTCTCAACTTCGATAGCAATACCTTCAGGTATGGGAAAATTAACGGGATGCGAATAACCGAGGCTCAGGACAAGTTCTTTGCCCTTTACTTCTGCACGGTAACCAACCCCATTGATCTCGAGATCAGTCTGGAAACCCTTGGTAACACCAATTACCATATTATTTATTAATGTGCGAGACAATCCGTGTGCTGCCCGTGAGCTCGTAGTTTCGTCATTCCTGGAAACTTCAAGCGTAGTCTCACCTATGTTCAGTGTAATGCAGGGCATTATCACACGACTAAGTTTTCCGTTAGGCCCCTGTACCGAAAGAACAGAATCAACAAAATTGATCTTGACACCCTTTGGAATTTCTATGGGAAGCTTCCCTATTCTCGACATTTCTTAATGCTCCTTGATCTTGTTAATTACCAGATGGTGCAGATAAGCTCGCCGCCAACACCAGCTTTACGAGCAGCATTATCAGTAATGACACCCTTAGAGGTAGAAAGGACAGCAACGCCAAGACCGCTCTTTATGACCGGGATATCCTCAGATTTAACATAGACACGTCCACCCGGCTTGCTGACACGCTTAATTTCATTGATGACGCAATCCTTCTCATCAATGTATTTCAAATAAACCCTGAGAATTCCCTGAAGATTATCAGAAATAACCTTGTAGTTCTTAATAAAACCTTCCTGCTTAAGAACATTGGCAATGCTGACCTTCAAGTTTGATGAAGGGATATCTACTTTTTGCAGCTTAACCATGTTAGCATTTCTAATTCTGGTCAGCATGTCAGCAACTGGATCTGTCATGGACATCTTGAGTAACTCCTATCTATTTCTTCATACTTGAAAATTAGTTACCAGCTGGATTTAATTACACCAGGTATCTGTCCTGCGGATGCGTACTTACGAAGACAGATTCTGCACATTTCAAACTTGCGGTAAAAAGCTTTCGGCCTTCCGCATATTTTGCACCTGCTATGCGCTTGAACCTTGAACTTCGGTTTACGCTGAGACTTGATTATCATTGATGTTTTTGCCACGGAAATCCTCCCGGAGTTATCTTAGTTCCTGAACGGCATGCCCATATACTTGAGAAGCGCTTTACCTTCTTCATCGGTTTTGGCACTTGTCACTATAGTAATGTTGAGGCCTTTAATTTTATCAACGGAATCATAATTGATTTCCGGAAATATCAATTGTTCTTTAACGCCAAGAGTATAGTTGCCCTTACCGTCGAAGGCTTTACCGGAGACACCCTTGAAGTCACGAACCCTTGCCAGTGATACATTCATAAGCCTGTCAAGAAATTCGTACATACGATCACGACGCAAGGTGACCATGCATCCAATCGGCATTCCTTGACGGAGCTTAAATGTAGCGATCGATTTCTTGGCTTTCGTAATTACAGACTTCTGCCCGGAAATTGCATTCAACTCAAGAGCAGCTGAATCAAGGATCTTTATATTCTGAATGGCTTCCCCAAGTCCCATGTTCAGAACTATCTTTTGAATCTTAGGGACTTCCATTACGTTCTTATAACTGAAATCCGAACGCAGCTTAGGGACAATCTCATTCTGGTACAAATCTTTTAAACGCGACATATTATTAATGCCTCCAGTTTATTTCTGAAGAGAACTTCCACACTTAACGCAGATTCTCTGCTTTTCGCCATTTTCCAATACATTCTTACGAGTCCTGGCCGGTTTGGCACATTTCGCACAAAACAGCATGACATTGGAAATATGAATAGGTGCCTCTTTTTCCTGAATACCACCAGGTTCATTACCCTTTGCCTTGACATGGCGCTTGACCATGTTCAGGCCTCCAACAACAACGCTGTCCTTCTTGGGCAACAACTGGAGAACCTGGCCGGTTTTGCTCTTCTCTTTGCCGGCGATAACCATTACCGTATCGCCCTTACTGACATGAGATTTCGTGGCTTGCATCAATTTCTCCGATTCTGTTTAGAGTACTTCAGGCGCGAGGGAAATGATTTTCATAAATTTCTTTGCACGCAATTCTCTGGCAACAGGGCCAAAAATACGTGTTCCCACAGGCTCTTTCTGATTATTAATAACTACACCCGAGTTGTCATCAAAGCGAATATAGGAGCCATCTGGTCGGCCCAGCTCTTTAGCTGTCCTGACAATTACTGCCTTGACCACATCACCCTTCTTAACCTTGGAGTTCGGAAGTGCTTCCCGAACAGAGGCGACGATAACATCACCGATACCGGCGTATTTACGTTTTGATCCGCCGAGAACTTTAATACAAAAAAGTTTCTTGGCACCCGAGTTATCTGCTACATCCAGTATTGACTGCATTTGTATCATTACGCAATACCCCTGTCCTAAGAGATGCTTTCGATGACCTGCTTAAGGCTCCATCGTTTATCTTTACTGAGAGGGCGGCATTCAATGATCTGAACCCGGTCACCTACTTTACAAACATTCTGCTCATCATGAACTTTATACTTAACACTACGCTTGATGTATTTATTATAAAGTTGATGCTTTACCAGACTGTCTACTTTTACGACGACAGTCTTCTGCATCTTATCGCTCACCACAACACCTACTTGTGTTTTCCTGTGACCACGTTCACTCATCTAATACTCCTATGCCTTTATCTCAGTAATTAAAGTGCTAACCCTAGCAATATCCTTGCGGATATTCTTCAGCTTGGATGTATTTTCAAGCCTGCCGGTGTGCAGTTGAAACTTGAGATTAAAGAGCTCCTGAGTTAAGTCGCCCTGCTTCTTGACAAGTTCTTCGGCAGATAATTTGCGCAGTTCATTAGGCTTCATGGCTTACCTCCCTGGAAATAAACTTGGTAGAGAGCGGCAATTTATGAGCTGCAAGCCTGAGTGCTTCACGTGCGATCTCTTCGGTCACACCTTCCATCTCATACAAAATCGTACCCGGCTTTACAACAGCGACCCACGAGTCAGGTGAACCTTTACCTTTACCCATCCTGGTCTCTGCAGGTTTAGCAGTCAAAGGTTTATCAGGAAAAACACGTATCCAGATCTTTCCACCCCTCTTTATGTAACGGGTCATGGCAATACGAGCCGCCTCAATCTGACGAGAGTCAAGCCAACCGCATTCAGTTGCCTGAAGACCAAATTCACCAAACGAAAGCGATATGCCGCGACACGGTGTGCCGGTCATTCTACCCTTCATCTGTTTTCTATGCTTTACCCTTTTAGGCATTAACATTGATACATGCTCCTGTTGTGCAGATTAAAAGTGTTACTTACCAGGCAGAATCTCGCCCTTGAAGATAAGAACTTTAATACCGATAAGACCATACGTTGTCATTGCCTCGGCGAATCCATAGTCGATATCGGCGCGGAGTGTGTGCAGAGGCACCCGGCCTTCACGATACCATTCGGTTCGAGACATCTCTGCTCCGCCAAGACGACCGGAACAGGTAATTCTGATGCCCTTCGCACCAAACTTGAGCGCCGATGTAACGCTCTTCTTCATGGCACGGCGGAATGCAATCCTGCGTTCCAGCTGTAAGGCAACATTTTCAGCAACAAGCTGAGCATCAAGCTCAGGTTTGCGAACTTCATGAATGTTGATGAAGATTTCTTTAGAAGTGAGCGAAGAAAGCTCCTTCTTTATAGTTTCAACTTCAGACCCCTTCTTGCCAATGATCAGACCTGGCCGAGCGGTATGAATGTTGATCTTGGTTTTATTCGCAGCACGTTCAATCTCTATCTTAGAAACACCTGAGTTGTAAAGGCGTTTCTTTAGAAATTTTCTGATAGCGATATCTTCATGCAAAAACTTTGCAAAATCGGCTTCTGCATACCACTTGGAGTCCCATGTCTTAATAACGCCAAGCCTGAAACCTATTGGATGAACTTTCTGTCCCAAACTCCACCTCCAGAAAAATAAAACTACTTCGTATCGGAAAGAGTAACGGCGATATGGCTGGTAGGCTTACGGATCTTGCTGGCACGCCCCATGGCACGCGGCACAAAACGCTTTAAAACCGAACCACCGTCTACGTAAATCGTTTTAACAAACAACCGGTCCACATCGGATACGCCTTTTTGTTCTGCATTAGCTACCGCGGAACGCAGTAAAGTCGTAACAATTTTAGCCGATGGATTAGGCATGAATCTCAAGGTATTAAGTGCGTCCTGAATACCTTTTCCCCGGACAAGATCAACCACAAGACGGGTCTTTCTGGGTGAGAGTCGTGCAAATGTAAGTTTAGCGCTGGATTCCATGTAAATTCCCCTTACTACTTCTTAACTTTGCTCTTCTTATCGGCTGCGTGACCATGAAAGGTTCTCGTGGGCGAAAACTCACCCAGTTTGTGACCGACCATGTTCTCAGTAACAAACACCGGGATAAACTTACGTCCGTTATGTACTGCCAGACTCAAGCCAATAAAATCCGGAGTAATGGTTGAACGTCGTGACCAAGTCTTGATGATTTTTTTCGAGTTCGGGCCTTCAGCCAAAACTTTTTTGATCAGATGGCCATCGACAAATGGACCCTTTTTTATTGAACGTGCCATAAAATGTCAGCCTCTCAATGTTATTTGCTGCGCTTCTTAACGATAAAACGATCTGAAGTCTTGTTTGTTCTGGTCTTGTACCCTTTAGTCGGGATACCCCAAGGTGTAACGGGATGACGTCCACCAGAAGTACGGCCTTCACCACCACCATGTGGGTGATCGACAGGGTTCATGGCAACACCACGGACCTTGGGACGCTTACCCAGCCAGCGTGAACGGCCAGCCTTACCGATATTCACATTTTCATGGTCAATGTTGCCAACTTGGCCAATGGTAGCATAGCAATCCTGGAGTATCAGGCGTACCTCGCCGGAGGGAAGCTTGATCTGAGAATACTTGCCTTCTTTGGACATGAGCTGGGCAAACGTTCCTGCACTTCGTGCAAGCTGGGCACCCTTGCCGATCTTGAGCTCGACATTGTGAATAATCGTACCGAGCGGGATGGCGCGCAAGGGAAGCGCGTTGCCGGGCTTGATATCAGCCTCTGGTCCGCTGATCACCGTGTCGCCGACCTTGAGATCCAGCGGTGCAAGGATATAGCGTTTTTCTCCATCAACATAATGAAGAAGTGCAATGCGAGCACTACGGTTCGGGTCATATTCGATGCTTGCAACTTTAGCAGGAATACTGGTCTTCTCGCGACGGAAGTCGATAATACGATACTTCTGCTTATGACCACCGCCAATGTGGCGAGACGTTAAACGACCGAAGGAGTTTCTGCCACCGCTTTTGGTCTGAGAAACAAGGAGAGATTTCTCAGGGGTGGTTGTTGTGATTTCTTCAAACGTCGAGCAGGTTTGATGTCTGCGTCCTGCTGATGTAGGTTTGTAACTTTTGATTGCCATTGTGAACCCCGAACGTGTTAATTAGACTTCAAAGAAATCTATGGATTGCCCCTCTTGGAGGGTCACGTACGCCTTTTTCCAATTTGAGCGTTTAGCCATTGTCTTACCGAAGCGCTTCATCTTGCCAGCCACGTTGACTGTTCTTACGTCAGAAACCTGCACTTTGAAGAGGGTTTCGACTGCCTGCTTGATCTCAATCTTGTTTGCTTCCCGGTCAACAACGAGTGAAACAGTGTTGGTCGAGTCGCTGCCGAGAGAGGTCTTCTCCGTAACATGCGGTTTCTTTATGACGGAATAAATGTTCATTTCTGCAGTACTCCTTCAACAGTCTGGACCGAGCCCTGAGTAAAGATGATATGTTTGTACTTGAGCATATCATGGATATTCAGTGCATCGTGCTTCAGTAGCTTGATATGAGGTACATTGCGGGCTGAAAGCATAAGATTGTGATTCAGTTCATCGGTTACTATCAATGAACGCTCCAGATCAAAGCGTTTCATAAATCCGACGAATTCCTGAGTCGAGATTTTATCGAATACAAGCTTATCGATAACTGTTATACGGTCATTTTTCAGCTGCATGGACAATGCGGAACAGATAGCGGCATTGCGTGCCTTTTTATTCATACTCAGGTTGTATTCTTTTGGCTGGGGGCCAAAGGCAACACCACCGCCCGGATATTGAGGGGCTCTGCTGCAGCCTTGACGAGCACCACCGGTACCTTTCTGTTTGAAAGGCTTCTTGCCGCCGCCGGATACTGCCGAACGGTTTTTGACAGCGACCGTTCCCGCACGACGGTTTGCAAGTTGGATACGAAGTGCCTGGTGCATCAGATGCTCTTTAACCTCGGCACCGAAGACATCGTCAGACAACTGAATTTCCCCAACCTGCTGTCTGGTCATATTATATAATGCTATCGAAGGCATACTCGTAACTCCCGAACTATTACTTTATACTCTGTTTTATGATGACAATGTTGTTCTTATGACCGGGAATAGCTCCCTTGATCAAGAGAAGGTTATCAGCAGAATCAACGCGTACAATCTGCAGTCCCTGGACGGTAACTTTCTCATTACCCATCTGTCCAGGCATCTTCTTGTTCTTGAAGACGCGCGAAGGTGTTGCCGAAGCACCGATTGAACCGGGTGCCCTGTGAAAGCGTGAACCGTGGGAGGCACGACCGCCCTTGAAATTCCAACGCTTGATAACACCCTGAAAACCTTTACCGATACTGGTACCGGTAACATCCACATAATCGCCCGGCAGGAACTGATCGACCGTTAATGTGTCACCCAGGTTGAGTTCAGCGGCGTTAGCCAGTTTGATCTCTTTGAGATGACGGAAAACACCGTGACCAGCTTTCGTACAGTGGCCGAGCTGCGGCTTATTTGCACGAGAAGCTTCAAGAGACTCAAAACCAATCTGAACAGCTGAGTAACCGTCCACTTCCTGATTTTTTTTCTGTGTAACAACACAGGGGCCAGCCTGCACAACTGTTACGGGAACGCGGGTTCCGTCTTCAGTGAATATCTGGGTCATACCCAGTTTTTTTCCGATGATACCTTTATTCATGTCTCTTCCCATCCAGTAGTGATAACTAACTACAGTTTAATCTCGACATCTACGCCGGCAGAAAGATCAAGCTTCATAAGGGCATCCACTGTCTGCTGAGTGGGGTCAAGGATATCTATCAGCCGTTTATGAGTTCGAATTTCAAACTGGTCCCGGGACTTCTTGTCAACGTGAGGTCCACGAAGGACGCAGTACTTGTTGACAACTGTCGGAAGCGGGATCGGACCTGCTACGCGAGCACCGGTTCTTTTTGCGGTTTCAACAATCTCACCGACCGAGACGTCCAGGAGCTTATGGTCATATGCCTTAAGGCGAATTCTTATCTTCTGGTTCTGCATTGATATCCTCGTAACGTGTTATTCGATAATCGAGCTGACGACGCCGGCGCCAACGGTACGGCCACCTTCACGGATGGCGAAACGCAGACCTTCGTCCATGGCGATCGGGGTGATCAGTTTGATGGTCATGGCTACGTTATCGCCAGGCATAACCATTTCAGTACCGGCAGGAAGCTCGGCCACACCGGTCACGTCCGTTGTACGGAAGTAGAACTGGGGACGATAGCCGTTGAAGAATGGTGTATGACGACCACCCTCTTCCTTGGTCAGTACGTAAGCTTCAGCCTTGAACTTGGTGTGCGGGGTGATGCTGCCCGGCTTGGCAAGTACCTGGCCGCGCTCGATGTCTTCACGCTTAACACCGCGCAACAGGGCGCCGATGTTGTCGCCGGCACGACCTTCGTCGAGCAGTTTGCGGAACATCTCAACACCGGTTACGGTGGTCTTGGCGGTGGCTTTCATGCCGACGATCTCGACCTCTTCACCAACCTTGACGATACCGCGTTCAACACGACCGGTGGCAACAGTACCACGACCGGAGATGGAGAATACGTCTTCGACAGGCATAAGGAACGGCTTGTCGATGGCACGCTCAGGATTGGGGATGTAGCTGTCAACAGCATCCATCAGGGCATTGACGGAGTCTTCGCCAAGCTCACCCTTTTCGCCGTTGAGGGCCTGCAGTGCGGAACCCTTGATGATTGGAATATCGTCGCCGGGGAAGTCGTAGCTGGAGAGCAGCTCACGGATTTCCAGCTCGACGAGTTCAAGCAGCTCGGCGTCGTCAACCATGTCGGCTTTGTTGAGGAATACTACGATATAAGGTACACCTACCTGACGGGCGAGCAGGATGTGCTCACGAGTCTGGGGCATGGGGCCGTCAGCGGCGGACACAACCAGGATCGCTCCGTCCATCTGGGCGGCACCAGTGATCATGTTCTTGACGTAGTCGGCGTGACCCGGACAGTCAACGTGGGCGTAATGGCGCTTGTCGGTTTCGTATTCAACGTGGGCAGTAGCGATGGTGATACCGCGCTCACGCTCTTCAGGTGCATTGTCGATCTGGTCGAATGCCTTGAATTCAGCCTGACCCTTGCCAGCCAATACCTTGGTGATGGCAGCTGTCAACGTAGTCTTGCCGTGGTCAACGTGGCCGATTGTGCCGATGTTTACATGTGGTTTGTTGCGCTCAAATTTCGCCTTCGCCATTGCTCAGGTCCTCCTCTGCTATCTGATTATTATGCTTAGCCTTTTACTTTAGCAATTATCTCTTCAGCTACCGACTTAGGTACAGGTTCGTAGTGATCAAATGTCATTGCGTAGGTTGCACGACCCTGCGTTGCAGAACGCAGATCCGTTGAATAACCGAACATTGATGCAAGTGGTACCATGGCCGAAACGACCTGGGCTCCTGCACGACTGTCCATGCCCATGATGCGTCCACGTTTTGAGTTCAAGTCGCCAATAACATCGCCCATGTAATCTTCAGGGACAACAACCTCAACCGACATGATCGGCTCAAGAATAATCGGGGAAGCCTTGGCACAACCTTCCTTAAAGCCCATGGAACCGGCGATCTTAAATGCCATTTCCGAGGAGTCAACCTCGTGATACGAACCATCGATCAGGGTAACCTTGACATCTACTACCGGGAAGCCAGCCAGGACACCGTTGTCGGTTGCCTCCAGAGCACCCTTGCCGACGGCCGGGATGTACTCGCGGGGAACAACACCGCCTTTGATAGCGTCAACGAACTCGAAACCTTTACCAGCCTCTTGCGGTTCAATCTCCAGCCAGACATGACCATACTGACCACGACCACCGGACTGACGGACAAATTTACCTTCAACCTTAACCTTCTTGGTGATGGTTTCACGGTAAGCAACCTGCGGCTTACCAACATTTGCCTCAACCTTGAATTCGCGCTTCAAACGGTCAACAATAATTTCAAGGTGGAGCTCGCCCATACCGGAAATGATTGTCTGACCTGTCTCCTCATCCGTTTTGACGCGGAAGGAAGGATCTTCACTGGCCAGCTTCTGAAGACCGAAACCAAGTTTTTCCTGCTCTGCCTTGGTCTTGGGTTCAATGGCAATTGAAATTACCGGCTCAGGGAATTCGATGGATTCAAGAATAACCTGGTGATCTTCATCACAGAGTGTATCGCCTGTCGTTGTGTATTTGAGACCGACAGCAGCGGCAATATCACCGGCAAAAACTTCTTTGATCTCTTCACGCTTGTTGGCGTGCATTTTGAGAATACGACCCAGACGCTCTTTCTTGCCTTTGGTCGAGTTATAGATGTATGAACCTGCATTTGCCACACCGGAATAGACCCGGAAGAATGTAAGCGCCCCGACAAACGGGTCGGTCATGATCTTAAAGCCCAGAGCCGAGAAGGGCTCGGCATCAGATGCGATACGCTCGACTTCAGCTCCACTGTCTACATCGATACCCTTGATAGCCGGAATATCCATCGGTGACGGCATATAATCAACAACTGCGTCAAGAAGATTCTGAACGCCTTTATTCTTGAAAGAAGAGCCGCAAATCACGGGACAGAACTTAATCGCAATGGTACCGGTACGGATGGCGGACATGATTTCCTGCTCCGTCAAAACCTCACCACCCAGATACTTCTCCATCAATGCATCATCGTGACTGGAGATCTCCTCGATCATCTTCTCACGGTATTCCGTAGCCTCTTCAAGCAGATCGGCAGGAATCTCTTCTTCGTGGTAATCAGCGCCAAGGGATTCATCTGTCCAGATAATCGCTTTCATGCGAACCAGATCAATTACACCCTTGAAGTTCTCTTCTTTACCAACAGGCAGCTGAATCGGAAGCGGATTAGCCTTGAGGCGATCCTTAATCATCTGGACGCCACGGAAGAAGTCAGCACCGACGCGGTCCATTTTATTAATGAAAGCAAGTCTGGGTACACCGTACTTATCAGCCTGGCGCCAGACCGTTTCCGACTGGGGTTCAACACCACCAACGGAACAGAACACGGCAACAGCACCGTCCAACACGCGCAAGGAGCGCTCAACTTCGATAGTAAAATCAACATGTCCGGGTGTGTCGATGATGTTGATGTTAAAGTCACGCCAGCTACAGGTTGTAGCAGCCGACGTAATCGTAATACCGCGTTCCTGCTCCTGCTCCATCCAGTCCATGGTGGCGGTACCTTCATGAACTTCGCCAATCTTATGCGACACACCGGTATAGTAAAGTATGCGCTCAGTTGTCGTCGTTTTACCGGCGTCAATGTGAGCCATAATTCCGATATTTCTGTATTTTTCTAACGCTGTTAAACGGGACACAGAATCCTCCAAAAAGCTAAATAAACACTACTACCAGCGATAGTGGGCAAACGCGCGGTTAGCCTCAGCCATCTTATGTACGTCTTCACGCTTCTTGACAGCCGCACCCCGATTATTAAATGCATCCAGGATCTCGCCAGCCAGCTTGTCCTTCATCGTCTTCTCACTGCGAGCCGCCGAATACTTAATCAACCAGCGCATTGCCAACGACACACGACGATCCGGGCGAACCTCAATCGGCACCTGATAGGTGGAACCACCCACACGCCTGGATTTAACTTCCAGCATCGGCTTGATATTATCCAGACTCTTTTTCAAGACCTTGACCGCTTCATCATTGGCACGCTGAGCAACAAGATCAAGCGCCCCGTAAAGGATCGACTCGGCAATACTCTTCTTGCCGGCCAGCATCATAATATTAATGAGTTTGGCAACAGTCTTGTCATGATATTTAGGATCCGGCAGAATGTTTCTCTTGGGAACTTCTCTTCTTCTTGGCATAACTATCCCCTAAACAGAATAAGTACGATTTATTTCGGTCGCTTGGCGCCATACTTGGAACGGCTCTTCATACGACCCTTAACGCCAACCGAATCGAGCGTACCACGAACGATATGATAACGCACACCCGGAAGGTCCTTCACCCTGCCACCACGTATAAGAACAACGGAGTGTTCCTGAAGATTGTGACCAACACCAGGAATATAAGAAGTGACTTCAATCCCGTTGGTAAGACGCACCCTGGCAACTTTACGCAAAGCAGAGTTCGGCTTCTTCGGCGTAGTAGTATACACCCTCGTACAAACACCCCTCTTCTGCGGACAACACTTCAATGCCGGCGCAGTCGACTTGTCTCTCTTGTTTTCCCTGCCCATGCGTATGAGCTGATTAATTGTAGGCATAACCGTTTTTCTCCCGACACAAAATATACCAATCGCATCACACAGAAGCGAATCGCGATAGTACCAAAACTATAGACCCACTGTCAAACCATTTCTTACAAGAACAAAATAAATCTGACAACAAAACCCGCAAACAAAAAAAACTACACAACTTAGTGGCTCAAGATCATGGCCGGTTTAGCACGAAGGCGCTAAAACATGGTGGGGAATGGAATAGGTGTAGGGTCGGAATAATACCGACAGCTCCATTCATATCGCAAAGCTCTGGTTCCGCTTTGGGCGATGATCTTAAAGAGAGTATTTAATACCAGACATCCCGGGCGCTGTCAACTAAAAAATCTTATCGATGTTTTTTTATTTAAAATTCGTCGCAAGAGTGGGCAGCAATGCAGGGCGTAGGTTAGCTACGCCCTGCATTGCTGCTGAAACACACTATCAGGCTGCTTCCTGAATCTCTTCAGAGACCTCATCAGACTGCGCTGAGGCTGATTCCTGCTCCCCGCCACCTGACTGTATACGCAGATTGCGATAACGGGCCAATCCCGTTCCTGCCGGGATGAGGCGACCCATGATGACGTTTTCCTTGAGCCCTCTCAGGTAGTCGATCTTGCCCTCAATGGCTGCCTGGGTCAGAACCTTGGTCGTCTCCTGGAAGGAGGCGGCCGAGATGAACGACTCCGTCGAGAGGGATGCCTTGGTAATGCCGAGCAAGAGCGGTTCGGCAACGGCCGGCCGTTTTCCTTCTGTAAAGGCCTTCTCGTTTTCCTGTTCAAATACAAAACGTTCAACCTGGTCATCCACCAGCAGAGAGGTGTCGCCCACATCCTTGATACGAACGCGGCGCAACATCTGACGGACAATGACTTCGATGTGCTTGTCGTTGATCTTGACGCCTTGCAGACGATAGACCTCTTGCACCTCATCAACCAGGTATTTGGCCAGTTCCTTGACGCCAAGTACCCGCAGGATGTCATGCGGATTTGATGAGCCATCCATCAGCGGTTCACCGGCGCGCACATGGTCCCCTTCGTGGACACTGATATGCTTGCCCTTCGGAATCAGATATTCCTTAGGCTCGCCCAGCTCGGGGGTAACGATGACTTTACGTTTCCCTTTGGCATCCTTGCCGTAGGAAATACGTCCATCGATCTCGGTGATGACCGCAAAGTCCTTCGGTTTACGAGCTTCAAACAACTCGGCAACACGTGGCAAACCACCGGTAATATCCTTGGTCTTGGTCGTTTCACGCGGGATTTTGGCGATAATGTCACCGGCACTGATGACGGAATCATCCTGTACCGAGATGTTAGCCCCGGCAGGCAGGAAGTAACGGCCAATAGTTCCGCCGCCGTCTCCGCTGGTATCCTTGATGGCAATCCGCGGACGTTTATCGCTATCCTTGGACTCGATGATAACCTTACGGGAAAGGCCGGTAACTTCGTCAACCTGTTCCTCCATGGTTACGCCTTCGATGATATCGGCAAACTTCACCCGACCCGCGAATTCAGTAAGAATCGGCATGGAGAACGGGTCCCACTCGGCGATGGTTGCTCCCTGGTTGACCTTGCCACCCGGCGCGATCTTGATCTTGGCACCGTAGACAACCGTGTATTTTTCACGTTCACGGCCGGTATCGTCGATAACGGCGACCTCGCCGTTACGGTTCATGACGATGTGGTGCCCTTCGGGATTAACAACCGTGTTCAGGTTGATATACTTCAAGGTACCTTCGGCACGCGCTTCCAACGACGTCTGCTCCGCGTGACGGGATGCGGTACCACCGATATGGAACGTACGCATGGTCAGCTGGGTTCCCGGTTCGCCGATGGATTGAGCCGCAATAACACCTACCGCCTCACCCATGTTGACAATGTGGCCACGGGCCAGGTCACGGCCGTAACACTTGGCGCAGATTCCGCGCTTGCTCTGACAGGTAAGAACGGAACGTATCTTAACCTTCTCAAGGCCGGCATCCTCGATACGCTTGACGAGGTTTTCATCGATCTGGTGATTGGTATCAACCAGAACCTCTCCGGTAATCGGGTCAAGGATGTCGTCCAGGGCCACACGGCCGAGGATACGGTCACCAATATGCTCGATGATTTCGCCCCCCTCGGTCAAGGAAGAGACGACCAGACCGTCCAGCGTCCCGCAATCGTCCTCGGTAATGATGGCGTCCTGGGCCACGTCCACCAGACGTCGGGTAAGGTAACCGGAGTTGGCGGTTTTGAGCGCCGTATCCGCCAGACCCTTACGGGCACCGTGAGTCGAGATGAAGTACTGAAGAACCGTCAGACCTTCGCGGAAGTTAGCGGTGATGGGGGTTTCAATGATCTCGCCGGATGGCTTGGCCATCAAACCACGCATCCCGGCCAGCTGGCGAATCTGCTGTGCCGAACCACGAGCACCCGAATCAGCCATCATGTGAATGGCATTGAACGAGGACTCCTTGATCTCACCAATCCCCTCGACAATGTAGGTTTCCTTGGAAAGGTTTTCAAGCATCTCCTTGGCGATATCTTCAGTGGCCTTGGCCCAGATATCGATGACCTTGTTGTAACGTTCACCGTCCGTGATCAGACCTTCGGTGTACTGGTTCTGAATTTCCTTGACCTCTTCATTGGCCGTATCGATGATGCCCTGCTTGCCTTCCGGAATGACCATGTCGTCGAGACAGATGGAAATCCCGGCCAGATTGGCGTAACGGAAACCGATATCCTTCAGCCTGTCAGCCAGAATAACGGTTTCTTTACTGTCCGCCAGACGGTAACAGGTATCGACCAGGTTGGAGAGCTCCTTCTTGTTCATGACCCGGTTAACGGCACTGAAGGGAACTGAATCAGGCAGTATCTCACTCAATATGACGCGGCCGGTCGTTGTTTCGATGAGCTGGACGCTCTCGTCAGAAGCAAGGTTCTTCATGCGGACGCGGATCTTGGCCTGCATGTCGATCTCACCCGCATCGAAGGCGATCCGCACTTCGTCGGTAGAGGAAAAGACCTTGCCGGTGCCCTTGACCGCGCGGTAGATCGGCTTGCCGCTCTCCGCATCGATTTTGGCCCGGGATGTCGTCTCGTCCACATCCGGCTCGTACAAACGGTCACGGGTCATGTAGTAAGCACCCAAGACCATATCCTGAGACGGAACGATGATCGGCTTGCCATGGGCCGGCGAGAGGATGTTGTTGGTGGACATCATCAGCACGCGGGCCTCGACCTGGCTCTCGATGGAGAGAGGCAGATGAACCGCCATCTGGTCACCGTCAAAGTCGGCGTTAAAGGCGGTACAGACCAGCGGGTGCAGCTGAATGGCCTTGCCTTCGATCAGCACGGGCTCAAAAGCCTGGATACCGAGACGGTGCAGGGTCGGAGCACGGTTCAACATGACCGGATGCTCCTTGATGACCTCTTCCAGGACGTCCCAGACCTCGGGGCGCTCTTTCTCGACCATCTTCTTGGCACTCTTGATGGTCGTCACCAGGCCGCGCTCTTCGAGCTTGTTGTAGATAAACGGTTTGAACAGCTCCAAGGCCATCTTCTTGGGAAGGCCACACTGGTGGAGCTTAAGTTCGGGACCGACAACGATAACCGAACGGCCGGAGTAGTCAACACGCTTACCGAGCAGGTTCTGACGGAAACGGCCTGACTTGCCCTTGAGCATATCCGAAAGAGATTTCAACGGACGCTTATTGGGGCCGGCAATGGCGCGACCGCGACGGCCGTTGTCAAACAGGGCGTCAACGGCCTCCTGCAGCATGCGCTTCTCATTGCGGATAATAACCTCCGGCGCCTGCAGTTCGCAGAGACGCTTGAGGCGGTTGTTACGGTTGATAACGCGGCGATACAGGTCGTTCAGGTCCGAGGTGGCAAAACGTCCGCCATCCAGAGGCACCAGAGGACGCAGTTCCGGCGGCAGAACCGGGATGCATTCCAGAATCATCCATTCCGGTTTGTTACCGGAATTTTTGAACGCTTCCACAACCTTGAGGCGTTTGGCGTTCTTCTTACGCTTTGCCTCACTGGTCGATTCCATCATGTCGGTACGCAGCTGAACCGCGAGTTCATCCAGGTTCAGCGCCCGCAGGCAATTCCTGACGGCCTCGGCACCCATGCCGCCTTCAAAGGCGTCTGCCCCATATTCCTGCTGGAGCTTGATATATTTATCTTCCGCCATTACCTCACAGAACTGGAGCGGAGTATTCTTGGGGTCACTGATAACGAACCCTTCGAAATAGAGAACCTTTTCCAGATCCTTCAAGGTAATGTCCAACAGATTTCCGATGCGTGAAGGTAGTGACTTGAGGAACCAGATATGGGCCACCGGGGTAGCCAAATCTATGTGTCCAAGACGTTCACGGCGCACTTTGGAAGGAATGACCTCGACACCACATTTTTCACAAATGATGCCGCGATGCTTCATGCGCTTATATTTGCCGCAGTTACACTCGTAATCCTTGGTTGGTCCAAAGATCTTGGCGCAGAAAAGACCATCCCGCTCCGGTTTAAAGGTACGGTAATTGATGGTCTCCGGTTTTTTTACCTCCCCGTGGGAGCGTTCCCGGATCTTCTCCGGGGACGAAACCGATATACGAATGGCCGAGAAATGGAGCGGATCCTTGGGCTTATCAAAAAAGCTGAAATAATCTTCCACTATGTTCTCCTCCGTTATTCATGGCGCTACAGGGGTACGTAGAACTCGTCCTCACCTGCATAATGCTTTGTGTGTCCGGCGAAAACCGCCCTATTCTTCCTCGGCTTCCAGCAGCTCGACATCCAGGCAGAGCGACTGCAGTTCCTTGATAAGAACGTTGAAGGATTCCGGCAAGCCGGGCTCCAGGGTGTGTTTGCCCTTGACGATGGCCTCGTACATCCGCGTACGGCCGGAGACGTCGTCGGACTTGACCGTGAGGAACTCCTGCAGAGCGTAGGACGCTCCATAGGCCTCCATTGCCCAGACCTCCATCTCTCCCAGCCTCTGACCACCGAACTGGGCTTTACCACCCAGCGGCTGCTGGGTAACCAGACTGTAGGGTCCGATGGAACGAGCATGGATCTTGTCATCAACCAAATGGTGCAGTTTGAGGACATACATAACGCCAACGGTAACCTTGTGTTTGAATGGCTCGCCGCTGCGCCCATCGAACAGGGTTACCTGACCCGATGAATGGAAGCCGGCGGTTTTGAGCATGCCCTTGATCTTCTCCTCCGAGGCACCCTCGAATACCGGAGAAGCCATTGACACGCCGCGCTGGAGGCGACGGCAGATCTTGAGCAGTTCTTCCCGATCGAGACGGTCAATGAACGGGACCATTTCCGTCTCGCTGTAGACCTCTTTCAGATATTTCTTGAGATTCTCTTCGGAGGTGTGCTTCTGCAGCATCTCCTCGATCTTCCAGCCGATACCCTTGGCGGCCCATCCCAGATGGGTTTCAAGAATCTGTCCGACGTTCATACGTGAAGGTACGCCCAGCGGGTTGAGAACGATCTCGACCGGACGCCCGTCATCCATATAGGGCATATCCTCTTCCGGCAGGATCCTGGAGACAACACCCTTGTTTCCGTGACGGCCGGCCATCTTGTCACCGACCTGAAGCTTACGTTTGATGGCGATATAGACTTTGACCATCTTGATGACGCCAGGCGGCAGGTCGTCGCCCCGTCTGAGCTTCTGGATCTTGTCGTCGAAGACACTATGGATCAGGTCGATCTGGCGATTGAGGGTATCAAGCACCTGATGAACCTTGTCGTCGGTCTCGCCGCCATCGCTGACGGAGATAGCGCCCCAGCTGTCGATCGACAGTGCATTCAGGGCCTCGTCGGTGATCTTCTTACCTTTAGCCAGAATCAGGGTACCATCAGCCTTTTCCAACTTGACTGCCAAGGTCTTGTCCAGCAGAAGCTTTTTCAGCTTGCCGACGGCCGATTCCCTGATGATGCGGATCTCGTCCAATTCATCCTTGCGCAGCTTGTCCTCTTCGGCCTTTTCGATCAGTTCGGTACGGGCGTCCTTGTCGTTGCCCTTACGCGAAAAAACCTTGGCGCCGATTACCGTACCCTCGACTCCCGGAGGAACGGTCAGAGAGGTGTCGCGAACATCGCCGGCCTTTTCACCGAAAATGGCGCGCAGGAGTTTTTCTTCCGGCGACAACTGGGTTTCACCCTTGGGAGTGATCTTACCGACCAGGATATCGCCCGGTTTGACCTCGGCACCGATACGGATGATGCCGGACTCGTCCAGGTCCTTGAGCGCTTCCTCACCCAGATTGGGAATATCGGAGGTGATCTCTTCCTTGCCCAATTTCGTATCACGGGCAACACATTCGAACTCTTCAATATGGACCGAGGTATAGCGGTCGTCCTTGACCATCTTCTCGGAGACCAGGATAGAGTCCTCGTAGTTGTAGCCGCCCCACGGCATAAAGGCTACGACCACGTTCTGTCCCAGGGCCAACTCGCCCATTTCGGTAGAAGGACCATCGGCGATGACGTCGCCACACTTGACCTTGTCACCGACTTTGACCACCGGCTTGTTGTTGATACACGTATTCTGGTTGGAACGTGCGAACTTGATCAGGTTGTAGATATCGACGCCGGTTCCGGTTTCGTCGATTTCATCCTCGTCGATCTTGACGACAATTCGGGATGCATCGACCGATTCTACCTCACCGTTATGGCGGGCGATCACGGAAACACCCGAGTCCTTGGCAACGATGCGCTCCATACCGGTTCCAACCAGCGGGGAATCGGCACGCAACAGGGGCACTGCCTGACGTTGCATGTTGGAACCCATCAAGGCACGGTTAGCATCGTCATTTTCCAGGAAAGGAATCAATGCGGCAGCAACCGATACCAACTGCATGGGAGCCACGTCCATCAGCTCGATTTCGTCACGATGAACCAGGATAAACTCGCCGCTCTTACGGGCAGAGACGTAGTCATTGACGAAACGGCCGTCCTTATCGACCTCGGCGTTGGCCTGGGCGATTGCATGACCCTCTTCCTGCAGGGCGGAGAAGAAGCGGACTTCCGTGGTGATCTTACCTTCCTGAACAATCCGGTACGGAGTTTCAACAAAACCGTGCTCATTGATCCGGGCATAGGTCGACAAAGAGGCAATCAGACCGATGTTCGGACCTTCCGGCGTCTCAATCGGGCAGACGCGGCCGTAGTGGGTCGGATGAACGTCACGCACTTCGAAGCCGGCGCGCTCACGGGTCAAACCGCCTGGTCCGAGGGCCGAAAGACGGCGTTTGTGGGTAACCTCGGAGAGTGGGTTGGTCTGGTCCATGAACTGGGACAGCTGCGACGATCCGAAGAACTCCTTGACGACAGCCGAAACCGGCTTTGAGTTGATCAGGTCGTGGGGCATGAGGTTTTCAACCTCCTGCAGACTCATACGTTCCTTGATGGCGCGTTCCATACGTACCAGACCGATGCGGTACTGGTTTTCAAGAAGTTCGCCGACAGCCCTTACACGACGGTTGCCGAGGTGGTCGATATCATCAATCGTACCGCGACCGTTCTTGAGCTCGATCAGGTAGCGGACGATTTCGAGGATGTCGTTGCGCTCGCTCTTCTGGAAGATGTCGCTGTAGAGGTCTTCGAAGAGCATGCGATTGCGGCGGAGTACCTCGATGGCACGACGGTTTTCGTCGTAGCCACCCTGCTCGATCACTTCGGTCAGCTTTATCGTTGCTGCGCTCAGCGGGAGCGAAGCGAAGAGTTCCTTCTGGAAGAAGTCAATATCCCTGATCAGGTTGTTGAACTCCTGCAGGATCTGTTCTTTCTGCTTTTCAGAAGCCGAATGCCCTGCTTCGATCTTTTTGAGGTTCTTGATCAATTCAGCCGGCAACTTCATCGCCAGGTATTTGGAGAAATGATCATCGCCCTTGACAAGCTTGGCAACCAGATCATCAAAATTGATCACATCCTCAGCAGCCAGCATGCGAGGCGCATTCAGGACGGTACAATCCTCCCAGACCTTGAGGTCAAGCTTGTAATTCAGCTTGAGACGCCCCACGGCGGAGAGATCGTAGCGTTCCGGGTTGAAAAAGAGATTATCGAAAAGAGCCAGGGAACTCTTCAGCGTGGGAGGATCTCCGGGACGCAGGCGACGATAGATTTCAATCAGGGCCTCATCGGTGGAGTTGATCTTGTCGCCCACCAAGGTGTCGCGGAATGAAGAGGTAATATGAAGATTATCAATAAAGAGAAGATTGAACGAAGCGACACCGCGAGATTTGATATCCTCAAACTTGTCTGCCGTAATCTCCTCGTTGCATTCCACCAGGATTTCACCTGTAGCAGGATCAACGATATCCGATGACGCGTAACGGCCAAGGATGCCTTCGATATTCGTAGGAACGGAGCTGATGCCCTGGTCGAGCATCTTTTTGATGGAGGCCTTGGTATATTTACGGTTGGCCTTGACGATGATCTCGCCGCTCTTGGGAGCAACAACATCGACAACCGCCTTCTGCAAGGTGAGCAGTTCCGGCTCAATCCCTTTGCTGAATACGTCGCCATTGATGAAGATTTCTTCACTCTTGTAGTAATAGTTCAAAAGCTGCTCGCCGGAATAGCCGAGAGCCTTGAGCAGTACGGTAGCAGGCATCTTCCGGCGACGGTCGATACGCACGTAGAGGATATCTTTATGGTCAAACTCGAAATCAAGCCAGGAACCACGGTAGGGAATTACCCTGGCGGAATAGAGAACCTTGCCGCTGGAGTGAGTCTTGCCCTTGTCATGATCGTAGAATACGCCGGGAGAGCGATGAAGCTGGCTGACAATAACCCGCTCCGTTCCGTTGATGATAAACGTCCCGTTTGCGGTCATCAGCGGTATTTCGCCGAAATAGACCTCCTGCTCCTTGATATCCTTTATGGCCCGTACGCCGGATTCTTTGCCGGAGTCCCAGATAACAAGGCGCACCTTGACTTTCATGGGGGCGGCAAAGGTCATGCCGCGCTGGTGGCATTCCTCAACGTCGTATTTGGGCTTATTGAGTACATATGAGACGTATTCAAGAGAAGCACTCTCGCTGAAGTCTTTGATGGGAAAAACGCTTCTGAATACGGCCTCAAGGCCGGAGTTTTTACGGGATTCAGGAGGGACCTCCTGTTGAAGGAAACGCCGGTAGGAGTTTTTTTGAATATCTATCAGGTTTGGGATATCAATGATGTGTTTGATCTTGGCGAAGTTTTTGCGCAAGAGGTGGTTATTGGCAATCGAATAAGCCATAGCTTCTCCTTTGGCGAGTATCATAAAGACGTCCGGCCGTAACTGGAATAACCGGCTGGAATCACTGGCTACCGGAACGGGAAGGGTGCAGCCCAAACAGCACAAGCCAAGGCCGCACAAGGCGACCTTGGCTTACATGTCATAAAAGAAACTGGGTACTATTTGATCTCTACTTCAGCGCCAGCTTCAACAAGCTGTTTTTTAGCGTCTTCTGCTTCCTGCTTGGAAACACCGGCTTTAATAACGCCAGGTGCGCCGTCAACGGCGTCCTTAGCTTCTTTGAGGCCCAGGCTGGTCAGAGCGCGAACAACTTTGATGACGTTGATTTTGTTGGCACCAGCGGCCTTGAGAACAACATCAAACTCAGTCTGCTCTTCAGCAGGCTCAGCGGAAGCTGCCGGACCAGCTGCTGCTGCAACAGCAACAGGAGCTGCTGCGGATACGCCGAACTTTTCTTCCAGTTCCTTAACGAGTTCTGCGAGATCCAGAACAGTCATGTTTTCGATGAAGCTGACAACTTCTTCTTTAGTAATAGCCATTTTTAAATTCCTCCGAATATAGTAGGTGGTTAGTTAGGTTAACTCTGTTAGTTACCGGCTTTTTGAGCACGGATTGCATCGAGTACGCGAACCAGTGAACCCGGCAGTGCGGCAAGCACACCGACGAAGTTGGTGGCAGGTGCCTGCATGGAACCGAGCATCTTGGCAATGAGAACTTCCCGCGATGGAAGGTCTGCAAGTGCCTGGATCTGTTTAACATCCAGCACTTTGCCGGAAAGAACGCCAACCTTCAGAACAAACTTGCCCTGAGGATCCTTGGCAAATTTGCTGAGCACCTTGGCAGCACTGACCGGATCGTCATACGAGATGGCGATAGCTGTCGGGCCGGAGAGGTAGGGGCTGAGACATTCCATGTCCGTACCCTGGCTAGCGCGTTCGAGCAGAGTGTTTTTGAACACCTTATACTCGACGGACGCGCTACGCAGCTCGTTACGCAGAGTTGTTGCCTTCCCTACGTCCATACCACGGAAATCGGCCAAAAAGACCGCCTTGGCACGTGCGAGCCGCTCATGCATTTCTGTAACCAGTTCCTGCTTGTTATCTCTGTTCAAGCGACTTCCTCCTTTCTTTTGGTATCTGGGGCAAAGCCCCGGCCAAAGTCAGGAAGCGCAAGGAGAACCTTGCGATACCCAAGTCTCGGCAGGTCCGGTACACGCACCGGATTAAGCAAACAGCGCCTGCTGTCTTTGACTTTGGCAAACGGTAACTAGACGATTATATCTGGGACGTTACTTCACTTATATCAAGGTTGATACCAGGTCCCATCGTGGATGAAACGCTGATTTTTTTGATATAGGTGCCTTTGGCGGCAGAAGGCTTGGCTTTAACCAGTGCTTCCACAAGTGCCAGTACATTGCCCTTGAGCTGCTCGGTCCCGAAAGAAACCTTGCCGACCGGTGCGTGCACAATGCCGGCCTTCTCAACACGGAACTCAACCTTACCGGCCTTGGATTCCTTGACGGCCCGGCTGACTTCGAAGGTAACCGTACCAACCTTGGGGTTCGGCATCAGGCCGCGCGGTCCGAGCAGTTTACCGATCTTACCGACAACACCCATCATATCGGGTGTAGCGATGGCGGTATCAAAGTCAAACCACCCTTCCTGGATCTTGGCTACCAGATCATCGGCACCCACATAATCGGCACCGGCTTCAAGCGCTTCCTTTTCCTTTTCGCCCTTGGCAAAAACAAGAACGCGCACGTCCTTGCCGAGGCCATTGGGTAAAACTACGGCGCCGCGCACCATCTGGTCGGCATGCCGGGGATCAACACCCAGTTTTACGGCGATATCAACCGTTTCGTCAAATTTAACATAGGATGTTTTTTTGACGGCATCAAGGGCGGTCCCGAGTTCATAGACCTTGGATCTGTCAATCTGTGACATTGCCGCGGCATGTTTTTTTGCACTCTTCGACATGATACAACCTCTCTCTTGGTTCTTAAAATATCTGGAACTGATTAAACTATATCAATGCCCATTGATCGAGCTGTTCCCTCGACGGTTCTCATGGCAGCCTCAACCGAAGCAGCATTGAGATCCGGCATCTTCTTCTTGGCAATTTCTTCAACCTGCGCCTTGGTCAGACTGCCGACCTTGGTCTTGTTCGGTACGGCGGAACCCTTGGCGATCCCGGCGGCTTTCATGATCAGAACCGGTACCGGTGGTGTCTTTGTAATGAAGGTAAAGGAGCGGTCAGCATACACTGTAATGACTACAGGGGTAATCGTTCCCTCTTCTGCCTGGGTCTTTGCGTTAAAAGCCTTGCAGAACTCCATGATGTTCACGCCGTGCTGACCAAGTGCCGGACCGATTGGTGGCGATGGGTTTGCTTTGCCGGCGGGGATTTGCAGCTTGATATAGCCTGTAATCTTCTTTGCCATGTGGTGCTCCTTTGTGTGCCAAAATGCCTTTATCTTTTAAGTGTTACAATGAAATCAGTTCTTTTCGACCTGCATGAATTCCAACTCAACCGGGGTTGCCCTGCCAAAAATGGTGACAGTGACGCGGAGCTTGCCTTTGTCAGGCTTAACATCCTCTACCACACCGGAGAAGTTAAGGAATGGTCCATCGACGACGCGTACCGTCTCACCAACCTCGAAGAGAACCTTGGGACGCGGTTTTTCCGCCCCCTCTTCCATGCGACGGGTTATCTTGAGCACTTCCTCTTCGGCAATGGGAAACGGTGTATTACCGCCGACGAAACCGGTAACCTTGGCGGTTTCTTTTACTATATGCCAGGTTTCATCCGTCAGGATCATCTTGACCAGGATGTAACCGGGAAAAAACTTGCGTGATGAGGTTTTCTTCTCACCTTTCTTCAGCTCGACAACAGTTTCAGATGGGATCAGGATCTCTTCGAAGAGATCTTCGACCTTCTCGTTCTTTATACTTTCCAGCAGATTTAGCCTGACCTTGTTCTCAAAACCGGAATAGGTATGGACTCCGTACCACTTCATGGACATATAGTATCCTTTATCCCAGTATGGCTCGCATCAGTTTCGACAGAACGATATCGCATGCACCCAGATAAATTGAAATCAGAAAGACAATCATGACCACGACACCCGTGGTGGCAATCGTTTCCTGGCGGGTAGGCCAGGTTACCTTGCCGAGCTCAATTTTAACTGATTCCATAAATGCAGTAATTTTTTGCATATACAACTCCTGGCGAATGCGCCTGAACTGTTTTAATGGCGCTTCATAAACAACAGTACACAGCATGAAAATAATAATCGGTCGGGAGGAAATGGCAGGCCAGGAGGGATTCGAACCCACAACACCCGGTTTTGGAGACCGGTGCTCTAGCCGTTAGAGCTACTGGCCTGTACGCCTGACAAAATTTCCCGTTGAGACTACTTGGTTTCCTTGTGCGGGGTGTGTTTACGGCAGAATCGGCAGTATTTGCTGAACTCGAGTTTTTCTGGTTTAGTTCTTTTGTTCTTTGTAGTCGTGTAATTTCTCTGTTTGCACTCGGTGCAGCCAAGCGTAATGATATCTCTCATGTCAGCATCCTTTATATAAGCTATGGCTATGCGTAGCGCCTCCTAAAAGACGCTACGCACAATCTACAATGTTATTCGATAATCGAGCTGACGACGCCGGCGCCAACGGTACGGCCACCTTCACGGATGGCGAAACGCAGACCTTCGTCCATGGCGATCGGGGTGATCAGTTTGATGGTCATGGCTACGTTGTCGCCAGGCATAACCATTTCAGTACCGGCAGGAAGCTCGGCCACACCGGTCACGTCCGTTGTACGGAAGTAGAACTGGGGACGATAGCCGTTGA